>CEWJ01019601.1_pt1 | contig 119566 bp, 107 predicted proteins | sample 350291 | NCBI WGS metagenome assembly CEWJ01 (sample SAMEA2622923, study PRJEB7988) | marine metagenome | isolation source: saline water (ENVO:00002010), including | reverse complement strand
CCGCCACTGGCGCCAGTTCCAGAGTAGCTCCGGTGAGGCTGCCTTGAATTAGTTCCATTCCATTGCGGAGCAGACGCACCACAATACCTTCCGGGGCAACGGTTTTCTCCGCATCCAGAGCGCGATTAACGCTGGCCAGCAAGGCTTCCGGTACCGAGTCCAGGGAGCCTTCCATACTGCGGGTCAAATGGAGATGTTCTGTTAGCGCAAGAATCTGCCCTGAACTCAAGGAGCTCAGAGTTCTGCCGCTCTGGATCTCTTTTTGTAGGTTTTCGAGTTCCGCCGGCCAGGTGGACTCATCCAATTCCGGCTGCATGAGCTTCTTGTACAGTCCTGACGCAATCAGGGCTTCTTCCAATCTTTCCAGGTCCTTGCTACTCATTTTGGGTCTCCGCTACTGATAAGAGACGATAATCCTATGAAATATCCAGGAAAAAAATCAATCCAGGATGGCTTTTCGGATCTCCGAATCCATGCGGAAAGCGTCCATTATCCGCGACATCATTACAGAAACGCTGCCCTCCGGTATATCCAGAATCTCGGAGACAAATCTGTAAGGCGCCCGGACCACGAAGTGGCCCTTTTTCCTTTTCTGGATCAACTTTTCCCGTTGATTCTGCTTCTTCTCGATGAGATGGTCGATACGCTCTAGTTCCGCCTCTTCCCCGGGATCCACATTTCGTGTCTCCATCTCGGCCATGAGTCGCGACCTTTTCGTCTTGAGCTCCAGGACCGACAAATAGAGCGAAGTGATCTTGTCCTGCTGACTCAGATTGCCGGTGGAGCGCTCGGCCAGTTCATTCTTTTGATCGGCTATTCGGCGAGCCATCTCGCCCCGATCCATACTGGAGTTTTCCAGGAGATAGTCCCAGTCCGCCAGGCCCAGATCCAGGTAGTAGATGAATACTAGCTTAAATACGATGGAAAGATCCCTGGGAAGCTCATCCAGGATATGATGGAAATGCTCCATGAAATCGCTGTCGTCTGATTTCTCGGTATCCGGATCGGCCACGGTTTCGATCCATTGAAGGTTTCTGGATTCGTCGTCCGACTTCTGCTTCTCTACAGTCTTGACCTCGTGCACTGTGCGCATCCAGTCGATGAGCATATTTCGTAGCACAGTGTAGAACCAGGTTCGAAAGCTGCTTTTTCCCTGAAAGGAACGGAATCTCTGTCCGGTTTTCAGTCGCTCAAAGGCATACAAATAGAAGTCCGATGCCGCATCTTCATCCAGGTGAAAAACCCTGAGCGGGAAATTGTATATATCGTTGGAGTACAGTCGAAAGAACTCCTTCAGAGCTTCCGGGTCCTTTTCGCCGCATCGTTTCACCAGGGCCAGCACCTCTTTGGCGCTCAATCCTTTATTCTTTTCCAGGGTATGATTCAACTTACCACTCAGTCCTTCTTTGCAATATGGCCGGGCTATCGTTAACCGGTTCCCCGGCCAGCCCGCCTTGGGCCCACTGGTCCGGAAAAGCATCGATGAATTCTGCAACAGAGATCCACCGGTTCAATATATAGCACAATATCGGAAAAAAATGGCTGCATTTCCACACGCTGTCCAGCAACTTTCCCATCATGGATCGAATCCGTTCCCAATCCCTATTTCTGTTCTCGATGATCGTTCTGGCCATTCTTCCCCTTTCCGCCGGAGATCCAGGATTCGAATGGCCCCTGATAAAGGGAAGCCTTCCGGATCTAAAAGGAATCACATCGACCTTTGGCGAGTCCAGAGACGACCATTTTCACGCAGGCCTGGACATTGCGAGTCGAGATGAAGCCGTGCAGTCCATGGCCGACGGTCGCATCCTCTACAGCCGACAGGAGTCCGACAATCCTTTCCGGCCGCTTCCCGGCCCTGGAAATCTAATGATCGTTGATCATGGCGAAGGCTGGTGGAGCGGATATTTTCACCTGGAAAGTCTGGCCCCGGTAAGAAAAGGCAACGTAAGCAAGGATACGGTCATAGGCTACACGGGAAATACCGGTCGTTCTGGAGGAGCCCATCTGCATTTCTTCATCAGCAAATCCTATGGTAAGGAGTTCATTAACCCCCTGCGCCTGCTGCCCCGGGCCACAGACAACAATGCGCCTGTAGTTCAAGAAATGATCTTCTTCACGGATAACGGAAAATCCAGTCTACTGCCCGAAAAGGAACACCGAATCCGTCTCACAAAGGCCTATCCAGTGCATCTGAACATTCGGGATCCCGGCCTGGAGCGGTCCACACGAAGAGGCGTTTATCAGCTTTCCTGGAGTCTCAATGGTCAGGAACTGGGAAGTCGCAAATTTGACTCTATCCTATCCACCGAGAATGGATGGCTGCTTGCCGGAAAACAACCTTTCGAAACTATCTTTACCGAGTGGTACTACAACCTGGGAAGTCTACCGTTTAAGAATGGAAAGAATACACTCACGGTAAAGGCCCAGGACTTCGCCGGAAATGTATCCACAACTAACTTTAATCTGGAGATACAGAAGGAGTATCCCGACACGACCACCCCCTGAGCCCCCGCGCTAGTATCTGATCCGGCCACGGATAGGCAGGCGGCTACGCCGGGCAGGATCGTAAGCAGGAATCACCACCATTACTCCAGTCCATGGCTTTGCCTGCTCCCGCACATGTCAAGGCGGGAGCCACAGGATCACGGACGACGGGGATTGGAAAGAAGAACCATACCCGGACTCAGTAGATCTCCGGATTGCTCCGGAGCCAGTGCGCTGAAAGATGTATCCAGTTCCACCACTCGAAAGGTCTTCTTCTGATTTGTATCCAGATAAAACACCTGTCCTTCTTTCACTCCGTCTTTGCTACCGGCATGGATAAAGACCTGATCATCTTTAATCTTCACAATCTCTCCGCGCACCGGAGTTACACGGGCGATTTCCGCCGCTATGCGAAAGCTGGCCCGATAAAGAGCGTCCTGACCGGAGGCGATAGCCTTACCTTTGAGCACCTCTTTGCCGGTGAATCGATCGCTCAATACATATTCAATTTCCAGGCGACCGGGTGAACTACGATAGCTACCGCTAATAATGAAACGAATTCGTCCGTTGTCTTTTCTATCCAGTTCGTCCAGGAATCGGAAGTAGGAAGCGTCAAAGAGAAGGGGTCTGTAGTCGGATTCGATTCTGCTCTGGATCTCTCGCTCTTCCAGGGCACGACGAGCGTACATAAAATCTCGCAGATCCGATTTTATGTCATTGCCGGCGGAAATCAATTTTCCGCGGTCATTGATGGCATCCTCAATGGCTCTGGAAATGATTGCTTCCCCGTTCCAGTGATTTCCGCCCTCATTGGCAAAATCCATAACCAGGATCACCGATGGCCTGTGGGTTCCTCCACTACGGGCCGAGTAACCCAGCAGCTCTTCGCGATAGGACAAATACTTACCTTTTTCCTGTAGCGCTCGCTCCACCCTGTACTGCCAGAGTGGCTCTTCCGGATTCTGATCGCGCAAAGCAACCAGGGTTTCCAGATAGGATTGAAAGTCGCCTCCAGCTCGATATACATCCAGGAGCTTCTGTTCCACGTCCGGGTTTCCAGGAGAGAGACGCATGGCCTGTTTCAAATGGCTTATCCGCAAGCCGTATCGCAGATCCTCCTCATAATCCCGAGCGATGGCCATGTGACGGCCCGCAAGGAAATTTCGAAGCTCGGCCGTGCCGGTATAGTCCAGCCCCAGCATTTCCAGACGAAAACAGGCCAGCGGATCCTGCGGAGCCTGCTGACAGAGCGCCTTCAGTTCGTGCATGGTCTGTTCCAGATACTTTCTTTCGCCGGTCTTATGGAACAAGGCCTGAGATAGATTGGCTGATAGTCTCAATAGATCGTCCCCCGAATCCTGACTTCGTATTTCCTCCAGTAGTTCCAGTCCTTCTTCGGGATAACCGCGCTCAATATCGAGACGAATAATCTGCTTCATTAGTTCCGGCCCCGGATTCTCTCGAATGGCCGTGCGAAATGCGTCGGCGGCTTCATCCTTTAGCGCCAGGCGATCGCTTTCATTGCCCGCAAATTCAGCCTGCAGGGAGAGTACAATTCCCCGGGTCACCGCAAGACTTCCATGAGCTGGATCCACCGCTGTGGCTTTCTTTAGATACTCTTCCCCGGATTCGAGACGCCCGGCGCTGGTTTCGAGTATTGCCATATCCTGCAATGCCTCGCGGTAGGCCGGATCCTTGCGCAGGATCAACTGCAAGTACTTCCTGGCCAGATCCTCTCGTCCGGCCATCATGCGTAGCCGGGCCAACCCATACAGATTGTCCGCATTGCCGGGATCCTTTTCCTTTACTTCCTGAAATATGGTTTCGGCTTCGGTGGGCCGATCCAGGCCTGTAAGCGCTCGTCCTTTTCCTATTCGAGCGTCCAGACTGTTGGGGTCGCTGCTCAGAACCCGGTCAAAGTGTAGCAAAGCCCGTTCGTAATCCGAAATCTCCAGAGAGGCTTTTCCGGATAATAGATGCGCCCGGGAGAAGGCGGGATTCTTTTCCAGAGCCTGGCGCAGCAACTGAAGGGCTTCTCGGTACTGGCCCTTTTCGTAGTTCTTCTGCGCCTCTTCGTAGAGGGCAATGGAACTGCTGTAGGCGGGTTCCCCTCCATCGCGGGACAGAAGCGGAATGCCGGCTAACAGAACAGCCAGTATTGGTATAATTGCTTTTTTCATTCGTATCTCCGTGTCATCCAGTAACAGTATGGTCTACATTTCCCCCGGCACAAAGAATCCGCCATCGCCCACACCGGAGGTATTCTGAAAATGTATCTCCACCCTGACGTCAACATAGCGATCCTTCAGCGATTCGCCGGCCAGAGAGTCGTAGGTAACAATGTAACGATTGTCCGTATTCTTTCTAATGTTGGCATAAAGGTTCTTCACCGCGGTTTCATCGAAGGAACGCATGTATTCACCGCCGGTACGCTTCGCCAGCGATTGATAGAATGGAATCAGATCCTGATCCTGCTCGAAAGAGACTACATGTATCTGAATCTGCTGTGCGTTGGCATACTGTACTATCTTGTTCAATCCGTAGGGAGCGAATGCTTCTTCGGAAAGCGAGCCAGACACCACAAGCACAACACCCCGCGGACCTATAGCATCCACAAGTTCGCTAATGGCAAAGTAGCTGGACAGGCCCAGTGAAGGCCGCGGCGAAGTCTCGCCCTCGGACATAAGCTTCAAAATTTGTTTTCTTTCCCTGCCCTCGTAGATCAAACGGCTCTGCTCGCCGCTGCGAACTAATTTGAACTGATCCACGACGCTTAAAGGCTCCACAATCCCCTTGAGCACTGCAGGGATCATCTCATCCAGGCCCTTTTCTCGCAGTCCTGTAGAGTTCTCTTTCACAACGACGATGTTCGTCCGCTTCTGGAACGGTGCCATATTGTCGGTCCGGGCCCCGCCAATGCGACGATCGTTTTCGTAGATAAATATTTCTCTTCGACTTAGACCGGGCAGTGGCTTTCCGTCACGGGTCTCAGCCTGCAGAAATAATCCCACTACGGGAAAAGAGCCCAGGTCTACTTTTTGTATCTTTACATTCAATCCGGAACGCTTGTAGGCTTCCGGTGTAGTCATAACCACTTGATGAGCTCCATAGTCGGATACCAGAAGGGAGTCCCGGGAGTCCGTGCGCACAGAGAACACCCGGTTCCAGAGCACTGGCTCGTCATCGAAGTTACGAAGCTCGGTCAATTCCTGTATCTGACCGGTGGAGGGATCAAAAGAAAGAACGCCGCTTTTCTCATCGGCAATCCACACTCTTCCTTCGTTAAAGTGTAATCCTCGGGGCTCGCGGATTAAGGGATGGGAGATCCGATCCAGCATATTTCCGTCAACATCCATCACGAAGATGGCCGATGACTGACGATCGCTAATATACAGAATTCCTTTGCCATCGCCGGTAATGCCCGAAGGCTGTTGCATCCGACTTTCCGATGGCATTAAGCTCTGTAGATGATTTCCCTCCAGATCAAACTTCTGCACTCGATTGTTGCCGGAGTCCGTTACGAACAGGTAGCCCGACTCCACGATCAGGCCGGAGGGCCCTCTGAATTGACCGGCCCCTCCTCCGCTACCGCCAAATGCCAGCGCCCGACCACCGGAAGTGCGAAACACCTGGATCTGATCGGCATCGTAGTCCGCAACATAGAGAAGATCATTATGAACGATGGCCGCGATGGGACCTTTGAGCCCGTCATAGAATGGGCCGGAGAACTGATTCAAGTAGGAGCCGTCGGCGCTGATCTGTATAATGGCCGGATCCTTGTAATTCACCACATACTGGTTGTTCTTGGAGTCCACCGCCACATCCACGGGATAGTCCATACGCACTCGCCGAAAGCTCTCCGAGTCGTAGGTCCGCAGAAAGGACTGCTCCCCCGGATCGCTGTACTGATTCAGGTGGAACTCCAGAATGCCCAGTCGTTCACCTACCGTAGGATAGGCGCCGCGGGACACTTCCTGCAGATAGCTCCATTGCTCGAGCGCTCCGTTGTAGTCGCCGGAATAGTAGTAGGAATCACCCAGATAACGGCGCGCCAGATGAAAGTAAGGATGAACGTCCAGGGCTTTGTAGAAGAATTCCCGCGCCGCCACATAGTTCTGCCGATTGTAGAAGCCCAGTCCCTTCTGAAAATGCTGTCGGGCTTTCTCTTCTTTGATACGAAAGACCGGAAACTCCTGGGAGCCGGCGATGGCCGGAAGCAGTATAAGGCCCATGGCCAGAAAAAAGGCCCCTGCCCAGCGACGTCGGGCGGATCCGGAAGTGACGGGCACCTTGAAGATATCCGACCCGGAAACTCCTCCCACAGGAGTGTCAATACGAGACATAATCAAACTCTGCATTCGCAGAAGGATACTGGAAAGGATATGCATAGACTTCACGCGCTCTCTATTATAGATCGAACGCTGTTTGCGAAGCCTTGATTCTTTTTCTTATGTCACAAGAAGGATCGATTTAGCCCAATGCATCGAAGGAAAACACGGGCCCCATTATTGGGTCCTGGAATGGGACCATCCGAAGCCGACCCCCACTCCCAGGGAAGTTGCATCAAGGCCGGACACGGACCTGTTCCCCTTGGCCCCGAATCTATTCCGGTGGGACACGGATAAATTCCCGTGGGTTGCGAACCAAATGCCGTTGCCGTTCGGATATGCTCCCGTTGAGGTGCGAATCAGTGCGGAGTGCGGTGGAGAGAAATTAGCCTTCCCGTGGAGGCATTCCGAGCTTCTTTCGTAGCTCTTCATTCTCTCTGAAGAGTTCCACCACTTCCTGGTCGGTGTAGATGTTCAGCCTTTGCAGAGCGTCTATGATCTTTTCGCGTTCCATGTTCTCGGTTCGGGAAAGATCCAGAGCCCGCTGAGCTGCATCCAGGGTTTCCCGGGCATCCTTTAACTCTTTGTCGCGGAACTCGCTCAATCTCTCCATGGCCTGCATCTTGGAGGTCAACTCCACCACTTCCCGGTCCTTCAACGCCAGCGCTTCCTGCATGGCTTTTTCCACTTTGCCTTCGAAATCCCGATAGGAACTCTCATAGTCCAGAAGTCGCTGGAACGCAGCGGACTCTTCTTTGGACTGAACCAGTTCTTTGCTGGCCAATTCGCGGAAACCGTCAAAGGCCCGACTCTGCGCCCGTAAATCCCGGGCAAAGGTCTGGATAATGGCCCGAAAGTATTCGTTGTTGATCAAGGTTTCCAGAAGAAGCCTCAGGTTGTCGCTTCGAATGGAATCATCAATCAGAACAAGACGAACATTTCCTTTCAGGCCCTTCAGGTGCTCCTGATATTCGTCCTCGGGAACAATCAACACCCGTAGATACGGGATCAGGTCGGTAGATTTTTCGAGAAGACCTCTGATATAGTCGGCCTGACCGGATTCTCCCTGGATGCAAAACAGGTTAATGGTTGCTGGATCCGGACTGAGATCGGGCATTCGGTCCGGGGCCAGTTCTTCCAGCTGAACCTGGAAACGACCCACGCTTTGAAAATCGAAGGGGAATTTTCTGCCCGATGATATATGCCAGATCTTAACCGTATACATAAGAGTCGCCCCATTCAACAGGGTACCGGGATTTGTTCAAGTAAGATTTGTGAATCGAAAGTAAGGGGGCCGACCGCCGCCCACCCTCCGAGGAAAGGTTTCTCCGTACCGAACTAGCTTTTCCGGCCCCTTTCCTTAATTCTGGAAAGAAAATCTCTTCCCCATTCGAGAAACTCGTAGATGGGAATCCGGGCGAATACTGGATCCAGGAATCGCTTCAACGTCTTACCATAGATCCAACGAAAAGGCGCCCCCAGGAACTTCAGCGGAGTGAAACCCTCGGTGCGGGAGGCCATGATGTAGATTCCCATCAGCCCCACACCCAGAACCGGAAGATAGGCGCCCTGCCAGGGCTTCATTTTTCCATCCAATGCCTGATTCACACCCACCGAGAGCAAAACGTAATACAATAGAAGGACTACCAGGGCCAGAGAAAAGCTCATCCCTTTTCCGGATCGCTTAACGACCATGCCCAGGGGGAAAGACACGAAGAAAAAAAGCATACAGGCCAGCGGAGTAGCAATCCTGGAATGGATTTCGTAGTTGAATTCGTTTCGTTTCTTTTCGGCTTCTTCTTTCAGGCCTCGGAGAATGAGAAGCATCTGTTGCTTGGCCTGCATCTCCGCCTCGGTGGGCCCGCCCGGCTTGCCGATCTTGTCCTGGTTTTCGTTTAGCCAGATGATGATCTGATTCTGGGTGATCATCATCTCATCCGGCGAAGGAATCCGAAAGCCGTCTTCCCCGCCGGCAGCATCCGCCACGGTTGTGCCCACCCCCCGCAAAGCCTCGGGACTGATGCGATGTTTTCCGCTCTCCAGTCCTTCCAGGAATGCAAACAGCTCCAGAAATGTGTATTCCTCGGGCTGAACGTTTAGTTTACCCAGTCCCTTCTTTGGGCCAGGAAGAACAAAGTTCATTTGTCCATCGGCAAAATCCGTAACCGTGAAGCTGCCCAGGTTCTTGTCCGATTCCACCATGTATCCGTTTTCCAGATGAATGATGGGCACTTCTTTGCCGTCTTCAATGCGCTTAACGATTCGGCCCCGCTCCGCCCGGATAACCCGGGTGATTACGCCAAAGCCGATGGGAATGCGAATGTTCTGAACCACCACATGCTCGGAATTTCCGCCAGGCAGCACTCTGGAATTCCAGGAGCGAATCTGCACATCCTGCAACTCCGGCCCATCTCGACCCGCGGCATAGATATCCCAGCTATCGGCAGCGGAGGCCTCCATATCGCCAGCGCCCAGGAACTGACCCGGGCGAACCAGAGTCAGACTGTGATAGGATTGAAGCCACTGCTGGAAGGCCTGTCGTTCGCGGGCCGCCAACGGCCCATAGTACAGATTCATGAACCCCATGAACAACATGGTAAGAAAGCCAAAGAACAGAAAAACGGTGTAGATACGGGGAAAGCTAATACCGCTGGCCCGCATTGCGGTGATCTCCGAGTCGCCAGAAAGCCTGCCTGCGGCCAGAATTCCAGAAAGCAAACAGGCAATGGGCACCGTCTGGGTGATCTTCTCAGCCAGTAAATAGTACAGATACATGGAAACCCGGCTGAGGTCGATTCCCTTGCCTACCAGATCTCCCAGAACGTCCTTTATGACAATGGACATAAAGAGGGTGGTCCAGAAAAACAGCCAGGTAAAAAAAGGCTGAAGAATCTCCTTGAATATGTAAACATCAAGGATGTTCGGCTTCAATCTGTACGCCAACCGGAGTAGCATCCTGTGTCAGAAAATCAGAACATATTATTGATTCAAACCGCTTTTATCGGCGACGTGGTGCTCACGACGCCCATGATCCGGGCCCTGCGGCGCTGCAAACCGGGGGCCAGAATCACCGTAATGGTAAAACCGGAAGCCCGAGCCTTTGTTGAGTCCCTCGAAGAAGTGGATGAAGTACTGGTCATAGACAAGAAGAAGGCCCATCGAGGGCTGGGAATGCTAAAACTGATTTCCGATATCCGGCGCCGGAAGTTCCGTATATTGCTTTCCCCGCATCAGTCCCACCGAACCTCCTTGATTGCCTGGCTCAGCGGAATTCCCACTCGCTTTGGATATAAATCGGCCGGGTTTTCTCTTGCCTATCATCACCGGCTCACTCGCCCCATGGCGCTTCCCGAGATACACAGATTGCTTCGCTTCTTGAAGGATAGCATCTGTCCGGATGTCGACATGAGCGATGATGTACCCCATCTAGAAGAAACGGAAGCCGGGCGGGCCGAAGCCCAGCAACTGCTGAGCGATCTGAACATACGAAAGCCCATACTGCTGGGCTGCTCTTCGGTATGGGCGACGAAGCGCTGGACAGCCCATGGCTTTGCCGAACTCGCCAGGGATCTGGTACAGAAATACAAAGAGGATGTAATCCTGATCGGCTCGCCCGACGATTCGCCGGTGGCCGAACAGATACTAAGACTGGCCAGGGAGTTCATGGGCGCGGACGGTATTCGACGACTACACAACGGCTGTGGGAAAACCAGCCTTCCAGGGCTCTTTAGCCTGATGAAACGGTCGCACTTTCTGGTATCCAACGACTCGGCCCCGGTGCATTTCGGATGCGCCGCAGGAATTCCGGTAGTGGCCATTTTTGGACCCACTGTACCGTCACTGGGCTACGCCCCCATTGCGCCCTCCACTATTGTAGCCGAATTGGAAGGACTGTACTGCCGCCCCTGCGGAACCCACGGTTCGCATACCTGTCCCGAAGGGCATTTCCGTTGCATGCGCGAACTTACGCCTGCCCTGGTAGAGGAAAAGATCCTGGAGGTGGTGGATTAATCGTTAACTCGGGTAGCGTGACCGAATAGGGCACCGGGGGTTAGCGCGCCCGGGGATGTCGTTGCCTGCAGTTGTTCAGCAAGCGGATCTCCTGCAAATCGAATCTGCTTGACCGGTCCATCTGAACGGACAGGTTATCTTACCGTATGATTTTCCACGGTAAGCCCGTTCCATCCAAGTTGCAAATCGCACAAGGACTGGTAATACTCTTCTTCACACTGCTGAGCGCAGATCCTGCTCAGGCTCAACCCGCGTTCAAACAGCAGATCCAGAATCTTCCCAATCCTCTGAAAGATAGCCGCAGCTTTGTCTACGACGGAGCCGGGTTGCTTGGCAACCGAAAGGCCGATATCGATAGTCTGGCAAAGGCCATGTATGAGGCTGGCGGCGCTCAGATTGTCGTAGTAACCCTGGAATCCATCGGCGATGCAAGCATTGAAGAGTTTGCCGTGGAGCTGTTTTCTCATTGGGGCATTGGCGAAAAAGAAAAGGATAATGGTATCCTTGTACTTCACGTTTCCGGTGCTCGCCAGATTCGCATTGAAGTGGGCTACGGACTGGAAGGCGTTCTGCCCGATGCGAAAGCAAGCTGGATAACTGGCGACGTCGCCATTCCCTTCTTCAAAGACGGAGATTTTACCAGCGGGCACTACTATCTGATGCAAAGCCTGCTACGGGTGCTTCTCAATCCCCGGGCTTCGCGAGCCCAGATCGTTGAGATCAAAGAGACTATCGAGCCTGGAACCAGAATCAATCCGGACCAGATACCTGAGCAAAGCTATTTGAGTAGCACAGAAGAAAGAGCCGAGCGAAAGAAACGGGAAGAGGATAAACAATCCGGTCCTGAATGGATGAGCATTTCCCTTATGGCTCCGGGCTATATTCCGGGCTTATGGATGCTGTTTGGCATTATTCGCCGGTTCGGAGGTTTACGCGACTCTGATCTCGACGGAAAAGAGAAATACGATACCATCGACGATGCAATTCTCGAGTACAGCGGCGCTCCTCTACTGTTAAACGTAGGTATCATCGCCACCGAGATTGGTTTTGTAGGAAGCTTCTGGTCGGCCATTCTTCTTCCTTTGTTCGTGGGGGGCGGATGGATCTGGCAGGAATCCCATCTAAAGAAATTCAGACAGGCCCCCCGAAAGTGCTCCCGGTGCAACAACAAGATGCGGAAGCTTTCGGAAGAGGACGATGATGCCTATCTCGAAAAAGGTCAGGTTGCCGAAGAGAATGCGGGCACAGTGGACTACGATGTGTGGGTTTGCGATTGCGGCAATGTACGCATAGAAAGATACAAAAGCCCCGGAAGCCAGGAGCCCTGTCCGTCGTGCAACTACTACACCTACGAGTTATCGGAAACAAGAACCGTAAGAGAGCCTGACTACAATTCCGCCGGAAAGGGAGAAAAGATCTACGCATGCTCCTTCTGTGACTACACCCGAACCGAGCCTTTCGAGATACAGCGCTTGAAGCGTGAGGATGAAACCGTTTCCGGTATTGCAACGGGTCTGGCAGGCGCTGCGATTACTGCGGCCCTCTATGAGGTACGCCATGGATCTCACTCTTATTCGGGCTCCGACTCGTATTCGGGCAGCGGTTCAGGAGGCGAATCATTTGACATCCCCGATGATTTCGGAGGCGGCGAAAGCGGCGGCGGAGGCGCCACTGACGAGTATTGAGTTAGCCGGAACCGGGCCAAAGGCATCCGGGATATCTGGATTTCGGCTAACCGCAATCAGTTTATCTGGAATGATTCCACGAGAATCAATCCACCTGGAATTACCTCGCCGGATTTACGCTGACCAGTATTCGATTCCCTGCAGGCGCGCCGGTTTGTGAAGCAGAGCGCCTGACCAGGGGATCAAATCAGGGGATCAAATAGCGAATAGGATCCAATCGCTTCCCGTCCAGGCGCACCTCATAATGCAGATGGGGGCCCGTAGTGATGCCCGAGTCCCCGGCCTGTCCCAGTTCATGCCCGGCCCGCACGGTTTGTCCTTTTTTGACATTGATCTTACTCAAATGGGCATAGATAGTTTCATAACCGGACGGATGAATAATGTGCACCATCTTACCGAACCCTCCATGTACTCCCACGCGATACACGTAACCTTCGGCGGAAGACACAACGGCGTCGCCAGACCGGGCTTTTAGATCCAGACCCCCATGGTACTGAGTTTTTCGGGAAAACGGACTCTTTCTATTTCCGTAATGGCTGTTAATGAGGCGCACCCTTCCCTGAACCGGCCAGCGATGCGGAATGGCCTGAAGGACGCCCAGTCCCTCAGAAAGGTACCGCTGGTTGGCGGAAAGATGCATCTCCAGGGCATAGACCGTGGCAAGAGATGGGTAGGGTTGCCGGGCCGCTTCGCCAGAATCGATTTGGCCGTTGTCGTTCGAAAAACCCTGATCCCTTACTGGTTGCTCGTAGGCGACCGGTTCTGACTGCGTGGCCGGACGGATAATGGATTCCAGCAATCCCCGGGACGGTCGAGCCTGCAGGAGCGTATGCAACTCATCCTGTTGCTGGTTCAATCTGCGGAGCAGTTCCCGTCTTCGCTCCATTTCCTCCTCGGCCTGCTCCGATAGTGACCCGGAGCCTATGGGCAATCCGGCGTCGTTCAAACTCCAGGCCAACAAAGCACTTAGAGCCAGAATGGACAGCCCAAGCGTATAAGCTCCACTCCATCGCATTCGATTTGCCTTGGATGGATTTCGGAAGATGGCTTTGCCGGCGGTTTCTGTATCTGGAACCTCCGCCGGGCCACGGCTGACCGGTGGACGCTTTGCCAGCCCGCCGCCTGGAAATGAGGTTTCGGTTACCTCGTTCGTCTGCGAAACATCGGTCCCAGAGTGAGATACGGATAGGCTGGCTTGCGTAGAGGGTTGACTGTTCCGCTTTCGGCTGTAGCGATTCCGGCTGGCGTTAAAAACGCCCACAGAACTGGACCCCGGCATTCGCTTTGCAACCAGGGCGAAATACGCAGCGATCCGCCCGGTGACTGGATCCCACAGGCTTCTGAGCCAAACCGATTCTTTTGTCCTTGAGAGAACAGGAACGGCGAGGAGTCGAAAGGCCCGGAGAATGAGCAAACCCAGACCTCGCAGAAAGTAGAGCAGTCCCCTGGCTATAATTCTTAGCCCCTGCCAGGGTCCCTTTATCTCATAGATACGATTATCAAAGACGACGACGATCGCTGGAAGCCTGATCGAAGGAAGGCGAAAGCCTGTAGGCTTCTTTTTCGTAGGCCTCTTCCAGACGATTCTGGACTCCGGGCGGCCCCGCTGGCTCCCCGTTCCGGTAGAGCGTTTCGCTGTAGGGAATACCATTCGCATGATAGGTTAAAACGTTTCCCTCCAGCTTGCCATCCTTATAAGTTTCGAGCCGAACCAGGGCTCCAGAAAAGTGGTAGTACTTCCAATTTCCGGTTTTTTTTCCCTCTTCGTACTGGCCCAGAAGCATAAGCTTTCCGGAAGGGTGGTAGCGCTTCATAACTCCGTCCCGTTTTCCGGCCCGGTGCGAGCCCTCTTCTTCCAGGGTTCCATCAGGATAATACCGTTTATACGGTCCGTTTTCGTTTCCGTAGTCTATGCTCAGACTACCGATTACGGGATCGATGGGCTCCGGCGCATACTCTATAGTAAGATACAGCCGGCCGCTGTCATCGAAATGCTTCCAGAGTCCATCCCGCCGGCCGTTGAAATAGACACCGGTGGTGGTGAGGGTTTTTCCATCAGGAGCGTACCAATTCCATCGGCCGATGCGTTTGCCCGCCTCGATCTGACCTTCGGTGCTCAGATTGCCATCCTTGTAGTATTGACGGTACTCATTTCCATCAAGTACATTCCAGAAGGCTCTCCGCCGGTCATACTCCGCCGATTCGGGAACATTGTCGGGTCTGGGAGGCAATTTGAGACGGTCGCAATGCAATCCCAGTCCCGAAATAAGAATAAGAACCATCAGGGATATGAGCCGAATCAGCACTTTTGTTTCGGGCCGATTATCTCTTCCGGGAAAAGGAATCCAGAACCGGGTATCTGTTTTTCTGCCAGAAGTCACAGCTTATGAACCCGGGCCCTCGCTACCGCTGACTACTGCAGCTCCAAATCCCGATCCGCCAGAACGGAGCCGGAAGCGTCCAGAACCTGCACCCGGTAGCGACCGGAGTCCAGGGGTCCCATGAAGTAGATATAGCTGGCTGTGCGTGGCGGACGACGGCCCAGAACGGCCTCCTCTACCAGCGCACCGCCCTCATCGCGTTCCACCATAATCTTCAGATAGTCCGTCTTTAGTTCCCCCGGCTGCCACTGGAATCGGATATGTACGGGGGATGTGGCGGAAAGCTTGGCCACGGGGGTGGCAGCCAGTTGCTCAATATTGGCGCCGGTGATTTCCTGGTTGGCAATGGCCAACTGATAGGAGGGGGCCATGAGCCAGGTTACGGCCTGCCAGATGGCAAAGCCCAGAATAAGCAGAACGGCCACAACTCCGGCCATTTTGAACATGGAATTATTGCTCTTTTGACGATCCGCTTCGGTGTAATCTTCCAGTCGAATGTCGCTGGATACATTATAGATACTATCTCTTTTGCGTGCCATAGATCTGGCCCCCGTTTTTTTACTCTGCTTTGTAGAATCAATCCTTTCTGAACCCGCCGCAGAGTCATTCTCTGTATCCTTTTCGGCACCGCGGTCCCTGGAATGCTCACTGCCACCGTCGGATTTGTGGGATTTCGTCTCCACTTCCTCAAGAAACACGGGCCCCACGGACGTTGCATCGTCCACCGCCCCGTTATTCCTGTCCGGGCTCGGCTTTTCGGCGTCCGAAGGCGACGGATCCTCCTCTCTGCCGGCTTCGCCCAACGCCGAGATCTTCGGTTCTGATTCGGCTGAGGCTTGCTGTGCCCCTGGCGCGCTCTGCTCGCGCTTCGGTTTTTCTTTCTGAGCCTCCGTGGCAGGCGGTCCGGACTCCGTGGGCTCTCCAGCCCCTGCTCCGGTAGCAGTCTCTTCTTCCTGCTTTCTGGATTTCTCCGTGCGCCGACCGGCTATCTCGCCGACGATACCTTCCATCGAAGGATCTTCCTGACCCAGACTCTTTTTGACTTCTTTGCGAAATTTATCCTTCTTTGATGCCATCCAGTACTTCCTGAATCATTGCTTCATATTCCTGCGCAATCTTTCCTTTAGGCTGATATTCGAACAATGTCTGTCGCATTAAGTGCGCTTCCTCTACCTGCACCGAACGACTGATCCTGGTCTTGAACACAGAAATTAGCTCTTGCACTGGCTCCAGTACAGCCCCGCTGATGGCTGTCCTGTCGTTATACATGGTCATCAGAGCGCCCAGGATTTTCAACTCACGGGAGAAACGATGATGCACGGTCTCCAGGGTATCCAGCATAGTGCGAATACCGTCCAGAGAGAATCGACTGGCAAGAATGGGCAAGATGCAATAGTCGGAAGCAATAAAGGCGTTTAAGGTAAGTAATCCCAGGTTGGGCGGACAATCCATGATAATGAAGTCCGGGGCCTGTCCATCCGGGTACTTCAAGCCTTCCTGCAGTCGAAAAAAGCCGTCCACGTGGCCGGCCAGGAGGGTTTCCACTTCGGCCAGCTCCAGAACAGAGGGCAGAAGAGATAGGTTTTCGTTTCTGGTTTTTCGGGCCAGTTCTTGGGCCGGAGTCCGGGAACGGAACAGCTCGTGGACCGATTCTTCTCTTGGGGGCGGATCGCTAAAAATGGAGCTTGCATTTCCCTGGGCATCCAGATCCACGAGCAATGTCTTTTTGCCCATGCGCGCCAGTCCGTCGGCCAGATGTATGGCGGTTGTAGTTTTCCCCACTCCTCCCTTCTGATTGGCAATCGCAACTGTGACCACAACCCAGCTTTCCAGAAAGGGGCTGACCTGGAAAGTGATTTTGCTTGCCCCGGACCTTTCCGCTGAAAAACCGGGGGTATGAGTCAGTACGAGCCAGTAATTGGCCTGGAAGTGCACTGTCAGTTAAAGACAAAAACCAAGATTTTCTCTACAGATCCGTATTTGTATGGCGCCGCCGCCAACACCCAGGCCGGGCCGGTTACTCTGGGTCTGCCTGGAGCCCTTCCAGTGCTGAACGAAAGCGTAATGGAAATGGCGCTCACCGCTGCCCTGGCCCTGGACTGTGAAATCAACAGGCATACACGATTCGACCGAAAGCATTATTTCTATCCGGACCTTCCCAAGGGATATCAAATATCGCAATACGATCGACCGTATGCAATCAACGGCAAGGTGTCCTTCCGCAAAAAGGATGCCGAAGAGGACACCACTATTCGCATTCACAGAATCCATATGGAAGAAGATGCCGGTAAGCTGCTCCACGGACAGGGCGGCGGCGACGCCGTATCCTTCGTGGATTTGAATCGGGCCGGCGTCCCCCTGCTGGAAATCGTTTCCGAACCGGACCTGCGAAGCTCCGAAGATGCCTACTATTATCTGCAAACCCTTAGAAGTATTCTGCGCGCGGTCGAAGTTACGGATGGCAACATGGAAATGGGATCTCTGCGATGCGACGCCAACGTATCCGTGCGCAAAGGTCCGGATGCTCCCTTCGGTACACGCGTAGAAATCAAGAATCTGAACTCATTCAAGGCAGTTCGTGCAGCAATAGACTACCAGATAGAAGAGCAAATCGCTCTAATTGAATCCGGGCAGAAGATCATTCAGTCCACCGTCCTATGGGATGCCGATAAGCGCGAAACCAGGCTCATGCGAACCAAAGAGAACGCCGAGGATTACCGCTATTTTCCAGATCCCGACCTGCCCGAATTCGTAATCGAAGAGGATTTGATCGAAAAAGTCAAAAAGGAAATGCCGGAGCTACCGGCACAAAAACGAGCCCGATACGTTTCCGATTATGGTCTGCCCGAATACGACGCCGACGTTCTAACACGGGAGAAGGAAATCTCCGGCTATTACGAAGAAGTGGTACGGATTACCGACGATCCCAAGAAATCCTCGAACTGGGTTAAGGATGAAGTCCTTGGCATCGTAAACAAATTGGATGTGGAGATTGAAGACTTCTTCGTGAATCCGGAGCGCCTGGGAAAAATCATTAAGTACCTGAACGAAAAGAAATTCACCCAGCGTATCGCCAAACAGGTCTTCGAACACTGCTATGAAGAAAAGCTGGAAGTAGACGATATCATAGAAAAATACGATTACAAACCTGTAGATACCTCGGACCTGCCCGCCATCGTGGACAAGGTATTCGCGGACAATGAACAGCAGGTAAACGACATTCTAAACGGCAAGGACCGCGTTAAAGGATTCCTGGTAGGACAAATCATGAAGGCCACTCGCGGACAGGCCCCTCCGGATGAAGTTAACCGACTCATCGACGAAAAAGTCGAATCCTTGAAAGCCGGAAGCTAAGGCCAAGCCAGGTAACTACCCGCGCTGCGGTGGTACGGCGTCCGGGTCCAGTTTCCCGGCGCGGTGGATCCTTCATCGATTTCCGAAGCAGGACTGCCGGGACTCGCAATGGCTCGTGGGTTCTGCATCCGTAGTATCGGGCAGGCCAGAAGCGGCCACCGAGTATGAACCTCGGCCAGGGAATATCATGGACATTCTAATTCTGGAGTATGAAGAGATTCTAAAGCAAGGTTTCTGCACGGAAGAAGAGCTGGTAGCCCGAATCTGCGCGCTCTATCACTCCATAGTTCATGAAATCGATCCCGGGGTCTATTCCGTGGAAGATCAAATGGCCTGGTCGCCGGAGCCTCCGGCCGTGAGCGACTGGATCGAACGATTCAGAGAAGCTCCGCCGGCGCTGGCCTTTCTTGCATCAGCCTCTTCGGCACTTCCCTTTTCTAACGATACTTCGCACGCGGCATCCATGGAACATCCCCGGGCTCCATTCGAATTGGCAGCCACCAGGGCCAGTGAGCCCGTTGCCGACAGGGGATCCGCAGCCCCATGGCTATCCCATCTACTGGGCTTTATGAACCTGGAAATGGACGGCGCCGGGGAAAGCAAACCTGGCTGCGGTCATATCGACCTGGCCTACGTCTCAACAAAGCATCAGCGAAAGGGAATCTCACAGAGACTGTACAGTCATCTGGAAAAGCAAGCGCGAGAAAGGGGTCTGCTGAGCCTGACGGTGGATGCATCGCATCTGGCCCGTCCCTTCTTCGAGAAGCAGGGTTTCCAATTCCGCACCGAAAATCAAGTTCCCCGCAACGGCCGCTGGATTACCAATTTTACGCTGGAGAAGGTTTTTTAGCTCTTCTCCCCGGTGCGCAGGCCTCGCTCGCGCCGAGCCCGCCGAGCCCTGCCGGACTTTATGGCTAAAGCACCAGCGGAAAGCAGGAAGGCAGGATTTCGTAGTCCACCCGGGCAGGGCCTTCCGAGCCGTACAGCTCGCCATCCGCTTCGCCCTGGATTTTCTTTTTGCTTTCCAGAGTCATTTTCCTTGCCTGGAACTGAGTGGATCCTGGAAAACCGTCAATATGTCCGGAGTAAACCCTGGAACTGGCCATAACCATTCGGGTCTTGCTAACGTCTCCCACGACCAATCCGTTGAATAGACCGTCCTGCAGATCGGCGGTGGGTGCCCAGTTCATACCCCCGCCATTGAATCGACCGTTGCAGGCAAAGAAGTTCAGCAAACGCAACTCCCGGGAATGGAGTTCCCCCTGCCCGTCTTCGTAGCTCAGTTTTACGATTTCCGGATTGTACAGAAACAGCGATTTTACCGTATGAAAGTAGTAGGCCGGCGAGCCATGCTGAAATCGTGATGATTTCAGACTCTGCATAATTTTGCCTGCTATGCCGGCCGAGGCAATATTGATGAAGTACCTGCGATCTTTCTCTGTGCGAACCAGGCCAAGGTCTACCAGCTTGAACGTATTCTTCTGAAGGGCCACGTCGTAGACCGCGCTGACCTGGCGCAGGGTCTTGATGAAATCGCTCCCCGTACCCAGCGAAATCACTCCCAGAGGAACGGTGTCGGAGAGGAGCTTACCCTCCTCGAAGTAGCCGTTAACGGCTTCATTAATGCTTCCGTCGCCCCCGGCCACGATAATCTGAGCGTACCCTCCGCTCTTCAGCGCGGAGCGAACCTTCGCCGAGGCGTCCATGGGTCCGGAGGTTTCGTGGAGGTCGAACTCGCCCAGTTTCTCCCGGAGCTCGGGCTCCATCTCCTGAAAGGCTGCCCGAGCATTTCCTGCCCGACTCTTTGGATTCAGGATAATCAATCGTTTCATGAACATCTCTCTTCGCGCTCTCCCGGTCATCCAGAGGTTCGCGTATTATTGTTGTCTGATTTTGGCCGCCCAGGAAACGGAAGCAAAACCACTCTTCTCTGGCTGTCTTGTAGCCCTAACCTGGCAAACGCTCAATCAGATGTCAGTCGGCTAAGAACGGAAGCTTGAGTTTTTCCACTGCGGACCGTATTTCTTCTTTCTTCTGATTCTCATCCCAGCCCAGCTCCCGAGCCATACAGCCGGCAATCTTCTCCAAAGCATCGTCCCCGGGCATTCCCAGTGTTCCCAGACCGGTTCTTCGCTGCAACACATCCAGAAGCCGCACCGCCATTTCTTCGCGCACCGCAAAGACAACCTGACCCAGAATCTCGCCATCATCGTTTAGGGTTTCTTTCCATTCCGGGTTCTGCTGACTCAGTTCGACGATTTTTTCCATTTCGGTACCATAGTTCACGCTCAGAGTATGCAAGGTATTGCTTGCAAACTCCGGATAGACCTCTTTGCGACTGGCCAGGTAATCGGTAAGCCCGGGCATATCGGAACCCACCAGAGGTAGCCTGGCCGTTCGCGAAGGCGGTAGCTTTCGACCCAGCTTTTTACCGATCACTTTCAGCGCGCTCTGAGCCAGGTTGCGGCTTGTAGTATACTTTCCCCCTTCCACAGTGATCAAGCCGGCCAGACCTTCTTTTTCGCCGTCGATGATTTCATACTTTCGGGACGACTTGTAGCTGCTTTCGGTGTGAGTGTCAGTCAACGGGCGCAGTCCACCGTAAGCATGCACGATGTTGGAATAATCCAGTAGCTTTTCCTTAAGGGTGCTGTTGATCTCCTCCACAAATTCATCGATGCTTTCTTTGCTCACTCGGTACTGGTCCGGACTGCCCTGGTAGTCCTTATCGGTAGTTCCGTAAAGGCTGTAACCTCGCCAGGGTATGGCAAAAAAGTGTCTTCCGCCGGGAGTGAGCAGAACCAGGGCATGGTCTTTTGTAATCTGCGGGCCGATGATGTGAATCCCCTCGGACATTCGCACCGAGTGAGCAGTTTCCTGACCGGAAAGCTTTTTGATGATTCGCTCGGCCCAGGGCCCGCCGCTGTTGATAAAAAGCCTTCCCCGGACATTGACGGTCTTTCCGGAAATGCAATCTTTCACAGTGGCGGTGCGAAATCGGCCCTGCTCTTTTTCCAGATGCACGACTTCGGCATAGTTACTTGGCTGCGCTCCAAAGGCCGTAGCCGATTTGATGAAGGAAAGCGTCAGACGCTCCGGCGCCACACTTTGACAGTCATAGTACACCGCCCCGCCGGTGAGTCCTTCTGGAGGAAGCAATGGGGCAATCTGTAGGACTTCCGATTTTTTCAGGCTACGATGATGGGGCAGCTTCTTGGACTTATGCCTGGTATGCCCTTTGTCAAATGAAAGCAGATCATATAGAATCATCCCGGCCTTAATGATCCATTTGTTGGATTTCAAGTTGCCGTAATTGGGAATCAGGAATGGTAGGGGATACACCAGGTTGGGAGCAATGTCTTCCAGGATCCTTCTTTCCCGAAGAGATTCGCGCACAAGACCGAATTCCAGGTAATTCAGGTAACGCAATCCGCCATGGATTAACTTGGAGGTAGCGGCCGAGGTAGCTCCCCCAAAATCTCCCTTTTCGAACAAAGCTACCTTCAGACCTCGACTGGCGCCCTCGTATGCTATGCATGCCCCGGTGATTCCCCCGCCGATGATGACCAGATCAAACTCTTCGCCTTCTACCGTGTTTTCAATAAATCGTTTCATGCTAATTCCCTTTGCCCAGGCCCAGAACTCCCGGGTTGAGCAGTCCCCGGGGATCCAGATGATTCTTGATGGCAGTCAGTAAATCGAAAGCCACCGATCCGGCAGCCTCTGGATACCAGGGCGAAAGAAGCCTTCCGATGCCATGATGATGGCTAATGGAGGCGCCGCTCTGGTAGATGGCGTCCACGACCTTATGATGATAGGCCTCGAACTCGGACCGGTCCATTCGACCAATGAAAATGAAATATAGATTGGCGCCCTGGGGATAGAAATGGGAAAGATGACTCATAACAACCACGTTGGCGTTTTCATGACAGGCATTGCGCACTGTTTCATGTACCCGGGGCAGATTCTCCCAGTTCGTGGAGCATTCCAGAGTGTCGATGATGACCCCAAAATCCATCAAATCGTCGCGCATATAAGGATCCTTGAATCGCCCCTTTTCCCATTTGCGCACCACGAAGGAAGTCGTCGGAAAACCGCCGAAGTGACGTACCCTTCTTCGCACGTTGGCCGCCGCCAAACGGGCGTATCGATGCGAACCGTCCGCAGAGCCCAGCAACAAACAACGCTGTCCCGGTTTATAGCCGGCCCAGCGTAGCATGGTTTCGAGCGGCGTGCCCTGAACCCCATACAAACGAAGAGCCACATCGGTTTCTTCCGGATCGGACAGACGAAAGACGGAAGGCATGCCCTCCTGACTTTGCAATACCTCCCTTACAGCCGCTAGACCGGAAGCGAAATCCTTGAACATATAGCTGAATCGTCGGGTATTCTGAGGTAAGTGTCTGCGAATACGCAAAGTGGCCGAAACCAGAATGCCAAGTGTTCCCTCGGAGCCCATCATCAACCCGTCGAAATCCGGTCCCATGGACTCCGCTGGAACTTCTCGTGTAACCAGATCGCCCTGCAGAGTCACATAGTCCTGGGAAATGACCATCTGTTCGATCTTGCCGTAGTACGTTGAGTTCTGACCGGCCCCGCGGGTGACAATAGCGCCGCCCACGGTGGCAAACTCATAGGACTGGGGAAAGTGCCCCAGAGTGTAATTGTAGTCCAGGTTTTGCTCGCGCATGGCGCTTTGCAGCTGGCTTTCCAGATCGGGCAGAAGCATTCCGGCCTCTACCTGAACGGTTTCGTTCACAGGATTGATTTTTATGATTCGGTTTAAGTGCCGACTCAGATCCAGAGTGATCCCACCGGCAGGAGCTTCACATCCTCGGGTTACGCTGGAACCGGCCCCTCGGGTCTGAATGTGCACTCCATGCTCGGATGCGAAACGCAACAAATCTACTATCTCTTTGCGACTGGCTGGATAGACCACGGCATCGGGAACATTTTCAAATATTTCCTGCCGGAGGCGAAACAGATCCAGCATGGTTTTTCCATAGGCCGCACGCACTCGATCATAACTATCTACGGAGACCTGATCCGACCCTACCAGGGATTGCAGCGACTTCAGCTGTGAATCGGTTAGCTTGCAGGGAATTTCGGCCTTGAAGCTTTCCAATCCGGCCGAAATCGGCTTTTCGAGCTCCGCCGAACTGAGGCCAAATTTTTCCAGCATCAGTGACACAAGTCGATGATTCGGATGCTTGTACTGATCCGGCGTCCCCCAGCGAAACAAGGACCGTAACGAACGGGTCGGCGTCTCCAGCACCCAGGAAGGGCTCCATTTTTCTCTTTTATTCGACAAAACAGATTCGTTCTGTCACAGGCCGGCGCGGAATCAATATCTTTTCCAATCCAGGGCCCGCGAAAAGCTGGATCGAGACCGGAGGGTTCCTTATCCTGGAGTATGCTACTTGCGATCCCGGTGTACAATGAAGCCAGCTCTTTGAGAGAAGTATTCTCGGAGATCCTGGATCATCTTCCGGAACAAATCCAGGCAATCGTAGCGATAGACGACGGTTCCACCGACGGTTCGGCGGAAATCCTGGATGAACTGAGCAAAGAACAGAGTATTATATTTGTGCGCCATCATAGACAAAACCATGGATATGGCTGCGCAATGATAGAATCCATGAAGATCGCTCAAAAACATGGCTATTCCCATCTAATTACCATGGATTGCGACCGACAACATCGACCAGAAGACCTAATTCGCTTCCTGAATGTTGACCCTGACATTGATGTGGTATCCGGCTCCAGATATCTGCCGGAGTCGCGAAGACAGGGGCACGCCCCCGAAGATCGGGTGGAGATCAATTCTCGCATTACAGCCCGGCTCAACCGCAGGTATGGATGGAGTCTTACCGATAGTTTCTGCGGGTTCAAACGCTACAAAATGGAGAGAATCGATCCGGCCCTGTTTTCAGAAACGGGCTATGCCTTTCCCATGGAGTTCTGGCCCTACTGCCAGGGAAAAGGGCTCAAGATTCAAGAGCTGGCCGTATCACGCATCTACACCACAGACAGCCGTAGTTTTGGCGAAGACCTGGACCGCCGTCGAAGACGGTATCGCTATTACCTGAATACCTTCAGGAAAGCCGAGAAGAAGTTTCAAGTCCGGGGAAGCAGGGCCTGAACGAAACTATTTCCCATTGCCAGAAAACCAGCATGTCTTAGAATCGAGACCATGCAGTCCTACAGTCAAAAGAGCGGCGAAAGGAAAGAAGGACGCATGTTGCAGCATCCCGGAGTCATCTGGCCCCGCTTTAGTCGCATGGTGCGGGCCACGGTCACCCTGACCCTGATCCAGTTGCTCTGGGCCTTTGGGCTCTTTTACATTGGAAGCAAACATCCAAATCTGATATTGATCCCTGGTGAGGAACCCATCCAGACCGACCAGAATAAAATCACCAGCCCCGAAATGCATCAGCGACGACCGGTGCTTTACCGGCCCCTTGTGATCTACGCGCTTTATTCCATGCTACACGGATTCTACGTTTTGATTGCCTGCGGCATGGCCCGCTACCTCAGAAGCAAGGGCTGGCTCCGAACCGCTCTACTTTTCTCAGTGGTCCCTACACCGGGAGTCCTGTTTGGCCTTTTTCAGATCCCGCTGGCGCTCTACTTTTTGAATGCGCTACGAGATCCGCTCTGGGACGAATTTTTTCGCTGGCAGACACGCCTTCAATCCGGGAATGATTTGACGCGCAATGCCCGCCATCAAAAGTAGTGCATCGCTGAGGGGCAGTAGCTCAGCTGGTTAGAGTGCCGGTCTGTCACACCGGAGGTCGCGGGTTCAAGTCCCGTCTGCCCCGCATCCAAATCTAGCCGTCCGCTTCTTACATCAACGTCATTATTCGGGAGCGCTCCCCCCGTTCAAAAACACCTACCGGCCCAACGTAGCATAATAATGCGGACGGGGAGATTTGCGATATGGGTAGACGGATCGCGAAGCCGAGAATTCTCGCGGGCGATGGACAGGATGTCCAAGTGTCCGCGGAGGCCAGGACGGCCGAGAGCGGACAAACAAGTCCCGTCTGCCCCGCATCCAAATTCCGCTGCCCGCCCGCGGAAGAACTCTCTACACCCCCGATATTTTCGATCTCAAACGAAAAATGGATTAGCTGCGCGATGCTAGATCGGGTGGGAAGCGGGATTTGCCTTGTGGCAGATGGGTTGCGAAGCCGCTTTCGGGGGCATTCACGCCGTGCGCGCAAGCGCACATACGAATGCAAGCGGACGTGATCACACGGACGCTTGCCAACCTTACGTGTGGTCACCATGGGAAATGGTGACCAGTCCCGTCTGAGAGAACTGGCAGCAAATCTCAGATTTGCTATTGATCTACTCTCGCCTTTCAGTTGAGCCCCGCATCCAAATCTAGCCGTCCGCTTCTTACATCAACGTCCATATTCGGGAGCGCTCCCCCCGTTCAAAAACACCTACCGGCCCAACGTAGCATAATAATGCGGACGGGAAGATTTGCCGTATTGGTAGATGGACGATGTCCACGGATGGACAAGTGTCGGCGGAGCCGTGGATGACGAACACGGATGTTCTCGCAGCTCTCGCGCCTCCTGCGCTTCGCAGCATAAGGGCATCCTTGCCCAAAAATGCCGCCGGAGACATGGATGTCGAGAGGCGGCGGGGCGGGAGTCGAGGCGCGAAGATGCGATTCCAGGCGCCCACCAATTAACTCTGCGTGTACGATCTGTCTAGATCGTGAACCCTTCCAGCTCCTTCTCAAAGGAAGCGCGAATCTCGTTCAGTAACCGATCCGCATCTCGGAACCTCAATCCCTTCGTAGGTATGGCAGGCAAAACCTTTACATGATGAGTTCCGCTTTTCAGGAACTTTCGGGCCGGATCCAGCAAATGGCCCATGGACTGATTAACGATTGGTATGATGGGCGCCTGCGCAGCGATGGCCATTACAAAGGCTCCCTTCTTGAATTCGCCCAGGCCCTTCCCTTTGCTTCGGGTTCCTTCAGGGAAAATCCAGAGATGACGCCCTCGTTTCTTGATTGCATTGGTCGCATCGGTTACGGCCTTTTTCGCACCGGATGCATCCTCGCGATCCACCAGGATGTTTCCAGATGCAAGCAGTATGATACCGAACAAAGGAACCTTTAGCATTTCCCGTTTCGCAAGGACAATGGTATTCCGTGGATACATACTACCCATGAAGAATGCATCCAGGTTGGACTGATGATTTACCATTAGAACGGCGGGCTCAGATGCAAGATTCTCCTTTCCTTCGACGCGCACCTTGATGCCCAGGATCCTCATTCCCACGCCGCCAAGCATACGGGCATAGAGCCAGGCGCTAAAAGGCCGACTCCAGGTAACCAGGCTAATGAAGAATACCAGAAGAGTAACAATGCCGGCCCAGATTCCAGCGATTAGCATTCGAATACGGTAATTCATAGTATGAATATTCTCTCTTAAAAATGGAAACAATGCGGCGGCGAAGCTAATCCGAGCCGCCGGAAGATTTCGACAAGCATAGTCTCGGTAGCACCTGGAAAATGCAACAAGATTAGATAATGTTTGAAAGGTGGGTTCTTCGGTGGGAGGTAGGTGATCTGCCGAGGGTTATGAGCGAGAAATCTGCCCTTGCGGACCTGGAAGCAAATCCCCTTATCGAAGTCATTATGGACAATCTGCAGGCAAGGTTTGTAATGGCTAGAAAAAAGCTACAGGAGATCCTGACATATGGTCCTTCGATCCCGGCAAGTCGGTCCTTTAATTCAGTATACGTATTCGCAAAAGGTTCCGGGGGCCGCCATTCAGAGTTCGGAGGTAAACCTTTTTCGCCTGGAGAATACACTCATCGACGCCGGAAGCGAGCCATGCGCCCCCTTGCTGCTGGATGAAATCGGCGATGATCCGCCGGATTCCATTTTGCTGACCCATCAGCATGAAGATCATGTGGGCGGCGTTCCGGCCCTGCGAAGGCATTTCGGCGCTCTACCTGTATTTGCTCCGGAAGAACATTGCCAGATCCTGCGAGAAGGCTACTTCGTTCCGGATTACAGGCGTAACTTCTGGGGCGATATGCATCCATTCGACAAACTTTCGCCCTATTCAGCCGGCGCCGAGTTTCGCACCAAATCTTACGTAATGAACACGCACAACACACCCGGGCATACCGTAGGCCACAAGGCTATCTGGTTCGAAGCGGACCGTCTTTATGTAATCAGTGGCGATGTTTATCTTGCGCCCAGGCTTCCCAATGCGCTCTACGAAACCTCCGTTCCGGACATGATTGAATCCCTGGAATGGCTATTGAGCCTGGGAAGCCATTTTGTCCTCTGCCCCAGCCATGGCGGTCCTTACGACGACGGTCCCCGCCGGGTTGGTCAACTTCTGGAGTGGTATAGAAAACAGCAGGAGGAGATCCTGGAAATCCAGGCAAAAAATCCAGGCGCATCGTATCATGATATCTTTCGCATTCGCCACGGTCATTATAATCGGATGGAGATACATTCCGGCGGCGAGCTAAGTCGACTTGCCCTGATACGTGGAGTCGTGGATCCGGTAAGGTCCCTTCCTGCAGAGCCCATAGCTCTGGATCCGGACCTTGTAGAAATCAGTAAACGGAAGCTTGGACTATAGCAGGCTGCTAACTATCCAACGCAGCAACGTTTCGGCCAACGAAAATACCTGGCCCAGGTTCGAGCGCCGTTGACCCTAAACAAAACGTTCCGCGATGTGCCAGACCACTGGAAGCAATACGGAAATGGCTGCCACAGCGCCAAAGGCCAGTCCGGTCATCCAACGCTGCATCAGCCGAAGCTCGCTCCCCATTTCCCGAATTTCCATCCGCATCGCGCGCAGTTCGTCTTTCATTTCAGAACTGAATGTACCCATCTCGCCTTTCAGTTCCGAACGAAGTGCATCCATCTCGCCTTTCATTTCAGAGCGCAGTGCATCCATCTCGCCTTTCAGTTCCGAACGAAGTGAGCCCATCTCGCCTTTCATTTCAGAGCGCAGTGCATCCATCTCGCCTTTCAGTTCCGAACGAAGCTCTTTCATTTCCGCTCGGAGATCGGCGCTGAAGGAATACAGTTCCACCCGAAGTTCGGAGATTTCTCCCCGGATCTGTGTGCGGCCTTCCCGATATTCCTCTCTGGCCTGCTCGATCTGGCGTTCATTTATGTCGGTTCGATGCTCCACGAATCTCACCCTGGAACTCAAGTCTGCCATACTCATAACCTGTCGTCTATGACATTTTTGTTTCGCTTTTTTTCCCCAATGAGTCGGAAATGTAGCGTCAGGTTTCGAGGTCGTCGGTTAAAGAAGGGATGGTTGCACCCTGGTTCGGACGGCATTGACACTTCGGTCACTGGATCAAGATGAAGTAACAATAAGACTTGACCCGGGCCCGAATAGGATCAGGATTCCGTATGGGTTTGGCTTCACGTTGCATTCCCGGGCTGTGCGCCGCTCTGTTTTCTGTTTTCTTCGTGGCCAGCTGTCTGCAGGAATTACCCTGCCGAGCCGAAGATGCCTCATGCGATGCGGTGGCTCTTCTGACGCTTCAGCTAAACCGCGACGTCTCTTCCACCGGTTCTGGTTCGACACCGCCTTTGCAAGTCTATCTTTTTTCTTCCAACGCCCTGCATGGTGGAAGCTGGGGAGACAGAGGCGCCAGCTCCTTTGCATGCTCAAGCGAAAGGACCACTTACAAACCGGGGCTTCCCTGCACGAATGATCTTTCCTTCCTGTCCTATCCCGGCGATCCTATGGGTCTGGCCACGACAAACCACGGGGTTCCGGCCGGCGTCCCCGTCGTTTCTGAAACAGACGTAGTGGTGGATAGTTCCTGGGCCGCCCTTTTCGATGGTAGCATCACAACGAGTTTTGATGCCGCCGGAATCACAAGCATAGGCACCACCTACTGGACGGGAACCGCCGCAGACGGCAGCACGGCTGGAGATCATTGTAATGGCTGGACCGATGCCAGCCTGTCCTTTAACGGAGCCGCCGGACTGCGCACCTCTACTGACCCGACCTGGGTTGCATCCTCCACCCCTACCTGCAATGGTACGCGACACTATATCTGCATCTGTTGGTAAAGTGCGCTCCTTCCTGGACCTCTTCGGGCCAGGAGCTATTTTCGGCCGGCCACCAGGGCGATCAAGTACTGGCATACCTCCGGACTGCCCAGTAGTCCCAGATGCCCTGTTGTCATAAAGGCCTGGTATTGTATGGTCGCAGGCTTCTTCGCGGGAAAGATTCGTCCCAGGAGCGATTTATGATTCCCTCTTTTTTCCGCTTGCTCGGTAAACTCCACGAACTCTTTGCCCAGAGCGCTGCGAGTCCCAACAAGACCGTCCCCGAAATACGTGGCCAGGGGAGATATAACGCTTTCTGACATGCTTCCCAGCAAGAGATGGTAGCGGACCCCGGGCACCGGCAGCACTTCCGTGCGCTTCACATTCATAAGCTTGTCCGCGTCCTCGCGTTTCCAGTCCTCTGCCATGAAGCCCCAACGAAGATCCTTGATTCCATCGCTTCTTTCATCCGCGATTCGCCCAACGATTTGCGTAGGATAGTTCCATACGTTTTTGAGAACAAAAGTAGCTATATGTCCAAAACGCTCCAGAAAAGAACCATCGTTAGGCACGCCCAGAAGAACCACATCGCTTAGATGCCCGATCCATTTGCCTTTTCGCTTTTGACCGTAGTGCCCGGCGCTTCGCACCACAAGGCCGCCCATGGAATGGCCCACCAGAATCATGCGACCGATGCGATGGCCTCCCTTTTTTACAAGCTCAGAAAGCAGTCGATCCAGATCCTGGCCGTTCTCTGAGATGTGACGTCCTGTATTATACCTGATGTATAGACATCTGGCTTCCGTTCGGCTTTCCAGCACGGGTCCATAGCCCTGTTTTTCGGGCATAGCGGTTTGCCAGGGGATTTCGTCCGCCATAAGGCCATGTACGAAGACCAGGACCACAGAATTCGGCTTCAAATCCTGCACTATGTCATCTACTGTCCTATCCTGCTCCTGCAGCCTGAAGCTCATACGAATGGCCGATGGATGCTCAAAACGGGCCAATCTATGACCTACTATGCCATTGATGGCCGGCATAATGAAATGCTTATTTTCATCTCCCGCCTGGTAGGCGGTCTTTATCCCCTGGCCGGCCAGGACGGCGGTATTCATGAGACCTTCTCCCAGTGCCTTCCAGAAGGATGGGCTTTCTGTCTCTGTGTCTTTTGGATTATTCGGATCACTGGACTCCGGTCCAGAGCGAGGGGTTTCCATTGGCAAAAGTGGAAAACTGGATCAAGGGAGTCACCGCTTTTTCGTGCATATACTGCAGCGGTTTTTTTGCAACCCTGAGGCCAATCCATGGTCCTATACAGGGACGAATAGTGTGCCCATGCACTCCTGAAGCTCACTATCTCAACCAGCTCAGCAATTCAGAAAGATCATTTCAAATTGCATCCATTGACTGCCCACGACTACCAGGGGCGGCCAGAAACAGTAACCGACTGCACAACGCAGTTCCAGAGGATATATGGATCGAATCACGTTTCCCCGCGGGGGAGAATTCTATCAAGCGCTCAAGCAAAGAGTGGACGACTATTTTCTGAAAAACCAGAAAAGCAGGACCGGCAACTGGAAGATGTATGTAAAGACAGCCATCATCCTTTTATGGCTGGTCAGTTCTTACACCGTGCTGGTATTCTTTTCCGGGTCGTTCTGGATAGCGCTCATCTCTGCATTCGCTCTGGCTCAGGCATTTGTAATGGTGGGCTTCAACATAATGCATGATGCCAACCACGGAAGCTATAGCCAGCGAAAGGGAATCAACCGATTTATGGGCTGGAGCCTGGATCTAATTGGCGGAAGCAGCCATATGTGGCGCCAGAAGCACAATGTGCTGCATCATACCTATACCAATGTAGATTCCCTGGATGACGACATTGATACAGGAGGGATGCTTCGACTGAGTCCGCATCAACCCTGGAAGCCCTGGCATCGATTCCAGAGGCTTTATGTGTTTCCTCTGTACAGCCTGCTAACCCTGTACTGGCTGACCTACACAGATTTCAAAAAACTGTTCACCGGCCGAATTGGGAGCCATTCTATGCCAGCTACCAACACCTGGGATCAAACCTTCTTTTTTCTGACGAAGATCTTCTACTTTTCCTATACGCTACTGATACCTATGTTTTTCCATCCGGTATTGTATGTGCTTCTGACTTTTCTAGCCGTACACATGGTTACTGGAATCACCATGGCCGTTGTGTTTCAGCTGGCCCATACAACTCCGGCCAATGAGTTTCCGGAAGCCAACCTTCAGTCAGGAAAACTGCCCAATGACTGGGCCGTTCACCAGGTTCGCACAACAGCAGACTTTGCGCCAAACAACCCGCTGGCCACCTGGTATCTGGGCGGACTGAACTATCAAATCGAGCATCATCTATTTTCGAAAGTCTGCCACGTGCACTACCCTGCCCTATCCAGGATTGTGCAAAAAACCTGCGAAGACTTTGATCTCGAATACAATCGCTATCCAACGATTCGCGAAGCTCTGGCTGCTCACTGGTCTTTTTTGGGAAGAATGGCTCGACGTCCACATGTTCGTACGGCCATGTCTCTGGCAGGCTAAAGGTTAAGGCCAGTCCGGCGGTCCTGTAATGAACTGACCGGCGGGCTCACTTGATCCAATACGAATGGACGGATTCTTTTTTCGACTCATCCCATCGGTCGCGCAACAATTGCCAATCAGCAAAGTTCGGGCTCTGCCACGTCTCCCTGGCAGGGCTTAGAATCACCGGTCTACAACCATCCGGAGTCGGTGCCCGAACAGCCTGAAGAAATTTCAGAAGCAGTCGAAACCATTGTGATACTTCTGGAATCTAATGCAGCCTGCGAAAAAGCCAGGTGCTGCTCAAAAAAATTTGCTGACACATAGCCCGGCGGCAGTCCCATACAGATATGCAGATTGAGATAGAGCGAAGAGATCGATCGGCGGTGCTGCGAATCAAGGGCCGTCTGGACCTGGAAAGTGTGGCCCGTCTCACCGAATCAGTGCAGCAGGCCCTGAACGAATCCGCTCGCTACATAATTCTGCATATGATAGATGTCACTGATATCAGTTCTACAGGCATAGGTCGAATTCTCCAGCTCTCAAGAGAATGCGAAAACCGGGGAGCATCGCTCTGCCTTGCCGACAATTCCGCTGTAGTAGACTACGTACTTGACCTGGCCCGCCTCAAAGACATCTTCCAAATATTTCCCAGTGTGGAAGAAGCCCTTCAAAAGGCTAGTTAAGATTGACGAAAGCGCTGCGGTCTATCGGCCGGAGCCCTGACTCCTCCAAATGTGATAGCATACGATGGTCCTTTAGCAGGCAATGGAGCGGCATCAATGAATCGATTTCTTCTAATAATTTTGGCCCTGGTTCTCATCGCGGCGACCGCGCTTATTGCAATGCATCTGGTTCATAGATCCAGCACAAAGGATTTGCTCGCCGAGATGCTCTCGGTCAGGCCGGAAGGAGCCGCGGATACAATCGCATTGGAAGAATCCATCCGGGGTTTGCCGACGCCGGTCCAGCGATACTTTCGAATGGCGCTTCCGGCATCGGTTCCGGCGCATGGAATGGTCCGGATTGATCAGCAGGGTGAGTTGATGGTAGCTCCGGGCGCCGAGGAGTACCTAAAGTTTACAGCCGTCCATAATGCAATCTGGGGAGTACCGGGGTTTCTCTGGCATGCGAAGATCGATTTCTTCCCTCCTCTCTACATAGCCGTGCTGGATGCCTACATGGATGGCACGGGAACCGGTAAGGTGTTATTGCAGTCCACTGTGCCCATGGGCAACCGCCAGGATGAACCGGAATTGAATTCCGGGGCTCTCTACAGATACCTGGCGGAATCTGTATGGTATCCGCCAGCCCTTCTACCCGCCAACGGCGTAACCTGGAGCGAAATCTCGGAGAACAAAGCACTGGCAACACTGGCCCACAATGGAATAATCGTGTCTCTGGAATTCACCTTCAACCAGGCAGGCGAAATAGAATCCATTTATACCGGGAACCGCGCTGGTTTGTTCGATGGCGCCTATGAGACCTACCCCTGGGAAGGTCGGTTTAGCGATTACCGGTCTGTTTCCGGTTTTCGCATTCCGCATTATGGGGAGGTTGGCTGGCATCTACCCTCGGGCTACTGGCTCTTCTGGAAGGGGCACATAGTTTCAGCGAACTACGAATGATATCGGCTTTAAGAGTATTCCAAACGATTAGGATTCCGGGATCCGCCCGGCGCAAGAGCCCACGAAACGAAGAGAAATCCGGTCCCGGAGGCGATCGAGAAGGCGATAGTCCAAATTGAAACGGGCCTGGAAGCCAAAAGGACGTCAACGAATCAGGCTTGTATCGTTTCCGTGCTTGATAAGTTCGGCGCCAATGCGATTGTACTTTGCATCAAGGAAATGCAGCACCACATCCAGCGCCAATCCCGTTCCGGCATCGTCAACGAGAGCGGCCAGATCCGTGAAGCTAACTTCCGTGCTGGAGTAGCCTTCCACGCTCACGATCCCAAAAGGAACAGTTGGATTGCCATAGTGAATGATCGTAATCTCCATGGGGCCCAGGGCGCCAAGACTGAACAGGCGAAAGAACCTCAGATCGGTGATTGCGAAATAACCAGCTTCCACATGCATCAGCTCTGAAGCCGGAAACTGCACATCCGAAACATCTGCCACGTAGCCATTCTGCCCGGGGGAGGCTATCGGGAGCCGGGTACGGCGGCCATCATCCTCAATTAGGTAGGCCTCCTGAACGTATCCCCGGGCATCTACGAATAGCCTGTATTCTACATCGCCCAGACCGCTGCCCAGAAGGATTCCCGTGCTAACAAACCTTTGAGAAATCTCAATTCCCCTCTCGGACACCGAATGGACCAGATATCGGACGTCGGCCCCCTGCGCCGTCCGATGGACGGCAAAATCTCCGGCCTCCGGATTCGAATGAATGTAGATCCAGTTTGGCACCTGCGTGCTGCGCATCACGCTTTTCGTGTATGCGGACAGACATCCAATATTCAGAAAAAGGACCAACAGGACAGATAAACGAACTGAACGTTGCATTCTTCTAAATGCAGGGGGACGCGCGGTGAATCAAGAGAAATTCTCCCCTATCTCCTAGCGCCCTCCTACTCCGCCGCCATTGTCATCGTCTTCAGAGTCTTCCTCGTCGTACTCTTCATCTTCGGATTCACCCTCGTCGTCTTCTTCGTCTTCGGATTCTTCGTCTTCGGAGTCATCCTCGTCGTATTCTTCGTCCTCGGAGTCATCCTCAAAGTGCTCTTCCACCTGCCACTGCTCAATCAGATGATCGACAAAGGCTTCTTCGTCTTCGGACAGGTCATCCTCTCCGATTACCTCTGCAATGTCCGAGGCCACGGTAGCCAGGAATTCATTGCTCAGATGCTTGCCCATTAGTTCAATGGATTCTTCGATAAGGTTTTCATTGTCGTAGTTTCGTTTGGCGAATTTCAGAACCTTTCCGGGTTCCAGGTCGGATCCCAGAGCTTCCAGAATATCGGACAAATAGCCGGAGATTGCCGCCAGCTCCTCTTCGCTGGTTTCCCAGTCTTCGTCCGCCGCATACATCAGAAGAAGCGCTATTCTTTCTTCGAGACTAATGTCCCCGAAGTCATCCAGCATGTCCTCGTACTCTTCATCGGTCATTTCGTCCAGCACAGACTCGTAATCTGTTAGAAGGGATTCCGATTCTTCTTCTTCCCAGGTTTCGTCATCCAGGTCCAATTCGGCCAACCGACGAATAATCCAGCTATCGCCGTCGTTAAAGCGATCGTTAATAATGTACCTGTAGGGCAAATAGCAGTAACCATTGTCGCCCCATTCAGGCCCCCAGGAGTTCCTGACGATGAAGACCTGATCCCGATCGGAGTACCCTACGCAGAGCATCGCATGGCCGCCGTGTTGGCCCCGGGCCTGTTCCGACTCGGTGGGCATGGGAACCTTGCCATTCCTGTGTCTATCGAAGGAACTGAACAGAGAGATTCCAAAAACGATGGGATTGCCTTCGGCAAGAGCAGCCTTCCAGGAATTCAAATCGTTGGGAACCAGAGCTACATCCTCCACGAGAAAGTCGGAGGCTTCCTGGTATGATTCCTCGTCCGGGGTGTCGTTAACCCTGCCTTCATCAAAGGGCCAGGTTTCTTCAGAGCATATTCCGAACTTTTCCAGGCTGCGAATACAATGCTGAATGTAGGTTCCTTCATCTTCTACAGAAATGCCGTCCACTTCTTCGCCGACCTCGAGAGCTCTGGAGTTGAAGTAGAGAAAGAGTCGGCTCACATCGTAAGCATTGTCCGGTCGATGTCGCTTAAGGAGATACTCATAGGCCCCGGCTGTGGCATTGGCAACGCAAGAGTTCGTATTACCCTGCCGCTCAATAGGCGTCATGTGCTTTCTCAGGTCCACTCGCTCGGGTAGACCCTTTCCGGAACCCATTTTAGACGCGAATGGCTTTCGATCGGAAAGTAGATTCCCGGCCCGGTACCCCTTGACTCGAATCTGGGTGCCGTCGGGACGTTGAATCACTAGTTCTTGCATGCCGCAGTTAACATCCGGAACGATCGAAAGCAACTCAAAAAGCGGGTCCTGTCCGCGTTTTGGTCTCCGAAGGTACGGTAACCGTACCTGGATACACAAATCGGGGAAGGCTTCCTATTCCCGCAGGGTCGCGAAAATGAGTTGCCTTCTATCGTGAACGAGATCCTTGAATGCTACTTGTATCTTCCGAGGTCTATTGTGCAAAAAAGAATACTGGTACAATTGAGCGTAATGCTCCTGCTTCTATCCTGCGGTAAGTCCCGGTTCGGAGTCCTGGCTCCGGAACTGGAACCGGGGGAAGTAGACATTTCCCTGCCAACTACCGAAACGGCCACGGTGTCCAACGGCTTTATTACAATTCGGTTCGAGTTCAAAGGAGACATGGAACTGGAATCAGGGGAGCAACCCTGGAATTCGGAGGAAGTGGCCCGCTTTGAAGAGGCCGGAGAGCGCTGGCTCGAAATCGTTGAAAGCGCGGCGGGGGAGCCCGGACTGATCATTGATGTATATGTCCAGGTGAAGCCTTACGAGGAAGGTGTCGGCGCTGCAAGTCCTTACTTCGACTCGCTCAAGAATGTTCGTGGCTACTATTTCCCTACTCAGGGGGAAATGGTGGTCGCCTCCGAAGTTTATACAGAAGCATACCTGGAAGAATTCGAGAGCCAGGAAGACTCCGACGACGAATACAAGGCCATCGTGTTGCATGAACTGGGACACATCTTTGGCATAGGCACACTCTGGAATCTTGGCAGCGAAGACGGCGAGGTTTACCCGGAGGATGAAAATCCGGATCTCCGGCACTGGGCCCGGGAGTCCAATGAGTATGGCGGGTATTATTATAGAGAACCCGCGGCTCTGTCTGGTTACCGGGAGGTATTCGGCAACTGGGACGTGGTGCCCATATCGGCCGACATAGGTCACGTCTACTTTAGCGACGATGAGAATCCGGAACGATATCAGGGCGAAGAGCGGCCTTTTCCTTCCGCCGATATGGAATTGATGGGCGACGGAAACTTCGCCACCAGCATTACCGGCGGATTCCTCATTGATCTCGGTTGGAGAATAAACCGGGCCGCCCTGGATGAGTACCCTGAATAGAGTCTTGGGCGATGGAACAATAATCGATGGAATGTGGATTGACGATCTGCATCCCCTTTCAACTATGCTTTGAAGTTTTTTTTACTGACGCACGATTTCAGAGGTTCAGAATACTACGCATGAAGCCATTTTTCGCTGCCATGCTCTTGGCGATTCTGATGCCCGCAGGAATTCTCTCTATCGAACCCGAAGAATTACATCCCGATCGGTTCCCCGAGGTACCGGACGGTAATCATATCTACAGAAATCTGGATCGCAGCACCGGTACACTGGGCCTGGTGACGGTGATCGGTCATATACCGGCTTCTCCGGACCGAGTTTATGCCGCCCTGACGAATCCAGCTTTGAACGATGAACTGTTTCCCAAGCTTAAAGACAACGAGCTAATCCGGAAAGAAGGCCAGCTCCACTATTATCGCTCCGTACTGGACTTCCCCTGGCCCGCGGAAGATCGATGGTCCCTGAATCAGACCAGGTTCTACCCGGAGCTCAAGGGACTGCGATGGAAACGCACCGACGGCACGATCAAAGTCAACGAGGGCGCCTGGCGGCTCTTCCCGTCCCATCAGGGAACCCTGATGATCTATCAAGTCCGCTTTGATCCCGGTCTGGCTCTGGTTCCGAAATGGCTGGTGAACTATGGTATGGAGAAGGAAGCTCCGGAAATCATCCACAGCCTTCGTCGCTACTTCAAGAAGCATCCGGAATAGCCGCGACTACACGGAAGGCCGCAACAGGCGAAATCTGTCAGCGAAAAGGATACGAACCCTGGACCCGAATCCCTCCTTTTCCAGGATTGCTTCACCAATCCAACTTTGCTTATATGGCTTTACAAATCGTAAGCCTCGTCCATCCTAACCGACAACAACTTAACCTGGAGACCTGCCAATGAAATCTGTACTATTCAAGAAGAGGCATTTTGCACGCAGTCTACTGAATGGTGCGACTATTCTACTCCTGGCCTTCGCCGTCCCGGGCTGTAGCATGCTCTTCGGCGGAAAAAAAGTATTTACTGTTTCTGTACCGGATTCCCTGGCTCCAGTGGGTGATCTCAATTTTGAAGGCAAGAACATGATAGACGGTCAGGCAACCACCGCATGGCAAACCAGCAAACCCGTAGGAAAGGCTGTGATTCTGCAATTGTCCGAGGAGTCAGACGTAAGCAATATACGAATCAAGAATGGTCATCACTGGGTAAATCATCCAAAATACGGCGACCTGTGGACCAGCAATGCGCGGATTAAAAAAGCCTCGCTCTTTGTAAACGGAGTCTACCGCAAGACGCTGGAGTTTTCTTCTGTTTATTCCGAGTGGGACGAATTCGATATCGATGCGGACGATGCAAATACGATATCGGTCAAGATCGAATCCGTCTATCCGGGGGCGAAATGGAATGACCTGGCCATTAGCGAAATCGAGGTTCGCTAACGGGTAGCTAACTGTTCGTGTTACTGACCGGCGCGCAGGGCCGCCGGAGTGAAGCGCAAAAACGGCCAGCTCGGCTCCAAATCTAAGTATCGAAACCCCGCTTTGCCTGGATTCAAGTGCAAATCTCCGCTGCACTTGAAGTCAAAGGAAAAAACCCCGTTTACCTTGAAATGCAGGGTCCCCCGCTCTACCGGGCGCTGGCCCGTAGAGCGGAATAACGATCCGGGGATAGCGATATCGGGATAGCGCTTTTCCTGACGGCGAAATACTGCGCCGCAGGGCAACATACCGTCCATCAAGTGAATACGATTTGTCCTCCATGCGCCATTTCGTAGAAATCCCCCACCGTAATCACTTCGTCTATTTGCTCACAGAAGTCTTCTTTTTTCAGTTTGAACATATCCACCGACGCTTTGCACGCGTACATTCCAGCGCCGGTATCGTGGATCATTTCTATGAACTCGGGAATGGTTGGTATATCCAGGTCTTCCATCTTCTTGCTCATCATGTGAGTGGCCAGGCCCGACATTCCCGGCAGCATCCCGATCACGGTGGGAATGTGCATACCCGGGTTGCCTACTGTAGCTACCTTGATGTGCTCCATGGTCTTCTTCGTCACCGCATCCAGTCCAAAGAACGTGAAGAACAGATTCACGGTCATACCTTCGGCCCGGGCTCCGTTGGCCATGATCAACCCCGGATAGATGCCCTCCAGAGAACCTTTGCTGATGATCAACGAAATCTTGTCATTACTTAGATCTATCATTATGGCCTACCTGAACTAAACGCAGCCCTCGGGCTTCGGCACTCCGGCAATCCTTGCTGCCGTGCCCCCGGGTCTGACTGGAAACAGCTTGTAGAGCTCTTTCGTATCTACGCCACTGTTCTTGGTAATTCTTCTGACGGTAGGAGACTTTCCGGATTCCTGATAGTCCTTTCGCATAAAGTCAATCACCACCCAGTGTCGATCGGTCATCTCCACCTTGTTTTCCTTTGCAATGGCCTCGGCCACGTCCCGGCTCCATTTATCCGGTTCTACGAGGAAGCCATCATCGTTTAGTTCTACTGTTTCTTCCTTTACCTGTAATTGAGTCATTGTTTACCTCCAGTTTAAATCAGATTACTTCGCGGGGATCTTCTTGCCGCTGACGCTCATTCGCGCCGGCACCATGGGAATCTTTCGGGCCTTGACGATCATATTCCAGTAGATCCATTTGAAAGCCAGTTTGCCCAGATGGTTCATACGATTCTCTTTCAGCAGAGACAGAGGACCGATGCCGGCCATTGGGAATTTGCCCGGCACCGGCTCTTGATCGTAGTTGAAGTCGATAAGCAGGCCCTTCTTGTGACCGGATTCGATAAAGCAATTTGCATGACCATCGAAAGAAGATTCCAACTCTTTACCTTGAATGTAGCGCTGGATATTCTCTATTAACAGTTCGCCTTCAAAGTGTCCGACGGACCCCGCCTTGGAAGTCGGTACATCGGTGGCATCGCCAATTACGAAGATGTTGTCCTTCTTCCTGGCCTGCAGCGTATGCTTGTCCACCGGTACAAAGTTGAGCTCGTCGCCCAGATCCGACCGTTCCATGAGGGGATCGCCCATGTTCGTCGGCACAGTGACCAGCAAATCGTAAGACACTTCCCGACCGTCGTAGGAAACCATCTTGTTGTTTTCATTATCGATGTGCTCTACGGTATAGTCTGCCACAACATCGATGTTTTTTTCTGTCATCAAATGTCCCAGGGCTTTCGAGGCAACCGGCTTGGTGAATGCGCCACCCAGAGGGGTTACGTAGGTTATTTTCGTCTTCCCTCGAACCCCTTTCTTCTTAAGGTAATAATCGCTGAGAAAGCTGTATTCCAGAGGCGCCACGGGACACTTGATCGGCATCTCATTTACATGAATCACCAGATCGCCCCCTTCGAATTTCTCCATGGCGGGATACAGCGCGTTTGCGCCGTCAATGGAATAGAAGTCGAATATGTTTTTTCGCCAGCCCGGTCCGAGCATTCCTTCGGTTTCCTCCGGGGCAATGTGCGAGCCAGTGGCAATGATTAGAATGTCGTAACCGATTTCGCGTCCATCTTTCAAGGTAACCTTGTTGGACTCGGCGTCGATGGTCTCTGCACCCTGACGAATCCATTCAGTGGTGCGAGGAAGAAGTCCTCCGCGTTCCTTTACGATGTCTGATTCGTCGTACCAGCCAAAGGGAATGAAAAGATAGCCAGGCTGATAATAGTGCTTTTGCTCCGGATCAATTAGACTGATTTTCCACTGCTTCGAATCCAGGTGACGATTCAAGTGATGGGCCATCATGGTTCCGGCGGTGCCTCCGCCTATGATCAGTATTTGTTTCATCTGCGGATACTGTGGCATATCCGGCCCGGTACGCAAGCAGGTATTTATGACAGGATACCCTACCACGGTAGCCATCTATATCTTGAGTGATTCGGTCAGAAATCGGTTTTCCAACCAGAAGACCGGGCCCGAACAGAGCATGACCCGGAATAATTGTCCCCTGAAAGGAGCCAAAAGCTGAAGGGTTCTACACGGCTTTGCACCCTTCGGTTCCAGGTCCCGGGTGCCATCGCCACCGGCCGGAGATACATTTCCGGTTCCGAATCGCTCACCGGACAGGTAACCGCCATTAGATTATTCTTCGCCCGTCCCTGCCCAGGTGATTAATTTGGCCCATATCCGATGACGACCATAGAACTGAATTTCAATGAGACCGCCGTAATGGGCGTTAACCTGATACTTGCCCTGCTCATCTTTGGCGTTGCCCTATCGATAGAGATCAAGGACTTCCGACGACTGATCCACTTGCCGAGGGCCCCCCTGGCAGGCGCGCTGGCGCAGTTTGTGGTCATGCCGGCCCTGACTTTTCTCCTGACCTACTGGCTTAATACTCCGGCCGGACTTACGCTGGGACTCCTGGTGGTTTCGGCCTGCCCGGGAGGAAATCTTTCCAATATCATGACGCATCTGGCCCGGGGTAGCGCTGCGCTTTCTATAGGAATGACCGGTATCAGCACACTTCTGGCTCTTTTTTTTACTCCACTGAACATCGCCCTGTGGAGTTCTCTGCGTCCGGATACGGCCGCTCTGATGCAACAGGTTTCCCTGGATCCCTGGCAGATGCTGGGAACCATTGGACTGGTCCTGATACTACCGCTGGTTCTGGGAATGCTCTTCGCGCATCGATATCCGGCGCTGGCGCAGAAGCTACATGGACCGGTGCGGATACTGGCATTTCTTTTCTTCTTTGTTGCAGTCATCGGAGCCTTTGCGGCCAACTGGGAGCAGTTCTTGAATTATGCTGGCCTGGTCTTTGGCATCATACTGATTCAGAACACCCTGGCCTATACCGGCGGCTACCTTACGGCCCGATTGATGCAACTTAGAGAAGCGGATGCCCGGGCGGTCTCCATCGAAACCGGGATTCAAAACGCCGGTCTGGCAATCATCATCATCTTTAGCTTCTTTGGCGGCCGCGGCGATATGCTACTCATTGGCGCGGGTGTAGGAGCCTATCAGATCGCTTCGGGAACGCTCCTGGCCTTTCTCTGGTCCCTGTTTCCGCCGGACGAAAGTCATTAAAAATGAAATGATTCAAAAGGCGGCCGTGCAGTCGGCCGATCCCGTAGGTGTCCTGGTTTGAGAGATTCGCCTATTTGCGGGGGGCGATCGGAGGATTCGGGAGTGTGCCATAGGGGCCGCCCTTTCTCTTTGACCGCAAAAATGGGCCAGGTTCCCATGCAGATATGAAGATTGCATTTCTTGGATTGGGAATTATGGGCAGCCGGATGGCCAGGCGATTGCTGGACGCCGGTCATGAACTGAGAGTGTATAATCGCTCTGCAAACTCGGACCTGGAAGCTCTGGCGAGCAAGGGGGCCACTGCCTGCGAATCGCCGGCGCTGGCCGTGGCCGGTTGCGAATTGATCATCACTATGCTTTCCAATCCCGAGGCCGTGAAAGCGGTTGCACGAGGCGAAACGGGGTTGCTATCCAACGCAACCCGAGGCGGTGTCTGGATGGATTGCTCTACGGTGGATCCCGAGTTTTCCCGTGACATGGCCGCCGAGGCCGAACGGGCCGGACTGCAATTCCTGGACTGCCCGGTGGCCGGCAGCAAGATACCGGCAGAGAATGGAGAGCTTATCTTTCTGATGGGCGGTCCGGCAGAGGCGCTGGAGCGGGTTAAGCCCGTGGTGGAGGTACTTTCCCGAAAAGCGGTCCATTGCGGCGAAAACGGCTCGGGAAGCTCCATGAAGCTGGTTGTCAACTTCATGCTGGCCCAGTCCGTTCTGGCAGCCGCCGAGTCTGTTCGTCTGGGAAAGAGTCTGGGACTGGGCGAAAGCGATCTCCTGGATACGCTTCTGGCCACGCCAGTAGCGGCCCCCATTTTACAGGGATTGCGGCCGCGCTTTGAAGGAAAGGATACAGAAGTGCACTTTCCTCTCAAACATATGCTTAAAGATCTGAAACTTGCCCGGCAAAGCCTGGGAAACGCCGCGATCATGCCTTTGCTGGACGCCGGCATCGGAATCTACGAAGCCACCCTGGATGATAACCAGGACCAGGATTTCTCCCGGGTCTATGGCCGTTAAGCCTGGGAACTGGAGCGTCGGAAGCCCGGGCAACCGGAACCGCGGTCTGATCGCTGCGCCAGGTTCTCGTAAACCGTAATTCGCTTTTCTACTATGCGGCGTGGTACAGACTACGTCATTCGTTTACCAGAGGGTTTCGCGCAGGCAGGCATTCTATGTACGATTTTATTGGCGATATTCATGGACACCGAGAGAAGCTGGAAGGGCTGCTCAAGGGAATGGGGTATCGCAATTCCGGAGACGGTTACAGACATCCGGAAAGGAAGGCTTTTTTCGTGGGCGACTTCATCGACCGCGGACCCGATTCCCGAGGCGTTGTCCGTCTGGTTCGAGAAATGATAGAAACCGATGCAGCTCTGGCAGTCATGGGAAACCACGAATGGAATGCCCTGCAGTATCATACCCGGGGCCCGGATCATCAATACCTGCGCGAAAGAAACGAAAAGAATCGCAAACAGCATGCGCAGACCCTGGAAAGTTATAATTGCAGCGAGGACGAGCCTGATCCGGAGCTGTTAACGCACATTGAATGGTTTTACCGGCTGCCCCTGTTCTACGATAGCCCGGATTTTCGCGTAGTGCATGCCACCTGGAACCAGGATAGAATCGATCAACTCAAGGCCGTTTACCCGGATGGAAGAATCGATTTATCATTTGTTTTGCGAGCGGCGGGTTACGTTCTGGACGATTCTGAAACGTCGAGCGATACGCCCTTCATTGAGCTAACCATTTCGGAAGTGTCGGGTAAGTCCGATCCGGCGAAGTTTCCGGAATTCCAGATTGCCGAAACACTGCTGAAGGGACAGGAAGCAGATCTGCCCCACCGAATGCACTTCCATGACAAAGACGGCCATGAGCGCAGAAAAGCGCGCATCAAATGGTGGAAAGATGCATATAGCGCAAGCAAGACTGCGAATGCGGCAATAGGGGAACCGAAATCCCTGTCCGTCTCGGTTGATCCTCCCGTTTCCACGTCGCCGGGTAGAACAACTCGTGGCCCCGCTGCCGTCCCACCTACCCTGACCGCCTCTGAATACCTTTTTGTGCCCGATGGCTCCTCGATGCCCGGCATAACCCGGGGCCTTCTCCAGTCCTTCCCGGGTTATGCGAAGGAAGCGCCTCCCGTATTTTTTGGACATTACTGGAATCGCGGCAAAGCCGAACTGGAAGCCGAAAACGTCTGCTGCCTGGACTACAGCGCGGGCAAAGGCGGGCCGCTTATGGCCTATCGCTGGGATGGAGAGAGAGCTCTAACGGAGAAGAATTTCTTCTGGGTCTAATTTGCTACCTGGTAGACAGGACCGCATTTGCTGCTTCGAAAACGGAGGACGGGCGAACCAGAAATAAGCGCAGAACCGCGCTCGATCAAGCCAGCAGTTTGCTCAAAGTGAAGAGCAAATCATCTTTGTCGATGGGCTTGGCCAGAAATGCATTCATACCCGCCTGCAGGCATTGACGACGATCGTCTTCGGTGACTCCGGCGGTGAGGGCTACAATGCAGAGATCCTCTCCGCCAGGTAACCCGCGAATCTGTCGAGTGGCTTCGATTCCGTTCATTCCAGGCATCTGAATATCCATAAAGATGATGTCCGGTCTGAAGTCCGCGAATTCGTTCACTGCCTGTTGACCGTCCTGTGCCGTCTGGATGGCACAACTGGCCAGCGAGTGCTCCAGCATGGCGCGCAACACAGCCACATTCAGGGCTACATCTTCTACAATCATGATCCGTAGCTCTCGCCCCCGCAATTGGTCCAGAACATAGCCTTCTGCATCCTCTCGTATTTCATTCAGGTGCTTCTGACTGACTGCATGTACCGGCGCTTCTGTGACCGGAATCTGAAACCAGAAATCGCTCCCGCGACCCGGTTCGCTGGAAAAGCCCAGGTTTCCGCCCATTTCCAGAACAATACCGCGCACAATGGATAGCCCCAGGCCTGTGCCACCGAATTTCCGAGTAGTACTGGAATCGGCCTGCGAAAACGCTTCGAAGAGCTTCTGTTGTTTTTCGGGAGCAACGCCTATTCCGCTATCCATTACATGAAAAGTGAAGAGGAACTGCCGTTGCCCATCCGGGTCGTCCTCCCGCCGAGACCATTCCACTCGTAACGCTACCGAGCCCCGATTTGTGAACTTTATGCTATTGAACAGAAGGTTCATCAGGGCCTGCTTGAGCCGGAGGGGGTCGGTGAGAATATAAGGCGGTAGATCATCGGGTACCCGGGCTTCTACTGTCAGGTTCTTGTTTCGCGCATTGTAAGATGCCAGAGAAAAACAGGAATTAAGGGTATCACGAATGTCAGTGGGAATCAGGTCCAGTTCCAGTTTGCCCGCTTCGATCCTGGAAAAGTCCAGAATATCTGAAACAAGTTCATTCAGAGCATTGGCCGACACATGGATGCTCTGAGCAAAGTTCTTATGCTCCGGGCCAAGGTCGGCGTCCATGAGGAGGCCGCTGAATCCCAGGATGCTGTTGAGTGGAGTGCGGATTTCGTGGCTCATGTTGGCCAGAAACATGGACTTGGCTTCGCTGGCTTGAAGCGCCTGGTGTTCCATGAATTTTCGGTCCGTGATGTCCATGTTAAAGCCCAGCATTCGAGCTGGCTGCCCGTCGGCCGGCGATAATAACCGGGCCGCTCCGCGTATGTAGCGGAAGACTCCGTCCGGCAGGAGGATGCGAAAATCGACATCATAGATGTCCGTGCCATCCAGAGCTCTTTGCATCGAAGTCTGAGCATACGGTAAATCCTCCGGATGAACGCGGCTGGACCAATCCTCAAGGGTACCGCCAAATTCCTGCCGGCTTATGCCGTAAAGGTCCAGCATCCCGTCATCCCACTCAAGGTGACCGGTCTGGAAATCCCATTCCCAGAGTCCCATAGCCGCCTGCTGATACACCAGCTTGAGCTTTTCATTTAAGTCCGAAAGACCGTTAATGGCTTCCTGTTGCTTTGTGTTGTCCAGAATCAGGCTATTCCATACTACAGAGCCATTGGCTTCAGGCAACGGAGTGCCTCTGCCTTGCAGCCAGCGGATGTCTCCGTCTGTGCGAATGATTCGCCATTGATGATTCCATTCAGTAAGAGTTTCCGCGGACTCGGCAATGGAAGCCCTCAAACCGTCCAGATCATCGGGATGGGTCAGAGCCCAGACCTGATTCACATCCGCATTGATCTGTTCTTCAGGCAAGCCCCAGAGACGAGCCGAGCCTCTACCCAGATAAAGGATTTCGTCGGTACCGTCAGGATTGAGTCGGTACCGCAGCACAGCCCCGGGTAGATGCTGCAGGATTCGCGCTGCAATATCTACCCCTTCTGCCGTTTCCCGGCCTGCTTGAATCCCCGGTGAGGACGATACGTCGTCGTCCGGGGAATGGGATTGCTCTTCGCTCATAGTATGCCCTGTCAATTGATTCTACACCCGACGCCGGGCGAATTCAATGCATTTTCGCTTTCGCTCTGAAATTGGGACGAAATTGAGAGGCAGTACCACAATACCGCGGCCTACATTGACTGATCGATGTCCAGATTGATGTTCGAAAAAGCTAGAAGTTAGGCTACCGGATCATAGACCATCGGTCTGCAGCGAAGTAAAGGCGGGAAGCAAGGATGTGCAGTCCGGACTGATTCGCCAGCGAACTTGAATGGCCAGTGGAATCTGAATGGCCGATTGGAATCTGAATTAAGGCAAACCGGGAGCGCTACGGAATCTTCAGGGAAGCGCCCGATCGATTCTATCCAGAACAGGGGCCGCATCTTCCTTTTTCACTTCGCCGGTGCTCAGCCCGCTTTCCAGGTCTGCCTTGATGGTTCTTAGCTGATTCAGCATCAGATTTCCGAAATGCTCCTGATAATCCTTCCAACGACATAGAGGGCTTACCATACCGGCAGCAGTAGTTCCGTTTACGCGGCTTTCTTTCATCACTCCCCTGGCAAGGAAGGCGTACCCTTCTCCATCTTTTCGGTGAAATTGGCCGTAGTTTGCCAGAAAGCCGCGATACAGGCTCTGAACGTGACCGGGGATCTCCCATTGAAACTCGGGGCTGTCCTGGAGCCTCTCCAATTGTTGAATTACGCCGTCGTACCGAGCCATAGCCTGGTAGGAGAAATACTTTTGTATGGTCAGCGCATCGCCCTTGAATCTATTGTAGAAGTGCTCGAATACCGAGGCGCGATCGGTTCCGGGATGATGCGTAACCGCCCCCAGGGCTGAAGCGCTATCGGTCATGTTGTCGGCCTCTTCGTATATGTGGCGGGCCTTTTCCAGGTCCCCGGCCTCCCCGAACTGGCACAGATAAGCCAGGGCCAGTCGCTTAAGCTTTCGATAACCGGTGCCCTGATACTCGAAGCCATAGGCTCCCCTGGTAGCCTCAATGCTGCTCTCCAGAAGAAGTCCCCATTCCTCTCTCAGTCTGGATCCCAGTTCATTCTTCAGATGCTCCACCACGCGAAACAGTCGCTCCGGGTTCACTGGCTTCAGACGAAATTCTACTTCCGAAACGGCCGGCAGTTGCAGCGCCACGGCTTTGAGATTCGCCTCCAGTTCCGGATCCTCGATTACCGTGCGAACGCTTTCCAGGTAGTCCCCGGAAATGACCGGTAGTTCTCCTGACTCCTCCAGTCTGCGATAGATCCTTTCCAGTTCCGCCAGAGCGAGCTTCTGGCCGGCATCCCAGCGATTAAAGCCGTCCGTATCCTTGCGTAGCTGCTGATGGAGTTGCTCGGCTGTCAGGCCCGGGTCCAGATCCACCGGCGCCGAAAACCCCCGCAACAGTGAATGAAAGGCCGGTTCCGTCTCCACATCGTAGAAAGTGAAGCTCTGTTCGGGTTCGGTGAGAGAGAGGACCAGTTCTTCTACCGGCGTATCTTCGGTCTGAAATTTGAGAGGCATGTTGGTGCCCTCTCCGGAGATCAGGGCCATCTTTACAGGAATTAACATGGGCTCCTTTTGCTGCTGATCCCTGGTGGGCGAAATAGACTGGCTCAATTTAAGTGTGTAGGTTCTCCGCGAAGCGTCGTAAGTACCGCTGGCTTTCACCGATGGACGCCCGGACTGACTGTACCATAGATGGAATTGTCCGGATAGATCCAGGCCGGAAACCTGCTCCATGCTATCTACAAATTCGGCTATGGTAACCGCCTGACCGTCATAGGTACGGAAATAGTGCTTTACCCCTTCGATGAACTTTTGCTCTCCCATCATTACTTTCATCATTCGAATGACTTCCGAGCCCTTGATGTACACCGTAGCGGAGTAGATATTGTCCACTGCGCGGATTTCCGGGGGCATCACAGGATGGGAATTGGGGCCGTCGTCCTCGGGGAACTGACCCCGGCGCAGCACCTGAACGGCGCTTATCCGTTCAATCGCATCAGAAGTCGTGTAAGCCGTGAACAGCTGCTCGCGGTTTACGGTGAGTCCTTCTTTCAGGCTTAGATTGAACCAGTTTCGATTTGTGATTCGGTTTCCGGAGTAGTTGTGGAAGTACTCATGTCCAATTACATCGATGATGTTCTGATAGTCGTCGTCAGTAGCGGTTTCCCCGGTTGCCAGCACGAGGCTGTCGCGAAAAACGTTCAGTCCTTTGTTTTCCATGGCCCCCATGGAGAATTTGGCCACGGCCACCACACCGTAATCGTCCAGATCATATTCGCAGCCAAAGACCTCTTCATCCCATTTCATGGCCCGCTTCAACGCATCCATGGCATGCCAGCCCTTTTCGGCGCTGGATGTATCTGTATAGACGCGCAATCGCACATCTCTTCCGCCCATGGTCTTGAACCGGTCTTCAATCCAATCGAATGATCCGTTGGCGGTGGCAAATAGATAACAGGGCTTGGGATAGGGATCGTGAAAACGGGCCCGGTGACGGCCGTTTTCCAGCCGGGATTTCTCCACTTCATTGCCGTTGGAAAGCAAAGTAGGACACAGATCCACCGGGGCTTCGATGACCACGTCGTAGGTGGCCATGACATCTGGCCGATCCAGAAACGGCGTAATACGTCGGAAGCCTTCGGATTCGCATTGGGTCACAAAACAACGATCGCTTTTGTAGAGCCCGGAAAGGGCTGTATTATGCTGGGGCTCTAGATAGGTCTCTATCCGCACCTCCAGGGACTGTTTGTCAGCCGCCAGCGGAATATAGAGCTTATCCGATTTCTCGTCGAAATAGAAGGCTCTGGATCCCGACAGCTTTTCCGCGGAAGAGGCGGAATCCAGGCTCTCGCCATCTACCAGGACCTGCCGGATGTATGCTCCTGACCGTGGATTGGGATCCTGGGCATCCAGGATTAGAAACTCCGCGGACTGTCCTGCCTCGGTGCGCCTATATATCACCAGCGAGGAAACCAGAGTATGGTCCTCAAATATCTGAAACGATAGATTGACGGTATCTGTACTAAACTGAGGCGGCCGGTAATCCGCCAAACGGACCATGGAGGGGGATGTTTCGGTGGTAGCTGAAGCTGTATTCATCAAGGATTCCTGGCTGAAATCTAAGATCCAGGCCAAAATCCGTCAATTCCTTCCTCCCGGCCAGGCGGCCGGGGCCTTTGCTGGAAGAAAAACCCTTGCGCGGAACGCCTTGTACTGCAATATACAGACAAAAAGAGTGAAATTCTCCCATTCAATAGACGAATTCAGTTAGATTTTTTCCGAGATTTTTTCTGGATTCAGGATTTTTTTGCGGAGAGATTTTACGAGTCTGCAGGCCCACCGAAATGTTAACGGGCGTTTCAAATGCAGCGGCCACAGGAAGAGAATGGAAGAGCCAGGTTTTCTACAATTACGAACCGAAAGTGAGGCCATGTCCCGGGGAGCCAACCTCACCGAAAAGATCCCCCATGCAATCTTTCAGACCATAAGGGGCTTTTCCCATACGGACCAGATCAAGGCCGGACACTATTACTACATTGGTTATCATATCCCGCAACTGGGCACTCTGGATTATCGCAACTCTGAACTCCGGGAGGTACTGGAGGAGTTAATCAAAGAGAAGTTGATCACCCAGCTTTTTCTCATCAAATTTGACCCCACGGCTCACACGCTCAAGCTCATTCCCTGCTACGTTGCCCGACCCGAAGACAACCGGCAGACCACCGAACAACTCTACCGGGAATTGCTCATGCAATCGGTGGAATCTATAGAAGAATTCATCAAAACCGCTCCTGGACTGGACCGGGAAAAGATGGTTAAGGAGCTGGAAGTGGATCTGAGCTCCAGCGGAGTTCCGGATCCGGCTCGCCTGCCCTCCACACTTTTTTCGCCGCTGGATTGTCTCGACCCGGGCAACTTCGATTTCGTACCACCGGCTGAGCTTATTCAGAGATCCCGCGAAATCATTTCAGAGGAACTGTTTCGTCGCAAAGCCATTGCGGCCCTGGTAGAATACGGTTGGATGCCCTTGCGACCGGAGGAAATAGTTCGGCGCTTTGAGATTGCACAGGAATTCCTATCAAACCGAGTACTGCCGCACTACAGGACCGAGAAGGGTCTCATGGAGGAGATCCGAGCGATTCGTACGAATGAAGAATCCTATTATCTGGACACTTTCGCGCCCAGGACTGCTGACTTTGGATTCAAGAAGGCCAGCGCCTTAAAGAAGCACTTGATGACTGGCGTCGACCGAAAGAATCGAATACCGGGTTCGCTTGCCGTGGAGATCGTCCTGGCCCTGCAAAGAGACGTGGAGAAAGCCTATAAAGATATTCAGAAACTTAATGCCGACCGGGAATATCGAGAACTTAGAAATGGCATCGTCGGGCCGGACGTATCCGCAATAGACAGGCTCAGATTCTTTGACGAGGAAGAGGTGGCCGAAATCACTCCAGAAGTCTGGAGTAGATTAACGTCCAGCGTTGATTTGCTGCATGCGACCTACGAAAAGAACCAGGGAACCTGTAACCTGCTCACACAGAACGATACTTCCCTTTTCCCGCCGCTGGTGCTGAGTCTGCTCAACCTGAATCCGGAAGAACACTGGAAAATCCTGGCGTTCAAAACTCTGGTCGACCGTCATGAGTCCTCGCTCCATTCGCTATTTTACGATGCCGAGTTCATGAACATTTACGGGCAGCTTTTGCGAAAGGCCTACTGGAACCGGATTCCCTGGTATTATCGCTTCCTGCTACTTCTTGGTCTGAAGATGTTCACGGATTCGGCCTTTCAGGGCGCCAAAAAGCGAATATCGCAACAGCAAACGGATCTGCATCGGCGCAACCAGACTCGCAGGGATGCCGCCGAAAGACAGCGAATCATCCAGAAAAAGGAAAAAGCGGCTCAGGCAGAAACCCTGCATTTTCTGCGGCAGATAATCGAAACCGTGGACCGCTGGATTTACGAAGACGGGCTACCTCCGCTGATCGCCGAGGTAGCGGCAGAGATTCCGGAAGGAAACAGACTGAGTTCTTTTGTGGAGAGCCAGGGCTTCAAGACAATTCCCTACGGGGATTCGGCGCTGCTTCTGTATCCAGTAGATTTCAACTGGCGAAGTCGGGCGGCTCGGTTGCGGCGACACTTGCAGAAGCAACTGGAGGCCGGGATGAGCCCGGGAGAAGCCAGGCAGCGCAGCGAATTGGTACTGGAGGCAGTAAACCATTCCTTTCACAAGGGTTCGGCAATGGCGAACAGTAAGGCCCCGGGCCAGGCCAGGCAAGTCACGGCAGTGGAGTCCATACCACATCATGATGGAGACTACTGAGACTCAACCCGACCCGAAGGCCGGTCCCTTATTTACAGCTGGCGGATTTGCCGTCTGTAGCTACTTCGCAGCTGCGCCCTTCGCCGCATTCGCTCTGTAGTTTGTATTCGTAATCTGTGTACGAAGAACAAAAGATTATATTGTTCTCGCTACAGGCAATGCGCGCTTCCGCCGCACCAATCCCCTCACAGGAGTCCCCTACTTTGGGATCTCCACCGCTTCCGCTTCCTCCACAGGAAACTACCAAGAGCATGGTAGCCCCTGCCAGGAATGTTAAACACTTTTCTAGCATTACAGTATTATTACTTTCAATCCCTTCCGAGCAAGCACAATTCCAACGTTATCTGAGAGTAGGACCGGGCCTCCGGCGAAAACGGAATAAAAGGAAAAAATTGCTTGAGTCTTACGGAGTCGATGACCCGGTATTATTATGTCCTCTGAACCGATTTCCTATCATCTGGAGACTCTTGGACCAGGCATGGCTCTCATAGCCTTGCAAGGCGATAGGATCGTAACCGCCAGTCTGGGCGAGGATCCTGCAATCCTGATTAAGGAATTACGGGCGCAATATCCAGGCTACGAACTATTACACCAACCGAACGCCCCCTCTTTGCTGTCGGATCTTCTGGCCGGCTCGGCGAAGTTTAAAATGGCGCCACAGGGCACGGACTTTCAGAGGCAGGTATGGGAAGCGTTGCGAAGGATTCCCCGCGGGCAGACGCGGACCTACGGCGAAATTGCTGCCAGCCTGGGTAAACCGGGGGCGGCCCGTGCTGTTGGCCAGGCATGCGGGGCCAATAGAATCGCATTATTGATTCCCTGCCATCGAGCGGTGGCCGCCGGAGGCGGCATGGCCGGCTTTCGCTGGGGGCTGGCCTGGAAGACCTGGATTCTGAACCAGGAAGCCCGACTACCGGCGGCCTAACAAAACCCGAAATTGTGCGAAAAAACTGCCGCTGGAGAAATACGATAGGTGTTGACTCCGGACATGAATCTGGAATGGTGGCGGCTGTTAAATGAATTTGCTTTGTGTTGAATATTTCTCTCTCCGTCCTTGACTGCTTTGTCCTGACTTCGCGTTTTTTATTCCTTACAATTTGGATTCATTTAAGGCATCGCCCTGGAAAGACCTCTGGTAATTCTGTGCTGGCAATGTCGGCGTCCTGCGAGTAGCATGGCGCCCGGGATTTTGGATTTAGGAGTAAAAAATGAACCTGTATGTAGGTAATCTAAACTACGGAACCACTGAAGACTCGCTGCGAAGCCTGTTCTCTAGCTGCGGAGATGTAGTAAGCGCAAAAATCATCATTGATCGGGATACCGGTCGTTCCAAAGGATTCGGCTTTGTAGAAATGTCCGAGAAAGCCGAAGGCATTAAAGCCATTTCCACCTTCGATGGTCAGGAAGTGGATGGCCGAAACATCCGCGTAAACGAAGCACAACCCCGCAATGGCGGCGGTGGCGGCGGCGGACGTGGCAGAAACTGGTAATCCGGTTTCCACTGCGTAATGCCAGAAAGGTCAGGTTCGCCTGACCTTTTTTTATGCCCTGCCTGGCTACCGGAACTTCTTCAGGGCGGCTCCCTGCCGGATTCCGTCACTTGCAGGGCTCCTGCAAGTGGCAAAGGAGAGCCTTAAACACTTCAGGGCAAATGAGTAATCCGGCAGTCTTCCAGGAAAAAGATTTGAGGATGCTCGAAGGGTATGCATAGCTAAGCCATGGGATTCTTCAGCTACGAGGCCACTGTTCCGTTTGAGATGTTCGGTCCGGCGCACCTGGTCACCCTGGTGGTTCTGGCCGTCGCTTTGCTCTGGGTCTATTTCTATTTCCGGGAGTGTAGCGAAACTCGCAAGCAACTGGGGGCCAATGTAATGGCAGGGCTTCTGGTGGTGAGTGAGATTTCCATAACGATCTGGGGCAGCAAATGGTTCACGGACTTCAACCCCACCGAGAACCTACCTCTCCATCTTTGCGGGCTCAGCATCCTGCTTTCGGCGCTGATGCTCTGGAGGCGAAGCTACTTGTTATTCGAGATTCTATACTTTGCAGGAATTGCCGGCTCCCTGCAGGCGCTGATTACGCCCTATTTGATCCACGGATTCCCCCATTTCAGATTTATTCAGCTTTTTTTGAGCCACGGACTGATTATTGCTGCGGTGGTATTCATGATCTCCAGCGAGGGTTTTCGCCCCCGCCCTGCTTCCATTTTGAAGTCCCTGCTCTTTCTTGTAATTGCAGGTCCCATTGTAGGCGGCCTCAACTATCTTATGCAGTTTGTGCCTCCGTACAAGATCGGAAACTATTTCTTCCTTTGCTATAAGCCTGGTTCGGCCAGCCTGTTGGATGCTTTACCTGGCTGGCCGTACTATCTGATCCTTATGCTACTTCTGGCGCTGGTCTTCTTTGCCATCCTGTATCTGCCCTATTTCATCGCGGATCTAAGAAACCGGTCCCAATCCGGTTTGACGGCGGGCCAGGGATAGGCCATCCCGAAACTCGGATTTCAAACGGTCTGGCCGTTGCTATGGTCGTTGTCGAATTCGGCCATTGGTCGATAGCCCGGCGATTCTTTTGATTCTCTTGATTCTTTTCGATTCTACCCGGTTCGTCTGGTTTTCTTCTTCGCCGTTCCTGCTACACCCCGGCGAAATCCTGGATCCGATTTCCATTCTTTTGTTGGCTTCCCCCGGAAACCGTAGTACAGTATGGTATGGGAAAAATCGGTATCAAGGTTGCGGGAATCACAGTTCTGTTTCTACAGACCACGCTTCTTGCTCAGTGCGGTTCCACCTCCATGGCGGAACGATTCAACAACATGGCCGCCGCCGAAGACAGCCAGGCGCGGCGAGTGATCGACGCCCTGGAGTTAAAGGCGGGGATGACTGTGGCCGATCTGGGAGCCGGAGGAGGCTTCTTTTCCTATTTGATCGCCGAACGGGTGGGCCCGGAAGGCCAGGTTCTGGCCGTAGACATTAATCAAGAATACCTTGATTTCATCGAGAAAGAAGCCACCAGGCGAAAGCTGAATCAGATTGCCGTTGTGAAAGCCCGCAACGATGGCTTCGATGCGGCGCAGGCCAGCCTGGATATGATCTTCACGCGAAACGTATATCATCATCTGGAGAATCGTGTCGAGTACTTCAGAACCGTAGCTTCCCTTTTGAAGCCGGGGGGCAGGATCGCCATTCTCGATTATAGAAACGACGGAAACTTCGCGGATCTCATTGGCCATAGCACCGATGAAAGAATAATCGCGGACGAAATGCAGAAGGCAGGATTTGAGCGCGTGCAGAACCTGGAGTTCCTGGAAAAGCAGTCCTTTCAGATATTTCGCCGTTCAAATTAGACCGGCTCGATAGCGGTTAAAGCCAGACCGACTGGATAGCCCTTCTACGCGCCTTCGGTAGCTAATTTGCATCCGCTCTGCCTTGACACTGGTAGGGCGGCTACGAGTCTTTGACCGTGGTAGATATCATCCTTACGGGACATTCAAGACTCATAGACTACGGCGTTAAACTAGTTTCTGATCTAAGCGATGAGCAGATGATTCAGCAACCTGCTCCCAATCTAAATCATCCGGCCTGGATACTGAGCCATCTGAATGCGTACCTTCCCATCATGCAAAACCTGATGAAAGGCGAGTCCTTTCCAGATCCGAAAGACCATCCCTTTGGAATGCAGTCCAGGCCCGAGCAGGACTCTTCCCTTTATCCATCCAGGGAGGAATTGAGCCGTACATTCAAAGAAGGAAACGAAGCGGCGGCGGCCCTTCTCCGGGAACTGGGAGAAGAGGCCTTGAAGCAACCGGTGCAACTGGAGCGCTGGCAGGAAGGCATGCCTGTTTCCGGAATGGCTCTGGGCTACATTATGCTGGCCCACCAGGGCATACATCTGGGACAAATCAGCGCCTGGCGCCGAGCCTGCCACTTACCTGCGGTATAGTCTCTATTTCCTGGCTTTCGCTGCAGGCTACGGCAGACCGAATCCATTGTAGAGTTGACATGGACGCTGTAGGCTGGCACCAGGTGACATGATCACCCGGTTTGCGAATCTCTTTCCAGCCAGTAGCGTTAGCAACTCAATCTGGAATACTCGGGGCCCTTCGGCGTTTTCTGGTTTCTCCGGGCGGATGCTTATTCTTGCTCTGCTTTTCATCGCCACTCCAGAACCGGCCCGAGCCTGGTGGGAGCATACACTGATCACCCGGGCGGCTCTCGAGAACATGGATTTGAGCCGCACCGTGAAGGTAGAATCCCTGGAGGGCTTCCTCAAGGCCGAAGGGCCGGCCCTGGCCGCGGAACTGGAGAAAATGGAACGGGAGTTCCAGGCCATACCCGCCTATCCCCCTTTGCCCGAGGCCCTGCGATTCGATCCCAACGCAGAAGACATACGAAATGCCTTCTTAAGAGCCATTCGAGTTAACCCGGAAACGAGGCTCCTGAGCTATGTACAGTATGTGCCGGGTACGCAGCCGGCCAATTGTCGGCCGTTGGATTATCGCAAAATCACCTTTTTGAAAGAAGTGGATTATCTGAAAGACGTACCGTTCTGTTCGGTGAACGCAGGGACGATGCTTCCGGCCAGAGACGTAATCGTCAGCGGTAGCGATGAACCGGATTACGGTCATGATATCTCCCTCTTTGAAGACAACGATTCAGACTCTGGCAATCAATACAAGTTTGGGATACAGCCTTTCGGCAACCCGGCCCTGGAGTATTCCAGTCAGGCGCCTTTTCACATGGGCTTTTATCATGAATCTGCGGTCATCTATGCCTTTGCCGGTTTTCTCAAGCGAACCTTTGCCCAGTTCAGGGCCCTGCAATATTTGCGACTGGCACAGTTCGCCTTTCGCACCGGTCATGACTACTGGGGCTACCGATTTCTCGGATGGGGATTGCACTACGTCCAGGATCTTACCATGCCCTATCATGCCACCGTAATGCCGTCCAGCAGTTCGGCCGGTATGATCTGGATCAATCTGCTCAATACCGTTGGAGTAACCGGCCCGCAGGCAAGTGCAGTTCAGTTGCTTTCGAATCGCCATCTGGCTCTGGAGAACTTTCAGCGAAATCTGATGCTACACGGTTACCGGGAAGCCTTCAATTCTCCTGACGATGGGCGGAGAAACGATCTCAAGGATTGGCCGGCCTTTGAAGCGATTTCCGATACATCCAGAGACAAGGACTACGATTTCAACGCTCCAGGCTATATTCGTAACATTATCGCCGGCGAAGCGGCACAGGCCGCCCCGGAAATCGACCTGCTTCTCGAAGAGTTTCTACCCGAGTCCATCGCTCATGATCCGGATCACATCTATGAAGGCGTGGAAGAAAACGAGAATATGTATCGAATCCTCCTCGAAGATGGAAAAGCGAAGGAGCTTACCGAAATACTCCTCCCGTTGTTTCAGTCCGCAGGTATTCATACAAGAAACTACATCCGAATGAGTCAAAAGCAATAGGCATCCTGAAGTATCGTCCCTCCTATTCTGCAGTTTGACCGTCCGGAATACCGCAACTCTGCTACGCGATCCTCGACGCCTGGCACAACGGCCGAGAATATGGACGGGAGTCAGCGGAGGCCTACAGAGCCGGAAGTTACCTGGATGCGTTTTAGAATGCGCGAAAGGCCCTGGAGTTTAACCCCGCTTTTTCGAAATCCTTCGAGATTGGCAGTTTCCCCGCCAAAATGAGCGGCCATCTAAAGGAAAGCGCTGATCTAGACGAAAGACTCCTTCTACGAAACCCCGGACTCGAATCCAATCTGATTCATCTTCAGAAGGTTCTCCAGACCCTTTTCTCGGGCCTGACATAGTTCAAAATCCTGGCCCCTTTTCCTTGCACAATTTGTGCAATGCACAAATCTGGTTCTATGCCCTCTCCCGTCTTAAAAGAAGGAAAAACCGCCTGGCAAATCGCGCGGGCCGACAAAGCCCGTATTCTCATTGATGCGGCCGCGTATTACAACGCCTTCATGCAAACCGCCCGGCTGGCGGAACGATCCATCATGATTCTGGGTTGGGATATGGACAGTCGGCTTCTGTTGAATCGAGAAGCCAGCATGAGCCCGAAGCAACGCCAGATTTCCAGAGCCCCGGAACCGCTGGAAGGCGAACCCGTGCAACTACTGACATTCCTGAATCAGCTTCTGGAAGAAAAGCCGGACCTGAAGATCTACATGCTGAACTGGGATTATTCGGTGATCTACGCTCTGGAAAGAGAGGCCATGGCCCGGATCAAGGTATTCTGGGAAGCCAACGAACGACTGGAGTTTCAATTCGACAACAACCATCCCCTGGGCGCCTCCCACCATCAAAAGGTGGCAGTGATCGACGATAGCGTAGCCTTTGCCGGCGGCATTGACCTTACGGGCCAGCGATGGGACACTCCCATGCATCTACCGGATGAACCCGGTCGGCATCGTCCCGACGGCGAAAGCTACGATTCTTTCCACGATATACAATTCATGGTTTCCGGTGAGGCGGCCCGATGCCTGGGGGAACTGGCCAGAAATCGATGGATGCGCGCCACCGGAAACATCCCTGCCCCGCCTCCTTCACGCAATATTTGGCCGGAGGCGGTGGAGCCCTGGGTCGAGAACGTGGACGTGGGTATAATACGAACGGACCCGGCTTTCGACGGCCGGCCGGAAGTCCGCGAAAGCGAAGACTTTCTTAAGGCGGCCATCAGAAGCGCAGGGGACTACATCTACATTGAGAATCAATATCTCACGTCTACATCCATCGGCGAAGCGATATGCGAAATGCTGGAAAAGCCGGAGGGTCCGGAGGTAGTCATAGTCACGCCCAGGGAATGCCCTGGCTGGCTGGAAGAGGCAACCATGGGAGTGCTGCGACACCGTGTGGTCAGATCCATGCAGGAGTCGGATTCTTACGGCCGGCTCTATCTTTATTATCCGTCCGTTGATGGAAATGACATATTCGTGCATGCCAAGACGCTGATCATAGACAATCGGCTGGCCTTCGTAGGCTCTACGAATCTGAGCAACAGATCCATGGGCCTGGACACTGAATGTAGCGTTGCCCTGGACAGCGCTCTTCTGGAGGACGCCAAGCAGAACGGAGGATCTGAAAGAAAACGCATTCTAGAAGGGGCCATTCAGGACTATCTCTGCTCCTTACTGGCCGAACATCTGGGGCAAAATGAAGCCGCTGTGAAGAAATCGCTGCAGCAAGATAGTCTGGCGGGCACCATTGCCCGCTTTCGCGGGGGGAAACGCAGTCTGGTGCCGCTGAAAACCAGAACCGAGCCACTGCTAGATGCCGTTATCCCGCAGGAGCAGGTAGATCCGGAAAAGCCCATTCAAGTCGAAAAGGTGCTGGCAGACATTTTGCCCCTGGAACCATGATCGAGCTAAAGGTTGCCAGCTACAATATCCATGGCGGCGTCGGCGCCGATTCCCGGTTATCCCTGCGAAGAATCGTAGGAGTAATCCGGGAAATAAACCCCGATATAATTGCGCTTCAGGAAGTGGGTAGCCTGGATGATATCAGTCGTGGGCGAAGTCAGTTTCAGGCCCTGGCCCGACTTACGGGATTGCATTTCGTGGCCGGGCCCACCGGCCCGGGTTACTACGGAAATGCCATCCTGAGCCGTTTTCCCGTACTGGAGAACGGCCGGACCGTCCTGAATTATCGAAACAGAGAACCCAGAGGTATGCTTCATTGTATACTTAAATTGGATCCGAACAATCAGCCGCTGCCTGCCGCCAGAGCAGGAAGCCACAGTACAAATCAAGGCCATGGGGACACCCGGGAAGCCCATGAGGTCCCGGAGATGGTGATATACGCCACGCACCTGGGCTTGAATCAAAGGGAGCGCTGGACTCAGATACTGCGATTAATCGCGCGGATCAGAAGAATGGGAAAGCTCCAGAATCGGCCATTTCTATTGATGGGCGATTTCAACATATGGTGGCCTATTTCCCGACAGCTTCACTATCTGGAGAAACATCTGAAAACCCGCTGGCATCGGGACCATACCTTTCCCGCTCGCTGGCCATTCCTTTCGTTGGATAGAATGGCGGCCGGCGGATCCGTTGAGTGGATTGAATGCTCCAGGTATTCCACCGCACTGTCGCGTCAGGCTTCCGATCATCTGCCTCTGGTCGCTCGCATAAGAGTGGACCAGAACTAAGAGATGTCAGACTTCCGAATCGTCGGCCGAATCCCGAGCTGATTCCAGACTGGTGAGACCGTCCGTGGGCTCAGTGCCTGACGGCTTGCCATCAGAAGGCTCTATTACCGTAGGCTCCACCGTCTCCACTCTGAAGAGCGACAGAGCTTTTTCTTTGCCGCGCAGTCGACCTTTGCCGGCAAATTCCATCTTGAATGGTGTGGTATCGATCATGAGCCTTTGATAGTCTTCGCTTATCAGCACTCGGGCCTTTAGCTTCTTGCATGCGCCCTGAATACGCGCCGCCGTGTTAAGAGTATCGCCCATGTAGGCAACCTCCCTTTTCCAGTCTCCCAGTTCTCCTACCATGGCCGGGCCCACATGGAGCGCCGATTTGAAATCCGGAACCAGACCGTAGATTTCCTGGTAATAGGACGCTCGCTTCTGGAGCCGCACAGCAATTGCCAGAAGACATTTTAGCGCCAGAGCTCGCCTTGCTCCTCCATCCACGTTCCACACCGCAATGATTTCATCGCCTACGTACTTATTGATTTCGCCGCCATGCTCGCGAATCTCTATACCCGCCTGAACCAGGAAGTCCTGCATTAGCTCGAAAAAGGACACATGACCGATTTGCTCGGCAACAGTGGTAGAGGCATTCATATCCATAAACAAGAAGGTTCGATCCACTACTCGGGGAACCTTGTATCGACCGAACAGGAATTTGCCCAGAACGCCCCGCCCTACCAGATCTACGATTTGATGAAAGAAGATCAAAATGATAACAAAGACGCTGTAGAACACTAGATTGATCAAGACCACCGGTCCGGTCATGTATTCCCAGACGCCTACAAGCACTGCTGGATCATAAGGCGGCAGCTGTGCCGTGACGACGTTATAGGCGAAGGAAAGCGCAATGGTCATGGCCAGATAGACGGCCACCAGAAACACGCCACGACCAAGACTGAGTACTATGAGTCCATATTTCTTGAATAGGTTTCCGAGCAAAAAAAGCTCAAAGATAGCAATCATTATTCCGCCGAACAAGCCTCCCAGAATGTAAGTCAGAAAACTGGGAAAGGCATGGTACTCCCCGAGCTGTTTCAGATCCGGGGCTGTGCGGATGTAGGTGTCATTGAAAAAAAGCAACAGTGAAATGCACAGGAAGTAGATTACAAAGAGCGATAGCTGCTTCCAGCGATCCAGGGTAAGCCGACTCATAGTTAAGCTTTTGCTGTCCAATCCTACAAAGCAAACGCTTTTGGACTCCAAACTTGGCGATTGTATCCCCCTTCCGTGCCTCCCACCGTCCGGCATCTCATCGCCACTCCCGATGGATCCAGCGATAAATCCGCGCCGTCGGATTCATAGCTATTGGATGCCCGGACTGATAGCCGAAATTCGCAATCAGAGCCAGAGTGGGAAGCACCGAGTGGAAGCGGGCCGCCGGAGTTAAAGCACAAGTGGAAGCTCGGAGTCGAAGCGGGTAACAGGATTTAAAGGCCGAAAGCGAAAGCAGCTCCGAAATCGACTCCATCTCCGGTTTTACGCAAACACAGCAACCTAATGGTATTGTTATCGATATGCAACATCCGAAGCTCTAATCTGTGCCATGCGATGGAAAACACTGCTTCCTGCGATTTTAGCCATGCTTCCAATCCTATTCACCGGAACGTTGGGCGCCATAGAGCCGGCCACCCTGAGTCCAAACCTACTCCGTACCTTACCCCGGGGTACAGAAATCTACAAAGATCTAGAACGGAAAGGTGACAGTCTAGGAGTAGTGACCGTTGCCGGCTACATCGATGCCACTCCGCAGCAGGTGTATAAGGCGCTCACGAATCCAAACCTTGTGACCACCCTGTTTCCCAGCGTGAAGAAAAACGAGCAGCGTTCCCGAAAAGGCGATCTGTATGTATCCTACTCGGAGCTGGCCTTTCCCTGGCCCATGGAGGATCGCTGGTCGCTGAACGAAACGCGCTTCTTTCCCGAAATGCATGCCATACAATGGAATCGAGTGGATGGAACAATCAAGACCAACCAGGGCGCCTGGAGACTCTTCCCCAGAGGGAATAAAACGTTGATGATCTATCGGGTTCGTTTTGATCCTGGCTTATCGTTGGTGCCGGCCTGGCTTGTGGAGTATGGCATGAAAACGGAAGCCCCTTCGATCATTCGAAACGTACAGAACTACTTCGCGAATCAATCGTAAACAGGCTGTAGAGGCCGCCGTTCCCAACATTTCGTAAATTATGGCAATGGGCGAAGGCAATCGTCGACCCAAACGCTTTCAAGGACGGGGCCCATCTTTCGTATTTTCATCTTGCGCTCCTGGCGTCCTGCCGGGCAAACTTCACGATGCCAGGTTACCCGGCTGCTTTCTAAACTCCGAAGGGGACTGTCCAACAATCCTACGAAAGGCCGCATTGAACGCCGACTTGGAGTTAAAACCGCTTTCCATGGCAATATCCAGAATCGTAAACGAACTATCCCGGCTTTGCAGCAACCGTCTCGCATGCTCTACCCGTTTCTTCTGGATCAGCGGAACAAAGCCGCAATGAAAGTATCGATTCAGAATCTGCGAAGTCTGCACCGAGCTTAGATCCAATCGTTTCGCAAGATCCGAAAGCTGAAAATCCGGTTCCAGATAAGGACTTTCGTCTTCCAGAAAAATCTCGATTTCCCTGCCCTTCGCCTCAACAAGATCATCCGAAAGAAGGCTTTTTCGGTATCGCTGCGCCGGCGGAAACATGGCATGCCCGGCGCCGGAGCTTTCCCGGTTGTATAGCACCACATAGGAACGCCCCAGAACGATCAGGGAGCCCACTGCCGAGAACAGACCTGAATTCAAAAGATTGGGGTCCAGCGAAGATAATACAGCGGTGGTAATCAACAGAATAACAGGAAGGGAGTAGTAAAGCCTGGTGCCAATGGAGGCGGCCGTTCCAGGATTTTCCTCCAGACTGGATTTGTCTTCCCTGTAGAGCTGCCATATACCTCCGGTCATGGAGACAAGATTATTCACGAGACTAAAATAGAGGATTACGATGCAATCAAAGTGAATCTGGACCAGATCCTGTCGGAGGTATTCTAACTTGTGCCCCGTGGAAGACAGATGAAACGGAATCAAATAGATCGTAATGCCAATCGGGACCGCGAACCATACCAGATCCTTCCAGTTAATCTTGCGCCCCTGCCTTTGCTTTAGAGACATCCAGAAGAACGGCCCGATTAAAGACATCAATGTGAAACCCAGTCGGGACAGATGCGGCCAGTTTAGGATAAGCCCCGATCCGTAAAGATAACCCATGGCGATGGTAAACGCAACAACCAGAAGAAGACTGGCCTCCGCCAGGTTGCCCGGCTCCTTGCGGCGATGGAAGAAATACATTGCAAGAAGCAGCGCCTGGGTAATACCCGCTGCATGGATCAGTTCCATACCCCAGAATCTCTCCGCCAATAGCGAGAGGAAAGCAAAATCGAGGAACCCTACAGGGAAAAGATTTCCATAGAACCTTCCCGTCCCCGGATCATGTGTCGTCCGGCCGGCTGCAACGAGGGCGGATGGGCGCACGCTTGCAAAAGATCGCCGGTTACCAGGGTGTCGCGCTGCAGATCTTTGCATAATCCCTGGATGCGGCTGGCCACATTTACGGTATCGCCTATCACTGTGTATTCCATTCGGTCCGCCACTCCCACGTTTCCGGCTGTGGCCGCGCCGTAATGGACTCCAATACCCTGACGCATCTCCGGAAGCCCTTTTTCCAGACGTTCCAGATTCCACTTTTTGAGGGCCATCTGCATTTCCGTCGCCGCCCTGAGGGCCCGATCCGCATCGTCGGACGACTCTGCGGGCGCGCCAAACACCGCCAGAATGCCATCTCCCAGGAACTTGTCCAGGGTGCCGCCATGGCGAAAGATCACCTCCACCATGACACTATGATATTCCCGCAGCCAGCGTAGCACCGTCTCCGGAGACTGACTTTCGCTCATGGATGTAAAGCCGCGAATGTCCGAGAAAAGCACGGCTACATTTTTTCTTTCCCCGGGCTGATCGAACGGATCGCCGGATTGCTCAATGATTGCTTTTTGCACGGCGGGCGAAAAGTATCGGGAGAGTCGATCGTTCTCCATTTCCCGGTTAACGGCATCGTTGAGAACCTTACGATTGGAATGAGCCAGATAAGCAAGGGAGCCGCCGGAGGCAAGGTAGGTAAGCAGGTTGCCCCAGAAGAACTCCAGGCTGATGGTTTCTGCGGTCATGTGCGAAACGAAATCGCTGGAGAAAATGGTCCGTGGATCCTGAGAGGCAAACCACAGAAAGGCCAGTTGCACCATGGTCACACCCAGGGTGGCCATCAACGGATAAATGGAGCGGCCGGCTGCACTGTGGAAAATCACAAGGAGATAGCCCAGAGCCATGACATTCGGATGCTTGACTATGTATGCGGGAAGTACGGCTTCGCCTCCCACCGAGTTGTACCAGATGATGGGCATCATGGTGTACACCGCCAAATCCAGGACGAGGCCGGACAAACCTACGGGTAGAATCCATGCACGGCGACGCAGAGCCATCCAGAAAGGAATTGTAGAGAGGATTACCAGACCGGCAATGGATGTGGCAACCGCCTTTTCCCAGTCGGTTTTGCCCACCATCAGCGTTCCCACGGCCATGAAGCTGGAGTAAAGCAGCCTCAGGACCATCACTACCGTGAGAGCCCTTATTTCCCGTCTTTCCAGGATTTCTTCGGTACTTCTAAGTTTCATTTCTGCCTCTTTAGCGTCGCCACACGGTGTGGATATTTCCTTCTACGAGCTTGTCTGCCCCTGGCCATCGGCGCTCATCGCTTCGTCAGAGCTCCCGCGACTGTAACCGAAACAACGCTCCAGCCACTACCAGAATCCATAGCAGGAACACTGTTGTAGAAAAAGTAATGTAGAAATCGGGAATGAATGAGAAGAAATCTTCCAGCGGGATTATCAAAGTAGCCACGATCAAAGACAACCACCCCAACCACTTTCGGTTAAGATCCGCTCCCAGTAGCGCCAGGCCATAGAAAGCAAGCATCAAAGAACCGGTGAGTCCCACTCCCAGGTGTTCGCCAACCTTGCCTGCGTATAAATTCAAAGTCTGAAACACGATTTCCGTTGTTTGAATCGCCGCCGCGGATGCCTCCGGTTGTTCGTGCACCCCGGCCAGATACATCATGGCGTACTGCCATCGTACGATTCCCAGCGCCCTGAGAACAGCGCTGGCCACGGCAAAGCCCACCGCTACTTTCATCAACTGCACGGACCAGAAGGTCCCCCGATCGGTGAACAGTCCGCCGGATATTTGGACTATGGGAATCAGCAGTAGCGAATACATCAGATACATATAGTAGCCGGAATAGACCGCTGACGCTTTTTCGATTAATAGCGGGAAAATTCGCTCCGGAGGATAATCCAGGGAGTCCGGCCATTGTATGGCAGATCCCAGCGTAATAAAGGCGGCCTGAAACAGAGTGAAAGAAAGAACAGCGATCAAAATACCCAGCCAGGCAAGAGGTCGTTTTTCAGATTCCATTGTAAACTCTCCGTTGGTTCGAATTAGGAACGGTTCCAGGCATTGAGCCGGAATTCATCCGTATGCCAAATGTAGATCAAAAACGCTCTTGAATCGACCTGCCCTGCAGGGCAGGTCGCAGGGACTTCGATTTTCGGTTACAGTATGCGCATGAAACGCAAAGACACCCCTTCCCGTTCTCGGGAAACAAACCTCATGGCGGCAAAAAGGCCGAACCAATCGGAAGAACGTACTCTGAGCCGGGCTGGCTTCTTGAAGGCATCCGGCGGTTTTCTGACAGCAACCGCTCTGGGGCAATACTGTACCACAGGCGCCAATCGCTATCCTTCCGGAACCAGCGATCCATTGCAAAGCGCTCAAAGCGCCGGCTTGGACTCGCCTATACTGCAGATCTTGAATGCCGGGATATCTGCCCCCAATCCGCATAACACCCAGGCCTGGAAATTCAGGATTCTTTCGCCCACGGAGGCGCTACTCTATGTCGATGAAACCAGGGTTCTACCGCAAACGGATCCCACCACAAGACAGGTTCACATGGGCCAGGGCTGCTTTCTGGAAATCGCCGCCGTATCCGCCGGCCAGGTTGGATATGACGCTTCCGTGGATTTATTTCCCGAAAACTACAAAGCCTCGGATGCAGGTAATAAGCCGGTGGCTTCCATCAAGCTAACGCCTTCCTCCAATAAGGATCCGCTTTATCCCTTCGTAGCCAATCGACATACAGTGCGCGCCGCCTATGATGGCCCTGCGATAACCCACCGGGAGTACCAGACACTGGCCTCCCTTGCTTCCCCGCATGTGTCCGAACTGCGCGCCACTCCGGCCGCCGATCTGAAACAACATCTAGAATTTCATATGTCCGGCTTCGAAGCGGAGATGAAGGATTTCAATACAGCTGAAGAATCCAGGTTGTGGTTTCGCATTGGAAACGATGAGATTTACAGTAAAAGGGACGGAATTTCGCTCGCGGGTAACGGGATCACCGGCTTCCAGAAGTGGTTCATTGAAACGTTCTTTCTGAGTCATGACCCCAAAGACTACTATGATCCGGACGGCCAGAAGATATTTATGGACCGATACCGGGAAAATCTGTTCACGGCAAAAGGACAGGTTCTGTTCATCACAAAGACGAATACCGTGAAAGATTGGGTCCTTTGCGGTCGCGACTACGCCCGGTATCAACTGGCGGCCGCCAGCCTGGGGCTTGTTATGCGACCCACCAGCCAGTTGATGCAGGAATTCGCCTCCATGCAACCGCTGGCGCAGAAATACAATGAATTTGTAGGCGTGAAATCACCGGCCAAAATTCAAATCAACGCGCTGATTGGTAGAGCCGATGTGGACTTCCTTTCGCCGCGACGACCGTTGCAGGACATGATTCGTGCTTGATGCGATCTGGTGTCATCCCATGATATCCCGGCATATCCCGGCATATCCCGGATTTAACAGGAGCCTGCCGTACACTTCGAGAGGCTCCTTGTTTCTTTCACATAGGTGGACTCAATCGCATTTAATTTCAAAAGGTTCGCTAAAGAGATCCAGATTATAGCTTTGCTTGCCTGGCGCCGGCTCGGGGTCCTCGATCTGGAGGCCTTGAATAACGATGACGGGACCCGCATCGGAACCGCTGCCCACCCTGGAAGTAATCTTCAGCTGTAGCTCGAAGTCCACCATAGTCTTGCCGTAGTCATCCAGAATCCGGCGAAAGCAGTGCATCTTGCAGCTGTTAACGTTTCGAAGCGGGCGGTCCAGTTTCCACCTTGCATAGAATGCCCGATCCATATCCTGCCGGTAGGGGTAGTAGTCCGAGCCTGCCATGCAAGTAGCCATACAGGGATGGATCAAGAATTGCCGATACTGCGCCTTTAGAACCAAGCCTTCATCCCGGAATTCCCAGTGTCCTTCCGCATGCGGCAGAACCTGCCACCGGTACCGATGTTCTATTTGAAGTTCTCCGCCGGTCCCGAATTCGAAGTGGAAACCCTTGTAGTTAAAGGAGTGCCACTTCTTTAAAGGGCTGCGCGAGAAGAATAGATTCATTACATCCTGTTTCAGCTCCGAGCAATGCTCCAGGCTGTACTGTTTTGTATTCTCCCACCTGGTTTTGGTCGGGTCCACGTTCAAGGTTCGCATCTCCCGGGCCTGAACTGATTCCGTTGCCAACAGGACCAGCCAGAAAAGGGAGAGCAGAACGACCACCCGGCTAAAGACAGACCGGCCCGAATACGGCGCCCCGGGAAATGATGAGGTCGGCGAGGTAAGGAAAGCCGGAGCCGGGACCTGGACCAGACGAAAAGGCCAGAGAAATAGGGCCGACCCGGAATAAGAAAGCCAGAGCCATGCCGGCTGGAATCCAGACGTTCGCCGCAAGAAACTTTGCAACGCCGTTCCTATCATTTACTGCTGCTTTCCATCAGTACATAGTCGCAGCGAAAGGGAGTCCATTTGCGAAAGAAGGGAAATTCTACCCTGGCCTTTCCCGGAACGGCATCCGGATCATCTGCGCCATCCAATATGACCCAGCCCGGATGTTCATCGTATGGGGCCCTCAAGGCTATTGTTACGAGAAAATCGGCTATGACCTTTCCATAGATCCCTGGTACGCTTTCATAGCAGTATCTCTGGCAACTGGCGATCTGCTGCATCAGAAACGACTGACCAAAATCAAAATCGAAATGCCATTGCTTGAAACGCTGGGTCCTGCCCGGACCTTCGAAGGGAGTGCACTGGCTGATGCACTGACGGGAGAGATCTACGGTATAGTCCAGCCTCAAGATAATTTCGCCGTCGGAGCTCGACCAACGGCCCTGTTGCGACCATCCTCGTCCGTCCGGATCCGTACCCTGAAAAAACACCTGGCCGTCGCGATAGAAAATGAACGAATAACCGTTGGCCGAGAAATGGTAGGGATACTCCCTCGATTTAAATGGCTCGGGAAAGCTCCTCAGAAACTCGTAACATCCTTCCTCTTGAATCGAAGGGTCCTCGGAGTAGATGCCGGAAAGCCCAGGCCAGATTAGCAGTAGTAGCACAAAAGCAGAAGGACGCATCGTTATACTGTTCGACATCCGCCGCCTTTTCTTAACACAGGGCTAGTATAGCGATCCGATACCAGATTTCCTTTTCAGCCAGGGCTTTTTCGGTTTCGTTTCGCTTGATACATCCGCCGGTCGGCACAATCCATGAGCTCCACCGAAGCGGCGTCTTCGGGATAATGGGCCATTCCAATACTGGCCTGCACAGCCAGCTCGTCATTCTCAAACCGAAGCGGCGACTTCAGGCGATCGGAAATACGCGCAGCGATGGGTTTTTCAAAAAAAAGTTGCGCGAGGAACACCATTGCATACAAATGACTGACCAGTCAGTCATTCCGTACGAATTTGAATAAACAGGCAATATTTCCAGGACTCAAGCCTCAAATTCATGCACCGCTGGCAGCTCAAAAGGAGCCCACCATTGCCTAACACGGCTAAAACCAGAAAGCGGTCGACGCAAACGTCTGCGCCCCGGAAGCGAACCCGGTCACCGGAACCCGACCTCTCCGGAAAAGAGCGAATATTTCAGGCAGCGCAAATCCACTTTCAGAGTCATAGCTATGCATCTACCCGGGTGGACGATATTTGCCGTGCGGCCGGAATGTCCAAAGGGGCATTCTATCTGCACTTCAGGACCAAAGAAGAGATGATGGAGGAACTCTTCCGAGAATTCTTTCTGCGAATCAAAAACGAGATCGATGAATTCTTGCGGATCACCCCCCCCTCGCCGCTGGCCGCCCTGGAATTGTTTCGCAAAAGTCTGGAGGTGAGCCAGGCCCAGTTACATATGACCAGGCTATTCTTTGAGTCCATGGGGGCAGAGATCTCCGGTCCGGACCACGGACTGAATCGCTGGGTTTCGTCGGTTTTTGACGATTTCGCAAAGAATCTACAGAAATGGTTGAAGCTTCCGGATTCCGCCAGACCCCGAATACGCGCATTGATTTCATGCATGGACGGAATCGTGCTCCACTGGGCCTTCTTTGACACTCCGCCGTCGCAAAGGAAGAAGCAGATCGATGCCTTTCTGGAAATGGTGGATCATAGCACCTCCGGAGTGCTTCCAGGATAGACGCATGCAAGAAACCGCGCATAGTAAACCGAATTCAATCGATAGTGCATTGCCATCCTTTCGTCATGGGCTCCCGGGGGCATTGGAACGAAAAACCGGCCCGAGGTTTACAACGCAGGAACTGACAGTCCAGATTACAACTCCGGTCCTGGCACCGATGATCGTGTAATTATGAATTGCGATTTGAATCTCAATATAACGAATACACAAGGAAGACGAATATGGAAACCAATGCAATATATCAGAAGAAGGCTGGATCCAGCTACCCCCGATTATTTGTTGTTCTGAGCGGACTGCTACTGCTCGCGGCCGGACTGCATATACTATTTGCAGAAGAGCTATGGCCGGGCTATGCTCCCGATACGGGAAATCTAATGCGGAGCCAATTACTTGCGATTACTATGGGCATCACCGCGGCGCGCATCCTCTTTACGCTGCTCTATTTGCTCCGACGATCCATGAACTGGGAAGAGGCCCTGGGAATACCTTTCGCCTTTTTGCTCTACTTCGTTTTTTATGGCGCTCTGGTTAGATACAATCCTTCCGGTGTGGGATGGCTGGAATGGGCCGGGTTTGTGGTGTTTTTCGCCGGCTCCGCGATCAACACCGGCTCGGAACTGGCAAGGCACTTCTGGAAGCAGAAACCGGAAAACAAAGGCAACCTATACACAAAAGGCGGCTTCGGTCTGGCAAGACATATCAACTATACCGGAGATATCATATGGGTCTCCGGCATGGCCTGCATAACAGCCAGTCCCTATTCGCTTCTGGTGGTGGCCTTCATCTTCTGTTTCTTCGCATTCTTTAATGGGCCGATGCTGGATCGATACCTTGCCGAAAGATACGGCGATCAGTACATTGCGTGGGAGCAAAAAACGAAAAGCCTCATCCCCGGCATCTTCTGAATGGTGTAGTTCTGCGATGCACGCAGCCGCGGTGTCAGCAATCGCATCCGCTGGGATATCAGCGATGGCATCCGCTGCGGTATCTGCGGTGGCTTCAGCACCGACATCTGTAGGGGCAGCGTTAACGGTCGAAGAAAAACCGAAGGCTGAACGTGGTGGCTTCGACCGAGCGCCAGGAAGGGCCCATGGCAGCAAGCTCGTAGCATCAGGATAAGCTGTCCGAATCGTGTTGGTGATTTCTCGCATCTGTCCGGTTCTTCCGGACAGATGTAGTCCACAACTTATAGGCTTGCAACTGAAGCCACAGAATGTTAGGCTAACGCAATGCCCCCCTATAGCCCGGACCAGTGGAAAGACAAAGGAAGCTATTTCCATCACAAGGATCATCCCGTATTCTATGTGGACGAAGGTCAGGGTCCGGTCATTGTCTTGATTCATGGATTCCCCACTTCTTCATTTGACTGGTCCTATATCTGGGATGGACTCGGTGATTACCGAAGAATTGCGCCGGACTTGATGGGCTTCGGATTCTCCGCAAAACCTACCAGTTATCATTATTCCATAAGCGATCAGGCCAGTCTGGTGGAAGGAATGCTGGAGCAACTGGGTATCGCCGAATACCAGATACTTGCCCACGATTACGGCGATACGGTAGCCCAGGAACTACTGGCGCGGCACAGGATGCGAAAGCACCGGCTGGAGCCGGGGAAAGAAACTACCATTCAGTCTACCGAAAGCTGGCCGGATGTGGGCACTCAGTCCGTGATTCGTTCCTGCTGCCTTTTAAACGGTGGTCTTTTTCCCGAGGTTCATCGCCCCAGGACAATACAGAAACTGCTGATTGGACCGTTCGGCTCTATCGTCGCCCGGTTAATCAACAAATCCAAATTTGAGAAAAGTTTTGCCGAGATTTTCGGAAAGAACAGCCGGCCATCACAGCAGGAACTGGATTATTTCTGGCAGTTGATCGAAACCAACCATGGAACACGAATCTATCATAAGCTTATTCGCTACATGCAGGAACGAAAGCAGTTCCGAACGCGATGGGTAGAACCGCTACAAAAAGGCGATGTGCCGTTACGACTGATAAACGGACCGGACGATCCGGTGTCGGGTAAACACATGGCGGAGCGTTATCGCGAACTTGTACCGGAAGCGGACATTGTACTTCTGGAAGGAATTGGTCATTATCCGCAGACCGAGGCGCCGCAGCAGGTATTGAATGCCTATCTAGAGTTTCTTCGCGCGGTGGGCTGATCCTGCCAGAAGCGCTTTCGCGCAGCCGCCAGACCCTTCGCTTAATCCATGGGACGGAACCGCCAGTCAGAAGGCCCATCGACGCATCTCGATACAACGGGAAACGATTGGGGACGCTTTTTAGGATGGCCCGAAAAAGCAAAAAGGCCACCCGAGGGCGGCCTGAAAGAATTAAATGAATTCGTTGAGTTGCTTCTCAGAGATGCGGTTTCTCTGTCGGGCTCAACTCTATTTATGCATCCCGTAGGGGAATCGAACCCCTGTTGCTGGAATGAAAATCCAGAGTCCTAACCGCTAGACGAACGGGACGTATTTCCGGTTACCGGATCTGAGACGACTGGGGCTCGAACCCAGGACCCTCTCCTTAAAAGGGAGATGCTCTACCAACTGAGCTATCGTCTCTACCGCAGGCACAATGTTTGGAGGTGGCCTGGCGGTCAAGCGAATTAGAAATCTATTGGTGAAAAAGTTCCTGCAATTCGTCTTCTGAGAACAAATGCTCCAGATTCATTAGAACCACGAACCTGTCTTTATGTTTGCCTACGCCGGTAATGAATCGGGTGCTCACTGTCTTCACCGTTGGAGGACCGCTATCGATTTCTTCGGCGGCAAATCGAACTACATGGGATACCTTGTCTACGGACAGACCCACACGACGACCGCCGGTCTCCAGAATTATTGCCCGATCCAGGACGTTGTCCTGTTGCTCCAGATGAATACCGAGTTTCTTCTTCAGGTTGATAACCGGCAGCACTCGGCCGCGAATATCCATTAGACCCATGAAGTAATCCCGGGAATGGGGAACCTTGATTAACTCGGTGAGGCGAACGATCTCATGCACCTGGAGGACCGGCAATCCGTACTCCTCATCGCCGAGAGAGAACACGATGTACTTCTGTTCTACTTCCGAGATACTCTTTTTGGCGCCTGTGGCAGATCCCTGCATGATTCAATATTGGTGGGCCCGAATCAGATGGCAAGCCCGATCAGAGAAAAATCCCCCAGAGCCGAAGCTGCATTTCATGCCATACAGTCCAGGCAGCCAGTCCATGAAAGAAGAGTATCTTGGGAATGAAAGGTTCTCGTTGGCGCCATAGCCAGTCCAGGCCGCCGGTGGCCAGACCATACAACCCGCCCAGAAAAGCGAACTCTCCCGGTCCCAACTTGCCGGAAAGAAAGGCCGCAAACATGGCAAGACCAATGGCCAGATCCAGCGCTTCGGCAGGCAGCCTTCTAAGGAGTCGCGGAATGATTCCCTGCACGCGATCTTCTCTGCGCTTTTTCCGGTCCATGTAGCGACGAAACTCGTCGGCCATACGAAGCGGTTTCAGGTTCTCCCAGGCCCGGCTTTCGCGAATCAGGTCCTGGTGTAATCTGGATTTCATGGGTAGTCCGTAGGCGCCGCCCATGCTGGACAATACGTGATTGTCCGGAAAGTACTCGAACCAGTCCCGGAACCGGGAAATTCTAGAGCTAAGATCTGCATCCCTGTTGCCGGAGAAATCCCTCTCTTGAAGTACCACTCCCTTCTTGATTACCGCCACGTACTGGCGTCCCCGCTCGCTGGCCATGGTCAGAGTGATCTTAACCATCTCCCGGGCAAAGTGGTAGTCCAGTTCCAGCTCATCGCCGTCCGGGGTTTCCGTATAGTAGTGCTTCGAATAGCCTTCCAGTCGGGAAGGTCCGGATTTCCAGAGTCGCCGCAGGGCGGACATGTCCAGATCGCTCATAGTGATTTATACGGCATTTTCCCGCGCATTTGCAGCGATTTTTCTCCAATAAACCTTGACTGACCGTATGGCTGGAGGATCTGGCATTCAGATATGCAGGAACAGGAAACGGTACTGGGTGAAGACATCAAATTCCGGGGAAAGCTGGAGTTTGATCAGAGGCTGAGGGTGAATGGCCAGTTCAAGGGAACCATCAACTCCGGGGGCGATCTGTCCATAGGCTCCCGGGCTCGAGTAGAGGCGGATGTGCAGACCGGAGTACTGGTTCTGGAAGGCGAACTCACGGGCAATGTAGTAGCCACAAGGAAAGTAAGCCTGCGCAAGAACTGTCAGCTGCGCGGTGATGTTAAATCCCCGGATCTGGAAGTAGAATCCGGCTCTCGATTCACCGGTAGTTGTATAATGGACTAACGGATCTTGTCTCCTTCATCCTTGCAGATCCATGTCCCGGCCACCACGGCCAATCTTGGCCCTGGTTTCGATATTCTGGGACTGGCTTTGAGTCTGGGCACGGACATTCGCTTTGATTTCGATCAAAGCGCAGACTTTCAACTTACCGCGGCAAGCGGAGAGCCCCTGCCCATCCCGGCGGAAAAAAACCTGATCGCGCGGGCCTATAAGCGCGTTCTGGAAGATGCCGGCGTGAGCCCCATGCCCTGGACCGCATCCGTGCGATCGGATCTCTTGCCAGGACGCGGTTTTGGATCTTCGGCCATGGCGCTGGTTTCAGGCATTCTGGCGGCCAACGAAAGACTCAATCAGCTGGGTAAGAACGCTTTTCCGCTGGACAGGCAAATCGCTCTACTCTGCGAAATGGAAGGACATCCAGACAACGTAATTCCGGCCCGGGTGGGGGGATGGATTTGCTCGCTTCCTGGCGGCACATACCTGAAACGCAATCTCCCCGCCGATTTTAGAATGCTGATTCTTTCACCGCAAAAACAGATGTCCACAAAGGAAAGTCGAGGCCGTCTACCGGATCACTATCCGCTAAAGGACTGTGTTTCCAATCTACGTGGTCTTGCGGCCTGGTTTGATTATATTGAATCGGGCAACAAAGAAGGCCTCAAGGCGGCGCTGCAGCACGATTTGCTGCATGAGCCATACCGAACCCATGCGGTGGAAGGCTTTCAGGAAATCCGGGTACTGAGTCTGGAGGCGGGTTGCCTGGGCAGTTGTCTGTCCGGTTCCGGACCGGGAATAGCCATATTTTTTGAAAAGAACGATGTATCACAAGAGCAACTGAATCGAATCAACCAGAAGGCGTCCGAATACGGCTATGAAGGCCATGCATGCGAAGTAGATTACAAAGGCGCCGTAACGGTTCGATAGCAAGCTTGCGAATAATGAGGTTAACAATGAAGAGACTGAACTGGCGAAAGCCATTTTCCATTATTGCCCTGATGGGCATTGCCGCACTACTTCCCTTTTGCGGTCCTCCAGAGGCTGAAGCCACTCTGGACGGCAAGACATACACAATCGATGACCTGGACGAAAGATCCAGAATAGAACTGATTCGTCAGCACAACGAGCGCGTAGCCCAGGCGCTACAGAATCATGTATACGAAAAGATGATCGAGATGGAGGCCGAAAAAGCAGGCAAGACATCCGATGAATTCATGGCCGATATGTTCAAAGAGAACCCGTCCCGCATGGCCATGAATGCAAAGATCCGTGAAATGGCGGATAAATACGGTCTGGATGTGGACGCGAATCTGCCCAAACTTCCTGCCGTAGACATTGCGGTGGACGGCGATCCGGTCAGAGGCAACCCGGAAGCCAAAGTGACTGTTGTGGAGTTCTCCGACTTTGATTGTCCATACTGCGTTCGTATTCAACCTACAGCTCAGAAAATCCGCGAGAAGTACGGCGATCGAATTAAATGGGTCTTCAAGGATTTCCCCCTGAATCAGATCCATCCGGAAGCCATGGGCCGCCACGTGGCCGCAAACTGCGTTCGTAAACTGGAACCGGACAAATACTGGGACTTCTTCGACACAATGTTCGACGAAACGAAACTGGAGCAAACGAGGGTAGAAAACGGGGCCAAGAAGCTGGCGCTTTCTCTCGGCGTAGATGAGGCCAAATTCGACGAATGCGTGGCCAACCCGGAAATGCAGGCAGAGGTAATGGGCGACATTGAACAGGGCGAAAAGGTTGGTGTCCGCGGAACCCCCAGCTTTTACATCGACGGAGAAGCCCTGACTAACCTTACTCCGGAACAGTTTGAGAAGGCTGTAGCAGAGAAGTTGAATTAAGGAAGGGTTCCAGGGTGCAAGCCGTTGGAAGGGCGCCCCGATCCGGACTGTCCTTCAGCGGCACTTCAGACGCTTCCTGAGCTCAAAAAATCGATCTGAGCGCCGAATCCCCCATAATAGGAAAAGGGCCCATTCAAATGAATGAGCCCTTTTTTCTAGCTGCTTTTAGCAGTCGGACGCAAAGACTGACGAACACTCAGGATCTATTTACAGTATTCCAGTGTTATCCACTACTCCCATGAGCTCTTTCACAGCCGCCGCGCTGTTATCCAACTGCGCTTTCTCGTCGGCAGTGAGTTCGATTTCGATGATCTTCTCTACGCCGTTCGTGCCCAGAAGAACGGGAACGCCCATAAAAATACCGCTCTGGCCGTATTCGCCTTCGCAGAGTACAGCGCAGGGGAAAACTCTCTTCTGGTCGCGAAGGATGGACTCGGCCATGGCGATGGCGCTGGCGCCAGGAGCGTAGAAAGCAGATCCAGTTTTTAACAGATTTACAATCTCCCCGCCCCCTTTTCGCGTACGATCTACCATCGCATCGATTTTTTCTTTGGTCAATCCGGGGTAATCGGGAAGCGGAATGCCCGCAATCGTGGAGTATCTGGGCAGAGGTACCATGGTATCGCCGTGGCCACCCAGAACGAATGCGGTAATGTCCTGAACGGAAACGCCGGTCTCCATAGAAATGAAGGTTCGGAAGCGCGCAGAATCCAGAACGCCGGCCATACCGATTACTCGATTCTTGGGAAAGCCAGTTACTTTCTGCATCACATAAACCATGGCATCCAGCGGGTTTGTAATGATGATTACAAATGAATTGGGCGCGTATTTCTTGATGTTTTCGGCAACATCCTTTACGATCTTGGTGTTGGTGCCTACCAGATCATCCCTGCTCATGCCGGGCTTTCTGGGGATGCCAGCTGTTACGATGCAGATGTCTGCATCCCGGATGTCTTCGTAAGAGTTGGTTCCTGTAATGGTGCTGTTGCAGCCTTCCACGGGAGTGGTCTCGTGCAGGTCCAGACCTTTTCCCTGGGGTAGTCCGTCCACAACGTCAAACATCACCACATCGCCCAGCTCCTTCTGAGCTGCCAGAAGCCCCATGGTGCCGCCAATCTGACCGGAACCGATTAGTGCGATTTTTTTACGAGCCATATGAATTCTTTCTCCTGATATGCTATTGCCTGCTAATTAAGCAGTCCTGCCCACTAAGGCATGGCTTCCGCCGCAGGGGTCAACCTTTTCCACCTCCTGGCCTCCCGCTCCAACCTCTGGCAAGAATCAGCCAGCTCCGTTTCTGGATTTATGGCAGCCCGGGGCTCCGGAGATGCGGCTTCACCCTGGATAATGAGCGCCAGGGAAACAGCAGAGACCCGGCCGGCTTCGCGCACCGGTCTGCGCATTTCCGGACTACCCGCTTTCTCCGACAGAGCTTCCGGGCAACGGGACTGGCCCCGTCCGGGCGCATAATTATAGAAAAACACTCGATTTTACAGAGGGGAAATGCTTTGATCGAACAGGCAGGAAATACGTGGGCCCATTTAGAAGCATCGCGAAACTCAACACCTGGAAAGGCTGGCTGGCTCTTTCGGTGCTCACCATTGTAAGCATCGAGGCTACGTATGCCTCGGTGGCCTACGGCACCGAACAACCCTTGATTTTTTCTCTGATCGGCGGCACCCTTTTTGCGCTCACAGCCCGCTCCCGGTTCCCCGCCGTAATCTTTTTCTGCATCGTACTGTATGTTCGCACCTGGATCTGGGCGCCGGACATGGGCGAAATCCATCTGGCCCTTGGCTCGCTGGGTATGACACTGAGCGCCGCCATTCCCAATGTTGCGGCGGCGCTGTTGTTCCACAAAGATCAGCGAAATGCGATCATTGATTCTCCGTCCCAAATCGGTCGCCTGTTTGTCCTCCTTCTGGCGCTGTATTTGATTACCAGCGCCCCTCTCTATTACTTTTTTCAGGGGGAAATCGGTCAGGTATTCTGGCTCTATCGACTGCTGGCCGACTGCCTGGGCTCGGCGGCCTCCGTTCTCCTCGTTGGCATGTTCGTCACCTACATGATCACCGGACAAGAATATGTGGTGGTTAAGTCACGAATCCCGCATTATCTTCTAGCCCTGGTAGCCACGTTGCTTCCTGTACTATTCTGGTTTGCTTTCACCGGCGATCCCGAACTGACCCGACTATCCCTGCTCTTATCGGTGCCGGCAGTTCTGTATCTGGCTTCCAGCTTCGCGCTGATCTGGGTACTTCTGGGCCTGATACTGCACAGTGTTTCCGTCAGTGTCGCTACTCTGCTGGGCGCGGGTCCCTTTGTTTCCGATAGTAGTTTTACATCGGCGCTATCCGTTCAGGGGTACCTGGTACTGGTTGTGCTAAGCGCATGGATCATCGCATTGCAACGTAAATCTCAAAAAACAGCGTTCAATGCGATCGAGGCGATGAATAATCACCTGGAAGACATTATTCAGGCAAGAACGGAAGAACTGCAAAGAGCCAATCAAAGCTTACAAAAGGAGGTGGACCTGAGAAACCAGGCCGAAGAGCTTCTCAGGCAAATCACCCTGACCGATCCGGTAACCGAATTGTCCAACCGACAGGGACTACGACAGCTTTTCTACAATTCGCGAAACAAGTACGCAGATGGATGCATCGTCCTGATCTCGCTGGAAAATCTGCAGGAAATCGTGGAGAATGAAGGCTACGAAATGGCAGATTCGGTCATTCGCATTCTATCGCGTAGAATCGAAGGTCTGGTAGGCCGAGAGCGAGTCGTAGCCAGGTGGGATGACAGTAGCTTTGCTATTCTTGTGCAGGATTTGAATCAGGAATCCAGGATCTTTGAACTTCTATCCGATATTTCCGGCAAACTACAAGACCCGGTGGCCCTGGGCCCGGATTCTTTATCGGTGGAAGCCCTTATGGTGGCCGTGCCGGTACCGCTATTGAACCTGAACGATCCGGATCCGCTGTCCGATTTCTTTCTTCTTGCGGCAAGCACGTTGCAGGACCTTAGAAAAGATGGCGAAAAGACCCGGGCCATTGCCAGCACGGCGGTTCGTAGTCGCCATGGCTCCGGCTATCGAATGCATCAGCAAATAAAGAGCGCAATACAATCCGGTCATTTCCTGGTTCACTATCAGCCTATCATTTCGAACGATCTGGGCAAACTTCTGGGTAGCGAAGCTTTAATTCGTTGGAACAATCAGGGCCAGATCATGGGACCGGATACGTTCATCGCCGTGGCTGAACGCACCGACCTGATCATCGATCTGGGCTACGAAATGCTAAAGCAGGTAGCGCATCAGGCCAGGGCCTGGAACAATCTGGATCTGTCCTTATACTCTGTAAATACATCGGTGCGACAACTGGCCGATCAGGATTTCGCCTCGAAAGCGCTGAGTATCTGGGACGAAAGCGGCCTGCGCACGGAACGTCTGAAGATCGAAATAACCGAATCCATTCTGGCAATGGATCATCCGGTAATCCGCGAAAACCTGGAACGGCTTCGAAAGGCCGGCGTTTCCATCGCCTTCGACGATTTCGGCACCGGTTTTTCTTCTCTGTCTTATCTGGATCGCTTCCCGGTGGATTCCATTAAAATTGATAGAATCTTTGTTCAGAAACTGGCATCGGGCTCTAACTCGCGCGCCGTGATCGAAGCCATGGGCTTAATTGCCGAACAACTGGGTCTGGACGTCATAGTTGAAGGCGTAGAAGACGAAGTCAGTCTGGGACAGATTCGCGGCTTGACCCCGGTTACGGGATGGCAGGGATTTCTTTTCTCACGACCGCTGCCGGCGGACGAATTCGAAAGCTATGCAAAAGGTTACAACCTTGCCGGCGCTCGCTGATACGAAGCTCTAGTCCTTTATCAGAAACAGCATTTCTTCGGGCTTTTGAATAATTTGTATTGCATCCCGGTGTTCTTCTGCATCACCGTGACCGTAGGCACAGGCAATGTAAGCCACACTGTTCTGTAGAGCGGCCTGACGATCCGATTCCCGGTCTCCGAGCAAAGCGCATTCCTGCGGCATTAGACCGTGCTTCTGCAGGGTATGGGCCACCAGTTCCTCTTTTGTATGGATACTTTTGTAATCCAGCACAGGAACTTCGGTGAAGAAATCGTAAATGCCGCAGGCTTTCAGAATGGCGTCTACATACGGTTTTCGTCCGTTGGAAGCGGCAAAGATCATCAAGCCGGCCTCATGAAGTGCCTTAACCGCATCTGTAATGCCCGGGTAATAATCGCCTTTACCGTTTTCAATCCTGGACACCAGATCCGCCAGAATAGCGTTGCTGAGCCGTTCCTTTTCTTCAAATGATAGCTCCGGTACCAGATTATCAAAGATCGTGCGAACCGGTTTGCCGATCTGAGCCATGACTTCATCCAGCGTGGGTAGCCTTTCAGGCTTTCCAGTTTCTTGCTGAAACTTCTGAAAATTGTCATGGTACACATCCAGGATAATCCCTTCGCTGGAAAAGATCGTCCCATCCACATCGAAGAAGACAGCTTTGAATTTGCCGGTTGCGCTCATGATGCCAGACTTTCTAATTCCATCGCAGAGACATCCAGTTTTTCGAGCAGCAATCCGCCCGACGGCCATTTCTGCCAGCCAACCCGGACGGAATGCGGCCAACGCAAGCGAAGCCCCGGTGGCCGGGTATGGGCGGCCGGGTAGCCGTCCCCGATGCAAACTCTTCGCAGTAGAAGTCACTGGCAAACCCGGCGGCGCAGATACCCGTCATTCAGATCCTGCGGCCAGAAATCACCAGGGGAAATGCGACCCTAATGTAGATCCAGGGAATCTACAAATCGCTCCAGCACAGCCACGTGATCCTGCTCGGGACTGGCCAGTCCGGCGGTGGATTCGTAAAGGTGTTCGTCAAAAAGATGGAAATCGAAAATCTTAAGCTCGAATTCCGGCAGTGTAATGATCAGATTCTCGGTATGGATATCCAGGATGAGCTTCTCTTCCCGAGCCAGGGTCTCGGTGTATTCAATGAGCCTGCGAAAATCTTCTGTGATCTTGACGAGTACCTTCTTTTTTATACTGCCGAATCGGCCTACATCGAATTCAAAATCCCATTTGGGAAAGAATCGCGACATGACTTTGTTCTGTTCCGAGTGCACCGCAGCGCTGGCGAATTCCTTAAGATGTTTCCCTACCAGCATGATTTGACTGTCCATAGGTCGGATGGATTCGTAATGTCCTTCCCCGAAGGGTTTTTTTCTGTAGCGCACTCCCATGAAAAAGCGGGTGGGAAGCACCAGATCGGGCAGCGCCTCCCGAACCTTGGCATAGTGGTATCGCTCCATGCCCAGCCTCAAGAACTGAAACCAGAGTGAGTCCCTTTTTCCTTTGCGTTTTCCCCGGCAAAGGTAATCGTAGAGGGCCATTTCCTCCTGACTGAGAAACTCCTCGGGTCGTTGATCTACTTCACGAAACATGGATCCAAAAATCGGATCCGAAGGCAGGACACGGCGCGAAATCTTGAGGACCATTTTCCAGGGGAGGCTGTAGACAAACTTGTAGCTACCCCGGCCAATGTAGTGCTCCGGGGATATGGGCATGAAGTCTTCCAGGTGCTCGCGTTTATATCGCATACCCATTCGAAAGACATGACTCACCGGAAACATGCGTTCATAGAGCCGACGGGGCCAGTAGGACTGCCGGAGTTGAAAATCCGCAGGAAGGAAGTCCCGGTCCGGGGCTATGGTCTCCCGGGCCTTGCGAAAAGCGGATTCAATGTATTCGTCGCTAAAGGAGCCAATGATGCTACGCATGGATCGGCCGGCTTCTTTGCCGCGACTGCTCAGGCCCTGGCCTGCTTTCTGAATACGGTTTCGAACCCTTCTGGCAATATCTCTGAATTTCATGATGTCTGTCAGACCGTTTTACGGTTGACCCCTACCCTTTGTCTATAGTCTTTGAACCCATCGGGCGTCGTAGCCAAGTGGCCTAAGGCGGGGCTCTGCAAAAGCTCTATCGCCGGTTCAAATCCGGCCGACGCCTCCATTTCTTTTTTCCCCATCCTGCCCGGATGATGGAATTGGTAGACATACAGGACTTAAAATCCTGGGACTTCGGTCGTGCGGGTTCAAGTCCCGCTCCGGGTACATCCGGACACGGCGGCACCGCCCCATTGAGTGAACGGCCCAAAAGGAATCCATGTCCGCAGATTCCCGTCACTCTAATTCTTCCGAATCCGGCAAACTCCGAGGCCCACCCGGTGGCCCGAATACCGTCTGCAATTGCGCCTAAACATCACCAGATCGCCTTAACCCGAACCTCAGCCAGCACAACCCCCATCCGCCCCGGACCCATGGCCCGGGTGCGCATAAACACCGTCCGGCCGCTTTAACCCGAACTCCGGCGCGGCAACCATCCCGGGGTGCGCTTAAACACTGTCCGGCTGCTTTAACCCGCACCTCTGAATCGCCAGCTCGGCGCAACCCATGGCCCGGGTGCGCATAAACACCGTCCGGCCGCTTTAACCCGAACTCCCGCGGGCAAGCCCGAACCCCGCCAGCGACACTCGGGCTCGGAAGCGTCAGGCCCTTAACCGAGAGCCTTGATCACATCCTCGGGGGCCTGGACCAGCTCGATCAAGACTCCTTCGCCGGACATGGGGAATTCATCGTTTCCTTTGGGATGGATAAAACATACGTTATGGCCGGCGGCGCCTTTTCGGATTCCGCCGGGAGTGAAACGCATGCCTTTCTGGGTCATGTATTCCACGGCCTTTTCCAGATCATCCACCCACAGGCCTATGTGGTTCAGCGGAGGAACGTGCACTTTGGGCGCTTTTTCGGGATCGATGGGCTGCATAATGTCCACTTCGATGGCATGAGGTCCGCTTCCAATTCGAAGAATATCCTCATCCACGTTTTCTTTTTCACTTTGATAGCTGCTGGTTTTCTCCAGCCCGAACAGGTCTATCCACAGATTGGCCAACTTGCTTTTATCGGTTCCTCCGATAGCAATCTGCTGGATTCCAAGAATACGGAAAGGTCTTTCGCTCATTGGTCAGATCTACGCTGCCACGGTATTTATGAAAGTAGTTTACCGCCCGGGGGCCCCCTACAAACGGTTCCTGATGGAGCTATGGTTCACCGAAAACCTTGAAATTGCGGCAGACATGCGACTGCAGCTACGCGTGCAGCGCACGATTCATTCAGAGGTCAGCGAGTATCAAAAGATCGACGTCCTGGAAACCGCCTATTGCGGCCGGATGCTGGTTCTGGATGACGTCATCATGACCACCGAATTCGATGAATTTGCCTATCATGAAATGATCGCCCATGTTCCTGCCTTTGCTCATGCAAACCCTCGAACCGCCCTGGTGATCGGCGGCGGTGACGGAGGCACAATCCGGGAACTATGCAAGCATAAAGATCTGGAAGAGATCCATCTTTGCGAGATCGACCGCCGGGTAGTGGAGGTTAGTAAGGAGCACCTGCCTTCTATAGCGGCCTCCTTTGACGACCCCAGAGTAAAGTGCTTCTACGAAGACGGCGCCAGATGGGCCGATGAACATCCGGAGACATACGACCTAATACTCGTGGATTCCAGTGATCCAGTCGGCCCGGCTGCCGTTCTTTTCGGCGAGGCCTTCTACGAAAGCTGCTATGCTTCCTTGCGCGAAGGCGGTATTCTCGCTACCCAGGCCGAAAACATTTACATGCATCGGGACATTATAGAAAGACTCCTGCAGTACGGCGAAAAGTTCTATCAGCGCCGTTTCTATTACAACACCAGGGTTCCCACCTACCCCGGCGGAATGATTGGATTCACTTTTTTTGCCAAAGGACAGAATGGGCCGGATCCTTTTATTAACCTGGAGAAACGCTACAACGAATCGGAACTCACGGCGCAGGATTTTCGCTTCTGGAACCCGGCCACGCATAAGGCCGCTTTTGCCCTGCCGGCATTTGCCACAGACCTGGAGAAGTACTTCGCCTGAATATTTGCCCGATCAGCGGCCTAACGATTCGCGCACCGATTATCTATTCCCATTCAATGGTGCCCGGGGGCTTGCTGGTAAGGTCCAGAAAGACATCCCCGAAACGATCGGTATTCAGAAGGCGATTGAACAAATCCTGCAGTTGCTCCGCTGGCATCATATAGGGACTGGCGGTCATTGCATCCCTGGAGTGCACTGGCCGCAACACGATGCATTCGCGCTGGAGCTCATCAGCCGTGCGATACACCGGTAACAGCACTACCGGGAATTGCCAGATCTTTCGATACAGCCCGGTTTCCTCCAGAAAGTCTTTAACAATGGAATCGGCCAGCTGCAGCGCCTCTATTCTTTCCGGATTCAAATCCTGTCCGGCCTTCAGGCGATAGGTACTCACCGTCTTTGCCGATAGAACGACCCGATTAGCTTTCTCCACACGATTGGGAATCATTGTGGCCAGCTCCAGAAGCGAATCATACCTGGTATCGAGATTCTCGTTGGAGCTTAGGAATAAGGCGGCCGGATGAGCGTAGGTTCTCTTGTCGCCCTGTACACCCACTGAAAGCACCGGTAGCAGATGCGCCTGGATTTGCGCAGCATCCAGTAGCTCCTGGATACTGCCGCTGCTTTCCAGGATGGTTTGCATATCTACAGATCTTTCTTCGTATCCTGGATGATCCTCCGGCTTTGCCGGCGTACAAAGACATCGCACAGCCAGTCCCGGCCCCGGAAACGGATGTCTGTCCACCAGATGCTCGGGCAAACCCAGCAGTCGTCCCAGTTGGCGGACTTCATCCTTGTAAAGCTCGGCCAGAGGCTCGATAATTCGACCCTCCTCAATCATCCTGGCAATGGCCTCCACTCGATTATGGTGAGTCTTGATCGTATGGGATGATTTCGTGGAGCCGGATTCGATGGTATCGGGATAGATGGTGCCCTGGCCCAGAATCCACTCTTCGCTGGCCAGGCCCAGTTCCTTCGCATACTGAGCCTGGACTTTCAAAAACAGATCCCCGATGATCTTGCGTTTTTTCTCGGGTTCGAACTCGCCTTTAAGGGCTTCAAAGAATTCCCGGGATGCGTCATGCACCATTAGCTGCAGGCCCAGTTTCTCTATAGCTTCCAGAACCTGCGCGGATTCATCCTTTCGCAGGAATCCAGTATCTACCAGCAAACCCCGAAGATGGTCGGAAGGCATGGATTCGGCCAGCAGGGTGTAGGCCACTGTAGAGTCCACGCCCCCGCTCACAAGAAAGAAGACCTTTCGCCCGGTTGTGTCGGCCTTAATGCGGTCCTGCTCGGCGCGCAAGAAGTCCTGCAGTTTCCAGGAGTCCTTGAGCCCGCAGACCTGGATGAAACGGGATAGCAAATCGTCGCCTATTTCGGTATGCGAAACCTCGGGGTGAAACTGTATAGAAAAAAGATTTCGGGAAGTGTCTCCCAGAGCGGCAAACCGACAGTCTGGCGTAGAACCCAGCACTTCAAAACCTTCCGGCAGCGCCTCTACCTCGTCGCCGTGGCTCATCCAGACAACCGCATCGTCTCTCAGACCGCCAAATAGTCCCCTGGAGTCCGGATCCCCGTTCCAGCGAATCTTCGCCGCGCCGTATTCTCGACTTCCGGAGGCGCTCACTTTTCCGCCCAGGCTATGCATCATTAGATGATGGCCGTAGCAAATGCCCAGTACCGGGACGCCTACTTGCAGAACCTCGGGATCAATGGACGGAGCCCCTGGCTCATAGACCGATTCGGGACCGCCGGAAAGGACAATACCATGATAGCGGGATGCTCGCGAAGCGTCGAACTCGTCGGGAAACTCGATCTCCGTGTAGGCGCCCAGACGGCGAATCCTGGATGCGATCAGATGCGCATATTGGCCGCCGAAATCCAGTACGGCAATTTTTTCCTGCGGATGCGCTGTGCCTGGTTCCTGCATTCTATCCTCCGGATACAGATTATGTCCAGACAGTAGTGGCCGGTCCGTAGGACAATGCAAATCCAGCCGCAGAAAACCGGCTCATAGCGGAGTTCCGGCGTGCCGGTCTTGTGCGCATTTGCGCTGGCGGGATGCCTGGCTTCCGATGCTCAGCCTACGGCGATGTCCAGAAGGGTCCTCGGGAAGCGCAACCGCACTACCAGCGCCTGAAGTCTCCAGATTATTATGGAAGGGCGTTTTACAATAGCCTGATTCAAGGCTAAAAGAAACTGCCCGTCACGCGGTTGCGGATCTTCCATTTCAGCAGCACGTCCAGACCGGTGGCCCGGTCCACCATGTTGCCGTCGCGGTCGATCATCACGAGAGTTGGATAGGCCTGGATGCCATACCGGTTGGTGATCCGACCAAGATCGTCGATGACCACTGGATAGGAAATGGGACGGTCCTTTAAAAAACCTTGAACTACAGCCTCTTCCTCGGCGGTTATACCAAGGATTACCAGCCCTTCGTCATGCAACTCATCATAGATAGAATTAAGGATCGGAATCTCGGCTCTGCAGGGCATGCACCAGGTGGCCCAGAAACTGATCACCACGAACTTTCCGCGCAAGCTCTCAAGACTGAACGACTGCCCTTCAAGCGAATTCGCCTGAAAAGCCGCCGGCGGGCGCTCCAGGGCTTTCTTGTTCGCCATATACACCGGTACCTTCTGATACGCCACGAATCCCAGCACAGCGCCAAACAGAACGAGAGTAACGGCATTTCTTTTCAAAAAGTCAATAAGACCTTGCATGATGTTGATTCGTTTCGCCCCGCCTCTGCGTTACCAGAAGAAAAACAACGCCACATTTTCCCCGGGCCATCCACCGTCCCCGGAAATGGCCTTTTTGCGGGAAGGCGGGGAGTAATAAAAGAACCGGCGGGCTTGAGGTTGCATTGGAGAATCGAAAACAGAGAGAATCCAGGACTGAATATCAAAGGACAGGAAGAGAAGCAGCCTCACCGGATCTTTAAGGTAAGCATAATTGATAACGATTACAACACGTACGAACAGGTGATACGAATCTGTATGAAGGCCCTGGGAATTGGCTTCGAAGAGGCGCTTCAGATCGCGGTAGCAGTAGACAATAACGGAGTAGCCGAGGTCTTCCATGGCGATGAAGCCAGCGCCAATGAGGTGGCCTCGGTGATTCGTACAATCGGTATTGAGGTGCGCGTGGAGCCTCTGGGTAGCTAAGAAACTCCCATTCGCATTCAGACGGTCACAACTCGGGCGTCCCCGCCTTCCAAATCGATCGAAGCATAATCCTACTTACAGGGCTTCAACGGTTCGCAGCAGAATTCCGGATCACTCAAGGTTTTTTCCGGCTCAAGCAAGGTTACGTGAAAACCCTTCCTTTCCCAATAACATGTGTTTGCAGAGGTTTCCATCCGGTCCGAATCAAAAACCGGATCCGTGCTACCGGGGCAGTATAGCTTTAGCCAGCTCCATTCTACAGCGGTTCCGGCGGCATCGTTCATCAGCGGAACCAGTAGACCTGGCTGTTCCAGCTCCACGCTGGCCATTTCAGGCTCCTCGTAGTGGATAGTATAGCCTTCCAGAGTCTTTTCGATCTTTCCTGTGTAGAACTGGCTTCCGTCCGATTCGCCTCTTACAAGCTGAAACTCTACGGTCTGGCAGGAAGCCAACTGAAGCGTACGGTTACGTATAGAGGTTAAACGGTTTCCATCGCAGGAAAGGACAATGAGTGATAAGATGATTGAAAGCAAGGTAATCCGCCGGGCTGATGCCCGGTTATCCGAAATATGGCTACCGACGGAGCAGGACAAAAAAGGGGAAATCACTGCACCGATGCAAGAATACAGCAAGAGCGGAATTGCCATGGTTTTTTGCTCTCTATCCCCGGGATTCCTATCGTTTCTTGAAAAAGACATTCGTGGAGCATAGACGTTACTGCGTTTCTGTCACGTAGTTTTTACGACCTCGCAGGACAGCTGATCAAACCCGGTCGAACAGCCCAAAGGCAATTGATCAAGTTATGCGAAAACGAATCATCAAACGAAGTCGAAAAGATGTCCCAGCTTCTCTTTCTTGGTGCGAAGGTATTTTTCGTTGGCTTCTTTTGGGGGAATAGTGATAGGAACTCGATCCGTGATCTGAAGTCCGTAACCGTTCAGCCCCACTACCTTCTTGGGATTGTTCGTCAGCAGATGAATTGTTGTCAGTCCCAGGGAAGACAAGATCTGAGCTCCGATACCGTAATCCCGCAGATCGGCCTTGAACCCCAGTTTTTCATTGGCTTCCACTGTATCCAGACCTTCGTCCTGAAGATTGTAGGCTCGAATCTTATTCAGAAGTCCTATTCCGCGACCTTCCTGACGGATATAGAGTAGCACTCCCGCTCCCCGCTCGGCGATCAAATGCAGCGCTCGGTCCAGCTGTTCGCCGCAATCGCATCGCTCGGAATGAAAAATATCGCCGGTGAGGCATTCGCTGTGCACGCGTACCAGAACGTTTTCCTGGCCTTCTACATCTCCTTTAACCAGGGCAACATGAAGCTTATCGTCGATCGTCGTGGAAAAGACCTGAATACTGAATTCCCCGTAAGCCGTGGGCAGTTTGGACTCCGCCTCTTTGCGAATCAACGAGTCAAACTTGGTTCGATGACGAATCAGACCTTCGATGGTATAGACGTTCAGGTCATGCTGCTCGGCGAATTCCAGAAGGTCCGGAAGCCGGGCCATGGTGCCATCCTCTTTCATCACCTCGCAGATAACTGCTGCGGGATGAAGACCGGCCAGCTTGCAAAGATCCACGGAGGCCTCGGTATGGCCGGCGCGCCGGAGGACCCCGCCCCGAACGCTTTTTAACGGAAAAATATGTCCGGGTTTGACCAGATCGTCCGGACGGGTGGACGGCTCGGAAAGCAGTCGGATGGTATGCGCTCGATCCGGCGCCGAAATTCCGGTAGTGATTCCTTTGGCGGCATCCACAGAGATCGTGAAAGCTGTACCGTACCGTTCGGTATTTTCCCGGACCATGGGTTCCAGCTGAAGCGCCTGAATCCGATCTTCGGAAAGCGGAGTACAGATCAGTCCCTTTCCGTATGTGGCCATGAAATTGACGGCCTCGGGTGTGATATGCTGAGCGGAAACAACAAGGTCTCCCTCGTTTTCCCGGTCTTCCGAATCCACCAGGATAATCATTTTACCCTGGCGAATCTCTTCGATCGCCTGCTCTATCTTCTGAATGTCTCTGGCCATTTTAAACTCCGACTGAGGCCAGTTTTTGCAGGGCCCCTATTCCGAAAACATTTCTTTAAAGATAGCGCCGGCCCGCTCAAACAGCGCGCGGTCTTCTTCTTCGGTGGGCGGAGTGAAGATCCGCTCTTTCCAGCGCCGAGCAAGTTCAACATATTCCAGGCTACCGCCAATGGTGAGCTGAGTCCTGGCCTTGTTGGGAAAAATCTTAAGTTCCCCTCCCTTTTGAACCACCATACTTCGAGGGGGAATCTTCATGCCGCCACGAATCATGCAACCGGCGGTAATCATGGCGCCATCGCCGATTTCGGCTCCATCCAGAATGACGCAATCGATTCCAATTAGGGCCGCTTTGCCCACCTTGCAGCCATGCAACATGGCTCGATGTCCTACCAGGGTATAATCGCCGATCTCCACTCGCCCTCGGGAATCGCAGTGGATTACGGATCCATCCTGGATATTCACAGCTTTTCCAAGGGTAATGTGTCCCAGGTCGGCGCGGATTACCGACGATGGCCAGATTGAGCACTCGGGTCCCAGAACTACGTTGCCAATCACCGTTGCTTTTGGGTGGATCCACGCGGATGGGTGGACCATCCCTTCCGCACCCAGTTCCGACAAATCATTGCTGTGCTCCCGAGTGGTGCCGGCGTCGATTCTCTTCGGCCCGGATCTTTTCTGAGCTGCCCCTTTCTTTTTGGACAACTTCTTTGCGCTGGCAGCGCTCGTCTTATTCATGCTGCCTCGAGCCGGATTCGCATCCTTGACGCTGGCCTTCTTTGTTTTGCGTCCGCTCTTCGATTCTTTCTTCGCCATAGACAACCGCTCTCCGTTGATCGTATTTCAGCCCTTTTTCCCTTTTGATTTGGCGCTATTCAGCGCGTGGTCTCAGCGTGAGAGTGTTTCAGGATGCTTCCTCTCTTCTATAGGAGCGGCCGTCGTTACCTTGATCCGAAGAAGAACCCTGGGCGCCTTCGGTGGCGCTATGGTAGCGATGGATAAGCTCGGTAATGGACGATGCCAGTAACCCGGGAAGATTGGCGTAGTTTTCCCGGGCAATGCTCAGGCTCTCCGGAAAGATCTGCTCGGCAATGGCTCGTGGCCCCAATCCCACACCCAGCATTACAAGACCCCGCTCTTTGAGCTTTTCCACTTCGCCGAACAGCGCTTTGGTTTCATGGCTGCGAAGATCCGCTTCCATGTTTACCTTGCCGCGGCTTCCGCGAAAATCGGAGAGCACCACCAGGATTCGGGTTCGGGCTTCGGCGGAGAAATAGGAACTCAGCTCCTCCATGATATGGCTTTCCGGGATGGTATCCCCATGCCAGGACTGGGCAATGCCGGTGAACAGGTGGCTCTCATATTGGGGTCCGTATTCCGGATCCAGGTTTTTGAACCACTGCATGTCAATATCTACTTTGGAGTTCTTGAGATCGGAATAGCCCACCACTCCAAAAGGGATGCGATGATTACTCAGAATCTCGGCGGAGCTCATCAGAGCCACCAGGGTGGCGATGGAGTATTCAAAATTAAAAATCCTTCGCCCTTTATTCAGAGCAAATACCACTTCCACGCCTTTCAATCGATCTTCGTCTATATTGATCGTAGTGCGATCAAAGATGCGGCCATCGCTACGTCCGGCCAGGTAGGATAGATACTTTCGCGCATCCACCCGGGAACCCCGGGATTCGTAACGACGATTGATTTGAATGTCCGGATCCATGAACCGATCGAGATCCACAGTCACGCGATCGATCTCAGGACCGAACACATCCTTGAAGTCCTCGAGGCTGACGCCGATGTTATAGTCCCAGAGTATCTTTCGCTTTTTCAAGAATTCTTGATAGAGCTCCTCGCTGCGATATCCCCAGGCGCCGCCGCCATGGCCGGGATCGCCTACTCCTTTGTTGCCCTGGGTATCCTGCCCATACCAGGCATCGGGGCCTTCTTTTGTATCGCCGCCGGTTTCAGGCGTATCGATGTTGACCCCTTCTTTCAGGTCACGGCCGTCCAGGTTCCATTTGGCCTTTCCGGTATTGGCCTCCCTCCAGTGCTTATCCTGATCCCACCAGATCTTTGATTTATGGGTTCTTTCTTTCAGGGCTTTTTTTTTTGAGATGTTTTTTAGTCCATCCAGCAATGCGTTCGGATCCTGTCCATCCAGCAGGGTATCCAGAAGCGAAAACATCTTTTCCCTCTCTACGGGGTCCGCGATTTCGTGCAAATAGGCGATGCCGGCGCCTTCGCTCATAATATCTTTGAGCATACCTTCGGTGAGGTTTTCCGGCTCGGCCACCGCCCAGCCAACGGAATCCGCGAAGCGACTCAGGTTCGTCAGTCCAAATCTGTAGGGCTGTAGATTCGCCGCGCCAATTTCCCGCTTTCGGGCTTTTTCGCGAAGCGTTGTATGAAACTGTTGCATCAGCTTTACCAGCTCCGGCGCTTCTGCTTCTTCCAGCCCCAGCTGGCTGCGCACTATTTCGCGCAAGGATTCCGCATCTTCTACGGGGGGTATTGTATAGCAGGTAAATCGGTTTCGGAAGGCCCGGCTTACCGTGGGAGAAGTCCGCTGGGAGCGGTAGAACTTGATTCCAAAGATGCGGGATTCAGTGGGCAGAAACACAGGATCATTGCTTCCCGATTCCGGGGGAAGCATCAAAGCTCGCGCATCGTCCATGAGCATGTTTAGCTTCTCTACCAGTTCTGGTCCGGCGGCTTCCAATCCCTGGATAAGGATAAACTCGCCATTCTTTACGGCTTTCGTAAGCGGTCCATCCACCCAGTCCACCGCCGCGCCATCGGAGGCATTGCTGGAGGCCGGCTTCAGTCCGCCCATTACATCCGCCGTATGCATTCCGCGGGAAAGAGTAACAACGTGCAAGTCCCGGCCCAGGGCCTGGGCAAAAAAGCGGACGTATTCGTCGGGCTCCACATCCGAATCCCCTTCCAGAAGTACGTTTTCCTTGAACTGAATGGCTCGTGCAATAGCCTCCAGGATCTGAGCTCGGGCGGGCACCGGAACAAATTCCTCCGTAGCCTTCTCCAGGTTGGATTTGAATGCTTCCGAATCAGGTACAATGGAGCCTTCGGTATGGAATTCTTTGAGGTTCAGGACGGCCCGGCCAATAGAGAACCGACCATCGGTGTTTGCCGCCAGCTCCACATTGTGATGCTTCTTCTCTACGGCACCGGAAAGATTGAATTCCTTGAGTCGATTGTCGAACATCCCTTTGATCTCTACATGATCTTCCGGAGTTCTGAAAGGACGAAGATAGACATCGCTTAACTCTTGATAAAGGGCCTGCGGCTGATCTTCAATTCTTCGCGTTAGTCGGGTGAGGTTTCGCAGATTGAAGTGATATCTTTCCAGATCCCTGGAGCCGATTTTCTTTCGGATGACCGAATCTTCAACGTCCCGATTTATATGAACGATGGCATTCAGTACATCCTCCGGCACGTCGGGAAACAACCCCTTCAGAATTTCCACAAGCTCGACTACCGGATAAGGGTCCAAATAGACAGTAACGAAATACTTCTGAATCTCGCGAGGCAGGTTCTTTCGGCCCTCAAAGCCCTCCGCCGGGTTCTGCGTCGCTACAAACTGAAACCCGGGGGCGGGATCGATTCTAGTGGCATCCCCTTCCAGCATTTCCAGGTAGTGTTCGCTGAAGATGGACTGAAACCGTTTCAGCACTTCGGGGCTGGAAAGGTTCATCTCATCGGCCACGAAAGTGGAGCCCTGACGCATGGCCTGGCTCAGAGGACCGTCGGACCATACGAAGCCGTGGGTGCTGGGATCCAGTCGATACGAGCCCACCAGATCCTCGGGTAGCGTGTCTTCATTAAAGCTGTAGCGGATTGTGGGATGCTTTCGAAGGCTGTTTATATAGTAGATAAGTGCGTTCTTGCCGACTCCGGCATCTCCCACAAGTAGAAGCGGCTTGTTCTGCACCATGGCAGGCAAAATCTTTCTTAGATTGGCCTTCGTGGTGGGCGTGAGTATGATATTTGTTTCCGGAATCCAGCCCGGATCTTCATGGAATAGGGGAACATTGTAACCTGCTATCTGAATGGACGGCATAATGGACATTGCCTCTCATATTGACTTTTGAGTCAAAGGAAATGTTGGACCGTGGCCGCTTTCTTATTTCTGATTCGAAATGCTTGTGATCAACCCACAAAGCAGGCCCGGCCCGAATACCGCTTTCATAATCGGTATGGCTACGGGTGCAAATTCTACTGCGAGAACTCCGGATATCTTCTACAATATGGTAAACGCTTTGAGGCTCTGTTTTCGATTTATACTTTCCTAAATCTACGTTCCCCGGCCTCTGGTGTGATCATGACTCAATCCTTCCTTTCCGAGCGAATGAATCACATTGATACCTCCCAGATTCGACGAATGTTCGACCTGGCCGCAAAACTGGACTCGCCCATCAATCTGTCCATCGGACTCCCCCACTTCCCCACACCGGAGCCCATCGTCGAAGCCGCCCGCAAAGCGCTGTTGGAGAATAAAACAGCATACAGTCAAACCCAGGGAATCATGGAGTTGCGACAGGCTTTGAGTCATAAATTCGCATCCAGAAACGGCTTCCAGGCCGCCCCGGAAAACATCCTGGTTACCTCCGGCGTCGCCTCCATTCTGCAACTGCTGTTTCTCACTACTGTAGATCCGGGCGATGAAGTATTGCTCATTGAGCCTTCCTTTCTGATTTATCGCGGCCTTTCCGGCTTCTTTGGAGCGAAACAACAAACCATTCCCGAGGATTTCCAACCCGCCGATCTGGATAAGCTCGATTTCAAGCGATTGAAGCTAATCCTGTATTCCAGCCCTTCCAACCCTACCGGTCGAATTCTATCAGAATCTCAGATCAGCGCTCTGGGCCGACTGGCGGATCGCACCGGAGCACTGCTTTGCAGCGATGAAATCTACGAGATCTTCGACTACGATGGAAAGTTCAAAAGCGCGGCATCCGTTTATTCAAAAGCAGTAACCATGATGGGATTTTCCAAGTCTTACAGCATGACCGGAATGCGTCTGTCCGCTGTAACCGGACCGGAAGCGTTGATCAAGGCCATGACCACATTGCAGCAATACACCATCGTCTGCGCGCCTACGCCGCATCAATGGGCCGGATTGGCCGCCCTGGAAACCGATATGTCTGCCCAGGTTGCCGACTATCGCAAGCGACGGGACTATCTGGTACAGGAGCTCAAGGACCACTACGAATTTGGACCGCCGGATGGAGCGTTTTATCTTTTCGCTCGAGTGCCGGAGGATTCCCTGAAGTTTGTGCAACGAGGCATTGATGAACATCAACTACTGGTGGTGCCGGGAAGCATCTTCACCGATAAGGGCAACTGGATTCGAATCTCCTATGCGGCTCCGGACGAAACTCTGGAGCGCGGAGCCCGAGCCCTGAAAGCGCTGGTAGGAGCTTGATTCCGTTACCGGAAAACATGCCGGGCTGGATGCTCGGCTCCGCCCTAATTCTGGCTTTCTTTTTGGGAGCTTCCATCTTCAGCTTCTATCTGGCTTCGGCAAGCCGGGTATTATATTTCTTCTACGGCCCGGCGCGAAAACAGTTGAGCTATTGGAACCGCTGGAAGGAATTCTTCAGCCGACGGTCATTCTGCGATGACTGCGAAACCCCGATACGGCCGGCCCATGTTATTCCTGTTCTTGGCTATTTCCTTGCGCGAAGACATTGCCCGGCCTGTGGGGCGGAGATTCCGGCCATGCATCCCATTCTGGAAAGCCTGGGGGGATTGCTTCTAATCTACTTTCTGGTTGCCAGTCAGGACCTCGCGCTTTCGCTTCTTGCTCTTCTCTTTTGCGGGCATATGCTCATCGCCATCGCCACCGACTGGAATCTGTACAGTCTGGATTACGAAAACACCATTCTCGCCGCGCTGGTTGCGCTACTCTTTTTGCTGCGCAAGTCCTTCATAGCCGATCTATGGCCGGCGCAGGAATGGGATTTGCTCAAGCAGAACGTTTCACTCATGACCGATTATCTGGACTCAACAGGTTTACTGCTACATTTCCTGGCTTCCAGCATCTGGGCGGGGCCATTAGTAACAGCTCTGGGTGCGCTCCTTCTAACTCTGCCGCTCCATTTCTGGAAACCGGAAGGTCTGGGTCTGGGGGATGTATGGCTTCTGATGCCCCTGGCTCTATTTCTGGGTATGCCCTACATACTGCTGCCCATAATCCTTGGATCTGGCTGGAGCGTAATTCATATTGTGCTAGTTGCGAAGGATCGCGCTGCGCCTGCGCCCCTGGGCGCTTTCATGGCCGCCGGAGCAATGCTTGCGGTGACGGTTCAGTTCTACTACTTCTGATTCTCGCCATGGGAGGTAGTAGCGTTTCATAAAGTTATGTAAGGATGGATCTGATACCCCCTGGCGAATGCTTCTACCCCGTTTCCGGCCTTAGGCGGTAGCTCTGGCTCCGGGGCGTAAACACCTGGTGAGGTTGGGACGGCACCAGGCGTACAACCCTGCTTACAGCCTTCCGGTTCCGCAGCAAACAGGGATCAGGGTTCCCTCGGGGCGGACTCTTCCGAGCTCAATTCGCGCACAGGAATTGAGCTCGGCCTGATAGGTATCAGTTAGTTCTAAACATCAGAACTTCATAGTTGGGAATCGTAATCTCATTTCCGCCCCATCCGAAGTTGCAGTTGCTGCCTACGATCTTTCCAGGATGGACTCCGCCGTTGTAGCTTGCGCGACATACGTAGAGAATCCGGTTTCCTTCGCGGCCAACCTCAATGGGCACGTATCCGTTCAAACGAGGAACCTGACCGTTGGCCGCAGCGCGCCAGCTGTATCGCTGTAGACTTGCCTGCGACACCTGCAAAGTGAAGTATTCATTGGCGGTGATCTCGCGACCGCCGTATCCAAAGTTGCAGTTCGTGCCAACGATTTTTCCGGGATGGTAGGTACCGTTCATGTAGCCGGCGCAAAGAAAAAGGTTTTGTCCGTTTTCGTTTCCGCCGTACAAAGTGAAACCGTTGACTTTTCCATTGGAGCCCTTCACCCAACGATCTTGAGCCATCAGTCCGGTAGCCGAGACCAAGAACAATCCCAGAGCAGCGATCAGCCAGTGTTTAGTATTCATTCATTTCTCCTTCTAGTTTTGCTTATTGACGGCGAATTCTTAAGGTATGTTCCAGGAATTGCAACTGCGATTCGCATTGCAGGGAAAAAAGTGGACCCGGCAGGCCCCTTGCTGCGAAAGGAATGCCTTGCCTGAGTAGTATGCAATTAGCTCGAATAAAAGGCCGCATGAATGGCCGGGTGTCCCTGGAGCAGATTCAAGGCCCGCTGGATACTTCCCTTCCCTTTTTCCGTATGATTCCAGACATTAAGACCGGAAGGATGAGGAAGAGCAATCCAGTCGAAAACGATATCGTTCCACTGACTTCTGAATTGTCTTCCTATAACCTGTTCCAGCTTGTAAGCCGCCCTGGACTTGCTGTTTAAAAAATTCTGCCGGGTATACGTCGGGTTGGCCTCGCGGGCGAAATCGGGTTCTCGCTGCGACGTACCCTTTTTGGCAAGACGGGCATCGTCAGACTTCGATACGGCGCCGGTAGACCTGGCTCCTTTGCTGGCGGACCCGGGTTTGTGGGGCGCTGGCACTGACGAATGGTCTCCGGAAAATAGAGTAGCCCTTTCCAATATCTGGTCGATGGCAAGTTTTCCGATGGGAATAACAAGCTCCGGTCGATGATATTCCAGCTCGAACTCAAGGTGGACAATACAATTATCTACTTCCTGCCTTTCGGGTTTCCGATCTCCGTTTTTGGCCTTTCCAGGAAAGCAGCGGCATACAGCTGACATGTTAACCGCCTGACGAAAGCTCTCTTCTTCGATGCCGATGCTGGCCAACCATTTAAATAGAGTTTTGCCCGCGGTATAGGCGAAGGGTTTTCCAAAGCGCTCTTCGTGGATTCCCGGGGCCTGGCCCAGACTGACTATGCTTGATTTGCCCACACAGCCGTGCACCGGTCGGCCTTCCATGTTCGGGCATCTGCGGCAGGCCAGGAGTCGCTTTATGTGCTCTTCCATGGATACCGAGGCATTCTTGCTGCCTCCGGCTGGCTTTCCGCCTGCGGGTCTGGTCTGTTCGGACTTCGTCTGTTTTTGGCCGGGCACTGAATCTGTTACTACCTTTGCGAAATATCAAACGCCCCGGGCAAAGGCGAAAATCGTAGCTGCCACCGGCCGGATCAATCGGGCCGGAGCCGTCGGAAGACTTCCGTTTGAAATTACTTTCCGTAGATGCGAAGCAGTCGCATGTACACCCCTGGATTCTCCTGAATGTAATCCACCAGGTTTTCCCGGGAAATACGATAGACCTCGATTTCCGAAACTGCGATGAAATCGAAGGAAGACGGAGCTTCCTTCTGGATCTGATAGATCTCTCCGCAGAAATCCCCCCAGCCCAGGGTTTCGATCACTTCGCCATCCACGACAACGTTCACTTCGCCGCGCTTTACGATGAATGCCTCATAGCAGATTTCCCCTTTCATGAGAATCCGCGTTCCGGCCGGATAGGTTCGCTGCTCCATGATCAATTCGAGCTGCGTTTTCTGAGCAGAGGTAATCCCCTGCAGGAATCGCGAATGGGAAAGGGTTTCCCAGGTTCCGGTACGGCGAATATCGTTCAGTCGCTTGAATTTTTCCAATAGCTCGGAGCCGCGTATGAAGTTCAGGAACTTGGTTTTTTCTATGGTGAGCGCCCGAACGTTCGTAGAGGCGACAACGTCAGCGCTGCGGGGTTGTTCCAGAATCAAGGATGCTTCGCCAAAGTATTCGTAGGTTCCGTATTGCTTGGAAATGCTATCGTCTTTAACGGACTCCTGTTCCATGCCCTCAACACGAACGTTTCCGGCAACAATGATGAAGAACTTGTCCCCCGGAGTGTCCTTTTCGATGATCTTTTCGCCTCTTTCGAAATTCTCCTCCTCTACAATAGAAAGGAACTCTTTTGACTTGGCGATAGGAAAGTCTTTAAAGATATCCACATTGGAAAGTACGTCCAGAATCCGGTAGGCCACTTCATGTCTGGGCGGCTTCACCGGCGGGTACAGAGTGTTTTCAATTCCGAAGGTGGCCAGACGCATCTTCGTATCCGCCGGCATATCCTTCTTGGCGATGTGATACACCGTAATCTTTTTTTGCGTCTCTTCGGTTAGAGTGTTTAAATAGTCAATGCGCGTATGCAGGGGCGGAATGCCGGCTTCATGATAGATGATATCGTAATGCCAGGGGAAATCGTTCAAATCCCGGTATCGGGTTTCTGTAAGTACGCCTTTGTCCAGGAGCTCGGTGAACTTTTCGGGTTCGTTCAGGTGATCCGAAGAGTATACGAAGCTCTGGTCCTGGAACTGGTATTCGAAGCTCAGACTGGGAATGGAATGCAATGCGTAGTTGAAGCGAAAGATGGCGCCGTTAATGATATAGTTCTTCCCTATAACCACCGGCACAAAATCGAACAGACTGAATAACTCTTTCTTTGGGATTCGCGTAAGCGCATTGTACTTTCGAATGAAGGAGTGGATCACCGTCTCTGTGGTGTAGATGGTAATCTTGCCCTCTTCCAGAATCTTCTGAAAAGTTCCGGCATCGTGGTCGGCATGGCAATGGGTAAGGATAATGGAGTTAATATGCTTGGGGTTTACGTTGGACTTTCGCAGCCATTCGGTGGAGTTCACCGGCGGATCCACCATGATTCCTTGATGGTTGATCCAGAGTATGAAGCCGGAAGTGTTGTCGTCCGGATCGAAACCGTGGCTAGGTCCCAGACAGGTCACACCCAGAAGCGGCGGCTGGTAGGGCTCGGGCATTCTTTCGCCGGCGTCGTATATGATGTTATAGCCCACTTCGCCGGGCACGGAAATGTTCTTGTGAAGGTCTTCGTCGCGGACCTCAAAATCTCCGCCATCTTTCTTTTCGATGGTAACGTTGTTGAAGCGGACTTTGTCGTTTTTGAAGATAACGAACCGAACCAGGTCATCCAACTCCCGGTTGCCGCGGAAATGTTCCATTTCTGCCCGCATATCCGGGTATCCGAAGGTCTCCTCCCCGTTCACGTACTCGGAGCGCAGATCCACTACCTCGGGGCCAAAAACGGACTCTTGCAGTACCACCTTGAACTGCTCCCGCTGCTCCTCGGTACAAACTACGTAGGTCTTTTTCTGGCGAAGATAGAAATTGTAATAGAGCGGAAATTCCAGTTCCGCCACTGAGATACCCTTTTCCACATGAAAGAACTCGCCTGGAAGCACAAAAATCTGCGGAGTGCTCCGGGGCAGCAACATGGTATCCTTGATGGTCTCTGGCGGGGCCCCGAATTGAATGTATCCCACCGAGGTTTCTACCAGATAGCCCCCTCGGGGAAGCGTGGTATAGGGTTCTGTTAGTATAATTCGGGCCATTTTTTATCTTTCCAGGATTGTGTGGACAGGATTGCTTTCTTGCTATATCGGGGGATTTTTGGGAGATTTCCTGTAGTCTATGTTACCCCCCTTGCGCTGGAACACAATTTTTTTTCCCCTTCTCTTAACGGTTGTGGTACTGCCAATATTGAGTTGCTATCGAGAACGAAATTCGGAAGGGTTGGAAGCCCTGGTCGCACCGGCGGCCGGCCATGAGCACGAGGTAAAGATCCGTTTGTCCCAGGTTGAATCCGGGATCCGCAATTTCACATTGCAGCCCACCCTGGGGCATACACATAACATCGTACTTACCGAAGAAATGGTGCAAACAATCAAGAACGGCGGAATTGCCGAACTTCAGTCAAGTATGGAGATGTATCACACCCATCTGGTGAAAATAGAAAAGTTCTATTGAAGTTTCTTGCAGGCTGAGATGAGTCGTAGAATGAGATGAATCCCAGGATGAGATGCCCGGCAGGCTGGCCGATGAGCGACCTGGCTCACTCTGCTGGATTTGCCCCGAGGGATTCTTCTCCGGACTCTGGTCCTTTCCAATGCCGCTTTGCCGGTAAAGTATATCCAGTCCGTGGCGGGCTTCAGACCATCGCCGTAGAGCTTTTTTTCCCGATCAGGATGCTTTCAAATGTTCCTGTAAACGAAAAAGGGGAACGATGCGCTCCCCTCTTCAGTGCGGATGATTGAGACGGCCACGGCCGAGAATCATGAACCCGGAAATTGGTGTCCGGGAAATCAGAGATGCTTCTCGATGAATTCCTTGAGTTGCTCTTTGGGCAGCAGACCAACCACTTTGTCTACGGGCTTTCCGTCTCTGTAAAGCACCAGTGTGGGGATTGCGGTAATGCCCAGGGATTGTGCTATTCCCTGATTCTCGTCCACGTTCACTTTGGCGAACTTTACGGCTTCCATTTCGCCGGAAAGCTCCTCTACGATGGGGGCTACCATGCGACAGGGACCGCACCATTCGGCCCAAAAATCCACCAGGGTTACGCCCTGGGCTGTTTCTTCGGTAAATTTATCTTCGGATAACGCTTGTACTGCCATTGTTTACTCCTGAGGCCTGAAAAACCAACCATTCGGGGCTTTTCCAGGGCGCTTATGCGGTCAATTCATCCTCGCCCCTTTCGTTGAAAAGAAAAAAGGGGCGTAGGGTTTGACATCTACTTTTTCTTCTTCTTGCCTCCCTTCTGTTCGGCAATGATCGCTTCGATGCGCTCCTTGTTCGAATCCAGAGAGATCTGTATCTTTTGTTGTTCCGTTTTGTTTCCTGTAAAAACAAAGATTCGTTTCAACATCTCAAAAAGTTTCTGTATTGATTGCAAATCTGCCAGGTCCTGGCTGGCCAGTTCGTATTTGGAACGGAAATCCTGCGCTGCCGTCTGGGCTTCTTCGGTCAGGAATTGCATATGCTCCTGAAGCTCCCTGTAGTAGGGTGCATTGCTGTCCTTGGCGGCGCCGTACTGTTTGAAATCCATCAGGTTTCGGGCAAGTATTGTGAGCTTCATATGCAACTCGGGAAAATACCAGCGCCATTTTCCGGTGCCCACGGCGATTTTCAGATTCTGCATCGTTTCCCGAAAAGCCAGTAGCAACTTCAATCGCCGGGCCGGATTGATGCCTTCGATCTTTTCCAGTCGATCTTGATTCTCAGTTAACCCTTCATCGATCTGGTCGCCGACGATCTTCACAAGCTCGTTCAACGCATTGGCGACTTCCTTTCGCGCATCGCCCACCAGTTTATCATTCTTCAAGTTCTGAATTTCGTGGGACAGTGTGGACATCTGGACCATCAAATTGCAGCTTTTAAGGGCGATTATGGCGTTTCGGAACATGAAATAGGGTTCCATATCCGCATTCTTTCGCGCCGCTGCTTTCAGCGTCGAAGACTCCTTTTTCAGCTCTTCCAGGGCATCCTTGTACGGCCGCACCTTGTCGTTGTACAGTGCCTTCTGTTCTTTGGAAACCGCCATAGCTCTGTCCATGATATCGGCTGTGCCGCTCAAAATTCAAGTTGTAAAAAAAGGCACGGAGCGCAGCGTCGACGGTATGGCACCATTATTTATTCAGGGAATTGGTCCGGTGGAATGGATCATTATCCTTGCAGTGATTTTGATTCTTTTTGGCGGGCGAAAAATCCCTCAGCTGGCAAAAGATCTGGGTAGCGGAATCCGGGAATTTCGAAAATCGGTCACCAATGCGGCTCCCGAACTGGAAGAGCCGCAAAACGAACCTCTGCACACAGAGAAGCCCAAACGAAAAACCAAATCTAAATCCAAGAGCTAATCTATGGCAAAAGCCCAACGGCCTTCGGGAAAAAAGACCAGCAAGGCTCAAGCGAAGTCGTCCAAAAAAACGGGCAAGAAGAAAGCCGCCAGAAAGAAAAGCAGCGTAGCCACAGACTCCCGCAAAGGTTCCTCCACCACGCGCTCCCGAACCGGTACCGGACAGTCTGCCAGCGGCAAAACCCGACGGGCGGTAGCTGTGCAAAGCACGGGCAACACCGCCGGTGTGGCGGACTCCGATTATCTAGACGAGCAAGACCCGCGAGAAAGGTACATGAGCCTGGGCGATCATCTGGAAGAGTTGCGAAAGCGACTACTCTGGATCATTGGCGTGGTTATTTTCGCTTCCGTTGGCTTTGGCATCTTTAGCTACGATCTGCACAGCATTCTGGTCCAGCCCTTCAAAGCAGTTTCCGATTATCCGCTATTATTGCAGGCGGTGGCCGGTCCGCTGGATGTGGTAATTCGACTTAGCCTGCTTCTGGGAATTCTTAGTACAGCGCCCATCATACTCTGGATACTCTGGGGCTTCGTTACGCCCGCTGTAAGCCGCAAAGTGGCCTGGATTGGCCACATGAGCGTGCTGACCTCCGGACTGCTGTTCTGGGGAGGCGTGGTTTTCACCTGGTTTAACCTCTTCCCCATTAGCCTGGAGATGTTCTTTAAAGTAATGCTTATGGGTCTGGAAAACACTATCCCTCAGACCACGATTGAGAAGTACTATAGCTTCTTGTTCATGGTCCATATGGGCGCCGGGCTCATTTTCCAGGTTCCATTGCTGATTGTGGCGTTGGGCGCCCTGGGGATTCTAACGGTGGAGTGGCACAAGAAGTACTGGAGATTTTTCATTACGGCCGTGTTCATTCTATCGGCTATCATCACCCCGCCGGATCCGCTCACCCAATCTATCCTGGCAGGTCCGATTATCGCGCTCTACGCTATTGCAGTAGGCATAGTCTGGCTTCTGGAGCGAAGCCGACGAAAGAAAGACCTCATAGAAAGAGAGCTCCGCTAAAGTCTTTCAAGGCGGATAGATAATCTTCCCTGACCCTGACGAGTCGTCGCGTTTTCGGATTCTAAACCAGGGTCCTGGCGGAAGGCTTCCAGGCCATGACAGACAAAGTCATGGTCCTGGAACAAGCGTCTATCGGGCTTTATCGGGCGAAAAAGGATTTGAACTGAGCCACGCTACAGGCCACAGAGAATCCGGAAGAGCGAAAGTCCACCCTCAGGCGAATTTCTCTTTCTTCTCTTTCTCTTTTTTCTTATCGTCTTTTCGGTAGGTGAAGACCGGCTGATCCCCGCTTTCGATGACCTGCGGAGTGATTACAACCTGATCGATGTCTTCATTTCCGGGAATGTCATACATCAGATCCATCATGATCTTCTCGACGATGCTTCGCAGTCCCCGGGCGCCCGCCTCGCGTTTGATGGCTTCGTCGGCGATCCGAGTAATGGCTTCGTCGGTGAACTTGAGCTTCACATTTTCCATCTCAAACATCTTCTGATACTGCTTGAGGATAGAGTTCTTGGGCTCGGAAAAGATTTGCTTGAGAGTCGCCACGTCCAGATCATCCAGAGTGGCGAGAACCGGGATTCGACCAACGAATTCTGGGATCAGACCGAACTTCATCAGATCGTCCGGGATTACGTTTCGCAGGATCTCCTGCTTGGTCACTTTGCCCCGAGCGACACCGCTTTGACGGTCAAAGCCAATGGTCCGAGAGCCCAGGCGCTTCTGAACCATATCATCCAGACCCACAAAGGCGCCGCCACAGATGAACAAAATGTTTCGTGTATCGATGGTCAGAAAATCCTGATGCGGATGCTTTCGTCCTCCCTGTGGAGGAACATTGGCAACGGTACCTTCGATGATCTTGAGCAATGCTTGCTGAACGCCTTCGCCGGAAACATCCCGGGTAATAGACGGATTTTCGGTCTTGCGCGAAATCTTGTCGATTTCGTCGATGTAAATGATTCCGATCTCGGCCTTTTTGACATCGTTGGAGGCATTCTGAATGAGACGCAGAAGAATATTCTCCACGTCTTCGCCCACGTAACCCGCTTCAGTAAGAGCAGTGGCATCCGCAATGGCAAAAGGCACTTTAAGCAGGCGGGCCAGGGTCTGAGCCAGAAGGGTTTTTCCAGAACCGGTGGGCCCGATAAGCATGATGTTGGACTTGTCCAGCTCAACATCGCCCTTTTTCTGATTCTGCTGGATTCGCTTGTAATGGTTATACACCGCCACAGCCAGGGCCTTCTTGGCCTCATCCTGACCGATTACGTATTCATCCAGGATCTTCTTGATCTCCACCGGACGGGGCAATTCCTGCAGAACGCCGGCCGCACCGGTTTCCTGCTCCCCCTCTTCGGCAATGATTTCATTACAGAGTTCAATACACTCATCGCAGATGTAGACGCCAGGACCGGCCACCAATCGGCGCACCGAATCCTGCTCCTTTCCGCAGAACGAGCAATGAAGCTTCTCTTTATCTGATCCTTTTTTTCTGGATGCCATTATTGTCAGTTTCTACCCGGCCGTAGTCGATTTCAAAGAAAATTAACTACCCGATTTTCCATTACCGCTGGAGACGAGGTCGGCCCCTTTCGGTTTGATTTCAATCACATGGTCAATGAGCCCATAATCCCGGGCTTCTTCCGCCGCCATGTTTCGTACGCGATCCGTATCCTTCTCGATTTGTTCCAGGGCCTTGCCGGTATGGTGCGAATAGATGCGGTTCAAACGATCCTTTACGCTGAGAATTTCCTTTGCCTGTAATTCGATATCCACTGCCTGTCCGGTTACACCGCCCAGAGGCTGATGCATCATGATTCTTGCATTGGGCAGCGCCGAACGCTTTCCTGCGGTACCGGCCGCGAGCAACAGGGAAGAAATATTGGCCGCCTGGCCCACACAAATGGTGCGGATGTCCGGACGGATATACTGCATGGTATCGTAAATAGCCAGCCCGGCAGAGATATAGCCGCCAGGGGAGTTTACGTAGAGATAGATATCTTTTTCCGGATCATCTGCTTCCAGAAACAGCATCTGCGCGATGATAATATTACAGTAGTTGTCGTCGATGGGGTACCCCAGAAAAATAATCCGATCTTTGAGCAAACGAGAGTAGATGTCGTAGGTTCTCTCCCCTCTTGAGGTCTGCTCGATAACGTAGGGCATAATTGCCATGGATTCCTCCCAATAGTTCAACGCTCCGGTCTTGGGGCCGGGGCTTGCAGCGGACATAATGCCAGCTTCAGAGTCTTTTAAATTAAGGACCGTACCCGTCAAGTGAACTACGAAACCGGGCAATCGTCCAGTAAAGCGCGAAAAAAACCACTTTCTTGCATTTGACTTCAGGGTTCAAAATCAGCCGACCAGGACCGGCCGAACTTTGGGCCCTGGAAGTGCGGTCACGAATCGACGGGGATCACTCGCTTGATAGGGGCACGGCGCCAATCAATACTGCAGTGCGCCTTCTTCGAACAGCTTCTCGGCAGAAACCGGGCTACCTTTTTTGAACTCGGCATTGTCCCAGATCAGGTCCAGAGTCTTACGCATACGGACTTCAAAACGGATATCGTCTCGCAAATTGGGGTTTTGAACCAGCATATCCAGCTGATCTTCCGGCACGCGACCGCCAGCTCGTTCTTTGATCAACGCATCCACTTCTGATTCGTCGACCTCGATCTCCTCTTTTTCGGCGATTTCGGTTAGAATCAGACTTTCGCGAACGTGCTTTTCAGAATCGTCCCGCATACGCTTTTCCAGGGACTCCTTAGTATCTCCAGCCAGTTGAGCGATTTGCTCCAGGGGCATATCCTGCTGACCGATCCGGCGACGCAGGTTTTGCAACCGACGGTCGAACTCGGAGTCTACCAGACTGGAAGGGACATCAAACTTCGTTTTTTCCGTAAGTTCGTCTACCAGAGTTTGCAATACCCGGGACCGCACGGTATCTTCCGCAGCTTCCCGGATATTCTTCTCAACGTCTTTCTTCAGATCATCGATGGTTTCGAATTCGCCCAGGTCTTTGGCGAATTCATCGTTCAGTTCCGGCAGCTCTCTATAAGAAGCTTCCTTCACGGTGAACTCTACCTGGACTTTCTTACCGGCGAACTTCTGATCCGGAAAATCATCGGCAATCAGTTGTTCGTAGGAAGAACTGGCTCCCACTTCGGTTCCGATTACGTTTTCCTTGAGACCTGGAAATACATCGTCTCTATTTGTGTAGAACGGGAAATCGTCGTTTTCGAAAAGTACTTCGTCCCCGTCCTTAACGGACAGATTCAGACGCGCGTAATCGTCTTCTTCTATCTTGCCGGCTTCCCGGCTTTTCATAACGGCATGCTCTTTGCGCAGAAGATCAATCTTCTTGTCGATGACAGATGACTCAATCTTAACTTCGCCCTTTTCGGCTTTGAGCTTACGGTATTTGGCCGGCTTGATTTCGGGGATGTATTCGTATTCGCCTTTGAAGGCTGCGCCACCTTCTCGGGAGAGGCTTTCGATTTCGAACTGCGGGGCCTTGATGGGAGGCGGCTGCAGTTCGGGGAAGATATCTTCCATGGAATCCTGGATCAGAAAGTTGGCGGCATCGCCGGCCACGGAGTCGCCCAAATGACGGGCTACCATATCCAGCGGCACTTTGCCTTTTCTGAAACCGGGAAGTTTCACGCTCGGTCGGGCCTTTTCGTAGGCCTTCTTAAAGGAACGTTCCACTTCTTCCGCAGTATTGTTGACGGTGATCTCCATCACCGTCTCGGACTTTTTCTTTGTTTTAAATTCCATTCTGTTCGCGAAAGAAAAGGATGAGCGGGAAACGGGATTTGAACCCGCGACCCCCTCCTTGGCAAGGAGGTGCTCTACCGCTGAGCTATTCCCGCATGTGCGAGCGAAGGGACTTGAACCCCCACACCTTACGGCACCAGAACCTAAATCTGGCGTGTCTACCAGTTCCACCACGCTCGCGAAACCGGTCTGACCAGGTTCAGGCTTCCGATGGTGCGGTCAACAGATAATTGCCAACCACTCCCGGAAACCGCCCGGGCCACCGGATGGGCGAACGACGGGATTCGAACCCGCGACCACCAGTGCCACAAACTGGCGCTCTACCAACTGAGCTACATCCGCCATTTCTTGTGCCAGGCTGTGCGCCAGGAGGGAGTCGAACCCCCGACCCACTGCTTAGAAGGCAGTTGCTCTATCCAGCTGAGCTACTGGCACATTCGGGATGATTGGATTTGAACCAACGACCCTCTGCTCCCAAAGCAGATGCGCTACCCCTGCGCTACATCCCGTGTCCTGAATCAATTCTCCGGGCGCTCATGCGCCGTCCACCAAAAAACGAATCCTGGCCTTCTATGATCGACTTTCCCATGACGATAATCCCTGTATGGCGCTACCATTCTGGGAAAGCATGAAACTGGGTCAGAAGGATCCGGAGCAACAGGAACTGGAGGTACTTAAACAGATCCCGGTTTTCGACAAGTTGCCTCACCGAGCCTTGAAACTGGTGCGCTCCCTCTGCCATGTACGCCACTTTAAAGAGGGTGAGCACATCTTTCGCACCAATGAGCCCGGAGTTGGGATGTACATCATCATGGAAGGATCTGTGGAGATCTATCGGCTCCACGGGGATACCGACGAAGAAGACAGCATGGCTCAATTCTACGACGGGGACTTCTTTGGTGAACTTGCCCTTCTGGACGATTTGCCCCGCACGGCCAGCGCCCGGGCGCAGGGTTATTGCCGAATGCTGGGCTTCTTCCGTCCCGATCTATTAAGCCTGATGAATCGTAATCCCAGGATTGCATCAATCATACTTCTTAACATTGCGCGAATCACTGGCAAGCGCCTGATCAAGACCAATGAACGACTGGAAACAATGCTACTCGAGGCAGGAAAGGAACTGGCCTGATGTTTAAAGACACGGACATTTCCACACACATCGTCAGGCTACTTTTCGTAAGCCTTGTAATCGGCTTTCTTGCGGTGACCTTTTACGGACTGCAGGCATTGATCATTCCCATCGGGCTCTCTTTTCTTCTCACCTTTGCGCTTAACCCGGGGGTGGACTTCTTTCAAGGGCTGGGCATTCCCCGGGTTCTATCAGTAGCCATTGTATTGCTGTTATTCATTGGCGGGCTGATTCTGCTATTCAGCGTAATCATCCCACCGGCCCGGGAAGAAGCGGTGAAGCTTATTTCCCAGCTGGAAGTGCTTCTGGGAACTTTACCCTCGAAGCTGGATGACTGGAAAGACAGGCTGGGCATCATGATCCCGGAGCAATATCAGTCCGTTTCCATTGATTTTAAGACTATCTCTTCCATGGTTCTGAAGCCCATTCAGGAAGCGTCAAAAGGTTTACTTTCGTCCATTCCAAACTTCATTACGTATTCCCTCATTACCCCGATACTGGTTTTCCTTTTTCTGCTGCAGGGAGATGAAATCTTTCGCAATGTCATAGGCCTGGTGCCGAATCGCTACTTTGAACTGGCGCTCCTTATTGTTCATCGAACCCGCGGACAAATTGCCTCCTACCTGAAAGGAATTCTGATCCAGATTAGCATTCTGGGAATCATTTTAATTCCGGGGTTTTCCCTGGCCGGGCTTTCCTACGGCGCCATACTGGGCACGGTGGCCGCGCTCGTTAACATCATACCTTATCTTGGGCCTATCATCGGGCTCACCCCTGCTCTGCTTGTAGCCCTGATCCTCGACGGAGGAAGCGTTCCGTTGTTTGTGCTTCTAGCTTTCGGTATCGCGCAGGCTGTGGACAATATGTTTACTCAGCCGGTAGTTCTGGCCCGCAGCGTTTCGGTGCATCCGGTAATTGCCATTTTGGCTCTGATCACGTTCCAACAATGGCTGGGCGTCATCGGGATGGTGATTGCGATACCGGCGGCCGGCGTTCTGGTGATGATGATCTCTACGCTGTACAAGTCGCTGAAGGCTTTCAAGGTGATTTAGAGGCGCCCTCTCCGGGCTTCGGCTCTTTTCTGGACTCTGGCGGGCAATAAACCTTCCGGTACTGGTCCGCCGGGGCCGTCCGCTGGCCAGGGTATGCGGGTCAGCCATCCGGCGAGCCGGGCAGAAAAAAAGGCCGGGTTATGAAAAGAGCCCAAACCAGCGATTAGAGAACATCGTCCTATAGGCATGCGGCTCCCCTATCAGAATTCACTGTATCGAAACTCCATCCACAAAGCCCTTCGCAGATCCGCCAAACTTGCCCGGGCTATGGCAATTGCTGCCTTTCTGCTGATGGCTTCCGGTTTGACCGCCGACAGGAACTATCCCTTACCGTTGGCAATAACCGGGCTGAAATTAACGGCGCCGTATACACCGGGAAATGATCGAAACCCGATCTACACCTACTCGATGAGCGATGCAATGCCGGCGCCGGAATTGCTCTTTGTCAGTAATCGGGCCTATCTGGTCTGGACCGATGCAAGCAGCAATGGCCGGGTTTCCCTGTTAAAGCCTGATCTTTCCGCAGTAGAAAAGGACCTTGTGCGCCTGCCGGGACGAAGGATTGGCGATGCGGTGACCGATGGAAAGTCCATCACTTTGCTCGCCCTTGAATGGGATAAGGCAGACGGTCGAGAAAATCTTCACACCGCTCATATTGAATCCTACAGCACGTCCGGACAGGTTCTGTTCAAAGACAAAATCGTGGGCGCCCGAAGCTACGAAGCAATAGGGTCGCAGGGACTGGCAACGTCGTTCTCTACCTTCAACCTTGCCTGGTCGGGCAAGCAGTATGCAGCCTACTTCACCACCTACCGTAAATGGGATGATGGCGTGGTACATCAAAGCGAGTATCTGGCGCTATACGACGCTTCGGGAAAAAGGATCATGGACGATAATCGGCCTGCGGGCTGGACCTGGAATGTAAGCCATAGTTTTCGCCCGCGCATTTCCTGGGACGGAAAGCGCTTCTTGATGTCTACAGTGGGCGATGCGTATCCCAGGGGACTGGTAGTGCAGTCCTACCCCTCCACGGGCCGCGAAACCGTAATAGAGGTCCCGAAAGCGGCTCCGGGCGAAACCTACCAGAATGTGGTTATCAGTACCGGGGACGTATACGGTAGCCAGGGTCAGGGCTGGATTGTATTCGATAGCCGCCTCAACCGAACAGACTACGACATTGGATTGATTCGTACCGGAGAAGATGGAAAACCGGGTTCGCCGATTTGGATTACCAGGACTTCAAATTCTAGAGAAAGGATACCGCGCATTCAACCGTTCGGTGACGATCTTCTCATTGCCTGGGCTGTGGACGAAAGCGGCCATTCCCCGGATAAAGCCTGGTACCCGGTGACCGGAGATATGGTCACTCATCTCACCGTAATTCGCAAAGATGGGACGACAAAAATCGCTCCTTTTCCCGTGCCAGCCAGGATACGCGGGGCCACGAGATTATTTCAGTTCCCCAACGGCGATGTAGGCTGGGTAAATGACGCAACCGGCGAACCCTCAAACATGGAAATTGTGCGAATCGCAGTTCCGGGCTCGCAGGTAACCGATAACACCGAAGAAGACCCCAATACAGAAGTAGTAAATCCCGTTCAAGTGGAGTATGACCCGGCTCTGGATTTGCCCCTACTGCAAAGCGCCTATCGCGGAGATGCCGCGGCGGTGCAGGGATTTCTTTCAAAGGGCGCAAATCCGAATGCCAGTTTTCAAGGATGGTACGCCCTGCATTACGCCGCCTACTATGGACATGAAACTGTGTGCGAGGTTCTTCTGAAAGCCGGCGCTGATCCCGAGCAAACCGTGCAGGGATGGTCCGCATTGCAACTGGCCGAAAACCAGGGACACTCTGCCATCGCAGAAATACTGAAACCGGTTTCAAAAAACCGAAAGCGGTCTCTCAAGCCGGTACCGAATCCGGAAAGCCATTCCAGAATGCGTATCAAGCCCAGGATCTACGATTCTACGCCGGCAACCCGCAATCGGTTCTTTGAACCCCAGGGCTCAAAGATTGGCCCACCAAAGAATGCTCCCTGAGATCAAGATCCTGAGGCAGTGACCGCCGGCGGCGCCCTGCCACCACCCGCATCCCGGGCCAACTAAGCCCTACAGGTTTCGCTATGCCTGGTAGGCACAGCAGCACATGGCAGCGCCTAATAGGCATGGCCTGCAAAAAGGATGCTGCCTTTAATTGCGCCTCCAAAGTTCTTTAGGGGAGTCTAGAAGTAATACTTCAAGGAGGCTTGAAAGTCGGAATAACCGTTGTCCGGACGGGCCGAGTACCCGATTTCTACCGCCAGGCTTCGCGTAAAAGCGAGATTCGAATAGAACATTAACTTGTCGCGCGATAGCCCCGAATCGGCAGAGTATGCGCTGCCCAGATATTCCAGACGGAGACTCCACACCGAAAAGGGACGCAGTAACAATCCGGTGCGAATCGTCGGCGCCAGTTGCGAATCGACTCCATTACCCCCTTCCAGGGAAAGACCGGCCAGCGAATAGAGCAGAAAGGCCCCTTCCGCCTGGCCCAGTTCCGGTTCCCAGCTCAGGCCGACTCGGAAGGTTCCATAACCGAGATGGCGAAACGGATCCCGAGGATTTCGTGCATCTTCCAGCGCTTCCAGAACGGGCAACTCTGAGCCCGGCCGGTACAATTCTGGCGCCGCCGAACGAACTCCCAGCTTTACCTCCCAGGCCAGTGGCCACAGTCCGGTGGTTACCGGGTCCATGCTCATCATGTTCATCAAAACAAAGTCCTGAAGCTCGATCCGCGAATCGCTGCCGTAGACTCGTAGTCGTGCCGTGAAAAATTCGAGTTCGCCATAAGGCGAATACCCCCGGGAGCGATCGTGCAAATCGTGGAGCGCCGGCCGAAACCGGAACTCCGCATAGGATCCCAGACTGGAGTCTCCGGCCTGAAGACTAATCAAAGTGCTTTCATGGCCGATCAAAGGATTCCTTCCCTGGGGCAGAACTTGATATCCCGCAATCTGTGCCGGATCAAAGGCTCCGTTTTTCTGCGACAGTATTCGCTGAATGAGGTCCTTTTTCTCTTCGGGGAGTTCGCCGCTGCCGTCTGCCTGGAGCAGCACGCGGTCTGCCGCTACTTCGTGCACCAGAGCCAGGTCCTGCTCCGAAAGTCCGTGCAGAGAAGGCTGCAGACCCTGACTCAGAGCGAGCATCACTTCCTGGCCTCTGTCGCTGAGTAAGTGGAGTCGTTTGCGATAACGGGTTTCCGTGGCCGGATAAAAAACTACGGAACGGGCCATGGAGTTTCCATCCACCACCTGCTTCACCGTATCGGCAGGATGAACAGTCCAGAAGTAATCCCGGGCCAGATCCAGACCCGGTCGAGCCAGTTCAAGAAGGTTTAGGAGTCGATAGGAGCAGTTCTCGCTAAGGAAGTAGTAATCATAGTGAGTGGAATTCATCTCCCAGGCCGCGCGAATCATCTGGTCCACCTCCTCTTTGTGCAGATTCAGCCTGAATTCCCAGAGATCGCGTTGTTCGCCCTCCGTATATACCTGGAGATGATTTCTGAATGGCTGCAGCTCCAGAGTGCCGTTAAATCCACCGAACATGCCATCCAGGAAGTATGTTACCGGGTCTGTGCTTGTTACCCGAGCGCCGTAGGAAAGGCTGGGATCGGCGGCCACAACGGAAACTTCCACGGAATCTGATCGATTGAATTTAATGAAGGTATGACCAAATAATGAAGCAGGATGGCCGGAATAATAGGAGGCGAAAACGTATGAAATAGACTCTGCCTCCAGATGCGCGGCGAATTCTTTGTATTCGGCGCAGTCTGGCTCCGGAAAACGGTTTCGCTGCAGGCTCAGACTATTCAGAAGCCAGTGAAACCGGGCCGGGAATCTACAGATGGCATGACGATTGGGATTTTCTGGCACCGGCGCCAGGAACGCTTCGATGCTGGCATTAAGCTCTGCCGCCGGATCATCCATACCGCGGTCAGAAAGAAAGAAGGAATTCCCGTCCGCTGCGGTGCGATACGAAAACCATTCCTTCTTGTAGCCCAGGAGTTTATGCCAGTACGGAGACCGCGAAAGGTTTCCACTTTCTGACCAGGTCTTAACCTTTTGAGGCGAATAGAGAGGTCCTGCCTTTAACGATGCATGAAAAAAGAAACAAAAGATGAGTATGAGTCGAAAGGCACCGGGTGAGAACATTCAAGGAAAAGGCCGGCGCTTTAGGCCGGCCCCAGAATTTAAATGGCTTACTTGGTACCAGTTGCCTGGCAGCTTTCAGAACCGGTCAGTCGGCTGATAGAAAACAGACCGCCAGTAGGAGCGCCAGCAGCGTTATTTACAGTGGATACGCCCTGATCGTTCAGGTCGTCCAGACACTTGGTCACAGGAGCGCCAAGAACAGTAAAGATTACGGGAGCTGCTCTGGTAGCAGTTACTACTTCTTTACCGTTTACGCTGGTTTTGTCGATGCTGGCACAGTTGAACAGCGCCAGTCCTGCCAGAAGGCTGAGGCTAAGTCCGATCTTTTTAATCATTGATATCTCCTAAACAAAGTTTTGTCCCTTTGTTCTAATACTAGATAGCAAGTTGGTCAATAATTATTTCAGTCGATGCAATCTATTCTGTCGCAAAATTCGCAAGGTTGCTCAACTACGTAAAGTCCAGGTTATGGCTGCGCAACATGCAGGACGGACGGCGCGATACGCCAGCCGGACGGCGCAGCGCACAATAAGTCAAAAGCAGCGCACAATAAGTTAGAAAGCGGAGCAACCGGACTCATCGCATACGGAGACTCAAGTCTTTAGAGACATTTCCCGGATTCCCCGGTAAAGAGACTCTAGGGATTTCTGAAAGCCCGCTGTATCAAGTCTTCTTGCTCCGATTTGTGGATGCTACTCAAGCCTGCGGCCGGCGATGGCGATTCCGGTCGAGCCACACCTTCAATGCGTTGCCCATCCAGAAGCGCATTGAATCGATCTTCAACGAATTGCCAGGCCCCCTGGTTTACTGGTTCTTCCTGCACCCACCGAATGGCCTTCGCCGAACTGGCCTTTAAGACGTCCTTTACGTCCTTTTCCGGAAACGGATACATCTGCTCAAGGCGAACAATGGATACCTGCGGACCGGGCTGGTTCTGATCCTGGGCATCCTGCCGGGCCCGGGTCAAATCGTAGTAGACTTTGCCGGAGCAAAAAACCAGCACCTCATCCTGGCCCAGTTTGTCTTCCGGGATCAACTCCTGAAACACCCCGGTCTTGATGTCTTCCAGCGACGAAGTGGCCATGGGGTGCCGAAGCAGGCTCTTGGGGGTCATAACTATCAAAGGTCGACGCACTTTGCTCAGGATCTGCCTTCGTAGCAGATGGAAATACTGCGCCGGTGTAGTGCAGTTGACTACGTACATGTTATCCTTCGCACAAAGCTGCAGAAATCGCTCGAGCCGAGCGCTGGAATGCTCCGGTCCCTGCCCTTCGTAACCATGAGGAAGAAGCATTACCAGCCCGCTCATTCGATACCACTTCACTTCCGAGGAAGATATAAACTGGTCGATTATGATCTGAGCGCCGTTAACAAAGTCGCCGAATTGAGCTTCCCAGATCACCAGAGCGTGGGGATCGCTCAAGGAGTACCCGTATTCATAACCCACCACCGAGAATTCGCTTAGCGGGGAATTGTGAATGTCCAGCTGGCCCTGATTCTCCGAAATGCCGTTCAAAGGAATCCAGATATCGTCCTTTTCCGTGTCGGCAAACACGGCATGCCTGTGAGAAAAGGTCCCCCTTCGAACGTCCTGGCCGGACATTCGAATATCATGTCCGTTTTCCAGGATGGAACCAAATGCCAGAGCCTCGGCCATTCCCCAGTCAATCCCCTGCTCTCCCTGCAGCATCTTCTGCCGAAGCTCGATTAGCTTATTCAATTTCTTGTGAATATTGAACCCGTCCGGAATGGAAGTGAGCGCTGTCCCCACTCGTTCCAGTTGCTCGGCCAGAAGCCTTGTCTCGGGCTCAGAATCCAGTTCGCCTCTGGTATAGCTGGACCAAACGCCGCGCAGGGTATCTACCTGCATGCGCTGATTGGACTCCCGGGCTTTCTTAAAGGAATGCTCCAGACCTTCGTTGATACCGTTCTTTATAAAATCCAACTCATCGGAGCTGACATCGTCGTTGTTATTCAGTTTATCTTCGTACTGCGTAGCCACCGAAGGATGTTTGCGAATTGTTTCGTACATCCGGGGCTGCGTGAAAGCGGGTTCGTCGGTTTCATTGTGCCCCAGTTTTCGGTAACAGATAAGATCGATTATTGCATCTTTGCCAAATTTGAGTCGGTAATCCATGCAGAGTCGGGCTACTCTAAAGACGGCTTCCGGATCGTCGCCATTCACATGAAAAATCGGGATCTGGAATCCTTTGGCCAGGTCTGTCGCGAAGGCAGTAGACCTGGATTCGGAAGGCACAGTAGTAAAGCCGATCTGGTTATTGACGATTATGTGCAAACATCCGCCCAGGCGATAGCCTTCCAGATTCATGAAATTCAAAGACTCGGCCACAACACCCTGTCCCATGAAGGCGGCATCGCCATGAATTAGAACCGGTATGTATTTCTTTCTTTCGGAATCGTTGTTCACTCTTTGCCGGGCTCGCACCGAGCCCAGTACTACAGGGTCCACCGCTTCCAGGTGGCTGGGATTGAACAGGAGGGAAAGCGCCACTTCGCGACCGCTTCGCGTCATCTTTCGGTTGGAATGACCCAGATGGTATTTCACATCCGCGTAATCCAGGGTATCCGGGTTGTAGTTCTCGTCGAATTCGGCAAAGATCAGTCCCGCGGGCTTTTCCAGCACATTAACCAGAACATTTAGCCGGCCCCGATGAGCCATTCCGATCACCATCCCTTCCACTCCGGTTTCGCCGCCATGTTCAATGGCGGTGTCCAGCAGCGGTATCAGGGATTCGCCGCCTTCAAGGCTGAATCGTTTTTTGCCCACGTACTTTGTCGCCAGGAAGCGTTCGAAATGCTCGGCCTGGTATACCTTTTCAAACAGCCGAAGACGAGTATATTTGTCCAACGGAGCGTTGAACTCCGGGGATTCGATCCGCTCTTGAAGCCAGGCGCGCTCGGCTCGATTCCTTACGTAGAAGTGTTCGCAACCCACCGATCCGCAGTAGATGCTTTCGTAGCGTTGAATGATTTCTTTCAGTGGGCGGGCCCCGACCCCGGGCAGACCGGACTCGAATGATTCGTTCAGGTCGGCCTCGCTCAAACCGTACAATGGAAGATCCAGGCGACTGCGGTCCGGCTTCACCAGCCCCAGGGGATCCAATTTAGAGGCAAGATAACCCTGGCGGCGGTATTCCAGTACCAATTGCTGTACTGATTGCGCTTTTCGGCGCTCACCGGCAATGCCGCCCCGGGCCGCCGAGCCGGTCTGCGTGGCCGGGCCGGATCCATTGGAGGAGGTAGAGGAAATGCGGCCATTACTCAGTTCCTCGAAGAAGCGGGCCCAATCCGCCGATACCGAATGGGGATCCTGGAGATACCTGTCATAAAGTTCTTCTAACTGGTTGGCCTGGTCGCCGTAGAGGATGGAGCTATTCATACCTTTCAAACAAAGAAAGGGTACCCACGGTAAGTAAAGAGGAAAATCATTTTGAAGCTACCGGTCCCTCCCAACCCAGAATCCTATAGTTCGGGGCCTGCTCACCGGCTCTTTCCCCGCTGCTGCCTAATTCCCCGGTAGAGACCGCGCTGCTTTCCGCCATGGTGTTGCTTTTGTAAAAGGATTGCTCCGACGGTGTGGTCGGGCTGGAGTCTTTTGAGTTTTCATCATGGGCAGGTCGGTTGCCCGACTGGATGAGCAATCGATACAGGCCGGTATAAGCCGGGCCCATAATACAGGCGCCGCTGCGCTCATCAAATCGGGCTCCATGAACCCGGCAGATAATCATACCTTCCCGATCAAAGAATTTACCATCGTCGAGATCCATGGGCAGACGGACGTGGCCGCATCGATTGAAGAAACCTACAACCTCATCATCGAATCTGTAGACGAAAGCCTGGTCGGACGCATCGCCGTTCGGAGGCTCCGGAAGATCCAGTCGGAGGGCCCGCGGATGTTCCGGAATCGATTCTTTAACCTCGATGGGTTGGTCGTAAAGATGACGGCGCATCAGCGCACCAGGTATTGTTTACAATCCGTGGAGATGGCCGCCATATCTTCAATCATGGGCACAAAAGCAAACGGGGACGGTAGCCTCTGGCCTTCGTCGATGATAGCCAGCCCCTCCTCGCTTCTAGCAAATCTAAATCCCTGCGGACTGACGAATGGAGGGACCCGGACCATATCGAAACAAGCCGGGAAACGCTCCGCTTCCCGGCTTTCACCGGTAGAAGCTTCCAATTCCAGAACCACCGCCGGAAGTCGAGCATAGACGCGATCCATGCCATTGCCCCAGGTGAGTTCCGGAAGCCCGGGGGCGCCTTCAAACGGAAAGGATCCCTTTGAAAGCAAAACCGGATCTTTATGAATGGTGGCGCCAGCCAGCGAGTAAAAGGAGTAATGAATTTCCCCGCCGGGTTCGGATGGTTCGGCATCGCTGGTGAACAGCGCCAGAGTCCGTCCATCCGGAGTGACAAAAAGCCCTTGAATCTGTCTTTCCGGTTCAATCAGGGTCTTGCCGGTGGCGGACTTCAAGTCCGATGAAACGTTGATCGCATAGACTTCCCGCTTGCCCTCGCCCAACTGCTCGGAAGTGCCCCGCTGCATAATAAAGCCTTTGGCATAGGGGTAGAAGGATTCCGGCAATACCCAGCCTTCAAAGGTAACCAGGGAACGGGACTGCTCTACCTGGCCATTTCTAACCGCGTGCAGAATTATCTCGGTGCTATAATTGCGATTTACAGCAGCCTGACTCCACGGGTTCCAGCTCATCCGAGTTTCAAAGTGCAGCAGAACTTCGTACACACGGTTGCTGTTGGCCCAGCGGGCATCAACGCTCTGAGATACAGGCTTCCAGAACAGCACACTGCAGGAGGAACCAAAAAGGAAGATAAAGAACAGCAAAAATAGGGCTGGAGTTAATTTAAATCTGTCAGACATGCTTTTCCTGACCTGATATTGCAGGCTAGGGACGGGATAATACGGCAAGTCTCAAAATCAATCAAAACTGAAACGGATTTCCTGGAATGGAAGCCCCTTCTAAAACGAAAAAGCCGGGACTACTCCCGGCTTTCCGTCCCCGTTAAGTCCTTACTGCGATTGTTATGCAGCGGGACTCAACGGATCAATAAACTCAGAATTATCTTCTGTTGTAGTCGCTGTTTGCATCCCTGTGGGAGTGACCGCTTCCGCCCTGGTAAACCGTGTAATAGGGACTCCAGCGGTAGCTGTAATCTCGACAGGTTTTGCTCCAGAACCAACCGCAACGGTAGGTTCTTACCAGCCGGCTGTTGCCGCGTGTACAATCGACTTTCACAGCCTTAACCGTATTCACGTTACACAGAGAATGATTGGCCAGGACACCGTCGTCTTTACCGGGAAGGAAGGGGCTGGTAACTTTCCAGTAGTCGCTTCCTGTACCGGAAGTAGTGTAGTAGGTTCTTCCGCGAGACTGATAGTGGTTGAAACCGTTTCGTGCGCCGCGGGTGCTTACGGACTGATCCAGTTCGCCGCCCAGGGTGTCGAAGCCCAGCCAACCCAGATACCGGGTGGAGATGTCCGCCAGTTCTGAGCCCCCTGCGGCGCTGGCCATTAGTTGAATTCTTCGAATGTTTAAACCGGAGGGATTGTTCAGACCGAAATAGGCCGCAACTACCAGACCGCCGGTAGAGTGAGTATAGATTTCGCAAGTGTTGGAACCTGTGCAGAAAGTTCGCAGAGCATCGTGCAGTTGCTTCTGGGCTCCGCAGTTTTCCCAGCTATAGGCGCCGCCGTTTCTGGTTCCGTCGAATCCAACATAACGCACATTGCTCAGACCCTTTACGGCCCCGCCCCAGTAATTGTTATGATCGTAGGTACCGCCTGAGGTACTGGTCAGGGAACGACAGTGGTTATCACCGGATCTGCCATGGACGAATAGCTTGTAGTTTGCAGCTGATAGGCCTTGAGACGCTACCATTAGCAGCACGGCCATAAATGCCAATTTCTTCATTTGAACACTCCTTTACCCGAAGGGGCTGTTTTGGCCATAAATGTCTCTGACACTATGTCAATGTCCATAAAAAAACTGTAAGAGACGTTACATTCCACGGTTTTTTTAATCCCGCAGGAGGATATGGGCCAGTCGCCTATACCATAAGTATTAACTGCCGGTCTATCGAGCACGGGTCAGCGGGTCCCTGCCGCAAACCTCGTCCGCCGGGGAGCCCACGGGGGAACCGGGGAGTTTTTGAATGGATCGGGAGATGACTCTGCGGCGCGGTTAGAGGTGCAGAATGCAAAAAGGCCGCTTATGCGGCCTTTAGCAAATCCCGGGAAAAGGAAAAAAGCCGGGCCGAAGCCCGGCTTGAGCTGGAGATTAGCGACGGTTGTAATCTCGCTTGGCATCGCCATGCGAGTGTCCGCCACCGCCTTGATATACTGTATAGTACGGAGTCCAGCGGTAGCTACGATCGTAGCAGGTGCTGCTCCAGAACCAACCGCATGCATAGGAACGAGTCATGGTTCCGTTGCCGCGGGTACATCCCTGCTCCACAGACTTCACAGTGTTTACATTGCAAAGTGAGTGGTTGGCCAGTACGCCATCATCCTTTCCAGGTAGGAACGGACTGGTAGCGTACAGATAGTCTGTACCTTCACCGGAAGTGGTGTAGTAGGTTCTTCCTCGAGACTGATAATGGTTGAATCCATTTCGAGCCCCGCGAGTACTTACAGACTCATCCAGTTCGCCGCCCAGGGTATCAAACCCCAGCCAACCCAGATAACTGGTTGAAATATCAGCAAGCTCCGATCCACCGGCTGCGCTGGCCATCAGCTGAATTCTTCGAATGTTCAATCCGGATGGATTGTTCAGTCCGAAATATGCAGC
>CEWJ01143028.1_pt1 | contig 144139 bp, 127 predicted proteins | sample 350291 | NCBI WGS metagenome assembly CEWJ01 (sample SAMEA2622923, study PRJEB7988) | marine metagenome | isolation source: saline water (ENVO:00002010), including | reverse complement strand
GCTTCTTCCTTCCTCATGCTACCTTCTTCATGAGAAATCCGGGCTAGCGTACTGAATGACCTCCGGCGTCCCGCGCCGTCGTTTCCCGTATTTGGAGCATAGTTTAATGCATCACCGTACTTTGTGCGGCGGCCTTGCCGTCGTGCTCGGCGGTCTAGTGCTGGTCTGGCCCTTGGCCACCGGCGCCGACACCATCGATTTGAAATCCGTGAATCTGACGACCGTCCTGTCCCGGGTGCTCGAGCGCAACCCTGGTCTGGATGAATACCCCTATCGTTTCCGCGCCGCTGATGCGGCCGTTGTTCAAGCGGGCATCCGCCCCAGTACCGAAGTCTCCCTGGAAGTGGAAAATATCGCCGGCTCCGGGCAATGGGCCGGCACCGACGGTGCGGAAGTCACGTTGGCTTTGAGCCAGACCGTCGAGTTGGGCGGTCAGCGCGACGCCCGGATGGAGAGTGCTCGCCGGGCCGGAGAAGTGAGTCGTCTGGACTACGATCTCGCGCGTCTTGACTTGCTTGGCGAAGCGAACCGGCGCTACTTGGCGCTTGTCGCCGCCGAGCGCCGCGTGACCCTGGCCGAGAAGGCCCTGGGCCTGGCCGGTGACGCCGAACAGGCCGCCCAGCGGCGCGTTGCCGCTGGCGCCGCTCCGTCATCCGAACGGCGTCGTTTGGTGCTGTCCCGGCAGGCGGCGGAACGAGACCTGGAACGGTCCCGCATGGATCGTCGTTCCGCCAGCCAACGGCTTGCTGCCCTGTGGGGAGAGACCGGTGAGCAAGGTTTGCGTGCCGCCGAAGAGTTGCTACCCCTGCCCGACCTGCCCGGTTTGGAGCAATGGCGCGGACGTCTGGATCAGGCACCGAGGTTGCGCGAATTCGCTTCTCTAGCCCGTCTCGCTGAGGCCCGGGCCCGGTTGGCGCAAGCCAATGGCAGCCGTGACGTACGCTTTTCCGTGGGCGCTCGGCACGATGAATCCAGTGGCGATCAAGCCGCGGTGTTGGGGTTCTCCATGCCGCTTAATCTGAGCAACCCCAATCGTGGTAACGAGGCCCGTCGGCTGGCGGAAGTGGACCTTCTCGAGGCGCGCAGAAGTGCCGCGCGCATCGAGCTGTTGTCGCTGGTGGAGGGCTTGTACCTGGACCTACAACAACGCCGCACCGAGGTCCGCTCGATTCTGGAGCAATCCCTGCCGGAAGCCCGGCGGCTCTACGAGGAAGTCGAGGCCGGGTATCGTCGCGGGCGCTACAGCGTCCTTGACCTGATTGACGCCGCTCATTCCCGTCTGGCCCTGGAGCGTCCCGGGCACGGTTGAGCGGGTGCTGGTGTCGGTGGGCGACCGGGTAAAAAAAGGCCAGCCGCTGGCGCGGGTGGAAGCCCGGGAGAGCCTCACCCTGCAGACGGTGACCGCACCGGCGGATGGCGTGATTACAGAGCGCTTTCTGAACGCCGGAGCGGCCACCAGCGGCGAACCAATTGTTGAGATCGGCGATTTCTCCACCCTTTGGCTGGAGCTGCATCTGTTCCCTCGTGATCTGGACGCTGTGTCCCCAGGGCAGGCTGTGCGCCGAGCGGACGACGCTACTGTGTTGGGCGCAGTGGATTACCTGTACCCCCGAGCTGACGAGGACAGTCAGGTCACCCGGGCGCGGGTAGTGGTCAACGACCCACCCGCCGATCTGCGCCCTGGCATGTTGATTGGTGCCCAGGTGGTGATTGAAAAGAAGACGGTGCCGTTGGCGGTACGCCGGGAAGCGATTCAGAGTTTCCGCGACATGCCGGTAGTGTTTGCCCGCTTCGATGAAAAGTATGAAGTGCGGATGATCAAACAAGGCATGAGTGGCGCGGATTACGTGGAAGTCACCGGTGGTTTGGAGCCAGGCACCGAATACGTGACTGAAAACAGTTTCCTAATCAAGGCCGACGTCCTTAAAGACGGCGCCACTCACGGCCACTAAGTGCTTAAGCACTAAGGAGATCTCATGATCGATGCTTTCGTGGGCTTGGTGGTCCGCCGGCGCTGGTTGGTGATGGCGCTGACCGCGTTGCTGGTGTTGGTGGGCATACGTAGCGCCGTGCAATTACCCATCGACGCGGTACCCGACATCACTAATGTCCAGGTGCAAATTAATACCAGTGCGCCAGGCTACTCGCCACTGGAATCGGAACAACGTATCACCTATCCGGTGGAAACGGCGATGGCCGGGCTGCCTAATCTCGACTACACGCGCTCGGTATCCCGATACGGTTTGTCACAGGTCACGGTAGTGTTCGAGGAGGGCACCGACCTGTACTTCGCCCGCCAGCGGGTGGCGGAAAAACTGCAAAGCGTGCGCGGGCAACTGCCCGAAGGCATGGAACCGGAGCTCGGTCCCATTGCCACCGGACTGGGTGAAATTTTCATGTACACCGTGGAAGCCGACCCGGGCGCCCGCAACGAGGAGGGTGAGCCCTACGACGCGGAAGACCTGCGTACCCTGCAGGACTGGGTGGTGCGGCCTCAGTTAATGCTGGTGGACGGCGTTACAGAGGTGAACACCATTGGCGGCTTCCAGCGCCAATATGAAGTGGCGCCGGACCCGTCGAGGCTGATCGCCCACGAACTGAGTTTGAGAGATCTGTCAGCGGCCTTGCGCGACAACAATTTAAACCTCGGTGCTGGTTATTTGGAACGCAACGGCGAGCAGTGGCTGGTGCGTTCCCCGAGCCAGGTGGCGAGCCTGGATGAGATCGCTGAGATCGTCGTGGCGCGACGCGGTGATACCGTGATACGTGTGGCGGACGTGGCGGAAGTCCGCTTCGGTAAAGAGCAGCGCACCGGCGCGGCCACCCGCAACGGTGAGGAAGTAGTGCTCGGTACCACCTTCATGCTGATCGGCGAAAACAGCCGGGAAGTGGCCAAGTCGGTAGCGGAACGTCTTCAGGAGGTTAATCGTTCCTTACCCGACGGTGTGCGTGCCGAGCCGATGTACGATCGCACCTCTCTGGTCGAAAAAACCATGGCCACGGTGGAGAAAAACCTGTTCGAAGGCGCGTTGCTGGTGGTCGTGGTGCTGTTCGCCCTGCTGGGCAACTTCCGTGCCGCCCTGATCACCGCCGCGGTCATCCCATTGAGCATGTTGTTCGCGCTCACCGGCATGGCGGCCAACCGGGTCAGTGGCAATCTGATGAGCCTGGGCGCCATCGATTTCGGCTTGATCGTCGACGGTGCCGTGATCGTGGTGGAGAACTGTCTGACCGGTCTGGCGGCGGCTCAGAAGCACCATGGGCGTTTGCTCACTTTGAAAGAGCGTTTGGACACCGTCACCCGGGCCACCCGGGAAGTGTTCAAGCCCAGTGCCTTTGGGGTGTTCATCATCATGGTGGTATACCTGCCGATCTTCGCGCTCACCGGCGTAGAAGGGAAGATGTTCCACCCCATGGCATTCACCGTGGTAGCGGCGCTTACCGGGGCGCTGATTTTATCGGTGACCTTCGTGCCGGCCGCCGTCGCCCTGTTTGTACGAGGTCGGGTGGGCCATCAGGATAACCCGGTGATGCGGGTGGCGCGGCGACTTTACCAGCCGGCTCTGGATGTCGCTCTGCGTGCTGCGGTGCCGGTATTGCTGGTGGCGGGGGTGTTGGTTGTTGCCAGCGGAGTCCTGGCGACCCGACTGGGCACCGAGTTCATCCCGCAGTTGGATGAGGGCGATGTGGCGGTCCACGCGCTGCGCATCCCCGGCACCAGCCTGAGCCAGGCATTGGAGATGCAGGAACAGGTGGACCGCCGTTTCCTGGAATTCGACGAGGTGGACAAGGTGTTCGCCAAGCTAGGCACCGCCGAGGTGGCCACCGACCCGATGCCGCCCAATGTGGCGGACACCTTTGTGATTCTGAAGCCCCGTGACCAATGGCCGGACCCGGATCGGCCCAAAGCGGATTTGGTGGCCGCCATGGCCGAGGCGGCGGAAACGCTGCCGGGCAACAAGTACGAGTTCACTCAGCCGATTCAGATGCGTTTCAATGAGCTGATCGCAGGGGTGCGCGCGGATTTGGCGGTGCGCTTTTACGGCGATGATCTGGCTCAACTGGAAGCGCTGGGTGAGCAGGCGGTATCGGTGATCAACAGGGTGCCCGGCGCCGCCGACGCCCGTCTGCAGCCGCTCTCAGGCCTGCCGGTGCTCACTGTTACACCGGACCGGGAAGCATTGGGCCGCTACGGTCTTAATGCCTCGACCGTACAGCGGACGGTGCGTGTCGCGGTGGGCGGCGAGACCTTGGGTACCGTATACCAGGGTGACAGCCGCTTCCCGTTGCGTTTGCGCTTGCCGGCGGAGAACGTGGCGGATCTGGACACCCTGAAGCGGCTTCCGATAGCGGTGCCCGGAGGTCATGACCCCGGCTATGTGCCGCTGGAAGAAGTGGCGGAGGTGGCGTTGACGCCGGGGCCTAACCAAATCGATCGCGAGAACGGCAAGCGTAATGCCATTGTATCCGCCAACGTGCGGGGCCGGGACCTGGGCTCATTTGTCGAGGATGTGCGGACGGCGGTTCGTGAGGAGATTGATCTGCCCACCGGTTATTGGGTGGACTATGGCGGTACCTTTGAGCAGCTGCAGTCCGCCTCCCGGCGTTTGGCCATCGTGGTGCCGCTTTCGCTATTGCTAATCTTCGCGTTGTTGTATGGGGCGTTCGGCAGCGCTCGCGATGCGCTGATTATTTTTACCGCCATTCCCCTGTCGCTGACCGGGGGCGTGCTGGCCCTGTGGGCACGCGACATCTCCCTGTCGATCTCCGCCGGGGTCGGGTTTATTGCCCTGTCCGGTATTGCCGTGCTCAATGGCGTGGTGATGCTGTCTCATATCAAGGATCTGATGGCGGAGGGCATGCCATTGCGGGACGCGGTGCGTGAGGGCGCGCTGCGCCGCCTGCGACCAGTGCTGATGACTGCTTTGGTAGCGGGGCTTGGTTTCGTGCCGATGGCCTTCAACACCGGCATCGGCTCGGAAGTGCAGCGTCCTCTGGCCACCGTTGTGGTTGGAGGGATCGTCACCGCTACCCTGCTTACTCTGGTGGTATTGCCGGCGCTGTACAGCCGGTTTGGCCGCAAAACGGTTGAACAAGTTTAACCTGGACCTTAACCCGAAACAGGGCGCCACCGTTTGGGCGCCCCGTCAGTATGATATGGGATTGACGATGAACTACTGGCCGTGCCTGTGCGTCGCCGGTACCGGTCGAGGACCAGGCCGAAGTCCTCTTTCTGATCGGGCTTGACCCTGTAGTGGCTACAGGTATTGGAATGTGCGGAAACGGATCGAAGGAGCCGGCCAGTGCACACCCATCACCATCATGACCATGCTCACCCGCACGGCGCGCCAAAGGATTTCGGGCGCGCCTTCGTGATCGCCATCACCCTGAACCTGGGGTTCACGGCGGTGGAATTCGTGTACGGCTTCCTCGCCCAATCCTCGGCATTGATGGCCGACGCCGGGCATAACCTGTCCGATGTGCTGGGCCTGGTGCTGGCCTGGGGCGGGGCGATGCTGGCGCGCAAAGCGCCGGACAGCCGCTTTACCTTCGGGCTGCGCGGCAGCTCGATTCTGGCGGCGCTGGCCAACGCCATGTTCCTGCTGATCGCCTGCGGCGCCATCGGCTGGGACGCCATCCGGCGGCTCGCCGATCCGCCGGAAGTGGCGTCGGTGACCGTTATGGTGGTAGCGGGCATCGGTGTTCTGATCAACCTGGCGTCGGCCTGGTTATTCGCCAAGGGCAGCAAGGGCGATTTGAATATCCGCGGTGCTTTCCTGCATCTGGCCGCCGACGCGGCGGTGTCGGTGGGCGTGGTGCTGGCCGGTCTGGCGATACTCTATACCGGCTGGAACTGGCTCGACCCGGTGACCAGTCTGCTGATCACCGTGGTCATCGTGATCGGCACTTGGGGCCTGCTGCGCGAATCCCTGAAGCTGGTGCTGAACGCGGTGCCCGCGAACATCGATCTTCCCGAGGTGGACGCCTGGTTACGTGACCAGCCGGGCGTCACCGGCATTCATGACCTGCACATCTGGGGCATGAGCACCACGGAGAGCGCGTTGACGGTCCATCTGGTGATGCCGGACGGCTTCCCCGGCGACGCCTACCTGGACCGGGTGGCGGACGGGCTGCAACACCGTTTCAGCATTGCCCACAGCACCCTGCAGGTGGAGCGGGGCGATAACGCCCACTTCTGCGTGCTGCACGCGCCGAACGACGGCCAAACCGATTGACCACCGAACCGCACGGAGACTGGCATGGCATGTTGCGAACCGGAACTGGATAAGCAGGCGCCCGTCGCCTACCGAAACGCGCTGATCGCGGTGCTGGCGATCAACCTGGTGATGTTCGGCGTCGAGGCGGCGGTGGGCCTGTTTTCAGGATCCCGGGCACTGCGCGCCGACGCGCTGGATTTCCTGGGTGACGCCGCTACCTACGGCCTCACCCTTTGGGCGCTGGGGCAATCCCTGACCTGGCGATTTCGCGCCGCCCGTATCAAGGGCTTCTCGCTGCTGCTGCTGGGGTTGCTGGTGCTGGCGGACAGCTTGGTAAGCCTGATAACCGGGGCCGCGCCCCCCGGGGTGATGATGTCCGGCATCGGCGCCTTGGCGCTGGTGGCCAACCTCACCAGCCTGATGCTGCTGGTACGCTACCGCCAGGGTGACGCCAATATCCGCTCCGCCTGGCTGTGCACGCGCAATGATGTGCTCGCCAATATATCGGTGATCGTCGCCGGCCTGCTGGTGCTGGCCAGCGGCAGCCACTGGCCGGACGTGCTGGTGGCGATGGCGATTGCCGGTTTGTTCTGCCATAGCGCGGTGTCCATTCTGCGCCAGGCCAATGCCGAACAGAGGGCCGGGCAACGTGACGGGCCGGGCCCCGGTGGTGACGGCTGCGGCCCGGCGCGTTAGTCTGCCCGGCATTTCCGCTCCAACGGCATCGTCATGAGTTTTAAAAACGAAGACCTGATCGCTGTCTGCCAGCGCACCATGCCTTTCGGTAAATACCAGGGCAGGCCGCTGATCGACCTGCCGGAATCCTACCTGCTGTGGTTCGCCGACCGCGGCTTTCCCCGCGGCGAGCTGGGCCGTCTTATGGCCCTGGCGATGATCCTCAGCGTGGAAAATCTCAAGCATCTGGTAACGCCGTTCCGCGAGTGAGCGGCGGGCGTGCACGGTGGTTGCCGGTTTGACGCATATTCTTTGCATCTTTTACCGGTACCTTTGAGGTCGACGCATTCTTTTCTGGGCAGAGTATTCGGGCAGGGTCATGACACGCTGGATCAAACGTCGTTTGCTAATCGTTTCGCTGGTGGTCCTGGCCGCGCTGGCCGCGTCCTGGTGGTGGCTGTCGGGTAACGGCGCCACGGACGGGCAGTGGCAGACCGCCCGGGCCCAACCCGCCGACATCGAGGATCTGGTGACCGCCCTCGGCACCCTGGAGCCCTACGATTACGTGGACGTGGGCGCCCAGGTGTCCGGCCAGCTGGAAAAGCTGCACGTGGATCTCGGCGATAAAGTCGAAAAGGGCCAACTGCTGGCGGAAATCGATGCCTCGGTGCAGGAGTCGCAGGTGCAGGCGGGCCTGGCGCAACTGGACGCCCTGCGCGCGCAACTGGAGCAGCAGCGCGCCGAGCTGGAACTGGCGCAGGTGCAGTTCGACCGCCAGGAGCGGCTGCGCCAGGCCGACGCCACCAGTGATGACGCCTGGCAGACCGCCAAGGCCACCCTGGCCACCACCCGCGCCCAGATCAAAGTGCTTCAGGCACAGATCGACCAGACCCAGTCCGGCCTTGAGGGCGACCAGGCGACCCTCGGCTACGCCAAGATCTACGCCCCCCGCGACGGCACCGTGGTGACCCTGGACGCCCGCGAAGGGCAGACCCTCAACGCCAACCAGACCGCGCCGATTCTGATGCGCGTCGCCGATCTCTCCACCATGACCGTGTCCACGGAGGTCTCCGAGGCGGACGTGGACCGGCTGGAGATCGGCATGCCGGTGTACTTCTCCACCCTGGGCAACAGCGCCGTGCGTTATGACAGCACGCTGCGCCAGGTGCTGCCGACCCCGGAAGTGGTCAACAACGTGGTGCTCTACACCGCCGAGTTCGATGTGGCCAACCCGGACAACGCCTTGATGTCGGGGATGACCGCCCAGGTGTTTTTCGTGGTGGAGTCCGCCGAGGGGGCGCTCAGCGTGCCCGCGTCGGCGGTGAAGAGCGGCGCCGACGGTCAGTACGTGGAGGTGCCCGCCGGCAAGGGCCGGCTGGAAAAACGTCCGGTGAAAACCGGCGTCACCGACCGGGTGCGCGTGCAGATCACCGGCGGGCTCGCCGAAGGCGACACCGTGGTGATCGGTAAGGTGCAGGCGCAAACCGAGGACGAGCCGCGCCGCCGGGGTCTGTTCTGATGGCAGAGCAGACGCCGCGGGCGCCGCTGATCGAGCTGCGCGACATTCGTAAACGCTTCCCCGGCGGTGATGAGGACGTGGAGGTGCTGCACGGCATTTCGCTGACCATCGAGGCCGGTGAATGCGTGGCGATCATGGGCAGCTCCGGTTCCGGCAAATCCACCCTGATGCATCTGCTCGGCTGCCTGGACCGGGCCAGCGAGGGCGAGTACCGCTTCGCCGGCCAGGACGTCAACGCCATGGACCACCAGGAACTGGCCTGGCTGCGCCGGGAGATGTTCGGGTTCGTGTTCCAGAGCTATCACCTGATCGGCACCGCCAGCGCCTGGGAAAACGTGGCGTTGCCGGCGATCTACGCGGGCATGCGCCGCGATGAACGCAAGGCCCGCGCCCAGGCCCTGCTCACCGATCTGGGTCTGGGCGAGCGCCTCGACCATCGGCCCAACCAGTTGTCCGGCGGTCAGCAGCAACGGGTGTCCATCGCCCGGGCATTGATGAACGGCGGCCGCGTGATCTTCGCCGACGAGCCCACCGGCGCCCTCGACAGCCAGAGCGGCGAGGCGGTGATGGCCCACCTCACCGGGCTCGCCGACCGGGGCCACACGGTGATCCTGATCACCCACGATCCGGAAGTGGCGGCCCACGCGGACCGCATCATCGAGCTGCACGACGGCAACATCGTTGCCGACACCCGCCATCGGCCGGCCCGCGCCACCGCCGAGACCCCCACCGCCCTGGCGCCGCCGGCGGAGTCCGGCCTGCCGGAGCCCGGTGAGATTCCCGAGGCGGTGACCATGGCGCTGCGCTCGTTGCGCGCCAACTGGCTGCGCACCCTGCTGACGCTGCTCGGCATCGTGATCGGCGTGGGCGCCGTGGTGGTGATGCTGGCCATCGGCCAGGGCGCCAAACAGGATGTGGTGGCGCGCATCGGCGACATGGGCACCAACCTGCTGGTGATCCGCCCGGACCGGGGCCAGCAGCGTAGCGCCGACGGCGTGGTGGCGACCCTGGTGCCCGAGGACGCCAAAGCGCTGGAAAGCCTGCCCAATGTGCGCGTGGCGGTGCCGGAGATTTCCGGGTCCGCCACCGCCCGCGCCCTGGGCCGGGACGTCACCACCTCGGTGAAGGCGGTGTCTTCCGCGTACCCGACCCTGCGCGACTGGGAGCGCTCCGCGGGCATCTTCTTCAACGCCGACGACGAAGCCCGCTACGCGCCGGTGGCGGTGATCGGCCAGACCGTGCGCGAGAACCTGTTCGGTGACGACGATCCCCTGGGCCGGTTCGTGCTGCTGGACAGCATTCCCTTCCAGGTGATCGGCGTGATGGGCGAGCAGGGCGCCACCAACTGGGGCGACGACCAGGACGACGTGGTGTTCGTGCCGCTGTCCACCGGCACCCTGCGCCTGTTCGGCCAGAACTATCTGCGCTCGATTACCCTGGCGGTGGAAGACATGGCCGCCATCGACGCCACCGAGCAGGCGGCGGTGGACCTGCTGGTGGAGCGCCACGGCACCAAGGACGTGCGGGTGTTCAACATGGCGTCCCTGCTGGACATGATTTCCGACACCCAGAACACCCTCACCATGCTGCTCGGCTCGATCGCCGCGATCTCGCTGTTGGTGGGCGGCATCGGCGTGATGAACATCATGCTGGTGAGCGTCACCGAACGTATCCATGAAATCGGCATCCGCATGGCCACGGGCGCCCGCCAGCGCAATATTCTCCAGCAGTTCCTCACCGAGGCGGTGGTGGTGTCCGCGCTGGGTGGCATCATCGGCGTGCTCGGCGGCGTCGCCGTGGGCCTGCTGTTGAAGGTGCTCGGCCTGCCGATTCTGTTTTCCGCCACGGTGGCCGCGGCCGCCTTCCTGTGCGCCGCGGTGATCGGCCTGGTGTTCGGGTTCGCGCCGGCGTTAAAGGCGGCACGGCTCAATCCGGTGGAGGCGCTCTCCAATGAGTAAACCAGGCTTCAAGCTACAGGCTGCAAGCGGCAAGCGGCCGCTGTGGACCGTGGTGCTGGTCTGCTCGGTATTTATGTCCGGGTGCGCGGTGCGGTCGGGGCTGGAGACGCCGGAACCGGAGGCGCCGGCGCAGTGGGAGAATCAGATTGCCGACAGCCGCGCGGCGGTGACCAACCCGGCCTGGTGGCAGGGCTTCGGCAGCGATGAATTGAACCAGCTGGTGGCCCGCTCGCTGAGCGACAACACCGATCTGCGCGCCGCCGCCGCCCGCGTGCTGCAGGCCGAGGGCCGGTTGCAGCAGGCCGGTTCGTCGCTGTTCCCGAGCCTGTCCCTGGACGGCGGCGCGTCCACCTCCGGCACCTTCGGCGGCACCAGCAGCGACAGCTTCCAGCTGCGCGCCAACGCCAGCTACGAGCTGGACCTGTGGGGCCGGCTGCGCAATAACAAGGCGATCGCCGAGGCCAACCTGGAGGCCAGCCGTTTCGACCGCGACAGCGTGCGCCTGACGGTGCTGGCCAGCGTCGCCAACACCTGGCTGCAATGGCGCTATCTGGAGGACCGCCTGGCCCTGGCCGAGGACAGCCTGGCGCTGGCCGAGCGGGTGCTGGAACTGGTCGAGGCCAAGGTGCGTTACGGCGCGGTGTCGCCCCAGGACCTGGCCCAGCAGCGCACCCTGGTGGCCAACCAGCGCGCCGCCCTGCCGGACCTGCGCCAGCAGGCGCGGGAAACCCGCTACGCGCTGGCGGTGCTGGTGGGCGACACGCCCCAGGGCTTTCTGCTGTCGGACGGCGGGCTGGATGAACTGACCGTGCCCGAGATCGAACCGGGTCTGCCCGCCGAAGTGCTGGCGCAGCGCCCGGACGTGGGCCGGGCCCTGGCCAATCTGATGGCCGCCGACTACGGCGTGGCGGTGGCGCGCAGCGCCTACTGGCCGTCATTGAGCCTGACCGGCGGCGCCGGCTACGCCAGCAGCTCGCTGAGCGATCTGTTCGACGGCGACGCGGTCTACAGCCTGGCGGCCTCCCTCAGCCAGCTGTTGTTCGACGGCGGCCAGGTGCGCGGCGAGAACACCACCGCCCGCGCCGCCTGGCTGGAGCAGGTGGCCACCTACCGGGGCGTGCTGCTCACCGCGCTGTCCGAAGTGGACCAGAGCCTGGGCAGCATCAACGCCCTGGAACAACAGGACCAGTTCTTCCGCGAAGCGCTGGCCCAGGCGCGCCGCAGTTTTGAAATCGCCGAGGTGCGCTATCGCGAAGGCGACATCGAGCTGACCTCGGTGTTGGACGCACAGACCAGCCTCAACAACGCGCGCCGGAACATGCTCGATCAGCGTTACAACGAACTGCTCGCCAGGGTGACCCTGTACCGGGTTCTGGGCCAGGGCCTGGCCGGTTTCCCCGAGGCGCCCTGAGGGGCGCCCGCCAAACGCCGCCGTTCCGCTATACTCCCGCCATGTCCGTACCGCTTGTCTATCATCCGTCCTACAGTTTTCCGTTTCCCGGCCGGCACCGCTTTCCGATGGAAAAGTTCCGGCTGCTGCACGAACGGCTGCGCGACGGCGGCGTCGCCGGCGCGGCCAATCTGCACCGCCCGGGACGGGCGCGTCCGGCGCTGCTGTCGCTGGCGCACTGCCCGGAGTATCTCGACCGCTTTCTCGGCAACCGACTCGGCGAGCGGGAAGCCAAACGCATGGGCCTGCCCTGGAGTGAAGATCTGGTCCGGCGCACCTGCATCGCGCCCATGGGCACCCTGCTCACCGCCCAGCTGGCGTTGAAGCACGGCATTGCCTGCCACCTGGCCGGCGGCACTCACCATGCGCATTACGACTTTGGCTCCGGCTTTTGCATTCTCAATGATCTGGCGATCACCGCCCGGGCGTTGCTGGCCGAGCAACGGGTGCGGCGGGTGCTGATCTTCGATTGCGATGTTCACCAGGGTGACGGTACCGCCGCCATCCTCGCCAGCGAGCCCCGCGCCTTTACCTGCTCGGTGCATTGCGAAAAAAACTTTCCCACCCGCAAGATGCACAGTGACCTGGACGTGGGCCTGCCGGTGGGGCTGGGCGATGACGACTACCTGGCCATTGTCACCGACACCCTGGATGGCCTGTTGGGCGCGCTGCGTCCGGATCTGGTGTTGTACGATGCCGGGGTGGATGTCTATCAAGGCGATCCGCTCGGGCGCCTGTCCCTGAGCCTGGCCGGCCTGGCGGAACGCGAACGTCGGGTGCTGGCGCTTTGCCGCGATCATGACGTGCCGGTGGCCACGGTGATCGGTGGCGGCTACGACGATGACCGCGCCGCCCTGGCCCGCCGCCATGCCCTGGTGGTCGAGGCGGCCCATTCATTGTGGAGGTAGTGGTGAGAAAAGCCCTGTTGATCATGGCCCACGGTAGCCGCGCGGAGGCCGCCAACGAGGAGTTCAAGGCGTTGGTGGACGCGGTGGCGGAGACCACCCGGGAAGATTACGCCGCCGTGTTGCCGTGCTTTCTGGAACTGGCCCGGCCGTCGCTGCAGGAAGCCTTGCAGCAACTGGAGCACCAGCCGGTGGATACCGTCTATGTTTATCCGCTGTTCTTCAACAACGGCAAGCACGTGGCCACCGACATCCCCGCCCAGGTGGAAGAGGCCCGCGAGCGCCACCCGCACCTGACCATCGAATTGCTGGAGTACTTCGGCACCGCGCCGGGGCTGGCGTCACTGGTGCGCGAGCACATCGCCGGGCAATAGCCTGGTGTGAACAGGCCCTAGAACGTTTTTGCCACGATCAACCCGCCCCACAGCACATTGCGGTCGGCGGTGCCTTCGCGCACTTCCGAGGTGTGGCCGCGCAGTACATAACTGAGCCGCCAGCCGTTGGTGAACGAGCGGGTGTAGCCCAGCCAGGCTTCCAGAATCAGGTGGTTCAACTCGTCGCTGTCGTAGGTCACCTCGCTGTCGCGGAACTGACCCTGAAGAAAGGCGTTGTAGCCCCGCGCCACCACGGCGGCGCCGCCCCACACGTAGCTCTCGGTGGGTGCCGGGCCGCCCACGCCCCGGGAGGAACCGTCCGCGTAGCTGGCCAGCTCCGGGTTGAATTTCCACCACCGGTCGGCGATGCGTCCGCCCCGGAAACTCAGGCTCCAGCGCGCCTCGGTGAGGTAGCCGGCGGAAGCCTGCAGGGTGCTTTTCACTTCCAGGTTATCCGACGACGGATTCAGATATTTCTGCCTTGCCAGGGTGTAGCGGGCGGTGGGTTCGCCGCCTTCGCTGACCTGATGGTCCCAGCCTTCCGCGTGTTCGCTGCCGATCACCTTGTGCACCGCGTTCTGGCCGTTGCCGACGATCGCCAGGCCCAGAGCGCCAAGGGTCAGGCTGCTGTGCCAGGCCACGTTCTCGTCCCGGTCGATCCGTACCCGGGACTGCGACATGTAGAGCAGGCTGGCGTAGGGCCGGTCGTCGTACAACGGCGCCGAGGCTTCCTTGTCTTCCGGGGTGAAGCCGAACAGGCCGAACTCAACGCTATGACCGTCGATGCGTTCGCGGGCGTGGTCGCCCACGGCGAACAACCGGTCCAGGCCGGTCAGCACGGGGTTCAGGGAATACCAGACGTCGCGGGCGCTCCGGCCAGTGTGGGAAAAACTCAGGCCGTAGGTGTAATCCTGGTCGCGACCGGTGGGCACCAGGGCGTCGTTGTCGAACGCGAACGACCAGCTTTCCCGCTCCGGCTCCCGGGTCGGGTCCGACCGTGGCCGGCGGGGCGTTCGCTCCTCGCCGTCGAGCATGGCCAGCCGCGGGTTGTCGCGGTCAATGAAGGCCGCTGTGGTGGCCGGCGCCGATTGCGCCAGGGACGCGGGCGCGGTGATAACACCGATCAGAAACGCGGCGCCCAGCAGGCCGCTTTTAAGGTGAACGCCTCGCGTTCGGGAGGCGTGTTCGAATGCATCGTCCATCGTTCTCCGTTCCACGGAAATAGGTTTGCCGGATCCCGCCGCCAGGAGAGTGCCGGTATCCGGGAGCGCTATCCTGCAAGGCGCGCCGCCGGAGGCGGTAGGTCAAAGCTGGGCTTTTCTTGCCTGTTTCTGCGTCGCGGTAGGGTCTGCGTGGCGATGTTGTTAGTAGCCGTCCTGGCCGTGGCCGGGATCCTTCCCATGACGGTGCCCGCGGGCGCCGCCGTCGATCGATAGCATTGGTGATCGCGGAACGATGCGCGAGAGGGGGGATGTAAAAGCTTGTGCAAGCCGGGTGTGGACGTGATCACGTCCACACCCGGTTGTCGACGGGTTCGACGGTTCAGCGAAGCTGGTAGGTCACGGTGGCCATGACACTGCGCTCGGCGCCGAAGTAGCAGTAGTTGAGTGAATAGCAGGACGCCACGTATTCCTTGTCGAGCAGGTTGTTGGCGTTGACCCGGGCGCTCAGACCGTCGATACCGAGATGGCTGAAGTCATAACCGAGTGCCGCGTCCACCAGGGTGTAGGACGGCACTTCCCGAGTATTCTCCCGGTCCGCCTGAATGCCCTCGGTGTAGCGTACCCCGGCGCCCAGGTCGAAGCCCGCCATGGGGCCCTGGTCGAAGCGGTAATGGCCCCAGGCGGTGGCCTGGTTGCGGGGAGCCTGGTTGACCCGGTTGCCTTCGATCCCGGGCTCCGCCTTGCTGTATTCGATGTCGGTGTAGGTGTAGCTGCCCTGTACCCGGAAGCGGTCGGTGAGCAGGGTCTGTGCTTCCAGCTCCACGCCCCGGGAACGGATCTCGCCGACCGGTACATAGATCGTGGTCTGCGGTTCACGGATCGCCAGGTTCTCCTGGTCGATGTGGAACAGCGACAGGGTGTAAAGGCCACGGCCGTCGCGGGGCTGATACTTGACGCCGGTTTCGTACTGGGTGCCTTCGGTAGGCTTCAGCGGGTCGCCGTTCTGGTCGGTGTAGACGCTTGGGTTGAACGACTCCGAGTAGCTCAAATAGGGCGCGAGACCGTTGTCCAGGCGGTAGAGCACGCCGGCCCGGCCGCTGAACTGCTCCTCGTCCTGGCTGGAGCGGGCACCGGTGTCCTGATTGACGTTGGCGGTACGCACCCAGTCGTAGCGGCCCCCCAGGGAGAAACGCCAGCGGTCCAGCGCGATCTGGTCACTAAGATAGACGCCGGTCTGGATCAGTTTGCGCTCATGGGGCACCGGGTCGCCAATGGCGGTGGGGGCCGCGCCGTACACTGGATCGAAGGCGTCGATGGCGGGGAAGGCTCCGCTGCTCCAGGCCGCGTCCACATCGCGGTGCTGGTAGTCGGCGCCAATCAGCAGGGTGTGTTGAAGATCGCCGGTGGCGAAGTCGGCGCGGGCCTGGTTGTCCACGGTGTAGGCATCGAGCTGTTCATCGGCGCCGGAATAGTAACGGCTGAGCTGATCACTGTTGCCCACCCACTGGTAGGAATACACCTGCTGCAGCTTCACGTCGCTGGTGATGTAGCGGAAATTCTGCCGCAGGCTCCAGGTGTCGTCGATGAAGTGCTGGAGCTGGTAGCCGAGCATTTTCTGAGTGCGCTCGAACTGCTCGTAGTCCGGCTCGCCTTCGAAGAAGGTGTTGACGATATAGCGGCCGTTGCGGCGGTACAGGCTGCCCTCGGCGGGCACGCCGCTGTGGCTGCCGCCTTGCGGATCGTCCTGGTAGTAGGCCATCAGGTCGAGCAGGGTGTTGTCGCCCAGTTCCAGGGTCAGGCTGGGCATGATCGCCCGGCGTTCCTGTTCCAGATGATCGAACTGGGTGTCGCCCTTGTCGGTCAGGCCCACCAGCCGATAGGCGACCCGGTCATTGACCGGGCCGGAGAAATCGAAGCCCGCGCCCCGATAGTTGTTGGTGCCGACGCCGAAGCGCAGTTCCTGGCGGGTTTCAAACAGCGGTTTCTTGCTGGTCAGGTTGACCAGGCCGCCGGGGGAGGCGCGACCGTACAGCACCGAGGTCGGGCCCTTGACGATTTCCACCCGTTCCAGGAAATAGGGGTCGATCTGCATGGAGCTGAAGGTGCCCCCATCGCCCATGGTCTTGAGGCCATCCAGATAGATGTTGTCGATGCTGTCGTCGGAGAAACCACGCAGCGACACATAGTCATAGCGCTTGGACGCGCCGATCTGGTCGGTGAACACGCCCGGGGTATAGCGCAGGGCCTGCTGAACGGTGTCCGAACCCTGTTCCTCGATCTGGCCGCGACGTACCACGGAGATCGATTGCGGTGTTTCCAGGGTGGGCGTGTCCACCTTGGTGGCTACCTGGGCGTTCACCGCCACCGGGGCCAGGGTGCTTTCGGTTACCGGCGCCGGTTCCAGGGTGATGCTGCCGTCGTCGTTGACCTGGTAGCGCAGGCCGCTACCGGCCAGTAGATGACTCAGGGCCTGGGGCGCGCTGTAGTCACCGCGCAGCGCCGGGCTCCGCTTGTCCCGGGTGATGTCGGCTTTGTAGAGCAGCTGCACGCCGGTGGCTTCGGCCAGTTCCGCCAGGGCGGCATCCAGGGGCTGGGCCTGGATGTCGAGCTGCGCCGCCCGGACGGGGCCGAGCAGCATCAGCCCGGCGGCGAGCAGCGCCAGGCGGGGGTAATTCATTGATTTCATGGAGTCGGTACCCTTTTTCAAAACGATGCAAATAGAAACCATTCGCGACAAAGGCACCCAGGAAGACGATGGCGGCTTCCATTTCTGAACCCCAAGAAGAATTTTTTTTCGTTTAATACAGCACCACCACGCCGGGCAGCTTCAGCGCCCGTACCGGCAGGGTCTGGGTGAGGGCGCTCAGCACCGCCTCGGGCTGGTCGGTGGAGAAGGTACCGCTTACCCGCCGTCCGGAGAGATCTGCGTTGAGCAGGACCAGCCGGTCCGGATGGTAGGGCCGTAGATCGCCGAGCAACTCGCCCAGGGGGCGGTCGCGGAATACCAGTCGCCCCCGCGCCCAGGCCAGCACGGCGTCGGCATCCACCGCCGTCACCTGGCCGATGTGGCCGTCGCGCCAGTGTACTTGCTGGTCGGCGGTGAGATGCCGCTGGCGGCGCCCATCGCCGGCCACCACGCTGCCCTCGGCCACGGTAAGACGCACCGCGCCATCCCGGTGGCGCACCTCGAAGCGGGTGCCGGTGACCCGTACCCGGGCGTCGCCGGCGCGCACCAGGAACGGGTGGGCCTTGTCCCTGGCCACCTGGAACAGGGCTTCGCCACGCACCACTTCCACCCGGCGATGGTCGCCGGTGACGTCGATGTTGATGGCGCTGCGACCGTTCAGGGTCACCCGGCTGCCATCCGCCAGGGTCAGGGTGCGCTGCTCGCCGGCGCCGGTGCGCGCGTCCGCGGTCCACACCGACCAGGGCAGGCCGGCGGCCACCACGAGCAGCACCGCCACCGCCGCCAGCAGGGCGCGGCAATGGGCCAGGGCGCGGGCGATGTACTTGCCCGCCATGCGTTCGGATACCCCCAGTCGCTGGCCGATTTCGCGCTGGCTGACGCCATCCAGCCGATTCCACAGCAGTGCCTGGCGCTGGTGCTCGGGAAGATCCGCCAGGGCGTTGTTGAGGCCGTCCACCGCCTGGGCGCTGCGGGCGGCGGATTCCGGTGTCGGGGTGTCGCTTTCCAGGCTCAGACCAGGGTCGGTGAGGGCCACGGTGGTGGGGCGGCGGCGTTGCTGGCGGAGATGGTCGATCAGCAGGTTGCGGGCGATGCGGAACACGAAGGCACGGGGATTGCGTGGCGTCTCCTGCTGGCCCTCCAGCCGGCGCAGACGCAAATACACCTCATGGCACAGATCGGCGGCCTGTTCCGGCGATTCCAGGCGTCGGCACAGGTAGCCATTGAGTTCCCGGGCGTGCTGTTGAAAGAGGTCGTCGGCCTGCATGGGGTGGCGCCCGCCCCAAGGGGCCGGCCATCGTGATTGAGAATGATTCGTGATCCGTTTGCGGCATTATGCCACCGCCGCGCGGCCCCGCGCCAGGGGCCTGGATCGGATCAACGCGGTGACCGGTAAGCATGGACACGGTGCCCGGGCTTGGAGAACACCCATTGCCAGAGCTGGATGGTACGGGCCCGGAAGGCGCCGGCGCACAGGTTCAGATAGTAGTGCCACATGCGTTGGAAACGTTCGTCATAGCGGCCCTTGAGCTCCGGCCAATGGGCCAGGAAGTTGGCGTCCCAGGCTTTCAGGGTACGCGCGTAGTCCGGGCCGAAACTGTGCACGTCCTCCACCACGTAACGGTATTCCGCGTGGCGGGCGATCTGTTTGATGGAGGGCAGCTCGCCGTTGGGGAAGATGTATTTGTCGATCCAGGCGTCGTGGCTGTTGGTGCTTTCGTTGTTGCCGATGGTGTGCAGCAGCATCAGGCCCCGGTCCTTGAGCAGATGCCGGGTGGTTTCCATGAAGGTCCGGTAGTTGCGGCGGCCGACATGCTCGAACATACCCACCGACACCACCCGGTCGTATTGGCCGCTGATCGTGCGGTAGTCCTTGAGCAGCACCTCCACCGGCAGGTCCGCGCAGCGCCGCCGGGCCAGTTCCGCCTGCTCGGTGGAGACGGTGACGCCGAGGGCACGCACCCCATAGTGGCGGGCGGCGTGGTCGAGCAGGCTGCCCCAGCCACAGCCGATGTCGAGCAGGGTCATGCCCGGTTCCAGCTCCAGCTTGCGGCAGATCAGATCCAGTTTGGCTTCCTGGGCTTCGTGCAGGGTGGTGGCATCCTTCCAGTAGCCGCAGCTGTAGGCCATGGTCGGGTCGAGCATTTTCTCGAACAGATCGTTACCCAGATCGTAATGCTGTTCCGCCACCTGGCGTGAACGTCGCAGGCTCTGGCGGTTGCGCAGGTTGTGGCCGAGCAACTGCAGGGCCAGGGTCCATTTGTTCTTGCCCAGGTCCTCGGCGCCGGCGCGCAGGATGCGGTGGATGAACTCGTCCAGGGCATCGCAGTCCCACCACCCGTCCATGTAGGATTCGCCCAGTCCCAGCGAGCGCCGGGCGGCGATGCGTGACAGGGTATCCGGGTGGTGAATCTGCATGTCCCAGGGGCGCCGGCCATTGATTTGAATGTCGGCGTTGGCGAGAACGGAGGCGATCAAGTCGTCGATGGCGCGCGACCCGGTGCGGGGGGCGTCGTCGCGGCTGCGTGAACCGAGCATACAGCATCTCCTTCAGGGTTGATTGAAGACTGCATGGGTGTCACGGGCGTCAGCATGGCTGCCCTGGGACCATTCTTTGACGCTCGTTTCACGGAAGCAAGCGCCCGGCATCATGAAAAATCGCCGAAGTTCCCCGCGGAACTTTGTTTTTACAATAATATTCAAATAGTTGGCGCGCCGGCTCCGATGGTATGAACACCTTCTATGGGTGTGATTTGGGTCCGCTATTCTTCTTTCTCGCGCTTTTTCTGGAGCAGTACATGGATTCTTTGACGCAGGCGGCGCTCGGCGGCGCCCTGGGTGGCGCGGTGCTGGGCAGCCGGCTTGGCCGTGGCGCCATTGTCGGCGGCGCGCTGCTGGCCACCCTGCCGGACCTGGATGTGCTGATCGATTACGGCGACGCGGTGGCCAACTTCTCCGAGCACCGTGGCTTCAGCCATTCACTGCTGGTGCTGGCGCCCCTGGCCACGCTGCTGGCGTGGGCGCTGAGCCGCTGGAAACCGGCGCCTGGTTTAGGCCGTTGGTGGGCGTTTACTACCCTGGTGCTGCTGACCCACCCGTTGCTGGATGCCTTCACCACCTATGGCACCCAGCTCTGGTGGCCGCTGGGGGCGCCGGTGGCGCTCAACAGCGTGTTCATCATCGATCCGCTTTACACCCTGCCGTTACTGATCGCGGTGCTGATCGCGCTGATCAAGCCCCCAGCGCTCACCGCGCTGTCCGTGGGGCTGGGGTTGTCCAGCGCCTATCTGGCCTGGAGTCTGGTGGCCCAGCAGTGGATGACCGGGCGGGTGGAAAACGTCCTGGCGGAGCGGGGGCTTGAGGGCGCCCCGCTGATGGTGCAGCCGATGCCGTTTTCCACCCTGCTGTGGCGTGCCACCGCTGTCGCACCGGATCGTCGCCTGGAAATGGTCACCGGGGTGTTCGACGGCGACCAGCCTCTTTATGTGGAGGTCTTTCCCCGCGATCCGGGTTTGCAGGCCCAGGCCGAGCAATTGACGGACGGGCGTCGCCTGGCCTGGTTCACCGGTGGGTTTCTGGATTACCGTCGCGATGGCGACCGCCTGGTGGTCACCGACGTGCGCCTGGGCGTGCCGGGCGCCCATCCGTTTCAGTTCGTGATCGCGGACCAGGGGCTGGACGGTTGGCAACCCCTCACCAGCAGCCGGTTGCCCCGGCCGATGGTCAACGAGGAGGCCTGGCCGGCGCTATGGCGGCGCACCTTCGCTCTGGCGCCGGTGCTGTGCCTGCGCTCGCAGACCGCTGGCGACAGCGTCGCCGCCTGCCGCTAGCGGTCAGCCCCAGCCGGCCAGCACCAGCTTGCCGATGGTGGCGCCGCCTTCCAGGCGGCGGTGGGCTTCCTTGAGGTTGTCCGCGTTGATGGTGCCCAGGCTTTCGGAAAGGGTGGTTTCCAGCACGCCGGTTTCCATCAGCCGGGCGGCCTCGGCGAGGATGCGGCCCTGGCGCTCCATGTCCACGCCGAACAGGGCGCGGGTGAACATGAACTCCCAGGCGAAGCGGGCACTCTTGGGCTTCAGCGGGTTGGTGTCCAGCGGCCCTCGGGCGTCGACGATGGAAACGATGCCGCCCAACGGCGCCACCAACTGGCAGACCTCGTTCCAATAGCCGTCCGGCTCCTGGGCCAGCAGAATGGCGTCCACCTGTTCGATGCCAAGCGCCTTGAGTGGCGCCACCAGGCCCTGGCGGTAGTCGATGGTGTGGTGGGCGCCCATGGCCCGACACCATTCGGCGGAGCGTTCGCGGCCGGCGGTGGCGATCACCGTCATGCCGAAATGGCGCGCCGCCAGTTGCGTGGCGATGGAACCGACACCGCCGGCGCCGCCAACGATCAGCAGGGTTTTGCCCTTGGCGTTTTGCGGGGTGAGGCCGAGCTGGTCTTCCAGGGCTTCCCAGGCGGTCAGGGTGGTCAGCGGCAGAGCGGCGGCCTCCTGCAGGCCGATTCCTTCCGGCGCCTTGGCGACGATGCGCTCGTCCACGCACTGGTACTGGGCGTTGGAGCCCTGGCGCTGCATGGCGCCGGCGTACCAGACCCGGTCGCCGGGCAGAAAGCCGCGTACTTCCGAGCCCACCGCCTCGACGCGCCCGGCGGCGTCGTAGCCCAGCACCTTGTAGTCTTTTTCCGCCAGGGGGCGTTGGCGTACCTTGGTGTCCACCGGGTTCACCGACACCGCCTCCACCGCCACCAGCAGGTCCCGGGGGCCGGGTCGCGGCTGGTCCAGCTCAATGTCTTCCAGGGCGTGCACGTCCTCGATGGCGCGGGGTTGGTTGAAGCCGACTGCTTTCATGGGGCCTCCGGGCTAATGTGCTTCGTGGGGAGATTGTGGCACCGTAGGAGCGCGCTCCTACAAACAACAAGGATACCATCATGAATTTTGAAGAATACCGGCGCCACGACGGTCTGGGGTTGGCGGAGTTGGTGGCCAAGGGGGAGGTCACCGCCGAGGAAGTGCTGGAGGTGGCGATCCAGCGCGCGGAAGCGGTGAACCCCAAGCTCAACGGGCTGATCATTCCCCTCTACGAGGAAGCCCGGCGGCGTGCCGGCGAGCCTTTGGAAGGCCCCTTCGCCGGCGTGCCCATGCTGGTCAAGGATCTGTTCCAGGAGATCGGCGGGGCGCCGGCTTACAGCGGCAACAAGGCGCTCAAGAACATGGACTTCCGCGCCCCCCGGGATTCGGAACTGGTGCGCCGCTGGAAGGCCGCCGGGGCGGTACCGTTCGGGCGCACCAATACCCCGGAGTTCGGCTCCAAGGGCGTCACCGAGCCGGAATCCTTCGGCGCCAGCCGCAACCCCTGGAACCCGGACCATACGCCGGGTGGTTCCTCCGGCGGTTCGGCGGCGCTCACCGCCGCCGGCGTGGTGCCCTTCGCCGGTGCCAACGACGGCGGCGGCAGCATTCGTATTCCCGCCGCCTGCTGCGGCCTGTTCGGGCTCAAGCCCGGCCGTGGGCGCACCCCCTGGGGCCCGGAATTCGTGGAAGCCCTGCACGGCATTTCCGTGAACCATGTGGTGAGCCGCTCGGTGCGTGATTCCGCCGCTCTGCTGGACGCCACCCACGGCGATGAGCACGGCGGTCTGTTCCACATCGCGCCGCCGCAACGGTCCTATCTCAGCGAACTGGAGCGCGACCCGGCGCCGCTGAAAATCGGTTTCTCCCTGACCTCGCCCATCGGCACCCCGGTGGACCCGGAGGCGGTCAAGGCGGTGGAGGACACCGCCGGTCTGCTGGAAAGCCTGGGCCACCACGTGGAGGAGGCGGCGCCATCCCTCGACATGATGGCCATGAGCATGGACTGGCTGGGCATCTGGTTCACCAAGTGCGCCTCCGAGGTGGCCCGGGTCAAGCAGCTCACCGGCTGTGGTGACGAGGGCTTCGAGCTGGATACGCTGGCCATGGCCGCCTTCGGCCACGCCACCAGTGCCGACGACTACCTGGGCTTCTACCAGCGCGGCCAGCTCTACTCCCAGCAACTGGCGGACTTCCATGACCGCTATGATTTCTGGCTCACTCCCACCCTGGCCATGCAGCCGGCGGCCATCGGTGCCTCCGCCACGCCGGCCTGGCAACAAAACGCCCTCAAGGTGATCCTCAAGCTGCGCGCCAGCAAGCTGGTGATGAAATCCGGGCTGGTGGAACAGATGGCCCGGGAAAACATGAAGTACGTGCCCTTCACCCAGCTCGCCAACTTCACCGGCGTGCCGGCCATGTCGGTGCCCCTGCACTGGTGCGAAAGCGGCCTGCCCATGGGCGTGCAGTTCGTCGGCACCCATGGCGACGAAGGCCGGCTGCTGGCTCTGGCCGGGCAACTGGAAAAAGCGAAACCGTGGTTTGATCGTATGCCGGAGCTTTAAAACCCATCGCGACTGAAGCGGAACGCCGCCCGGTCGCTCCTACCGCTTTCATCGGACGTTCGGTGGTGGATTCGGAGCCGCGGTAGGAGCGACTTCAGTCGCGATCAAGCCATCCGAAGCCTATACCTTCTCTATCGGCACAACACCTCGTCGAGGATCTCGATCCAGTGCCTTACCGGCGTACGCCCAGCCGCGCCCAGGTGCATGTGGCAGCCGATGTTGGCGGTGGCGATGGTGTCCGGCTGGCCGCTTTCCAGGGCGTCGAGTTTTTGGTCGCGCAGTTGCCGGGCCATGGCCGGTTGGGTGATCGAATAGGTGCCGGCGGAGCCGCAGCACAGGTGGCCGTCGGGCACCGGGGTGAGCTCGAAGCCCAGCCGGGTGAGCACGCTTTCGGTGACGCCGGCCAGGCGCTGGCCGTGCTGCAGGGTGCAGGGGCATTGGAAGGCCAGCCGGCCTTCGGCGTGCACCGTCAGCGCTTCCAAATCCTCTCCGGCGAGAAATTCCGCCGGGTCCCGGGTGTGCTCGCTGACGCGGCGGGCCTTGTCGGCGTAAGCCGGGTCCTCCCGCAGCACCTTGCCGTATTCCTTGATAAAGGCACCGCAGCCGCTGGCGGTGGGAATAATCGCCTCCACGCCGTCGTCCAGGGCGGCGATCCAGGTGTCGATATTGCGTTTGGCCCGGGCCAGGCCGGTGGCCTGGCCGTCGAGATGATAGTCCACGGCGCCGCAGCAGCCGGCGCCGGACCAGACTTCCGCGCCGATGCCCAGGCGGTCCAGCACCCGGGCGGTGGCGGCGTTGGTGTTGGGCGACAGGGCCGGTTGCACGCAGCCGGCCAGCAGCGCCACCCGGCGTCGATGGCCGCCGCCGGGCCAGGCGCCCGGTGACGGCACCCGGGCGGGAATCTTCTCTTTCAGCGCCGCCGGCGCCAGCGGTCGGGCCAGACGGCCCAGCGCCATCAGCGTGGCGAACAGCCGGGGGCGCGGCATCAGGGCGCGCAGGCCCCGGCGCAGCAGGCGTTCCCGAGGGGAGCGGGGCACCCGGCGTTCCAGCTCCGGCCGGGCGATGTCCAGCAGGGAGTGGTAGTCCACGCCGGAGGGGCAGGTGGTTTCGCAGGCGCGACAGCTCAGGCAGGCGTCCAGATGTTGCTGGGTGCCTTCGCCGGGTTCGTTGCCTTCCAGCATTTCTTTCATCAAATAGATGCGCCCGCGCGGGCCGTCCAGTTCGTCGCCGGTGAGCTGGTAGGTGGGGCAGGTGGCGTTGCAGAAGCCGCAGTGCACGCAGCTGCGCAGAATCGATTCCGCCTCCTCGGCGCGTGGCAGTTGGCGGGCGGTGTCGCTGAGTTGGGTTTGCATGGCCGGCCTCCGGTTACAGGTCCGCGTAGAGCCGGCCCGGATTGAAAATCCGCTCCGGGTCCAGGCGGGCTTTCAGCGTCTGGTGGTAGCGCAGCAGGGCCGCCGGCAGCGGGTGGAACGGCGCGTCCTCCGGCTCGTCACCGCTGAAACGGGTGGCGGAACCGCCGGCACTGGCCGCTAGCTGTCGCAGGGTGTCGGTGTCCGCGTCGCTTTTCAGCCAACGCTGGGCGCCGCCCCAATCGCTGAGCCGGGTGCCGGGCAGGTCCAGCTCCGGGGTCGCCGGCGGCAGGGACAGGCGCCACAGCGGTTTGGCGCCGTCGAAGAACGGAAGTTTTTGGTCGCGCAGTTTCTGCCAGTAGTGCGCGTCCTCCAGCGGCTCGCCGCCGATCTCCGCCACCGCCGCGTCCACCGAGCCCTGGTTGCCTTCCAGGCGCAGCCGCAGCAGGCCGCCGCCGTGGCAGGCGGCGGACAGGGGCAGGCCGCGTCGGCGCCAGTTCAGTATCCGTTCCCGGGCCTGTTCGCCGGTGAGTCGCAGTTGCAGAGAGCGGCTGGCGCGGGGGCGCGGCAGCACCTTGAACGACACTTCCGTGATCAGCCCCAGGCAGCCGAAGCTGCCGGCCATCAGCCGGGACAGGTCGTAGCCGGCCACGTTCTTCATCACCTCGCCACCGAAACGCAGGTGCCGGCCCTCGCCGGTGATCACCCGGGTGCCGAGCACGAAGTCCCGCACCGAACCGGCCCAGGGCCGGCGCGGGCCGGCCAGGCCGCTGGCCACCATGCCGCCGACGCTGGCGTCGCCGCCAAACAGGGGCGGCTCGAACGGCAGCATCTGGCCCTGCTCCGCCAGGGTGGCGATCAGTTCACTCACCCGGGTGCCGGCGCGGGCGGTGACCACCAGCTCGCTGGGGTCATAATGGACCACGCCGTGGTGGCCCAGCGTATCCAGCACCTCGCCGTCCACCGGCCGGCCCAGGTGGGATTTGCCGCCGGTACCGCGCGGGCACAGCGGGCGGCGCTCGGCGCGGGCGGCGCGCACCCGCTCCAGCAGGGCTTCGGACTGATCGCCCATCAGAACCGCTCCAGTTCGGGAAACGGCAGTTCGCCACGGTGAATGTGCATGGCGCCGAACTCCGCGCAACGGTTCAGGGTGGGGATGTTCTTGCCCGGATTGAGCAGCCGCTGCGGATCGAAGGCGGCCTTCACCGCGTGGAAGCAGGTGATCTCGTCGGCGTCGAACTGGCTGCACATCTGGTTGATCTTCTCGCGGCCCACGCCGTGCTCGCCGGTGATGCTGCCGCCCACCGCCACGCACAGCTCCAGGATGCGCCCGCCCAGGGCCTCGGCCCGGTGCAGTTGGTCACTGTCGTTGGCGTCGAACAGGATCAGCGGGTGCATGTTGCCGTCGCCGGCATGGAAGACGTTGGCCACGCGCAGGTCGTATTCCCGGGACAACGCCTCGATGCCGGCCAGCACCTTGGGCAGCTCCCGTTTGGGGATGGTGCCGTCCATGCAGTAGTAGTCCGGCGAAATGCGCCCCACCGCCGGAAAGGCCGCCTTGCGGCCGGCCCAGAAGCGCTGCCGTTCGGCGTCGTCCCGGGCCTGGCGGATGTCGGTGGCGCCGGCGTTTTCCACCACCGCGCGCACCCGTTGGCAGTCCTCGTCCACGTCGCTTTCCACGCCGTCCAGCTCGCACAGCAGAATGGCGGCGGCGTCGCGGGGGTAGCCGGCGTGGGCGAAATCCTCGGCGGCGCACAGGGCCAGGTTGTCCATCATCTCCAGGCCGCCGGGAATGACGCCGGCGGCGATGATGTCGGCCACCGCCTGGCCGGCGTTCTCCACGCTATCGAAGCTGGCCAGCAGCACCTTGGCGCGGGGCGGCGTCGGCAGCAGCTTCACGGTGATCTCGGTGACGATGCCGAGCATGCCCTCGGAGCCGGTGAACAGGGCCATCAGGTCGAAGCCGGGGGTATCCAGCGCGTCGCTGCCGAGCGTCAGGCACTCGCCGTCCACGGTGACGATTTCCAGCTTCAGCAGGTTGTGCACGGTGAGGCCGTATTTCAGGCAGTGCACGCCGCCGGCGTTCTCCGCCACGTTGCCGCCGATGGAACAGGCGATCTGTGACGACGGGTCCGGCGCGTAGTACAGACCATAGGGCGCGGCGGCCTGGGAAATGGCCAGGTTGCGCACGCCGGGCTGCACCCGGGCGGTGCCGGCCTCGGCGTCGATTTCGAGAATGCGGTTGAAGCGCGCCATCACCAGCAGGATGCCCTTTTCCAGCGGCAGGGCGCCGCCGGACAGGCCGGTGCCGGCGCCCCGGGCCACCACCGGCACCCCTTCCTCGCTGGCGATGGCCATCAGCGCCTGGACCTGCGCCAGGGTGTCCGGCAGCGCCACCAGCATGGGCACGGTGCGGTAGGCGGACAGGCCGTCGCATTCGTAGGGCGTCAGATCCTCGCGACGATGCAGTACATGCAGGTCGGGCAGGTCTCGCCGCAGGCGGTTGAGCAGGGCCGCCTTGTCCACTTCGGGCAGGGGGCCGTCGAGCCGTTCATCGTAATGCATGGTTCCGCCGGACTGATGTTATTGGAATCTCGGAGGCCGGTCGTCAGTGTGCAACGGGGCCAGGGTGGCGGCAAGGGAGGCTCGACGTTGGTCGAAAGCGGTGTCGCCGATGCTATGATGAGCGCGGTTTGAACAGGGGCGCTATCGTGACGGCACACATTCTGATCGTTGACGACGAGCCGAGGGTGGCGGAGCCGCTGAGCTTCGCCCTCAAGCGGGAGCATTTCCGGGTCACCCACGTGGAGCGGGGCGAGCAGGCGCTGGCGGTGCTGGATAAGGACCCGCCGGCGCTGGTGGTGCTGGACGTGGGCCTGCCGGACATCAACGGCTTCGACGTGCTCAAGCGGGTGCGTCGGGACAGCGAGGTGCCGGTGCTGTTTCTGACCGCCCGCGAGGACGAACTGGACCGCATCCTGGGCCTGGAGCTGGGCGGCGACGACTATGTCACCAAGCCGTTCAGTCCCCGCGAGGTGGTGGCCCGGGTGCGCGCCATCCTCAAGCGCCAGGGCGCCGCGCCGGCGGCCACGCCGGTGCCGGACTGGCGCGTGGACGAGCACGCCGCCCGGGCCTGGTTCCGCGACCGACCCCTCACCCTGACTCTTTCGGAATACCGGATTCTGGAAGCCCTGGTGCGGCACCCGGGCCAGGTGTTCAGCCGCGCCCGGCTGCTGGACATTTGCGGCAGCGAGGAAGACAGCTTCGAGCGCGCCGTGGACACCCATATCAAGACCCTGCGCGCCAAGCTCCGGCCCCTGGGCGGCGATGCCTGGATCGTGACCCGCCGTGGCCTGGGCTATGTGCTGGAACGGCCATGAAGCTGAGCCGCCAACTGCTGCTGATTTTCTTCCTTGTGATGGGGCTGGTGAGCTGGTTCACCATGGACCTGGTGCTCGGCGAGGCCAAGCCGCTGGTACGCCAGTCGGCGGAGGAGACCCTGGTGGACGCCGCAAACCTGCTGGCGGAAATCATCGCCTCGGACGCGGGCGAACAGCGGCTGACGATTACCCCGGATTTGCGGGCCGCTCTGCAGCGTTACGCGGACCGTTCCCCCGCCGCCTCCATCTGGGGCCTGAACAAGAACCGCACCGACACCCATATCTATGTCACCGATGCCCGGGGCGTGGTGCGGTTCGATTCCCAGGGTATGAACGAAGGCGAGGATTTCTCGCAATGGAATGATGTGTTGCTGACCCTGCAGGGCAAGTACGGCGCCCGTACCACCCGCTCCGACCCGGATGATCCCACTTCCTCGGTGCTGTACGTGGCGGCGCCGATACGTCACGACGGCACCCTGATCGGCGTGGTCACCCTGGGCAAGCCCGGCGCCTCGATCCAGCCGTTCGTGGCGCAGGCGGAGAGGCGGCTGATCCGTTACGGCTGGATGGCGCTCACCGTGTGCCTGCTGATGGGGGTCGGCCTGGCCTGGTGGATCAGCCGCCGGGTGGGGAGGTTGCGCGCCTATGCGCTGGCGGTGGCGGAAGGCGGCCGGCCGGCGCCGCCGCGCTTCCGGGTACGCGACGAAATTCACGATCTGGCGCGGGCGGTGACCGCCATGCGCCGGCGCCTGGAAGAACGCTCCCGCCTGGAAAATCACACCGCCATGCTCACCCATGAAATGAAAAGCCCGCTGGCGGCGATTCGTGGTGCCGGGGAAATTCTCGCCGAGGAAATCAGCGACCCGGCCCTGCACCGGCTCACCGACAATGTGGTGCACGAGAGCCAGCGGCTCAGTGACCTGCTGGATCGCATGCTGGCGCTGGCCCGTCTGGAAAAACTGGAAAGCCTGCCGCCCCGACGCGATCAAGCTCTGGCACCGTTGCTGGAAGAGTGGCGCCGCAGCCGCCAGGTGCTGCTTGATGGCAAGCAGCTTGCTGTGGCAGTGGAGGGCGAAGCGGTGCTGCGCCTGGACCCGGACACCGCCCGGCTGGCGCTGTTCAACCTGCTCGACAACGGGCTGCGCTTCGCCGACGCCGGTTCCACCCTGGTGGTGGCCGGCTGGCGCGACGGGGACAGCGGAGGCGTCACGGTCACCAACCACGGCCCGCGCATTCCGGACTATGCCCTGGAGCGCGTCAGCGAACGCTTCTATTCCCTACCGGCGCCGGGCGATGAGAAAAGCTCCGGCCTGGGCCTGGCCATGGTCCGCGAAGTGGCCGAACTGCACGGCGGCTGGCTGCGCGTCGAAAACCTTGACCACGGCGTGCGCGTCACGCTTTGCCTGGGCTGAGAGCGCACACGAAACGCCCACATTCCCCCCACACCCGCCGGGCAAGCTGGACGCTCCGAACCAAGGGAGACGACCATGGCCCAGAGTCCATTGAAGAAAATCCTGATCATCGCCGGCCTGATGCTGGTGTTGGTGGCGCCGCTGCTGATGATCCAGGCGAAGATCAACGAACGCCAGCAGCGCGCGGCGATGGTAAGCCAGGAGGTAAGCCGCCAATACGCCGGCGAGCAGACCGTGTCCGGCCCGGTCATCATGGTGCCCCAGGTGCGCCGCCACGAGGTTGCCTACCAGGACCAGGAAAGCGGCGAACGCCGTACCCGCGGCGAGTTCCGGCACGAGCTGGCCAGCCAGGTGCCGGACACCCTCACCATCGAAGGGCAGCTCAAGACCCGCACCCTGTACCGGGGCATCTACGGGACACCGGTCTACCAGAGTGGCCTGAACCTGGAAGCGCGTTTTCCGGAAAACTGGCAGCAGGTGTCCGACCGCGCTGTGCGCGATCGCGGCCCGGCGCTGTTGGTATTGCGGGTCGGCGATTTGCGTGGTTTGGCGGAACGGCCCCGGCTGCGTATCGGTGAACGAACCCTGCCGCTGCTGGAGCCCGGCGAGATACCGGAAGCCCTGGGCGGCAATGTGCTGGTGGCGCCGCTGCCCCGGGAACTGGAGGGGCCCTTCACCGTTTCCGTGGACCTCAACCTCAATGGCAGCCGGTCGCTGGCGGCCCTGCCCCTGGCCAAGGAAACGCGCATGACCCTGCGCGGCGACTGGCCGCACCCCGGGTTCACCGGCCTGTTGCTTCCGGCGGACCGGGAGATCTCCGACCAGGGGTTCATGGGGCGCTGGTACACCAACAGTCTGGCGGCGGCGAGCACCCTCGCCTGTGCCCGGGACACGGCGCGGTGCCAGGAGCGCGACAAGGCGTTGCGGGTGGAGCTGGTGCAGCCGGTCACCGGCCTGCTTTCCAGCGAGCGGGCACTCAAATACAGCTACCTGATCGTCGGCCTGACCTTCGCCGCTTTCTTCCTGTTCGAGGTGATGCGGCGCGTGTCCGTGCATCCCATGCAGTATCTGCTGGTGGGGCTGGCGTTGGCCATGTTCTATCTGCTGTTGGTGGCGTTGGGCGAACATCTGGATTTCGCCTGGGCCTATGGCATCGGCGGGCTGGCCTGTGTCGGCCTGATCGGCGTGTATCTCAGCGCGGTGTTGCGTTCCCGGAAAGCGGGGTGGGGGTTCGCTGGCGCCCAGGGGCTGGTGCTGGCGTTGATCTACGCCATCCTCAATGCCGAGGACTACGCCCTGCTGATGGGATCGCTGTTGCTGTTCGCCACGCTGGCGGCGGTGATGTTACTGACCCGTCATGTGGATTGGGGCGCCCACGCTCGTGGTCAGCAAGGCACGTCGTGAAGGAAAGAACGGGCCGGGGCGATGCCCCGGCCGTGGCGGTGTGATCAGCCGTCGATGGTGGCGGCGTCGGAACCCTGCATGGCGTTCACTTCTTCCACGTCCACCAGGGTGCGACCGTCGTCGTGGTCCACTTCGCCGACCAGATCCAGGCGCGTGCCGGTCTGCAGCTGGCGGTCGCCGGTGAGGCCGGTGTCCAGTTCGATCTCGATGGTGCCGGCGGTGTCGCGCAGCAGGTAATGTTCATCTTCCATGACCTGCACCACTTCACCGCTGAGGTGCACCATCTTGCCTTCCTCAATGCCTTGCTTGATGGCGGCGCTGTCCGCCTGGATGGCGTCGCCGGCGTGGGCCACGGAGAAGGTACCCGCCAGGGCGGCGGCAATGATCAGCTTTTTCATGGCAATCCTCCTTGTTCGCTCGGATACGAGTAAGGAGTATGGCAGCCGAAAGGGCCCTTTGTTGCGGTGTGGTTGTAAAGGAGCATTAAAAGCCGGATCGGGGTTTGGTGGATTCCGTGGGCGTTGTTTCCCTCCATCCGGGCCCACACCGAGACGCTTCGGGGTAGCGTCACGCGCGGCTCCGTAGGGCGGCGCGCTAAGGCCCCTCGCCCTGCGGCAACGGCGGCCACCACCCCTGAATGGCGCCGTCGGCCACCGCCGCCAGATCGCCGAACTGCAGCAGCACGAATTCGCTCTGGGTGGGCCGGAAGAAAATCAGGTCGCCCACCTCCAGGTCGGTGGCCGGGGAGCCGTTGTACATCATCTGGTTGGTGCTCACGCCGTACAGTCTATTGCTCTCGATGCCCGGCGGCGACACCGGTTGCGCTTTCCAGTAGCCGCCATAAATGAAGTAGGTGCGCCGCCGGTTCGGGTCCCACAGGGTCCAGGCGTCGCCGAGGGGCACCGGGCCGGGCAGGTCGAGGCCGTCCCGGGCCTTGAGCACCGGGGTGGCGATGAACGCCGCCGGCTCGAAGGCGGCCAGGGTGTCCAGGTCGAAGTCGCTGGGTTTGACCAGGGCGGAGCCGGCGGCCAGTTCGTTGAGTGGTGTTTCGTCGCCGTGCAGGGCGAAAGTGGGGCTGCCGGCGCCGTTGAAGGTGAGCGGCTGGTCCCGGTAGCGCGGATGGGTGTGGTACAGCCGGTCGATGAAGCCCTGGTACACCGCCTGGCTTTTGCGCAGGGAGTCCTCGCGGGTTTCCAGAATCGCCGGTACCTTGCCGACATGGGCGTCGTAGCCCATGAAACCGCTGAACGCCAGATGTTCGGGGTGGGCGTCGATCAGGGTCATCAGGGCGTCCAGCTCATGGGGGTCGGCGAGGCCTCCCCGATGCAGGCCCACGTCCAGCTCCAGGTTGACGCGCAGGCGCCGGTTCAGGCGCCGGGCCAGGGCCAGGTATTCGCGCAGCCGGGCTTCGCTGTCGATCAGCCATTGCAGCTGGCGGTCCGGGTTGAAGCCGGCGTCCGCCGGCAGCTCCTCATAGAAGCGCGCCGCCGCGTTCACCGGCATGGGCTTGCCCAGCAGCAGGTCGCAGCCCGGCTCGGCGGCGGCCAGGGCATTGATGAACGGCTGGTGGAACACCATGGCCCGGCGGCTGCCGGTTTCCGCCATCACCGCCTGGATCAGCGGCACGCTGGGCAAGGACTTGGCGACGATGCGGTAATCCCGGCCCGGCGGCAGGCGTTCCATCAGGCGCCGGCAGTTGTCGGCCAGCCGCTGGCGGTCGATAAGCAGCACCGGCCGGCCCGGGCCCCGGTTGCGCAGCAGTTCGTTGAGGCCCTGGAAATAGGGCGGATGGGGCGCGCCCCGGTCGCCGGGTTTGAGCCACCAGGCCACCGCCAGGCCGCCGCCGAGGGCGAGCAGGAAGGTGCGTCGTTTCATGGTTGTTATCCGTTTTCGAGGAACAAACGCCTGAGGTGATCATTGAGCAGACGGCCGTTTGGGTCCAGTTCCTGGCGGATTGCCAGGAAGTCGTCGAAGCGCGGGTACAGCTCGCGCAACTCCGTGGCGCCCAGGCCATGGAGTTTGCCCCAGTGGGGCCGGCCCTGGCAGCGCCTCAGCACCGGTTCGGTGGCCTCGAACAGTGGCCGGTAGTCCTGCTTGTAATACTGGTGCACGGAGATACTGGCGCCGGGGCGCTGGCTGAACATGGAGAGCAGGGTGTCGTCGGCGGCCACATAGCGGAACTCGATCGGGAAGAACACATTGATGTCGCGCTCGCGGATCGTCTCGCACACCTGGCGCAGGCAGTCCACGCCCCGCTCCGCGGGCACCGTGTATTCCATCTCGTTGAAGCGCACCGTGCGGCGGTTGGCGTAAATCTTGTGGGCCGGCCCCCAGCGGCGGTTCTCCTCGACGAAGAAAGTCACCAGTTTTTGCAGCGTGGAAGTCAGCCAGCCGGCGCGCATGGCCAGCTCGGAGACCATTTCCAGCAGGTCGTTGCTGTCGTCCTGGGCCAGGTTGTCGTCTTCCCGGTCGGTGGGCGTCATGGTCTTGACGATGGCGGTGCCGCCCAGGGGGAAGGCGAAGAATTCGATGTTGCGGAAGTTGTCCTTTTCCCGCGCCACGAAGTCCATGGCTTCGTCCAGGGGCAGGGTCCAGGTGTGCTCCTCCAGGCGGTAGCCGGGCGTGGTGCGCAGGGACACCTCGGTGACCAGGCCCAGGGCGCCCACCGAGCAGCGCGCGGCGTCGAACAGCTCGCCGTCCTTCGCCGTCAGCCGGTGGCGCCGGCCGGTCATGTCCAGCAGGGTGAGCCCGTCCACCTGGGCGGACAGGCTGGGCAGCCCCAGGCCGGTGCCGTGGGTGCTGGTGGCGATGGCCCCGGCCAGGGATTGCAGGTTGATGTCCGGTTCGTTGATCAGGCTTTGCCCCTCGCCCCAGGCCTGGGCGCCGGCCTGGGCGATGCGGGTGCCGGCGCCGAAGTGCAGCACGTCGCCATCGCGGCCGCGCAGGCCGGCCATCGCTTCCAGGGAGACCAGGGTGTCGTCGGTGGGCACCACGCCGCTGAACGAGTGGCTGCCGCCGAAGGCGCGCACCGTGCCGGTGGTGGCGGCCAGCAGTTGCTTCAGGGCGTCCTCGGTGGCCGGATAGGCCAGATCCCGGGGGCGGGCGCTCTGGTTACCGGACCAGTTTTGCCACTGGCCGCCGCCCGGTTGCTCCGAGGCGCGGGCCAGGGTGGGCAGGGCGCCGGCCCCGGCGGTGGCCGCCAGCGCCTTGAGAAAGCCGCGGCGGTCCAGGGAAAGATTGAAAGCCATGACGGTTCCTGTTTGTTTTTATGGAACCATCGTACCAATCACGCAGCGAGGCGCAATTGACTCAGGGGCCGTCCGCCCCGGGGTCGGGAGTCACAGCCGGTAAGCGGCCAGCCACTGCTCCAGTTGCGCCGGCTGCATGGCGCCGGCCTGGCGGGCCAGCTCACGGCCCTCGCGGAACACGATCAGGGTGGGGATGCTGCGAATGCCAAAGCGCCCGGCCAGGGCCGGCTCCGCTTCGGTGTCGAGCTTGGCGAAGCGCAGGTCCGGCTCCAGCCGGCCGGCGGCCTGGGCGAACACCGGCGCCATCACCTTGCAGGGGCCGCACCAACTGGCCCAGAAATCCACCACCACGGGCAGCTCCGAGCGTTCCACCACGGCGCTGAAATTGGCGCTGGTAAGGGTGATCGGGGCGCCCTCGAACAGGGGGCGTTTGCATTTGCCGCAGCGCGGGCGGTCGGCGCGGCGGGCCGCCGGGATGCGGTTGACCGCGCCGCAGTGGGCGCAGCCCAGGGTCAGGGTGTCGGACATGACGCGGGTCTCCGGTTACGCATCCTGTTTATATGATGGCGCCGGGACCCGCTTCAAGCGCTGTCAGAGATCAATGCCGAGCTGGTCCCAGAGTTCGTCCACGCGCTGCTTCACGTCTGCGTCCATGGTGATCGGCGTGCCCCACTCGCGGCTGGTTTCACCGGGCCATTTGGTAGTGGCGTCCAGGCCCATCTTGGAGCCCAGGCCGGCCACCGGAGAAGCGAAGTCCAGGTAGTCGATGGGCGTGTTCTCCACCAGCACCGTGTCCCGGGCCGGGTCCATGCGGGTGGTGATCGCCCACATCACGTCCTTCCAGTCGCGGGCGTTCACATCGTCGTCGCAGACGATCACGAACTTGGTGTACATGAACTGGCGCAGGAACGACCACACGCCCATCATCACCCGCTTGGCGTGGCCGGCGTACTGCTTCTTCATGGTCACCACCGCCATGCGGTAGGAGCAGCCCTCCGGCGGCAGATAGAAATCCACGATCTCCGGGAACTGCTTGCGCAGGATCGGCACGAACAGCTCGTTCATGGCCAGGCCCAGCACCGCCGGCTCATCCGGCGGCCGGCCGGTGTAGGTGCTGTGATAGATCGGATCGCGGCGATGGGTGATGCGCTCAACGGTGAACACCGGGAAACGCTCCACCTCATTGTAGTAACCAGTGTGGTCGCCGAACGGCCCCTCGTCCGCCATCTCGCCGGGATAAATATGCCCCTCCAGCACGAACTCGGCGCTGGCCGGAACCTGCAGATCCGAGCCCAGGCACTTCACCAGCTCGGTTTTGCTGCCACGCAGCAAGCCGGCGAAGGCGTACTCGCTGAGGCTGTCCGGCACCGGCGTCACCGCGCCCAGAATGGTGGCCGGGTCGGCCCCCAAGGCCACCGCCACCGGGAACGGCTCGCCCGGGTGCGCCTCTTGCCACTCCTGGAAGTCCAGGGCGCCGCCCCGGTGCCCGAGCCAGCGCATGATCAGCTTGTTACGGCCGATCAACTGCTGGCGGTAGATGCCCAGGTTCTGGCGCTCCTTATGCGGCCCCCGGGTGATCACCAGCGGCCAGGTCACCAGCGGCCCGGCGTCCCCCGGCCAGCAGGTCTGGATCGGCAGTTGGCCCAGATCCACGTCCTCGCCCTCGATCACCTGCTGCTGGCAGGGCCCGGACCCGCTCACCTTGGGGCTCATGCTCAGCACCTTGCGGAAAATCGGCAGCTTCTCCCAGGCATCGCGGAACCCCTTGGGCGGCTCCGGCTCCTTAAGAAACGCCAGCAGCTCGCCCAGCTCGCGCAGCTCCTGCACGGAATCCCGGCCCATACCCAGCGCCACCCGCCGCTCGGTGCCGAACAGATTGCCCAACACCGGAATCGAAGAGCCCTTCGGGTTCTCGAACAACAACGCCGGCCCGCCCGCCTTCAGTGTGCGGTCGCAGATCTCCGTCATCTCCAGGCGCGGGTCCACCTCGGCGGTAATGCGTTTCAGCTCGCCCTGCTGCTCCAGTTGCTGGATGAAGTCACGAAGATCGCGGTATTTCATGAAAAACGGTCTCGCCGGCTACAAGGTGGCGGCAGTATAACAGCCCACCCGTCGTCCACGATGCCATGCCGCCCCCGCCGCCCTCCGCAGGCCTGTGTAGGAGCGACTGGGCGGCACTCCGCTTCAGTCGCGATAAACACCCCAAGCCCGCGACAGAAGCGGAGCCCCGCCCGGCCGCCCCGGCCGCAGCCCACACGGATGCCATGCTTGATACCGGCAAACACAACGGCCACGCGAACAGGGACGGACCCCTAATGATAGGTTTGTAACTATATGAAATATCTGGTTTATTCGGTTTTATATCAAAACACGGAAGCCGGGATAGGACGCTGGCGCGTTCATTGGATATTCGAGATGGCGTCCTAATACCTGTTAGCCAAAAGACCCTATGACAATTACCTTGGCAGCAATACTTTCGCTGATTACAGGACTGATAGGAGCGGTTTTTGGGCATGTTTTGTCCGAAAAAAAGAGCCGCAACGATGAGTTGGCAAAAATGCGATTGGATGCTTATACAGACTTTTTAAAAACCACTTCACTCCTGGTTTCTGCTAGAAGATCCGGGCGAATACAAGATGAGATTGCTGAGCTTGGAGCTCTCAATGATGCAAAATCGCGGATCTGCGTATGTGCCGATGCTGGCGTAGTGGAGGCCTTGGAAAGATTTTGGCTGCAAGGTGGTACGCTTGAGAAAGAGCAGGAGATTCTCGCTTACACAAGGCTGTGTAAGACGATGCGTGAAAGCTTGGGTAGAGACGGCCTTTCCCAGGAAATCCGCTTGTCCGATATACTTTTTAGACTGGAGCCTTCCACCTTCTCATATCGGAGAAAGACTAGTGACGGCTAACAAAGTAATTAAATTCGCTCCCGACGGTCTCCGGACGCTCGTTCCCCGCGCCGTTTATTGCGGGCGTTAGCTCTTCTGAGGAAAAGATCAATGTCTATCGCAAGCACTCCCCGCTCTAACTTTGTAACCGTGGTTGCGTGGATCTTTATTGTGCTAAGTGGTTTCGCCTCATTAATTGCGCTTCTTCAGAACTTGATGTTGCACCTCGCAATGCCAATGGATGAGATGAAGCAACACATGTCAGGTCAAGCCGTGGAACAAATGCCAGCCGCAGCAATGTTCATGTTTGGACACATTGAACTCATATTTGCAGCATTTCTGGCCGTGTGTCTGGGCACTCTTGCATCTTCCGTCGGCCTCCTTAAAAGGAAAAGTTGGGCTCGCATTACGTTCATCGCCCTCATGCTTTTCGGAGTGTTTTGGAATCTTGGAGGGCTGGTTCTTCAGCAAACCTTCATGTCGCAAATGCCCATTCCGCCGGACGCTCCGTCGGAGTTTCAATCTCACTTCGAATCTATGATGAAGGTAATGAGGGTGGTGACAGCCTTGGTTGCGCTTGGCATGTCGACCTTATTTGGATGGATTGCTTGGCGGTTGTGGTCGCCAAGCATCGTTGCTGAATTTGGCGGGGTGGACCTTGCTGAAGACCAGGGCTAACAAAGTGTTGCAGGCGAAATTTGACTCGCTACCCACGTTTGCTACTGCAAACGCGGCCATCGACTCAAGTGCGCCTTAACGCAGGCGTTAATGCTAAAAAAGTCGAGGGAAAAATGCGGAAACGAAAGGGTTCATGGGCCAGGGAGCCCGTGAAGGAGACGGAGTCTCAGTGGTTGGAAGAAGGGAAGGAACTTTCGAGATTAATTTTTCTCTTGCCGGTTTTGGGGCTATACGTGCTATGGATGGCCGCTGTATTCAAGGCTCAAGGTTTGATTCCAGCAGGAATCGCTTCGCTCGGGCTTGTCAGCATAATATGGAGATGGCCAGAAGGGCTGTTTAAGCGGGTAGGGGCTGTGCTTCTGTTAGGCATCATTGTCCCGGCTTCGGTTTCGTATGCTCTTCTATGACGTATTGTGGAAAAGGGCGCGTTAACAATGGACGGCACTCGGACGCCTGCGGTGCCGGTTTTTAAGGACGTTGGCCACAAGAGGGAGCCATGAAAGAGAGTGATTGGAAGAAGTTCAAGGCCATAAAGGAAAGAGCCATTGAGCGGTTCTGCACTCAGGCTCTTGACGAGTTTGAAGACGTCATCTCCAACTCGGACGACCATGTTCACAATCGCTATCGACGGCTTTACAAGCTTGTTCAAAACCGCGACAGGGAAATGTCGTCAATATTTGATGATCACAGCCGCTCCAATGCCCCGATGCAGCTCACGGTAATTCGCACTAGGGGCCTTGCTGAAGAATCCTTGCTCGCGGAATTATCAGACGAATTTCGGGAACAAACGGACCCCAAGCGGTCTGGTTGGGATTAACTTTGCTTGACCAGCTGTTTCAGTTCGTTCCGGCCCGAGTAACCCATCCATCGGGTGCCCTTTCCGCGGCGCTACAAGGGCACGGCTGAACACCGGCGTTTGAGCGTGCGTGAGCGTTATGAACACAGTCTCAAACGCAAAACGCCCCGGCGATGACCGGGGCGTTTTGCGTTACGGGGTCTTGCGGAAAGACCGCCGGTGTTACTTGCGCTTCATGGAGTCGAAGAACTCCGCGTTGGTCTTGGTCTGCTTCATGCGGTCGATGAGGAATTCCATGGCGCCGATTTCGTCCATGGGGTGCAGGACCTTGCGCAGAATCCACATCTTCTGCAGTTCGTCCTCGCTGACCAGGCGCTCTTCGCGGCGGGTGCCGGAGCGTTTGATGTTCATGGCCGGGAACACGCGCTTCTCGGCGACCTTGCGGTCCAGGTGCAGTTCCATGTTGCCGGTGCCCTTGAACTCCTCGTAGATCACTTCGTCCATCTTGGAGCCGGTTTCCACCAGGGCGGTGGCGAGGATGGTCAGGCTGCCACCTTCCTCGATGTTCCGGGCGGCGCCGAAGAAGCGCTTGGGTTTTTCCAGGGCGTGGGCGTCGACACCACCAGTGAGCACCTTGCCGGAGCTGGGCTGCACGGTGTTGTAGGCGCGCGCCAGACGGGTGATGGAGTCGAGCAGGATCACCACGTCCTGTTTATGCTCCACCAGCCGCTTGGCTTTCTCGATCACCATCTCGGCGACCTGCACGTGGCGGGCCGGCGGTTCATCGAAGGTGGAGGCCACCACTTCGCCGCGCACCGTGCGTGACATCTCGGTCACTTCCTCGGGCCGCTCGTCGATCAGCAGCACGATCATGTGGGCTTCGGGATTGTTGCGGGCGATGGAGTGGGCGATGTTCTGCAGGAGCATGGTCTTACCGGCTTTGGGCGGGGCGACGATCAGGCCGCGCTGCCCTTTGCCGATCGGCGCCACAAGGTCGATCACCCGGGCGGTGATGTCCTCGGTGGAGCCGTTGCCGATTTCCATGACGAAGCGTTCCGTGGGGAACAGCGGCGTCAGGTTCTCGAACAGGATCTTGTTCTTGGCGTTTTCCGGGCGGTCGGTGTTGATCTCGTTGACCTTGAGCATGGCGAAGTAGCGTTCGCCATCCTTGGGGGGCCGGATCTTGCCGGAAATGGTGTCGCCGGTGCGCAGGTTGAAGCGCCGGATCTGGCTGGGGGAGACGTAGATGTCGTCCGGGCCGGCCAGGTAGGAGCCTTCCGCGGAGCGGAGGAAACCGAACCCGTCCTGCAGGATCTCCAGAACCCCGTCGCCGTAGATGTCGGAGCCGTTCTTGGCGGCTTTCTTGAGGATGGAGAAGATTACGTCCTGTTTGCGGGTTCTCGCCAGGTTCTCCAGGCCGAGTTCCTTGGCAATATCCAGCAGTTCGCCGATCGGCTTCTGTTTCAGTTCGGTTAGATTCATTGGAGTTTTACAGGGTGTCCAGAAATGAATTGACGGGATGCACCATGGGGTGGTGTCTCGATGGTCCGGCGCATCCGGGCCGACGGGCCTCGGGATGCTCTAATTGATTCGTTTTTCGGATCCAAAAATGGCGTGCATTCGCTGGGCCCTGTTTCGGCGGCCCTTACCAAAGCAATAAGGGGGGCCGGACATGGCCTGACGCATCAAACGGGAACGAGTAAAGATGTGACCCTTGCGAATCACCGTGCGGCGGGGCCTGATTCTCAGGGGCCGGCGGCGGTGATTACCCCGTTAAGGACGTTTGCCGGAAAGGCGCAAAACGGACAAAACGGTGATCCCTGCCAGAGGGTGCGAATACGCTGATTCGGGAATGTACCATCGGGTTCGGGGGCTGTCCAGCCCGTGAAGCCAACCATTTGCGCTGGTCCCCACGGGGCTGGGCCGGTTACCGGTCCCGGTTCAGAGCGTGCTGTCCAGGAAGGCGGTGAGCTGGGACTTGGAAAGCGCGCCCACCTTGGTGGCTTCCACGTCGCCGTTCTTGAACACGGTCAGGGTGGGGATGCCACGTACGCCGTATTTTTTGGGCGTTTCCGGGTTGTCGTCGATGTTCAGCTTGGCGATGGTCAGCTTGTCCGCGTATTCGCCGGAGAGATCCTCCAGGATCGGCGCCACCATCTTGCACGGGCCGCACCAGGGCGCCCAGTAGTCCACCAGAACCGGGCCGTCGGCTTTCAGGACTTTCTCCTCGAAATCCGCGTCGGTCACGTTGATAATCTCGCCGCTCATTGAAATCTCCTGCTAGGCTCGCGGGATGTGGGGCACGCCATGCGATCATGGCAATGCAGAGGGTCATTAATATCAGGGTCTGGGGCGCGGATTTCAAGCGCGCCGGGCAATGGTGCCGACAGCGGCCGCCTATGGAGGCGCCGGCCGAATCCGCCGAGGAGGACGGTTTTGCGACAACCCGAACACATGGCCGCCATCGATCTGGGGTCGAACAGCTTCCACATGGTGGTGGCCCGCCAGGCCCAGGGCGAGGTGCGGATTCTGGAAAGCCTCTCCGAAAAAGTGCAGCTCGGCGCCGGCCTGACGCCGGATAATCAGTTGGACGCCGCCGCCCAGGAAAGGGCGCTGGAATGCCTGGGCCGCTTCGCTCAGCGGATCGCCGGCGTGCCCCGGGGCAATGTGCGCGTAGTGGGCACTAACACACTTCGCATGGCCCGTAATTCAAGCCGTTTTATCGCTCGCGCGGAGGCTCAGCTGGGCCACGATATCGAGGTGGTGGCGGGCCGCGAAGAGGCGCGCCTGATCTATCTGGGGGTGGCCCACAGCCTGGCCGATGACGCCGGCACCCGGCTGGTGGTGGACATTGGCGGTGGTTCCACGGAGCTGATCATCGGCGAGCGTTTCGAGGCCGCCGAAACCGAATCCCTGCACATGGGATGCGTCAGCTACGGGCAGCGTTTCTTCGCCGACGGGCGCATCACCGAGGCGGCTTTCCGCAAGGCGGTGACCGCCGCCCGCCAGGAAGTGTTATCCATCGAGACCAACTATCGCCGGCTCGGCTGGGCCCAGGCGGTGGGGGCTTCCGGCACCGTCAAGGCGATTGCCCAGGTGTGCGAGGAGAATGGCTGGAGCCAGGAAGGGGTCTCCCTGGAAGGGTTGGAGAAAGCACGCCGCAAGGTGATCAAGGCGGGTAGCGCGGAGGCTCTTTCGCTGAAAGGATTGCGCGAGGATCGCAAGCCGATCTTCGCTCCCGGCCTGGCGATCCTGCTTGGCATTTTCGAGCAATTGGGTCTCGCCCATATGCAGGTGTCCGGTGGTGCCCTGCGCGAGGGGCTGCTTTACGATCTGCTCGGGCGTTTCAGCCATGAGGACGTCCGTGAGCGCAGCATCCAGGCGATTCTCAACCGCTACCATGTGGAGCGCGCCCAGGCGGAACGGGTCTCCGCTACCGCCCGCCGGCTCTACGACCAGGTGGCCGCCGCCTGGGAGCTGGACGATGAAGGCGCCGCCGACACCCTGCGCTGGGGGGCGCTGCTCCATGAACTGGGGTTGGCGGTGTCACACAGCCAGTTTCACAAGCACGGGGCCTATCTGGTGACCCACTCGGACCTGCCCGGTTTCTCCCGGGAAGAGCAGCAGGCGGTGGCGTTGCTGGTGCGTGGCCACCGTCGCAAGCTGCCGTTGTCGTCCCTGGCCGAGGCGCCGGAAGATGAGCAGGCCCGCTGGTTGCGGCTCTGCCTGATCCTGCGGCTCGCCTGCCGCCTGCACCATGCCCGCAACGACGACCCGGTGCCGCCGATCACCCTGAGCGCGGACCCGCGCGCGCTGACGCTGGAGTTCCCGGCCGGCTGGCTGGAGAACCACCCGCTTACCCAGGCGGATCTGGAGCAGGAACAGGAGTATTTCCAGGCGGCGGATTACACTCTTACCGTGCTGTAGAGCCGCTCCTACAGGCTGGTTTGGCCGTCAGGCGCCCGCCAGGGCGCTGAGCAGGGCCTGCTGGGCCAGGAAGGGCGCTTCCCCTTCCGCCGGTTGCACGCGGCTGTAGCTGCCGTCGGCAATGAGCCGCCAGGCCTGGCCATTGTCGCGCAGATAGAAGCCAAGCCCTTGCTCCAGCACCTGCGCCTTGAGTGCCGGGTCGTTCACTGGAAAGCAGGTTTCCACCCGGTTGAACAGGTTGCGATCCATCCAGTCGGCGCTGGAGCAGTAGACCAGGTCGTCGCCGGCGTGGTGGAAATGGTAGATGCGGGTGTGCTCCAGGAAACGGCCGATGATGGAGCGCACGCGGATGTTTTCCGACAGGCCCGGGATGCCCGGCCGCAGGCAGCAGATGCCGCGCACGATCAGATCGATTTCCACCCCCGCCTGGCTGGCCCGGTACAGGGCCTGCATGATGTGCTCCTCGGTAAGGGAATTGAACTTGGCGATGATGCGCGCCGGCTTGCCGGCCCGGGCCTGCTCGGTTTCGAAATTGATCCACTGGATCAGGCTCGGATGCAGGGTGAACGGCGAATGCTTGAGCTGCTTGAGCCGCGCCGCCTTGCCCATGCCGGTGAGCTCCTGAAAGATCTTGTGCACGTCCTGGCAGAGCCCCTTCTCGGCGGTCATCAGGCCGTAGTCGGTGTAAATCTTGGTGGTCTTGGTGTGGTAGTTGCCGGTGCCCACGTGGGCGTAGCGCTTGATGCCGTCGCCATCGCGGCGCACCACCAGCAGCATCTTGGCGTGGGTTTTGTAGCCCACCACGCCGTACACCACCATGGCGCCGGCTTCCTGCAGGCGCCGTGCCCCCTCGATGTTGGATTCCTCGTCGAAGCGCGCGCGCAGCTCCACCACCGCGGTCACTTCCTTGCCGTTGCGGGCGGCGGTTTCCAGATGGTCGAGAATCTCGGAGTTGGTGCCGGTGCGGTAGAGCGTCTGTTTGATCGCCAGCACCTTGGGGTCCCGGGCCGCCTCGGCGAGCAGGTTGACCACCGGCGAGAAGCTCTCGAACGGGTGGTGCATGAGAATGTCGCCCTGGTCGATGGCGTCGAAGATGCTTTCGGTCTTGCGCACCGCCGCCGGTATCCGCGGCGTGAACGGCGGATAGTGCAGGCGCGGCCGGTTGACGCTGGTGAACATGCGGGCCAGGTTCACGGGGCCGTTCACCTCATAGGCGTCCTGCTCGGTGAGCTCGAACTGCTCCAGCAGGTAATCGATCAGGTGGCGGGGGCAGTTGTCCGCCACCTCCAGGCGCACCTCGTCGCCGTAGCGCCGTGACAGCAGCTCGCCCTTCAGGGCGCTGGCCAGATCCTCCACGTCCTCATCCACCTCCAGGTCCGCGTTGCGGGTCACCCGGAACTGGTAGCAGCCGGTGGACGTCATGCCCGGGAACAGGTCGCTGACATGGGCGTGGATCATCGAGGACAGGAAGATGAAGTTGTCGTTGCCGTCCTCGCAGATGTGCTCCGGCAGCCGGATCAGCCGGGGCAGCGAGCGCGGCGCCGGGACGATGGCCAGGCCGGTGGAGCGGCCAAAGGCGTCTTTCCCGTCCAGCGGCACGATGAAGTTCAGGCTCTTGTTCACCAGACGCGGGAAGGGGTGCGCCGGGTCCAGGGCGATCGGCGTCAGCACCGGGTAGACCTGCTCGCGGAAGTACTTTTTCACCCAGTCCGCCTGCTGGGGCGTCCAGTGCTCGCGCCGCAGAAAGTGCACGCCTTCCTCGGCCAGCGCCGGCAGCAGAATGTCCTGAAGAATGTGGTATTGGCGCTGCACCGCCTCGTGGGTGACGCGGGCGATCTCGTCGAGGATCTCCTGGGCCAGCATGCCGTCCGGGCCGGGCTGGCCGGTGCCGGTTTCCAGGCGGTTCTTCAGGCCCGCCACGCGGATCTCGAAGAACTCGTCCATGTTCGACGAGAAGATCAGCAGGAAGTTGAGCCGCTCCATCAACGGATGGTTCTCGTCCATCGCCTGTTCCAGCACCCGCAGATTGAACTGAAGCAGGCTCAGCTCCCGGTTGATGTAGTAATCCGGGTTGTTCAGGTCGATGGCGCTGGGGTCGATGGCGATGTCGTTCATGGTCTCTTCCTGAAGCGGGCGCGGGACCTCCCATTCCATGACATTAGTGTGACAGAGGCATGACAGGGCGAACGTCCCCGTCCAGCTTACTCCCTAGCGGTGCCGGGCGGGGAGGGGCGCGGCACTTAACAATACGTAACTGGTAAGTATAATGCGAACCATTACTATTCTCTGTTGTCTAACACAGATTGTTTTGGGAGCGACCTGATCATGCTGGATTCCTTTCCCCCCACCCGGCGCGGCGCGCGCCGCGCCGCCGGGACCGTCCTCGCCCTGTCGGCGGCCTTCTGGTCGCCGGGCCTGCTGGCCCAGGAAAGCGGCAGCCTGGCGCCGGTGGAAGTGGCCGACAAGGCCCCCGACGACGACTACATCACCGCCGACGAGCGCCCTCAGGCCGGCAAGCTGGATGTGCCGGTGGAAGAGCAGCCCTTCGGCATCGAGGTCATCGACCGCTCGACCATCGAGGATACCGGCGCCCAGAACATTCAGCATGCGCTTATGTACACTTCCGGTGTGTATTCCGGCAACTTCGGTTTCGATACGCGGGGCGACTCCGCCAAGATCCGCGGTCTCAATCCTTCCCTGTACGTCGATGGCCTGCGCGCCAACTACGGCTCCTACAACACGGTGCGCCCGAACACCTTCGGCTTGGAGCGCATCGAAGTGCTGAAGGGGCCCTCGTCGGTGCTTTACGGTCAGGCGGAACTGGGCGGCATTATCAACGGGGTCTCCAAACTTCCGAAGGCGAAGCAGCAAGGCGAGTTGCATGCCCAGGTGGGCAACTATGACCGTCAGCAACTGGCGGCGGACGTGACCGGCGCGCTGTCCGATGACGGCAAGCTGCTGTACCGGCTGGTAGCCCTGAAGCGCGACACCGGGACCCAGGTGGACCACGTGGACGACGACGGTTACCTGTTCGCGCCGTCGATCACCTGGCTGCCCACCGATGACACCACCATCAGCGTGTTATTCAACAGCCAGGAAGATACCGGCAAGGTCTCGGCTCAGTTCCTGCCTTCCCAGGGCACCATTGAGCCGGGCCCTAAAGGCGAGATCGGCTCGGAAACCTTCGTCGGCGAGCCGGACTGGGACCGCTATGATCGGCGCAAGGATGAGGTCACGTTGTTCGTTGATCATCGGTTCACCGACCAATGGGGCGTGGCGGCGACCGCCCGCTATACGGAGAGCGGCTCGGAAACCCGGGAGCACTGGACTACCGTGGGGGCGGTTCCGGATGCCGACGGCAATATGCCGCGTACCATCTACATGTCGGATAAGGAGACGGAGATCTTCAACTTCGACGTCCGACTGAAAGGTGACATCTCTCTCGGGCCCACCCGCCATAAACTGGCTCTGGGCGTGGACCGGCAGAACGCTCTGTGGGAAGAGGAAAATGTCTTTTCCGGAGCGGGCACGCCGATCAACGTTTATAACCCTCAATACGGCGACGTGGCTTACGGCGTGCTCGACCCCCAGGACGCCAACGACAACAAGATCAAGCAGACCGGCGTGTACCTCATCGACCATGTGGAGATTGGTCGCGTGGTGGTTTCCGGCGCTTTGCGCCGGGATGACAGCACCAACAAGGTGTACGTGGTTGGTGGCGATAACACGGAAAGTGATGATGAAGAGACCAGCGGCCGCCTTGGTTTGATGTACCGGTTCGATTTCGGCCTGTCGCCCTATATCAGCTATTCCGAGGCTTTCGTGCCCAACCTGGGTACCACCGCGAACGGCGAAAGCCTGGACGCCACCACCGGCGAGCAGCGTGAGGCGGGCTTTAAATACCTGTCACCCCGCAAGGACCTTTCCATTACCGCCGCCTGGTTTGATATCGAGGAAACCAACCGGGTGCTGCCAAGCCCCACCAGCCCGGTAAGCCTGAGCCAGACCGGCGCCACCGTTGAGGGCTGGGAAATGGCGGTGCGCAAGAGCTGGGAGCGGGCGGCGGTGCAGGCCACCTACACCAAACTGGACGCCAAGGACGACACATCCGGGGTTCGCCTGCCCTATGTGGCGGAGGAAGTCGCCAACGTCTGGGGCAAGTACGAACTGGAAAACGGCTTCCGCATCGGCGCCGGCGTGCGTTACATCGGCGATACCGTGGGCGGTGGAGGCGGGCCGGAGATTCCGTCCGAGACCCTGTACGACGCCATGCTCGGTTATGCCACCGGGCCCTGGGATTTCAACGTGACCGTCAAGAACCTGACCGACGAGGAGTTCATCTCCTGGTGTCGCGGGCCGGGCTTTGACTGTGGTTACGGCGAACGGCGCCTGGTGATCGGCAACGCAAGCTATCGTTTCTGACCGATTCCTATTTCAGAAACACATAGGTGAGGCTGGCTTGCACCCGGGTGGCGTAGCCGGTCTCACCTTGCTGATCCCGATTGCGGCCGCGCAGCACTTCGATACCGGTGCTCAGGCGGTCGTTGTAGTCCCACACCAGGTTGGCGGAGCCATAGCGGCTGGCGCGAAACTCATCGTCGGCCAATAGGTCGTTGCGTTCCAGGTGCAGGCTGCCCGCCACCAAGGTGGTGCGCAGCCGGTCCGACCAGGGATGCGTCACGCCCAGATAGCCACCGCTGGCGCGCAGGGGCGTCAGATCTCCGTCGGCCTCCACCACCGCATCATAGCCGCTATCGCTGATGTCGCTCAGGTAATGCGCGTAGCCCTCGCCGGTGTAGCCGCCGAAGGAGAGGGTCTGGGCGCCGAGCGCCAGGGTGCCGGTGAGCCCGGCGGCGGCCGCGAGGCGGCTGTCGGAACCATTGCTCAGGCGGCGACCCACCAGGGACATTTTCACGTGGCCGTACCCGCCCTGGTGCTTATAGGTGAACACCACGTCCGGCGCGCTGCTTTCGCCTCCACCGCCGTAGAGCTCGGTGTCCGGGTCTTCCAGGGACAACAGCAGGGCATGGTGCTCGCCCATGGGATGGCGGTACAGCAGGCCGGCCTGTAGCCGGTAGGCGGTGGCACCGGGGCCTTCGTTGTCCAGCGTGTCCGGGAAGGCATCGATGTCCATGAAGTTGCTGAACCCGTAACCGGCATACAGCCGCTTTACCTGAAAGTAGGCATGGCGCAGTTGCAGTTGATAGCCGTCGCTGTCGCCGAACCAGTCCACTTCCAGGGCGCCTCGGGAACCGGTGTCGTGGTCGAGGATCTCCACGCCGATGCGGCTTTGTTTGGCGTGGAACCCGAAGTGGTCGTCGCCACCGCCACCACGGGTGGGGATGCTGGCGGTGACGAACTGGTCGCGGTTGCCGACACCGTGAAAGTCATAGATGCCGTCGAGCTTGATATAGCCATGGGCTTTGACTTCCACGCCGCTGTCGCCACCGGCGGTGGGCGGCCAGGCGGCGGAGCCGGACCCCAGCCGCGAGATGGTGTCGGCCCGGCCCGCCGGATTCCGGGTGTTTTCCAGTTCCCGGTCATCGATTTGTTGCTTGAGGTCGCGGACCTGCCGTTCCAGCCTTTCCAGGCGCTGGTTCAGCTCGTCGTCGTCGGCGTGCGCCAGCGGCGCGGTGGCCACGCCGGCGAGGGCGATCAGCGCGCCCAGGCGAATCATTTTATTCAAGGCTGGTTTCTCCCTGGGTGCTGTCGGTGGCCGGAAGGCTGTCGACGGAGTGCGCCGGGGGCTCAACCATCGCTTCCCGGCCTCGGAGTTGCAGATGGTCATGGCGCCCCACGGACAGCCAGAACATCAACGCCAGCGCCACCAGCGTGACGGTGAGGGTGAGATACCGCACCCAATGCGGAGAAACGCCACCGGGTGTTTTGCGCGCCTCCTCGATGTCGTGCTGGCGGTTGAGCGCCAGCGCGTAGAACACGATGGTGGCGATCACGAAGATCAGGGACCAGCGGGTTTGTTCGCCGTCGGAGCCGATCAGCGCCAGCAGGCTGTAGGCGGCCGCGAACAGGATAATGACCGTGTACACGGTGTATTGCCGGTGCGGCATTTTTTTATAGCCGAGCACCTTCAGGGCGATGGCCGAATAAATATAGGGCAGCAGGGTCATGATCACCGCCACCGAGGCGATTTTGCCGAACTGCTCGCTGGCGGTGGGCGACATGGTGGCGAGAACCTGCAGGCTCATGAGCCCGGCGACCAGGACCAGGCCGGCGGAGGGAACGCCCTTGGCATTGGTGCGCGCGAAGATGTTGCCGAACAGACCGTCGTCGGCGGCGGCCTTGGCGGACTGCCCGACCAGAAGCGTCCAGCCGGCCAGTGAGCCAAGGCAACCCAGGGCCGCGCACACCGCCACGATGTTGGCGGCGGTGTCACCGAAGGCGATGCGGGCGGCATCCGCGAACGGGGCCGATGAACCGACCAGCTCCTGATTGGGAATCATGCCCATGATCACCGAGGAGCTGAGAATGTAGGCCACCGACGCCAGAATGACGCCGCCCACCGTGGCGATGGGGATATTGCGCCGTGGATTCTTGACCACCGCCGCCGAGACCGACGCGCTTTCCACGCCGATGAACGCCCACAGCGTGAAGGTAAGCGTGGACATGACGGCGCTCCCCGAACTCTTGCCGGAGACATTCCAGCCGGAGGTAAAAGTGTGACCGTCGAACCAGAACCAGCCCAGCAGCGCGGTGGCCAGAATCGGAAAAAGCGCCAGCATGGTGGTCATCGATTGCACGCGGCCGACCATTTTGGGGCCGAGAATATTGAAATAGGTGAACAGCCAGATCACCGCGATCTGCGCGATGGCGAAGATCAGCGGATTGTGCAGCGAGGGGAAGAAGCCGGACAGATAACCCAGGCCCGCCGTGGCCAGGGCCACGTTGCCCACCACGTTGGCCAGCCAGTAAATCAGATTGGTCTGGTAACCCATGTAGTCGCCGAAGGCTTTTCGGGCATAGGCATAAGGGCCCCCCGCGGCGGGATCGAGAATCGCCAGCTTGGCGAACACCAGGGCCAGGGCGACGGCGCCGCTGAGCGTGATCAACCAGCCCACCACGGAAATGCTGCCCACGCTGGCCAGATTGGCGGGCAACATGAAGATGCCGGAGCCCATCATGTTGCCGGCGACCATCAGCGTTACCGGCACCAGCCCGATCTTGTTTTCCTCGGATACGCTCATCGCCGCTTCCCCCGCTCAGTCCTGCTTGACGCAGTACAGGTGGTAGGTCCCGTCGATGACCTCGACGCCATGGTTGTCGTGCTCGAAGCCCGGGAAGCGGCGGTCGAATTCCTGCAGCGCGTTCAGGTAGCCGAGCACCGGACCGTCCGCCGGGCCGGCGTTCTCGCCGGGCATCAGTAGGGGAATGCCCGGCGGGTAGGGCACCACGCCGGTGGCCAGGGTGCGGCCGGCCAGGGCCGAAAGCGGCAATTGCTCAACCTGCCCCTGCACCAGTTTTTCGTAGGCCCGCACCGGTGACAGGTCGGGGGTGGGCAACGCCGAGAAGCTCTCACCCATCAACGCGGTGGTGCGCAACGCCGCCATGGCATCGAACATGGACCGGGCCAGCGTGCGCAGCCCCTGGTCGGGGTCCAGACCATGGCGATCGGCGAAGCCGGGCATGCAACGGTGCAGTGGCGCGTTGGCGTCGAAATCCCGTTTGCAGGCCATCAGCGCGTTGATCAGCGTGCCCCACTTGCCCTTGGTGATGCCGATGGAAAACAAAAACAGGATGGTGAAGTCGGTGGTTTTCTCGACCACGATGCCCCGTTCATCCAGATAGGCGCTGACCACCGCGGCGGGAATGCCGTCGGCTTTCAACTTGCCATCGAAGCCCATGCCCGGCGTGGTAATGGACACCTTCACCGGGTCGAGCATGCAGTAATCCGCCTCCAGGTCCTTGAACCCGTGCCAGCGGTCGCCGGGGTTCAGGGTCCAGCATTGTGGCGTGCTGGCGAGAAGTTCCAGGGGCGCTTCGTGGAACGGCACGCGTTCCTTGCTCATCGGGTCGACGGCGGTTTCTGGCTGCCAGACGCCGAAGAACCACTCGCCTTTTTCATCGTATTCCGCGTTCAGGCGCGCCATGACCTGGCGGAACGCCACCGCCTCGCGAATGGCGTCTCCAGTGAGCCGCTCGCCGCCGGGGCCGTCCATCATGGCGGCGCTGACATCGTTGGAGGCGATGATGCTGTACTGCGGCGACGTGGACGCGTGCATCATGAAAGCTTCGTTGAAGCGGTTGTGTTCGATCGGCCGGCGGCCTTCGCGAATATGGATCATGGAGGCCTGGGAAAGCGCGGCCAGCAACTTGTGCGTGGACTGGGTGGCGAACAAAGTGGGTTTGTCGCCGCGATCCTCGCCGGGTTCGCCGTGCATGGCGTAACGCTCGCGATAGATCGGGTTGAAGCGGGCGTAGCCGTACCAGGCCTCGTCGAAATGCAGGCGGTCGACGCTGTCGCCCAGCAACTCTTCCACCCGGGACACCTTGTAGCAGAGGCCGTCATAGGTGGAGTTGGTGATCACGGCGTGGACCGGATCGCTGTCCTCGAGCCCGGCGCACAGCGGGCTGGTGGCGATGCCGTCGCGGATCGCCGATGCCGTCAATCGCTCCGGCGGTATCGGGCCGATCAGGCCGTAGTGATTGCGGATCGGCACCAGATAGGACGGCACCGCGCCGGACAGCGTGATCGCGTGTTCGACGGATTTGTGGCAGTTGCGGTCGCACAGCACCACCTGATCCCGGGTCGCCGAGGCCATCAGGATCACCCGGTTGGAGGTCGACGAGCCGTTGGTGACGTAGTAGGTCCGGTCGGCGCCGAATACCCGGGCGGCGTAGCGCTCGCCGGCGCCGATCGGGCCGCTGTGGTCGAGCAGCGAGCCCATCTCCCCCACCGAGATGGACAGATCCGAGCGAAGCATGTTCTCGCCGTAAAACTCGAAGAACGCGCGCCCCGCCGGTGCCTTCAGGAAGGCGGCGCCGCCATGGTGGCCGGGCGTGTGCCAGGAGTACTCATGGACCCGCGAGAAACGTACCAGGGCGTCGAACATGGGCGGCAGGACGTTGCGGCGATAGCGCTCCACGGCGGCCAGGATGCGGCCGCCGATAAAGGAGGGGGTGTCTTCCAGCAGCCAGATGAAGTCGCTGGCCATTTCCATGGCCCGCATGGGAATGGTCTTCGCGGTCTCCCGGCTGGCGAGCAGGAAGGCGGGTACCTCGGTGCTGCGCGCGCGCAATTCCGAAAGGACTTCCAAGGCGCCGTGGGCGGTATGGGTGCCCGGCAGGCGCCAACTGGTCAGCACGCATTGAATGGCGGGCTCCGAGGCGAGCATGGCCACCGCGTCGTCGCTGTTGCCGGCGGTCACCACCGTCACGTCGCGGCGCTCGAGGTCCTCGATCAGCGTGGCGATGGTGTGCCCGACGGCGTTGTCGGCATGGATATTCGGGCTGGCGATCAGGATGAGAATACCGAGAGGCGGACGCTCAACGGGGGACGGCATCGGTGGCTCCTTGCGGACTGGAATCCATAATCGGTAAAGCCCCATGGAGGGGGCTTTAAGAATTATATGAGTCAGTCAACTTTATTGTTTTGATGCGCGTCAAAAAACGCCGGGCGGGTGGCCCGGGCCGGAAAGGCCCGGGGAATCGGCGGGGAGGTGGTTCAGTCGCGTTGGTTGAGCTTGAGCGCGGCGGCCTTGGCGAAGTAGGTGAGGATGCCGTCGGCGCCGGCGCGTTTGAACGCCAGCAGGGATTCCATCATTACCTTGTCCTGGTCCAGCCAGCCGTTCTGGAAGGCGGCCATGTGCATGGCGTATTCGCCACTCACCTGGTAGGCGTACACCGGGACGCGGAATTCGTCCTTCACCCGGCGCACCACGTCCAGATAGGGCATGCCCGGCTTCACCATTACCACGTCGGCGCCCTCGGCCAGGTCCAGGCCGATTTCATGCAGCGCTTCATCGGAATTGGCCGGGTCCATCTGGTAGGTGGTCTTGTCCGCCTTGCCCAGGTTGCCGGCGGAGCCCACCGCGTCGCGGAACGGACCGTAATAGGCGGAGGCGTACTTGGCGGAGTAGGCCATGATGCGGGTGAGAATGTGGCGTTGCTCCTCAAGCGCCTCGCGGATGGCGCCGATGCGGCCGTCCATCATGTCCGAGGGCGCCACCATGTCGGCGCCGGCATCGGCGTGGGACAGGGCCTGCTTGACCAGGGCGGTGACGGTGGCTTCGTTGAGCACATAGCCGTCGTCGTCGAGGATGCCGTCCTGGCCATGGGTGGTGAACGGGTCCAGGGCCACGTCGGTGATCACGCCCATCTCCGGCACCGCCGCCTTGATCGCGCGGGTGGCGCGCTGAGCCAGGCCCTCCGGATTCCAGGCCTCGGCGGCGTCCAGGCTTTTCACCTCCGGCGGCGTCACCGGGAACAGCGCCATGGCGGGCACGCCCAGGCCGTCCAGCTCCCGCGCCTCTTCCACCAGCAGATCAATGCTCATGCGCTCCACCCCGGGCATGGAAGGCACCGCCTCGGTGCGCTGCTCACCGTCGAGCACGAACACGGGGTAGATCAGATCGTCCACGGTGAGGGTGTTTTCCCGCATCAGGCGGCGGGAGAAGTCGTCCTTGCGCATGCGGCGCATACGCGTGGCCGGCCAGGGGGCGCGGTGGTAAGACATGGGCCGAACCTCTCGGTAGGAAGGCATCAAAAATCGGGGAAGCAAGTTTACCAAACCAGCGCCGGCGAGGAAAAAGACTTCAAGCTGGCAGTATATTGGCGTTATTTCGCCGAAAAACGGCTGTGAAAGTTTGAATAATGGCGCTATTATGCGTAAATGAACAATAAATGTACGATCCAGGTATTCGTGGATGGCGCCTGGCGAGACGCGGCGGTGATCAGCCTGGCGGGCTCGGAGCGCCTGGGTTGGCGCGCGCCCACTTACACCACTTACCTGCCCGATTATGCTCTGGATCACCTGGGACGCCATGATGCCGCGGCTTGCGGAGTCCGGTTCCCCGTGTCTTTGGAAATCGATGAACAGGATACCTGGCCGGCCTGGCTGGTGGATGTGTTGCCACAGGGCTACGGGCGACGGGAGTTGCTGCGTCAGCTGGACTTGCCGGTCACCGCGGAAGCCGTGGGGGACTGGCCGTTGCTGAGAGCCGGTGGCGGCAATCCGATTGGCAATCTGCGCATCAAGGAAGCCTGGGCGTGGCTGTCGGAGCGCCCGGCGGGTCCGGCTCGCGGATTTCGCTTTGAAGACGTGGCGGGTCGTCATGAGGAGTTCGTGGAACATCTGGCCGCGCACGGTTTGTTCGTGGCCGGTTCCTCCGGCGTTCAGGGCGAGTGGCCGAAGATTCTGCTGACCGAGGCCGATGACGGCCTGCTTTATCTGGATCATACCCTGGCGGACGAGCGCGCCCGCCGGCACTGGCTGGTGAAGTTCCATCGTGGCACCGACCGCGATCTGCAAGCCATCCTGCGAGCGGAAGCCGATTATATGACGCTGGCCCGGGGACTGGGGCTGCGCGTCCCGGGCTCCTTGGAGACCCACGGGCGCACGCTGTTCATTCCTCGCTTCGACCGTCGTCTCGAGGGTGGCGGTGTACAGCGTATCGCTCAGGAAAGTCTGGCTTCGCTGTGTGGGCGGGCCGGATTCGGGGTCGCTATACGGCATGAAGACGCCTGCCGGGCTCTGGCGGAGGTGGTCAGCGAGCCGCTTACGGAGATCACCGAGTACCTGAAGCGTGATGTGGCCAACCTGGCCCTGGGCAACAAGGACAACCATGCCCGCAACACCGCCCTTGCCCGACATCACGATGGGCACATCGCCCTGACGCCGGTGTTTGACTTCGCGCCTATGTTTCTGCACCCGGACGGTATCGCGCGACAGAGCCGCTGGCAGGCCGATAACGGTGGGCAGCCCGACTGGCAAAGGGTGACGGACGCGGTGGTGGCGGCGACCGGTCTGCCGGCCGGCCCGTTGCGCCGGGCGCTCAGGGAGATGGGCGCGAGCGTGCGGGCGTTGCCGCGACGCATGACCTCGTTGGGCATGGACCAGGACCTGGTGGAGAGACTGCGACCTGGGACGAAGAATCTGGCCGCGCAATTGGAGCGCTTGCATGGATAAGCGTTACGCGGAGCTGAGTCCGGCGGAGCAGGTGGAGCGGCGTCGTGAGGTGCTGAGTCATATCCACGACCATCCGGAGCTTCCCATTCATCGGGTGGTGGCACTGTTACGCGGCGGATTGCGCTTCACCTTGAGTGAATACAGTCGGCTCACCGGCGTGTCCGCGCGGGTGATCCAGGACATTGAACAGGGACGGGGCAACCCCACTCTGGGCACCGTGGAAAAGTTGCTTGCCCCGTTCGGGCTCAAGCTGGCGGTGGTGTCCTCGCGGATATCGTCCGCCCGGGGCCCGGAGGAGCGAACCGGAGAATAGCGCATGGGCCGTTGGCGACCGAAGGGCAAACCCGCCTCCAAGTACATCACGCCGGAGGGCTACCGGCGCCTTAATGAGGAGCTGCAGCGTCTCTGGAAGGAAGAGCGGCCACCGATCACCAAATCGGTGCAGGAGGCCGCCGCCCAGGGCGACCGCTCCGAGAACGCCGAGTATATTTACGGTAAGAAGCAGCTCCGCGAGATCGACCGGCGTATCCGCTTTTTGAGCAAGCGGCTGGACGGCATGACCGTGGTGGACCGCCCGCCGGAGGACCCGGGCAAGGTGTTTTTCGGCGCCTGGGTGGAGCTGGAGGACGACGACGGCAAGCTGGAGACCTACCGGCTGGTGGGCCCGGACGAGGCGGTGGGCAGTGACGGCCTGATCAGCATCGACGCGCCCCTGGCCCGGGCCTTGCTGGGCAAGCGGGTGGACGACGAAGCCCGGGTCCGAACGCCCACCGGCGAGCGCTGTCTGTACATCAACCGAATCTGGTATGGACGCCCATGAGCAACAACCGAGTCTGGTTCTTCATTCGCAAATCCCTGCTGGGCGGGCTGGTGATCCTGCTGCCCATCTCGATCATCGCGTTCTTCTTCAAGTGGATCTACGACGCGGTGACCAGCCTGATCGCCCCGTTCACCGCCCTGGTGGTGCGTGGCTTTGGCCTGCCCAAGTTCGCGGCCGACTGGGTGGTGGTGACGGTGCTGGTGGTGTTCTGTTTCCTGGTGGGCACCCTGGTGGCCACCCGCCTGGGCGGCTGGATCTGGCAGCGCCTGGAAGAGCGCGGCATGGCCCGGGTGCCGGGCTATCGGGCGGTGAAGGAGGTGATCGTGCAGCTGTTCGGCGGCAGCCAGGACAGCCTGATGCGCGGCGAGGTGGCGCGGGTGTGGTTGTACGGTCGCCAGGTGTCGGTGACGGTGCTGGGGCTGATCACCTCGCGGCATGACGACGGCACCCTGTCGGTGTTCGTGCCCACCGGGCCCAATCCCACTTCCGGGTTCATCTACCATGTGGACGGGGACCTGGTGGAGCGGCGCCCGGACATCGGCGTGGAGCAGATGATGAAGACGGTGGTGGCTTGCGGTGCCGGCAGCGCCGCCCTGCTCAAACGCGGCGAGGCGCCGGATCAGGGTTGATCGCGACCGGGCGGCGTTCCGCTTCAGTCGCGATCCAGGTCAGAGCGACGCTTCCGCCTCTTCCAGCTTCTCCATGGCCTCCAGCAGCGCCATTTCCAGCTCTTCGTGGCGGCTTTTCAGTTCGCCCTGGCGGGCCAGCAACCGGTTCAGTTCGTCCTTGCGGCCGGTGTCGGTGTAGAGCGTTTCGTCGCCCAGGGCCGTTTCCACCTCGGTGAGGGCCTGGCTTTCCCGGTCCAGGGCCTTCTCCAGCTTTTCCACGTCTTTTTTCAGCGGCCGCAGCTGCTCACGCCGTTTGGCCGCGTCCTGACGGCGCTGACGGGCGTCGTCGCGGCCGCCGCCGGCGGGTTCCGCCGGGCGCCGGGCGGCCTGGGCGTCGCGGCGGGACTGCTGCAACCAGCGGGCGTAGTCGTCCAGGTCGCCGTCGAAGGGGCGCACGGTGCCCTCGGCCACCAGCTGGAATTCATCCACGGTGGTTTCCAGCAGATGGCGGTCGTGGGACACCAGCAGCACGGCGCCGTCGAATTCCTGCAGCGCCAGGGTGAGCGCCTCGCGCATTTCCAGATCCAGGTGGTTGGCCGGTTCGTCGAGCAGCAGCAGCGCCGGTTTCTGGTGCACGATCAGCGCCAGGGCCAGGCGCGCCTTTTCCCCGCCGGAGAAGCGGCCCACCGGCTCGAACACATCGTCGCCATGGAAGCCGAAGGCGCCCAGTTCGTTGCGCACCTGCTGCTCGCTCCACTTCGGGTGCGCACGGTTGATCAGCTGGTAGGGGGTGTCGTCGGCGGCGAGCCGGTCCACCTGCTGCTGGTGGAAGTAGCCCACGGCCAGGTCCGGGTCGCGCTCCAGGTGGCCGCCCAGGGCGTCCAGTTCACCCACCAGGGTGCGGATCAGGGTGGATTTGCCGGCGCCGTTGGGGCCCAGCAGGCCGATGCGGGATTCCGGGCGCAGGCTCAGGGTCACGTTGGACAGGATCGGCGTGTCCGGGTAGCCGCAGGTCACGCCATCCAGGCCCACCATGGGGTTGGGCAGCCGGTCTGGTTTGAGGAAGTGAAAGCTGAAGCCCGAGTCCACGTGGGCCGGGCCGATGCGCTCCAGCTTCTCCAACGCCTTGACCCGGCTCTGCGCCTGCTTGGCCTTGGTGGCCTTGGCCTTGAAGCGGTCGATGAACTGCTGCAGGTGGGCGATCTGCGCTTGCTGCTTCTCGTGCATCTTCTGCTGCAGGGAGAGCTGCTCGGCGCGCTGGCGCTCGAAATCCGAGTAGGTGCCGCTGTAGCGCTTCAGGCGGCCGTGCTCGATGTGCAGAATCTCGCTGACGGTGGCGTCCAGGAAGGCGCGGTCGTGGGAGATCAGCATCAGCGCGCCGGGGTGCTGGATCAGCCACTGCTGGAGCCAGAGGATGGCGTCCAGGTCCAGGTGGTTGGTGGGCTCGTCGAGCAGCATCAGGTCGGCGTCGCTGATCAGCACCTGGGCCAGGTTCAGGCGCATGCGCCAGCCGCCGGAGAAGGCGCTTACCGGCTGCTTTTGCTGGTGCTCGGAAAAACCCAGGCCGGCCAGCATGGCGGCGGCGCGGGCCGGTTGCTCCCAGGCGCGCAGGGTGTCCAGGTCGGCGTGGGCGGCGGCCAGGCCGGCGTCGTCGCCGCCCGCCTGGGCCTTGGCCAGGGCGGCTTCCGCCCGGCGCAGGCCCTGGTGGCCGTCGAGCACGTACTCCACCGCCGCCTGTTCCAGGGCCGGCACTTCCTGGGCCATCATCGCCAGGCGCCAGTCCGTCGGCCGGTTCAGTTCGCCGCCGTCCGGCTCCAGTTCGCCCAGGATCAGCTTGAACAGGGAGCTCTTGCCGCTGCCGTTCTTGCCCACCAGGCCGACCCGCGCGCCCTTGTGCAGCACGAAGCCGGCGTCCTCGAGCAGCAGTTCGGGGCCACGGCGCAGATTGATGTGTTCCAGGGACAGCATGATATAAGGGGCCTCGGAGGTCGGAGGTCGAGACCGGCGCAGTGTATGGCAAGCGCCGACGTAACAGAAGGGGAGCCCATGGAGAACAACGCCTCATTGTGGCGGTTCGCGCTGCGTCTGTGGCGCGACAAGCGGATCGAGAAGCTGTGCCTGCGCCTGCAGGACGAGTACGGCGTGCCGGTGGCGGTGCTGCTGGTGGCGCTGTGGCTGGCGGAGGCCCGGCGGCGGCCGGACGCCGCCCTGGGGCGCCGGCTGGTGGCCCGGGCGGAGCAGTTCGAGGAAACCTATCTGCGGCCGCTGCGGGTGGTGCGCCGCCGCGCCGCCGACGAGGGCGGCGGCATGATGGAGCTCAAGCGTCAGATCCAGGAGGCGGAGCTGGAGGGCGAGCGGCTGCTGCTGGCCCGGCTCGGCGAGCTGGCGCAGACGCAGCCCGGCGACGACAGCGTCTCCGCCCTGGGCTGGTTGCTGGTGGTGGTGCCCGAGGTGGGCCAGTGCCAGGGCCTGCAAACGCTGCTGGAGGAGCTGGCGGCGCTCAGTGAAAGCCGGGCAGCGAGCGGATGAGATGGCGCTGCACCTCCAGCCATTCGCCGATCAGCCGCCAGTGGCGCTGGTCCGCCTCGGTGCGCGGGCCGGCTTGGTCGAGCATGCTGAGCCCGTCCGCCATGGCCTGCACGTATTGCTGGGTGTCGCGGAGCGTGACCAGGTAGGGAATCTTCAGGCTGGTGAGAAACTGGCGCAGCGCCTCGTACATGCGCGTGCGGGTGCGTGCCCGGTTGGCGATCACCGCCAGCCGCCGGGGCCGGCGCCGGTAGCTGGGCGAGAGCATCACGCTCTGCACGAAACGGGTGGTGGCGCGGATGTCGATGGGGCTGGGCAGCACCGGAATCAGCACCACCTGCGCCACGCGCAGCACATGGTCCAGGGTATGGCGGTCCATGCCCGCCGGTGAATCCACCACCACCACGTCCCGGGCCCGCTGCAACTGGTCCTGCAGCCGGCCCAGCGAGACCGGTTCCTCCGCCGGCCAGCCCAGGGCTTCCACCCGCGGGTCCTGACGCAGCCGTACCCATTGGGTGGCGGATTGCTGCGGGTCCAGATCAAGCAGCGTCACGGTCTGGCCGGCATGGGCGAAGTAGGCCGCCAGATTGGTGGCCAGGGTGGTTTTGCCGCAGCCCCCCTTGCTGTTGGCGACCAGAACCACCAGCCGGCGTTCGTCCTGGCGGGCGACCCGGCGGGCCGCCGGCGGGGCCACGGACGGATCCGTGCTGTTGTTCGGCATAATGATTTCCCCTCGCGCCACACTATAACCGCAATCCGCGTTTTGACAGTAGCGGTGGGACAGGCACAATGAACCGCGCTTCGCAGGCCGATCGTCGGCGCGAAGGGAACCAACCGGGGGGAAACGCGGTCATGCGTTATCCAGTCACGTTATTGATGTTGGGCGGCGTCTTCGCGGTCGCGTCCTTCACCGTGCCCTTGGGGCACGGCGAGCCGCTGCTGGACTGGCAGCGGATGCGGGATCATTGGTCGCAGCCCGACCAGTGGCTGACGTCGTCGCGTCTGCTTGATGGTGGCGGCGCGGGACGGCGGGTCTATCGCTGGCGCGATGCCACGGGAAGCTGGCAGTATGGCCAGATTCCACCGCCGGGCGTGGACGTGCAGACCGTTGAAGTGGAGGCGCCGACCATCATTAGCGCGGAAGAAATGCGCGGCGAGGGATCAACGGCGCAGGGAAAATAAACGTAAGCCAATGGAGGCAGAATGAAAAAGTTCGCAATCGTGCTCGCCGGCAGTATCGTGCTGGCGGCCTGTGGTGGAAACGACGACAAGAGCAGTGACGTCGAGCTGAAGACCGAGGATCAGAAGGCGTCCTATGCCCTGGGCTTCCGGAGCGCCGAACAGATGAGCGCCATGAAGAACCTGGACCTGGAAGCCATGATCGCCGGCCTGCGCGATGGTTTCGGTGACGAATCCGAATCCCGTCTCGGTGACGAGGATCTGGACCAGCTGATCCGCGACTACCAGACCCGCATGATGGAAGCGCGTCAGCAGGAGCAGGAAGAGAAGGCCCAGAAGAACCTGGAGGAATCCCAGGCTTTCCTGGAGGAGAACGCCGGGAAGGAAGGCATCGAGACCACCGACAGCGGCCTGCAGTACAAGGTGCTGGAATCCGGTGAGGAAGGCGCCGAGTCCCCGACCCTGGAAGACACCGTGGAGGTGCACTACAAGGGCTCCCTGGTGGACGGCACCGTGTTCGACAGCTCCATCGAGCGGGACAAGCCGGCGGTGTTCGGCCTCAAGCACATCATCCCGGGCTGGCAGGAAGCCCTGCCGATGATGAAGGTGGGCGACAAGTGGCAGCTGTTCCTGCCGCCGGAGCTGGGCTACGGCGAGCAGGGCGCCGGTGGCGACATCGGTCCCAACCAGGTGCTGATCTTCGAAGTGGAACTGCTGGACGTGAAGAAGCAGGGCAACGAAGAGAGCGCCGAGGACGCCGGCGAAGAGGCCGCCACCGAGTAACGGCGGCGCGCTCCGACGGCATTGAAAGAGGCCACCTTCGGGTGGCCTTTTTCGTGCCCGGCCATTGGGGTGCCGGTGGCAGCGGCTTGAGCCGCGATTCCGCGCCGCTGGCTGGCTTTCAGTGGCGCAGGGCGTGACGTCGCGGCGCCTGATGAACGCTGAGAATCAGCTGGTCCTCCAGGGCGAAGCGTTCCTCCAACGCATGGGTGAGCCGGTCGAGCCGCTCCGGCAGCTGCTTCAGCTGCACCAGGCAGTGGTCGTCGGTGTCGTAGTCCTCGTTGAAGGCCAGGGCCTCCTCGGTGGACAGATCCAGCCGCCGCAGGATGTGGTCGGCCACCGCCGGCAACGGCGCGTCCCGGTAGCGGCGCGCCTCGCGCACCAGCTCCCGGTAGACCTCGAAGTAACCGGCGCTGATGTAGTCCATGAGCAGTTGGCAGAAGTCCCGTACCCGGCCCTGAATGGGCGGCGGCCGGCCTTCCTCGAAATCGTTCAGGCCCTGCAGGCCGCACAGCAGCACGATCAGCTGCTGGCGCTGTTCCAGCCAGGCGCGCACCAGGGCTTCGATGCGGCGCCATTGCATCAGGGGGGATGGCATCAGAGGGGATGAAGCGGACGTGGCCATGGCGGTCGCTCCTTGTCCGGATTCCAGATGGGCTTTCGAGGCTAGCCCCGTGGCCGACGTGGCGGCAACGGGGTAAATCGGGCGATCACCGGCCGGAGCGGGAAAAACGCTGGCGGTTCAGGGGGTTGCCGTTAAAGACGGATTCTTCATAAGCGCCGCTGGTTATATTCCGAACAGCCAGCCGGCGATCCAGGGCCACAGCCAGGGCAGGGCCAGGGCGGTGACCAGGCCGGTGAGCCCCAGGGCCAGGCTGGCGAAGGCGCCGGCCTTTTCGCCGTACTCGAAGGCCCGGGCGGTGCCGATGGCGTGGGCCACCAGGCCCAGGGCGAAGCCGCGAATGCGGTCGTCGTGGACGCGCAGCAGGCGGAAGATGGAGCCCGCCACCAGGGCGCCGACGATGCCGGTGATGGCCACGGCCCCGGCGGCCAGGGCCACGAACCCGTCGGTGCTGCGTACCACCTCCACGGCGATCGGCGTGGTGATCGATTTCGGCGCCAGGGAGCCCACCACCGGTTCCGGCGCGCCCAGCCACCAGGCCAGCAGCACCGAGATCCCGGCGGCCAGGGCGGCGCCCACCAGGGTGGTGATCAGCACCGGTTTCCAGACGCTGCGCACGGTGCGCAGCTGCCGGTACAGCGGCCAGGCCAGTGCCACCGTGGCCGGGCCCAGCAGGAAGGACAGCCCCTGGATTTGCTCGCGGTATTCCTCGTAGGACAGCCCCACCATGGGCAGCACCACCACCACCGGAATCGAGGCCACCAGAAAGGGGTGGAACACCGGCAGGCTGTGGGCCTTGCCGTAGAGCCAGGTGGCCGCCCGGTAGCTGGCCAGGGTCAGCAGCAGGCCGAACAGGGGGGTATGCAGCAGCTCAGTCATGATGGTGTTCCTCATGATGGCGCTCGCCGGGCATCAGCAGCTTGAGCAGCAGGGTCACCAGCACCATGGCCAGGATGGTGCCGAACACCACCGCCACGGTCAGCGCCAGGGCATAGTCCTGATAGCGGCTCCATTGCAGCACGATGCCCACGCCCAGCGGAAAGATCAGCAGGCTGATGTGGCGGATCAGCATGCCGGCGGCTTCGGAAACCCGGTCGCTGCCGGGCAGGTTGAACATCAGCGCCAGCAGCAACAGCACCATGCCCACCACCGGCGCGGGCAGCGGCAGGCCGGTGAAGTGGATCAGCACCTCGCCAAGGAATTGGAACACCAACAGGATCAGCAGACCATCAAGCACGGTTCGGTCTCCGCGGGGGTACACACGGTGGCGCGGGGGCCAAACCAAATCGCGGCTGAAGCCGCTCCTGCCGAAGGTTTCGTGCAGGAGCGGCTTCAGCCGCGATTGTTTTTGTATTCGGTGTCAGCCCCGGCGCGGACGGAACAATTGTATCAGAGCCACGATCAGCACGCCGCCGAACACCACCAGGGACCAGCCGGGAATGGTCAGGCCCAGGAAGCGCCAGCTTACCTCCGCGCATTCCCCGGAACCGGACAGCACCGTGGCCATCACTTCGTGGAGCGGGAAGGCGTCGAGCATGTAGTCCAGGGAGGGGCCGCAGGTGGGCACTTCATCCGGCGGCAGGCTCTGCAACCACAGGTGGCGGATGGCGATGGCGCCGCCGCCCAGGGTGGCCAGGCCGGTGAGCACCGCGTAGACGCGCACGCCGATGCCCTTGGGGCCGTGCAGGGTGGCGATCAGCAGGATCACCATCACCACGATCAGCGCGATGCGCTGGAAAATACACAACGGGCAGGGCTCCAGGCCCTCCACGTGTTGCATATAAAGGGCGCCCAGGAAGGCGGCCAGACAGGCAAGCAAAGTCAGTCCGTACAGCGCGCGCGGCGCCGGAAGAAGGGCTTTCATGATGATTCCGATCCTTTTTTTGAGTCCTTATGCTGACTCAGACGTCGCGGGACGTGGCGGGTTCCCGGCGATCGCGCCAGGCGGCGGCGCCGGCTTCCCAGCCTTGCACCCACCATTCCACCAGGGCCTCGTCCAGATACGGACACTGATCCACGCGACCGCCGGCCATGCCCCACATGCAGCCGCGGTTGTAGGCCTTTTCGAATGGATCCGACGTGGGCTCGAACATTTCCCCTCCTTTCCCGGAAAGCGCCGGGCGCGCTGGGAACTCTCAGTTCGAGCCTAGCACCGCGGGGAGCGGCCGCCATGGCCACTCGTTAACATTTTTCAACCCTTTATCCGACGGTCAGCCCTGGAAGTAGGCATCCAGGTACTGCTCGAAGGGCATTTCCGGCTGTGCCTCGCACTCGGCCTGCTCGGCCAGGCTGGTTTCCGCCGCCCGGCGAAGCTCCCGGTCCACCGCCGGATCCAGGTTTTCCCCCAGGAAGTGATCCCGGTGCGCCAGGGCCTGGTTCATGGCGAACTGGAAGAAGCCCTGGTCGTGACTCTCCAGGGTGTCCAGGATGCGGCCGGAGGGGGTGGCGTCCGGGGTGCGGATCTTTTCGCGCTGCACTTCCAGGGCGCGCGCGTAGTCGCCGCCACCGTGGCAGCGGTCGAACAGCTCGGCGATGGGCGCCATCTGGTCCAGCTTCTCCAGGCCCCATTCGCGCAGGCTCACCGCCTTGCCCCAGTTGTCCAGTTGCACGCTGGTGTCGCGGCCCTGGTAGACCACCCGGCGCAGGTTTTCCTTGCTGGCGTTCAGGTCGCAGCGCTCCAGCCGCGGCGACTCGCGCAGCAGGCAATAGGTGGCGAACAGGTCCAGGAAGCGCATGTCCTGCTGGTTGATGCCCACCGGCTCGAAGGGGTTCAGGTCCAGAGCGCGGATCTCGATGTACTCCACGCCGCGGCGCTGCAGCGCCAGGGTGGGGCGTTCGCCCTTGTTGATGGCCCGTTTCGGACGGATCGAGGAGTAGTACTCGTTCTCGATCTGCAGAATGTTGGCGTTGAGCTGCCGGTAGTCGCCGTTGGCGTCGCGCACGCCGAGCTCTTCGTAGGCGGGCTCCGGCGTCTTGATGGCGTGGGTCAGGGTGTCCACGTATTCCTGGAGATTGTTGTAGCTGATCGCCAGGGAGGACTGGGCGTTGTTCTGGTAGCCCAGGTCGCTCATGCGCAGGCTGGTGGCGTTGGGCGTGTAGAGGCTGTGGTCGAAGCGTTCCAGCAGGTGATGGTCGCGGCCGGCCAGGAAGGACGCGCACAGCGCCGGCGAGGCGCCGAACAGGTACACCAGCAGCCAGGAATAGCGCTGGAAATTGCGGGTCAGGTCGAAATAGCGCTGGGAGATGTGCTCCTGCAGCGGCCGGTCGTCGCCTTCCAGTTCCCGGTTGATGCGCCAGAACTCCTCCGGGAAGGAAAAGTTGTAGTGGATGCCGGCGATGGTCTGCATCTTGCGGCCGTAGCGGTGGCCCAGGCCGATGCGGTAGACGTGCTTCATGCGGCCCACGTTGGAGCTGCCGTATTCCGCCACCGGCACGTCCCGGTCCTCGCCGATCATGCACGGCATGGAATTTACCCACAGCAGCTCGTCGTCGATGTGCCGGTAGGTGTAGCGGTGCAGTTGCTCAAGAAATTCGATGGGCCGGCGCAGGCAGGTGGTGGGCGGCGTGATGAATTCCAGCAGCGCTTCGGAATAGTCCGTGGTGATGTACGGATGGGTCAGCGCCGAGCCGAGCTCCCGGGGGTGTGGCGTGCGCGCCAGGGTACCCTGCTCGTTGATGCGCAGGCTTTCCTTTTCGATGCCCCGGTGAATGTCCGCCAGGGTGGCGGCGGCGTCCGAGTCCAGCAGGGCCTGGATTCGCTGGCTGAGGGTGTCGGTCATGGGCCTTTCCGGTTGTGGGCGCGATCAGCCTGTATGGTAGGGCCTGTTCGCGGGAATCGCGATCCGCGCGAACAGGCAGGGGGTCAGCCGCGTTTTTTCTGCTGCTCGAAGGCCTTGGCGAACGCCGCGCCCAGGGCGCCCTGGGATTGCGACTGCTGCTGGCCACCGCGCTGCTTGCCGCCGGGGCGCTGGCCGCCCTTGCGGTTGCGAGGTTTGTCCGCCGGCGCGCCGGCGGCCGGCTTGTCCTGGTGGCGGTCGTCCAGGCGCATGGTCAGGCTGATGCGCTTGCGCGGCTTGTCCACGTCCAGCACCTTCACCTTGACGATGTCGCCGGGTTTGACCACGTCGTGGGGGTCCTCGACGAACTTGTCGGCCAGGGCGGACACATGCACCAGGCCGTCCTGGTGCACGCCGATGTCCACGAAGGCGCCGAAGTTGGTCACGTTGGTCACCGCGCCTTCCAGCATCATGCCGGGCTTCAGGTCGTCCAGGGTTTCCACCCCTTCCTTGAACTCGGCGGCCTTGAATTCCGGGCGCGGGTCGCGGCCCGGTTTTTCCAGCTCGCTGAGAATGTCGGTGACCGTGGGCAGGCCGAAGGTATCGTCGGTGAATTCCGCCGGTTTCACGGATTTCAGGAAGGGCGCGTCGCCGATCAGGTCCTTGAGCGGGCGGCCGTGCTTCTCGGCGATCTTCTCCACCACCGGGTAGGCTTCCGGGTGCACGGAGGAGGCGTCCAGCGGGTTCTCGCCGTTCATGATGCGCAGGAAGCCGGCGGCCTGTTCGAAGGTTTTCTCGCCCAGGCGCGGCACCTGCTTGAGGGCGTCCCGGTTATTGAAGGCGCCGTTTTTCTCGCGGAAGCTGACGATGTTGCCGGCGATGGTGGCGTTGAGGCCGGCGATGCGCGCCAGCAGCGGCGCGCTGGCGGTGTTCACGTCCACGCCCACGGCGTTCACGCAGTCCTCCACCACCGCGTCCAGGGAGCGCGACATCTTCACCTGGCTCACGTCATGCTGGTACTGGCCCACGCCGATGGACTTGGGATCGATTTTCACCAGCTCGGCGAGCGGGTCCTGCAGGCGGCGGGCGATGGACACCGCGCCCCGGAAGGATACGTCCAGGTCCGGGAACTCCCGGGCCGCCAGTTCCGAGGCGGAGTACACCGAGGCGCCCGCCTCGGAAACCATGATCTTCTGCATCGCCTGCTTGTCGCGCAGGGCCTTGACCAGATCGCCGGCCAGCTTGTCGGTCTCGCGGCTGGCGGTGCCGTTGCCGATGGCGATCAGGTCCACGCCGTGCTTGGTGGACAGCTTGGCCAGGGTGGCCAGGGACTGGTCCCACTGCTTCTTGGGCTGGTGCGGGAAGATGGTGGTGTGTTCCAGCAGTTTGCCGGTGGCGTCCACCACCACCACCTTGACCCCGGTGCGCAGGCCCGGGTCCAGGCCCATGGTGGCCTTGGGGCCCGCCGGCGACGCCATCAGCAGGCTCTTCAGGTTGCGGGCGAACACCTGGATCGCCTCTTCCTCCGCCAGTTCGCGCACGCGGCCCAGCAGCTCGGTTTCCAGGTGGGTGTTGAGCTTGATCTTCCAGGTCCAGCGCATCACCTCGCCCAGCCAGGCGTCGGCGGCGCGGCCCTGATCCTTCCAGTCCGCCACCTGGGTGACCATGGCCACGCAGGGGTGCGGATCGGCGCTTTCCAGTTCCTCGGGCAGCACCATGGAAACGTGCAGCACGCCTTCGTTGCGGCCGCGGAACAGGGCCAGGGCGCGGTGGCTGGGGATCGCCTTGAGCGCCTCGCCGTGCTCGAAATAATCGCGGAACTTGGCGCCTTCCTCTTCCTTGCCGTCCGCCACCCGCGCCTGAATGTGGGCCTGATCCCACAGCCAGGTGCGCAGCCGGGTGAGCAGCTCGGCGTTCTCGGCGAATTCCTCCATGAGGATCTGCTTGGCACCGTCCAGGGCGTCCTTGGCGGTGGCGATCTTGTGTTCCTCGTTGAGGTAGCCGGCGGCCTCGGTCTCCGGATCCAGGGTCGGGTCCTCGATCAGCGCTCGCGCCAGCGGTTCCAGGCCGGCCTCCCGGGCGATCTGCGCCCGGGTACGGCGTTTCGGTTTGTACGGCAGGTAGAGATCTTCCAGGCGGGTCTTGGTGTCCGCCGCCTTGATCGCCTTTTCCAGCTCCGGGGTCAGCTTGTCCTGCTCGGCGATGCTTTTGAGGATGGTCTCGCGGCGTTCCTCCAGCTCGCGGAGGTAGCGCAGCCGCTCCTCCAGGGTGCGCAGCTGGGTGTCGTCGAGACCGCCGGTCACCTCTTTACGGTAACGGGCGATGAAGGGCACGGTGGCGCCCTCGTCGAGCAGGCCCACGGCGGCCGCCACCTGGCGGGGCTGGGCGTTGAGTTCCTGGGCGATGATCTGTTCGATGCTTTCCATGGTGGTTCCTGGCTTGCGCGTGGGCACGTTGCATGCGGGCGCTTCGATACGAAACGACCGGAATCATAGGGAATGACTCCGGTCGTTCATAGATTGACTTGACGGGGCGGGGTGTGGTTATCCCAGCACTTTACCGATCATCGCCGCCAGTTCCGCCTCCTGGGGCGGTTTGACGATGTAGCCCACGGCGCCCTGGCGTTCGCCCCAGACCTTGTCGGTTTCCTGGTCCTTGGTGGTCACCAGGACCACGGGAATGTGGTTCAGGTCCGCGTCCTTGGCGATCTTGCGGGTGGCCTGGAAGCCGTTCAGCTCCGGCATCACCACGTCCATGAGAATCAGGTCCGGGTTTTCGGCGCGGGCCTGATCGATGCCTTCCATGCCATTGCTGGCGGTGATCGCCTGATGGCCCTGGTTTTCCACCATTTTCACCAGATTGGTCAGCTGGGTCGGGGAATCGTCGACCACGAGTATTTTCGCCATAGTTCGCTCCTGTTCGCCAAGCGGCGCAATGATAACAAGGGCCGGCGCCGCCGTAACTTGATGAAAATCGGCACACAGTGCCAATTTGCGTCACGGCGCGGAGCGCGGCGGCGGTAATCTTTCTATACAATCCAGGCTTGCCTGGCGCGCCCAGGCGCGGTACACCAGCCGGTCGGCAGATCCGAGGAACGTCATGAGCGAACAAGTCGAAAAGATACTGGTAGTGGACGACGACGCGCGCCTGCGTGGTCTGCTGCAACGGTTCCTGGAAGAGCAGGGCTACGCGGTCAAGGCGGTGGCCGACGCCGAGCAAATGGACCGGGCCCTGTCCCGGGAGATCTACTCCCTGATGGTGCTCGACCTGATGCTGCCCGGCGAGGACGGCCTGTCCATCTGTCGCCGCCTGCGCGACGGGGACAACAACCTGCCGATCATCATGCTCACCGCCAAGGGCGACGACGCCGAGCGCATCGAGGGCCTGGACGCCGGCGCCGACGATTACCTGCCCAAGCCGTTCAACCCCAAGGAACTCAGCGCCCGCATCCGCGCCGTGCTGCGCCGCCACGTGCGCGAGGTGCCCGGCGCGCCCAGCAAGGAGGAGTCGGTGGTCGGGTTCGGCCCCTGGACCCTGGACCTGGGCAACCGCACCCTGGCCCGCGAAGGCGACCCGCAGCCGCTCACCACCGGCGAGTTCGCCGTGCTCAAGGCGCTGGTGCAGAACCAGCGCGAGCCGCTCACCCGCGACAAGCTGATGAGCCTGGCCCGGGGCCGGGAATGGTCCGCCATGGAGCGTTCCATCGACGTGCAGGTGTCGCGGCTGCGCCGCCTGCTCGAGGACGACCCCTCCAAGCCGCGCTACATCCAGACCGTCTGGGGCGTGGGCTATGTGTTCGTCCCGGACTGAGCGCTGAGCCGCCGTGGGCCGGTTCCTGCCAAAAACCGCCTTCACCCGCGCCGCGCTGATCGTCGGCCTGGTGATCGGCCTCAGCCAGGGCGTCACGCTCTGGTTCTTCGCCCGTAACGCCTACCTGCCCGGCATTCGCGAGTACGCGCGCCTCACCGCCCTGCAGGCGGAGCTGGTGTTCCAGCCCGGCGGCGACGCTTCCCTGGGCCGGCGCCTGGGCGAGACCACCGGCATCCTGCCGGGCACGCCGCCGGACGTGCGCACGCCCCAGACCCTGGTGCTCTCCAAGCCGGTGGTGGACCGCTTCCGCCAGGAGCTGTCCGAGCGCCTGGGCGAGCGCGCCACGGTGCGCCTGGAGGAGGACCGCCAGCCGATCCTGTGGGTCACCGCGCCCTCCTTCGAGGGCGGCTGGCTGCGGGTGCCGATGGCCTTCTTCCGCGACTACGACCGCTATTTGCTGCTCGGCTGGGGGGTGACGGTGCCGCTGCTGGCGGTGATCGGCGGGCTGCTGATCGCGCGCAGCCTCAACCGCCCTCTGCGGCGGCTGGCCCGGGTGGCGCTCAAGGTGGGCCGTGGCGAGGCGGTGCCGGTGCTCGACGACCGCATCGGCCCCACCGAGATCCAGGCGGTGAACCGGGCCTTCAACCGCATGACCAGCCAGTTGCAGCAGGCCCAGCGGGACCGGGCCCTGTTGCTGGCCGGGGTGTCCCATGACCTGCGCACGCCGCTGACCCGGTTGCGCCTGTCGGCGGAATTCCTGGACGACGAGGAGATGTCCCAGGGCATCATCGAGGACATCGAGGACATGGACGCCATACTCGACCAGTTCATCGCCTTCATCCGCGACGGCGCCGACGAGCAGCCCGACTACGAGAACCTCAACAGCCTGATCGACGAAGTGGTGGCCAAGTACCCGGCGGATCGGTTGCGCATCCGTCAGCAGGATCTGCCGCGCCTGATGCTCAAGCGCCTCACCGTCAAGCGCATGCTCTCCAACCTGATCACCAACGCCCTGAAGTACGGCGCGCCGCCGGTGGAGATCGACACCGAGGTGGACGACAACGCCCTGCGGCTCACCGTGCGCGATCACGGCAAGGGGGTGCGGGAGGAAGACATCCCGCTGCTGCTGCAGCCGTTCTCCCGGGGTGAGATGGCGCGCACCCTGTCCGGCAGCGGCCTGGGGCTGGCCATCGTCAAGCGCATCGTCGACATGCACCACGGCGACATGCGCTTGGACAACCACCCGGACGGCGGCCTGCGGGTGCGCATCCGCTTCCCGCTCACCGGGCAGCTGGTGCAGCCGGAGCCGCTCTCCGCCGGGGTGCGCTAGGCGCGCTTCTCCGCGCGGCGGCTGGCCAGGAAAATCAGAATGCCGCCGATCGCCAGGGCCGCCCCCACCAGGCCGGTGCTGGACCAGACCGCGCCCTGATCGATCACCCAGCCGGCCAGCCAGGCGCCCAGGGCGTTGGCCAGATTGAAGGCGGCGTGGTTGAGCGAGGCGGCCATGGTCTGGGCATCGCCGGCCACGTCCATGAGCCGGGTCTGGATCGCTGGCCCCAGGGCGATGCTGGTGCCCACCAGCCCCACGAACAGCAGCGCCGGCGCCACCCAGTCGGCGACGAAGAAGAACACCGTCTGCACCACCAGGCACCAGGTCAGAATCAGCGGAATGGCGCGGATCAGGTTCCAGTCCGCCACCCGCGCCCCCACCAGGGTGCCCAGCAGGGTGCCGACGCCGAAGATCGCCAGTACCAGCGGGCCCAGGGCCTCGGCCATGCCGGCCTGTTCAGTGAGGGTGGGCATCACATAGCTGAACACCGCGAACATGCCGCCGAAGCCGACGCTGGCGATGCCCAGGGTAAACAGCACCTGCTGGTTGGCCAGGGCGCCCAGCTCGCGCAGTGGCGAGGCGTCGCGGTCGGCGGGCACGAACGGCACGAACAGCCACACCATGAGCGCGGTGGTGGCGGCGATCACCCCCACCGAGGCGAACGCCACCGGCCAGCCGAACTGGTTGCCGGCCCAGGTGCCCAGGGGCGCGCCCAGCAGAATCGCCACGGTCAGGCCCAGCATCACCCGGGCCACCGCCCGGGCCCGCTGGTTCCAGGGCACCGCCGCCGCCGCCACCAGGGCGGCGACGCCGAAATAGGCGCCGTGGGGCAGGCCGGCGATAAAGCGCAGGCCGACGAAGGACCAGAAGCCCGGCGCCAGGGCGCTGGCCACGTTGCCCAGCGCGAACAGCAGCATCAGGCCGATCAGCAGGGTGCGCTTAGGCACCCGCGCCGCCAGGCAGGAGATCAGCGGCGCGCCCACCACCACGCCCAGGGCGTAGCTGCTGATCGCGTAGCCGACCCGCTGCGGGTCCACCGCCAGGTTGTCGGCGATCGGGTTCATCAGTCCCATGATCACGAATTCGGTGGTGCCGATGGCGAAGCCACCCAAGGCCAGGGCCAGTTCGGCGAGACGGGGGTGCGAAGCGACGGCGGGGGTGTCCGCGTCGGTGGAAGAAGACATGCGCAAGCTCCGGACCGTGGGTAACGGGGAGAAAAAGGAAAGGGGCCGGTAGGCCCGAAAGGCGGCATTGTCCCAGAACGGGGTGAACAAACGAAGTCGGTTTTGTCTATCACGGCCATCCAGGGAGGCGAAAGCACCGTTTGCGAATGAATCTCATTTGTGTAAGCATTCCGGCATTGTTCTCCCCTGGCTGGCGCACCCATGACCGTGGCTTCCCACAGCGACGTGCAAACCCTGTACACCGACCACGGCGGTTGGCTGCGCGCCCTGCTGTACCGTCGCCTGGGCTGTCCCGACACCGCCGCCGATCTGTCCCAGGACGTGTTCGTGCGCCTGCTGCTGAAGCCGGCGGCACCTCGCCCCGGGAGCCCAGGGCGTTCCTGGCGCGCATCGCCCACGGCCTGGTGGTCGACCACCACCGTCGCCGGGCGGTGGAGCAGGCCTGGCGGGACACCCTGGCGGCCCTGCCGGCGGATCACCAGCCGTCGCCGGAGGCCCATTGGGAGATCGTCGATGCCCTGGCGCGCCTGGACGCCCTGCTGGAGCACCTGCGCCCCCGGGCCCGCACCGTTTTCCTGCTGGCCAAGCTGGACGGCCTTACCTACCCGGCCATCGCCGAGCGCCTGTCCGTTTCCCTGAGCACCGTGGAGAAGGACATGGCCCTGGCCCTCCGGCACTGTTACCGGGTTCTGATGGGCGGCTGAGCGCCCCGTCATCGCCATGAGCCGTCAGGACGATCTGCCCCCCGCCATCATGGAGGCCGCCATCCGCTGGTCGGTGACGCTGGCCTCCGGCACCGCCGACGCGGGCCACCGACGCGACTACCAGCGCTGGCTGGAGGCCGACGAACGCCACCGCCGGGCCGCCGAGCGCCTGGCCGCCATCGACGACGAGGTGCGTGGCGCGCGCCGCGCCGGCCACGGCGCCACCGACACCCTGGACCATCTTCAGCGCGGCCGGCGCCGCCGTCGTCGTCGCGGCCTGGGCGGCGGCCTGCTGGTGCTGGTGCTGGTGGCGGTGGGCCTGGTGGGCGGTGATGCCTCGCGGCTGACCCGGGATTACGCCACCGGCACCGGCGAGCGGCAGCGCCTGACGCTGCCCGGCGGCACCCGGGTGGTACTGAACGCGGACACCGCTCTGGATATTGTGGAGAAAGGCGGGCATCTCACTCTGCGGCTGTACGCCGGTGAAATCCTGGTGGATTCCGAGGCCGCCGCCCCGGCGGACAAACCCCGCGTGCTCACCGAGGACGGCCGCCTGGACGCCCTCGGCACCCGCTTTCAGGTGTCCACGGACGGTCTGGGCACGCGCCTCACGGTGTTGCAGGGCCGGGTGGCGGTGCACGCTACCGGCGGCGAGCGCCTTGGCGAGGCGCGCCCGGGCGGCGGCTGGCGGTTGGTGGACGGTACCTTGGCGCCGCACGCCTCCGGCCTGCGTGCCGGCGGCTGGGCGGATGGCGTGGTGGAGGCCCGGGGCGCGCCCCTGGGCGAGGTGCTTGAAGCGCTGGGCCCCTATCGCGCCGGCTGGCTCGGTTACGCCCCGGAAGTGGCCGGCCTGAAGGTCACCGGCGTGTTCCAGCTCAACGACACCGACGCCGCCCTGGATGCCATCGCACAGAGCCTGCCGGTGCGCGTGGTGCACCGCACCCGCTGGTGGGTGCGGGTGGAAGAAAAATAATTTACGGGTTGGCGGTGCCTCGTTCGGCTTGGAGGTAAAGACTCAAACAAGGGACGACCTTCATGCCTATCTTCATCGACGCCGGCTGGCGGGCCGCCTGCCGCCGGCTATTGCTTCCCGTTTGTCTGGCCGCGCCGCTGGCCCTGCCGGTTCCGGTGGCGGCGCAGACCGCCGTGGACGGCCAGCACGCCACCCATGAATTCGCGATTCCGGCGGGCCCCCTGGACGATGCCCTGGCGAGCCTGGCCCGCCAGGCCGGCCTGACCGTGTCGGCGGCGCCGGAGCTGCTGGCCGGGCGGCGGGCCGCCGCCGTGCAAGGCCGATACGGCGTTCAGGACGCTCTCGACCGGATGCTCGCCGGCACCGGCCTGCGTTACCGCTTCACCGGCGACAACAGCTTCGTTCTGGAGCCGGCGCCGACGCCGCGCGCGGCGGTGCTGGGGCCGGTGAAAGTGTACGGCGCCAAGACCACCACCCAGCTCGAGGACACCACCGCCAGCGTCGGCGTGGTCACCAGCGAGCAGATCGAGCGGGCCGAGATCGGCAGCTTCCGGGATGCCTTCCGCACCCTGGGCAACGTCATGGACGGCGACTGGCCGGACGCCGGCTTCGTGATCCGGGGCATCAATTCGGAAGGGCTGACCCCCGGCGGCGATCCGCTGGCCAGCCTCTACGTGGACGGCGCCCGGCAGACCGTCAACGGTGCCCGGCGTGGCGCCCGTGGGCTGTGGGACGTGGAGCAGGTGGAAGTCTACCGGGGCCCGCAGTCCACGCTCACCGGCCGCGCCGCCCTGGCCGGCGCCGTCTACGTGAAGACCAAGGACCCCACCTTCGAGCCGGAATCCCGGGCGCGGCTGGCCGGCGGCTCCATGAAGACCCGCGAGGCGGCGGTGATGACCAGCGGCCCCCTGATCGACGATGAGCTGGCGTATCGTTTCGCCGCCGAGTACCACACCAGCGAGAACGACATCGATTACCCCACCTACGAGGGGTTCGACCGCTACGATGACTTCGTCGAGGACGAGTACTACCAACTGCGCGGCAAGTTGCTGTGGCTGCCGGAGGCGCTGCCCGACACCAACGCCCTGCTCAGCTATTCGTTCTCCCACGATTCGCCCTACATCGACGACGTCGGCGGGCCGGAGCTGGGCTTCGACTACGACGAGGAGCGCGGCGATTTCAATACGCCGGTGTTCGTGGAGTCCCGGGTCGCCGAAACCCAGAACCTGTCCCTGGAGATCACCCACGCCCTGGGCGCCGACCTGACCCTGACCTCGCTGACCGCCTGGTCCGACACCGACATGGACCGGCCCTCGGTGAACGAGGGCACCGCCGGCGAGACCAACGTGATGCGCGGCGACACCCAGCAGAGCATCGTCAGCCAGGAACTGCGCGCCAACTACGACCGCGACCGCTGGCGCTGGGTATCCGGCCTGTACGCGGCCCGGGAAGAGGAGCGGGGCCAGTACACGCGGCCGGATTATTTCGGCAATGCGGACCGCAGCCGCACCGGCCGGGACCTGGACAACTACGCCCTGTTCGGCGAGGCCGGCTACCGCTTCAAGCCCGGCTGGGAGGCGGTATTGGGCGGCCGCGTCGATTATACCTCGGTGGACGAAACCGCCTTCTTCGCCCGCAACGGCGGCGTGGTCACCGACGACCGCACCTCCCACAGCAACACCGTGTTCCTGCCCAAGCTGGCGCTGATCCGCACCCTGGCGCCGATGCACACCCTGGGTTTCACGGTGCAGAAGGGCTACCGCACCGGCGGCGCCGGCATTCAGCGCAGCAGCAACACCGAATACCGCTACGACGACGAACAGACCTGGACCTACGAGTTGTCCTACAAGGGCGTGGCCCTGGACCGGCGGCTGCAGCTGTCCGCCAACCTGTTCTACACCGACTGGAGCGACCAGCAGGTGGGCGTGCTGGGCACCCCGGGAGACTCCACCTCCCGGCGCGTGACCAACGCCGGCGAATCCACGCTGCAGGGCTTCGAGCTGGAAGGGCGCTACCGGTTCAATCCGCGCTGGTCCGGGTTCGCCTCCATCGGCTACGTGGACACGGAATTCGATGAGTTCGTCGACAACAGCCTGGGCGATCTCAGTGGCCTGCCGTTCCCGGAAGCGCCGGAATGGAACGCCGCCCTGGGGGCCTTCTACCAGCATCCGGGCGGGTTCTTCGCCGGCGCGGACGCCAAGTACGTGTCCCGCTACCTGGCCCGCTTCGGCGCCGACCCGCAGGAATACGTGGACGGCTACACCGTGGCCAACGCCCGGGTCGGGCTGCGCGCCGACGACTGGACCGTGACGCTGTACTCGGAGAACGTGTTCGACCGCGATTACTACGTTTACAACGACCGCAACACCAGCGGCGACGTGGCCGCCACCCTGGGGCCGCGGCGCGTCACCGCCCTGAGTGTGGAAATGTCGTTCTAGCGCACCGCGTCCGCCGGCACCAGCGGGATGTTCACCCGCGACGGCATGGCCGGGGTGCTGTACACGGTGAGCGCCCCGAGCAGGCCGCGCAGCAGGTCCGGGATCGGGCTCAGGCCGTGGGGCAGGTCACTGGCGCCGACGCTGACGCGCAGCCGGTGGCCGGCGGGAATCACGGCGCTGGTGGGGAACACCTCCACGTCGGCGCGGAACGGGTCCAGCGGCCGGATTTCCTGGCCGCTGCGGGCGGTGAAAGGATGCCAGGGCTGCACCAGCTTGCCGTTCATGAAGCGCGAACGTTGCGGGTTGAACTCGCTCATGGAGGCCATCTGGATGCCGTTGGTGAGCTCCCTGGACAGGCCGTTGGGATCCACCACGCTGACGCGCACCACCACATTGGTGTCCAGGCCGGTGGTGGAGGCCCAGATCTGGCCGCCGATGGGGCCGTTGATGACCATGTCCTCCTCCATCGGCTCGCTGGTGTAGACCGCCTCCAGCAATTCCGACAGGTTGTTCTGCTCGCTGCACGGTGGCGTGATCAGCCCCAGCACGCCGGCGGTCCACTGGCTGGCGCTGGCCGAGCACAGGCCGTTGAGCGGCGTTTGCAGCAGCGACGTTTGCGCGCCGTCCGGACCTGGCGCCTGGCGATCCAGGCCGCCGAACAGGGGCAGGCCGGGTTGGCCGTGCAGGTAGAACGCCTCGGCGTGGGCCTCCGGGTGCGGCCAGTCGGCGGCGGTGCGATAGCGTTCCTCGCCGGTGTAGTACTGGGTCACCGGCGGGAAGTGTTCGGCGCCGGTGTCCATGCCCTTCAGGTAATGGTCGAACCAGGCCAGGCGGATGTTGGCCAGGGCGGGCACGCCGTCGGCGGGCAGGCCGGCGCCGCCGGAGCCGTCCAGGTGTTCCCAGGGGCCGATCAGCAGCTTGCTGTCGGTGCCGTTGTTCTTCAGCGCCTCGTAGATCAGCGGCTCACCGCGCTGGAAGATATCGCGCAGGCCGCCCACCACGAAGGTGGGCGCCCGGATCCGGTCGGCCTGTTCCAGCGGTGAGCGGGCCCGCCAGAAGTCCGTGTTGTACTTATGCTCGTCGCCGAGCACGGCGCCGGCCACCACCGGCACCGGGAACTCGGTGAGCGTGCCGGTGAGGTGGTCGAGCAGGGTTTCCAGGTAGTAGAGCGGCTGGTCGTTGTCCAGGCCCACCGGCGTGGGCACCAGCCCCAGGCCGGTGACCAGGGCCACCCACAGGGGAATGAAGCCGGCGTTGATCTGGCCGCCCTGGAACACAATGTCCCGGTAGGCGTCGCCCATGGGCACGATGGCGAAGATGGCGTCCACGCCGGCGGGGCGCTGGGCGCCGGCGAGCAGCCCGGTGATGCCCATGTAGGAGGCGCCGTTCATGCCCAGGGTGCCGTTGCTCCAGGGCTGGGCGTCGATGTAGTCGAGCAGCTCGCCAATGTCCTCGTGGTCGGTTTCCCCGAACGCCTGCCAGGTGCCTTCGGAGGCACCGGTACCGCGCAGGTCGGCGATGATGTAGGCGTAGCCGCGCTTGACCAGGTAGGGATCGGCGGCGCCGATCAGGCCCAGGGCCTGGTTGTAGCCGGTGAAGGTGGCCACCACCGGAAAGGGCCCCGGCGCCGGGTTGCCGTCCTCGTCGGCGGGCAGGGTCACCGAGGCGGACAGGCGGATGCCGTCGCGCAGGGTGATCAACTGCTGGGGCAGGGTGACGGTGTTGGGGTATTCCTCGGGGCGGTCGTAGGGGGCGTCCCAGTCCAGGTTCACCGGTTGCGGCCCGGGCTCCGGCTCGGGCTCCGGTTGCGGTGTCGGATCGCCGCCGCCGTCGTTGCCGCCGGCGTTGGGCGTTTCCGTGGCGGTGTCGCCGCCCGAGGCGGAATCGCCGCCGCCACCACAGGCGGCCAGGGCGAGCAACAGGGAAGCGAGCAGGAAAAACAGGGGCAGGCGCCGGTGCGCCGGTCGCATCAACAGCATAATCGGATCCCCGGATATTGTTGGAGGTAGAGAAAGGGGCCAGACAATCAATCAGGGTAAACGTCGGAACGCGCCGGTTCTGTTGGCACGGTGGTGCATGACCGTGAAGAAAAAAGACCTTTTGATGTCATCGTGTAAAGCGTCGTCCGCCTCCGAACCGTCGGCCCGGGCTGGTATGCTGTGGCGCCGAGGTTCCACGACGCGCCGGGGCGCGTCGACGCAGGAGGAGAAGTTCATGACCGACGACAAACGGCGCCGCTATTCCGCGCCCGTGGTGGATGGCCTGGGCAAGGCGCCCAGCCGCGCCATGCTGCGCGCCACCGGTTTCACCGACGAGGATTTCAAAAAGCCCCAGGTGGGCATCGCGTCCACCTGGAGCCGGGTGACGCCCTGCAACATGCACATCGACGGCCTGGCGGACGAAGCCGGGCGCGGCGCCGACGACGCCGGCGGCAAGAGCCTGATCTTCAACACCATCACCGTGTCCGACGGCATCGCCAACGGCACCGAGGGCATGAAGTATTCGCTGGTGTCCCGGGAAGTGATCGCCGATTCCATCGAAACCGTGGCCGGCTGCGAGGGCTTCGACGGCCTGGTGGCCATCGGTGGCTGCGACAAGAACATGCCCGGCTGCCTGATGGGCCTGGCGCGGCTCAACCGGCCCTCGGTGTTCGTCTACGGCGGCACCATCAAGCCGGGCAAGAACCACACCGATCTGGTGTCCGTGTTCGAAGCGGTGGGCGCCCACGCCAAGGGCGATAAATCACTGATCGAAGTGAAGCAGGTGGAGGAAGAGGCGATCCCCGGCCCCGGTTCCTGCGGCGGCATGTACACCGCCAACACCATGGCCAGCGCCATCGAGGCCCTGGGCATGAGCCTGCCGGGCAGCTCCGCCCAGAACGCCGAGGACAACGACAAGCTGGAGGACTGCCGCGCCGCCGGCGCCGCCGTGCTGGAACTGCTCGACCGGGACCTCAAGCCCCGCGACATCCTCACCCGGGAAGCGTTCGAGAACGCCATCACCGTGGTCATCGCCCTGGGCGGCTCCACCAACGCGGTGCTGCACCTGCTGGCCCTGGCCCACACCGTGGACGTGCCCCTCTCCCTGGCGGATTTCACCCGCATCGGCAAGAAGGTGCCGGTGCTGGCGGACCTGCGCCCCAGCGGCCATTACATGATGAGCGAGCTGGTGGCCATCGGCGGCATTCAGCCGCTGATGAAAACCCTGCTCGATGCCGGCCTGCTGCACGGCGACTGCCTCACCGTCACCGGCCGGACCCTGGCGAAAAACCTGGCCAGCGTGGCCCCCTACCCGGTGGAGCAGGACATCATCCACGCCCTGGACAACCCGATCAAAAAGGACAGCCACCTGCGCATCCTGTACGGCAACCTGGCGCCCACCGGCGCGGTGGCCAAGATCACCGGCAAGGAAGGCACCTTCTTCAAGGGCACCGCCCGGGTGTTCCACTCCGAGGAAGAGGCCACCGACCGCATCATGGACGGCACCGTCACCGCCGGTGACGTGCTGGTGATCCGGTATGAAGGGCCCCGGGGCGGTCCGGGCATGCGGGAAATGCTTACCCCCACCTCGGCGATCATGGGCCGGGGCCTGGGCAACGACGTGGCGCTGATCACCGACGGCCGCTTCTCCGGCGGCAGCCACGGCTTCGTGGTCGGGCACGTGACGCCGGAAGCTCAGGAAGGCGGGCCCATCGCCCTGGTGGAAACCGGCGACGAGATCGTCATCGACGCCGAGGCGGACACCATCACCCTGAACGTGGACGACGCCGAGTTCGAGCGCCGCCGGGCGGCCTGGACCGCGCCGGCGCCCCGTTATACCCGGGGCGTCCTGTCCAAATACGCCAGGACCGTCAGCTCCGCCTCCCTGGGGGCGATCACCGACGGCTAGCCGTTCACCGCCTCGCGGCCCCGCGCCACGGCGGCCCGCACCTGATCCGGGGCGGTGCCGCCGACGTGGTTGCGGGCGCTCACCGAGCCTTCCAGGGTCAGCACCTCGAACACGTCGTCGTCGATCTGGTCGCTGAACTGGCGCAGTTCGGACAGGCTCATCTCGCTCAGGTCCTTCTTCTTGTCCACGCCGTGGGCCACCGCCTTGCCGACGATTTCGTGGGCGTCGCGGAAGGCCACGCCCTTGCGCACCAGGTAGTCGGCCAGGTCGGTGGCGGTGGCGAAGCCGCGCCGGGCCGCTTCGCGCATCACTTCCCGGTTCGGTTCGATGGCCGGGATCATGTCGGCGAAGGCGCGCAGGCAGCCGGCCAGGGTGTCCACGGCGTCGAACAGCGGTTCCTTGTCTTCCTGGTTGTCCTTGTTGTAGGCCAGTGGCTGGCTTTTCATCAGGGTCAGCAGGCTGATCAGGTGGCCGTTGACGCGGCCGGTCTTGCCGCGCACCAGTTCCGGCACGTCCGGGTTCTTTTTCTGCGGCATGATCGAGCTGCCGGTGCAGAAGCGGTCCGGCAGGTCGATGAAGTTGAACTGGGCGCTGGTCCACAGCACCAGCTCCTCGCTGATGCGCGACAGGTGGGTCACGCACAGCGCCGCCAGGGCGCAGAACTCGATGGCGAAGTCCCGGTCGCTGACCGCGTCCAGGGAGTTCTCGCAGACCGCGTCGAAGCCCAGCAGCTCGCGGGTGCGCTCGCGCTGGATCGGGTAGGTGGTGCCGGCCAGGGCGGCGGCGCCCAGGGGCAGGCGGTTGACCCGCTTGCGGCAGTCCAGCAGGCGCTCGCGGTCGCGCTTGAGCATCTCGAACCAGGCCAGCAGATGGTGGCCGAAGGTCACCGGCTGGGCGGTCTGCAGGTGGGTGAAGCCGGGCATGATGGTGGCCGCCTCGCGCTCGGCCTGGTCCAGCAGGCCGGTCATCAGGCGGGCCAGCTCGCCGTCGATCAGGTCGATTTCGTCCCGCAGCCACAGGCGGATGTCGGTGGCCACCTGGTCGTTGCGGGAGCGCCCGGTGTGCAGTTTCTTGCCGGTGATGCCGATCTTGTCGGTGAGGCGCGCCTCGATGTTCATGTGCACGTCTTCCAGGGCCACGGACCACTGGAACTGGCCGGCCTCGATCTCGGCGCGGATCTCCTCCAGCCCCTGGTGGATGGCGTCGCGCTCTTCGGCGGTGAGCACGCCGGCCTCGGCCAGCATGGTGGCGTGGGCCATGGAGCCCTGGATATCCTGGCGGTACATGCGCCGGTCGAAGGCCACGCTGGCGGTGAATTCCTGCACGAAGGCATCGGTGGATTCACTGAAGCGGCCGCCCCAGAGTTGGTTTTGCTGTTGATCACTCATCTCGTTGCTCGCGTCCGGCGCTGAATTGACGGGGCGCGCAGTATAGCACCGCCAGACGGTGGTATCGTAGGCGGCAAAACGATAAGTGATGCCATGACCGAACCCCGCGCCAACGTCTTTCTGCCCAACCTGTGCACCACCCGCGCCGTGCTGGTGGTGGTGGTGGTCTCGGAACTGATGGCCATCGTCATCACCCTGGTGGCGGGCTACTTCGAGCCGTTCGGCATCGAGCGCCTGGCGCTCACCTCCCTGTTCATCCAGTGGGTGGGGCTGACGTCCGCGGCGGTGGTATGCCACCTGCGCGACCGCCTCAACCGGCTGCCTTCCGCCTGGTCGGCGCTGGCCGTGGTGGGGCTGGTGGTGCTCGACACCCTGGCGTTCAGCCTGCTGGCGCGCTGGCTGCTGGGCTGGGCCGCGGAGGGGGCGGCGGTGCGACCGCTATGGCACTGGGACATTCTTTCCAACGTGCTGATCGCCGCCATCATCGCCGGCCTGATCATGCGCTACTTCTATGTGCAGGAGCAGCTGCGGCTCAAGGAGCGCGCCGAGCTGCGCTCGCGCATCCAGGCCCTGCAGTCGCGCATCCGGCCGCACTTCCTGTTCAACTCCATGAATATCATCGCCACCCTGGTGCGCGTCGACCCGGACGCCGCCGAGCAGGCCGTGGAGGATCTCTCGCGGTTGTTCCGCGCCAGCCTCAAGGATTCCTCGGAGCACCAGGTGTCGCTGGCCGAGGAACTGTCCCTGTGTGAACGCTACGCGCGCATCGAGACCCTGCGTCTGGGCGACCGGCTGCGCGTGGACTGGCGGGTGGAACTGGATCCCGAAACCGTGCTTCTGCCCCTTTTGACGTTGCAGCCCTTGCTGGAAAATGCGATCTATCACGGTATCCAGCCCCTTGCCGGCGGCGGCGTGGTAACCGTGCACGCCCGCCGCGAGGGTGGCCGGGTGGTGATCGGGGTCCGCAATCCGCATCCCGGATGCGACAGCGGCCACCAGGGCAACCGCATGGCCCTGGACAACATCCGCCATCGGCTGGAGGCGCTCCACGGCGCCGCCGTGCGGGTGGAGTCGCTGGACGAACAACAACACTATGAGGTCCGGATCAGCTATCCGTCGGACTAGAGGGGAAGGCGATGGACGACGTAGCCAAGATGAAGGTGCTGGTGTGCGACGACGAAGCGCTCGCCCGCATGCGTCTCAAGCGTCTGGTGGAAATGGCGCACATGGAGGTCACCGGGGAAGCCGCCAGCGGCCGTGAAGCGGTGGAATGCGCCGGCCGCACGCGCCCCGACGTGTTGCTCATGGATATCCGCATGCCGGACATGGATGGCCTGGAAGCCGCCGGCCACCTGCAGAAAATGGAGCACCCGCCGGCGGTGATCTTCTGCACCGCCTACGATGAACACGCCCTGCAGGCGTTCCGCGTGCACGCGGTGGATTACCTGCTCAAGCCGGTCAGCGCCGACGACCTCAAACAGGCCCTGCGCAAGGCCCGGGCCCTGAACCGGGTGCAGGTGGCGGAGATGAGCCACAAGCTGGCGATACACAGCCCGCGCCGGCGCCGTCACCTGAGCGCCCGCACCCACCGGGGGCTGGAGGTGGTGCCCATGGAGGAGGTGCGCTATTTCCAGGCCGACCAGAAATACGTGGCGGTGCACTACGGCGATGGCTATGTGCTCATCGACGAACCGCTCAAGGCGCTGGAAGAGGAATTCGAGGACCTGTTCGTGCGCATTCACCGCAGCACCCTGGCGTCGATGCACTTCATTGAAAGCCTGGAGTGTTCCCGCCAGGGGCGCTTCGAGGTGCACCTGCGCGGCGTGGAGGAGCCGTTGCCGGTGAGCCGGCGCCACATGGCCGGTTTGCGCAAGGCGCTCACCGGCAAGAAAAAATAGCCCCGGCGGCGTTCGGCGAAGCGCCGCCTTTTCCATTACAATCCGGCTTCCATTCGTCGTTCCGGAGCTTCCATGTCCGCCGAGATTCTGCGCATCGCCACCCGTTCCAGCCCCCTTGCCGTCTGGCAGGCGGAGTACGTGCAAAAGCGGCTGGAGGCTCTGCACCCGGGCCTGAGCGTGGAACTGGTGCGGATCAAGACCCAGGGCGACAAGATCCTGGACACGCCGCTGGCCAAGATCGGCGGCAAGGGCCTGTTCGTGAAGGAGCTGGAAGAGGCGATGATGGACGGCCGCGCCGACATCGCCGTGCATTCCATGAAGGACGTGCCCATGGAGCTGCCGGAGGGCATGGCCCTGCCGGTGATCTGTGAGCGCGAGGACCCCCGCGACGCCTTCGTCTCCAACCACCACGACGCCCTGATGAGCCTGCCCGAAGGCGCCCGCCTGGGCACCTCCAGCCTGCGCCGCCAGGCCCAGGTGTTGGCCAACCGGCCGGATCTGAAGGTCTCCAGCCTGCGCGGCAATGTGCAGACCCGCCTGGGCAAGCTGGACGACGGCCAGTTCGACGCCATCATCCTGGCGTCCGCCGGCCTCAAGCGCCTGGAGATGCACGAACGCATTCGCTACGACATGCCGCCGGAGGAATCCCTGCCGGCGGTGGGCCAGGGCGCCGTGGGCATTGAGTGCCGCGCCGACGACGAGCGCACCGCGCACCTGCTGGCGCCGCTCAGCGACCCGCTCACCTGGGACCGGGTCACCGCCGAGCGCGCCATGAACCGGCGCCTGGAAGGCGGCTGCCAGGTGCCCATCGCCGGCTTTGCTCTGCTCGAGGAGGATGGCCGACTGTGGCTGCGCGGCCTGGTGGCCAGCGAAGACGGCAAGACGGTGCTGCGCGCCGAGGACCGAGCCCCCCGGGAGAACGCCACGGAGCTGGGCATCGGCATCGCCGAGTCACTGCTGGCCCAGGGCGCCGACCGCATTCTCCGGGAACTCTACGACCGGTCATGAGCCGGGTCCTGGTCACCCGTCCCGCCGGCCAGGGCGAGGCGCTGGCGGCGCGGCTGCGGGCCGCCGGCCATGAGCCGGCGCTGGTGCCGGCCCTGCGCATCGAGCCGCTGCCACTGTCCGGGGAGCACCGCCGGCTGCTGCTGGATCTGGATCTGTACCACGCGGTGTTCTTCGTCAGCGCCAACGCCGCCCACCACGCCCTGGACGCCATGGCCGACCTCTGGCCGCAGTGGCCGGTGGGCCTGCACTGGCTGGCGGTGGGCGAATCCACGGCGGCGGAGATTCGCGAGGCCGGTCTGAACCCGGAATACCCGCGCAGCGGTTTCAACTCCGAGGCGGTGCTGGCTCTGCCGTGTCTGGCGGAGGTGGCGGAAAAACGCATTCTGATTTGCCGTGGCGACGGCGGCCGCGACTGGCTGGCCGCGCGCCTGCGCGAACGGGGCGCCACCGTGGATGTGATACCGTTTTACCGGCGCCTGCCGGACCCGGACCGCCACTGCCCGGCCGGCGTTGACACGGTAATGATCACCAGCGTGGAAGGCTGGCGAGCCCTGGCCGACCGGATTCCCGCCGAGGTCACGGTGATCGCCGCCGGGGAACGGGTGGCCGCCGCCGTGGCCGCCGACCACGCCGGGCCGGTGGTCACCGCCGCCAGCGCCCACGACTCGGACATGCTGGCGGCTCTGCCTGGCTAGACGCGCCGGGTTGCTCTCATTATCTTGAGTTGATTGCCGGGACAGGGAACACACCAATAAAGGGAGACCCCATGACGCACCGCCCCTTCCGCCGCCAACAGGGCCTGAGCCTGTGGCCGCTGCTTATCCTGATCGTGATTCTGGCCGCCCTGGGCGCCGCCGGCTGGTGGGGCTGGCAGCAATGGCGGGTGCTGGAAAGCGATCGCCAGACGCTGGACGGACGGATCAGCGAGCTGCAAGGCGAGCTGGACCGTCAGAGCCGCGAGCGGCGCCAGGCGGAGGACGCGCTGCGCGACCAGCAGGAGCGCCTGCAGGCGCGCCTGGCCCGGGATCGCGAGGCGCTGGCGGACGTGCGCCAGGGCGGCCAGATCCTGTGGCTCGCCAACGAGGCCGAGGCCCTGGCCAGCCTGGCCGGCCAGCGGCTGCTGCTCACCGGCGACGCCGGCGCCGCCCGGCGCCTGCTCAAGGCCGCCGACCAGACCCTGGCACGCCTCGACGACCCGGACGCCCTGCCGGCGCGCCAGGCCCTGGCGGTGGACATGGAGAAACTCAACGGTGCCCTGCAGGTGGACATCCAGGCCATGGTGCTGCGCCTGGGCGCCCTGCAGGCGCTGGTGCCGGAGCTGGCCATGCCGGAGCGGGACGCGCCGCCGGAGGCGCCGGCGTCGGACCAGGACCGGGGCTGGTGGGCCCGGCTGCTCTCGCAGCTGCCGGTGACGGTGCGCCGCCATGACGGCGAAGTGCCGCTGCCGCTCACCGAAACCCAGGCCGCCACCGTGCGCCTGACCCTGGACGCCAGCCTGCAACAGGCCCAGCTGGCGCTGATGCAGGGCCGCGAGAAAGCCTACCGGCAGGCCCTGGACGGCGCCCGCGCCACCCTGGACCAGTGGTTCCGCGAGGACCAGGGCCGGGTGCGCCAGATTCGCGCCGCCCTGGATGAACTGGACGGCCAGAAGGTCAATCAGGCGCTGCCGGAGATCGGCGCCGGCCTGGACGCCATCCGCCAGTTCAAGCGTGACCTGCTCAAGCGCGAGGAGGGCGGCCAATGAAGAAAGCGCTGCTGCTGATCGTGGCGGCCCTGGTGGCCGCCACCCTGCTGGGGCGCTGGATGGCGGCGGACTCCGGCTACCTGCTGGTGATCCGTGACCACTGGCGCCTGGAAAGCACCCTGGGGTTCGCGGTGCTGGCGTTGATCCTGGGCGCGGTGGCCCTGGTGGTGCTGACCCTGTTTCTCAACCTGCTGTGGAACGCCGCCGAACCGGTGCGCGCCACCCGCCGCTTCCGCCTGCGGGTGGCGCGCCGGCGCCTGCGCAGCGGCTTTATCCTGCTGATGGACGGCGAGCCGGAGAAGGCGGAGCGCCTGCTCACCGCCGCCGGCCGCGACGGCGACTGGCCGTTGGCCGCCTGGCTGCTGGCCGCGGAATGCGCCCGCCAGCGCGACGACGGTGACGCCCTGGAGGAATACCTGGACGCCGCCGCCCGTTGCCGGCGGGGGGACGCCGTGGCCGGCTTGATGCGTGCCCGCTTCGCCCTGGATGAAGGGCGCCCGGACCAGGCCCGGCGGGAACTGCAAGGGCTGGCGGAACGGGCCCCGGGCAACCGCCGGGTGCAGGCGCTGTACGCCGACGTGCTGGAGCGCGAGCGGGACTGGGAGGCGCTGTGCGCCCTGCTGCCGCGCCTGCGTCGTGCTCTGGGCGAGCAGCAGGCGGCGCGCCGCGAGCGCCGCGCCTGGCTGGCGCGGCTGCAGCACCTGGGCCAGAAGCCCGGCTTCAACGACGCGGAAAGCCGCGCCCGGGAACTGCGCGAGCTGTGGAAGGCGGTGCCCACCTCACTGAAACATGACCCGGCCATGGTGGCCCGCTACGCCGGTTTCCTGGCCCAGCTCGGCGAGGGCCGGCGGGCGTTGCAACTGGTGCGCGAGCAGCTGGACCGGGACTGGGACGACCGCCTGCCGCCGGTGCTGGAAGCGATTGACGATCTGTCGCCGGACGATCTGCTGCAAACCCTGGAAAAGTGGCTGGTGGAACGGCCGGGCAACGCCGCCGTGCTGGTCACCGCCGGCCGGGTGGCGCTGAAGGCGCGGCTGTGGGGGAAGGCGCAGAACTTCTTCGAGGCCGCCGCCAATTCCAGCCAGAGCGCCACCGCCCTGGCGGAGCTGTCACGGCTGTACCTGGCCCTGGGCGACCGCACCAAGGCGGCCCGGGTGCTGGAGCGGCGGGTGGCGGAGCTGGACGCGGCGCTGCCGGCTTTGCCGCTGCCGGAGAATGCCACTCAGCATTCTTGAGGCTTCAGCGTGACATCGGGGTATCGCGACTGAAGCGGTGCGCCGCCCGGTCGCTCCTACCGCGGGCATTTCCCATGGCCCCGTAGGAGCGACTTCAGTCGCGATACTCCCGGTCCCTATCATCGGAATTCTCCACCCTGGCGTCGTGCTTCAATGCCGCCAACCGCCGGCCGATCTCCCCGGCCGCTTCCATCCAGGCGGCGTCCAGCCGCAGCACCAGTTCCTCGTAACCGTCCCGCTTCAGCGCCTGTCGCTTGTCGAAGGTGCCGCCGGCGCGGCGGCCGTCCGTGCCCAGGAACCGCCATTCCCCGCTGACCCGGGCATCGCCGTCGGCGGTGCCCTGGAAGCGGCTCACGGTGACCCGCAGTTCGCCCTCGGTGTCCGGCAGCGCCGCCGCCAGCGAGCGTTCCAGCTGTGCCTCCAGGGGCTCCGCCCAGCGGTGCGAGCGGGCGCCGGTGAGGGTGGCGGGGCCGGTTTCCAGCACCAGGCCGGCCTGGTCCAGATAACCGGCCACCTGAAGGCGCGGATCCAGGGCCTGCTGGTGCGCCGCCAGGCGGGCGGAGGGCAGCAGGTAATGCTGTTCACCGGTGGCCGGCGCCTGGGCGCAGGCGGCCAGGGCCAGCAGCGTCAGCAGCAGGAGAGGAAGTCTGATCGCCATCATGGGCTCCGGGCGGTTGTCGGGGTCGGGGGCATCGTGGCTATTCATCACGGGCTCTGGGCAGGGGATCCTCCGGCGGCTCCCGGGAGAAGATCAGGGCGTTGGGTTTTTCCCGCAGGGTGCGCAGCAGCGGTTCGGCGTCGCGCAGCACTTGCTCCAGGCGTTCCAGGGTATCGGAGAGCTGGCGGCCGTCGGCGCCGGACAGGCCGTCCAGGGTCCGTTCCAGGGAGGCCAGGGTGTCGTTGAGCTGCCCCGGCAGTTGCCGGGTGCGCGGGTCGCCGAGCAGGGCCTCCAGGCGGTTGGCGGTGGCGCTGATTTCCTTGAGGGTGGCCTCGGACGCGGCCAGGTTGCGGTCCAGGCCCTCGGCGATCTCCTGCAGCGGCAGGCCGTTGAGGGTCTCCAGCAGGCCACTGATCTGGTTCTCGATCTGTGCCAGGCCATTGGAGGTGGTGGGGAACACCGGCACCTTCTCGAACCGGGTGGCTTCATAGTCGGGCACGTCCTGGTGGAAGTTGAGGTCCACGAACAGGGCGCCGGTGAGCAGGTTGCCGGATTTCAGCGAGGCGCGCAGGCCGTTGCCGAACATGCGCTCCAGGCGTTCGCGCCAGTCGTCCAGCAGCACCTCGCTGCCCTGGGTGATGCGCTGCGGTTCCACCCGGATCAGTACCGGGATGGAGAAACGGCTCAGGGAGTCCGGCTGGTCGCCGGTGAAATTCCACGGCACCTGCTCCACGGTGCCCACGCGCACGCCCCGGTATTCCACCGGCGCGCCCCGGCTCAGGCCGCGCACCGTGTCCTCCACCAGCAGCACGTATTCCAGGTACTGGTCGAACAGGCCGCGCCGGGCCGCCTCCTGGTCGGCGTAGAGGGTGTATTCGTCGCCCTCCTTGGCGGGGCTGCCGGCGGGCATGGTCTGGTCCGGCACGCCAAAGGCGATGCCGCCACCGAGCAGGGTTTCCAGTGATTGCAGATTAACCCGGAAGCCCTGGGAATCGAGTTGAAAGCCGACGCCGGACACGCTCCAGAAGCGGGTGGTGTCGGACACCAGCACGTCGTAGGGCTTCTCGATGAAAATGCGGTGCTCGATGCTGCGGTCCTCGGCGATGAACTCGGTGTCCACCACCCGGCCCACGGTGAGATTGCGGAACGTCACCGGGTCGCCGGTGGTGACGCTGTTGCCCGGTTCGCTGTGCAGGGTGAGATAAAGGCCCTGGGCGCCGGCCTCGGTGACCGGCGGCTGCTCCTCCACGGTGAACTTGCGCTTCTTGTCGTCGCCGTCGCCGGGCAGCAGCTCGATGTAGGCCCCGGAGAGCACCGTGCCCAGGCCGCTGATGCCCTCCCGGCCGATGCGCGGCTTGACCACCCAGAAGCGGGTGTCCTCATTGAGCATGCGTTCGGCGCCGTCCTGCATGCGGGCGGTGACCAGGGTATGCCGCAGGTCCTCGGAGAGGGTCACGGTTTCCACCGTGCCCACCTGCACGCTGCGCGTCTTGATCGGTGTCTTGCCCGCCTCGATGCCCTCCGCGTCCTGCAGTTTGAGGGTGATCAGGGGGCCCTGGCCGGAAAGGTGGTCAAACGCCAGCCACAGGCCGATCAGCAGGGCCGCCAGCGGGATCAGCCAGACCGGCGACAGACGGGGCAGGCGCTCATGAACGGCGCGCGAGGGAGTGGAGCTCATCATCGTCCCGAGGTTGGGCGTCCGGATCCGGGGCCGGCTGCCGGTCCCAGATCAGGCGCGGATCAAAACTGAAAGCGGCCAGCATGGTCAGCACCACCACCGCCGCGAAGGCCAGCCCGCCGGGGCCGGGGTCGATGGACAGCAGGTTCCCCAGCCGCACCAGAGCCACCACGATGGCGACCACGAACACATCGATCATCGACCAGCGGCCGACCCACTCGGTGATTCGGTACAGGCGCATCTGGGCGGTCATGTCCAGGGGCGCGTCGCGGCGCGCCGCCAGGCACAGCCAGGAAAGGGCCATGATCTTGCCAAAGGGTACCAGAACACTGGCGGTGAAGATGATCAGGGCGATCGGCCAGTCACCATGCTGCAGGAACTGCAGCACCCCGGAAATAATGGTGGACGGCTGGGTATGGCCCAGGCTGGTGGTGACCATGATCGGGTACAGATGGGCGGGGAAGCAGCACAGGGTGGCGGCCACCAGCAATGCCCAGGTGCGCTGCAGGCTGCCCGGGTGGCGCCGGTGCAGGCGGCCGCCGCAGCGCACGCAGTGGCGGTGGCCGTCCAGGGCCTGGAGCTGGCCGCACTGCTCGCAGCCCACCAGGCCCTGGGCGGCGGCGGTAAGGCCGGGCCGGGCGCCGGCGGGGACCCTCGGCGGGCCCGCCAGGCGCGCCCAGAGCGCCAGCGGGTGCAAGCGTTGCACGGTGATCAGCAACGCCAGGGCGAAGCCGGTGAAAGCCCAGAAGCCGGGTTTCAGGGACACTTCCGCCATGCCCACGATCTTGATCAGGCTGACCAGGGCGGCGATGGCGAAGACATCCGCCATCATCCACGGCTGCCAGCGGGGCAGGGCGCGCACCAGCGCGGCGGTGCCCGGCAGCGGCCCGGCGGGCCGGCGCAGGCTGGCGTGCACCCACAACAGGGCGGTCAGGAAACAGGCCGGCAGCACCACGATGGTGGCGAACACCACCACCGCCAGTGCCGGGTGGTGAAAGGCCGCCAGCTGAGTGGCGGCGTCCAGCAGCCCCATCTGGTCGCCGACGCCGTTCTTCTCGAAACGGATATAGGGAAACGCCAGGGCCACCGCCAGCAGGATCAGGGCGGTCACCGCCAGGGCCGGGCTGGTCTGGTCATGGAGGGTATGGCGGGCCAGCGGGTGGCGGCAGCGCGGGCAGCGTACCCATTCCCCCGGCGCCGGGTCGGTCACCGACAGCACCAGGTCGCACTGCGGGCAGGGCAACAGGGTGGCGTGGGAGTCGGTGTCCGGGGAACGGGGCGCGTTCATGGGGCGACCGTTGGCTGACGATGGTTCATTGTGCCGGGGGGCGCCGCCCGACGCCAGGGATCCCCGCGCCCGGGGCGGCTTCAACCGCGATGGGGGCTTATCCACCCTCCTGCCGTGGCGCGTAATCGAACACGTCGGAATGGATGTTCTCCGCCGGCACTCCTTCCTCCACCAGGGCGTCGAACACCGCCCAGGCCATGGCCGGGGAGCCGCCCACGTAGAACAGCGGTTCCCGGGGCTCGGCCAGGGCCTCCAGGGCCGCCTCGTGGACCAGGCCCACGGCGTGGCCGGGCTTGCTCATGTCCGACAGGGCGGTAACGGCGTGGAAGTCGCGCAGTTGCTCGCTCCAGCGGGCCGGCAGATCCGGCAGGTAGAGGTCATCCTCGGTGCGCGCCCCCCAGAACAGGCGCACCGGCAGCGGGTAATCCAGCTCGATCAGACGCTCGATCATCGCTTTTACCGGCGCGAAACCGGTGGAGCCGCAGATGAACCACAGTGGCCGGTCCGGGGCGCCGTCGATGAAGCGCTGGCCGTCCGGCAGGGTCACCGCCACCGTGGACTGCTCGTCCAGGTCGGCCATGATGGCGTGGGCGGCGCTGTTGTCGTCGGCGTGGCGCACATGCAGTTCCAGCTCGCGGCCGCCGGGGGCGTTGGCGATGGAGAAGGGGTAAGCGCCGTGGTCCAGCTCCAGGGTCAGGTACTGGCCGGCGTGCCAGCGCACCGTCTTGCCGGCGGGCAGGCGCAGCCACACCCGGGTGACGTCATGGTTGAGCGGTTCTCGCTGGACGATCTGGCACTGCAGTTGGTGCACGGGCAGTTCGCCCGGCGCGGTGGTCTCTGGCACGTCGATCTCGCAATCGCTGATCGGAATGGCCACGCAGTATAGCACCCGGTCCGCCCGGGGTTCGCCGGCGTGGATGAGCGTGTTCTCGCGGGCCCCGCCGCCGCGAATCTGGCGCACCGTGCCGGCGACGAGCCGGCCCTGGCAACGTTCGCAGACGCCGTTGCGGCAGGCGTGGGGGAAGCCGAATCCCGCTTCCCGGCCGACGCTCAAGATGGGGACGCCGTCCGGGCAGATCAAGGCATGGCGGCCGTTGATCAGGATACGGTGGGCCACGGCCGGCTTCAGCCCACCTTGCGGCCGGTGATGATGCTTTTCACGTGTTCCAGGTCGGCCCAGGCCCCTTCGGCGAAGATTTTCTTCACGTCGTCCACCACCGCCTGGTAGCCGTAGCGGGGGTGGGCGTCGTGCACCGCCACCCGGGCGCCCGGGTTGAGGTGCGGCTCGAAGTCCTTGAAGTCCCGGTAGGCCTGCTCGTGGTTGCCGTCGATCCACAGGAAGTCGATCTTCACCGACGGGTCCCACCGGGCGGCGGCTTCCTGGGAGTAACCCTCGATCAGCTCGAACATGCCGTCGAAGCCGTTGCGACGCAGCCGCTCGGCGACCAGCGCCTTGGTGGGCTTGTTCTCCAGGGGCACCAGGTTATCGGTGAGCTCTTCCTGCTTGTCCAGGTCGGAGTTGAAAGGGTCGATGGCGTGGATATGGCCGCCTTTCTTCTTCAGACCGCGCAGCAGATAGCTGGTGGACAGCCCGCCATAGCAGCCGATCTCGACCACCACGCCGCCCTGGGGCACCTGGCTGGCCCACTGGGTGAGCATGGCCGCTTCGGTGTGGCGGATCATGCCGCCATAGGCGCGTTTGTCGTATTTGCGGCCGCGCAGTAGGCCCATCACGTTGTGATAGACCGGCCGCGAAAAGCCGCTGATCAGTTTCGGGCCCTTCTCGCTCCAGGCTTTTTCCAGAAAGGCATTGGTCGATTCGGTTGCTGACATTCGTTAACCCGCGGTGCCGACGAAAAGGGCAATGATACAGCCCATGCCGAAAAACCACACCAGGGAGCGGGCACTGGCCCAATCGGCGATGTAACACACGCCGTAGAGCACCCGGCTGAGCACGAAGGCCACGGCGATGCCGTCGATGGTGCCCTGGGGCGCGGTTTGCGCCAGCTGGGCGATGATCACCGCCGCGGCGAAGCCCGGCAGAATCTCGAAACTGTTCTGCTGGGCCCAGTGGGCGCGTTTGCGGGCACCGCTCAGGGTGTCCAGGAAATCCCGGGGGTTGTGGTTCTCGCGCAGGCCGAAGCCGCCCTGGAACTTGGCGAACCCGGTGAAGGCGAACGGGAGCAGGATGGCGACCAGTACACACCAGAAAGCAAGAGTCATGGAAACCTCAGTGAACAGTTAAGAGTTAACAGACCGCCACTTTCCAGCGTGGGGAGCAGAGTTTCAATGACCTTGCTGTAACCCGCCCGGGCGCTCCGGTCCCTCCCGGTTCACTGTTCATTGTTCACTGTTAACTCTTCACCGCCTTTTATCGCCTGCTCCACCAGGGCCAATCGGTCCTGCCCCCAGATCAGGGTGTCGCCGCACTGGAAGCTGGGCACGCCCCAGCTGCCGGCGGCCATCATCGCCTCCCGGTTGGCTTCGGCGCGGGCCTGCCACTGGTCGTCGCCGAGCCAGCGGCGGGCCCGGTTCCAGTCCAGGCCGGCGTCCCGGGCCAGCCGCGCCAGGCCGGCGTCGCCGGCCACGTCCACGCCCTGGCTCCAGATGCCCCGGGCGGCGGCGAGCAGCCATTCGCGCAGGCGACCCTCTTTCTCCGCGAAAGGCCACAGGGCCATGCAGCGTTCCACGCCGAGCCCCACCGGGTCCTGGATCTTGCCGAACGGCACGCCGTGCAGGCGCGCCTCCCGGGCGGCGTCGGTGACGATGTAGAGGCGCTTGGCGCGGGGCACGGTCAGGCCGCGCATCACCATGGGCAGCACCGGGCGTACTTCCAACTCCACGCCATAGTGGTCGGCCAGGGCGTAGGCCCGCTCCAGGGCCAGGTAGGAATAGGGGCTGCGGAACGAGAAGTACAACGCCAGGCGGGTGCCCTCCGCCGGCGCCGGGCCGTCCAGGCGGGCGTGCTTGGCGGCGCCGTAGTCCAGCGGCCAGGGGCCGCCGCCCAGACCCAGGTCTTCCAGGCGCCGGGCCAGATGATCGAGCCGTTCCAGGCTCCAGTACCACTCGCCCTGGTAGTGCAGGGTGGCGGTGAGATAGTGGCCATCGGCGAGGAACTGGTCGCGGCGTGCTTCCAGGGCCAGCCGGGCCTGGTCCTCCGGTTGCTGGCCGTGGCTCGCCAGCAGCTGGTTCAGGCGCTCATCGTCGCCGGCCCAGAGTGCCTGGCCCAGGGCATGGGCCAGGCTCCAGAAACGCTCGTCGCCTTCGTGCTTGAGCAGGCAGCGGGTCACCGCCAGGCTGCGTTCCGGGTCCGGCGGCGTGGCCCCGGCGGGGAAATCCAGGCCGTGCAGCTCCGCCAGGGCGGCGGCGTCCCGGGGCGCCAGATCGCGCAGCATCTCCGGGGCCGGGTAGAGGTTGGCGTCCAGGTACAGCATCACCCGGGGCAGGACGCGCAGGCCGAAGTGGTCGGCGAACGCCGGCAGGGCCTGGGCCATCAGCAGGGAATAGGGGTCGTCGACGCGGAAATGGAAGGTGGCTTCATGGGGCCGGCGCCGCAGGCGGCGGCGCCACTCCAGAAGCCGGCGGCGCCAGCGTTCCCGGCCCGGGCTGGTGAGCAGCCGGGCTAGGTGGGGCATCAGTCGGCGTTGCAGGCTCATCCGTGACCCTCCCGCCGTTACTCGCCGATCTGGCCGAGGTCGCGTACCGCGCCCCGGTCGGCGCTGGTGGCCAGGGCGGCGTAGGCGCGCAGGGCCGTGGACACGTTGCGCTGGCGGATCTCCTTGGGCCGCCAGGCCAGCTTACCCCGTTTTTCCATTTTCTCGCGGCGGTGGGCCAGCTCCTCGTCGCTCACCGCCAGGCCGATGGTCCGGTTGGGGATGTCGATCTCGATGGTGTCGCCTTCCTCCACCAGGGCGATGGCGCCGCCTTCCGCCGCTTCCGGCGAGGCGTGGCCGATCGACAGCCCGGAGGTGCCGCCGGAGAAGCGGCCGTCGGTGAGCAGCGCGCAGCTTTTGCCCAGGCCCTTGGATTTCAGGTAGCTGGTGGGGTAGAGCATTTCCTGCATGCCCGGGCCGCCCTTCGGGCCCTCGTAGCGGATCACCACCACGTCGCCGGCCACGATCTGGTCGCCGAGGATGGCGCGCACCGCCGAGTCCTGGGATTCGAACACCCGGGCGCGGCCGGTGAATTCGAGGATCGAATCGTCCACGCCGGCGGTCTTCACGATGCAGCCGCGCTCGGCGATGTTGCCGTACAGCACCGCCAGGCCGCCGTCCTTGCTGTAGGCGTGCTCATAGTCGCGGATGCAGCCGTTGGCGCGGTCGGTGTCCAGGCTGTCCCAGCGGGTGTCCTGGCTGAAGGCGGTCTGGGTGGGGATGCCCGCCGGCCCGGCGGTGTACATCTTCCGCACGCCCTCGTCGGCGGTGCGCATGACGTCGTAATGCTCCAGGGCTTCCGCCACGGTGGCGGAGTGCACCATGGGCAGATCCCGGTGCAGCAGCCCGGCCCGGTCCAGCTCGCCGAGAATGCCCATCACGCCGCCGGCGCGGTGCACGTCTTCCATGTGGTACTTCTGGGTCGCCGGCGCCACCTTGGACAGGCACGGCACCTTGCGGCTGAGGCGGTCGATGTGCGCCATGGTGAAATCCACCTCGCCTTCCTGGGCGGCGGCCAGCAGGTGCAGCACGGTGTTGGTGGAGCCGCCCATGGCGATGTCCAGGCTCATGGCGTTCTCGAACGCCTTGAAGGAAGCGATGTTGCGCGGCAGCACGCTCTCCATGTCCTGTTCGTAGTAGAGCCGCGCCAGGTCGACGATGCGGCGCCCGGCCTCCAGGAACAGCTCGCGGCGGTCGGCGTGGGTAGCCAGCAGGGAGCCGTTGCCCGGCAGCGACAGGCCCAGGGCCTCGGTGAGGCAGTTCATGGAATTGGCGGTGAACATGCCCGAGCAGGAGCCGCAGGTGGGGCAGGCGGAGCGCTCCACCTCGTTGACGGTGGCGTCGTCCACCTTGTCGTCGGCGGCCATCACCATGGCGTCCACCAGGTCCAGTTTCTGCTCGCCCAGTTTGGTCTTGCCCGCTTCCATGGGGCCGCCGGAGACGAAGATCACCGGGATGTTCAGGCGCATGGCGGCCATCAGCATCCCCGGGGTGATCTTGTCGCAGTTGGAAATGCACACCAGGGCGTCGGCGCAGTGGGCGTTGACCATGTACTCCACGGAGTCGGCGATGATGTCGCGGCTGGGCAGCGAATAGAGCATGCCGTCGTGGCCCATGGCGATGCCGTCGTCCACGGCGATGGTGTTGAATTCCTTGGCGATGCCGCCCGCCCGTTCCACTTCGCCGGCCACCAGCTGGCCCATGTCCTTCAGATGCACATGGCCCGGCACGAACTGGGTGAAGGAGTTGGCGATGGCGATGATCGGCTTGCCGAAATCGTCGTCCTTCATGCCGGTGGCGCGCCACAGGGCGCGGGCGCCGGCCATGTTGCGGCCATGGGTGGTGGTGCGGGAACGGTACTGGGGCATGGTGGCCTCGCTGCTGCCGGATGTTCGGGACCGGGCATTGTAGCGCAGCGCGACGGGCAAGGGGGAATATCGCTTATTCCGGCGCTAGCAGGCTGCTGAAAAACCCCTTGCATGCTCAGCGTGGCCTGAAGCGTGCAGCTGTTGTGCCTTGTCTCGACGGACAGGGTGGTTCCCTTTCCTAGAGACAAGGCACAGCAGATGTGCGCTTCAGGTCACGCCCTTCGGGGCTTTCAAGCTGGCCCGTACTCGTCGTTGCCATTTTTCGATGGGTGGACACACACCTTCAAAATGGCGCCTCGATTACGCGCCAGCCTGAAAGCCTGAGCACGCAAGGGGTTTTTCAGCAGCCTGCTAGTGGCCGGGGCCGCTACAGGCTCTTCACGAACACCTTGGAGCTGCGCTGCCAGTTGTAGAGCGCCTGGCGTTGGGTGGGGAGGGCGTCCACGCCGGCGGCTTCGAAGCCCTGTTCCCGGAACCAGTGGGCGGTGCGGGTGGTGAGCACGAACAGCTTTTGCAGGCTCTGCTCCCGGGCGCGCCGTTCCAGGTAGCGCAGCAGCTGCACGCCGCGCTCGCTGTTGCGGTAGTGGGAGTGCACGGCCACGCAGGCCAGCTCGCCGATCCTTTCCTCCGGGAAGGGGTAGAGGGCAGCGCAGCCGATCACCATGCCGTCCCGTTCGATGATGGCGAAGCGGTGGATTTCGTTTTCCAGCAGCTCCCGGGAGCGGCGCACCAGGGTGCCGTCGTCCTCCAGGGGCGCGAGCAGTTCCAGGATGCCACCGACGTCGTCGATGCGGGCGCCGCGCAGGGTCTCGTAGGTTTCCCGGGTGACCATGGTGCCGCAGCCGTCGCGGGTGAACAGCTCGCGGATCAGGGCGCCGTCCTCGCGGGCGTCGAGCAGGTGGGCCCGGGCCACGCCGTTGCTGGCGGCGTGGCAGGCGGCGGTGAGCTGGCGATCCACCGGGTCGGTGCTGAAGCGTTCCTGGGTTAGCAGGCGGCCGGCCTCCTGGGGGGTGAGTTCGCGCAGCAGGCCGCCCTCGTCGTCGTCCACGCGCAGGCCCTCGCCGAGCACGATGAGCTTGTCGGCGGCCAGGGCGATGGCGGTGTTGGAAACCACTTCCTCGGCGTTCAGATTGAACAGTTCGCCGGTGGGCGAGGCGCCCAGGGGCGAGAGCATCACCACGTTGCCGGCGTCCAGCTGGCGGCGGATGGCGTCCACCTGGATGCGCCGCACCTCGCCGGTGTGCTGGTAGTCGAAGCCGTTGCGCACGCCCACCGGCTTGGCGATCACGAAGTTGCCGCTGATCAGCTGGATGGCGGCGTTGTGCATGGGCGAATTGGCCAGGCCCATGGAGAACAGCCCCTCCAGCTTGAGCCGCAGGGCGCCCACCGCCGCGGTCACCTCTTCCAGGGCGGCGGCGTCGGTGATGCGGGTGTGGTTCTCGAAGCGGCTTTCCAGCCCGGCGGCGTCCACGCGCCGGCCGATCTGCGGCCGGGCGCCGTGCACCAGCACCAGCCGCGTGCCCAGGGCATTGAGCATGGCCAGATCGTGCACCAGCGAGGGCAGGCGCGGCGAATCCAGCACCTCGCCGCTGATCAGCACCACGAAGGTGCGGCCACGGTGGGCGTTGATGTACGGCGACGAGTTGCGGAACCAGGCAACCTGGTTATCGGTGTCGGACACGGGGCTCTCTGGGCTGGAAGTCATCGGGGAAGTATAGCCAGCGAGGGGGCGCGGCAGCCACCTACGCCCCGAACAGCCCCTTGAAGAAGTAGAAGAACAGAATCGACAGCAGCGCCCCCGCCGGCAGCGTCACCACCCAGGAGGTGAAGATGGTGCCGATCACGCGCAGGTTCAGCGAGCCGATGCCGCGCGCCATGCCCACGCCGAGCACCGCCCCCACCAGGGTGTGGGTGGTGGAGATCGGCAGGCCGGTGCCGGAGGCCAGCACCACGGTGGTGGCGGCGCCCAGCTCGGCGGCGAAGCCGCGGCTGGGGGTCAGGGCGGTGATCTTGGTGCCCACGGTGGCCATCACCCGGGCGCCGAGAATGGCCAGGCCGAAGACGATGCCCATGGCGCCCACCAGCAGAATCCAGCTGGGCATGGTGGCGGCCTCGCCGATGGCGCCTTCGTTGACGATGACGCTGTTGATCGCCGCCAGCGGGCCCACCGCGTTGGCCACGTCGTTGGAGCCGTGGGCGAAGGCCATGGCGCAGGCGGTGAAGATCATCAGCACCGCGAAGATGCGTTCCACGGAGCTGTAGCGGAAGTCCTTGTCGGCTTCCGGATCAGGCTGGATGCGCGACAGAATGGCGCCGCCCAGCAGCGCTACCGCCACGCCGCCGATCAGCGCCCAGGCCAGGCTGGCGGCGAAGCTCACGTCCAGGCCAATGTGCTTGAGGCCCTTCACCAGGGTCACGGCGGTGAGCACATAGCCGACCAGGAACATGTAGAAGGGCACCACGCGCTTGGCGCGCTGGAAGGGGTCGTCGTGGTTGAGCACCAGGCGGTGCACGCTCTTGATCAGGAAGAAGGAGATGAAGCCGGCCAGCAGCGGCGAGGTGACCCAGCTGGCGACGATGGACCCCACTTTCTCCCAGTGCACCGCGTCCATGCCCACGCCCACGGCGGCGAAGCCGACGATGGCGCCGACGATGGAGTGGGTGGTGGACACCGGCCAGCCGGCCCAGGAGGCCACCACCAGCCAGATGCCCGCCGCCAGCAGGGCGGCCAGCATGCCGTAGATCAGGTAGTGGGGCGTTTCGCTGAACACCCCGGCGTCGACGATGCCCTTGCGCACCGTGGCGGTGACCTCGCCGCCGGCCAGGTAGGCCCCGGCGAATTCGAAGATGATGGCGATCAGCACCGCCTGCTTGACGGTCAGTGCCCCGGCACCCACCGAGGTCCCCATGGCGTTGGCGACGTCGTTGGCGCCCACGCCCCAGGCCATCAGAAAGCCGAAAGCGCCGGCGATGAGCAGCATCAGCATGCTGTGTTCGAGCATCCACTCCATTGAGGAACCCCTGGTCTTGGTGCTGAGTGGTTTTTACCGGGCGAGCAGCAGCTGCAGACGGCCGCCCACCTTCTGGGCCCGGTCGGCCAGATCGCCGATCCAGTCGATGATTTTGTAGAGGAAGATCACGTCCACCGGCGGCAGCTTGTCTTCCAGCTCAAACAGCTGCGAGCGGATGGTGATTTGTTGTTCATCGTTGGCCCGCTCCAGGCGGTCCAGCTCTTCGATGAGATCCTCCACCAGGCGGATTTCACGGCCGCTGAAACCGGTTTCCACCAGTTCGTCCAGCTCGTTGATGGCCTTGCGGGCCTGGGCGGAGGTCTCGATGGCGCCCTGCAGGTAGTCGTTCATGGCGGTGGCCAGGGAGGCGGGAATGGTCATCTGCCGACCGAGCATCAGGCCGGCGATGTCCTTGGCCTTGTTGGCCACCTTGTCCTGCACGCTGACCAGCTCCAGCAGATCGGAGCGGGGCACCGGCAGGAACAGGCTCTTGGGCAGGTTGAGGCGAAACTGCTTCTTCATCTCGTCGGCCTGGTTCTCCAGGTCGGCGACGCGCTGGCGGGCCGCCTTGGCGCGGTCCCAGTCGCCGCTGCTGATGGCGTCGAAGAAGTCACCGAGACCCAGTGCGCATTCGTGCACCGTGTCGTAGTGCTGCTGCAGGGGTTTGATGGGGGAGCGGCCGAACAGGCCGGCGATCGAGCTTCCGAAGGACATGGGGATCACCCTGTAACGGAAAGGTCATATTTGTGGGGCGCGAGTATAGAGGGGATGCCGCGACCCGTCCACGGGGCCCCGGCGGCGCGCGCCACCGGGACCGGTTCAGATTCCGACGAATCGGGGATGGCGGCAAGCCCCGGCGCGGACTACAGTGGCCTGAAACCGAACAACGCAGGGGGAGCACCGTGTCCGTCACCGCCGTGCCCGCGCACCGCCAGGGCCAGGAAGTGGACGTCCGCTGGGTGATGCGCGAGCTGCTCGATGAGCAGCGCGTCAGCCGCGAGGACTTCAATGTCATTTCCACCACCCCGCGGGAGAACAAGGAGCTCAACTGGCATCCGCTGGAAGTGGTGGCCAAGTACCGGCTGGTGGACCAGAGCCACGGTCAGCGGGTGCTGGACGTGGAGTTCCTGTCGCAATGGCTGGCGGAGAAGAGCGGCCTGCCGCTCTACCACATCGACCCGCTCAAGGTGGATGTGGACCGGATCACCCGGGTGATGAGCTACGCTTTCGCCGAGCGCCACGGCATCGTCGCCCTGGAAAGCCTGCGCGACCGGGTGGTGGTGGCCTGCGACCAGCCGTTCAAGCTGGACTGGCGGGAGCACCTGCGCCAGGTGCTTGGCGAGCGGGAGCTGGAGACCGTGTTCGCCAACCCGGAGCAGCTGCGCCGCTACCGCATCGAGTTCTACAACCTGAGCCGCTCCATCGCCGGCGCCGCCCGGGCCGGCGGCCAGGAACTCTCCAACATCACCAACTTCGAGCAGCTGCTGGAGGTGGGCAAGGGCCACCACGACGCCGACGACCAGCACATCGTCAATATCGTCGACTGGATCCTGCAGTACGCCTTTTCCCAGCGCGCCAGCGACATTCACCTGGAGCCGCGCCGGGATCAGGGGCGAATGCGCTTTCGCATCGATGGCGTGCTGCACGACGTCTACGAGCTGCCGGCGGCGATCATGGCGGCGGTCACCAGCCGCCTGAAGATCCTCTCCCGGCTCAACGTGGCGGAGAAGCGCAAACCCCAGGACGGCCGGCTCAAGACCAAATCCCCGGACGGCGACGAGGTGGAACTGCGCATCTCCACCCTGCCCACCGCCTTTGGCGAGAAGATGGTGATGCGCATCTTCGACCCGGACGTGCTGGTGCGCAGCTTCGCCCAGCTTGGCTTCAGCCGCGAGGACCACGAGCACTGGCGGGCGATGACCGCCCACACCCACGGCATCGTGTTCGTCACCGGCCCTACCGGCTCCGGCAAGACCACCACCCTGTATTCCACCCTCAAGCAACTGGCCACCAGCGAGGTCAATGTCTGCACCATCGAGGACCCCATCGAGATGGTGGAGCCCAGCTTCAACCAGATGCAGGTGCAGGCCAACATCGAGGTGGACTTCGCCCAGGGCGTGAAGGCCATGCTGCGCCAGGACCCGGACATCATCATGATCGGTGAGATTCGCGACCTGGCCACCGCCGACATGGCGATCCAGGCGGCGCTCACCGGCCACCTGGTGCTGTCCACCCTGCACACCAACGACGCGCCCTCGTCGATCACCCGGCTGGCGGACCTGGGCGTGCCGTCCTATCTGATCTCCGCGACGGTGATCGGCGTCATGGCCCAGCGGCTGGTGCGCACCCTGTGTCCGCACTGCAAGGCGCCGGCGAAGCCCGACCCGGACGCCTGGCAGGAGCTGGTCCGCCCGTTCAAGATGGCCATGCCGGAGACCGTCCAGCAACCGGTGGGCTGCCTGGAATGCCGGGGCACCGGCTACCTGGGCCGCATGGGGGTCTACGAGACCATGCCCTTCAACGGCGCCCTTAAGGGCATGGTGGGCCGGGGCGAGGATCTGGAGACCCTGACCCGCCAGGCGGTCAAGAACGGCATGAAGCCGCTGCGCATCAGCGGCGCGCAGAAGGTCGCCAGGGGGCTTACCACCATCGAGGAAGTGATGCGGGTGACGCCTTCCCAGGATGTGCTGCTCTGATCCCGGCCGGGCGATGAAACACCGGATTGGCTTTCCGCCCAAGGCCGTGGACAATAGCCCACCATGACCGATCCCGACTATTCGAGCCTGCCCGACGAACTCTCCGTGCTGGTGACCCGGCACTGGCAGCGTTTCCAGGAGGTGGGCCACGCGCTCCCCGACGCCCTGTTGAACGACCTGCCCCGTGTCTGGGCGGGCTCCGACTACGTGGCCGAGCAATTCATCCGCGACCCGCGCCTGGGCGAATGGCTGGCCGCCAGCCCGCTGCGGCGACGGCTGGACCGCGCCGAACTGGGCGAACAGGTGCGCGCGGCGGTGATGGCCTGCGACGACGAGGACGCCCTGAAGGCCGCCCTGCGCCGCCTGCGGCACCGCCACATGGTGCGCCTGATCTGGCGGGATCTGACCGGCCTGGCGGACTACCACGCCACCGTGGCGGACCTGTCCCTGCTCGCCGATACCCTCATCGACACCGCCCTGGAGCGCCTGCACGGCTGGGCCTGCGAGCGCAACGGCACGCCCCGGGACGAGAACGGCGACCCGGTCCGGCTGGTGGTGCTGGCCATGGGCAAGCTGGGCGCCCGGGAGCTCAATCTGTCCTCGGACATCGACCTGATCTTCGCCTACGAGCACGAGGGCGAGATCCCCGGCGAGCGCCGCAATCTGACCCACCACCAGTTCTTCCTGCGCCTGGGCCAGCAGCTGATCAAGGTGCTCGACCAGAACACCGCCGACGGTTTCGTGTTCCGCGTGGACATGCGGCTGCGCCCCTGGGGCAAGAGCGGCGCCCTGGCCATCGGCTTCGACGCCATGGAGCACTACTACGAGAACCAGGGTCGGGAATGGGAACGCTACGCCCTGATCAAGATGCGCCCGGTGGCCGGCGATCTGGACGCCGGCGGGCGGTTGATCGAGCGGCTCAACCCCTTCGTCTACCGGCGCTACATTGATTACGGCGCCTTTGAATCCCTGCGCGAAATGAAGGCCCTGATCGAGCGCGAGGTGAACCGCAAGGGCATGCAGGCGGACGTCAAGCTGGGCGCCGGGGGCATCCGCGAGGTGGAGTTCATCGTCCAGGCGTTCCAGCTGATTCGCGGCGGCCAGCTGCCGGCCCTGCGTGAGCCCAACCTGATCAGAATGCTGCCGCGCCTGGCCGAGGAGGGCATGCTGCCCGAGGACGTGGTCGCCGAGCTGAGCGAGGCCTACGTCTTCCTGCGCGACGTGGAGCACCGCCTGCAGGCGGTGGACGATCGCCAGACCCAGCGCCTGCCCGACGATGAGCTGGGCTGGCAGCGCCTCACCTTCGCCATGGATTTCTCCGCCCGCCCGGCCTTCGAGCGCGCCCTGCGCCGCCACCGCGAGCAGGTGCGCTTCCACTTCAGCCAGGTGATCGCCGATCCCCAGGAAGAAACCGAGGTGTCCGAGGGCGACCAGGAATTGCTCGACCTGTGGCTCGGCCAGCTGGACCGGGACGACGCCGTGGCGCGCCTGGCCGGGGTTGGCGTCCAGGAGCCCGAGGAGGTGCTGGCGGCCCTGGAAACCCTGCGTGAGTCCCGGGCGGTGATGAACATGCAGCGCATCGGCCGCGAGCGCCTGGACCGGCTCATGCCGCTGCTGCTGGAGGCCCTGGGCTACCAGGGCCACGGCCAGGTCACCGCCGGACGGCTGGTGGCCTTCATCGAGTCGGTGGCGCGGCGCAGCGCCTACATCGCCCTGCTGGTGGAAAACCCCGGCGCGCTCACCCAGCTGGTCAAGCTGTCCGGCGCCAGCCCCTGGATCGCCGAGCGTCTGGCCCGCCACCCGGTGCTGCTCGACGAACTGCTGGACGTGAGCACCCTCTATTCACCGCCCAACCGCGCCCAGCTCGACGACGAGCTGCGCCAGCAACTGCTGCGCGTGGCCGAGGACGACCTGGAACAGCAAATGGAGGTGCTGCGCAATTTCAAGCAGGCCCATCTGCTGCGGGTGGCCGCCTCCGAGGTCACCGAGGTGCTGCCGCTGATGAAGGTCAGCGACTACCTCACCTGGCTCGCCGAGGCGATTCTCAACCAGGTGGTGCTGCTGGCCTGGGAGCCCCTGGTGGAGCGCCACGGGCGTCCCGAGCGCACCGACGGCCAGCCCTGCAACCCGGATTTCGTGGTGGTGGGCTACGGCAAGCTGGGTGGCATCGAGCTGGGCCACAACTCCGACCTGGATCTGGTATTCCTGCACGACGCCGCCTCCGGCGGCAGCACCGACGGCGACAAGCCGGTCTCCAACGAGCAGTTCTACGCCCGTCTGGGCCAGCGCATCGTGCACATCCTCTCCACCCGCACCATGAGCGGCCAGCTCTACGAGGTGGACACCCGGCTGCGCCCCAGCGGCAGCGCCGGCCTGCTGGTGTCGTCCATGGATGCGTTCCAGAAATACCAGCTCCACGACGCCTGGACCTGGGAGCACCAGGCCCTGGTGCGCGCCCGGGTGGTAGCCGGCTGCGCCCGCGCCCGGGAGCGTTTCGACGCCATCCGCCACGAGGTTCTGTGCCAGGCCCGGGACGCCGATACCCTGCGCCGCGAGGTGCTGACCATGCGCGAGAAGATGGTCGACCACCTGGCCGCCCGCCAGCCCGGCCGGTTCCATCTCAAGCAGGATCCGGGAGGTATCGTCGATATCGAATTTATGGTGCAATATGGTGTACTTAGATGGGCCTCCTCCCACGGTGAACTGACCCGTTTCACCGACAATGTGCGGCTTCTTGAAACCCTCGCCGCCCTGGAATTGATGCCGGCTCAGGACGCCGGCCTGCTGCGGGAAGCCTACCTGGCCTACCGGTCCGCGGCTCATCGCGCCTCGCTGCGCAAGGAAAAATCCATCGTCGACGACACCCAGTTCCGCGATCTGCGGGAGGGGGTTCGGACGATCTGGGAACAATGGTTTGCGGACGCCTAACCCTATTTGAATGAGGAGAGAGACTGCCATGTCCATGGCTGATAGAGACGGTGTTATCTGGTTGGACGGCGAGCTGGTTCCGTGGCGCGACGCCAAGATCCACGTGCTGACCCACACCCTGCATTACGGCATGGGCGCGTTCGAAGGGGTGCGGGCCTACGAAACCGACCGCGGCCCGGCGATCTTCCGCCTCAAGGAACACACCGACCGGCTGTTCAACAGCGCCAAGATCCTGTCCATGAAGATGCCGTTCAGCAAGCAGGAGATCAACGACGCCCAGACCACGGTGATCCGTGAGAACAAGCTGCCGCACGCCTACCTGCGTCCGCTGGTGTTCTACGGCAGCGAGGCCATGGGCCTGCGCGCCAACGGCCTGTCCGTGCACGTCGCCGTGGCCGGCTGGGAATGGCCCTCCTACATGTCGCCGGAAGCGCTGGAACTGGGCATCAAGGTGCGCACCTCCAGCTATACCCGCCACCACGTCAACATCACCATGTGCAAGGCCAAGTCCTCCGGCAGCTACATGAACTCCATGCTGGCGCTCAACGAAGCCCTGTCCGGCGGCGCCGACGAGGCCCTGCTGCTGGACAACGAAGGCTACGTGGCGGAAGGCTCCGGCGAGAACGTGTTCGTGATCCGCGACGGCGTGCTGCACACTCCGGAACTGACCTCCTGCCTGGACGGCATCACCCGCAAGAGCATCATCGAGCTGGCCGAGGAGCGTGGTTACAAGGTCCGTGAGCGCCGCATCACCCGGGACGAGCTGTACATCGCCGACGAGGCCTTCTTCACCGGCACCGCCGCCGAGGTAACCCCGATCCGTGAGCTGGACGGCCGCATCATCGGCGAGGGCAAGCGTGGGCCGATCACCGAGGAACTGCAGTCGGTGTACTTCGATCTGGTGCGCGGCAAGTCCGACCAGCACCAGGACTGGCTCACCTACGTGTCCTGAACCGAGTGACGGATCCGGCGCGCCCACGCATTCTGGTGGTCGGCCCCTCCTGGGTCGGCGACATGGTGATGGCGCAGACGCTGTTCGCCGAGCTCAAGCGGCAGGGCGACTGCGACATCGACGTGCTGGCGCCGGCCTGGTGCCGGCCCCTGCTGTCGCGCATGCCCGAAGTGCGCCGGCCGCTGGATCTGCCGTTCGGCCACGGTGAGCTGAAGCTGCGCCAGCGCCGCGCCGAGGGCCGTGCCCTGCGCGGCCGCTACGACCACGCCTATGTGCTGCCCAACTCCCTGAAGTCCGCCTTGTTGCCGTTCTGGGCCCGGGTGCCCAGGCGCACCGGCTGGCGCGGGGAAATGCGCTACGGACTGCTCAACGACGTGCGCGTGCTGGACAAGGAACGCTACCCGCTCATGGTGCAGCGTTTCGTGGCCCTGGCCCGGGCCGCCGACGGGCCGGTGCCGACCCTGGGCGAGATTCGTCCTCCGCACCTGGAAGTGGACCCGGACGCCGTGGCCGCCGCCCGCGAACAGCACGATCTGGCCGCCGACCGGCCGGTGCTCGGCCTGTGCCCCGGCGCCGAGTTCGGCCCCGCCAAGCGCTGGCCGGAGTACCACTACGCCGCCGTGGCCCGGGACTGGATCGGCAAGGGCGGCCGGGTGTGGCTGTTCGGCTCCGGCAAGGACCGGCCGGTGGCGGACGCCATCATCGCCGATCTGCCCGCGGAGCAACGGGGCGAGGCGCGCATCCTGGCCGGCGCCACCAGCCTGGAGCAGGCGGTGGATCTGCTCTCCGCCACCGACGCCGTGGTCAGCAACGATTCCGGGCTGATGCACATCGCCGCCGCCCTCAACCGCCCCCTGGTGGCGGTCTACGGCTCCACCTCGCCGGGCTTCACGCCGCCGCTCGGCGACCGGGTGGCCATCGAGCGCCTGGGGCTGGACTGTAGCCCCTGCTTCCAGCGCGAGTGCCCCCTGGGCCATCTGAATTGCCTGCGCCAGCTGGAGCCGGGCCGGGTGATCACCGCTCTCCAGGGGGTGAGCGCTGGAGGAAACCGACCGTGAAATCGCAGAGTTTTATCGCCAGTGATTGGCGTACTGTTTTGCTGACTCTGGGCCTGAGTGATCTGGACGCCTGGTGGACGCTGCCGGACGCCGAGCTGGTCGACGAACCCAACCTTCGCTACGGCGGTGAGATGAGCGTTTACCGGGTTCGTCTGGCCGACGGCGAGGGGCACCTGCACAGCCTTTACATCAAACGTCAGTGTGACCAGCTGCGTCGCAGCGTGACGCATCCGGTGCATGGCGAGCCCACGCTGGTTAAGGAGTTCCGTGCCCTGGTGGACTGCCTGAAGCGGGGGATTCCGGTTGCCCGGCCGGTGTTCTTTGAGAGCCGCATGGGGTCCGACGGCCACCATTACACGGTGCTGGTGAGCCTGGGGCTGGACGGTTTCGAGAGCCTGGATCGGCTCGACTTCCAGGCGTTTTCGCCGGTGAAACGCTGGCGGTTGCTGCGCGACGTGGCCGATGCTCTGTGCTATATGCACAACCGGGGCATGGCCCATAGCACGCTGTATCCCAAACATATTTTTGTCGCTTGGCGGCCCAGTCTGGAGCGCTTTGATGTACGCTTCATCGATCTGGAAAAGGCGCGCTATTCGGCCGGTGCCGCCCATCGGTTGCGTGACTTGGAGAGTCTGTCGCGCCGCAGTAAGGGCGTGGGTCTGCGCGATCGCCTGCGTTTCTTGCGGGCTTACCTGGGCCGGCCCCGGCTGAACGCGGACGACCGCAGGCTGCTCCAGCAACTGGCCCCGAAAAAGCGGCAATCATAGACACAGCATGCATGTTCTTCTGATTAAGACGTCGTCCATGGGCGACGTCATTCACACCTTGCCGGCGCTTACCGATGCCGCCGCCGCCCTGCCGGGTTTGCGGGTGGACTGGGTGGTGGAGGCGCCGTTCGCCGATCTGGCCGGCCGCCATCCGGCGGTGGATCGGGTGCTGCCCAGCCGGCTGCGTGAATGGCGCCGGCACCCGCTGCGCGCCCGCCGTAGCGGCGAATGGGGCCGCTTCAAGGAGGCCCTGCGCGCGCACCGCTATGACGCGGTCATCGACGCCCAGGGTCTGATCAAGAGCGCTTTCGTTACCCGCCTGGCCCATGGCCCCAAGTTTGGGCTGGACCGTATCTCCGCCCGCGAGGGCCTTTCCGCCCGGGTGCTCGACCACCCGCTGCCGGTGCCCCGTGGCGGCCACGCCGTGACCCGGGTGCGCACCCTGTTTGCCCTGGCCCTGGGGTACCCGCTGCCCGACGACGATCCCGACTATGGGCTGGTCCGTGAGCACACGCCACGCCCGCTCACCGAGCCCGGCGCCGAACTGGTGTTCTGCCACGGTACCACCTGGCCCACCAAGCATTACCCGGAAGCCTACTGGCGGGCTCTGGCGGAGAAAGCCGCCGCCGCCGGCCACCGGGTGAACCTGCCCTGGGGCAACGACGCGGAGCACGCCCGGGCGGAACGGCTGGCCCGGGACCTGGGCGGCGTCACCGTGCTGCCGCGCCTGTCCCTGTCGGCGCTCACCGACAAGCTGCTCAACTGGGACGCCTTTATCGCCGTGGACACCGGCCTGGCCCATCTGGCCGCCGCCGCCGGCCTGCCCGGCGTGGGCCTGTACGGCCCCACCGACCCGCGTCTCACCGGCGTCTGGGGGCCCCGCGCCCGCTCCCTGGCGGCGGAATTCCCCTGCGCGCCCTGCGTCCAGGAGAAATGCACCTACCGGGGCAGCCTGGGCCAGGGGGTGGAGCCGCCCTGTTTCTCCAGCCTCAAGCCGCACCGGGTCTGGCAGCGCCTGATCGAGGTGAGCGGTCCATGAAGCTGGCGTTCCTGTTGTTCGAGTATTTCCCCTACGGCGGGTTGCAGCGCGACATGCTGGCCATCGCCGAGGCCGCCGAGGCGCGCGGCCACCAGGTGACGGTGTTCACCCGCGCCTGGCACGCCGAACGCCCGGCCTCGCCCCGGGTGGAGACCCTGGAGGTGGGCGCGCGCAGCAATCACGGCCGCGACGCCGCCTTCGTGGCGGCGGTAGGCGCCCGGCTGACCGGCTTCGACCGGGTGGTGGGCTTCAACAAGATGCCCGGCCTGGATTGGTACTACGCCGCCGACGGCTGCCTGGCGGCCCGCTACCGGGGGCCGCGTCGCTGGCTGCCGCGCTACCGCAGCAAGCTGGCCATGGAAGCGGCGGTGTTCGACCCGGCGGCGGGCACCGGCGTGCTTTCCATCTCGCCGCTGCAAAGGGCCCTCTATCAACGCCATTACGGCACCCCGGACCACCGTTTCGTGGACCTGCCGCCGGGCATCCGCCGGGACCGCGCCCTGCCGGAGGACCATGCCCTGCGCCGCGCCCGCCTGCGCACCGAGATGGGCATTGGCGAAACCACTCCCATGCTGCTGTTCGTGGGCTCCGGGTTCCGCACCAAGGGGCTGGACCGGGCGATCCGCGCCCTGGCCCGGCTGCCGGAGGAAACCCGCCTGTTCGTGGTCGGCGACGACAACGCCGGGCCCTACCAGCGCCTGGCCCGGCGCCTCAAGGTGGACGACCGGGTGCGCTTCATGGGCGGCCAGGACAACGTGCCCGACTGGCTGTGGTCGGCGGATTTGCTGCTCCACCCCGCCTACGCCGAGAATACCGGTACGGTGCTGCTGGAAGCCGCCGTGGCCGGCCTGCCGGTGCTGACCACGCGCGCCTGCGGCTACGCCGGCTATATCGGTGACGGTGGCCTGGGCCGGGTGCTGGACGACCCGGACGGCGAGGAACTGGCGGCGGCCGCCACCGACCTGCTGGCGCGCCCCCGGGATCACTGGCGGGAACAGGGCCGGCGCTTCGCCGCCGAGGCCGACATCCACGGCCTGGTGGAGCGCGCCGTGGACGCCATCGAACAGGACGCTACCGAACCAAAGGAACCGCGATGACCCTTTACCTGCGCGACGACCTGGCCCGGGCCTGGGATGGCCTGGACCCCTTCGAGCAGGCGGCGCGCCAGCGCGGCGACGTGTTCCGCGCCCGCGAGGGCCGGCGCACGCTGCGTTTCGAGGCCGGCGGCCGGCACTATTTCCTCAAGTACCACGCCGGCATCGGCTGGCAGGAAATCGTCAAGAATCTGAGCCAGGCCAAGCTGCCGATTCTGGGGGCCCTGTCCGAGGTGCGCGCCATTCGCGCCCTGGAAAACGCCGGCGTGGCCACCCTCAGCATCGCCGGCTACGGCCAGCGCGGTGGCAACCCGGCCCGGCGCCAATCGTTCCTGGTCACCGATGAGCTGATGCACACCGTCAGCCTGGAAGAGCTGGGCGAGCGCTGGCGCACCGAACCCGGCCCGGCGCCCTTCAAATGGGCGCTGATCCGCCGCGTCGGCGAGATCGCCAAGGCCATGCACGACGCCGGCGTCAATCATCGGGACTTCTACCTGGGGCACTTCCTGATTGCCCGCTCCGCGGTGGAGCGCCACGACGCCACCGCGCCGCTGCATCTGATCGACCTGCACCGCTCCCAGGTGCGTGCCCGGGTACCGCGCCGCTGGCGGGTCAAGGACATCGGCGGCCTGTACTTCTCCACCGCGCGGCTGGGCCTCACCCGCCGCGACCTGCTGCGCTTCGTGCGCGCCTACACCAACATGCCGTTGCGCGACGCCCTGCCGGACAAGGCCCGGCTGTTGGACGCCAGCCGCCACGAAGGCGAGCGCATCTACCGCCGCTACTTCGAAAAGGAGCCGGGTTTCCCGCTGCCGTTCAGCGAACATCCGGGCAAGGACATATGAGCGGCGCCCCCGGTTTCTCCGTCGTCATTCCGGCCTACAACTACGCCCACGTCATCGAACGGGCGCTGGCCTCCGCCGTGGCCCAGGAGTACGCCCCCTTCGAGGTGATCGTGATCAACGACGGTTCCACCGACGACACCGATCGGGTGCTGGCGGAGCTGGCCGGGCGGCTGCCCGGACCGTTCCGGGTGATCGATCAGGCCAACGCCGGCCTGGCGGCGGTGCGCAACCGGGGCCTCAAGGAGGCGCGCCACGACTGGCTGCTGTTCCTGGACGCCGACGACGAACTGTGCCCCGGCGCCCTGGCGCGGCTGGCCGGGACCATCGCCGCCGCGCCGGCGGCGCGGCTGATCATCGGCGGCCACCTGGCCGACGACGGTCGGCGCCGGGATCGCATCACGCCGCCGCCGGTGAGTGACGACCCTCGGCGCAACCTCCGGGCCTACCTGGACAAGACCCTGACGCTCTCCAACGGCGCCTGCGCCATGCACCGGGACCTGTTCGCGCGCACCGCCTACGACCCGGCCCTGCGCCACACCGAGGACCTGCCGGTGTTCGCCCATGTGCTGGCCAACTACCCGGTGGCGGTGAGCCCGGAACCGGTGGCGGTGATCCACAAGCACCCGGACAGCATGCGCCACGACCTGGACGCCGCCCTGGCGGTGGGCATGGATCTGGAAGCGATGATTTTCGATGACAACGGCCTGCCGGCATGGGCCGCCGGCGACCGGCGCCGCTACCGCGCCCGCCGGGCGATTTCCCTGCTCAAACTGGCCGACCGTCACCGCCGCCCGGACCTGGTGCGCCGCTTTTTCCGTGTCGCCCTGCGCGCCGACTGGCGCCAGGCATTGCATCCGCGCTACCTGCGCCGCTATCTTGCCAGCTTCATCCGAGGGACCGGGGACCGGACTTGAACGGCGACGACAATATTCCCACCTACGACGACTGGCGCGAGCTGGCCGGCCGCGACTGGCGCACGGCCGGGCTGTTCACCGTTTCCGTGGGCAGCCGCCCGCTGCGCGCCGAGGCGATCCTGCGCCACCTGCCCGGGCGGCGCCTGGCGGTGCGCGCCCAGTGGCGCGGCGAAACCGTGTTCGCCAAGCTGTTCTTCGCCGGCCACCAGGACGAAGCGCGCCGGGAAGTGGCCCGCCACCGGGAACTGATCGAAGCCGGCCTGGCGGTGCCGGCGCTGCTTTACGAAGGCTTCGACAGCCATGGCGCCGTGCTGGTCACCGACTGGGTGTCCGGCCAGTCCGGCCAGGCGGCCCTGCGCGGCGAGCAGGGCGTGGCGCTCGGCGAGGACCTGCTGGACAGTTTGTTCAGCCTTTACCAGGCCGGCCTGCGCCAGCTCGATCTGCACCTGGACAACTTCCTGTACGACGGAGAACGCTTCCTGGTCATCGACGCCGGCGAGATGGCGCCCCTGCCCGGCGGCCTGCGCGCCGAGCCGGCGATCCTCGACAACCTGGCGCTGTTCTGTGCCCAGCTGCCCCTGGATCTTCGCGATGCCCTGATGGAGAAGGTCGCCGAGCGCCTGCGCCGCACCGGCATCAGCCCGGCGCCGCTGGCCGCCATGGTGCGCCGGCGCAGCAACCGCCGGCTGAGCAGCGCGATGAGAAAGTGGCGCCGGGAATCCTCCGCCATCGGTGTGTGGAGCGAAAACGACGAGGACTGGTTGTACCGCCGCGCCCTGGCCGACGACGAGCGTGATGCCCTCGCCGACGCGCTCCGCGAGCCGGCATCGTTGCCGAGCATCAAGCAGGGCAGCCGCATCAGCGTGTACGGTGACGACCGCTGGATCATCAAGCATTACCGGGAAACCGGCTGGAAGGCCCGCCTGCGGCGCCGTTTCTTCCGCGGGCGCGGTGACGTGTCCTGGGTGATGGGCTGGACCTGGGCCCTGCTCGGCGTGCCCACGCCGCGCCCGGTGATGCTGCGCCGCTGCCCGGACGGCCAGGCGGTGATCGCCTTCCCGCGCCTGCCCGGCGAGCCGCTCAGCCGGCTCATGGAGGAGCAACGGGAACGGGCCGTGCGGGTGGCCCCCACCGTGCTGTTGTGGCTGGACCGGCTGCACCGCACCGGTTTCTGGCACGGCGACACCAAGGCTCAGAACGTGCTGGTGGACGACGCTGACGCGCCCGCCTTCATCGACCTGGACGGCGCCGGCTTCAGCCCCTGGCGGTGGCGCGCGGCGCGCAAGGGCGCCCGGGAAAGCCGCCGCTTCGAAGCTAACTGGTCGCAGTTTTCCGAGCAGTGAGGTAGCCCCGCACACGGGCTTCCACGGCCCGCCAGTGGGCCCGGTCCGGTTCCCGCCAGGAGCCGGGCACGCAGTAATCCCGGCTCAGGTAGTCGAGAAACTTGCGGCGCAGGACCGGGTCCGGCTTCCAGTCGGACAGCCGGTGCAACGCCTCGGCCAGCTCCTCCGGCCCCTCGGCGCTGAGGGTCAGCCCCGGAATCGCATAGAAAGCCCGCCCCAGCACCAGCACCGGCTTGCCGAGCAGAATCGCCTCCAGCCCGACGGTGGAATTCACCGTGATCACCGCGTCGGCGTCCTCGATCAGGGTCTGGGTGTCGTTGCCATTGGCGAAGCGCTCCCGGGGACCGGAGCGTTCATGCAGGTCCGGGTAGCGAATCGGGCTGCTCGGGTGCTCCTTGAACACCAGCATGGGGTGGCGCCCGTCGTGGTGCTTGCTCAGGGCGTCGAACAGGGCGCGCATGTCCTCCAGCCAGGGGCTGTGCTCGCGGATCTGGGTATCGCGATCGTCCTGGAAGGGCACGAACCAGTAGCGCTCCGGTAACTCGATGGCGTCGCCCTTGTGGCAGCGCGGGGCCCGGGGGACCAGGGTGACGCCGTCATGGTCATGGCCCGGGCAGGCCCGTTGGTAAAAGGCGGCCGGGTCCCGGGGCACCGAGTTGTAGTAATTCACCCCCTGGGGATCCAGGGTGGTGGTTCCGGGCAGAATGCCGTTCTCGAAATAGAGCATTTGCCCGCCGCCGCGTTCCAGGATGCGGCGCGCCATCTGATGATAGCGGTGGCCGCCGTTCCACACCCCGATCACGAGTTCGCCATCGTGGGCCCGGGCCAGCCGGGTGAGGGCCGCCGCCGCCATGCGCTGTTCCAGGTGCAGGCCCCAGCGGTACCAGGGCGACACGGATTTCCCCTTGCGGCGGCGCTCGGCGATTTTTTCTTCCGCCCAAATCCGGTGCTCCCCGGCGCTCAGGCCGGAGCGCACGAACGGGCGCCAGTGGCGCAGCAGTCCGCGCCAGGTCAGGACCTGGCCGGGAAGGCCGGTATGTGCCAGCAGGTTTCGGAAGTAACGTTGCTGGTGGTTGGCCACGGCGATGAAGAAAAGTCGTCGCATGATCCTTGTGCAAGTACGTCTACGAAATCCGGAAGCCGTCCCGGGGTTCGTGGCCGGCCACCAGCGCACCGATCCGGTCGGCCAGGCTGCTCACCGGGTCGTCGGCATGTTCAATGTGGTAGCGGGCGAAAGCGGCCATTCTATGGGAGCAGAGGGCCGGTGTCTCCACCACCTCGTCCATGGCGAGCTCCAGTTCTCTTACCGTCGCCACTCTGGGTACGCCATGGCGGTCGCATTGGAAATAATCCCGGCTCCGGTCCAGCACCACCACCGGAACGCGGGCCACGGCGCAATCGATGATGGCGGTGGTGTAACCGCACCAGACCGCCTGGCAGCCGTCCAGGGCCTGCTCCAGGCTCTCATCGCCGGGGCGCAGGTCCAGAGCCGGATCGGTTCGCGCCAGATCTCGCCAGGGCGCGCCGCCGCCCCGAGGGTGCAGCCTCACCTTCATGCGCCAGCCAGGATGGGCCCGCAGCCACTCACGGGCCAGCCGGCAGGCGTTCCGATAGGCGTCGCTGTCTTCTTCCCCCGGGCCGGCCCCCAGGAACAGCAGGGTGCGGGCGTCGCCGGGCCGTTGGCGCGGGGCGGGCAGCGGAAAATACGGTCCGGCGAAGAAGGCCGTGGTTTCCCCGAAGCCGTGGTCGAGGGCGCGCAAATAGTCCAGGGAGCTTTGCCCGAACAGCGCGTAGTAATCGTAGTCGTGGTATCGCAGCCGGCCGGATTGGTCGCTGAGGATCCCGTGGGCGACATGCACCACCCGCGTCTCCGCCGGACGAAAGGCGCGCAGGAAAGTGCTCACCGGCCAGCCGTTGCGTTCGGTGAGAATCACCCGGGGCCGGTATCGAGCGAGCAGGTCCGCGGCTCTGGCGGCACTGATATAAAGCGGCCAGGGCACGGGCCGGGGCGGTGGCCTCAGGCGCCGTTCGCGCAGCGCCCGGCTCTCGCCATCGGACACGGTTTCCAAAACCACCAGGCCCCGCTGGCGCAGGCTGGCCAGCAGCGGGGCCTTGCGATTGAGACGACGGGATTTCTCCGAAGGGTGGATCAGGAGCACGTCACAGGGCTCGGCGGTGACCGTGTCGCGATTGGCCCGAAGCGCCGCCAGGCGACCACGCAGCCCATCGCGCAGCCGCCGGAAGGCGGCCCGCCATCCCGCCCGGCGGCCGTCCAGGTGCCTCAGCAACGCTTGGAAGTGCGGATCAGTCTCCGTCATGGCGAGCGAATCCGGGTCGGCTGCCCACGCCCAGGGCGATGGCGATGGTCATCCAGATCTGAAACCAGGTGTCGTCCGGCTTGCTCCACAAATAGGCGCCGTCCACCAGGAACGCCACGGAGGCGAACACCCACCAGATGAAACCACAGCGCGCCAGTGGCAAGCTCCGGTGGCGCCACAGCGACACACCACTCACCAGCCACAGCGCCGCGAACAGCAGAACGCCCAGCAGGCCGGTGGTGATCCCGACGTGGATCAGCAGGTTATGGGTGTGGTGCAGGATTTCCTGATTGTCGCTTCGGAAGAGGGTGTAGTCGCTGCCCAGGCCGAGACCCATCCAGGGATGCTGCGACCACAGCGCCAGGCCGTCCTGCCAGAGTTCCGGGCGGCCGGAAAGGCCCCGCTTGAGAAGCGCTTCCGGAAAACAGAGCAGCAGCGCCAGGCCGGCGGCGCCGATCAGCGCCATGGGAATCAGCCGCCGCCAGTCCAGATCCATGACCACCCACACCGCCAGGGCCGCGATCAGGGCGCCCCAGACACTGCGGTTCTGGGACAGGAACACCACCGCCAGCATCAGCGCCAGGGCCAGTAGCGGCAGCGGCCGGTACAGGTGGCGCGCGGGAATCAAGGTGAACATGACGATGGTCAGGGTGGCGAAATAACGGCCCACCACCAGCTCATGGTCCAGCTGGCCCAGGCCCCACATGCGGTAGGTGAGGGCGTGGCCGTCGATCACATAGAACGAAATCAGGGCCGCCAGCGCGGCGGCGGCGGCCACCGGCACGCACCACAGCAGCGCCCGGGCGGCCTTGTCCGGCGCCAGGCGCGCCATCAGCACCAGCGGTGCCAGCGACAGCCAGGTATAGGGGATATCCCGCAGGTCCGAGAGCGGTTTCGGCGAGCGGCTCCACAGCAGGGACAGCAGTGCCCAGCACGACACCAGCACGAACAGCAGGCCGGCGGGGGAGCGCAGCACGCCGGCGAAGTCCCGGCGCTGATGGCCGATGAAAAACAGCGCCGGAAGCCACAGCAGCAGGCACAGCAGCACCTGGTAGAACCGGTAGCTTGGCGAGAGCGCGAAGCCGGCGAGGATCCAGGCGGTGCCCGCCATGGCGAGCCAGAGCGGCGGTTTGAGAGCGGGGGCGGTGCTGGCGGACGGGCTGGCGGCGGTCATCGTGCCCTCGGTGCGGGATCCGGCTTGTAGGGGGAGCGCCCGTCCGGTTGGTGTTTGAAGCGCTTGTGCACCCACAGATACTGCTCCGGATGCTTGCGCACATAGTGTTCGATGGTGCGGTTGATGCGCGCGGTATCCGCCTCGTCGTCGCCGCTGGGAAAATTCTCCAGGGGCGCGCCGAACTCGATTTTGTAGCGGCCGCCGGGCAGCCGGTAATGGGCGCACGGGATCACCACCGCCTTGCCCATTTTGGCGATGCGGCTGGTGGCGGTGATGGTGGCCGCCGGCACGCCGAAGAAGGGCACGAACACCGCATGCTGGGTGCCGTAGTCCTGGTCCGGGGCGTACCAGACCACCTCGCCCTGGCGTAGCAATCGTACCGTCTGGCGAAGGTCCTTGCGGTCCACGGAGTGGTTTACCCAGGCGCCGCGCCCCTCGGTGATCAGTGTGTCCAGCAGCGGATTGTCGTTGGGGCGGTAGACCACGCTGAAGCGAAAGAACTGGCCGAGCAGGCGGCTGCCCACGTCGATGGAATTGAAGTGCATGCCGAGCAGCAGCACGCCCCGGCCTTCAGCGCGGGCGGCTTCCAGGTGCTCCAGGCCGGTGACGGTGAGGCGCTTGCCCAGGTCGATGCGTTGGTTGTGGAAGCTGCCGGCCATTTCCAGGATCGCCTCGCCGGTGCTGACCATCACCTGGCGTGCCAGGCGCTCGCGTTCCGCCTCGGAGAGCTCCGGGAAGCACAGCTTCAGGTTGATCAGCGTGACCCGGCGCCGGTCCCGGGCCAGGTACCAGGCCAGCCGGCCCAGGCCCCGGCCGGCGGCCAGCAACAGGTCCCAGGGCAGCTGGCCGATCAGCCAGAACAGCGCCAGGCCCAGGCGAGTGGGCCACAGACGTGGATCGGCGGGGTGAACGGGGCGTTGGCGGCGCTTACCCATGCATCAGCGCAGCGGTGGCAGCCGGGTGTCGCGGGCGCTGAGGCTGGCCAGCATCAGGCCCAGGGGCAGCCACAGGCACATCCAGCTGGGATGGAAGGGCACCAGCAGGTAGGCGCCTGCGCTGAGCATGGTGAGCAGCCCGGGCAGCAGGCTGACCAGGAAGACCGCGCCCTCGCGGTGCTTCTGGTCGCTGTCCGGCAGGTTCCAGGCCGGCACCGCCCAGGCGGCCAGGAACAGCACCAGGCCGATCAGGCCGGTGCTGTGGATCACCGCCAGCAGAATGTTGTTGGGGTGGGGCAGCACGCGCAGGCCGTCGGGGATGCCCTCCAGCAGGGAGTCGCCGCCTTCCTGGCTGAAGCCGTTGCCGAAGATCGGGTGGCTGAAGTACAGCTGCGCCTGGCGCAGCACCTCGAAATCCAGGGCCAGATAGAGGGCCACGGCGCCGGCCAGGGCCGCCAGCAGGCGCTGGCCGTAACGCAGCAGCACCCAGCCCAGGGCCATCACCAGCAGCATCACGCCGGTGTGGGCCTGCACCGCCACCAGGAAGGTGAAGCCCACCAGGGCGCCGGCGCCCCGGCGCGCGCCCTTGGGCGTCAGGCCCTCGTCCAGGGCCTGGGCGAGCAGGATGAACGACGGCGCCACCAGGCCCATGGTGCTGATCAGCGGCCCGGGCTGGGGCAGATTGAAAATCAGGCTGGCGGGCTCGCTGAACAGCGGGCTGTCCAGGGGCTGGATGGTGTAATAGCTGACCATGATCACCGCCAGCACCACCATGGCGGTCATGGCGCCGTTGGCCAGGGACAGCTTCAGGGTGTTGCGGTAATAAAGGTGCAGCCAGCGCAACATGCCCACCAGGATCACCACCTGCACCACCGCGCGCACCGTGCGCGAGGCGTTCACGTCCTCGGCCCACAGCATGGTCAGCAGGGTCCAGCCCAGAAAGGCGTACAGTGGCGCCAGCCAGGGGTCCAGCAGCAGCTTGCGGTCACCGCTCACCAAAGCGCGGGTGAGCAGCGTCAGGGAGGGCACGAAGAACAGCACGTCGACCACGTTGAGCAGGGCCACCCGGGAGTGGAACAGGAAGGGGCCGGTGAACATCACCGCGAAGGAGACCGTTAGCCACAGTCTCAACCATCTGCCCTGCTGCGCGTTGTGGCGCAATGCCGTCATAGAGTTCCGTCCCGTTCGATATGCAACAACCGGCCGGCGCGGCGCGCCCGCGTCGGCGAGCGGGAAAGTGTACTCAGCCCGGCTGCCCGCATCCACCGCTATGCTACACTTCGCGGCTATCATGAGCCTAGATGGAGTAGGGCGATGCCCAACCTGGAGATCCCTCCGTTCGGCCAGGCGCGGGTCCTGGTGGCCGGCGATGTCATGCTCGACCGCTACTGGCACGGGCCCACCGGCCGCATCTCGCCGGAAGCCCCGGTGCCGGTGGTGCGCGTCACCGACCTGGAGGATCGTCCCGGCGGCGCCGCCAACGTGGCCCTGAACATGGCGGCTCTGGGCGCCCGCGCCGAGCTGGTGGGGGTCACCGGCGACGACGAGGCCGCCGGCATTCTGCGGGAGCGCCTGGCCGCCGCCGACGTGACCTGTGATTTCCAGAAGGTGGCGGGCCTGCCCACCATCACCAAGCTGCGGGTGGTGAGCCGCCAGCAGCAATTGCTGCGGCTGGATTTCGAGGAATCCTTCCTGGATCAGGACCCGGCGCCCTTCGCCGAGCGGGTGGGCGCGCGCCTGGCCGGCTGCGGCGCTCTGGTGCTGTCCGACTACGCCAAGGGCGCCCTGCGTGACTGCCCGGGGCTGATCCGGCTGGCCCGGGAGGCCGGCGTGCCGGTGCTGGTGGACCCCAAGGGCAGCGATTTCGAGCGTTACCGGGGTGCCACCCTGCTGACCCCCAATCTGTCCGAGTTCGAGGCGGTGGTGGGCCCGGTGCCCGACGAGAAGACCCTGGCGGAAAAAGGCCAGACGCTGATGGCGCAACTGGATCTGGAGGCGCTGCTGGTGACCCGCAGCGAGCGCGGCATGACCCTGCTGCGCGCCGGCCAGCCGGAACGCCACCTGCCCACTCATGCCCGCGAGGTGTTCGACGTCACCGGCGCCGGCGACACCGTGATTTCCACCCTGGCGGTGGCCCTGGCCGCCGGCGCGCCCCTGGAGGACGCCGTGGCCCTGGCCAACATCGCCGCCGGCATCGTGGTCGGCAAGCTGGGCACCGCCGTGGTCAGCGCCCCGGAACTGCGCCGGGCGGTGCACCAGACCGGTGGGCCGGGCCGTGGCGCCATGACCGAGGAGCAGCTGCTGCTGGCCATCGAGGACGCCCGCGCCCAGGGCGAGACCATCGTGTTCACCAACGGCTGCTTCGACATCATTCACGCCGGCCATGTGGGCTACCTGGATTCCGCCCGCCGATTGGGCGACCGGCTGGTGCTGGCGGTCAACAGCGACGAGTCGGTGAAACGGCTGAAAGGCCCGGGCCGGCCGATCAACCCGCTGGAGCGGCGCATGGCGGTGCTGGCGGCCCTGGAGGCGGTGGATTACGTGGTGGCGTTCGACACCGACACCCCGGAGCCGCTGCTGGAGAAGATCAAACCGGACGTGCTGGTGAAAGGCGGCGACTACACCGTGGACCAGGTGGTGGGCGCGCCCATCGTGCAGGCCTACGGCGGCCGGGTCGAGGTGCTCGACTTCGCCGAGAACATCTCCACCACCCACATCGTGCAGCGCATTCGGGGCGAGTGACCGCCCACTTCGGCGTCTAGCCGCGAATCGCGGCGGCGGGGCCGCCGGTGCCGCCGCCGTCGTTCTGGCTCAGCCAGGCTCGCAGCGGCGCCCAGTCGTTCTCTTCCACGGCCTGATCCAGGGCCGCCTGAAAGCCGGGTTCGGCGTTTTCCAGTGCCCCGCGCAGCGGCCCGTTGGCCTCCGCGGCGAGCTGTTCCAGGGTGGCCGCGGGCTGGGCCGCGTCGATGATCTCGATGCTGCGCGCTGGCAGGTACAGGCCCGCCTCCGGGTCGGTGGCGCCGCGCTGGCTCTCCAGGGTCGCCAGGCGCCGGTCGAGCCGCTCCAGGGCGCATTGCAGCGCCACCGCCCCCACCGGAGCGTCACCGGAAAGCGCCGCCAGATCCCCGGCAAGCTGGTCGGCGGCCAGGCGCAGGTAGGTCCGCCGGCGGGCCGGCGCGTCCACCGCCGGAGGCGCTTCGCCACCGTCCCCGGCGGCGGCCGGGGTGGCGGAGCCGGCCTGGAAATCCGCCGGCTGGCGCGGCGCGTCCGGCACGCCGGACACCAGCAAACGCAGGGGCTGAAAGCCCAGGGCCACCTCGCCGTCGGTGGTGGCGCCCTGCTGCCGGCGCAGGCTGGCGGCGGTCAGTTCCAGGGCCGGATCGTTGACGATGCCGGAATCCGGCCAGGCCGGCAGGCCGTCCACGTAGGCGGGATAGAAGGGCCAGGCGTCCAGGCGCGTGAGGCGGTCCCCGGCGCCGTTCTGGCAGGCGTTCGCGGCCAGCGCCAGCCAGTGCCGGTTAAAGGCCCGGTAGAGCCCTTCCCAGGCCCCCTGGGCGGTGGCCAGGGTGTCGGCGTCCGGCTGCTCGAGCAGGGCGTCCAGGGCCTCCTCCCAGGCGCGTTGCCGCTCGGTGAGGGCACCGGCGCCGTCGGCGTCGCTCAGTGATACCGCGTCCGCGCCGGCGCCGTCCGGGGCCGCGTCTTCCGGCGCGGCGGGGGACGGGCTCTCCTGCTGGGGCGCGTCGCAGGCCGCCAGGGCCAGCGCCAGGGCCAGGACCGGCAGCCGTTTCACGATGCCGCTCCGGCGTCGTCGGCCTGGTCGCGCAACGACAGGATCGGCCAGCCGCGCTCCCGGGCGGCCCGCGCCAGGGTCGGGTCCGGGTCCACCGCCACCGGGTTGTCCACCTTGCCGAGCAGCGGCAGGTCGTTGTGGGAGTCGCTGTAGAACCAGCTGCCCGCCAGGCTCTCGCCGTGGTCGTCCAGCCAGTGGGCGAGGCGCTCCACCTTGCCTTCCCGGTAGCTGGGCACGCCGGCCACCCGGCCGGTGTAAAGGCCGTCGCCGTCGCGCTCCGCGCGGGTGGCGATCAGGTGCGGCACGCCCAGCCGCTCGGCGATGGGGGCGGTGATGAAGTCGTTGGTGGCGGTGATGATCATCAGGGTGTCGCCGCGCGCGCGGTGCTCGGCCACCAGGGCCTCGGCGCGGGGCAGCCAGAGGGCGTCGATGACCTCCTTCAGGAAGGCCTGGCGCAGGGCATCCAGCTCGTCCAGCGGACGGCCCTTGAGTTCCGAGAGCACGAACTCCTGGTAAGCGAAGATGTCCAGACTGCCGTCCAGGTAATCCTGGTAGAAGCGGTCGTTGGCGGCCTGGTAGCGCTCGCCGTCCACCTCGCCACGGCGGACCAGGAAGTCCCCCCACTGATGGTCGGAATCGCCGGCGATCAGCGTGTTGTCGAGGTCGAAAATGGCCAGTGTCATGCAAGGGGCTCCCGGTATTCGCGTGCGCGCCGTAGCTTACCAGAGGCGCCCGGGGAAGGCAGTCGATTGATTGGCGCCGGGCCGACAAGGTTTAATGGCAATATTGCGCGCCTGTACGGCTGGGTTCGGCGGCATCCTCGCCAACCCCGTGCCGCGCCATGGGATTGAAGGCAATGACAGGCATCATCGACGAGAAAGGATATCGGCTCAACGTTGGCATCGTGATCGCCGGCCCGGATGGCCGGGTGTTCTGGGGCCGCCGCATCGGCAACCGGGACGCCTGGCAGTTTCCCCAGGGCGGCATGATGCCCGGCGAAAGCCCCGAGGACACCCTGTTCAGGGAGCTGGAAGAGGAAACCGGCCTGCTGCGTGAGCACGTCAGCGTGCTCGCCACCACGGAGGGATGGCTGACCTACCGTCTGCCACGCCGCTTCCTGCGTCCGCCGCGTAACCGCCCGGTGTGCATCGGCCAGCGCCAGAAATGGTTCCTGCTGCGCCTGGACGCCGAGGACGAGGCCATCGACCTGGGGCGCTCGCCGGCGCCGGAGTTCCAGGACTGGCGCTGGGTCAATTACTGGTACCCGATCCGCAAGGTGGTGCACTTCAAACGCGGCGTCTACGCCCGGGCGCTCAGGGAACTGGCACCGGCCTTGCGTGGCCGTCGCTAGCGACCCCGGACATCGAAAGGAGAACAACGCCCATGCTCGACACCCTGCGGCGCATCGTACAGGAAGTGAACAACGCGCCGGACATCCGCTCCGCCCTGGACCTGATGGCCCAGCGGGTGCGCGATGCCATGGGCACCGAGGTGTGTTCCATCTACCTGCGGGACAACACCGAGGAACGTTACGTGCTGATGGCCTCCGAGGGCCTCAAGCGCGAGGCGGTGGGCCGGGTCAGCCTGGGGTTCTCCGAGGGGCTGGTGGGGCAGGTGGGGCTGCGCGAGGAGCCCATCAACCTGGAGGACGCCTTCGCCCACCCCAAATTCCATTACCTGGCCGAGACCGGCGAGGACCCCTTCCACGCCTTCCTGGGCGTGCCGGTGATGCACCACGGCGAGGTGCTCGGCATCCTGGTGGTGCAGCAGCGCGACGCGCGCCGCTTCGATCAGAGCGAGGAAGCCTTCCTGGTCACCATCTCCGCCCAGCTGTCGGCGGTGATCGCCCACGCCCACGCGTCCGGGGTACTGTTCGACCAGTTGGACGCCCACGAGGACCTGCCCAGCTTCCACGATGGCCAGCCCGGTGCCTCCGGCGCCGCCATCGGTACCGGCGTGCTGCTGTTCCCGGAGGCGGACCTGTCCGCAGTGCCGGACCGGGAACCGGAGGACATCAGCGCCGAAATCGCCCTGCTCGACGAGGCCCTGGTGCGGGTGCGCCAGGAAATCCGCGACCTGGCGGAGCGGGCCAAGACCAGCCTGGGCGCCGAGGAGCAGGCCCTGTTCGACGTTTACCTGCGCATGCTCGACCGCCACGCCCTGCCCGCCGAGGTGGTGGCGCGCATTCGCGAGGGCCACTGGGTGCAGGGTGCCCTGCGCATGGTGGTGGACGCCCACGTGCACAATTTCGAGATGATGGACGATCCCTACCTGCGGGAACGGGCTGCCGACGTGCGCGACCTGGGCCGGCGGGTGCTGGGGCAGCTGCAAAGCCGCAGCCGCCGGCGCATCACCTTCCCGGAGCACTGCATCCTGCTGGGCGACGACGTGTCCGCGCCGATGCTCATGGAGCTGCCCCAGGAGAACATCGTCGGCATCGCCACCACGCGCGGCTCGCGCAACTCGCACATGGCCATCGTCGCCCGCGCCATGGGCATTCCCACCGTGGTGGGCGCCCAGAACCTGCCGCTCAAGAAGCTGGACGGCAAGGAGCTGATCGTCGACGGTTTCCGCGGGCGGGTGATCGCCAACGCCTCCGCGGAGCTCAAGGAGCAGTTCCAGGACATCATCGCCGAGGAACGCCACCTGCTGGCGGGCCTGGAAAAACTCCGCGACCTGCCGGCGGAAACCGAGGACGGCCAGCGCATCCGCCTGCAGGTGAACACCGGCCTGATGACCGACATCAACCGCTCCATCGAGCGCGGCGCCGAAGGCGTGGGCCTGTACCGCACCGAGATTCCCTTCATGGTGCGCGACCGCTTTCCCTCGGAGGAAGAGCAGCGTCTGATTTACCGCGAGCAGCTGTCCGCCTTCGCCCCGCACCCGGTCACCATGCGCACCCTGGACGTGGGCGGCGACAAGGCGCTCAGCTACTTCCCCATCGAGGAGGAAAACCCCTTCCTCGGCTGGCGCGGCATCCGCCTTACCCTGGACCACCCGGAAATCTTCATCGTGCAGGTGCGCGCCATGCTCAAGGCCGCCGAGGGGCTGGATAACCTGCGCATCATGCTGCCCATGATCACCAGCGTGATCGAGGCCGAGGAGGCCCAGCATCTGATTCACCGGGCCTGGCTGGAAGTGCGCGAGGAAGGGGTGGACGTGGCGATGCCGCCGGTGGGCGTGATGATTGAGGTGCCCGCCTCGGTGTACCAGGCCCGGGCGCTGGCCCAGCGGGTGGATTTTCTGTCCGTGGGCACCAACGACCTGACCCAGTACCTGCTGGCGGTGGACCGCAACAACCGCCAGGTGTCCGACCTCTATAACTCCTGCCACCCGGCGGTGCTGCACGCCCTGCTGCACGTGGTCGAGCAGGCCCACGAGGAGGGCAAGCCGGTGTCGGTGTGCGGCGAAATGGCCGGCGATCCGAGCACCGCCCTGCTGCTGCTGGCCATGGGCTACGACACCCTGTCCATGAACGCCTCCAACCTGCTGCGGGTGAAGGCGGCGGTGCGCCAGGTGAACATGGGCTTCCTGCGCCGGCTGCTCAACGAGGTGCTGGCCATGGACAACGGCGAGGTGATCGCTTCCTACCTGGACCTGCAGCTCACCAAGGTGGGCCTGGGCGACTTGATCCGCCACCGCAAGGCCGCCTGAGGCGGTCGCGCCGGCGACCGCTCATTCCTGGAAAATATCCTCGATGCGACGACCAAGCAGGCGCGCCATGGCGAACGCCAGGGGCAGGCTGGGATCGTATCGCCCGTTTTCGATGGCGTTGATGGTCTGGCGGGACACATCCAGGCGTCGGGCCAGTTCACTCTGGGACCAGCCCAGCTCGGCGCGGAGCGCCTTCAGGCGGTTGTTCATCGATAACGCCACTGGCCGATGAAGGTGCCCAGTGCCCAGAAAGTGGCCAGCACCGGCCACACCACGAACATGGAAAGCTTGGGAAAGCCCGCCCCCTCCAGGAAGCCGTAGCTGAAGGTCAGGGTGGCGGTGGCGAGAAACGCCAGAGCGAAGGCATCGAATTGAATCTTGCGCTGCAACTCATCCATGTGGCGTAACGCTCGCATCACCACCCAGGCGACAGCCAGCCCCGGCAGCATTGGCGTCAGTGCCAGTATTTCGCGAAGGGGGCTGACCGGAGCGCTGGCTTTAAGCCATTGCTGGCTCGCGATCAGGATTACCAGGTAGGCGGCCAGGGCGAGGCTCAGATGGAGAAGGTTGCGGACGGCTTGCATGACGGCACCATTGATTCGCTATGTAAAGTTAGCTTTACATTACGTTCGGGTGGTCGATGTGTCAAGCAGGCTTTACATACGCATTATGCCTTTGATTATGCCTTTGTAGGAGCGGCCGGGCGGCGTATCGCTTTAGCCGCGATCAACTGGCTGTTTGGTCGCGTCCTGGCGTTATCGCGGGAAGCCCCTCCTATGGGGAACTGGCGCTGTAGCGGGGCGGGCCGTCGGGCTCGCCGTCCGGGCGCCAGCTTTGTTCCGCCATTTCCGGCTCGCCGTGGGCGTGCAGCTTCACCGCCGAGCTGGCGCGGGTGCCGTACTCCGGGGATTGAATGAACACCGGTGCCACCAGGCGTTCCAAGGCCAGGTTCACGCCGGTGTCCGGCAGCACCGAATCCGGCGGCTGGTGGCGATCGTTGACCACCTCAAGCAGCGCACCCAGGTCGGCGCCTTCGGCGAGGGCCGCCGTCAGCCGCGCCTTGCCGCGCTCCACCTTGGGCCAGGGATCGTCCAGCAGACCGTTGGACAGCCCATGCACGCCCGGCGCCACCGCCCGGGGCGGGGCGCCCCGGTTGCTCAGGTACCAGAGCCGGTCGCGGTCGCCCACCAGCAGGTTGAAGCCGGCGTAGCGGTGCTGCTGGGTGGCCAGTTCCCGGCAGAAGATCTCCGGGGTGGCGTCGCCCTGCAAAAAGGCGCTGGGTAGCAGGCCCCGGGACAGCTCGCCGTCGCCGCGCTCCGCCACCGGCTCCCGGAAATTGGTGATCACCGCGAAACGCCCGTCCCGGTGGATGCCCAGCCAGGTGCCCCCGGCGCGGCGGTCCAGGCCGTGGAAGACCTGGCCGCGCCAGCGCGCCGGCTCCGTGGGGCGGGCGTGGAATTCATCCCGGTTGGCGGCCACGGTGAGGGGCGTGTCGGCGCCGGGGCGCCACTCGAACAGCACGATGCACATAAGGAGACTTCGCCGGATAGGACAGGATCAAAACGGCCTGCTAGCATAACCGCCATTTCCGGCAGGGGACATCCATGACGCTAGTGCTGATCTGCGCCCTGATCGGGGTGGCCGCCGGCCTGATGGGCGGCGCCCTGGGGCTGGGCGGCGGCGTGGTGATCGTGCCGCCGCTGATTTACCTGTTCCACGGCCGCGGCTTCGACGAGGCGATCGTGGCGCAGATGGCGGTGGGCACCTCCCTGGCCACCATCATCGTCACCGCGCTCAGTTCCGTGCGCGCTCACCATAAGGCCGGCTATGTGCGCTGGCCGGTGGCCGGGCGGCTGGCCGGCGGCATCGTGGTGGGGGCGCTGATCGGCGCGGTGATCGCCGACCGCCTGTCCGGGGTGGCGCTGACCCGGCTGTTCGGCTTCTTCGCCATCGTCATCGCGCTGCAGATGCTGCTGCGCCGGCCTGGCGCGGCCCAGGCCGACGGCGATCAGCCGGAGCGGTTGCCCGGTACCGGCGGTCTGGCCGCCGCCGGTGGCGTGATCGGCGGCATCTCCAGTTTGTTCGGCATCGGCGGCGGCTCGCTGACGGTGCCGTTTCTGTCCTGGTGCCGCCTGCCGATGCAGAACGCGGTGGCGATCTCCGCCGCCTGCGGGCTGCCCATCGCCCTGGCCGGCAGCCTGGGCTTCGTGATCACCGGCTGGGGCCGGCCGGAGCTGCCGGCCTGGAGTCTGGGCTATGTGTACCTGCCCGCGGCCCTGGCCATCGTGGTGACCAGTTTTCCGATGGCCAAGGTGGGCGCGCGGCTCAGCCACCGCCTGCCCTCGGCCCTGTTGCGACGCATCTTCGCGCTGTTCCTGATCGCCATCGGTCTGGAGCTGCTATTGTGAGTGGCCGCCGGCGGCCCTGACGGAGTAAAGGCATGGAGTTTCCCCGTATCGATCCGGTGGCGGTGGCCATCGGCCCCCTGCAGATCCACTGGTACGGTCTGATGTACCTGGTGGGGTTCGTGGGCGGCTGGTGGCTGCTGCGTTACCGCGCCGACCGGCCCGGCAGCGGCTGGACCCGGGAGCAGGTCAGCGACCTGGTGTTCTACGTGGCCCTGGGCGTGATCCTGGGCGGCCGGGTGGGCTATGTGCTGTTCTACAATTTCGGCAAGTTCCTGAACGACCCGCTGTGGTTGTTCGAGATCTGGACCGGCGGCATGAGCTTCCATGGCGGCGCTCTGGGTGTGCTGCTGGCGTTCTGGCTGCTGGCGCGCAAGTTCGGCAAGCGCTACTTCAGCGTCGCCGACTACGCCGTGCCGGTGGTGCCCATCGGCCTGGGCGCCGGCCGCATGGGCAACTTCATCAACGGCGAGCTGTGGGGCCACCCGGCGGACGTGCCCTGGGCCATGGTGTTCCCCGCCGACCCCATGGCGGTGCCGCGCCACCCCTCCCAGCTCTACGAATTCCTGCTCGAGGGCGTGGTGCTGTTCCTGGTGCTGTGGTTCTATTCCGCGCGCCCGCGTCCGGCCGGCGCGGTCACCGGCCTGTTCGGGCTGGGCTACGGCCTGGGGCGCACCTTCGTGGAGTTCTTCCGCGAGCCCGACGCGCACATTGGTTACCTGGCTGGCGGCTGGCTGACCATGGGCATGCTGCTCAGCATTCCCATGATCGTACTCGGCGCCGCCATGATGTTCTGGGCCTACCGGCACGACGACCGGCCGGCCCCGGCAAGGAAGTAAAGGCATGAAGCAATACCTGGACCTGCTCCGCACCGCCCGCTACGAGGGCGTGATCAAGGGCGACCGCACCGGCACCGGTACCCGCGCCCTGTTCGGCCATCAGATGCGGTTCAATCTGGCCCACGGGTTCCCCCTGGTGACCACCAAGAAGGTGCACCTGAAATCCATCATCCACGAGCTGCTGTGGTTCCTGTCCGGTGACACCAACATCGGTTACCTCAAGGACAACGGCGTCAGCATCTGGGATGAATGGGCCACCGAGGACGGCGATCTGGGGCCGGTGTACGGCGAGCAGTGGCGCTGCTGGCCCACCGCCGACGGCGCCGTCATCGACCAGATCGACGAGGTGCTGGCGGAGATTCGCCGCAACCCGGATTCCCGCCGCCTGGTGGTGAGCGCCTGGAACCCGGCGGTGCTGCCGGACCCGCGCCTCTCGCCCCGGGAAAATGCCGCCCAAGGCCGTCAGGCCCTGCCGCCGTGCCACTGCCTGTTTCAATTCTACGTGGCGGACGGCAAGCTCAGCTGCCAGCTCTACCAGCGCAGCGGCGACATCTTCCTGGGCGTGCCCTTCAACATCGCTTCCTACGCCCTGCTGACGCTGATGATCGCTCAGGTCTGCGACCTGCAGCCCGGCGACTTCGTGCATACCCTGGGCGATGCTCACCTGTACAGCAACCACCTGGAGCAGGCGGACAAGCAACTGGCCCGCGCGCCCCGGCCGTTGCCGCGCATGAAGCTCAACCCGGCGGTGAAGGACCTGTACGCGTTCCGCTACGAGGACTTCACCCTGGAAGGCTACGACCCGCACCCGCACATCAAGGCGCCGGTGGCGGTGTGACCGCCGCCGGCCACGAGGAGACCCCATGAGCATTCGCCTGGCGATGATGGCCGCCAAGGCCAGCAACAACGTCATCGGCCGCGACAACAAGCTGCCCTGGTACCTGCCCAATGACCTCAAGTACTTCAAGCAGGTGACCCTGGGCAAACCCATCGTCATGGGTCGCAACACCTGGGAATCCCTGAAACGGCCGCTGCCCGGGCGCACCAACATCGTGATCAGCCGTCAGGCGGATTACGTGGCGGAAGGGGCGAAAGTGGTGGGTACCCTGGATGAGGCCCTGGAGCTGGCCGGGCATGTGGCCCACATCGACGGCCAGGACGAGCTGGTGGTGATCGGCGGCGCGCAAATCTACGCCCTGGCGTTGCCCCGGGCGGAGCGGCTCTATCTTACCGAGGTGCACGCGGACGTGCCGGGCGACACCTACTTCCCGGCGGTGGACGCGGCGCAATGGCGGGAGATCGGCCGGGACGACTTCCAGGCCGAGGGGCCCAATCCCTACGATTATTCCTTCGTGGTCTACGAACGCGCCTGAACGGCGCGCCGGCTCAGGACAGGCCCTTGCTGTCGCGGATGTCCTCGGCGATGCGCATCAGCAGGCGGCGCCGGGACGGCGGCAGCGCGGAAACGATGGCGATCAGCTCGCGGGTTTCCTTGTCGAAGGCGCTGGCCGGATCACGCAAATGGGGCGTCTTGGAGCGCCCCTCCAGTTCCTCGAACAGCTCGGTGAGCGACATTTCCAGGGCCGCGCACAGACGCCCCAGGCGCTGCACCGACACATCCTGACGGTTGCGTTCGATGCGCGACAGATTGCCCGCGTCCGTACCGGCCCGGTACGCCACCTCTTCGAGGGTTTCTTCCCGGCGCTGGCGCCGTTCCTTGAGAATGCCACCTATATCCATGCTGATAAGTGTCGGTAGCCGCTCTGGCGCCCTCAATGTGTTACTTGCAACAGCGCAAATCATATTTTGTGCTTATAGGCAATTAAGGCCGGCGTGCCCTTGAAATGGTGCAAGGGCCGCGCCGCCGCTACTCCTTGCCGGGCGCCAGCCGGGCGGTGAACGACACCTGCAGCCGGTCCCCGGCGGTCAGGTCGAGGCCGCCGCCGCGGCTGCCGTTGTAATCCCTCGGCGGCTCGCCCACGGTGCGCCCCCGGCGCCGTTCCAGGCGGCGCACGAATTCCTCCGGGCTCCAGTCGAGAGCGTCGCAGAGCGCCAGCATGCGCGGCACGCTGAGCTGCTGTTCGTTGCGCTCGATGCGCGACAGGTTGCCCGGGTCGGTGAAGGCCCGGGAGGCGATCTGTTTGAGGGTCTTGCCTTGCTGAAGGCGACGTTCGCGCAGGAGGCCGCCGATGTTGAGGTCCTTGGTCATGGTTATGTCCTTTCCTTGAGCGTTGACGGGCGGCACCGGAAATTCGGTTGCCGCTTGGTTGTTGTAGCTTGCGGACTGCGATATAGCAAGATTTTTCCATTGCTATTGTGCCAAATTCTATGATTTGATTTTTGCAATGCAAATGGAAAATGACAATCCCATGGACGAGCACAGATTCTGGCCGGCCCCGGGGGAGGGGAACGAGCCGCCGGCGCTGGCGGATCCGGGCGTCGACGATGACGAGGATTATGCCTTCACCTGGCCGGGCAAGGCGGCGGCCCGCGCCGAGGCCCGGGCACCGGCGCGCGGCGTGTTGCGCGCGCTGCCGGCGCACTCCCTGGGCTTCGACGACGCGCCCCACGCGGTGATCGAGGGGGACAACCTGGCGGTGCTGCGGCGGCTGCGCGGCGCCTATGGCGGGCGGGTGAAGATGATTTACATCGATCCGCCCTACAACACCGGCGGCGAGTTCCTGTATCCGGACAATTTCCGCGACGCCGCCAGGGGCCACCCGGACGGGCGCTACCACGCCCGCTGGCTGAGCATGATGTACCCGCGCCTGGCCCTGGCCCGGGAACTGCTCCGCGAGGACGGCGTGCTGTTCGTCAGCATCGACGACCACGAGGTCCATGTGCTGCGCCTGGTGCTCGACGAGCTGTTCGGGTCGCGCAACTTCGTGGCCATGTTTCCCTGGCAATCGCGCACCTCGCGCCAGAATGACACCGACCTGTGCGTGCAGCACGAGTATGTGCTCGCCTACGCGCGCCGGCGTCGCACCCGGTACCGCCGGCTCAAGCCGGGCAACCAGACCCAATGGCACCGCGAGCCCGGCTTCGCCGCCTACCCGGAACGCATCCGTGGCGCCCGCTACCGCAACCCGGACAACGACCCGCGCGGGCCCTGGAAGGCGGATCCCTTCGACGCCCCCAACCTGCGCCCCCGGCTCACCTATGCGATCCGCAATCCCAATACCGGCGAGGATTTCTGGCCGCCGCCGGGGCGCTGCTGGCGTACCGGCCCGGAGCGCTTCGAAGCGCTGCGCGCGGACGGGCGCATCGTGTTCGGCCGGGGCGGCCGGGCGCGCCCGCAGCTGAAGGTCTTTCTGGAGGAGAAGCGCGCCTTCGGCGAGGTGGCCGCCACCTGGCTGGACGGCGTTACCTTCGGCACCGCCACGTCCGGCACCCGCGAGCTGCAGGCTTTGTTCGACGGCGAGGTGCCGTTCGCCTACCCCAAGCCCACCACGCTGCTGCGTTTTCTGCTGCGGCTGGCCACCGGACCGGACGATCTGGTGCTGGATTTCTTCGCCGGCAGCGGCGCCACCGGCCAGGCGGTGCTGGCCCAGAATCGCGAGGACGGCGGCCGGCGCCGCTGCCTGCTGGTGCAACTGCCGGAACCCACCGGCGACCCGCGCTGGCCCACCATCGCCGACCTTACCCGGGAGCGGCTGCGCCGCGCCGCCGCCGCCCTGGGCAGCGACGAGGGCTTCCGCGCCTGGCGGCACACCCGGACCCGGCCGGCGCGGCCGGACCCCTGGCACTGGCTGCCGGAGCTGGGCCTGCCCCTGGACACGCGCCTGCACGCGGTACCGTTGGGCGCGACAACCGCCCACGCCCTTGAGCATGAAGGCCAGCATTGGTTCTTGGTGGCTTCGGAGACGCTGGAAGACGCGGATCAGGAGGTGCTGCTGGCGAGGGAGATGGATGTGCTGGTGCTGTCGCGGAGGGCCTTGATCACGGCACCGTCTTTCCAGCGGCGCCTGGACGGGCTGCCCGAAACCCGGCGCCCCCGGCTCAAGACCGTGCCGGCGCTGTAGGAGCGGCTTTGGCCGCGATCGTCGAACGCCGGCTCAGTCCTGGGCCGGCGGCGCCGGCGGGGCGTCCGCCAGCATCCAGAACCGGAACGCCACCACGTTCACCAGGGTGGCCAGCAAACCGGTGATCAGCCCGGTCACCAGCAAGGTGCCCGGGTTCTCGCCGAGCAACCCGATCACCACGCTGTTGACCACCGCCGCCAGCGCGAACACCAGCAAGCCGGACAACACCAGGGTCAGCAGCAGCGGCCACTGGCAGGAGGAAGAGCGCTCGAAGGCCGACTGCAGGGACTGCAGTGGCCCCTCGTCACGGAGCATCAGCCGGAAGGGCGCGAAGCACAGCCGTGCGTAAATCCACAGCGCCGGGAAGAACAGCAGCATCCAGCCCACGGACACCGCCAGGGCCATCATGAAATAGGTGGCCAGCAGGAAGGGGAAGCGCGCCAGGGCCGGCAGCACGCAGGCGGTCAGCCCCCGGGGCCGGCCCTGCTGAATGCTCGCCATCTGCACGATCAGCGCGCCCTCGGCCAGGGGCCGGATCAGCAGCAGCAGCGACATGCTCAGGGCATTGAACCCCACCACCTTGCCGTCGGCGCCGTTGACGATCACCGGCCCGATGGTCCATTGCAGGGCTTCGCCGAGCAGCGTGAACGGGGCGCTGACCAGAAACAGGGCGGCCAGATGGCGGCGCCAGAAATAGAGTGATTCCTTGAGACGTTGCTGGATCATGGCGGGTACCTTGCGCGAACCGCCGTCACCATACGTCAGCCGCCCGGGCTTGACCAGCGCCGCGCCGCGGCGCCGGCCCGCCCGGTTACCACCAGTACTTGCCCCAGTTTTCCGGGTTGGCCCAGAAACGCGGATTGTTCCAGGAACGTCGGAAGTTGTAGCTGTCCAGGTCGTAGCTGTAGATGTCCAGCTCGCGGCCTTCCTGGGCGAAGTGGCCTTCCTCCCGGCAGCCCAGGGCGAGGAAGCCGTTGTGCGGCCAGCGCAGCTTTTCCGGCGCCAGCAGCGGCTGGTACACGGCGACCATGGAATCGGTGTGCAGGTTGCGCAGCAGCCCCAGCAGGGCCTCGCCGTCGCGCCGGGTCATGTACTCGAGCTGGTCGGCGACCACCGCCATGTCCACCCGGCTGATGCGTTCCAGATCGTCGAACGGGTTCAACTCCTGGATACGGGTGAGCTCGCAGTCGTGGTCCCGGGCCCAGTGCTCGGCCACGGGCACCGGATTGAGGCTGATGGTCAGCAGGCTCTTCGGCTGATGGCTGTCGAGAATGGCCGCCAGTTTTTCCTGCGGCGTTTCAATGGCTTTGGAAGCGATGGCTGTATTCATGGTTTCAGTCTAGGGCGGTTACCGGTGGACCTCCAGGCCCGGCCATCGGATCCAGGCCACCTTTTGGCTGTGATGCTGTTAAAAATTGTTTGCCGGGAGGGTCACAAGGGCGTTGACGGTATGGATTTAACTAATGATAATGATTCTCAAATACATTTAAGGAGAAATGTCATGTCCCAAGGCACCCTGACCCGCGCGCACAATCCCGCCCTGGCCAGCCGCCGCGCCGCCGGTCGCCGCATCGCCATCGCCGACGACAGCAGCGTGGCCAGCCGGGCGCTGCTCAACCAGGACGGCAAGCTGTGGATCGAGCACGGTGGCGAGCGTTACCTGCTGCGCCGCACCGCCAACGACCGGCTGATCCTGACCAAATAATTTCGAGTTCTCCCTGACTGTGGAAAGCCAGCCGTCGCCAGCTGCCCACTCCCTGATTTCGCAAGGAGGCCCGCCGTGACGGTGACAACCCTGACGCCCAAGACCCAGGCGTCCACCACTTTCCATCATTGCCGCGCCGCGCTCGGTGATCGGGTGCTGCGCCTCCAGGACGAGCCGCTCGCCATCCTCAAGGGGCTTTACCGCCTGGGCGCCCTGGTGGTCACCACCTTCGCCGACGGCGGCCGGGTATCCCAGTCCATGCGTTACCCGGCGCTGCTCAGCGGCGAAGAGGACCTGGAATCCCGGGGCAGCCAGTGCCGCCTCAATCAGCACCTCAACCTGCCGCTGTGGCGGTCGGTGATGGCGGTGCTGGCGCCGGTGGCGGATCTGCCGGCGCGCAGCCTGCTGTTCTTCGACCGCTTCGGCGAGCCGGTGCAGCAAATGGCGGTGGCGCCGGAAACCGGCGGTCTGGCGTTCGAGGAGCTGGTGTGCGCCATGCTGCACCCGGACCAGCGCCAGCTGGGCGCGCCGCCGCCGCGCCTGCCCACCCTGCCCAAGGCGGTGCCGTCGGTGGCGGAGCTGGAGCGGCAGTGGTCCCACGGCGACGACGAGGGCTTCGGTGAGTTGCTGGCGCGGGTGGGCGACCGCCGTCAGGTGCTCTACCAGGCGGTGCGCGACAAGTTCGCCTGCCCGGTGCGGGCGGAGACCGTGCCGTCCCTGCTGGCCCTGGCCAGTCGCCGGGAGTATGGCTACACGGTGTGCACCGGCAACAGCGGCGTGAAGCTGTGCCTGACCGCGCCCTGGTCGGCGCCGCGCTGGCAGAAGGGGCATTGCCATCTGGCCCACAACGGCGTGCTGGTGTCCCTGGACATGGGGCGGGTGGCCAGCGTCTGGCGGCTGCGCCGGCCCGGTGCCGGCCGCGTGGTCACCGCGCTGGAGGGGCTGGACGCCCAGGGGCGCTGGCTGTGGACCCTGTCCGGCGGCGAGGACGAAAACGCCTGGCTGGAGCTGCTTGGCGACAGCCTGATTCAGGAGGGGGCGCCCGGCCGCCGGATGGCGTAGGGCGTGGCTCTCCAGCAGGGGCGCGAAGCGGCGTGGCCCCCTTTCCGGGAACGCCGTGAACCCGTCCATGGGGGCTCCCGGTCAAACATCCTGTTTGACAGGGTCCCGGAAAGGGGGCCACGCCGCTCCGCTTGGGGGGGAGCCTCGTTGGTGGGTTGGGTTAGAAGTGGCCGTCGAACTCGCGGAGCAGGGCCACCAGTTTGTCGGTTTCCTCCGGCAGGTCGCGCAGGGTTTCCTCGGCCAGCGGCGCCACGTCGCACTGCGCAGGCAGCGGGTGGTCGTCGGCCAGGATCGCCCGGAAGCGGGCGATGAACACCCACTGCAGCCACTGGGTGAAATCCATGGTGTCGGCGAAAAACGGCGTGGCGCTCTCGAACGCCTCCGGTTCCGGCGGGCGGCCCTCCCACAGGTTCAGGCTTTCCATTTCCGCCTGCAGGTCGTCGAGCAGGCCGTTCAGGGTGAGGCGGGTATCGGTCATGGTGATCAGTTGTCCAGCAGCGGCAGCAAGTCGGTGAGCTCCCGCAAATGATGAATGTGATGGTCCGGCCGGTCCAGGTCCGCCGGCCAGTCCAGGTCGATCAGGTTGGCCCACACCGCCTGGAAACCGTGGCGGCGGGCGGCGTCCACGTCCTCCACCGGGTGGTCGCCCACGTGCAGGGCCTGCTCCGCCGGCACCCCGGCGCTGCGCAGGGCGGCGTGGAACATGTCCGGTTCCGGCTTGCGCCGGCCCACGCTTTCCGCCGAATGGTGGAACACGAACAGGTCGTCGATGCCCACCCGCTTCAGGTCCGAATTGCCATTGCTGAGCGCCCCCAGGGCGTAGCTGTCCGCCAGGGTTTCCAGCACCTCCAGGGCGCCGGGGAAGAAGGTCACCCGGTTGCGCGCCTCGTGGAAGATCTGGAAGGCGTCGGCGGCGATGTGGCGGGCTTCCCGGTCGGCGAAGCCGGCTTCCAGGAAGGTTTCGGCCATGGCGTCCCGGCGCAGCCGGGTCAGGTTGTTCAGGTAATCCGGATGCTCGCGCACCAGGCGGTCGCGCACCGCGCGGATGCGTTCGGCGGTGAGCGCCGCGGCGGCGTCCGGATGGCGCTCGGCGATCCAGTCGCTGGTGGCGCGCTCGGCCCGACGGATCACTTCGTCCACCGGCCACAGGGTGTTGTCCAGGTCGAAGGTGATCAGTCGCAGCGCCATGTCAGGAATCCTCTTGCTCGTTCTTGCGTTGTGCCCGCGGGTGGGCGCCGTCGTAGACCCGTGCCAGGTGCTGGAAGTCCAGGTGGGTGTAAACCTGGGTGGTGCTCAGGTTGGCGTGGCCGAGCAGTTCCTGGACGGCGCGCAGGTCCCCGGAATTCTCCAGCACGTGGGTGGCGAAGGAATGACGAAGCTTGTGCGGGTGCAGATGGTCTTCCAGGCCGCGCGCCCGGGCGGCCCGGCGCAGCCGCTGCTGGACGCCGGACGGTGACAGCCGGCGGCCGCGCTGGCTGACGAACAGGGCGCGCTCCTCCGGGTCGTGGACCAGGGTGGCCCGGGCGCGCAACCAGGCGCGCAGGGCGTTCAGGGCCGGCTTGCCCACCGGCAGAACCCGGGTCTTGTTGCCCTTGCCGGTGACCACCAGCTCCGCGGAACCGGTGGAAACACTGTCCAGATCCAGCCCCAGCAGCTCCGCCAGCCGCAGGCCGCAGCCGTAGAGCAACTCCAGCATGGCCTGGTCGCGGCGCGCCAGGGGGCCGTCGCCGTCCGGGTGGTCGAGCAGGGCGCGGGCCTGGTCCGCGTCCAGGGCCTTGGGCAGGCGGCGGCCGCTTTGCGGGGCGCGCACGTCCAGGGCCGGGTTGTCGGTGGCCCGGCGTTCGCGGATCAACCAGGTGTAGAAGGTGCGCAGCGAGGACAGTAGCCGCTGCAGGCTGCGCCCGCCCAGGCCGCGCCGGTGCAGGCGCGCCACCAGGGCGCGCACGTCGTGGGCGGTGACCGCCGCCCAGTCCAGGTCCAGGGCCTCGGCGGCGGTGCTCAGGTCGCGCCGGTAGTGCTTCACGGTGTGCGGCGACAGCCGCCGCTCACTGGCCAGGTGGCGGACGAAGGCGTCGATGGCCGCCTGCCGGGAGTCCACGGCGGTCAGGCGCGTTGCGCGTGGCGGGCGGCGGCGGGGCCGCTCACTTCCACCAGCCGGCGGCTGAGCACCTGGCCGATGTGGGTGATGAACAGGGTGCCCAGGGAGCTGCGGAAGTGCATGGCGTCGGCGCTGCCGATGGCCAGCACGCCCAGGCGGCCGTTGTGTTCCAGGGGCACCACGGCGGCGGATTTCACCTTTTCAGCCTGGTCCTGGAACAGCGCTTCCAGCTCCGCCTGGCGCAGGATGCCGCACACCGCCTTGCCGGTGCGCAGCAGCGGGCCCAGGGCGCTGGGCAGGTCGTCCGGGTCCATGAAACGCACCTGTTTGCGCACCTCGCCGAGCAGCTTGGCTTCCCGGTCGTGGAGCAGCAGGGACACGGTGTCGCAGCGGAACTCGTCCTCCAGGCCGCGCAGCAACTGGCGCAGCAGCTTGTCGGTGCTGCGCGCCTCCAGCAACGCCAGGGTCAGGCGCCGGGTGTGTTCGAACAGCAGGTCGTTTTCCCGGGCCACGTCGATCAGGCCGTTGAGCCGCTCGCGCAGCTCCTGGTTGCGGTCGCGCAGGATCGAGGCCTGGCGCTCCAGCAACGACACCGCCGGGCCGCGCGGGTCCGGCAGGCGCATCAATTCGAGCAGATCGGGCCGATCCTGGAAGAACTCCGGGTGGCGGCGCAGGTAGGCGGCCACCTGATCGGCGCCGGGCAGGGTCTCGTCGGTCATGCGGGGGCCTCCACGTCGATTTCGCCATCATAGACACGGCTGGCGGGGCCTGTCATCCGGATGCCGCCGTGGCCGTCGTAGTGCACCTGCAGGGTGCCGCCGGCCAGGTGCACGGTGACGGTGGCGTCCAGCAGGCCGCGGCGCTGGCCGCACACCACCGCGGCGCAGGCCCCGGAGCCGCAGGCCAGGGTTTCGCCGGCGCCGCGCTCGAACACCCGCAGGCGAATCTCGCGGCGGTTGAGAATCTGCATGAAGCCGGCGTTGACCCGCTCCGGGAAGCGCTCGTGGCGTTCCAGTTCCGGGCCCAGGGTGGCCACCGGGGCGGTGTCCACGTTCTCCACCAGCAGCACCACATGGGGGTTGCCCAGGCCCACGGCGGAGACCTCGTAGGCGTTCTGGCCGGCCACCAGAATGTAGGTGTCGGCCTCGGCGTCCGCCTGGAACGGGATCGCCGCCGGCGCCCAGCGCGGCGCGCCCATGTCCACGGTCACCAGGCCGTCGTCGGTGACCTTCAGGGTCATCAGCCCCTCGGCGGTTTCCACCCGGATCTCATGCTTGCGGGTCAGGCCCTGGTCGCGCACGAAGCGGGCGAAGCAGCGCGCGCCATTGCCGCACTGGCTGACCTCGGAGCCGTCGCTGTTGAAGATCCGGTAGCGGAAGTCCACGCCCTCGTGGCGCGGCGGCTGCACCACCAGCAACTGGTCGAAGCCGACGCCGAAGTGGCGGTCGCCCAGGCGCCGCAGGTCCGCCTCGGACAGCGGCGGGCCGTCCTCGGGCAGGGGTTGCGACAGGCCGTCGACCACCATGAAGTCGTTGCCGAGGCCGTGCATTTTGGTGAAACGGAGGCGCATGGGAGAATCCGCCGGGCAAGTTCATCGAGGCGCACCATTGTACGGCCCGCGCCGGCGCGGGAACAGGGCGGGGGTGGACCACTTAAACGTTGACGGTTTGGGGCGTGCATCCTGGCGATGCCCACGCCAAAAGTCGGTCGCGGCTGAAGCCGCTCCTACCTACAATGGGCGGCCCCCAACGCCGCGGATGCGCCCATGCTTTCCTATCGCCATTCCTACCACGCCGGCAACTTCGCCGATGTGCTCAAGCACATGATCCAGGTGGCGGTGCTCGATCACCTGCGCCTCAAGGACAAGCCGTTCGTGATCCACGATACCCACGGTGGCGCCGGCCTGTACGCGGTGGACGACGCCCACATGCAAAAAACCGGGGAATACCGGGACGGCATCGGGCGGTTATGGGAGCAGCGCTTCGAGGTGCCGCTGATCAACCGCTATCTGAATGTGGTGGCCGGCTTCAGCCGCCCGGGCGCGCTCAGCCATTACCCCGGCTCGCCGGCGATCAGCGCCGCCTTGCTGCGCGAGCAGGATCGCCTGCAGGTCACCGAACTGCACGGCACCGATTTCGAACTGCTGGAAGCCCGTTTCCAGGACGACCGGCGCGTCCGCGTGGTCAAACAGGACGCCCTGGCCGGCATCAAGGCATTGCTGCCGCCGGCCCACAAACGGGGGCTGGTGCTGATCGATCCGTCCTATGAACTGGGCGGCGACGAGGCCGCCACCCTGACGGCGGTGGAGGAGGGGCTGCGGCGTTTCAACACCGGCTGCTTCGCGATCTGGTACCCGGTGCTGGAGCGGCGCCGCGCGGACCGCTTCGCCGCCCGGCTGATGGCCCTGGCGCCCAAGCACCTGCGTGCCGAGCTGTGCGTGCTCCGCGACGGCGGCGCGCGCGGCATGACCGGCTCCGGCATGGTGGTGCTCAACCCGCCCTGGACCCTGGGCGAGCAACTGCGGGCGGCCCTGCCGGTCCTGCACCGCACCCTTAATCAGGGCGGCGGCGGCCAGCAGTTGGTCCTGTCTCAGTAGGAGCGACGCGGCCCAGATGGAGAGATCAACCCTCAAACATCCCCGGCGTTGTCGAGCTCCACGGCCTCGTGCAGGCGATCCAGCAGATCCGGGAAGGCCGCCTGCACCCGGTTCCAGCTGGGAATGAAGGGCTTGTCCCGGGGATGCTCCAGAAAGGCCCGCCCGGCCACCATCAGGTTGTCCGCGAACAGCTCCACCGCCTGCTCCTCGCTGTGCCGGTCGAGCTTGAGGCCGTTCATCAAGGCGTCGTTGTAGTAGGCCTCGATCAGATCCAGGGCGATACGGTAATAGGTGGCCTTGATGGTGCGGAAATCCTCCGCGTTGATCTGCACCCCCAGGGTCGCCAGCTTGCGGTACAACGCCTTGGCGATGTCCAGGCTCATGCGGTTCAGGCCGCCACCCTGGTCGTCCTCGGACATGGGCTGGTGCTTGTGGTCGTAGGCGTCGGCGATGTCCACCTGGCACAACCGCTTGGTGGAATAATTGCGGTGCACCTCGGACAGCACGCCGATCTCCAGGCCCCAGTCGCTGGGAATACGGATGCTCTCCAGCAGGTCCGTGCGCATGGAGAACTCCCCGGACAGCGGATAGCGGTAGCTGTCCAGGTACTCCAGATAAGGCAGGTTGCCGTAGATCTTCTTCAGGGCGCGCAGCATCGGCGTCACCATCAGCCGCGCCACCCGGCCATTGAGCTTGCCGTCGGCGATGCGCGGGTAGTAGCCCTTGCAGAATTCGTAATTGAATTGCGGATTGGCCACCGGATAGATCAGCCGCGCCAGCAGGCCACGATCGTAGGTGACGATGTCGCAGTCATGCAGGGCCACCGCCTCGGTGCGCCGGGAAATCTGCGCGTAGCCGCCGCAGTACCAGACATTGCGGCCCTTGCCCGGCTCCGAGGGCGCCAGGTCCTCGGTTTGCAGCTCCGCGTCCAGGGCGCGCAGGCGCGGGCCATCGTTCCACAGGATGCGATGGTGCTGGGGCAGGCGCGAGAAGAACTCCCGGGCGCGCAGGAACTGGTCCCGGTCGGCCCGGTCCAGGCCGATGATGATCTCGTTGAGGTAGGGCACCCGCGCCAGCTCGTCGACGATGTGGCTCAGCGCCGGCCCTTCCAGCTCCGAATACAGTGACGGCAGGATCAGGCCCATGGGCCGGCGCCGGGCGCAGCGCACCAGCTCCCGCTCCAGATCCTCCAGGGAACGCTGGTTCAGATTGTGGAAATTGGTGATCACGCCGTTCTGGTAGAAATCGCTCATCCGCCGTCCTCCAAGGAATTGCCCAACCAGTGGTCCAGCCCCTCCGCCCAGCCCCGGGGGCCGCTGTGCCGGGTGCGGTACAGGGCACCGTGGGGCACCGTCACCGGCAGCCCGTGGGCGCCGCGAATCAGCACCGCCCGGTCCGTGGCGGTGAGCAGGGGAATGTCGTTGGGGCCGTCGCCCAGGCCCAGGGTGGCGGGCCGCATCCGGTGCAGTGCCTGGAAGCGCTCGGCCAGCCAGCGCACCGCCCGGCCCTTGTCCACGCGCCCCATCACATGGTGGAAGCGCCCGCCCCGGGTCACGGTCAGCCCGTCCCGTTCCAGGGCCATGCAAAAGCGTCGCCAACCGGTCTCGTCGCCGTCCCAGAGCAGCGGCTGGCTGCCCTCCCGGCGGCGGGCCAGGGCCGCCTCTTCCAGGGGCAGGCCGGTGAGCTCCGCCACCTCGGCGTCGTCCAGTTCCGACAGCAGACGCACCGGCGCCCGCTGTTCGGTGGCCAGCCGGTGCAGGCGGTCGGCCAGGGAGGCGGCATCGTCACCGGGGGTAAGCAGGGTAAGACCATCCACATCGGCGGGCGGGTCGTCCGGGCGTCGCCAGGTGGCGGGCAGGCCGATCACGGCGCCGTTCTCGGCCACGAAGGGGGTATCGGTAAGGCCCAGTTGCCGGCGCAGGCCGGCGAGCTCGGCGCGGGTCTTGCTGGTCACCGGGATCACCGTGGCGCCGGCGGCGGCCAGCCTTTCCAGCCAGGGCGCCGCCGGCGACCAGTCGTAGTCGTGGTGGTCCAGCAGGGAGCCGTCCAGATCCGTGAATACCAGCAGGCGGCGATCCAGGATCATGGCGGCGTCCCCGGCGTCAAGGGAGCAGGGTTTCCAGGCGCAACTGATCCTCGAGGGTCTCCCGAGCGCGCACCAGGAATGCCTGATCGCCGTCCACCATCACTTCGGCGGGACGGTTGCGGCTGTTGTAGTTGCTGGCCATGGCGAAGCCGTAGGCGCCGGCGGAACGCACCGCCAGCAGGTCGCCGGGCTCCAGGGCCAGGGCACGGTCCTTGCCCAGGAAGTCGCCGGTCTCGCACACCGGCCCGACGATGTCCCAGTCGCGGCAGTCCGCCTCATGGGGCGTCACCGGCACGATGTCCTGCCAGGCGGCGTACAGGCTGGGCCGTATCAGGTCGTTCATGGCGCCGTCCACCACCGCGAAGTTGCGGTGCTCGGTGGGCTTGAGGAACAGCACCTGGGTGAGGAACAGGCCGGCGTTGGCGGCGATCGAGCGGCCCGGCTCGATGTGTACCGGCAGTTCGCCGGGGATGTGCTTGAGCAGCGCCGCCACGTAGTCTGACGCCGGCGGCGGGGTCTCGTCCCGGTAGGTGACGCCCAGGCCGCCGCCCAGGTCCAGGTGGTGGATCTCGATGCCCAGGTCCTGGAGTTCGCCGAGCAGTTTGAGCACCCGCTCCAGGGCGTCCTCGAACGGGTCCAGCCGGGTCAACTGGCTGCCGATGTGGCAGTCGATGCCGCGCACCGTGATGTGCGGCAGCTCGGCGGCGCGCTGGTACAGCGCCGGGGCCTTCTGGATGTCGACGCCGAATTTGTTTTCCTTGAGCCCGGTGGAGATGTACGGGTGGGTCTGGGCGTCCACGTCCGGATTGACGCGGATCGAGATCGGCGCCGTGGTGTCCAGCTCCCCGGCCACCAGGTTGAGCAGTTCCAGCTCGGCGGCGGATTCCACGTTGAAGCAGTGGATGCCGGCCTTCAGGGCGGCGGCCATTTCCTCGGCGGTCTTGCCGACCCCGGAGAACACGATCTTGTCCGGGTCGCCGCCGGCGCGCAGCACCCGCTCCAGTTCGCCGCCGGAAACGATGTCGAAACCGGCGCCGCAGCGCGCCAGCACGTTGAGCACCGCCAGGTTGCTGTTCGCCTTCACCGCGTAGCAGACGCGGTGCGGGTGATCCCCGAAGGCTTCGTCGAAGGCGTTGTAACGGTCCTCCAGGGCCGCCCGGGAATACAGGTACAGCGGCGTGCCGAAGCGCTCCGCCAGCTGGGCCACCGGCATTTCCTCGGCGAACAGGGTGCCGTCGCGATAGGAGAAAGGATCCATCAGTCTTGTTCCGAGTCGTCGTCCTGTTTGCCGTCGGCGTCCTCGTCGTCGGACGTGGCCGCGGGCGTGTCCTGGGCCGGCGGTGCCGCCCGGGCGGGCTCCTGGGGCGCGAAATACAGCGGCCCTTTCTGGCCACAGCCGGCCAGCAGCGCGGTGATCATCACTACACCGAATGCGCGCATCGAGAAACTCCGGGTTCAGCGGTAAGGTCGGGGTCCGTGTGCCCGGCAGTATAGCCGCTCTGGCGCGGCGTATCAGTGCCCCGGCCGTGAAAAAAATGTCGGAGCCCGGCCTGGGCGGCGCTCTGGTTTGCCGTGAGAATGGTTATTATTTATATTGCCCGCTCTTTCCAATGGCAATCGGTCGAGGGCCGCGCGACATTCCTATGACGGACGGAGCGGAAGGCAACGAAGCGCAAGCGGGCCTGCGCCGGGAACTGGGCCTGCTGTACGCCGACCACCACGGCTGGTTGTCCGGCTGGCTGCGGTCCCGGGTGGGCTGTTCCCACACCGCCGCCGATCTCGCCCAGGACACCTATCTGCGCGTGCTGGTGCGCGGCCGGTTGCCGGACCGGGACCAGCCGCGCCGGCATCTGACCCGCATCGCCAAGGGGCTGATGATTGACCTGTTCCGCCGTCGCCGCATCGAGGCCGCCTATCTGGAAGCCCTGCGCGATTTGCCCGAGCCGGAGGCGCCCTCCGAGGAGGTCCGTGCCCAGGTGATCGAAACCCTGGTGGAAATCGACGCCCTGTTGCACCGCCTGCCGGACAAACCCCGCCGCGCCTTCCTGATGTCCCGCCTGGAAGGGCTCTCCTACGCCGCCATCGCCGAGCGCCTGGGGGTGTCCGTGTCCTCGGTGGAGAAGTACATCGCCCGGGGCCTGGCGGTGTGCCTGCGCGCCGCCCTGGAGCGCCGCCCGTGAGCGACGACCTGCTGGATCCGGCCCTGGTGCGCGAGGCCAGCCGTTGGCTGGCGCGCCTGGGCCGCGATGACGTCGACGACACCGATCGCGCCGCCTGCGACGCCTGGCGACGGGCGGACCCGCGCCACGAGCGGGTCTGGCAGCGCCTGCTGGAGCTGGACGGCGCGCTGCGTTCGGTGCCGGCCCACGCCGCCCGTAGCGATCTGCTGACCCGGCGCGCGCCCCTGACCCGGCGCCAGGTGCTGGGCCTGGGCGCGGCGGCGTTCACCGTGGGCGCCCTGGGCTACGGCGGTGCCCGCCAGGGCCTGTGGCGGCGCCAATGGGCGGACCTGGCCACCGGCGTGGGCGAGACCGCCACCCACACCCTGGCCGACGGCACCCGCCTGGTGCTCAACACCGACACCGCCCTGGACGTGGACTTCAACGACCGGGGCCGGGAGATCCGCCTGCACCGGGGCGAGGTGCTGGTGACCACCGGCCACGGCGATGCCCGGCCCTTCCGGGTGCGTACCCGGGACGGCGCGGTGCGGCCCCTGGGCACCCGCTTCACGGTGCGCCGCACCGACCGGGACACCCGGGTGGCGGTGTACCAGGGGGCGGTGTCGCTGCGCGCCGGCGGCAAGGCCCGGCCGGTGCGCCTGGACGCCGGCCATGGCGCCGCCTTCCGCGCCGGCCGGGTGGGCGCCCCCCGGCCGCTCGCCGAGGAGGCGCCGGCCTGGCAACGGGGGCAGTTGGTGGCGGAGCGCATGACCGTGGCGGATTTCGCCGGCGAACTGGCCCGTTACCGCCACGGGCTGGTGCGGTACCAGCCCGAGGTGGCCGGCCTGCGGGTCACCGGCGTGTTTTCGCTCACCGACACGGACCGGGCACTGGACGCCCTGGCCCGGGCCCTGCCGGTGCGGGTACGCCATTACACGCCGCTGTGGATTCGCATCGAGAAAAAAGGGGTATCCGGATTAAGTGGTAGATGGAGCCCCCTTGCTCCTTCGAAC
>CEWJ01003200.1_pt1 | contig 145893 bp, 112 predicted proteins | sample 350291 | NCBI WGS metagenome assembly CEWJ01 (sample SAMEA2622923, study PRJEB7988) | marine metagenome | isolation source: saline water (ENVO:00002010), including | reverse complement strand
ATAGTATTAATAGATGAGTATGATGCAGTGATGACAGAGATGTATGGGGAGAAGGAATTTGTTGAATGTATAAATTTTTTCAAGTTATTTTATGGAAGTGCTTTGAAGGGGAATAATTCAATTCACAAGGCACTAATGACAGGAATAATGAGGATAGCAAAAGAAGGAATATTTTCAGGGTTGAATAATGTAAAAGTTTGCGGAGTAAGACAAAAAGGGTATAGAGAGCATTTCGGATTTAGAGAAGAAGAGATAAGATCATTAATAGAAGAATGTAAATTGAATTATGAAGAGGCAAAAGAGTGGTATAACGGATATAATTTTGGAGGTGCTCTGTTGTATAATCCTTGGTCGATAGTAAATTACATAATGACTAAGAAAGCAGAGTCATACTGGAAAAACACAAGTGGAAATGATTTGGTAAGAGAATTAGTGAGAAAAGGTGGGCCAGAAATAAAATATAATTTGGAAAAAATGCTGAATGGAGAAAGCTTAAAGCTAGAGTTGGAAGAGAGTATAAACTTAAGAAACTTAAGAGCAAAAGATATATATTCTCTTTTGCTACAGTCAGGGTATTTGACATACGAAGAATTAGGTGGTGAAAGTAAGTGCAAGCTACCAAATAGAGAGGTTAGGGAGTTTGTTGAAGAATTACTGAGAGAAATAGATGAGATAGTGTTTGAAAAAAGTTTGGAAGAACAGTTTTTAGAAAAGAATTGGGAAGAAGTCGAAAAGTTAATACAAAATGGTGTTTCAAGGGGAATCAGTTACTATGATATACCAAAAGAAGAAGACATAATGGAAGGCTTTTACCACACACTGCTATCAGGAATGTTTACGACATTCACGAATTATTATATGGAATCTAACAGAGAGAGTGGGATGGGAAGACCAGACATAATGTTAATAAATAAGAAAAAAGATGAGAGAGTAGTAATAGAGTTGAAAGCAGGAGCAAAGAATGGAAATGTAGAGAAAGAGCTAGATAAAGCAAAAGAACAGATAAGGAAAAAGAGATATGGAGAAGAATTTACTGGTGAAGTAACAAGAATAGGAATTGGATTTATAGGAAAAGAAGCGAGGCTAGAGGTAGTAGAGTAGTTTAATTTATGCTTTACAAAAATTGTGATATCAGGGTTGGGTGTTAGAACATAAGAGATTTGATTCTGCCATATTTTAGATTAAAGGTAGAATATATATAATTCAAAAAGAAATCTGTGAAAAAGATAAAACTAGATAAAATGATAATAAAGGTTGAGAATAGGCATTTAGACATTGTAAGTTATAAGATAAATTAATTATCGAAAGATATTGGTATATATCTGAATAAGAAAGGTATTAGGCAGACTTAAAATAAACTAAATAAAATTATCATACAAATAATTTGAAATTATTCTCAAATTATCTTTAAAAATGTTATAATTCAGTTCGTATAAGTATATTTATAATATTAGAAGTAGCATATTCAAAATTTTTCAAAAATCAAATTTAAATAAGATAAAATCAACGATCTATTCCTTAAAGGGGGAAAAATGATATTTTTAATTTTGGCATTAAGCTGTACATTCAAAGAATTAAGAGTAAAAGAAAAAGGGAAAAGAGAAGATATAAGTAGAGCCATACAGAATCCTGAGTTTAGAGAGAGTAAAGCCATAATAGAAAAAATAAATAAAACAGAAGCATTAATTGAAAATGAAGCAGGTCATTTACCAATAGAAGAAGCAATAGAGCTGGGAAACATTGAGGTAGTTGATATATTACTAAAGATAAAAGAGTGTGATTATCCAGAAAAAGTATATTGGCAAATGTTGAATACAAGAGATGTAGGAATGTTTAATTTAATTCCACAAATATATCTAAATTACAGAATTTTGTTAAAAATAAAAGAGATGGGGTGTAGGGATATAGAAGAAGAATTTATGAATAGAATAGAGTCAACAGAGCTAGAAAGGTTAATAATAGAAGGTAAAGTTGTTGAAATAAAAGAGAAGAGTAAAAAATGGTTAATGGAACATTATATTTATGAGAGGGGAAGTACTAATAGAAGGAGAATAAATACGACAGAGATACTTTGTGTGTATGGAAGTGAAGCAGTAGAGACTGTATTATCAAATTATAAAAAAGATATGAAGAAATATGCTTTGTCTATTGGATCAAAAATAGGAAATAAGGAAGTAGTAAAATGGTTATTAGATAATGGAGTAGATGCAAATGAAAAATTAGAAAAAAGTGGTAGAAGACCACTAATGTTAGCAGCAGAAAATGGCCATAAAGATGTTTGTGAGCTGCTTCTGGAAAAAGGGGCAAGAGTAGATGAAGTGAATAAAAATTTATTTATAGCATTGATGTATGCTGCTTCAAATGGTCATGAGAAAGTTTGCGAGCTATTATTAGATAAAGGGGCAAAGATAGACACAGCAGATAAAAATGGGTGGAGGTCGTTAATGATAGCAGCCCAAAATGGCTATGAGAATGTGTGCAAATTATTACTAGATAGGGGAGCTGAGGTAGATTTAGTCAAAAAAGATAATTGGACAGCTCTTATGATAGCGGTAGAAAATGGTCATGAAGATGTGTGCAAACTCCTTTTAAAACAAGGTGCAAGCATAAATGTGGAAGTTAGTAATGGACTAAATAAGGGTAAAGCCTTACTAATGATAGCAGTGGAGAATGGCTATAGGGGAATTTGTGAAATATTGCTAGAAAATGGAGCGGAAATAGACGTAGCAGATAAAGATGGACAAACTATGCTTATGTATACAGCTGAGATAGGCAATATGGAGATATGCAGATTATTATTGGAGAAGGGTGCGGATATAGAAGCGTCAAGTAGAGATAGAAGAAGAGCATTAATGTATGCAGCTGATAAGGGTCATATAGAGTTGTGTAGATTATTATTAGAAAAAGGTGCAAAGATAGAAGCAGCAGATAAAAATGGGGAAAGGGCATTAATGTATGCGGCTGATAAGGGTCATATAGAGGTCTGCAGATTATTATTGGAGAAGGGTGCAGATATAGAAGCATTAAGCAGAGGTAGAAGAAGAGGTAGAAGAAGAGCATTAATGTATGCAGCTAGTAGTGGTCACGAGAAAGTTTGCGAGTTATTATTGGAGAAAGGCGCAAATATCGAAGCAGCGGATATGGATGGGAATAGAGCGATAATCCACGCAATAAAAAGTAATAATCAAAGTCTATATAAGTTGTTTATACAAAAAGGTGCAAATATAAATGTAAGGAATAGATTTGGTAATAGAACAGCACTATTGTCAGCAGTTCAAAAGAAGAATAAAGAAGCATGTGAATTATTGTTAGAAAGAGGAGCGGAAATAATTGGGCCAAAAAAGGGGAGGGAAGAATTATTGATGTTTTCAGTACTTAATAGGTATGAAGGGATATTTAAGCTGTTGTTAAAAAATGGGTTAGAAGTGGATGCATCAAATAAGTATGGAAAAACAGCATTGATGTTATGGGCAGAAAAAGGAAATAAGGAACTATGTGAGTTGTTGCTAGATAGGGGTGCAAGAGTAAATAAAGCAACAAAAGAAGGGCATAGAGCATTGACTTTAGCAGCCAAATCCGGATATAAGAATGTGTGTGAATTATTAATAGACAGAGGAGCAGACATAAATGCAGCAACAGAAAAAGGTTGGACAGCTCTAATGTTAGCAGTACAGAATTTTAACGCAGAAGTTTGTAAATTGTTATTAGATAGAGGAGCAAATATGAATGCAGCAACAAAAAAAGGCTGGACAGCCCTGATGTCAGCGGCTCAAAATGACTATTATGAAATGTTTGATCTCTTGATCAAAAGAGGGGCAGATGTAAATGCTATAGATATCAAAGGTAGATCAGCAAAGACACTTCCGGTACTTCCAAATCCTGAATTTGATTAAGTGCTATTAAGGTTAAATATGAGTACAGGGTGCTAAGTAGGGAAAGAAATAAAGGAAGGGGTATATAAAAAATGTGAATGAGAGTTATAAGCTATGTTAAGGAAATATTGCAAAAAGAATAGAGGAAAAGTGATTAATTTTATTGCTTTTATATCACAAAGGAGAGAAAATGATAGTTTTGTTTTTAATATTAAGTTGTACATTTAGAAATTTTAATATCAAAGAAAAAGGGATAGAGGAAGAAGCAGGTAGAGTGACACAAAGTTCAGATGATGGAGATAGTAAAGCTGTGCTAGACGAAGTGAACAGGGATTTTGCTCTAAAAAAGAATAAAGAAGGGTTGTTTCCAATAGAGGAAGCAATAGAAGCGGAGAATATAGAGATGGTTAGTGCTTTATTGAATTTAGAGGATTGCAATTACCCAAATAAGGTCTACAAAAGGATAATAGACAAAAGCAGCTTAAGAATGTTCAATTTAATACCGCAGAAAAATCTTAATTATAAACTTTTATTGACAATAAAAGAGAATGAAGATGGGGAATTAGAGAGAGAATTTTTGAAGAGAATAGAATTAACAGAGTTAGAAAGATTAATAATAGAAGGTAAGAGTGAAGAAGCAAGAGAAAAAAGTACAGAATGGGTATTAGAAAATTATAACGATGATAGAAGATATTTTAATCAAAGAAGAATAAACACAGCAGAGATATTATGTATATATGGTGGGAGAGATTTTATAAAAGAGATAATAAAAATATTAGAAAAAGATATTAAAGACATAAAAAAGTATTTGTTGTTTACTGTATCAAAATTAGGAAAAAAAGAAGCGATGAAATATTTATTAGATCAGGGAATAGATGTGAACCAGAAATTATATGATGGAGCTACAGCGCTTATGATTGCAGCGGAGAAAGGCCACAAAGAAATGGGTGAGATGCTAATTGAGAAAGGAGCAGATGTTAATGCAATAGATAGATATGAAAAGACAGCACTTATGGATGCAGCCTGTAATGGACATAAAGAATTGTGCGAATTGCTTATTGACAATGGTGCTGATATTAATGCGGTAAATGAAGATGGGATGACAGCACTTATGATTTCAGCCTTTAATGGGCGCAAGGAATTGTATGAATTGTTTATTGATAATGGTGCTTATATTAATGCAGTAGATGAATACGGAAGGACAGCACTTATGAATGCGGCCTTTAATGGACACAAAGAAATGTGCGAACTGCTTATTGAGAAAGGTGCTGACGTTAATGCAATAGATAGAGGTAGAGGAACAGCACTTGTTTGTGCAGCAGAGAATGGGAATAAGGAGTTGTTTGAACTACTTATTAATAGAGTTATTCATATTTTTGTTATGGCACATAGGGATCCTTCCTTTAATGAAAATGAAGAATTGCGCCGTGAGATTATTGTTAAAAGTGTTCATTCTATTACTATGGCCTTTACTTATGCAGCAAAAAATGGACACAAAGAATTGTGTGAATTTTTATTAGAAAAGGGAGTAGAAGTAAACGCCGAAAATATATTTAGTGAAACTGCATTGGTACTAGCAGCGCAAAATGGACACAAAGAGGTATGTGAGCTATTGATAGAAAAAGGTGCAGAAATAGAAGCAGCAAATGAAGATGGAGCTACAGTATTGATGCTAGCAGCAAAAAAAGGGCACAAAGAAGTGTGTGAATTTTTATTAGAAAAGGGGGCTATTGTAGATAAAGTAGACAAAAAAGGAGGAAATGCTCTAATGTATGCAGTGAAAATGTGTGAAGAAGAAGTATGCAAATTTTTGATGGAGAAAGGTTTGGAAATTGATACAAAAAGTAAAAGCTTTAACACAGGATTATTATCTACAATAAAGGAGCGTCATGAGAGTTTGTTTAAGCTTTTGGTGAATGAGGGAATTAAATCAAGGGAATTTAACAAATGTGCTACATTAATGCATGCTGCTGAATTGGGCAATAAGGAAGCTTGTGAATTTCTGATAACAAAAGGGGCAAAAGTGAATATGGCTAATAAGTTAGGGATAAGAGCACTAATGCTAGCAGCAAGAGAAGGGCATAAAGAAGTGTGTGAGATGTTGTTAAATAAAGAAGCAGAAGTGGATGCAACTTGCTCAGAAGGATATACAGCATTAATGTTAGCAGCAAGAGAAGGACATGAAGAGGTATGTGAATTGTTTTTAGATTGGGGAGCAAAAGTAAATTTTACAAGTGACAAAATCGATGAAATGCCTACCTTAAAATTTACTGATTTAACAACATCATTTAGTTATTTAATTCATGAATTTTATGAAAATCCAAATCCATTTGATAAATTTTATGCAAATATAATAAAAAAGGGTGAATGGAATGCATTAATGCTAGCGGCAAAGCATGGAAATTTGAAGGTATGTATGTTATTGATAGATAGAGGAGCAGAAATAAACATATCAGATAAGTATGGAATTAGTCCTTTAATGTTAGCGGCTCTATATAAACAAAGAAAAATTTGTGATTTATTAATAGGCAAAGGAGCTGAAATAAATGCAGTGACTCATAATGGGTGGACAGCATTGCTTTTAGCAGCTATGAATGGTAACAAGGAAGTGTGTGAATTATTACTGAAAAGAGGGGCTTATTTAGAGAAAAATAAATTTTATAAAGAAGTATTGACTTCTATGATGGATAAAGAAGTATTGACTCCTACGCTGGATAATGAATATAGAGACATTTATGATATTTTAGCAAAGGAAGCAATAAAGACAGTTGTCAAAAATCAATCTGGGTATGACAGTGAATTGAGGAATTCAGCAATGTTTGGTTCTAGGGAAAGATGTGAGTTTTTATTGAATGAAGGAGCAAATGTGGATTTTGAAGAAGATGGGGTGACATCATTAATGCTAGCAGCAAAGGGTGGTTATAGTGACATTTGTGAGTTATTACTGGATAAAGGAGCGGAAATAAATTCAGTAGACAATAATGGTGAAACAGCACTGATGTATGCAGTCTCAAAGAGTAGAGTAGGTGTGTGTAAGTTGCTATTAGAAAAAGGAGCAGAGGTAGATACAGTAGATAATAATGGTAAAACAGTACTAATGCATGTGTCGCCCGGTAATTGCACGAATGTTTGGTCACTTTTAGATATTTATAACTTACTTATAGAAAAAGGGGCAAGAGTAGATGCAGTAGACAATGATGGTAAAACGGTATTGATGTATGCTACCACAAGTGGACATGAAGAAGTGTATGAATTATTGTTAGAAAAAGGAGCAGCAATAGATGCGACAGACAATAATGGGCGAGGGGCCTTAATTTATTTAGTAGATTTTAGTAAAGAGCCTATTTATATATTTGAAGATTTTAACCGTGTTGATACGTGCAAATTACTGTTAGAAAGAGGGGTGCGAGTAGATTCAATGGACAATGATAAGAGAACAGTATTAATGTATGCTGCTCAAAATGGATATAAAGAAGTATGTGAACTTCTAGTGGAAAGAGGAGCGAAAATAGATGCAAAAGATGAGGAGGGTTTGAGACCATTGATGTATGCGGCCTGGAAGAAGAGAACATTTGTATGTAGACTGCTACTAGAAGCAGGAGCAAAAGTAGACTCATCAAGTAAATATGGATTGAGAGCGCTGATGTTAGCAGCGCAAAGTGGTTGCAAAGAGATATGTGAATTATTACTAGAAAAAGAAGCATCTATTGAAGCATCTGAAGTATCTGAAGTATCTGAAGCATCTATTGAAGCATCTATTAAAGCATCTATCAATAAGATAGATTTAAATAAAAGGGTAGCTTTGATGTATGCAGCCCAAAATGGTCATGAAGAAATATGTGAATTTCTGATAGATAAAGGTGCAGACATTAATATAATAGACCTGGAGGGAAAAGGAGTGTTAATGCTAAGTTCAGAGAAAGGGCACAGGGGAGTGTGTGAATTATTAATAGAAAGAGGGGCTAAAGTAGATTTAGCAGATAAATATGGTAAAAGAGCACTAATGTTCGCTTCAGAAAATGGCCATAGAGAGGTATGTAGGCTGTTACTTGAGAGAGGTGCTGAAGTGAATGTTCAGGATTATAATGGGTGGGGAGCACTAACTTATTCGGCATGTGGAGGACATGAAAGAATTTGTGAGTTATTTTTAGAAGCAGGTGCGGAGGTAAATGCAGTAGATGTCCATGGAAGTAAAGCAATTAACTATATAATGCCTAATCATGAACACATTATTGAGACACTTGTTAGTTACGGATCTGATTTCGATTGTAGTGGCCGTAATTTAGATGGATCTTCAATTATTAGAAAGTTAAAACAACGTAAAGAGAGAATTTTGCATTTAGACTATCTTTCAGAAAAGAAAGCAAGATTACTTAGTCTTATCAAAATTATAGAGAGAAAAATTATAAAAAAAGAAGGTATCAGAGAAATTTTAGAGAATGCAAAAAAGAAAAGAATCAATAATAATTTAAGTGGTAATTGGAAAGCTACAATAGATCAACTAGTACATATTGTCAGAAACAATGAAGGAGCTAATTTAGATGAGGTAGCTGAGAATGACAGAATTGAAAGATTATTAATTAGAAATTATTTTATGAAAGGAATGATAGATATGGGTGAAAGATTTAATAATAATTAATAGCAAAAGTTATAATTGATTAAGACAACATTCAGGCAGTTAGGTTAAATGTGACTAAGGGATATTTAGGGAAATGTATGATATGTTGTAGATTTAGGTAATCAGAGGGGAAGTGAAAATTAGACTTTAGAGAGTGTTGAGGTATTTAGAAATATGAGCCCAGACCAGGAGATTTAAAGGGGGAAATGAGAATTGACCGGGCAGTTACAAAACATACGCTTAATTCATTCATCAACAAAGAGTTAGGCAGGTTAGAAAGCTTAAGTATAATAAAGAAGTTGTTGAATGAAAGTAGCATAAATTTAGTGGACTTAGCAGTACTTAAAGAGAAAAAAGAAAATTAGAACTAGTATTTAAGGAGAAGAGAACTTGGAATGAAGAAATAGAGATTGACAATATTATACAAAGAGATAATGGATGGAAGAGACAAACTAAGAGAAGTGGTAGAAAAATATAAGAAAGAGGAAAGAAATTTAACCGATTATAGTAGTGCAGCTTAATAAATAATAATAATAATTAATATTTGTAATAGATAAGGATATAAAAAAGAAGAACTTTATAACAAAAAGTTAACTATTCTCATTTTAGTTGATAAAATGGCATGAGATACAAGTTCATCTAGATGTATCATAAGATATAGATGAATTTCTGAAGATAAAAGAAGATTATATAAAAAATTGATGATAAAATTTTGAAGATAAAGATAGTGTACAGAAGAGACACAATGTATAATGTATTTGATTACAAATTTTCTTTTGCCAATTTTATAGACAAAGGTGATGATGAATAAATTTATAATAACTAGTAGACAAAATCCTAAATTCAAACTTCTCAAAAGGTTGACTACCAAGAAAGGTCGATCCAAAGAGGGTCTGTTTTTAGCTGAAGGTAAGAAATTTTTACAATTGCCTTCTGTGGATAGGTTCTATCTTGAAGGCTTAGAATTTGATGGGACGCCTTTATCAAAAGAGTTGTTTTTAGAAATATCAGCTTTAGATAATTCAGAAGGTGTTATCTCTTTATTCAGTTTTGATTATTGCAATTTGGATGAAATGCCTGATAGGGTAGTAATTTTAGACGGAGTTCAAAACCCTAATAATTTAGGGTCGATAGCTAGGAATATGAAGGCTTTTGGTTTTAAAGGTCTTATATTAACTAAAAAATGTTGTGATCCTTTTGGGCCTAAGTCTGTTAGAGCAAGCATGGGTGCAGTAATGGATTTAAAGATATGCAGAATAGGGGATGAGAATTTAGTTGAATTAAGTGAAAAATACAGATTATTTGCTGCTGATTCTAATTCTACTTCTAATAATTTAGAATCTTTGAGTATAGAGGGGAATATAGGGCTAATATTTGGGAATGAAAGCAATGGAATTTCAGAAAAATTTCTTGCTATATCTGATAGTATAAAGATAGATACAGATATAGATTCACTGAATGTAGCAGTTGCATCTGGTATTTTGTTATATATCCTGTATAACAAATAAATTTGCTGTCTTTATCTTTCATGTGGTAAAATCCCTGATAGAGGGGTTATCATGTTTTTAAATTATTTAGGTAGGCTTTTTTTAGGGGTAGTACTATTCGGATCTCTTTGGTTTGCATTTTCTATGATGTCCAGCTTAGTTAATTTTATAGGAAGTGAAATTATTTGGCCTGCATCTCCAATGGCTTACTTTACCTTAAGTACGATTGTTGTGTTATTGTTTGTATTTCTTGCTTACAAGGCGTTCAGCAGAGGTAGAATGTTTTCAGCTGCTTTCCATCAATTTATTGCACTATCTGTTCTTGTTGCTGCTTTTGGTGAAGCTATGCCTTACGGCATATATGTTATCTCTTTAGGTGTTGTTAATATATATGTACTAGCTTTAATATTGTGGGGTGTATTGAAAATTTTGAGAGAAGATTAACAATTTATTTCTTAGATTGAAGATTTGGGTACTTATCAATCTTTAAAAATTCGTGCTAGAATGTTTTTATTAGTCGCTATACTAGGAATTTTATTAGTTTGTTTTTATTTTCCTGGCCTAGCTTTTTTGTATTTATATGGTTTGTGATTATTTTTTTCTCTAATGCCTAATAAGCTGACTTATTGGTAAAAGGGGAGCCTGTTTTGTGAAGGAGAGGACATGATTTTTATTGGCTTATATTCAGTTTTAATGACTGTTTTAGGGATTTTTTTGTTTATTGCTTTATTAGTGATTTTAGCAGTTCCAATGGCGCTTTTTCAAATTTTACCCGTATTTGTCAGTTTTACTATTTTACTTTTTTTATTGTGGTCTTTTGGATTTATGAAGAAGCGATACAAAATAGTAGATAGCAGTGCTTTTGTTGATGGTAGGATAATAGATTTAGTTCAAAGAGGCTTTTTAGAAGGTCCGTTCTTGATACCTAAGTTTATCATAAGAGAACTGCATAGGCTTTCTGATTCTAGTAATCATCAAAGAAGAGCTAAGGGTAGAAGAGCTTTAGATAATGTTACAAAGCTTCAAAATATGAAAGGAGTTGTTGTAAAGGTAGATAAGGCTGATTACAGAATTAGAGATGTTGATACTAAGCTGGTTAAGCTATCCAAAAAAAGAAAAGCTATTTTGGTTACAACAGATTTCAATTTGAGTAAAGTTGCTGAAATAGAATCAATAAGAGTGATTAACTTAAATACTCTATCAAATACATTTAAAAAGATAATACTTCCTAATGAAGAACTTGAGATAGAATTACTGAAAAAAGGTGACAAAGAAGATCAAGCGGTAGGTTATTTGGATGATGGTACTATGGTCGTAGTTTTTAATGCAGCCTCTAAAATAGGTGAGAAAGTCAAAATTATCACTACGATTACGTATCCTACACAAGCTGGTAGGATAGTTTTTGGAAAGCTAAAATGATAGCGATTTACAATACACTTTCTGGTGAAAAAGAGATAGTTCGTTTAGGAGATGAGGTTAAGTTTTATCTCTGTGGTCCTACTGTATACAGCTACATACATTTAGGTAATGCTCGTCCTTTAGTTTTTTTTGATTCGGTTGTTAGATATCTTTCAATAGATCATAAAGTTATATTCATACAAAATTTTACAGACATAGATGACAAGATAATAAAAAAAGCTGAAAAAGAGGGTATTAGCATAAAAGAAGTAGCTGAAAAATATATAAAAGAGTATTACAAAGATGTTGAAGAGCTTAATATTCGAAAGCCTGATATTGCTCCTAAAGCTACTGAATATATTGAAGATATGATCAAGTACATTGAACAATTGATAAAAGAGGGTTTTGCTTATACTACTTCTTCAGGTGTCTATTTTGATACTTCTAAATTTGATGATTATGGTAAATTGTCTAAAAGATTCCTTCCTAAAAGTAGAGAAGATGATTTTGCTCTTTGGAAGTACAGTGGAGAGATAGGGTGGGAAGCTTCTTTCGGAAGAGGTAGGCCTGGCTGGCATATTGAATGCTCTACTATGATAGGTAGTACTGTTGGCAATGTAGATATCCATGCTGGAGGCCAAGATCTTATATTTCCTCATCATGAAAATGAAATAGCTCAACACGAATCTATAAACTGTACACCTTTGGCAAAATATTGGATGCATAATAGTTTTATAAAAATTAATAACAAAAAAATGTCTAAATCAGATGGGAATATTATTAGGGTTAGGGACATTTTAGCAAAATATAGTGGTAATGTGTTGAGATTTTTCATACTGTCAACTCACTATAGAAAGCCTATATCTTTTAATGAAGATTCCTTAGATGTTGCAGAGAAGGGCTTCAAAAAATTAGTTAATTTTTTATCAAATCACTTTATTTTGGATGGTAGAAATGATTTTTCTGAATGTGTTAAAGAGTTTGTGTTAAATTTTCATTCCAGTATGCAAGATGATTTTAACACTCAAGGTGCTATATCTTCTGTGTTTAAAATTATTAATAAATTCAATTCTACAGATGATATTTCTCAGGATAGTTATGAATTTATGAGGAAAGAAATTATTAAATCTTTAAGAATTTTAGGATTTAACATAGAAGAAGATAATGATAAAGCAGTAACTGAATTAGCTAAAAATAGATTAGAAATGAAGTTGAAGAAGAATTATAATGAAGCTGATTTAATCAGAAAGAGACTTTTAGAAATGGGAGTAGAGGTTAAGGATGGACAGAAACCGTCTTGGAAAAGAAAGTAGTTACTTAAAAAGTCTACTTAACTCTAGAGAAGAGGGAGCCATATCAATATTTGGGTCAAAAGATGATTTTTTTGAACTAATTAAAGATATGGAGTTTGATATATTCGATTTGGATAATAATGTAAGTGTAGCAAAAGTTAGAGAAGTTATAAATGAGTGTATGAAAAGTAGTCATAAAAAGAAGATGGTTGTAATAGACAAGGCACATCTTGTTAGCCCCGAAGTCTATAATACTGCTCTCAAATCTGTTGAAGAGCCAATAGGAACTTTTTATATTTTTATATCCACAGCATCTCTTCCTTCTACTATAAAATCAAGGTTAATAGAAATTAATTTAAGTAACAAAGATGAGAAGATGAGTCATGATTCATCCATTACTTTTGGTACAAAAGATCTTGAACAAAATACAGAATATGTTTTAGAGTGGCTTTTAGAGTATTCTTTGAAAAAAAACAGACAAATTCTTGAGAAAATTTTGGTAATAAAAGGGTACTTTAAATTAGGTATTAAAGTTGATTCTATTTTAATGGCAATACTCCATAAAGAGGGCTTTCTTAAGTTGATAGATTGATTTTTTTGTGCTAGAATCTGAACTGTATGTTAAGTTATACGGCGACGTAGCCAAGTGGTAAGGCCGAAGTCTGCAACACTTCTATCAGCGGTTCGATTCCGCTCGTCGCCTCCAGGTAACTGTTTTAAATGAGCAAAACTTTTTGAAAAAATAATAGGAGAAAATATGAAAAAAATTTTTAAGATTGCTATATTAGCAGCTTCAATATCAGCTCCAGCTTTTGCTGATTGGGATGTTGAGTTTGCTGGTTCAGCTAGTGCTTACAGTTTTGACAGAAGTGTTACAACAACTGATAATTCTCAAAGCCCTGCTGTTAATACTATAGTTTCAAAATCTGGTTTTTTACAAGATTTTGGTGCTCGTATTTCTGCGAACTACTTAGTAGCTGAGGATGTTTACGTAGGTATTTCAACAGGAGTTCAATATGATCTAGAATTTGCTGGAGATGTTTCTAAGCAAATTGGTACGGCTTCTGCTAGTGAAGGAGCTGTTTTGGATGAGGACAAGAAGGGATCTTCTTATCTTACAATTCCTGTTAAGGCGAATATAAAGTATGACATAGCGGAAGTTGCAGATAATACAAATATATATTTTACAATTAGACCAGGGTTTTCTTACAGTATGGACATAACATCAAATGCTCCAACTGGTTATCAAGCTAGTCCTTTTGGATTTTTGATTGATGCAGGTTTAGGAGTTGAGTTTTATGGTGCTCAGCTTGAAGCTTTCTATGCTGGACAGTTTTTGAGTGGCTACTCACAAGAAGTTGCTAACTCTGATCCAGTTAAATACAACACAAAAGCCTACTCTAACCATGGAATATGTGTTTCATTAGGATACAGACTGAAAGACATAATTTAGTTTCAGTCTATAGTTTAAGGGGCAAGACGTATCTGATTTAAGTTTTGCTTTTTGAAGATAGCTACTTTCGAAGGAAGAGATTTTCTCTTCCTTTTCATGATTATATAAGGGGAAGTGAAATGAAAAAGTTTTTTGGCTACTCTATTCATGAAGGGATCTGTTCTGGTCAGGTTGCTGTCTTGAAAAATGATGAATACAGATTGAATTTTTCTTCTATTGAAGAAGAGGAATTGAAATTAGAGAATGCAATTTCACGATTAAGAACCAAGCTAACTTCCTTATTAGACTCATTAAGAAAAAAAGATCTCAAAAATATTAATATATTACAAATTAATTTAATGATTTTAGAAGATAGAGATTTAATTAATGAAATAAAATCTCATATACGAAATGAAAAAAGCTTGCTAGATAGTTTGAATAAGGTTTCTAAAAAATATTTTGAAGATACCTCTTCAAGAAATTATACAAATTTTTTAGATGTATGTAGAAGTATATTAGATGAGGTAGTAGACAGAAAAATTGATTATAGTGCTTTAAATAATAAGATTGTTGTTACTGACAATTTGCATGTTACACAATTGTTAGAATTTGCGGATCAAGGAATAAGCATAAAAGGACTTGTGCTGATTTCTGGATCCAGAAATTCACATCTAGCTATAGTTATCAAATCACTAGGAATACCATCTATAACTGGTGTAGATATTCCAATCTCTTTTTCATCTGATAATTGTTATGCAATTTTAGATAGCAGAGTTGGATTTGAAAATATAATTCTTAACCCAAGTGATGAGGTAAAAACATTTTATTTAGCCATTTTAGAAAAATCTATGTCAGATAGTAAAAGACTTGATTATTTTAGAGATAAAGAGGCTATCACCAAAAATAATGAGAAAGTAAACTTAGGAGCAAGTCTAGTTTCTACTACAAAATTAGAAAAGATAGAGGGGATATACTTTGATGAGTTAGGTTTAATGAGAACAGAATTTTTATTTGCAGGTAGGGATATCTTTCCTAATCAAGACGAACAATTGGAGGTTCTTAAAAGTGTTCTTCCATATTTTGAAGGTAAATGTGTGAATATAAGGCTTTTTGATTTAGGTTCTGAGAAATATCTATACAATTTGCCCATATCTCAATTAGATGAATCTTCGCTTGGTATAAGAGGGACAAGGTTTTTATTAAATAACACTAATTTACTTAAGAGTCAGTTAAAAGCTATATTACGATTTTCTTATTTTATAAATGTTACTGTTGTATATCCATTTGTTACTAATTTGTCGGAAATTATACAGATGAATAAAATATTAGAGAAATGCAAAGAGGAATTAGCAAGTGATAATTTTAAATTTGATGAAGAAATTAAGGTAGGATGCTTAATAGAGACTCCAGCTTCTGCAGTCATGTCTGATCAAATAATAGATTTGGTAGACAAGGTTATGCTAGGAGTTAATGACCTAACACAACACACACTTGCTTGTAGTAGATTTAACATAAATCTTGAGTATATGTATGACTTTTTTGACTCTTCAGTCTTTAGGCTTATAAAAAAGACTTTAGACAATGCTAATGATAAAGGTAAATCCGCAATAGTTTGTGGTGAAATATGTAACAGTGAAATAGGAGTAGCCGCTCTGCTAATATTAGGGGCTAGGAGTATAGCTACTTCTTGGAATTATTCATCAAAAATAAAAAAATTAATTTCTAAAATAGACTTAACAAATACTGAGGAAATAAGAAATTATATCATCAATTCTGGTAGTGCGGAAACAAATAAGAGCATAATTAGTATGTTTTTAAATGATATGCCATAAAAAATTTCACTGACTGTTCTTGTGATAAAAATTATGATACAATGATTGAGTAGAATTTTATATTACAAGGGGGTCTTATGCACTTTTCTGAATTTGTTGTTAAGTCTAGGCTTGGTATACATACTGGTCCTGCTGCTTTTTTGGCGAGATTAGCTTCTACCTTTGATTCAGATATTAATTTTAAAGTAGGATCTAGGAATGTGAATGGTAAGAGTGCTATTCAAATTTTGTCTCTTGCTGTATCAAGAGGACAGAAGCTTACTATAAGTGCTGATGGAAGTGATTCTAAAGTTGCTATCTCTAAAATAGTAGAATTTTTAAGCGCAAACTACTAGTTATTAGTTAGAGGAAAATTTTACTTAAGAATTTATAGATTTTCATGATAGAATTTTTTATATGAAAGCTAATGTTAATCTTCTTAGGCCAAATCAGTTTAATGATTATATAGGCCAAAATAAACTTAAGGAGAAACTCGCTATATTGATAGAGTCAGCTCAAAATAGGGAGGACTCATTGGATCACATACTATTATATGGTCCTCCAGGTTTAGGGAAAACCACTATAGCTAGAGTTATATCCAATAATTTACAATCTAATATGAGAACTACTTCAGGACCTGTTATAGACAGAGTTGGTGATATGGCATCGATATTAATGTCATTGAAGGATAGAGACATTCTATTTATAGATGAAATTCATAGGCTAAATAGAGCTGTTGAAGAGCTTCTTTATTCTGCAATGGAAGATAGAAAATTAGATCTAGTTATAGGTAAAGGTCCAACTGCAAAATCCGTAGAGATCAACTTAGCTAAGTTTACTCTAATTGGAGCAACAACTAATGCAAGTCTATTAACAGCTCCACTTAGAGATAGATTTGGTTTTGTTCACAGATTAGAATATTATGGCGATGAGGATCTATTTGAAATAGTTAAAAGAAATTCTAAAATTTTTGATTTGAATATACTAGATTCTGCAGCTATTAACATTTCCAAAATAAGTAGAGGGACTCCTAGAATAGCTAACAGATTTTTGAAGAGAATAAGAGATTTTGTAGATGTTAATGGTGTAAAAGAAGTAAATGAAAAAACAGTTGATAGAGTCTTACATATGATGGATGTGGATAATCTAGGTTTGGAATCAATAGAGAGAGATATTCTTAAAATTATAGTTGATAGATATTCTGGAGGTCCTGTTGGCATAGAGGCTATAGCAACTGTTTTAGGTGAAAATAGAAAGAGTTTAGAGAGCATACACGAGCCCTATTTAGTAAAGCTAGGATTGATGGAAAGAACAAGAAAAGGAAGAAAAATAACAGAAAAGGGTTACAAACATATAAAAGACATCTCAAAAAAGAGTTAAAGTTAGGAGGGACCATTTGAGGCTATATACTTTTTTTGCTGAAATTCAAGAAGACAAGGCAAGTATAGATGATAGAAAAGAGATTAATCACCTCAAAAACGTATTAAGATTGAAAAAGGGAACGTTAGTGAGACTGATAGATGGAAAATACGAATATAAGGCCAAAATAGAGATTCTTAATTCAAAACAGGTATCTTTGAGTATTATTGAAAAAAGTGTCGATATATACTCTTTATCAAAGCCAATAGATGTATTTTTTTGTATAACAAAACAATCTTCTATTTCTGAAGCTGTTAAGCATTTAACAGAGATAGGTGTATCAGCTTTTTTTCCAACTTTAAGTAGGTTTTCATTTAAGAGCCCTAATACAGACAAGCTCTCCAGTATTTCTAGGGAATCATCAAAGCAATGTTTAGCTGTTAAGAGCATGAAGATAGAAAAAAGTGTTAAAATAGAAGAGATAAATTTTGACAATTATGACCTGTTTATATTTGCAAAAGAGAGAGACGGTTCAAAGGCAATTTCACAGATTAGCAATCTCATAGGTAATGCTCATAAAATAGCTTTCATAATTGGTCCAGAAGGTGGATTTAGTAGAGAAGAAAAAAGTTTTTTAGAAAAGAAAGCTATACCCATAAGCTTGGGAGATAGAATTTACAGATCAGAGACAGCAGCAGTTGCAGTTGCAAGTTTAATAAAGGAATTTTTATGAAAAAAGTAGCATTTTATACATTAGGATGTAGAGTCAATCAATATGAAACAGAGAGTATCAAAAAACAGTTTGCCGAAAGAGGATATGAAGTAGTCCCTTTTGACAGCTTTGCGGATGTTTATGTAGTTAATACATGTACAGTAACTAGCATAGCCGACAAGAAAAATAGAAACATGCTTAGAAGACCAAAGAAGATAAATTCAAATTCCATAGTTGTTGCTACTGGTTGTTATGCTCAGACTAATCATAGAGATTTAGCAAAGATGAGTGATGTAGACTTGATAGTGGGTCAAAAACAGAAGGGATCTATAGCAAATTTAGTTGAAGATTTTTCCTTATATGAAGGAAAAAGAAAGTCATTTGTGGGTAATGTGTTCAAGTATGAAAATTATTCTGAAATAGATTTTGCTGGTCTACGTGATCTAGACAAAGCCTTTTTGAAAATTCAGGATGGGTGTGACAGATTTTGCTCTTTTTGTAAAATTCCTTTTGCTAGAGGACAAAAGAGAAGTAGAAATTTGCATTCTATTCTACAAGAGTGTAAAATGCTAGTAGAAGAAGGATTTAAAGAGATAGTACTAATAGGCATACATTTGGGTGCCTATGGGGAGGATTTAGAAGAGTCGTGCTCTTTGGATGATGTAGTAGAAAAATTACTGGAAATTGAAGGGCTAGAAAGATTACGTATCAGCTCTATATATCCAGATACAGTTACTGACAGGTTTGTTGAACTGATGCAACATCCAAAGCTCATGCCTCATCTACATGTCTCAATTCAGTCAGCTGATGACAATGTTTTGAAGTTGATGAATAGGAGATATGATAGCTCTTTAATGTATGAAGTTTTCAATAAATTAAAGAGTAAAGTGAGAGATGTAGCTTTTACTGGTGACATTATAGTAGGGTTTCCTGGTGAAGATGAAAATGCCTTTATTAATACATTTAATTTTGTAAAGGAGTTTAATTTTTCAGATCTTCACATTTTCCCTTATTCTGATAGGGAAAGAACAGTTGCTAAGAGTTTGCCTAATAAGGTAGATAATATAGTTAAATATGAGAGATTTAAACGATTGAATCTGCTAAGAAAAAGCTCTCAAAATAGCTTTATGAAGAGATTTTTAGGCAAGAAAATGAAAATTTTAATAGAATCAGAGAGAAAAGATTCAGCAAAGGGTTATACAGAAAATTTTTTAAGGGCAGCTGTTGATACTAAAGCTAAATCAGGCTCTATTATAGAATTTGTACCAGAGTACATCGTAAACGGTATTTTTTACGGTAGAGAACTTTAAAAAAAGAAAGTAGGTAATATAAATGTTGTGGAGTAGAAGAAAAGCTAATAGTAGGGCTCAAGATGAGAATGAGAGTTCTAACACAAAAAAAGAGGAGCAAAAAGTGGAAACTAAAAAAGAGTCTCCTCACAGAAAAGATGAGAATAATAAGACTAGTGAGAGAAAAAGAGATTACTCAAAAAGAAGACCAAAAACAAATGTTAATAAGGTAGCTGTTGAGTCAAAACTTAAAGTTATTCCTTTAGGTGGACTTGATGAAATTGGTAAAAATTGTGCTGTGATCCAGTATGATAATGAAATGATAATAATAGATCTAGGTCTAGCTTTCCCTGATGAAACTATGCCTGGTATAGATTTGGTTATACCGGATTTTAGCTATGTTTACAAAAATATAGATAAGCTTAAAGCTATAATAATAACTCATGGCCATGAAGACCATATAGGAGCTGTATCTCACTTTTATAGAGGTTCACCAAAAAAGAATATCCCTCTGTATAGCAGTAAGTTTACAAATGGGATACTAAAAGAGAAGCTTAAAGAGAAATTTAGAGGCAAAAAATTTGATTTAAGAGACGTAGATTCAAGAGATATGATTCACGTAGGTAAAAACATAGCAGTTGAATTTGTAAGAATAACTCACAGTATACCTGATGCTTTTGTAGTTGCTGTGCATACTCCTGAAGGAACTGTAGTTCATACTGGAGATTACAAATTTGATCTGTCCCCTGTAGATGGGAAACATGTTGATTTTTACAAACTTGCGGAACTTGGAGAGAAAGGTACTCTTTTACTACTGTCTGATAGTACTAATGCTAATAAGGAAGGATTTACTCCCTCTGAAATATCAGTAGTAAGATCCTTCAGAGATGTGCTTCACAAAGCAAAAGGAAGGGTAATATGCGCTGTTTTCTCTTCTCATGCTCATAGAGTTCAAGAGATGGTTAAAGTTGGTACTGAATTCGGTAGAAAGACAGCTTTAGATGGAAGAAGTATGCATAGAACATTTAATGTTGGGCAAGATGTAGGGTCTGTTGTTATTCCTGATGATAGCATAGTACCTCTCTCTCAGGCTCCTGGCTTACCAGAAGATCAAATATTAATAGTGTGTACCGGAACTCAAGGTGAATTAATGTCAGCAATGAGTAGAGCTGCAAGAGGGCAACACAAGGATATTAAAATAGAAGAAGGTGATGTTGTTGTAATGTCAGCGAACTCTATTCCTGGTAACGAAGTCTACATAGGTAGAGTAGTTAATCAACTTGTGAAGAGAGGAGCTCAAGTATATAAGCATGGAGAAAAAGGTCTTCATGTGTCTGGACATGGTTGCAGAGGAGATATAGCCTTAATGTTAAATCTGATTAAGCCTAAATTTTTCATGCCTGTTCATGGAGAGTATGTACATCTAACAGGAAGTAAAGCCTTGGCAGTAGATGTTGGTATGAAGCCAGAAGATATTATTATAACTAAAAATGGTGACATTGTCTCAGTAAACAAAAACGGTATAGCGATAACTGGGGAAGTAGAATCAGGAAATGTTTTAGTCGATAATAATAATTCAAATAGTGTAGCCACAGCTACTATCAAGGATAGAAATATGATGGCTAAGGATGGTCTTATTGTTATTCATGTTTTAATTAATGTTAGATCAAGAAAGATAAATGGCCAACCAGACATAATTTCAAAGGGTTTTGGCTCTCAAAATGTGATAAGGGATTTGGGTAAAGACATTGTGATTAACTTCTCTGATAAGAAGATAAATGATGTATTTGCCTTTAAAAAGGATCTCAGAGATTACTGCATTAAGGAGATTAAAAGAAAAGCCTCTAAAGAGCCTATGATAATTCCAATAATTGCTACAGTTTAATTTAAATAGGCCCCTAACCGGGCCTATTTTTTGGTACAATATAATAATATGAAGTTAATAATTTTGTTATTTTTTATTTTTAATTCAGTCTCTTTTGCTAATAAAGCTTCTAAAGAAATTGGTATGTTCTATGATTACAATATGTCTTCATTTGCTAATTCTAAAAATATGATATCTGTTTCTAACGCATCTTCTTTAATTTTTAATAAATTTCAAAGTGATAATTTTTTTGTCAGATGTATGCTTTATAATTTATCTTCCACAGTAGCTCATTTGTCAGGCATATTGTTTCATGAATCTGGCCATAGAGGTGCTATAAGAGAGTTAGATGGGAAAGTCAAATATTTTGGATTAGTTAAGCCTAAATCTTACTTAACCTCCTCTTTGATTTCTTTGATTCCTGGTGCTTTTTTCCCTGTATCTGGACTAACTATTGGTTGGGTTCCAGGTAATAGTAAAGGAAGTGATTATTGGTTAGATAACTATCTACTAGTTAACGTAGCCGGTAATTCTACTACAAATTACTGTTTGGAAGAGAGTGTGCTTGATGCTTTTGGTGATGATATAGATATTCATAAGCTAAATTTTATGAAAATAAATGTCTCAGAATTTATGGGATACGCAATTGCTGACCACTATTTTGGAAATGGGGCAGGTGATTTTGACAAATGGCAAAGACATTTAAAGGCAAGGTACTACTCTCATTTTATTGAAGGTGATTTTGACTGGAATAGAATTGATGACATTAACTTTATTAACCTTAAAGAAGTTGTATATTCTAGCATAGCATTTTATTCTCTAAATCCAATAGTATGGATGTTTGCTAAAGGAATGTTTAACTACCTAATTTTTGGTGAAGAGAATGTAGAGTGGTTTTATTTGTCTATAAATAGAGTGAAATATATGCCGTTTTTAAAAAATGAGCTAACTCCTTTTGGCTTAGAATATAGTTTGGTAAATGTGATCAATTACCTAGATAAATCATTTTTAATTACTTTTGCTTTTACCAAAGATCCTTTATCCAATCTTTTGTACAGGCTAGATTTTAGAAGCAATAGATTGATAAAAAATGATAATTTAGTTTTAGATCTTAGAGCTGCTATTAGTAGGCAAGATGCTATTGAATCGCATAATGATCTAAATAATTTGAGAATGGGCTATATATTTGGCTTTAATTTAAAAACTAAAATAAAATGTTTTAATATACATTTTGATTACTATTACAAAAATAGATCATTCTTTCCTGCTTTGCCCTATCTTAAAGGGAATTATTTTGTTTTTGGGGTCTCTTTTGATGGATAAAAAAGTCTTTTATTTGGCAATAATAGAAAATAATGGTATGCTTTTTTAGTTAAAATATAAAGACAATGGAGGGCTGGTTAGTGAAAATATTTATTGATATTCTTTCAAATAAAATAGTTTATCCATCTATTATTACTACTATCTCTGCTCAGGTATTGAAATTTTTGATTGATTTTTATAGAAATAAAAGAATAAACTGGCGATCTGTTTTTAGTATGGGTGGTATGCCTAGTAGTCATTCAGCTTCTGTTTCAGCACTAGCAACCTCTCTCTCTAGATATGAACCAGATGGTGTGTTCTCATTAGGGTTTGGCTCCAGTTTAGTTTTTGCACTTATTGTTATGTATGATGCAGCTGGAATTAGAAGAAGTGCTGGACAACAAGCAGTGGTTATTAACAAAGTTGTTGATAAGCTTGAAGATGAGAGTGGAAAAAAAATAATAAAAAATAATCTAAAAGAGGTTTTAGGTCACACCCCCATAGAAGTGTTAATGGGTGCAGTTTTTGGATTTCTTGTCTCTTGGTTTATATGCTATGTCCTTGATCCGATTAGATAAGTTTATATCTCAAAAAGAAGGCATAAGCAGAGAGAGAGCGGCTATCTTGATAAAAGAGGGAGCTGTTAAGATAGATGGGAAGTCAGTTACGAAATTGTCTTTTATGGTTAGCCAAGATAAAAATATTGAAGTTAACAATAATATAAGCTATGTTGGGAGAGGCTATATTAAGATAGAAAAGGCACACTCTACATTTAAGTTGAAAATTAAAAATGCATGTGTACTTGATGTTGGATCTTCAACAGGTGGATTTACACAATTCCTACTGGAGCATGGAGCTATGGTTGATGCTGTTGATGTAGGGAAAAATCAAATGGATATTACCTTAAGAAATAACTCAAAAGTTAGACTTTTTGAAGAGACTAATATAAAAGATTTCTATCCTGATAAAAAGTATGATCTCATAGTAGTAGATCTATCTTTTATATCATTAACAAAAGTAGCTACTCATATTTCTAATCTTTTAAAAGAGAATGGTGAAATTTTTGCTTTAATAAAACCTCAATTTGAATTAGGAAATCGGGTTATTGGAAAAAAGGGAATTGTTAAAGATAAACAATTAATTATGAAAGCAGTCATGTTTGTTATAGAATCTTTTAACAGAGAGAAATTATTTTTGAAAAATATAGATATTTCTCCAATACAGGGCAAGAAAGGCAACTATGAAATTTTATCTCTTTTTTCTAGAAATGGGGATGGCAATACTACAATAAATGATGTAGAATCTAAATTAGGAGTGTTATTATGAAAAGATTTTTATTGCTTTCTCTACTGTTCAGCTCATTTATTACCTGTGGAAATAAGAAAGAAGCTAAAACAAGTTCAAGTTCAGAACGCCATTTAAGTTCAGATGTTGATTTTAAATATATATTAAGTATAGCGAAGGTGATGAATACCATTAAAAATAGCTATGTAAAAGAAGAAAAGAGTGAGAAAGATCTATTCGAAGCTGCTATAAAAGGTATGATGTCTAGCTTGAGTGATCCTTACTCTTACTATGTATCAAGGGAAGATCTAGATTCAATGTGTAAAGAGTATATAGAAGGCTCTTTTGATGGTGGTATAGGTGTGTTAATGCTTAAATTTACAGATAGTGATTCTATAATAGTCGTAGAGGTTTTACAAGGTAGTCCAGCTGAAAAGGCAGGTTTAAAAAGAGGTGACAAGATAGTGAAAATTGATAATCAAACTCTTGAAGGGAAAAAGAGCAAGGATTGTGTAGAAATTATAAAAGGTAAAGAGAATACTTATGTAACATTATCTATAAGGAAAAAAGATGGTAGTGTTACTAAATCTAAGCTTAGAAGATCAAAAATAGAGATAGATAATGTTAAGGGTGAAATGCTAGAAGATAACATAGGAATAATCTATCTTAATAAATTTTCAGGTAAAGTTGCTGAAAAAACACGAAAGATATTTTCTGATTTAAAGAAAAATGGTGCAGCATATATTATTCTTGATTTAAGGGACAATCCTGGAGGAACTTTAGAAGAGGCCATAGCAGTTTCATCAATATTCACTAAGAAAGATCCAATAGTTATTCAAGAATCTAAAGAAGAAAAGAAAGTATTTGGTAGCTTGGGTGAATCTGATGAATCTATTCCTCTGGTTGTTTTGATAAACAATGGAAGTGCATCAGGTTCTGAAATAGTTGCTGCATGCCTGAAAAGTCATAAAAGAGCTATCTTAATGGGAGAGAAGACTTATGGTAAAGGTAGTGTTCAAGCAGTAGCTCCTATATCTAGTGAAGATCCAGATAAGGGAGCAATAAAATTGACTATAGCTAAGTTTCTTGGACCTAAAGATGAGATTATAGATGGTAAGGGAGTTGAACCTCATATATGTATAGGACAGGATAGTAGTGCTATTAGTGCTATTTTAGATGAAGAGGCAAAATCCCTTAGACATTTTGAGAATTTTTACATAAAAATGTTAGAAAGTGTAGATAAGCAGAAAAAGACTCAATTACAGTCTGCTATTAATATAATAAAAAGTGTGAAGGGAAAATTTGATATATTTTTTGAAGGAGATTAGTTTATGAAGAAAAGTAAGTACGTTCCGTTAGAGAGAACAATACCAATGATATTTATTGCTACTGTTAGTTCTATAATAGTTTTTGCAGTTGTTACAGGAGCGACCGTATTGATAAAAAGTTTTATCCCTGGTCTATTTTTGAATATGTTACATTTTAATTTTTTAAGAGATAATATTTTAAGATCTTTAGATATAAAGATGTATCTTCTAAAAACAATATCTTCTTGTTTAGTTGTATATGTCTATTTTAGGCTTTTATCAGCAGACTTTATAGTATTTTTAATTGGTTTTCTGATGATGCAGGCACTTATTTTCATTGATGTTACTGTAGACAGAATGCTGAATTATGATAAGGAAAGTGATTTGAATGGTTAAAGTTGAACTGTTTCAGGGAGATAGTATCATCTCAGCTCCAGAAAAGGTATTTGATTTTGGTATACCATTTACGGATACCGTTTTAATTTCCTTTTTTATCTCTTTTTTATTTTTAATATTTTTGTTTTTTGTTACTTTCAATTTAGACTTAAAGAGTAAGAGAGGTTTTGTTGCTGAAATGGTTTATGAAGTACCTATGTTTTTAGGTAAATTAGCTCTAGGAGAGAAAGCTAAGAAGCATATAAGTTTCATAGCAGCTCTTCTTTTGTATATATTTTTTGCAAATATAATAGGTATTTTTCCTATACCTATGCTAAGCGGTGGTAAGATTGTAGATATAAAATCTCCAACCTCAGACTTAAATTCTACAGTCTCACTTGCTATTATTGCTGTAGGATACATAACATTTCATTCTATCAAGAGTAAAGGCTTTATAAATTATTTAAAGTCTTTTCTTGAACCCTTGCCTTTTCTTCTCCCTTTGAATATAATTGGAGAGGTGGCTAAACCTTTTTCTTTAGCCATGAGGCTTTTTGGTAATATATTTTCTGGAGCTCTGATTATGGCTCTAGCTTATAAGTATTTACCTTATGTAATTCCTTCGTTTTTACATTTATATTTTGATCTATTTGCGGGGACAATACAGAGTGTTATTTTTGTGTCATTAGTAACAGTCTATATGTCTTTTGCATTAGATGATTAGGAGTTTAAAATGGATAATTTGTCATATTATGCGTTAGCTGCAGGAATTGCAGTATTAACAGGTATAGGGCCAGCTTTGGCTCAAGGATATATAGCTGGTAAAGCTGTTGAATCTATTGGAAGACAACCAGAGGCTGCAGATTCTATTTTGAGAACAATGATTTTAGGTCAATCTATAGCGGAAACAACTGGTATTTATGCCTTTGTTATAGCTATAATGCTAGTTTTAAAGATTAGTTAATTATGTTATCTATAGATGTAACAATATTTCTTCATGCAGCCAATTTTTTATTACTCTATTTCATGTTTAAGTACTTTCTGTCTTCTAAGATTGTAAAGGCTATAGATGAAAGAAGAGCTGCTATTAATTCTCAAATTACTGTAGCAACAAAAAATAGAGAAGAGGCTGAAAGATTAAAAAAGCAAATCTCAGAAGAGCTTTTAGAGGCTAAAAAAGAGAGGAAAGCTATCTTAGATAAAGCTATTTTAGAACAACATAATTTGAAAAAAGCTGTTTTGGAAGAGGCTAAAAATACTAAGAAAGCTATTATTGATGATGCTAAAAGAGAAATAAATGTTATGAAAGAGCATTTATCTAAGTCATTGAAAAAGGAGACAATGGATCTAGCATTAGATATTTCGAAAAGGATATTAACTAGAAGTATAGATGAAAATGTTAGAGATAAGACATTTGCTGAATTTAAGGAGAAATTAAATTGAGTATGATATCAAAAAAGGTTATAGCTTCTAATTATGCTGAAGCTATATTTAGCCTTTTGGGAGACGTTAAACAAGAGTTCAAAGCGTGTTCAGTTTTAATTAGAGAAAATAATGATTTTTTCAAAAATCCAGTTATAAATATAGAGGATAAGGTAAAGTGTTTAGATGAAAAGCTTTCTGCTGCCTTTAGAGTTATAATAAAAAAAGGACACTTAGATTTGTTAGAAAGTATATATGACTTTTTAAGAAAGTTAGTGGATAAAAGTAAAGGAGCAGTCTATTTTAAAATAGAGAGTGCCTTCAATGATGAAGATAGAATAGTTGAGCTTCTAGAGAAGAAATTTGGAAATATTGTCTACACATTTAGAGTAAATAAAGAGCTTTTATCTGGTTATAGATTAAAATTTGAAGATAAGTTAATAGAGTTTTCTATTGCCAAAGATCTTGATAATTTAGGCAAGATTAATTTTTAAAGAGGTATTTTATGAAGTCAGAAGAGTTGAAAAGATCGATAGAATTAGAGATACAGAAATATGAGCAAAAGTTAAATGTAACTAGCATTGGCTATGTGCTGCAATCTGGTGATGGTATTGCTATAGTTTATGGGTTAAGTGGTGCCATGTCTGGTGAGTTGATTAAATTTTCTAAAGAGAATGTATACGGAATGGCCTTGAATTTAGGAGAAGAGAGCTTAGGTGTTATTCTTTTTGGTAAGATAGAGGAGCTTAAAGAGGGAGATGAAGCATACGGTACAGGAGAGCTTTTCACTGTAGGTTGTAGCGATGAACTACTAGGTAAAGTTGTATCTCCTTTGGGTGAATCTTTAGATGGTAAAGAGATAGTTGTAGACAAAAAAATGCAGATAGAAAGGGAAGCCCCTAGGATGTTTGACAGAGATAGAGTGAAGATACCTCTGCAAACAGGTATAAAAGCCATAGATGGACTTATACCCATAGGTAAAGGTCAACGAGAATTGATAATTGGTGATAGGCATACTGGTAAATCATCTGTAGCTATAGATACTATTATAAATCAGAGAGATAAAAATGTTATTTCAGTCTATGTAGCTATAGGACAAAAGCAGGCAAATATAGCAAGAATGGTTCAAACTTTGAAAGAGAATGAAGCAATGTCAAATACAATTATTGTCACTTCACCAGCTTCTGATCCTGCATCTTTACAGTTTATTGCACCTTATGCTGGTTGTGCTATAGCTGAGTATTTTATGATGAAAGGCCAGGATGTGTTAATAATTTATGATGATTTGTCTAAACACTCTATTGCTTATAGGGAAATTTCTTTACTTTTGAGAAGGCCTCCTGGTAGAGAAGCATTTCCTGGAGATATCTTTTATATACATGCAAAATTATTAGAAAGAGCTGCAATGCTGAAAAAGGGTGGATCACTGACAGCTCTACCTATAGTTGAGACTTTAGCAGGTGACGTGTCATCCTATATACCTACAAATATAATATCTATAACTGATGGTCAAATATATCTAGAGTCACAGCTTTTTAACTCTTCTATAAGGCCTGCGATAAATGCTGGTCTATCTGTATCTAGAGTTGGAGGTGATGCTCAAAATGCAGTTATGAAGAAGATTGCAGGGAGCTTAAAGATAGCCTTGGCTCAATACAGGGAAATTGCTTCTTTTTCTCAGCTTAGTTCAGATCTTGACCCTGTGACCAAAGCTCAGCTAGAGAGAGGAAAGAAGATTGTAGAAATTTTAAAACAGGAAAGGGTTTCTCCTGTTTCAATACCTTCACAAATAATATTATTCTACGCTGTATCTAATTCCTTTTTGGATAATATAGCCATTGAAGATTTGAAAATTTTTGAAAATAGAGTAATAGAATTGATAGATGGTGAAGGGGATCTAAAGGATAAATTAGTGACAAGTAATAAACTTACAGATGAATTAATTACGGAGATAGAGGAATTTATTAAAATGGTGATAAAAGATGTCCAAGGGTAATTTATTATCTATAAAAAATAGAATAAAAAGTGCGCAAAGCATATTTAGTCTTGCTAAGTCTCTAGAGTTAGTCTCTTCTTCCAAGTTTAGATCATTGAAAAAAAAGCAAGAAGCTAATTTGAAAATGAAAGAGGTAGCAAAAGATTTTTTCAATAAAATTCCTTTTATCACAAAAGGAGAAGATGTTGCTATAGTAGTAGGATCAGATAACTCTCTATGTGGAGGGTTTAACAACTCTGTTTTTAAAGCTTCTTCTGCTTTTAGTGCCCCTATTGTACTAGGAAAAAAATTACAAAAAATGTACACAGCAAAAAATATTGCTCATAAAACAAAGCTAGACATTGATGATCTTTTTGTAAAATTACTTAATGGAAAAGTAGGTAGTGTTGTGATGATATATAACACTTATTCGGAGTCTAAAATAAAATTGATAAAAGAGTTGATTTTACCTTTAGAATTTGAAATTAACGAATATGAACAAGAGTATGACTTTAAAAGCTCTTTAAGGCTATATTTGAGTATGGTAATAGATGTGAACCTTAATCTATCAGGTATAGCAGAAAATTATTCGAGAATGGTAGCTATGAAGAATGCAAGCGATAATTCAGAAGAACTTGTTAGTTCTTTAAGTAAAAAATATAATAAAGGTAGGCAATACCTAATAACCAAGGATATGATGGAAATAGCCGGAGGATTAGATGAATAATTATGGAAAAATAGTTAGTATTATAGGACCCGTGGTAGATGTACATTTTGATACGCTTCCTGATATCAAAAATGCTCTAAAAGTTGAAGAGAAAGAAGTTGTCTTAGAAGTTCAGCAATATATGGGTGACAACATAGTTAGATCAATAGCAATTTCGAGCACTAATTCATTAAAAAGAGGTGATAGAGTTATTGATAGTAAAAAAACTATAGAGACACCTGTAGGTGAGGCTGTATTAGGTAGAGTTATAAATGTCTTAGGAAAGCCTATTGACAACCTAGGAGATATCAATACAGATGAGAGGAGGTCTATCTATAATAACCCTCCCAAATTTAATGACTATAGAGTTGATATAGAGATTTTTGAGACAGGAATAAAGGTCATAGACCTTTTAGCTCCTTACTCCATTGGAGGAAAAGTTGGCCTGTTTGGTGGTGCAGGTGTTGGAAAAACAGTTTTAATAATGGAGCTAATTAATAATATAGCTAAACATCATAACGGACTTTCTGTTTTTTCTGGTATAGGTGAACGTACTAGAGAGGGAAATGATCTATGGAATGAAATGAGAGATTCTAAAGTTCTCTCTAACACAGCTTTAGTCTATGGACAGATGAATGAACCACCAGGAGCCCGACAAAAAGTAGGTTTAACAGGTTTGAGAATAGCAGAGCATTTTAGAGATGAGATGCAACAAGATGTTCTTTTGTTTATAGACAACATATTTAGGTATGTTCAAGCTGGTTCTGAAGTATCAGCACTTTTAGGAAGAATGCCATCAGCATCAGGATATCAGCCTACTTTAGCTACCGAGATAGGTATGCTACAGGAGAGAATAGCGTCTACTAAAAATGCCTCTATAACTTCAGTCCAAGCAGTATATGTTCCTGCTGATGACCTTACTGACCCGGCTCCAGCAACTATTTTTAGTCATCTTGATGCAAATACTGTCTTGTCTAGAAGAATTGCATCACTAGGGATTTATCCCGCAGTAGATCCACTACAATCTAATTCCAAAATTTTGGAAAAAAATATCGTAGGTGAAGAGCATTATAATGTAGCTAAAGAAGTGATATCTATTTTACAGAGATACAAAGATTTACAGGACATAATAGCTATACTAGGGGTGGATGAATTATCGGAAGATGATAAAGTAATTGTGGGTAGAGCCAGAAAAATAGAGAAATTTTTATCTCAACCTTTTGCAGTTGCTGAACAGTTTACAGGTATGCAAGGGAGGTATGTAAAACTACAGGATACCATCAGAAGTTTTAGAGAAATAGTGGAAGGACAGCATGATTTACTTCCTGAACAAGCCTTTCTATATGTGGGTGATATAGACGAGGCAAAGGAAAAAGCTTCGAAATTATGAGAATAACTATGGTAAAATTGAATGTAGGTGAGTATGAAAATCTTTAATTTAGAGATTTCATCTAGTGATTTTTTTACAAAACTAGACAATGTTTACTATATCTCCGTTATTACACCTATTGGTTCTATAGGCATCATGAAGGATCATTCTCCTTTATCTTGTTCTATAACAAAAGAGGTTAAAATAAAAACTAATAACGGTGAGAAAGTTTTCGAAATTGAAGAGGGATTCATCATTTTTGAAGACAATTTGGCTAGGTTATCAATTAAGCAGAGGAGATAGAGAATGTCAAAAATCATACTTTATACTATGGAGGGTTGTCCTTATTGTATAAAGCTTGTAAATCTTCTTAATGAGAAGGGTTTGCCTTTTGAAGAGAGGGAGATTTCACACTTTAGGGAGGAGTTTGACAAATTGAAAAAAGACCATAGTGTACAAACAGTTCCGACTGCCATTGTCAATGGCAAAGTGATAGTAGGTTCAGATAAACTGAAGGAGATAGAGAATGAATACAAAAATTCATGATCTTATAATCATAGGAGCAGGTCCTTGCGGATTAACTGCTGCCATATATGCAGTTAGGAACAAGTTAGACACCATAGTTTTAACCAAAGATATAGGTGGTCAAATGGCTTGGAGTGGTGTTATAGAAAACTATTCCGGATTTGCCTCAATGACTGGTCCAGAATTGACTGATGCATTTGAAAATCATGCTAAGTCATTAGGTAGTTTGGTCAAAATGGAACCTATAGTATCCCTAGAGAAGGATGGTGAGTACTTTTTAGTTAAGACTACTAAAAATACTTACATGTCAATTGCAGTTCTAATAGCCTCTGGTAAAAATCCGAAAAAATTACAAATCCCTGGAGAGGTAGAATTTACCAATAAGGGAGTTGTGTATTGTGCTACTTGTGATGGTCCTCTTTACGCAAATAAAAGAGTTGCCATAATAGGTGGAGGAAACTCTGCCCTAGATGCAGCAGCACAACTTGTTAATATAGCAAGTCATGTTTATGTGATTAACAAAAATTCATCAATGAAAGGTGATTTAACACTCTTTGAAAAAGTTTCAAAATGTGATAACATAACTTTTGTTTATGATGCTATGACTAGGGAAATAAAGGGTGATAAATTGGTCTCCTCAATTGTTTATGAGAGGAAAGGTAGAGTAGAAGAAATTTTTGTGGATGGTGTTTTTGTGCAGATAGGATTGCTTCCTAATTCACAATTCGCTACTGTGGCTGAAAAAAATGAATATGGCGAAGTGTTGGTTGATTCTGAGAATAAAACAAACATTCCCGGGCTATTTGCTGCAGGAGATGTGACTCAAATATCTGAAAAACAAGTTGTCATTGCTGCAGGAGAGGGGTCAAAGGCATCTCTGTCCGCTTTTAAATATATTTCAAGGAAAAGATGATCCTAGCAGACAAGGGTCGCTATAGTTGAAATAGAAATGAAAATAATATATAATAACAAGAAGAATAACTACAGCATAAGATTTAGTATAGACGCAACACAAATATATTGTTTTACAAGGTATTCTGTCTTATTTTTTTATTAAGATACTTTTTTTATTTAAGAAGAAAAGGGGGTCTGTTTTTGTGGAAGTACTAAAAGTTTCGGCTAATTCAAGTCCGAATTCGGTAGCTGGAGCGGTTGCTTCTGTAGTGAAAAGGGGTGGGGCCGTAGAAGTACAAGCTATAGGTGCTGGAGCTGTCAATCAAGCAGTTAAAGCAATAGCAATAGCAAGAGGTTTTGTTGTATCTACCGGAAGGGAGATAGTAGCAATACCTTCATTTGTTGATGTTGAAATAGATGGTAAGAACAAAACAGCCATAAAATTATTAGTCAAAGATTTCAAATTCTGATAATGTTATTGCTTTCTTTTCATGGCTATTAAAGATGTTAGCGACATTGCCAAGCCGACTAGAGATAATATGTATATATTAAGTTCAATGTCGTTGGTATGTTTAGCAACAATAGAAGATGTTAAGTGCGCTAGTATTGAAAATAGCCTTGTTATCATGGAGAGTTGTGATAAATAGATGGACCTACCTTTCTCCTCTATATTTTTATTGAATATGAAGAAAAATGATGGCAAGAAAACTCCTCTTGCAAATTCGCTGATCAGAAAACTAAAAATTGCTATCCAAAAATTTTTGGTTAAGACAAATGTTATGCTAGGAACAGCCACTAACACTGAAAATATAAAAAGATTGTTAATGTTTCCTAGTTTCTTAGCAAAATATGGAGCCAAAAGACTTCCTAATATCATCAATATATTGTAAAGAATAAAAATTATTATAAATTGGATACTTCTTCTCTCTACTCCTAAGCTTACTTCCATAAATATCTGCCAATAATTGAAAAAAGGTATATTCACTAAAGTTATTCCCATATTTAGTATTGAAAGATAGATAACTTTGTTGTTGTTAAAATAATTTCTTAGACCTTTAAGTAAAGAAGAGAAATTTTTTGTTATCTTTTGAGAACTACCGTCTATAAGCATTGCAATTAAACCTACTATTGGAAATCCAAAAGCTCCAAATAGCCATGGAAGTCTCATGTTATTAAAGGATAAAATTATTCCTAATGTTCCCCCTATGACTATTCCTGATATTTTGTAAACATGATGCTTAGACAAAATTTTTGATGTTGAAAAATTAAACTCTTTTGCCTGAGAAATTAATAAAGCATCTAAAGATCCTGTTTGGAATGCTAATCCAATACTATAGAGTGATTCAGCAATAGCAGCATGCCATACATTACTAGAGAAGGCATAAATCAAAAAACCTATAGAGGATATAAACCCACTTATTATAAAATTGATTTTTCTTCCAAATTTATCTGCAAAGATACCTGTGGGTATCTCAAAAATCGAAATAGCTATAGGACCAAACATCTTTATCAAACTTATCTGGTACAAATCTAAATTTAATACTTGCAGAAGAAATAGGGAAGAAATTCCATAAAATATAGTCCTGCATATCTCAAACAAGAATGAGCATAGATAGAACAGTTGTATATTCTTTTTTAAAATAGTTTTGTTCATGGCCTAATTTTATCATATTTAATTGAAATATATGTTTTTATTCATTTGAAAATATTTTTTTATAAAATTAAAAATATAGCTTAAAGGCAAAATATTTGCCTAATACCTTCACACATATTCAAAATTCTGTTAGGATCTTTTGGTATGAAAAAAGAAAATTTAAAAATAATATGTGACCAAATAGCTGCATGTAAATCCTGTAAATTACATGAAACTAGAAATAAAACTGTTCCTGGAGAAGGTGACGTAAATGCAAAGGTTATGCTTATTGGTGAAGGACCTGGAGCAGAAGAAGACCAAGAAGGTAGACCTTTTGTTGGAAGAGCTGGCAAGCTTTTAGAGAAAATTTTAAACTCAGCGGGTTTCAAAAGAGAAGATGTCTTCATAACAAATATCGTTAAGTGCAGACCTCCCAATAATAGAAATCCTGAGCAAAAAGAGATGAAAGCTTGTTCTAAATTTATAGATGCACAAATTGCTATTATAAATCCGAAAATTATAGTAACAGTGGGGAGCATCTCAACTAAAGCATTAATATCAGATCTTATAGGCAGTGATGGAATTACAAAACTAAGAGGCAGAATTTTTGATTGGAGAGGTATCAAAGTTGTACCCATACTTCATCCTAGCTATTTACTTAGAAATCCTAGTGTGGAAGAAGGGAAGCCAAAATGGCACACCTGGAAAGATATGCTTATGATTAAGGAATTAATCAACAAGCCATAAATTTTAATTGAATGATAGCTATTGACTTTGGTTTTAACTTGATTTTTGTTTGAGTTTGCGTTATAAAGTATTGTACAGTGGGTTTGTAATAAGATTTATAAATAAGGTGAGTGATCCTATGTTTGATTTATTGTTATTAATATTAATGTCATGTCGTTCTAAAACAGATACAAAACGGTATGGCACAGAATTAGAGAATTCTGATTCGGTAGTTCCAGAAAATAATCCTGATGAAAGCAAGAAAAAATCTTTTTCATTTAAAGCTGCTATTGGAGAACTAGACGATGAAATAGTGGAAAGGAAAGTAAATGAAATTCCCGAAATAGATCAACCTGAATATTTCAGGGGGCTTGATACGAAACAAAAAGAAAAGATAAATAAAATTATATTAAATTTAGCAGAAAATGAAGATGTGAGATCAAGTTGTCTAGGGCTTTATTTTCTTAATTATGCGGTTGGCATAGGTGATTTTGGATTGTTTGAGAAGCTTGTTCAAAAAGGAATAGACATAACGATGGTAAATCCAGAAGACGGAAATTCGTTTATACAATTATTAGCTTCTTCAAGATATGAAATTGTGCCTAAAATTTTTAAGATGGTTATTTCAACTGTTGAAGATGACGAAAAAGAGCTGTTAATGAATTGGGAAGCTAAAGATGGGACCACTTTATTACATTCAGTAGCAAATAATCCAGACGAAGTTATTTCTACTAAAATAGTTGAAGAATTATTTAGGGGAATAGATAATAATAAGAGACTATCTTATCTTATGAAGTCAAACCAAAATGTTTTCCCCCCCTTCTTTATAGCAATTAATAAAAGCCACTCTAAATTGCTTACAGCTATGTTGGACGGCCTAGGGGTTGAAAATAGAAAAAAATTGTTAAAGCTTAAAGTCTTAGATAGGAATGCCTTGCATATGGCAGTTATGTCAAGTGACAGAATAGAAATTTATAAAAAGATAGAAGAGGAATTATTTAGAGGTATTGATTCATCTTATATACGGAAATATAAAATGATGGAAGATGGAGTAGGACATAATTTGTTGCTTTTGGCTGCTTCAAATGTTGTTTTTAAAGATTGGTCCTTAGTTAAGAGTGTGCTTGAAGGTATGGAAAATGAAAGTGATTACATAATGAAAGTGAGCAAAAATGGATGTAATGTATTGCACATCATAGCTAGATGTGATAAAGATATGACTCAAGCCTTAATAAGTGAAATTTTTGAAATGTTAAAAGATAAAGATAAGATAAAAAGTATGAAAGAACAAAAAGAAATTTTTGATGAAAAACAGACTCCTTACGATATTGCAGTTCAATTAAAAAGGAGTGAAGAGATTATTGATTTACTAAAGCCTTAAAATATTATATTAAAAAATAAATTTGCCCTCTGAACATCTTTAATTAAACTAATATTAAAAAGGTGGGGGAGTAAAACAGTGATTTTATTTTTACTAATATTATTGGCATGCGGTAATAATACAGATGAGAAATCAGAAATAAAAAAGAGCTTACCTAAGAAATTAGAAAGAACTAATGTCAAAAATTTATTTAAAAACAAAAAGATTAAAATAGCTTTTTCTGAGAAAAAATTAGATGATCTTCCTATTATGAGCAAAAGAATGCTAGAAGCATTTAAAACAGATAATTATAAAAAAGTTCTTAGATATATAGATGAGGGTGAAGATGCAAATTCAGCTTTTCCTAAAGGTACTAAATTTGGTTTATCAAACCCTAGAACTCCACTTCATAGAGCTAACTCTATAAAAGATTATAATTTTGCAATGAAGCTTATTAATAAAGGTGCAGACCTTACAATTATGCATTTAAATGATGATCGTCATCTTTTAAGATCTTTTATTAGATCAGATAACGAGGGGGCATTAAATATATTTAAAATCTTTATGGCAAATATAACTAAAGAGCAAAAAAATAAAGTTAGGTCATGGAAAGCTAAAAAGTTTGGTACACTTTTGCATACTGCAGCTGAAAATCAAAAATTAGGGGTACATTTTGTTAGAGAGCTACTAAATGGTATGGGCAGAGAAGAAAAGACAAAATATAAAATGATAGTAGAAAATGAATACAAAGAAAGTCCTTTGCACTATGCAGCTGCTGAAATTAATAAAGAAGTTGTAAAAGAATTATTAAAAGATATGAGTGAGGCAAAGGCTAAAGAATATAAACTCTTACTTACATATGAAAATGAAAATGTATTACATAAAGTGGCTTTAGGAGCTTTTCTGGAAAATGAACAAAGTGGGATAGATATAGTTGAATTTATTTTTCAAGATTTAATAGTAAATGAAAAAAACATTTTAAAAGAGCAAAAAAATAATTATGGTAAAACTCCTTATAATTTGGCAATAGATAATCAATTAAATAAACTTGCGGAAAAATTAGCTATCGTAAAATAGTAAATTTAAAGTATACACAATTTGTTTTTTTAACTATTTGCAAGTACAATATTTGTGATGTCTTTTATTTTAAGGAGGACGATAGTGTATAATTTAATATTTTTCATTCTACTTTCATGTGTTAAATCTGATTCTAAAGAAAGTAAATCAAATGTTAATGAAATACCGAGTAATATAACTAAGAATGATGAAGATATAGCCACTAATCCAGTGAATAATAGTTTGAAGATAGCCTTTTCTAAAAGGATAATTTCAGAATTACCTGAAGCTAGTTCTGAAATGAAAGCCGCTTTACAATCTAATAACTATGACAAAATATTGGAATTAGTAGAAAATAAAAATGATGACATTAATTGTCGATTTAATAATTCATTTGGTAAGCCAAGTACAATACTATTTAAAGCTATAAGAGACTTATCAAGGCCTGAGAAAAATATGAATGAAGATCAGCTTGCAGATTTTGTAGAGAATCTAATTAAAAAAGGAGCTGATTTAACTATAGCTAATTCAAAGGGAAACAGAATATTTTTTTCCCTTTTCCTTGTTAAGCATCCTAGAGCATCAAAAATATTAAATTTGTTTATGTCAAATATAACTGACGAACAGAGAGAAATTGCCAGAAATTGGAAAAATTTATGGGGAGATAATGCCCTTTTTTTAATTGCCAAAACTTCAAATAATCCACAAATGGTAAAAGAACTTTTAATGGGAATGGATGAACAAGCAAGTTTTAATTACAAAATGAAAACTTTAGAAAATGGTAGAAATTCTCTGCATATTGCTTTACAGAACAAAAAAATAAGCATAGTAAAAGAATTATTAAAAGGACTTGATAGCGATAAAGCATTGAAATATAAGTTTGAAACAGATAGTAAAGGGTTAACCTCTCTGCATATGGCAATAGATTTTATAGAACTTAAACCTAAATTAGGGCTTGAATCAATAAAAATACTTTTTGAAGGAATGACAGAAGAAGACAAAGAAAAGCTAAAATTAACTAAAGATAGTTATGGTCACACTGCTTATGATATTCTGGATAAAAAGGATAGGTCAATTATCCCTAGTGAAGGCAGGAATGCCTTTGATGAAGCTCAAAGTCTTGTAAGACCAAAAAATTTATAAGGAGAATTTAAATGGCTGGTCATAGTAAATTTGCTAACATAAAACATAAGAAAGAAAAAGAAGATTTTAAAAGAGGAAAAATATTTACCAAACTGGCTAAAGAGATAACTATAGCTTGTAAAATATCAGGCTCAGACCCTAATTTTAATCCTAGATTGAGATTGGCCATAAGTAAAGCAAAAGCATCTAATATGCCTAAAGATAACATAGAAAAAGCAATAAAAAAAGGGTCAGGAGAGATCGAAGGCTCTCATTTACTAGAAGTTAGGTATGAAGGCTATGGAGTAGGTGGTGTCGCTGTCATAGTGGATACATTGACAGATAATAAAAATAGAACAGCTTCTGAAATTAGACATGCTTTTAGTAAATTTGGTGGTAATTTAGGTGAAACAGGATCTGTTTCATGGATCTTCGATAAAAAAGGTGTCATATCTGTAGATAAAGAAGAATCTTCAGAAGAAGATATAATTAATTTAGCTCTCAAAGTAGGTGCTGAAGATGTTATTACAGCAAAAGAGAAATATTTGGTACTAACAGATCCGTCTTCTCTTTATGAAGTATCTGACAAGATTAATCTGAAAAAAGATGTTGGTATGTCAATGATTCCTCAAAATACAATCATGCTTGGTGGAGAAGAGAGAGAAAAATTTATTAACATGCTAAATTTCATGGATGATTTAGATGATGTACAGAATATATACTCTAACATAGAAGAAATTTAATATTAAAAAATGGTTTAGATAAACATAAGACAAGTTCCTAGTTTAGAACATACTGCATTCTATGATATACTCTATTTTATGAATATTGATTTATATAAACAACTTTTTTGTGATATAGATAATTTCAAAATAAAAGGACTGGGACCTAAAGGTTTAGTAGCCTTAAAAACTCTTGGTATAGACTCAGCTTTCAAGCTTTTATATGATTTTCCGCGTTATTATGAAGATAGAACTAATTTCAAAAAAATAGACGAACTTATAGATGGAGAGGTAGCTACTGTAAAAGGAAAAGTACTGAGAGTACAGCTACTTGCTACAAAAAATTACAAAAAAATATTCAAAGCTTATATCTTTGATGGAACATCAGTTTTAGAATCTGTCTGGTTCCAAATGCCCTATTTAAGAAATAGTATAAAAAAAGACATGGAAATTATACTTACTGGTAAAGCGACTAGAGAAGCTAGATTTAAAATGGTAAACCCAGAATACTCTTTTTCAGTTTCTGAATTTCCAATTCTTCCTGTGTACTCTTTATGCAAAGGGCTAAATCAAACTGCCAGAAGAAAAATATCTAAGGGAGCATTAGAATTTGCTAAATTTTTCAAGGAAATAATACCTATAAATATTATGAATAAATATAAAATAATTAGTAGAGAAGAGGCCTTGAAAGAAATTCATTTCCCAACGAACAATGCTATGCTAGAAAAAGCTAAAAGAAGATTTGCAATAGAAGAACTTCTCTTATTACAATTTTTAATATTAAGAAGAAAAATTAATTTATCAAATATAAAGGGTAAAAGCTATGATTTAGAAGATAATAGAGATCTTGTTAAGAACTATCTTAATAGACTTCCTTTTAAACTAACTTCTGCTCAAAAAAGGGTTATAACTGAGATTCATAGAGAGATAAGTCAGGGAAAGATTGTCAACAGACTTATACAAGGTGATGTAGGTTGTGGTAAAAGTGTTGTAGCCTTTGTACTAATGCTATATATGGTATCCAATAAATTTCAGGCAGCTTTGATGGCTCCTACAGAAGTTTTAGCTGAACAGCATTTTTTAAATATAAAAGATGAGTGTGAAAAATTAAAAATAAATGTCGGAATACTAACAGGTAGTCAGACAAAAAAAGAGAAAGAGAAAATTTTATCCTCTCTATCCAATGGTGAAATAGACATAATAATAGGGACACATGCTTTGATATACGATAAGGTTATATTCAAAAATTTAGGTCTGATTATTATTGATGAGCAGCACAAGTTTGGAGTTAACCAACGAAAAGTTTTAAGAGATAAGGGAATTATTTCAAATTTGATAGCCATGAGTGCTACACCTATTCCTCGATCTTTAGCTCTTACTATATATGGAGATTTAGATATATCAATAATTGATGAGCTTCCTCCAGGAAGAAAAGAAGTAGAAACTAAAGTGATTTCTCTATCTAATTTACAGAAGATGTTTGATAAAGTTAAAGTTAGTTTGGACAAAGGAGAGCAGTGCTATATAGTTACACCTTTAATAGAAGATTCAGAAAAAATTGAAGCTAGCTCCGCAGAGACTATATACTCAGATCTTAAAGAGCATACTTTTCAAAATTATAAGTTAGGATTACTTCATGGAAGAATCTCTAGTCAAGAAAAAGAGAGTGTTATATCTAAATTTAACAATAATGAAATTCAAATTTTAGTTTCCACAACAGTTATAGAAGTAGGTGTTAATGTTCCTAATGCTACTACAATGATAATTTTTAATGCTGATAGATTTGGTTTGTCTCAATTGCATCAGTTAAGAGGGAGAATAGGAAGAGGAAGTAAGAAATCATATTGCTATTTAATAAATCCTTCTAGTAGAGAGTCAAGAAGATTGTCTATTTTAGAGAAAACACAAGATGGGTTTGCTATTGCAGAAGAAGACCTGAAAATAAGGAATGCAGGAGAAATATTGGGTACAAAACAGAGTGGTGTATCTGATCTGTATTTTGTTGATCTATTAAAAGACGTAAAAGCAGTTAAATTAGCAAGAGATGAAGCTATTGCATTTTTATCTAAAGAGTGCCTAAGTAGTGAGCTAGAATTTGAATTATTTAAGAGGTTTGAAGAAAAGAGTGCTATGAACTAAATTCAGTTTTATGATAGAATTAGAAAAAATAAAAGGAGATATAAATTTGAAGCTAAGGAGTATTCTGTTTTTTTCTGTTATTTCTATTTTGTCAGTTGTATTCGGACTTAGTATATTAGAAAATAAAATGCCAGGTGTTAACTTAAAGGTTAATACAACTAAGTCAAAGCTTGTAAATAGTGCTGGGGCATATTCTAAAGAATTTGGGTTTGATAATTATAATTTTGATTATGTTGTAAATACAGATGATTATTATGTTGAATATACTAGACTTAAATTGAATGGTGTTGAAAGTATCAATGAAAATATTGGAAAATACAGTATATATCCTTCTAGTTGGCAGTTTAGATTTTTTAAAGAGGATGATCTTAAAGAATTAAATTTGATTTTAGATATGGATGCTAATAAGATTGGGTTTTCTATTAAAATTCCAGATGACTTTGAAGCAGAAGATTTAGGTGAATCAAAATCAAGATCCATCGCAGATCTATATTTTCAAGATTGGTACAAAAAAGGAATTTATAAGGAAGTAGAGAACAGTAAAGAGAAGAAGTTACATCATACAGTTTATAATTTTGTTTATGAGAGTGATTTTAGCTTAGGAGAAGCTAAGCATAGATATTCAGTTAAGGTTATAGGTGATAAGGTTGTATCTGTAATGCCATTAATAAAAATTCCAAAAATGTTTTCTAAGGAATACTCTGATATAAGAACTAAAAATATTATTACATTTTCTCTAGGCTATATATTTCATATAATAGTTTCACTAATAGCTATAGTGGTGTTCATTTACTATTTAAGTAAGAAAAAAATATCCTTATTGTTTACAGTTAAGGTCCTTTCGATTTTCCTAATTGGATATATATTGATGAGTATAAGTAATTTGAAAAATATTGTATTTAATTTTTATTCAACTTCGTCATCATTGATGACTTTCTATCTGCAACAGTTAGTTCGTAGCATCTCTTCTAATTTAGTGTATTTAGGCTTTTTTGGTATTTTAATAGCTGCAGCTATAGCATTAGATGAAAAAGCTTTCCCTAACCATGTAAATTTTAGACAGTTGTTTAGTAAAAAATTTCTAGCTTCTAAAAATTATCTTGTTATGGTTTTAAAGGGATACTGGATAGGATCCATAAATATTCTAGTTGCTGCCTCCTTTTATCTACTTGCAAGTAAGATAGGATGGAATCCAGGTATTAATCTTCCTTTCAACTCTTTTAATGAGTACTTTCCTTTTACAACCAGTTCTATCATCTCTTTACAAGCAGGTTTTTTAGAAGAATTTTTCTTTAGAGGTATCGTAATAGCTATAGCTTATATCCTTTCTAAAAGATATGGGAAGATAGCTCTATATTTAGGGATTATTGCTCAAGCTGTGGGTTTCGGAGCAGCTCATGCCAATTACGCTTCCATACCTTTCTATTTTAGAGTTGTAGAATTATTTTTGCCTTCTTTATTAATATTTGGATTGTCTTACTGGATGTACGGTCTGTTTGTTGGTGCTATTTCTCATTTTTTCTTTGATTTTATACTTTTTTGTTACCCTGTAGTTGAGAATATAAACTATTTTGGCTATTTAAATGTCGCAATATTAGGTATAATAGGTCTTTTTCCTATTTTTATACATGTTTTGTTTAGATATGCATTAAATGTTACTCCAGAGGTAATTTTAAACAGAGATGCAGAGAGTGAAAATTGTAAAATAAGTCCTATTAGCTTCAACCCAAATGCTGGTAAAAATGTATCATCCTTTGTTATTTTGGTATTTTCAGTTTTATTGTTCTATAATATCAAATCTAACCCAAAGATAGATAAAGATTTAATAAAGTGTAGTGCAAGAGAGTTTTTAGCAGAAAAAGATTTTTACACTGAGAACCTGTTTGTTAATTTTGAAAAGAGGTGTGACAGATTGACTGAGGCTCTTTTGGATGGAGATAGCAATATTAGTTACGAAAATGCTCAAAATGAAGGGTTAATAGGAAATGTAGCTTATGCTTCATCAAAAGATAGAAAAAATATGATTTCACACATTGTTAAGTTAAAGACAGATGGCAGTATTATAGGCTATGAAAGTCATTTTGATGAGTCAATTGAGATGCCATCTTTGTCTAAAGAAGAAGCAGTTGATGTAGCAAAAAAAGAGATAAAATCTTTTTATAATCAGGATAATTTAAAAGAAATAGGTGTGAAATTAATTTCTAGACCTAAAAGGACAGATTGGGATATTGTCTTTGAAGTTACTGAGAACATAAGGATAAAAGTTCTAATTGCAGGAGACAGAGTAGTCACCTTAGATAAGCACCTGTACTTTAGTGAACGTTCTTTGAAGTTAACTAACAAAAATTGGAATTATATTGATTTAATTAAAAGTGTATCAACTCTTGTTGTCTCATTGGTTGTAATTTTGTTTATTGCTTTTGGTATATTTAATTTTAATTCAAGTTTTATAAGAGAGGGTGTAAAATATAGCATATTAGCTTTTATTGCATTTTTATTGTCTCAATTTAATCAATTTTCTCTAACTTTGATTCCTCTTTACGAAAGTATCTATTCCAAAATAGCTACATTGATGGCTGTGATAGCTATCTTTTCTCTTGTTGTTTTTATAACTTCATTACTTTTTTATGTTATTTTCAGATCATTAAATTTAAGTGTGGAAGTTAATATAACTAAAAAATTACTTCCTGCTCTGACCTTTTCTTCAATTTTACTTTGGTCATATAATTTGATAAATACTATGCTTGGATACTATGACTATTCAATCTTTACTGGTTGTTTGCCATTTGTTAATCTGTTTTCGTTAGGATTTCTTTCCTTTTTAGTTTATTCGTCACTACTTATTTCAACAGTTTATGTTGCTAGATATTTTAACAATGCTTTTATAACTATATTACTTTTTGCAGCATTTGGCTCTTTTATTAACCCTTTTAATCAGGCTTTATCTGTTTATATAGTAATGTCATTTATCACATTTCTAGCTGCATATATTTCCTACCATATGGGTTTTAAAAATGATCCTTCATCTTGTATATTAGGCGCTGGAATGTTTGTTATTTTTTCAGAAATTTCTAAATTGACAGAGATAAACCTATACTTAGGATTTATTGCATTGAGCTTTGCAATAAGTTACATAGTTCATAAGATATGTTTTGAAAAAAATTAAAAATAAATTTTATAAAAGCTTGATATTTGCAATGCAAGAGGAAAAGTTTTTTTGACTTTTTATATTTTTGAAGTTAGAATTATGCTGTTAAAACTGTAATAAAGATTTTCAAGATCTCTAATAATTACAGGTAGGAGGGATAGAATGTACAAAAACTTAAGTAAAAGAACAGTTATTTTACTTGCTTTAACAGCATACAGCTGTTCCAGATCTGGTAAAGGTGATGACGAGAGCAGAGCCTCTAGGCCTGGTTCCCTTATTAATGACCCTAATTTAAATCCATCAGGAGGCAAGGGATCGGTTAATAGGACTGCAGAGATGAAAAGGTTGGGGGCTACTTTCAAAGAAGTCCTAAATGTTGTTGATGGAGATGGTGCAATTACGAATGAAGAGACAGCTAAATTAGCCTCTTTGATTAAGTATAAGGATAAAATAAAAGAGGGTGTTATAAGAACAGCTTTAGAAAAATTTGAAAAACTAATGGGACTTGCTAAAACTTTAGGTAGCCGTGGTAAGAGAGTTATTAAGAGTGCTATGGCAGATTTCTACCAAGAATTTAAGGAAGCAATAGAAGAGATAGCTAGTGATAATCCAAATTCAGAAAGTGCTTCAAAAATATTAAATGACTTAAAATTGGCAGAACAGAGTGAAAAAAGGCTACAAATAGAGTCTATTTTGCGATTGGCAAGACCTTCTTTCAGAATTTTTGGTTCAACAACCTCTTCATTAAAAGAGTTGTTCAATAAGGTAGTCAAAGAAGATTCTATTTTTAGTAGAAATTCAGTAAAAGAAGCAAGAAGAGCGTTAGAGTTTGGATTAGCTGAAAGAGATGAAGAAGACTCAGAGATATTCATACCAAAGATAAGTAGAAAACAGGTCTACGTAGAAGCATTTAATAATATATGTAGAAACGAGGGCTTAGACAGCTTAAGAACAGACTACAAAGGAAACAAGGAAGATCTAAAGCAAGTCTTAGTTACATTAGTATCAGAAGCTGATGAATCTGCTTTATTCGAAAGAGATGAAAAAAAGAGAGCTAAAATCATCAAAACCGCTCTACTAGATGCTAGAAAGAAAGCTGTTAAAGATGGAAGAGATGATTTCAGTTTCATACTTGAATCAACTGAGTCCATAACCTCTAAATCTTCACCATCTGATGTGATAGAAGCGTTTAGAGAGACAGCTAAAAGCTTAGGACTAAAAGTAGCAACTAGCTCTTTAGGTTCTGCTCCATTTGAAAAGATGGATATAAATGATGCCGCTGATGCTTTGGTAGACGATTACAGACATGCTAAAGCTATTTTAGCCTCTTGTGATCAAGGTATCAATATTTTGGAAAACAGCGATGATGAAGAGTATGATACTTCTGAAGAATATAAAAAAATCTTTGGTAAGCTAAAAGCTGTTAAAGAACTTTCAGAAGCAGTTAAAGGGTTTAGTAAGCTTGGTGTTGATCTGAGTGAAGATTTAGATGAAGCAGTTAATGACGTTCCTAAGAAATTCAGCTCCGATGATAGATTTAAAGATCTTGATGATGAGGAAAAAGTGAATACTGCAAGAGATATTATGCGGAAATTAGTTGGGTCCCTGAGAAGTTTCTTAAGCTCTAACTATGAAAGTGAGTACAAAAAATAAGGGGAGTTAGTTGTCATATAAAAAAGAGAGTGCTTAGGCACTCTTTTTTGCTAGGAGAGTCTATTGTTTCATTTTAAGAAGAGTCTAGGACAAAATTTTTTACGTAATGATTCTATAATTGAGAAAGCTGTCCGAATAGCCAATGTTGATGGCTGTGAAATTCTTGAAATGGGTCCTGGAAAAGGTGCTCTTACTAAATTCTTAGTTAACAAAGCTCAAAAGGTTGTCCTAGTTGAAAAAGATGAAAGATTAATAGAAGAATTACAAAATAAATTTCATGATGTAGAGATTTTTAATGAAGATTTTTTGAAATGGGATATATCTAAATATATAACCAGAGCCAAATTTGTATCTAATATACCTTACAATATAACTGGTCCAATAATTGAAAAACTTTTAAGTAATAGAGATATTATAACTGAAGCTCACATGATTATTCAGAAAGAAGTAGCTCAGAGAATAGTAGCTAAACCTGGCGATAAAAATAGAAGTCTTTTTTCTGTCATAGTACAGATGTTTGCTAACCCTAAAATAGGATTTTATGTATCTAGAAACTCTTTTTATCCCGTACCAGATGTTGATTCAGCTTTTATCTCTCTCTACTTTAATAATAAAAAGCGTGATGATAAAATAGTAAATATGGTCAAATTAATGTTTGCTAATAAAAGAAAGCAAGTTATAAATAATCTTTCTTGCTTAGCTTCTAAAAAAGATCTTGAAAACATATTTAGAAGCTTAAAATTAAATCCTAAATTAAGAGCTGAAGATTTGAGCATAAATGATATAGAGATGTTAGGCGAAATTCTTAAGGATAAGATTAAATGATTATTTTAGAAGATGAACTAATATATGTTGCAACTTTAGGTGCAACAAAAGGAATAAAAGGTAAGCTGAAATTTACATCCAGTGATGATCTTTCTCCTATTGAAGGTAATAAAGTAGTTATAGATATTGATTCATATACTCTTTTTACTGTAGAGAGTATCAAAAACAGAAAAATAGAGTTTACTGAAGTAAAAAGCATTGGTGAAGCAAAACGACTAACTAATCATAAAATGTTTGTCTTGAAAAAAGATTTAGATATGTTTGATTATGCTCTTACCTCTGAGTTAATAGATACAGCAGTGTATTTTAAAGACAAAAAAATTGGTACAATAGAGAGTGTTAGTGATTTTAAATCTTATCTACTTTTGAATGTAAAAGGTGATAGGGAATATAATATACCTATGATAGACAAATTTGTTGAAAGTTATGATAGAGGTAGAAAATCAATATCTTTAAAGGTTTCGGAGGACCAATTTTGAAGATAACAATTGTTACAATATTTCCACAATTAATAAATTCATTTACTAATAACAGAATTTTTCAAAGAGCACTGGAAAATAACATTATTGACTTAAATATCGTGAATTTAAGAGATTTTAGCAATAACAAACATAAATCTGTAGATGATTATGGATTTGGTGGTGGAGTAGGTATGGTTTTGAAACCTGAATCTTTTTTTGATTTCTTCAAAAAGAGTGGGGCAAAAAATATCATTTTTCCCTCACCACAAGGTGTTAAATTAAATAACGAAATTGCTAAAGAACTATCTTCAAAAAATGAACTTACATTTATATGTGGACACTATGAAGGAATAGATGAAAGAGTTGTTGAAAAATATGTTGACCTTGAAGTATCAATAGGGGATTATGTGGTGTCTGGTGGTGAACTACCTACTATGGTAATTCTTGATTCTATAATTAGGTTTATTCCTCAATTTATAAAAAAAGAGTCCGCAGAGATAGAATCTTTTGAAGCAGGAAAACTTGATTTTGGAGTGTACACTAGGCCTGAAACAATAGACAATTTAAAGGTTCCATCAGTATTAACTTCAGGGAATCATTCAATGATTAATCAATATAGAAAAAGAGATTCATTACTAAGAACACTTATTAAGAGACCTGATTTAATATCAAAACTTCCAAAAGAAGATAAACAGTTTATAAAAAATATTGTAAAAGATATTCTTTAATTACTCTGTATGAATGATATAATAAATTGAGATGAGTAGAGTAAAATTAGATAAAAATTCAAAATATTTGGCCAGCTTTAAATTTGAAAAAATAGACCCTATCATAGAGATAGATATGGAAAAAGAATCTGTTAATGTCCATGTAAAAGCTATGTCTTCAGATATAAATGAAGAGTTTGAACAACTTTCTATATGTCTAGGTAAAAGGTTTGGAAGTAGCATTAAGTACTCTTTTTCTTCTCTATTAGATGAAGAAAAAAGTATTCATCTTGCTATATCTGTTTCCAAAATAATTTATCCTCAAAATACTATATTTCTGTCCAACTACAATCTTAATATTAATGAAAAAATAGAGTTAGGTGTTGAGTCCATAGCTATAGAGAATAGCAAAATTGTTTTAAGCTCTCTTAACAATGTGTTAAAAGATTTTAGTATTAATAAAGAGTTGATTTTGAAAGAAGATACTTTCAAATTTGTTGAACCTAAACACTATATACCTACTGAAAAAGAGGCCGCTAAAAAAAATGCAAATAAAATTTTATTAGGAAAGTCTTTTAGAACAAAGGCTCTTGAAGTAGATAAAATAAAATCATTGGATATAGCTGATTCTGCTGTTATAGAAGGTAGAATTTTTAATCTTAATATCATAAAAAGACCCAATATTAATATAGTCTCTTTTAATCTAGATTGCAGTAAAGACTCTTTTCCTTTTAAGTTTTTTTCTAAATCAAAAGTAGAGTTACAAAATAATATTTATGTGAAAGTCAGAGCCAAAAAAGAGATAGACAATTTTAATAAAGATGGTTTTTGTTTTTTAGCTAAAGACATAATTAGAATAGAAGTAGAAGATAAATTAGAAGTGAAAGAAAAAAGAGTTGAATTTAACATGCACACTAAGATGAGTGAGATGGAGTCTATTATAGACGTAGACAAAGCTATTGAGAAGGCTTCTAAATTTGGATATGACACTGTTGCAATAACTGATAGCGGAGTAGTTTATGGTTTTCCTGAAGCATACAAAAAGGCATCTAAAATAGGTGATTTTAAAGTGATTTATGGTATGGAAGGATTTATTGTTGATGATTCTTTAATTGCTAAAAATTTTGATGGTAAAGATTATATTGTTTTTGACATTGAGACTACAGGATTCAATGTTATACGTGAAAAGATAATAGAGATAGGTGCTGTCAAAGTAAAAGATGGAAAGGTGGTAGATAAGTTTAGTAGCTTTGTTAATCCGGAAAAAACAATACCTCAAGACTGTATTGATGTTGTTGGAATAACGGATGATATGGTAAAAGATGCGGATACAATAGACATTGTTCTACCAAAATTTATGAAATTCATAGAAGGCTATACTTTAATAGCTCATAATGCCGAATTTGACATGGGGCATATGAAACAAAATGCTAAAAAGTTAGGACTAAATTTCAGTAATAAGTATATTGATAGTTTGGACATATCAAGATCTATTTTAATAAATAATAAAAAACATGGTTTAAAAGATTTGGCAAAACATTTTGGTTTTGATTTCAGGCATCACAGAGCACTAGAAGATGCTGAAGTAACAGCTAAAGTAATAGACAAACTTTTGAAGATGGAAGACATCTCTCTGTTAAAAAGAAATGTTAAAGCTACTTTTCCTAAAAAAGTGTTAATCTATGCTAAAAATAAAGAGGGGCTACAAGATCTTTATGAAATTGTTTCAGAAGCTCATTTAAACAATTTTAGGAAAGTTCCTAAAATACCAAAGAGCTATTTAGAGAGCAAGAGAAAAAATTTAATTGTAGGTGCATCATTTAATAATGGAGAATTAGTAGATTATTTTGCTTCAGGTAGGCTCAAAGAAGAGATAAAGGATAGTGCTAAATTTTATGACTTTATTGAAGTATCTCCAATAAAATGTTCAGACCTTTTAGATAGAAGTTTTATTGAAGAAGATGTAAAAGATATGATTTTATTTTTGGAAACTATAGGTAGGGAGTTAGACATACCAATTATAGCTACAAGCAATGCCAGGTACTTAAAAGAGAGTGAATCTGATTTTGTAAAGCCATTATTATATTCAAGTAACAAAAAGATAAGAGATAGAAAACAGTATTTCAGAGATAGTAGTCAACTTATTGAAGATCTCTCTTTTATGAAAGAACCAAAAGAGGCAGTTATCAATAATACAGTAAAGTTAGCAGAAAATTTTGAATCGTTTTCTCCTGTCCCAGAAGGTTTCTATCCTCCTATAATTCCTAACTCTGAACAGATGGTTAGAGACATGACATATAAAAATGCCTTTGCCATATACGGTGATAATTTGCCTGAGTTAGTAAAGAATAGAATTGAAAAAGAGCTTAAATCAATAATTGATAATGGATTTTCAGTTCTATACTTAATATCTCATAAGCTTGTTAATAAATCCGTTTCTGATGGATATTTGGTTGGTTCTCGAGGTTCTGTTGGATCATCCTTTGTTGCTTGGCTTACAAACATAACTGAGGTTAATCCTTTACCTCCACATTACCTATGCAAAAGCTGCAAAAAGATAGAATTCCCTCATCCTTTGGGAAGTGGCGTTGATCTTCCTTCAAAGAGCTGTTGTGGTATTGAGATGCACAGAGATGGGCATTCTATTCCTTTTGAAGTATTTATGGGATTCAAAGGAGACAAAGTTCCAGATATTGATTTAAACTTTTCAGGAGAGTATCAATCTCAAGTTCATAAATACGTAGAAGAAATTTTTGGAAAAGAGAATGTTTTTAGGGCAGGTACTATATCAACTCTTGCATCTAAAAATGCTTATGGCTATGCTAGAAAATATTTTGAAGAGAATAATATACCTGTAAGCTCTGCACATTTAGAACTATATGCTTCAAAATGTGAAAATGTTAGAAAAACAACAGGTCAACATCCGGGTGGTATGATAATAGTTCCTAAAGATAAGAAAATTTTTGAATTTTCACCAATACAGCGACCTGCTAATGATCAGGGAAGTGAGGTTATGACAACACACTTTGACTACCATGTTATGGATGAACAGTTAGTTAAGTTAGATATTTTAGGTCATGATGACCCAACAACATTAAAAATCCTTAAGGAATACACGGAAATAGATCCAGTTAAAGTCCCTATAAACGATCCTAATACTATCGCCATATTCAATTCAACCAAAAGTTTAGGTGTTGATGCAGCTATTTTAGGATCAGAGGTAGGTACATTTGGTATACCAGAATTTGGAACACCTTTTGCTAGAAGGATGTTAGCTGATGTAAGACCTACTACTTTTGCTGACCTTGTAAGAATTTCTGGTCTTTCTCATGGAATAGATGTTTGGAGTAATAATGCACAAAATTTGATAAGAGATAAAGTAGCAAATATTTCAGAAGTAATATCTGTCAGAGATGACATAATGACTTATTTGATTAGTAAAAAAATTGAAAAAAGTCTTGCCTTTAAAATAATGGAATTTGTTAGAAAAGGTCTACCACTAAAAAGAGCAGATGATTGGGAAAAATATAAAAAAATTATGAGGGAACACTCTGTACCCGAATGGTACATAGAGTCATGTGGGAAAATAACATACATGTTTCCAAAAGGGCATGCAGCTGCTTATGTGTTGATGGCAGTTAGAATTGCTTACTTTAAAGTTCATCACCCTAAAGCTTTCTATTGTTCTTATTTAACTAGAAAATCAGACTTCTTTGATCTAGAGGAATTTATTAAAAACAAAAGTTTAAGTTCTATAAAGAAGATAGTTGAAAGTTATCATGCTAAATCTAGACTAGATGTTAAAGAAAAAAATGAACTCTATGTTTGGGAAATATTACTAGAGATGAATTTAAGAGGAATAGAGATTCTTCCTACAGATCTCTACAAATCAGATTCAACAAAATTTGCTATGGAAGGTGAAAAGATAAGAGCACCATTTGTTGTCCTCAAAGGTATGGGAGAATCTGCAGCTAATAGTATAATAGCTGAAAGAGAAAAGCCATTTAGATCATTTGAAGACTTGAAAAAAAGGACCAAAATTTCAAAATCAATGTGTGATAAAGCTAAAGAGTTAAAGCTTTTTGATTTAAAAGACTTTAATCAAAGCACGCTCTTCTAATAAACTGAGAACTATTGTTAAACTTCTTTGTTTAAAAATTAAATAAAATTGTCAATTACACGCAAGTTATTGCTTATTTTAAATTCATTATTAAATTAACTATATTAGTAAAACATCCCAGTTTTTTAATAGCATCTTTTTCTTCATTTGTTAAAGACAGAAAAGTGTAATCTTCTTCTTTAAATTCTAAGGCTACTCTTGAAATTTCTTTTCGCTCTTTCCAAAGCTCTGCATACCCATTAGATATTTTCAACCTAACTTTTGCCTCTGGATCTATACCGCCTTCTCTCTTAACCTTTTCATCATCAAAAAGCAGTAATATCTCATTAGGATAGATAAATTGATCCTCTCCTGGAAGAATTTTATTCCATTTATCCTTCATTAAAACTGGAAACTTCAAGTAATTTGTTAAAATAAAGTTACCATTACTATCCACAATTTTTGCTTTTACCCAGAAGTATCCCTCTACTTCAGCTACATCCTTAGAAAGCTCAAAAGTTACTACCAATACTTTTTCTTCTTTGTGGAAAAAGGCATTCTCTTTATAACTGTCTATTTTGTAAGACAACCTTGACCCTTTTAATTCTAAAGCTCCTTCTTTTGTTAAAATTATTTTATTTATGTTTCTAGCAATTTTGAGAAAATCGAAAGTCTCCTTATAAGTTTTGCCATCTAACTTAATCTGTTGTATAGTTTTATCATAAAAAGAGTATAGGTTTTCTTGTTTTAAATTTTCTTTTATAATAAGTCCTCTAGCAGGATATTTTATTCCACCTTTCTCTTCATAAAATAACTTTTTTTCCTCTTTTTCAGTTACAATAGTGGAAGTTTTACCCTCTATGGAGTATTCTATACTTTTCACGTCATAACAACTACAAACTAAAAATGCTAACAAAAATATCATAAACTTCACCTAACCTTGGTTTTGGGACCATTTTATCATTTACTCTATTACATATGCTACTATTTTTTATTTATTCAAAAAAATTATTGTAAGAAAACTTCATTCGACGATTTATGATTTGCAATTATCAATAAAAGGAATTAAAGCATAGGCATTCAAATGGAAATGAATAGCTTAGGTACAGTCTTTGTAGAATAGTAAATTAATAAAAAGTAACGTTTCTACTACTTTGCCCTTATAGTATAATAATCTTAAAGTATAAAAGATAAAGGAGTTTATGAAAAGTTTTGATGTAATTGTTATTGGTGCAGGTCATGCTGGCTGTGAAGCAGCTTTAGCCGCTGCAAGAATGGGAATGGAAACTGCATTGTTTACAATGACTTTAGATAATGTAGCTAGAATGTCTTGTAACCCCTCAATAGGTGGTCCTGCAAAAGGTCATCTTGTGAAAGAGATAGATGCTCTCGGTGGGGAGATGGCAAAGAATATAGATAAATCTTTCATACAAATGAGAGTTCTTAACACAAAGAAGGGACCTGCAGTCAGGGCCTTAAGAGCTCAGGCAGATAAAAATTTGTACCATATTGAAATGAAACAAGCTATAGAAAATCAAGACAAGTTATCAGCTATACAAGCTGAAATTTCTGAATTGATTTTGGAAGACTTTAAAGTATCTGCTGTAAAAACAAAAGAGGGATTAATCTACAAAGCAAAGAGTGTAGTTCTAGCTACTGGTACATTTATGAGAGGAACTCTACATATAGGTAAATCCAGACAAGAGGGAGGCCGTATGGGTGAGCCTTCTTCAAAAGAACTTCCTGAGTTTTTAGAAAAAATAGGAATAGAAATGTCTAGATTCAAAACAGGAACTCCTCCTAGAGTTAACAAAAATAGTATTGATTTCAGTGTTATGATAGAACAACCTGGGGACAGTTCATCACTGAAATTTTCAGATAGCACAACTGATGAAAGTATAAAAAATCGTAAGCAACTATCTTGTTATCTAACCCATACTAATGTTGAAGTTCATAATAAAGTATTGAGTAATTTGAACAAAGCATCAATATTTAATGGAACACTCAATTCTCAAGGGCCTAGGTACTGTCCTTCAATAGAGGATAAAGTTAGCAAATTTAAGGATAAAGAGAGACATCAAGTCTTTGCAGAACCAGAAGGCTACTCTACTAATGAATTTTATCTTAATGGTTTGTCAACAAGCCTACCAGTAGATGTTCAAGAATCTATGTTAAAAAGAATACCAGGCTTAGAAAAGGCCTCTATTATGAGGTATGGTTATGCAGTTGAATATGATTATATAAAACCTGAAGCTATGTCATATAGTCTAGAATCTAAGAAGATAGAAGGATTATTTTTTGGTGGTCAAATAATAGGTACAACAGGTTATGAAGAAGCAGCAGCATCTGGTCTAATTGCTGGTATTAATGCTGCATTAAAAATAAAAAATATAGATCCTGTAATTTTAGGAAGAGACAGCTCTTATATTGGACTAATGATTGATGACCTTATAACGAAAGGAACAATCGAGCCTTATAGAGTTTTAACTGCTAGATCAGAGTATAGACTTATTCTAAGGTATGACAATGCTGATATAAGGCTTTCTAAAATAGGGTATGATCTAGGATTAATAAGTGAAAAGAAATATGAAAAAGTTAAACAAAAAGTAGCTAAGGTTGAAGAGGTAAAAAGCTTGTTGAAAAAAAGTCATGTAAGCACATTCAATCCAGAAGTAAAGAGGCTGTTAGAAGAAAGAGGAGAGACTTTAAAAAGTGGTATAAGTCTATATAATCTACTTAAAAGAAACAATATAGTATATGAAGATATAAAAAAAATCATAGACCTTCCTTACCTATCAAGTGAAGTGGAGTATCATATTGAAACAGAAATAAAGTATGAAGGCTACATAAATATTCAAATGGAAATGCTAGAGAAACAACAAAAGCTTGAGTCTAAAGAGATACCAAAGAATTTTGATTTTAATGAAGTTCAAAATATAGCTACAGAAGCTAAACAGAAACTTAGTGAAATCAGACCTATAAATATAGGACAGGCTTCTAGAATTTCAGGAGTTAATCCTGCAGATATATCGTTCCTCATTTTATATATTGAGAAGTTAGAAAAGGAGAGAAATGGAAGAAAAATTTAGAAATATTTTCAGTAAGCATGGCTTTAATATTTCAGATGATATTTTAAATAAGTTTATCCTTTTTGCAAATGTTTTATTAGAGGAAAATAGGAAATATAACTTAATAAGATTTAACTCTGAAGAGGATATGATAGAAAGACATTTTGTAGATTCTTATATTTTATCTAAAGAGATAGACCGTGGTTCTCTATTAGATATAGGAAGTGGAGCAGGATTTCCAGGTATCATTTTGGCAATAGTCAAAGATATAAAAGTTACACTGGTTGAATCAATATCTAAAAAGAGTAACTTTTTAAATATGATTGTAGATAGGTTATGCTTAAATAATATTGAAGTCATAAATAGTAGGGTAGAAGATATAGATAAAAAAGATTTTGATTATACTACTGCAAGAGCTGTGGCTTCACTACCAATTATTTCAGAATACTCTATGCCTTTACTAAGAATAGGCGGGAAACTTTTAGCACAGAAAGGACCAAGATATAAGGAAGAAATTGAGATAACAAATTTTGACTTTCTAGGATCTCAACTCTCCAAAATAACAGAATACAAAATAATGGACAGAAATTTTTATATAGTAGAAGTAGTGAAAATATCCAACAAGATAACAAAGCCTAGAAAGAATCTTAGAAAAATTTTCTCTTCTCAATAGTCTGTGTTAAAATTTATAATAAAGTTAGGAAAGTCATGATCAAAGTAGATAATTTAACTATAGCATTCGGTAGCAAAAGGGTTTTAGACAGAGTTTCTTTTCATATGAATGAAGGTGATAAACTTGCCATAATAGGTCCTTCAGGAGAAGGGAAGAGTGTTCTTTTACAATGCATATTAGGCCTTTTGAAGCCAGATTCGGGATCAGTAGAAGTTGATGGTGTTGATATAATCAATGCTTCTGAGGATGAGCTAGATGTTCTAAGGAAAAAGATGGGGATTCTCTTTCAAGGATCAGCTCTCTTTGACTTTATGAATGTTTATGAAAATGTCTCTTTTCCTCTTGTATCCCACAGTGATTTTAATGAATCAGAGATAAAAACTAAAGTTGAAAAAACTTTAAACTTGGTCGGACTAAAAGGAGCATCAAATAAAATGCCTGATGAGCTCTCTGGTGGAATGCAAAAGAGAGTAGCTTTGGCAAGAGCTATAGTGAGAAATCCTAAATTTATGTTCTATGATGAACCTACTTCTGGGCTAGATCCTGTTAGGTCAAAAGCTATAAATCAACTCATAGGTAAACTAAACAATGATTTTAACTTAACTTCAGTTACTGTAACTCATGATATGCTTTCATTAGACAAAGTTGCAAATAAGGTTTTATTTTTGCTAAAGTCAAAAATTGCATTTTATGGTAAAGTCTCTGATATAAGAAATAACAAAATGTTAATCAGTTTTATAAATGGTGACGCTGATATAGATTAATTCTATGATATTTGATGTTTGTTTCTATAAGTGATATTATAATTTTGTGAATAAATTTTTTAAAGGGGAACTTGTTGTATGCAAAAATATAGAGTGCTAGCTGTTTTGGGAATTATAGCGCTTGGCATTTTCAGCTTTATATACATATATAAAAATATGTGGAATCGATGGGGAAAGTCTTACTCCGTAAAAGTAGAGGTTACTGATACAGGAAGTCTTGCCATTGGTACTTCAGTCTTTATGAATGGAGTAAAGATAGGATCTGTTAGAGACGTATATCTAGGCCAAAATTCAGTTGTGGTAGATTTAGAGATAGATGGATCAGTAAAGATACCTATAGGTTCTCAAGTGAAAATAACACCCGTGGGCATGATAGGTAATTTGAAAGTGAGTATTTTCAGACCAAAAGAGTTTGAAGGTTACCTGAAAAATGGTGATTTGATATTGGGTACAGGTCCCATTTCAACTAACCTAATTTTGGAGAGAGCAACTGAAGTTGTTGAAAGTGTTAACGGTGTCCTGTCCGATTTAAGGTTAAAAGAACTGGGGGACAATGTTAACGAAATAATAAAGCAGTACAACGAGTCAGGGAATGCCAATCTAATAAAAGCTATAGAGAATATAAATATAGCAACTAATGAACTGAGAGATTTGCTTGAATCTGAACATTTGGACAATAGTTTAAGAAATTTTGAAAATATAACCAAATCCGTTGCAAGTATGTTGAAATTATCCCTTGAAGCAAGAGTAGAATGGAACTTATTAGCTGAGAAAGATATTGATTCAGAGATAATAATCTCTTTAATGGATCTCTATGTTTCTAAAAGAAATTTTTACAGTTGGAAAGAAGGATACTCTTTTTACTTTAAAAAGAGTATTAACTTCTTAAATTTATATGCTGGTATGATGTATGATTCCTTTGGTGTTATTGCATCCTGTAACTTAGGCAAAAACGCTAAAATTGGTGTCAAGGCTACAAATATACCTGATACACATTATAAACTCTTTTTTGACATGATAATGGGCGATATATTGTTTGGACCTATTTATTCATTAACTGAGAATGTTTTTATGTTTAATATGGGTTATTCTGTAAGTTTGTAGGAGAAGTATGAAAAAACTTCTGTTTTTTTCCTCTGTGTTAAGTAGTTTTATCATAAAAAATATTTTTATGAGCTACTTGATAGGATTTATAACTAAGCTTCTGATTGGCATTAATATACAAGCAGAGGTTATAAAGCTCTCTTTAAATAAGGTTACCATAGAGAGAGCTCATGTAAAAGATGACCTGGGAAGACAATTAGGTTATATAGGCAGGGCAGAAGTAGGGCTTAATCTTAGAAGTAGTAAAATTGTAGAGTATGTAAATATCTCGAAGAGTAGTTTAACTTTAGAGATAGATCTTGAAAATAATTTTATTAATTGGGCTTATCCTTTTAACAAAGAGCCAGACTACAAAGAAGAGAATGTTTTTTCAGTTCCTGAATTGGGGGACGTTACCTTAACGGATTCTACTTTAACATTTATTGACAAAACATATTCTAAAGATATTATCGTAGATGTACCTTATATAGAAGGACGGGTTAAATTTGACAATAAAAACTCTGTCATAAGCATATCCGGAAATGGTAAAGATGGAGAAACAAGCTATTTTGGCAAAGTAGAGCTAACAGAAAGAGACCCACACGTCAAACTTTCAATTAAAAATCTTGAAATTAAGGAAGAGTTTTCATTATACACAAAAGCTGAAGATATAATAAAATTTAATGAAGGTATTGCAAATGTAGATCTTGAAATAGATAACGGAGATATAGCCGGTGAGATAGAATTTAGTAACACTAACTCTGATACTTCTATCTTGAAGGATGTACCACTTTTTTCAAGTGGATTAGTAAAGATAGATCAAGATTTTATTAAAGGCAAAATAAATTCAACAATTTTAGATAGAGATGTAGAGACTAGTTTAAGTGTTGATATTGCTAATAAAACACTATTTTTAACCATCAAATTTGACGATTTTCCTTTTAAACTGATTGATAATATAAGTCAATTAAATAAATTTAATTTAGTTGCAGATGGAGATATAGAAGGTAAGATTAGAATAATTACAGATATACCTAATAATTCTACAGAGATAAACGGAAGAATTTCTTCTAAAGGTGCACACATTTTTAAAGATGAATTCATTAAAGCTGACCTATCTATTTTACTTAATAAAGATGGGCTATCAAATTTGCAATTTAAATCCAAGTTAGAAGAGGGCTATTTTGACCTAGCTATTATTGAGAATAAGTCTGGTTATAGAATGAGTTTATCTAGTAATATATGTTCAGAGGCCCTACAGTTTTTGAGCTCAAATCTTCCTATACCTTCCTTTAGAGTAAAAGCATCAGGAGATTTATATTTTGACAAAAGTTTTGATAATTTCAAAGGAAGCATAAAATCTCATTTCTTAGATGCATACATTTTAGATGATTCCTTAGATTTATCTTTCAAAAAAAATAGAGATAATTTTCAGATCGATCTGTCTAACAGAGGATTAACCTCTCATATCTTTTTACACAATAACTCTTTATCTTTTTCTGCTAAGATACCTGAGGTGAATAAAATTAAATTTCAAGATTTAGAAATAGATCTTTCAGGAGATATGGATTTATCTATAGGATTTAATGATTTAAAACTTTATAAATTATATTCTAATCTCAATTTCAAGCAAATTAAGTCTGATGCCTTTTCTTTTGAGCCTTTTTTATTTCAAGCTGAAGGGAACCAAAATGAGATATCTTCAAATACTTTTGATTTAAATGTCAATCTTGATGATGCAGAAGTAAGTATACCCAAACTAGGTTTCAAAGGAATTGTAAATGAAGAATCTCTCTCTCTCTACTTCATGGGAGAAAGTATTAATGTTTTTTATTCTGATGTTGTAGATACATCACTTACAAGCCCAATATTAAGTATTGTTATTAGTGAAAGTGGAATTAGGTTAAGGAAACTAGCAACTGATATATTTAGATTAGAAGGATTTATACCTTTTGATGGAGACCCTCTTTTAGACTTTGCCATGAATGAATGGGCTATAAACTCATTTGTCAAAATTGAAAATGTAGATATAGACTTAGAGAAGAGAAAAATAAATATAAATAATTTAGATGTTACTGTTGGTGATTTAAGTATTCCTGTAATTGGATCCATGTCCTATGATGATAAAGCTGTATACATAGATGATTTTTCATTTGGTAAAAGTAATTTAGAAGGACAGATTGGCGAAGATATAGATATAACTGCAAGATTAGCATTTGACAATGTATTATCTGAAATATTAAAAGAAGTTCCATTCAAAGTTAGTTTGGTTGGGGACTTTACTATATTTGGAAAAATTTCTTCGCCTTTGGTTAAGGGAGATATCTTTTTATCTAGTGACTTTTTCCCTAAGATTAGTTTTAGTGTAGGTTATAGCGACTACAAAGTATCTGTAAGTGAATTATTTTTATTTTCTTCTGATAATGAAAAAGCACTTTATTTAGATTCAAGAGGATACCTTAATTTAAAGGATAATAGCATATTACTAAATTGCAAAGGCTGTGGACTACAGCTACAAGATATATTTGAGGCGGATGGAGAGACAAATTTTGATTTTCATTTAGATGGTGAATTATCAAAAATAAATTATAGATTAAATCTAGAAATGAATAACTTTAAAGATAGATTCATAGTTTTTGATAGATTAAAAATTGATGTAGATGGTGATAATGATAGATTAGAATTACGAAATTCATTTGTAGAAAGCTTTAATGAAAAGATAGAGTTTGAAGGGAATATGACATTTAAAAATTTCTTATATGATTTTAAAATTAAAGGTTTGGACTTAGAAGTAGCTGCATTTTTGAATGATCAAAATGACTACTTAGAAAATATAAAAGGAGACTGCTCTATAGATATAGAATCTAATTCTAAATTTTGGAATGGATCTATAAATTTATCAAACGTTGAATATGTTTTAAATTTAGAAAAATATTTGCCTAATATTAATTCTAGGCTCTCATTTTACAATCTTAATTCTTCAATAAATTTAGCTAATAATGAACTTAATATAAGTCTAGATTCACATGTTAATGAAGGGAAAATTTTAGGTAAATTAAATTATAGTCTTGAGGATAAAAAGGTTAAAGGAGATATGAAAACAGAAAATACAATTTTTTCATTAGATAATTATTTTAATTTTGCTTTTAATTCTCATTGGTCAATTGTTAATAATGAAATAGAGGGTGATATGCAAATATTGTCAGGAGATGTAGTCGATGTATTTGACAATTTTGCATTTGGAGATAGTTCTACAAAACCTATGTTTAGCTTGAAAAAATTGTCACTATCTATAGAGAATGCATTGAAAATTAAACTAGGTAATTTTCTTAATTTAGACAAGGTGGACATAGATGTTGCTGGGAATTTAGAATTAGAAAATATAGATGATATCTTTGTAATAAAGGGTGTTATTAGCTCTGAGTCTGGGTCTATAGAATTTAATAAATATGAATTCTCTTTGTTAAATATGAAAGTTAATTTCAATGGAGAATCTATATATCCTGGCCTAAATCTTCTAGCATCTTCTTCAATTTTAGGTAAAAATATCAATCTATCTTTAGAGGGCAACTTAGGTAGTAAAGATATTGTAGTTGTAGATGATGAAGCATCCAAAGAAGACGATGAAATTTTTTATGTTTCTCTTTGGTCAGATGATTATGATGAAAATAATAATAAATTGGAACTAGGAGATATACTTTATCTACTAAGTGCTGGAGGGAATAATGAAAATTTATTAGCCTCTGGTGGTAATATTTTAAGTAATCAAATTAGTAGATCTCTATTATTAAATCCTCTTGCTAAGAGAGTAAAGAGCTTTTTTGGACTATATCAATTTAAGCTTAGTAGCCCATTTTTTGATCTATCTAATTTAATAGAGGGAGATTTGGCTAGCCCACTTGCCGATCTGAGGTTAGAAGTTTCAACTAACGTTTATAAAAACCTATTCTTTGTTGGTTTGGACAGCATAATGGACCAAAATGGGTCATCCATTCAAGAGATCAATTTTGTATTTTTTACAATAGATAGATGGAGATTCTTCTTTTCTTTTGAGTCTCCATTTGATAACATATTATTTAAAGGGTTAGGTCTTTCTAAGAAAACAAATTTTGGTAGGCATGACTTTGAAATTGGTGTGTCTAGCCTAGAGTCTATGTTTGTCAGTAATAAGCTTTTAGAAAATTTCAAAAATTTGAATTTGAATTTTGAAGCTAGTTTGAGGTTTTAATGTTTTTATTATTTTATTTTTTAATTTTTTCCTTATCTTATTCTAGTTCTAAAATAGATGAGATTAGTATAAAAGGAAACAAAGAGGTTCCTAATTTTCTTATATTGAATCATATTGATTTCAAAGAGAAAGAAGATTTTGAAATCAAAAAATTGACATCAAGTTATGCTAATTTATTAAATTTAGGCTATTTTGATAATGTTCATATAAAACCAGTAGTAGAGTCTGGTAGACTAATTTTAGATTTAGAAGTTGAAGAAAAAGGCGATATATACAATATTCTTAAAAATAAGGGGATATACACGAATAGTGAAATTCTCTCTAATAAAGTACCTCCATTAATAATTAAATTGAATATAGAGGGTAACTATAGTGTAGATAATGAAGATATTTTGAAAAATGTCGATATACAAGTTGGAAACTATTATTCAAAGGATAGACTGGAATTAGTAAAAAACTCTATAGAAAGAATGGGATTATTTTCTAAAGTATCGTACTCTATGTTCAATACTGATGATGGGGTTGAGATTACTATAATTGTTGAAGAAAATAAATATGTTGGAAGTGATATATTATTTAGAGGTAATAGTTTAATAACTGACGAAGAACTCCTTGAAGTAGTTAAAACAGAAAAAGATAATATTTTAAATGTTAGAGTGCTGTTTGCAGATGTATCTAGAATAGAGAAAATTTACTCTGATAAAGATTATACTGGAATAACTATTAATCCTCTATTTGAAGGAGATTCTCTTATATTTGATATCAAAGAACCTCTAGTTGGTAAAATTTTATTCAAAAGAAAAAATTATCTACATGATTCAGAAAAGTTAAACACTTATGATTATGTTTTAAGAAGACATGTTAATCTAGAGGAGGGTAAACCTTTAAAGAAGAGTGATCTAAACAAAAGTGTAAGAGATTTAAAACGATTAGGATTCTTTAAAAGTATAGCTCCTAATGTAGCCCCTGGTGAGGGAAACAAAAAAAATATTGAATTTATAGTTGAAGAAGAGTTTGGTATAAAATTTAGCATGGGACTTAACGGTACTTTTGGTGGTGATCTTAAAGCTAATTTTAATTTTGAAAACAAAAACTTTTTAGGTAGAGAATTTGATGTTGCAGTCTCTTTTGACTATGACATTAATAATAAGTGGAAGGGAAGAGTATATTTCTTTGATCCATGGATATATGGAACTAACAGAATTTCTTATGGTATAGATCTTTATAGAACTAATCAAGATTCTAAAAAAGATGATATGTACTTTAACAATACTATTGTGAGTGGTGCAAGTCTTAATTTAGGCTTTCCTCTCTATGGAAATGAACTAAGATTGTCCCTTAAAGAGGACATTAAAATTATAGAGCAGTACGATGAAATGTCTAGCTCTTTTACTAATCATTTGTGGGATCTTTACGTAGAAAATACTGTAACAGGATCGATATCTTTAAATTTACTTGATAACTATGTAGATCCTACGAATGGTTACTATTTCAAGTTGTCATTGGGATGGGAGACCCATTTCCCATTTTCAGGTATAGAGTATAGGAATTTCAAAAATAAACCAGATGTGTTAATAACAAATATTTCTAATAAATTATATTTGCCTTTTTTAGCTGAAATGAATACAATAGCAATTAGGCTGGACTTAGCCTACTCCAAATTTATTAGTGATCACAATATAAATTATGGAGGTTATAATTTAGGTGGTCATACAACCATAAGGGGGTATGATACAGAAACAATGAAAGGAAATATCTATATCCTATTTAATTTGGAAAATAGATTATCCCTTTATGACAAGGAAATAAAGTTGGAATCTTTTGTATTTTTTGACGTAGGTTTCTCTATATTTGAGAGTGATATGAATTCACTCCATGACTTAATAGAGAAAAATAAAAAATCTATTGGTATAGGCCTTAGAATCAAAAAATTCCTTTTGCCTATATCTTTTAATTTGAGCTTTCCGATTGATCAGGAAGATTCCTTCTTGAAACCTGAGTTCAATTTCGGATATACTTTTTAATAGGGAGGGGTGGTTACATGAAAAGAAAAATTTTGTTTTTATTTGCGTTTGAATCAGCTTTTGCAAGCATTCTTCATTTTAAATTAGATAAGGTTAAGGATGTAAGTAAAAGTTTTAGAGAGTCTACTTCTCTATTACAAGATAAATATAGTCAAAGCATATCAGAGCTTTCTAGAATAGCAAGCGAACTGGAAGAAGAACAGTCCAAGATAATGAAAAAGGGAGATAAAGTAACTGAGAAGGAGAAAAAAGAATTCCAGAGTAAGCTACTTAATTTTCAACTTACCAAAATCAAAAAGCAAGAGGAATTATCAAGATATTCTAAGCTTTTAGATGAACAAAATAGGAAAGAGATAAAAGATGTTGTCTCAAGCGGAATAAGCGATTTTTGTCTTATTGACTCTTCAACTCTTCTTTATGGAGGAGAAGATGTTACTAAGTTTGTTATAGACAAATTGTCAGGTAAGAGAGGTTCATTAAGTCTTCCACACGAAAAGATAAAAGTAGGTTATGTGGATACTGCGAAATTTATGAATTCTTCAGAAGAAGCAAAAAACCTTAGAGAATTTGTGGATGAGAAGATAAAGAAATTTCATGAAAGACAAAAAGAGTTGCTTGATGAACAAGATAAAAATGATAAAGATTTTGATCTAGATGCTGCTGAGAAAGAGCTTAGGGAACTAAGCGAAGATGCTAATAGCGCACAGCAACTAATATTGGAGCAAATCGATAAAGGCCTAAAGAATACAGCAAGATTTTTAGCCAAAACTAAAGGCTATGACCTTATTGTTAATAAGGAACTTGTATATTCAGGCGGAGATGATTTAACCCAAGATTTCATAAATGAGTATGGAAGAGAAGAAGACTTTTCTTCATCAAAAGTTGCTTTTGTTAACTTGAATAAAGTGTTAGATGGATATAAAAGATATCAAAACATAAAGAGCAAACACGACAATCAGAGAGAAACATTTGATGAAGAGCTTTCTAAAAAATATGAAAACATACAAAAAATGAAAGATGAAGGTAAGTCAGAGGCTGAAATAAAAAAAGCCGAAGAAGAATTTGGTAGAGAAAGAACTGTTAGAGCTCAATCTCTTTTAAATACAGTAAAAGATGATGAAGAAAAAGTTATGAATGACATAAAATCAGCAGCTAGAAGAGTTGCTAACTCTAAGAAGATAAAGGTTATCATGCTTGATTCTGAAGTAAGTATAGGATCATATTTTGCTGGAAGTGATATATCAGAAGAGATTTTAAGTAGTTTAAATGGCTAAAATTCTTGTCTTAGGTGCTGGAGTATGGGGAACTGCTGTTGCTTCTGTTTTAGCTGACTCTGGAAATGAGGTTCATACCTGGAGTTACATTGAGGGTCCTGTACCTGATTTAAACAGTGGTATTCATCGAAATTTAGATGTACCATATTCTAGCAAGGTAAGATTTTTTCATTCTGATCTAAATGAGTTGGAAGGGCATGACTTCATTTTTATTGCTCTTCCTTCTCAAACTATCAAAGAAAACTTAGTTAACATAAATCAAAAAAAGAATTTCATTATTTTATCTAAAGGAATAGATATAGAGAGTGGTAAAAGGATAAGCCAAACTTTAGCGGAGATAGGTAAAGAAAATATTGCATCCCTTTACGGACCTACTCATGCTAAAGAGTTATTAAAAGGTGCATTTTCTTTCATGACTTGCTCTTCTGAAAACACAGAATTTGCTAAAGAAGTTACAAGTCTATTCAATGTAGATTATTTAAATATAATAAAAGACAATGATATTGCATTCACAGAAATAATGGCAGCTATGAAAAATATTTATGCTATAGCTTATGGGATAGCAGAAGGTATGAATTTATCAATAAATAGTAAATCTGCTTTAATATCCATCTCTTGTATGGAAATTAAAAAAATGGTCAATTTTATTAATTCAAATATGAAGCTACACCTACCTAATGGAGTTGGAGACCTCATAGCTACCTTTATGCACGGAAGAAATAGAAGATTTGGAGAGATGATAGGTAGAGGAATTAGTAAAGAAGATGCATTGAAGAAAATGAACACCGTGGTCGAAGGAATTTCAACAATTAGGGCAGTTAAAAAACTTTCTGACAAAAATAATCTGGAACTTAAACTGAATGATTTGTTATACTCTATACTATATGAAGGTGTTGACTATAGAAATTTGTTAACAATTTTTAAGGAGAAAATAGATGATAGATTTTAAAGTTAAAAGAGAAGACTTTTTATTAGCTCTACAAAATGTTGGTAATGCAGTTAGGGATAACAAGACTATTCCAGCTATATCAGGAATATACTTAGACGTAAAAGAAGATTCATTCGAAATAAGGGGTACAGATTTAGAATTAAGCATATCTGCAAGAGTAGATGCAGAGATAGCTAGCCCAGGAATAGCAGTTATCAAATCCTCCACTTTACAGGATTATCTCAGAGAGATAAATGATGACATTATAAGAATACAGCAGATAAATAATGAGATAAATATAACAACTGCTAATTCATCCTCAAGCTACTCCATTATTGATCATAATGAGTATCCAGAGACATTTACTTTTGAACCTGCTTCTTTTTGCAGTGTGGGTGCTTCAGACTTTACAGAAGCTGTTGAAAAGACGATAGTCGGTGCAGCAACAACTCCTGACAATTTGGCAGTTCACTCTGTTAGATTAGATATTACCGGCAACAAAATGCGAGTTATTACTTCAGATACTTACAGATTATTCTTTTTTGAAAAAGAGATATCTTCTGAATCGGATATAAGAGCAAGTATTCCTTTAAAAACAGCAAATGCTATTCTAAAGATAATAAGAAATGTTGGATCTGAAGGTATTGAAATTTCTTATTCAAAAAACTTAATTCATTTCAAAATAGGTAATGTGGAAATATTAAGTAAACTAATAGACCTACCATATCCTGACTATGAAAGTATAATAAATAATTTCAACTCTGATAAAGAAGTTTTATGTAATAATGAAGAACTTACATCAATGCTGAAAAGAGTACAGTTTTTTGCTAGAGATAATTCTGATGTTAGGAATGGTGCTAATTTCTATTTTAAAGACAATTGCTTAGAAGTTAAAGCTATATCTGACCAAGCAAAAGTAAAAGAAAAAATGTCAATAGTGAAAAAGGGAGATGATGTTTCAATTGCTTTGAATGTAAAGTTTGTATTAGACTACTTGAATCAGATAGAAAAGAACAGTATTTTAAAGCTTAGTGATTCAGATAGTGCTGTATTGTTAAGTGAAGAAGATAATGATAATTTTTTATGTCTAACTATGCCTCTGTCATTAAGTTAATAAGTTAGTTATTTATAAATTATCATCTCTCGTAATTATAGTTTGAAGATACCAAATTATTAAGCTAGGATCTCTAATATCCTAGCTTTTTTAATAAGTAATTATAAATTAATATCCATAAATTATTTAGAAAATATTGTAAAACCTATCAATACTATAAACATTTTCTAGCAACAGAGTAAGCCTTGTACAACTAATATTATATAAAAGGCAAGACAAAAAAGAGTGTATACCAATAAAAAATCAATAAATTTGTCAATAATTATTTATTATTAAGATAATTTTTGATATCCCAAACTCACCAAAATGGGAAGTGTTAATCATAATAATTTAAATTTAGTTAAAATACTGTTGACAATTGTTTCATATTGTGGTGATTATGTTTTGTAGATAATTAATTAAAAAAAGGGGGTGGAATATGTTATTTTTAATTTTAATGCTGAGTTGCGCTCTTAATAGGTTCAATCCAGGATCTAAGGGAATAATGGAGGACATAGACAAAGTTATACAAAGCCCAAGTCAGGAAAATGCCGAGGCTGTTCTGAGTAATCTAAATTCCAAATACTCGTATAAGGTGTATGAAAAATTGATAGACACAGGAGACACTAGATTTTTTAATCATATTCCCAAAGAATTTTTGAGACATGGATTGTTATTAAAAATACGAAAAAACAAAAATATAGAATTAGAAAGAATGTTTTTAGATAGAATAAAAGCAACAGAGCTAGAAAGATTAGTAGTAGAAGGAAAAGCTGATGAAATAAATGACAAAAGCAAAGAGTGGCTAATAAAAAATTACAAATATAGAGAAGAAGCAGTAGGCACGGCAGGTATATTGTTTATCTATGAAAAAGAAGAGCTAGTGAAAAAACTTTTAGACAAATTGAAGGAAGAAAGAAAAGATTTAGGCAATCAAATTTTATTATCAGCTTCAAAAGTGGGGAACTGTGGTTTGATTGAACATTTATTAGAGAGTAATCTAGCTAATAATATAAATGATGGTTTCCTTTTAGCAGCAGAAAATGGACATAAAGATATATGCGAATTATTAATAGACAAGGGAGCAGATATTAATGTGGTGAATAATAAAATTTGCGAAAGTAACTCTAGAGATAATCAAGAAATGAGGGAAAGTAGAGCAAGTCTCAATGAAAAAACGGATAATAATTGTGAATTTGTATATAAATGGTACGAAGGCCCAACAGCTTTAGGTTATGCAGCAAAAAATGGGCATCGCAATGTCTGTGAATTATTGCTAGACAGAGGTGCGGATATAGACATAAGAGATATAGAAGGAATGACAGCCTTGATTCATGCAGCAGAGAATGGGCACAAGGAAGTATGTGAATTGTTAATTGATAAAGGAGCAGGTGTCAATATCAAAATTAACAAAGAAAGGATAGGGGAGAAAGCCACCTCTTTACCCTGGTTTGCCTTCTTGCTTCCACAACGTATAAATAGTTTGTGCGAAAATAAAATGGGCTTAACAGCATTGATTTTTGCTGCAAAGAATGGGCATAAGGAGGTGTGTGAGTTATTGATTGATAGAGGAGCCGAGGTAGATGCAGAATTTAGAAAGGATGTTGAACAATTATGTTTGACAAAAGGATATCTTGGAAATTACTCAGAAGATCCTAAGATAGAAAAAAAATATCAAGAATGGGGTATAACTGCATTGATCTATGCTGCACAAAATGGTCATTTAGAAGTATGTAAATTACTATTAGATAAAGGAGCTAGTGTCCATGCTAAAGTGAATAAAAAGGGTGAAGATGCCTTATGTAGCAAAGATTCTGAATGTCCTGATAATAGTGAAATGGAGTATGGTGCAACTGCGTTAATGTATGCAGCATACAAGGGCCGTAAAGAGGTATGTACTTTATTGCTTGATAGAGGAGCAAAAGTAGATATGGCAGATGAAGATGGATGGACAGCATTGATGATTGTAGCATGGGAGGGTTATAAAGAAATATGTGAACTTCTAATAGAAAGAGGAGCAAAAGTAGATATAGCAAATAAAGATGGATGTATACCATTGATGTTAGGAGCGTGGAAAGGTCATAGAGAAGTATGTGAATTGCTAATAGATAAGGGAACAAAAATAGACACAGTAAATAAAAATGGAAGGACAACTTTGATGTTTGGAGCATGTGGAGGTCATAAGGAGGTATGTGAGCTACTATTAGAAAGAGGAGTGGAAATAGATGCAGTAGATAAAGATAAATGGACAGCATTGATGTTTGGAGCACATAGAGGTCATAAGGAGGTATGTGAGCTACTATTAGAAAGAGGTGTGAAAATAGACGCAGTAGATAAAGATAAATGGACATCATTGATGTTTGGGGCATCAGGAGGGCATAAAGAAGTATGTGAACTTCTAATAGAAAGAGGAGCAAAAGTAGATGCAGTAGATAAAGATGGGTGGACAGCATTGATGTTGGGAGCATTAGAAGGTCGTAAAGAAGTATGTGAACTTCTAATAGATAAGGGAGCAAAATTGGATGTGCTGGCAGGTAGTGGTACAGCATTAAACCTTGCAGTGAATAATGAATTCACGGAAGTATGTGAACTTCTAATAGAAAGAGGAGCAGATCTTAAGCACATAAGTCAAACACAAATTGCTGTGAAATTGAAACTGATTAAAGATAATATTTTGCACCTGGATGAGGAATCTCTAGAAAAGGGTAAATCAATAAATTTAATTAGAATTTTAGAGAAAAAAATTGTAGAAGGAAAAAATTTAAGAGAGATTTTGGAAGATACAAGAGAAAAGAGAAAAAGACAGGGTTTAAGTGATGAGTGGAAGGATGCTGTAGATGAATTAGTAAATAAGATTGTGGCTAATGAAGGTGATAACATGGAAGAAAGAGTAGAGAATGAAAGATTGGAAAAGATGTTAATAAAAAATTGCCTTATGAAGGAGGTAATAAAAATAAAAGAAGAATCAATTATAAAAAATGAAAAAAGAGAGCATGAAAAGGATTCTCTAAGGCATGTTAGAAAAAAGCTTGGATGCGATGAATCTGTTGATAGAAGCAAATAGCCTTGATTTTAGTGTTGGATAAGAAAGGGTTTAATACAACTATAAAAAATCTCTTTTGCATAGAGGATCCTGCTGACATGACAGCAAAAACAAATCCACATAAGGAAGTATGCAGTATATTAATGAAGAGAGGAATAGAAAAGTATAACTAGAAAAAAAGAAATTGGTCAGAAAACAATCAATTTAACAAAAATTGCTAATTATTTTGAAATATTACAAATTAGTAAATAATTATTCATCATTAAGATAATTGTATATCCGTCTTACTAAAATAAGTAATTGCAGTTATAATAATTTCAATTTATTAATCAAAATATCATTGACAGTTCCTTTATGATGTGATAGTAATGTTTTTAGATGATTAACTAAAAAAAAGGGGTGGGGTATGTTATTTTTGATTTTGATGGTGAGCTGTACTCTTAATAGGTTCAATCCAGGATCTAAGGGAATAATAGAGGATATAGACAAAGTTATACAAAGTCCAAGTCAGGAAAATGCCGAGGTTGTTCTGAGTAAGCTTTATTCAAAACAACCGTATAAGGTATATGAAAAATTAATAGACACGGGAGACTCTGGATTTTTTAATCGTATCCCCAAAGACTTTTTGAGACATGGATTGTTATTAAAAATAAGAAAAAACAGAAGTAAAGAATTAGAAAGAATGTTTTTAGATAAAATAGGAGCAACAAAGCTAGAAAGATCAGTAGCAGAAGGGAAAATTGATGAGATAAATGATGAAAGCAAAGAGTGGCTAATAAACAATTACAAATATAGAGAAGAAGCAGTAAGCACGGCTGATATATTGTTTATATATGAAAAAGAAGAGCTGGTGAAAAAACTTTTAGACAAATTGAAGGAAGAAAAAAAAGATTTAGGCAATCAAATTTTATTGTCAGCTTCAAAAGTGGGAAACTTTGGTTTGGTTAAGCATTTATTAGAAATGAATTTCGTTACCAATATGAGTGATGGTTTCCTTTTAGCAGCAGAAAATGGAAATGTAGAAATATGTAAATTCTTAATTGATAAGGGAATTGATGTTAATGTGGTAAATAAAAGAGCTGCTTGTGAAAGTAATTCTAGTATCCGTCTTCGTTATGATGATAACAAATGGGAAAGTGGACTAATAGATATTTTCCACGCCCCAATAAGTGGTGGTTGTGAAGTTTTATATAAATGGGAAAAAGGCTCAACAGCTTTGGGCTATGCAGCGCAAAATGGACACAAAAATATCTGTCAATTATTACTAGAAAAAGGGTCAGATGTAAACATGAAGGATAGAGAAGGGATGACAGCCTTGATTTATGCAGCCAAGAACGGTTATCTAGATTTATGTAAATTTTTAATTGATAAGGGAGCTGATGTTAACACTAAAATTATCAAAGAGAAAAAAGGAGAAAAAGAAACCTCTATATGGTCTACCCAATGTACAGAAAGGGTATATAAAAAAGAGAGTGGTTCAACAGCATTAATTTGTGCAGCAGGGAATGGTTATCTGGAGGTATGTAAACTGTTGCTTGAAAGAGGAGCAGAAGTAGATGCCCAAATTAATTGGAATACCAGTGAATCGTATTTGAGAGAAAATGATGGACGGTACTCAGGAAAGCCAAGAATAGAAAAAACTGATGAAGAAAAAGGATTAACCGCACTAATCTGTGCAGCAATGAATGGTTATTTGGAGGTATGCAATTTACTATTAGATAGAGGGGCTAGCATTCATGCTAATGTCGAAAAAAAACTGACTGAGGAACGCACAGATCCTGCATGTATTTTTACAAATCATCCACCTTTTCAAGGAGAAAGAGACGCTAAAGATCCCGATTTTAGTGAAATAAGGTATGAAGCAAGAGGTGCAAGTGCATTAATATATGCGGCATATAACGGACATAAAGAAGTGTGTGAAATGCTTTTAGAAAGGGGATCATGTAATAGTGATATAGTCAGAGAAAAATTTAAATACTCTGGGAATGATGCAATTATTACTGCAATGGGTGATGAAGAGCCTCCAATGGATGTATATCAACAAAAAGAATTAAGGTCAACAGCGCTAATCTATGCAGCACAAAACGGTAAAAGAGAAATGTGCAAATATCTTCTAAAAAGAGTAGAAGAGAAGGAAAAAGAAGTTATTTCAGAACATCCATATATACTTTTAGAGGAATTAGAAAAGGAGAATATTGATAAAGAATTTTGTGAAATGTTATTGAAAGCTGGAGTAAGTGATAGTCATGATTTTAAATCAAATGCCTTGAGAATTGCATTAGAGAACAAAAGTGTCAATAAAGATATATGTGAGTTACTTATTGACAACGGTGCTGATATCAATTCCGTAAGTGGAAATAATAGGATGATGCAAGGCCTTACGCCCCTTGTATATGCAGCTTTTAGAGGTTGCAGGGAGATAATTGAATTATTAATAGAAAAAGGTGTAGATGTTAATGCTGGAAGTAAAGTTTTCATTCATGGAGAAGAGGAATTTCTGACAACATTGATGCATTTGTCTTTTGGTGGTGTGAACGAATTAGATACATACCGTCTGCTAATAGAAAAAGGTGCAGATGTTAATTTTGTAAATAATAAAGGAAGAACAGCGCTGATATATGCCCTAATGGGTATTGATTATTGTCGTCCACTAAGAGAGGAAGTATGTAGGCTATTATTAGATAATAGTGAAAACCCCAATACTAGAGATATTAATGGAAAAACAGCTTTAATGTATGCAGCGCAGGGAGGTCACAGAGAAATATGTGAATTACTTTTGCAGAGAGGTGCAAGTATCAGTGATGAAGATATTAATGGGAAAACAATTTTAATGTATGCAGCGCAGGGAGGTTACAGAGAAATATGTGAATTACTTTTGCAGAGGGGCGCAAGTATCAGTGATAAAGATATCAATAAAAAAACAATTTTAATGTATGCAGCTGAATCAAGTAACAAGGAGACTACAGAGTTTATTATTGAGTCTACAGTGAAGAGATTGGTAGAAGAAGGTGAGGAATTTGATGAATACACAGAAGTTCAGACTGAAAATTTAAAATGTATGTTATCAAATATGGATGTTAAAGTGGGTGAGTTACAAATTGAAAACGAATCTTTATTAACTTTCTTATTTCAAAAACAGAGGATTGATCTTATTCAATTTCTTTCAGGTCTTCAATGAATCCTTTTATATTAAGCCATGTAAGACTTTTGTAGCTACTTGAATACTAATAAACGAATTGTATTGTCTGTATGGTATACCATAGTTCTTTAGGTTAGTGTAAAAAATATGAAAATAGATTGCTAAATATTTCATCAATTCAATTACTATGATATCGATGTTTTAGGCAATAGAATAACATTTGGGAAATTCGTGATATTTCTCGTATTAATACATGTTTCTAAGTTTAATAGAAAAAATAGTAAGAAAAAGTGTAAGTAGAGCTTACACAAAATTTATACTTTAAAAATAGTGAATTTATGCTAGAAAATCAATCCGGATAAAATATAGATTAAAAAACAGTTTTTAGTCTAAGAGAGAATGATGGAGGAATTGATAATAAAAAATTAATATAGCTAATATAAAGATATATAAAAATGTCAACTAAGATGTGTTTCTTGGGCATACTTGCTTTTAAACTTCTGTTGAGTTGCATAATTTCAAAAATTATGTTATTCATTTACCCATTATGAAATATTTGATTATAAGGAGAGTAAATCATGTTCTTTTTACTTTTAATTTTAAGCTGTACTTTTGGCAATTTTAAATTAGGCAATAAAGTAAGGAGATGGGATATAAGTAAAGCCATAAGAGAGCCAAGTTTGGAAAATAGGGCTGTTCTAGAAAAAGTTAATAAAAGCGCTGCATTACATAAAAATAATCAAGGATTGATACCCATAGAAGAAGCGGTAGAGGTAGAGAACGTGGAAGCAGTTGCCTTATTAATGAATATAGAAAAGTGTGAATATCCTTACAGGGTATATGAAAAAATAATAAATACAGGTAACATAGAAATATTTGCTTTAATCCCTGAAGAAAATTTATGCCATAAAATGCTGTTACAAATAATAAAAAATTCGGATGATGAGTTAGAAAACATCTTTCTGACAAAATTAGAATTCAAGAACTTTAAAGAATTGATATTAGAACAAAAAGTAGAGGATATAAAAAAAGAAATTAAAGAGTGGATAAAGAATGAATATGATTCTGAAGATGAGCAAATAGCAATAAGCCCTATAGATATACTGTGTATGTACGGAGGAGATCTTGTAGAAAGATTGTTAGAGAATACAGAAGGAAAGCTTAAAAATCAACTAAAAAATAGTTTATTAATCACAGCATCAAAGCTAGGGAAAGAAGAAATAGTATTGTATTTGTTGGAAATGTATGTGCATTCAGTTAAGAATTTGAATGGAGCTCTAAGATTAGCTGCCGAAAATGGCAATAAAAGAATATGCCAATTTCTTTTAGATAATGGCGCAATTGTGAATGCCGTAGACAGAGAAGGATGTGGGGCATTAATGTTGGCAGCTGAAAATGATCATAAAGAGATATGCAAGCTGCTATTAGAAAGAGGAGCTGATATTGAAGTAACAAATGAAGAAGGATGGACAGTTTTAATGATGGTGTCGGGCAATGGTAATGAGAAAATTTGTAAACTGTTGTTAGACAGAGGAGCAAATATTCAAGCAACTGACATTAATGGAATGACAGCATTAATGTATGCAGCGTCAGTTGGAAACAAAAATATGTGCAAACTCCTGTTAAGTAATGGAGCAAATATAGAGGAAGTAAATGAAGATGGGTGGACACCTTTAATGCATGTGGCAGTTAGTGGTCATGAAGAAATTTGTAACCTGTTAATAGACAAAGGAGCAAATATCGAAGCGGCTGATATTGAAGGAATAACAATTTTAATGAAAGCAGCTGAAAATGGTAATATAGTAATTTGCGAATTGTTGCTAGATAAGGGCGTAGAAATAGATGCAGGAGATAATTTTGGTCGTAGAGCTTTAATGTTTGCAGTTGCTAACAATCATACGTCAGTCTGTGAGATACTTCTGGATAGGTTAGCGAATATTGATGCGGAAGACAAAGAAGGATTTACAGCGCTGATGTTTGCGGCTTTAAGTGGATATAAAGATGCATGCAAATTACTTTTACATAATGGTGCAAAAGTAAATGCAAAAAATAATAAAGCACTAATTTTAGCAGTAGAAAATGGTCATATAGAGGTCTGCAGAATGTTACTGGATAAGGGAGCAGATGTAAACGCTGAAGATGACAAAGATAAATCAACAGCGTTAATAATAGCATCATCAAATGATGATGTAGAACTTTGTCGACTACTGCTAGATAAGGGAGCAAATTTACAACGTAAAAATAAAAATGGTAAAAAAGCAATAGAACTGGCAATTGAAAATGGGCACCAAGATGTTTATGAATTATTAATAAGGTATGAAGCAAATACTAATTGAATACAGTTCTAAGGTTTGTAAACAAATAAAAAAAGATACATAAAATTAGAATTAACAAAAGTAGAAAATGATCATTCATAAAGATAAATGTGAGTTTCTAATGAATGTGGGGGTACAAATATTCATTTATTATCTAAAATATGCTAGCAACTGAAAGTGAATATCAAAAAATTTGTGCAAAAGGTGTTAAGTAAATAGGTCAAGTTCAAACACACAATTAATAATGCTATACTAGCTTAAAAACTTGTTTTCATGCTATAATCAAGGCACTATAAATTTTCCTGTACTTGGTTAAATTACTTGATTTTTCTCGGTACAAGGAGTTTGGAGACAAAATGATAAACAAAAGAGATATAGTAGAAAAATTTGGTTCTAGCAAGAGTGACACTGGTAATACTAAAGTTCAGGTAGCTCTTCTAACTGAAAAAATAAATTATTTGACTTCCCATTTAAGGGAGCATAACAAAGACCATGCATCTAGGCTAGGTCTTATGAAGGCTGTTGGAAAAAGGAGAAGGCTACTGGACTATTTAAAAAGAACAAATATTGAAAGCTACAAGAATTTAATAAAAGAATTAGGTATTAGGAAATAAATGAAAATAATAAAAAAAACATTTGTTCTTGACGGAAAAGAAATAAGCATAGAGACTGGTAAATTAGCGCCTAGAGCTAATGGATCTGTTGTAGTTAGCTTCAATAAAACAAAAGTTTTAGTCACAGCCTCTGCGAACCTTCGAAAGAGTCATAAAAAGCCTTTTCTGGCCTTAACTGTTGATTTCGTAGAAAAGCTATACGCTTCAGGTAAGATACCTACTAGCTTTCACAGAAGAGAAGGGAAACCATCTTTAACTGCCACTTTGAGTGCCAGGGTTGTAGATAGATCTATAAGACCTATGTTTGAAAAGAATTTTGATTCAGAAGTTCATGTTGTAGTAAGTGTCTTGTCTTATGACGGTACAATAGAGCCTGCTGTTTTAGGTATAATTGGTGCCTCTTCAGCATTATTGATCTCTGATATACCTTTTCATACCCCTATTGCCGCAATTAATGTAGGATTCAGGGAAGGCCCTGTTTTGGGACCAAATGTTAATCTAGACCTTATAGTTGCTGGAAGCAAAGATAACATAGTTATGGTTGAAGCTAGTGCTAATGAGATCTCTGAGCAAAAGATAGTTGATGCTATAAATTATGCTCATGAGCAAATGCAGGGATTAATCGCACTTCAAGAAGAGTTGTGCAAGGAAGTAGCTCCAGAAAAATATGTTATTCAACATAAAGAGGGAGTTAATGTATCTATAGAAGACCTAAAAGAGGTAATAAAAGAACTTGAGTGTAAGAGTGCTAAGGATAAGGTTGAGAAAATTCAAAAAATGATCGACCTGTTTATTGAAGAGAAACATGGTAATCTAGACGACGAATTAAAACTTAGCATAGAAGCAAGTTGTAATCAAATAATAAAAGCAGCAGCAAGGAAATTAGTTTTAAAGAATAAAGAGAGATTAGATGGCAGATCTTTAGATCAAGTTAGAGATATAGACATAGATATAAACTACCTTCCAATGGCACACGGTTCTGCTCTATTTTCAAGGGGCAATACTCAATCTTTAGGAAGCGTTACTTTAGGCAGTATAGATAGCCAGCAATTGATAGATGGTTTAGATATTGCTTTTAGGAAAAGATTTTTCTTACATTACAACTTTCCACCTTTCAGTACAGGAGGGGTTGGGTTTATGAAAGCGCCGGGCAGGAGAGAGCTAGGTCATGGTAACTTAGCCGAAATGGCTATAGAACCTATTTTACCTTCTGAAGAAGAGTTCCCTTACACTATTAGGGTTGTTTCAGATATTTTATCCTCCAATGGTTCATCTTCCATGGCAAGTGTTTGCTCTGCTTCACTATCTTTAATGTCAGCAGGTGTTCCTATAAAAAGAGCTGTAGCTGGAGTAGCTATGGGCCTTATAAAAGAGGAGAATGATTTTGGAATCTTAACTGATATAACAGGGTTTGAAGATGGAATGGGTGATATGGATTTCAAAGTTGCAGGTACATACAGAGGTATAACAGCACTTCAAATGGATATAAAAACAGATGGTATAAATAGAGAAATAATGGTAGAATCCTTAGGCAAGGCTAAAATTGCCAGAGTTCATATCTTAGATGTTATGAATAAGGTTATTTCTAAGGCTGGTGATCTATCTAGCTCTGTTCCTAGGTATTCAAGTCTTTTCATAGATAAGGAAAAGATATCATTGCTAATAGGACCAGGCGGAAAGAACATAAAGTATATTATTGAAAAGACTTCATCTGATATAAATGTTGGTTCTGACGGAAAGGTTGATATTTTTTCTCCAAGTTCTTCATCTTTAGAGGAGACTATTAGGCTGATTAATTATCTTACGAAGGATATAGAGGTTGGTAACATAATGGATGCTGAAGTTAAGAAAATAATACCTTCTGGGGCCTTTTTAGAAATTTCAAAAGGTAGGGATGGTTTTTTGCACATATCTGAACTTTCTGACAAACGAGTTGAAAGAATTCAGGATCACATAGAAGTAGGGGATGTAGTCCGAGTTGAAGTGGCCAATATAGATCCTCATACTAAAAAGGTGAAATTAAAAAAAGTTTCTGAATAGGAGAAAAAAATGGAAAATCATAATTTAAAAGTTGGCGATAGAATGAGAGCTAAGGTAAAAACAGTAATATCTTCTGGTGTATTTTTAAATATAGCAAAGAACAAAGACGGATATCTTCACATCTCTGAGCTATCAAGCAACAGAGTTGAAAATATAAATGATCATGTTAAGGTTGGCGATGAATTTGACGTAGAGATCATAAAAATAGATCCTGAAACTGGAAAGATCAAATTAAGAAATTTGAACAAAAACAATAGTTAAGGTTTCTCTTTATGATAGCGAATGTACTGACTACTTTTAGACTGTTGTCAATCATTCCTTTCTACATTTTAATAAGGAATGACTGTTATAGTTATTCCTTATTTTTATTTTTGTTAGCTGCCTTTACTGATTACCTAGATGGGTTTTTAGCACGTAAATTTAATCAAGTTACATTCATGGGGAGTTTACTGGATCCTCTTGCTGATAAAATTCTTTATCTTGTTGCTATTTTTACTATGCTTGAAAAAGGTTATATATCTTTTGTACCTATCTCTCTAATACTAGCAAGAGAGTTTTTTGCTCTAGGATATGGTCCAACAGTTATTTTAAAAAAAGGTGACATATTCCCAGGCAAACTCAAAAATATATTCCAATTTGGTTCTGTTATAATTGTATTAATATTTAAGGGATTGTGGGTATCTTCTCTTGCAATATGGTGTTCTGTATTTTTTACAGTACTTTCAGGTATTTCACTTTATTTAAGGAATTATAAAAGTTTAAATAGAATAGTTAAGGAATTCATATGATAGCTAATTTAATGACTTTATCAAGGCTAGTCTTGGTAGTACCTATATCATTTTTTGTTTATAAAGATTATGTAGTAACATCTTTTGTTTTATTAATTGTTGCACTAATAACAGATTTTTTAGATGGTTTTATAGCTAGAAAGCTTAATCAAGAGACAACATTAGGCAAGAGTTTAGACCCAATAGTAGATAAAGTGTTGCACTTAACTCTTTTACTTATTTTTATAGAAAAGGGATACATCTCTTCAATAGCACCCCTTATTATAGTTATTAGAGATGTAATCGTTACAGGACTAAGAGGAGTCTCTTTTTATTATAAAGGAGATATTTCATCAAAGTATCATGGAAAGTTGAAAGCTATTTTACAAGATATCTCGTTATTTGTTATATTAATTTTCAAAAAATCCTTAATTAGTGATGTTATGATTTGGTCTGTAGCAGCTTTAACTTTCTATTCAGGAATAAGGTATTCTTTGTCTATTCTTAAAGTTATTAATCAAAGGAGAAAAAATGTTAGAAATGATATTAATTAGTCTTTTTAGAATTTGCAATGCTATGCTAACTTTTCTATGGTTTGCTGTAATAATTAGTATATTCATACCCCATAGAGTAGCTAGAGAAGGTTTTCCTCTATTAATCAAAGAATTTGTAGATCCTATTTACAACATTTTTGGACAGATGAACATAGGACCTGTAACCTTGTCACCAATAGTTGTGTTAACACTAATTGAGATAATGATGTATGCAATGAAGATATGAAGGATGGATTTGTATTAATAAATAAAGAGTCTGGCCCTACTTCTCATAGAATTGTTGATATTATGAGAGAGTTATTGAAAATAAGAAGAATTGGACACACTGGCACTCTAGACCCAATGGCTGAAGGTCTTATGATAATTTGCATAGGAAGAGCTACCAAACTTGCAAACGAGATACTTAATGATAAAAAGGGTTATGAAGCAAAAATTGAATTTGGATATGAAACAGATACTTTAGATAGATTGGGTAATATTGTTAAGATTGATTCTTTTTATGCTAAGTCAGAAGATATAAAAAGAGAAGTAGAAAGCCTCATTGATATGAAGAAACAGATTCCACCAAAAATATCATCAATAAAGATAAATGGTATGAAGGCATATAAAAAAGCTAGGTTAAATCATGATTTTGTAATGCCAGAGCGTAATATAGAAATATATAGATCAAATTATATAAATTTTTCACAAAATACTTTACAACTATCACTGGAGGTATCAAAAGGAACTTATATAAGAAGTATAGCAAGGGATTTAGGTTACTCTTTAAATAGCTTAGCTACCTTAGTTTACCTAAAAAGAGTCTCCATAGGCAATCACAATTTAAGCTCAAGTTTAAGTATTAACCAAATAGAACAAATGGTTCAAAATAATGATTTCTCATTCATAAAAAGTGTAGAAGACTTTTTTCCATCATATGAACAAATTAATTTAAGTGAGTATGAATATAGAAAATATATAAATGGTATTCCTATACCTTTACAAGGTACAGGAAAAAAGAAAATTTATTTTAAAAACAAATTTTTAGGCCTAGGATTAATCAAGGAGAGCCTCTTAAAATCATATAAATATAAAATTAGTGGTTGACTAATTAGCTAATTTAATTAGATAATCTTTGTGGGTTACTATTATGAATAAAATAAAAATATTGAGTAGAGAAGTTTCTGATGTGATTGCAGCCGGAGAGGTTGTAGATAATCCTTCGTCGTTAGTTAAGGAGTTGGTTGAGAACAGCTTAGACGCTGGTGCAAGCTCTGTAGATATAGAAATATCTAATAATTCTAGAAATATATTAGTTAGAGATAATGGAAGTGGAATGTCTCTAGAAGATTTAGAAATATGTACACAACGTCATGCTACAAGCAAAATAACAGATAAAGAGGACCTATTTAACATATCGACTTATGGATTTAGAGGGGAAGCACTTTCAAGCATAGCTGCAGTGTCAAGAATGTCTGTATCTTCCATGCAAGAAGAAGGATACAGAATTTATTCTGATGCCGGAAATATAGTTGGTCAAGAAATAGTTTCTATGAATAAAGGTACAGAAGTTAGAATAGAGGATCTTTTCTTCAATGTTCCTGCAAGGCTTAAATTTATGAGATCAATTGAGAATGAATATTCTAAAATAAAAGCCATCGTTCTTAGAGAAGCACTGGTTAATCCTGATGTCAGTGTTACTTTAAAGGTAGACAATAAAGTTAAGATAAAAACTTCTGGAAGAGGTATAGAAAACACTATTGCAGAGCTTTTTGGTGTTAATATTTTGAAATCATTGAATAAGTTCAATATGGGTTTCCTCGGAGATACTTCACTTCAAAAATCAACAAAAGATTATATATTCACTTACTTCAATGGTAGATTTGCCAAATCTAATATTGTTGATAAAGCCATACTAGATTCATATTACACAAGGCTAGAGAAAGGAAAATATCCTTTTGTTATTCTTTTTCTTGAAGTTGATCCTAAGAGTATAGATGTAAACGTTCATCCATCTAAAAAAGTAGTTAAATTTACTAGTGAACCTTTCATGTATAGGTTTGTTAGAAGTGAACTATCAAAAGCACTTGATGCAATTGATAGAAAATTAGTTACATCTGCTATGTCAGGTGAAGTTATAGACGTGAAAAAATTAGATCCTATAAAACCTGTAAAACCTCTTTCATCTTCTTCCAAAAGCTTTACCAGTAATGAAAAAATTCATGAAGCTGAAGAATTCAAAAAACCTCAAGATAGTATGAAAGGGTTAGATAACAAGAAAATAGAGCCTAACACTGAGGATTATTTTGCTGAAAATAGATTTGTGGGACAAATATTTAGGTCATTTTCTATAGTAGAATGTAAAGATAGGATCGAGCTGTACGACAATCATATAGTTCAAGAAAGAATTTTATATGAAGAGATTAAAGAAAAATATTACAATAACAATATAGTTAAACAAAATTTATTGGTACCTATAAAAATAGCATTATTGTCAAAGGAGAAAGATGCTGTTTTAAGCAATTTAGATTTTTTCAATAATTTTGGATTTGAAGTTGATGATTTTGAAGGAAAAGACATAGTACTAAGGGCAGTTCCTTTATTTAGTTTTTATGACAGCTATGCAAACATATTCAAAGATTTAGCTGAATTGATTTCAAATGAAAATATTAAAGAGAGAATAAAAGATATAAGAGAAGAGGCAATAATAACAATGTCTTGTAGACAGTCTATAAAAGCAGGAGATGCAGTAAAAGACGAAGAGATGAAGAGTATAATAAATAAACTTCACAAAATAGGTAAATATACTTGTCCTCACGGTAGAAATATAATAGTAGAGCTATCAAAGTCTTACCTATACAAAATGTTTAAAAGATAACTAGTTACAGGAAGGTAGCTTAAGTTAAGTTTGTTAATTAGCAAAATGTAATTTATTTAAGGGTGATAACACAAGGCAAAATGGAGTAACAAGATATAACAAAATCCATAAGAAGTATGAAAATTTATGAAATACGGAATGAATCATAAAGATAAATAATAGAAGAAAGATATATTATTTTTTTTTGCAGGGAAATATTCTAACAAATAATTATATTTTTTAGCAAGTATATTTAGGATAAATGGCAATTTCAAAGAAGTTATCTTTATTTCCGTACCAATTCAGCCTACTAACCTTGGGTAAGTGATAGAATCTACAAAGATAAAAAGGTTTTTGTGTTAGAAAACATAGTAAACTTTCTTAAATAATCAAAAAGGGGGCGGAATGATATTTTTAACTTTAATTCTTAGTTGTGGTTTTAAAGAGTTTAATGTAAACAAAAAATCGTGGTGGAGGAATGAAGCAAGCAAAGCCATTCAAAACCCAGATATTGAGGGTAGTGAAGATATATTGAAAAATGCCACTAGTTCTGGAGCGCTACATTGTGTAGATGATCAAGGGCTATTAGCAATAGAAGAAGCTCTTAGGATAAATAATTTTGATGCAGCTAAAATGTTAATGAGTATAGAGGATTGTAAATATCAGGATGAAATTTACAGAGAGGTAGTACTCACTAAAAATAGAGAATTATTTAATTTGATCCCTAGAGATAGACTTAATTATTTATTGCTGTCAGAAGTACAAAATACTAAAGTTAAAGAAATAGAAGAAGATTTTCTAAGAAATATAGAGGCAACAGAACTAGAAAGATTGATAGTAAATAGGGAAATAAGCAAATTAAGGGAGAAGAGTAAGGAATGGATACTAAGTAACTATAAAGATATAAGAGGAAGCATCTCCCACTTTGGTACAAGAAAAAGAATAAATACATCAGAGATATTATGTGTATACGGAGAAGAGTTATTAGAGGAGATTGTAGAGAAACTAAATGGAAGTATTGAAGGTCTTACCCAATATTTACTGTACAAGGCATCTATACTGGGCATAGAATCAGCAGTAAAATATTTGTTATACAAAACACCTATGGAGGTAGATGTAAATAAAATAGATGAGGAAACCGGTTGGACAGCATTAATGTTGGCATCACGTAGTGGTCATAGAAAAATTTGTGAACTGCTGCTGGATAAAGGAGTAGAAGTGGAAGTGTATACCTTAGGTGCAGGAATAAGTGCCTTATTACTAGCGGCAGAAGGTGGTCATAAAGAGGTGTGTGAATTGTTGATAAACAAGGGAGCAAAAATAGATTCAGAAAAACATACAGCATGGACTCCCTTGATTAATGCAGCTACTCATAGACGTAAAGAAGTATGTGAATTGCTTATAGAAAGAGGAGCAAATATTGATTTCATGACTTCTGTAGGATCAACAGCATTACAAAGTGCAGCTTTCTTTGGTAACAAAGAAATATGCAAGCTTTTGTTAGACAGAGGCGCAACAATAAATAAGCTGATATCTTACGATAGAGAGCCTTTACTATTAAACATGCTTGAAAATAATAGCATAGGACATTTAGAGACTATTAAACTACTTGTAGAAAGAGGCGCAGATGTTAGTGCTAAAACAAAAGAAGGACTTACTCCACTGATGAAAGCTGCATCTAAGGGAAAAAAGGAAATATGTAAAGTATTGTTGGATAATGGAGCAAAGGTAGATGAAGTACTCAAATATAGAGATACTGCACTAACACTTGCTATTAAGAAGTTAAAATTTATTATAGACAAATCATTTGAAGCTTCGGTGATAAAAATTTACGAAGATACAGCTAAGCTACTTATAGAAAGAGGAGCTAATGTTAATATTAAAGATAGTACAGGAACTACTCCATTAATTTTTGCATTACAGTATTGTAGTGAGAGAATGTGCACAATATTGTTAAAAGCTGGAGCAGAAATAAATTCTAGTGAGTTGATGTGTGCAGCAAAAAATGGTTATGCAGAGGTTTGTGAATTAATTTTGGATAGGGAGCCAAAATCTGATCTGGAATATAAAAATGGAAAAGCAGCACTAAAACAGGCAATAGATAATGGCCATAAAAATGTGTGTGAGGTTTTAATAAAGAGATGGCCTAAAAAAGAAGCTTGATGAGTAATTTTACTTTTTCAAACTTTTAGCTTTGTAACAATATAGAATTAGTATAAGATTAAGGGTTAGAGGAATCGTTCAAAAAACCTTCTTCTATCCCTTATCATACTATTTAAAAATTGGGACTCTTTGATTATACATCTTCCTCTTTCAATTATGAAATTTTTTAAATCATACCTATAGAAAGGTGTGAAAATTTTATTTTCAGTAGAAATAGTATAGCCTGTAGGCTTAGATATATATTCTACTCTATAATATTTTTCATCAAAATTGTAGTTATTAACCTTATCAGAAATATTATAATTTTCTTTATTAATAAAACTCTTAAACCATTCAGTCCAAGTTCTTCTTCTAAGATAAATAACATTCTCATGAGTTGTTAAGGTTCTGCCCTGTACTGTATCAAAAATTTCTGTAACATTCTTTAGTTCAACATCCACTGCATTAGACAAGCTTTTTTTAAGTCTATAGTTAGCATTCAAAATATCCCATTTATCCTTAACCTCTTCAATATCTGCTCTTTTTAAAAACTCAATTCTAACTAAGTTGTTCTCCTCCTCTTTTATAACTATTGAAGAGTTACGATTAAAGAAAGAATCATATATGAAAGAGATCATCTTGAAAAGTTGTTGATCATCTATCTGAACTTCTCCTTTTTTGTAAAAACAAATTTCTAAGGTATTATCGTTATTAAGCACCCTAACTTTTTTATCAATATCAATTATTGAAATTTTCTCTATCTCAAACTCTTCTTTTTCATGTCCTACAAACCAAGTATTAACTAGCTCTTCTATTTCATCTAAATTCATCTCTGATTTAAATTCAAAATTGTTTTCATTTATATTTACATGCTCTGTGTAAAAGACAAATTTAATTAATTTACTAACTTCTTTTTTAGGTATATCCTTTTCTAGGAATTCTATTTTTGCAAATTGACCTTTTTTTGACACTTTAATATCTTTTTCTTGAAACACTATTTTATTTTCATAAAACCAATATTTAAAATGAGATTCTAATTCCTTTGTTTCCACAGGTATACCTAACAAAACTTTGTTGAAAACAACTACGCTACAAGTATCTTCATCCATAGTAACTGGTCTAGAAGTGTCTGCTATCTCTTTTCCTCTCTCTGTTAGGCACTTTTTCAAAAATACACTGTACCTATCGTCTTTCCATTCTAAAACCAACACCCACCATTCAGGATAAAACAGATTAGGGATCCTATCAACCTCTTTACCTTGTTGGTGAACTGAAGTAATTAGACAGGAATTAACAACAGCTACAGTATACTGTCTTTTATGAAAATATTTTTTTATTCCCAATCTTGAAAGAACATCGTTTCTTACAGTATGGTCTAAAAATTGCTCTAAATTTATTCTATCTAAAACATTATTTACGGCTGACTTTACTATCCATCCTAAACTTGTTTTAGAAACACCGAATTTAATAACCTTATCTTTAGGACTAAGTCTACTAAAAGTACAACTAAATAATAAAATGCATAAAATCAAATTAATCATATTGGAATTATATCACAAGAAAGCAGCTTATTTAGAGGAAGAAGCAACAGATTGACTTAATATGAATAGTGACTTATAATTCTAGTTAAAAAAGAAGAGAGGTTACAAATGTTCATAGATGAGGCAATTGTAAATTTAAGAAGTGGATCTGGTGGCGATGGCGCCGTTTCATTTAGAAGAGAGAAGTTTGTAGCACAAGGTGGTCCTGATGGAGGAGATGGTGGAGATGGTGGAGACCTATACATACAGTCTACTAACAACTTAAATACTTTAATGCATTTTAATAACCAAAAAATATTTTCAGCAGAAGATGGTGAAGGGGGTAAAGGGAAAAGGATGAATGGGAAATCAGGAGAAGATTTAATCATTAAGGTTCCTGTAGGAACGATAGTTAAGGATCTGGATAGCGGAAAAGTAGTTGCAGATTTTGATTCTGAGAAGAAGGTATTATTTCTAAAAGGGGGGAAGGGAGGAAAAGGAAATTTAAAATTCAAAAGCTCAAAAAGACAGGCTCCTTACATAGCTCTTAAAGGGGAGAAGGGACTGGAGATAAAAATCAAATTAGAATTAAAGTTATTAGCAGATATAGCTTTAGTAGGACTTCCTAACGCTGGTAAATCTAGCTTTATCAATTCAGTATCGGCTGCCAAATCCAAAGTTGGTGACTATCCTTTTACCACTTTAGAACCCAAGCTAGGGGTCATTAAATTTAAAGATTATCATTTTGTAATAGCAGACGTTCCTGGCCTTATTGAAGGAGCTGCTGAAGGTAAAGGTTTAGGGCACAAATTTTTAAAGCATATTGAGAGATCTAGATTAATATTTCATATGTTAGATCTTTCTGAAAGCAACATAGAAGATGATTTTTATATTATAAACAAGGAGCTATCTAGATATAAAGAAGAATTAGGAAATAAGAAACAAATTGTAGTCGGAACTAAGACAGATCTAGATATTCCAGAGTCATCAAAAGAATTTGTAAAACATTTGAAGAAAACCTACCCAGTGTTTACAATATCTTCGTATACAAAGGAGGGTATAGAAAATCTTATTAAGTTTGCAGTTCAAGAATTAAATAATCTTGATAAAGAAGAAGAGATTACAGAAATAGTTTCAGTATATGAATTTTTCAGGCATAAATATGAAGAAGACATTGTGATCAAAAAAGAAAATAATACATTCATTGTTGAAGGTAGGATAGTAAACTCAATCGTAAATAAATATGTTGCAACTAAGGATACTTTTGATATGTTGTTAGATATTCTAACAAGAGAGGGATTAGATTCAAAATTAAAGAAGGCTGGAGCAAAAGAGGGTGACACTGTAAAAATATTAGACAATGAAATGGAATTTGTAGAATAATTTTTGATTTCATGTTTGTGTAGTGCTAAAATAGATTTAGAAGGATGGTTTTTATGAGTAAAATAATGGCATTTATTTTGTGTGCTTTGTTATCTTGTTGGGGAACAAAATCTGAGGATAAGTCTTCTGTTAGAAGTCAAGATTTAAGTGGAAATGATAGAAATGAAGGCGAGCAAAATTTACAAAATATTTTTAATATTATAAATGCATATGAAAAGAATAATTGGAATCTTGATACAGTTGAAGAGATAGACAGTGAAAAACATGGATACAAGGCAATAAGTATTGCTATAGATGAAGTTGATTCTAATAAGATAGATTGGCAGAGTGAAAGAAAAAAATCTCTGATACAGCTCGCTGTTGAATATTCATCTCCTTCAGATATAAGAAAAGCAGCAGACAAAGGTGCAAATGTAAATATTGTAGATGGGAAGGGAAATAGCCTTCTTCACCTGGCCGTATCTAGAGGTGATCTAGATGTAATTAAAGAAGTTGCTGAGTTAAAGAATTTAGATAAAAGTGCAAAAAATCAAAGAGGATTAGGAGCCATAAATATGGCTTTGGAAAATGGAAATAAAGAAATAGTGTACTTACTGGTAGAGAATGGTATTTACAACTCTATACCAGAAGATATGTCTGAAGAAATGAAAATTGCATTGAGCTGTTCAAGTTATCTTAATCTTGATTATGAGGGAAGATTGCTCAAATGCTTAAGAGAAGGTGAAAGTATAAACTCAATAGATAAATCTAAAGATAAATCTTTCTTAGATTACATTTTGTTTATTTTTAGGGAATATGATTTGACTTTTAATCACTTAAATAACTTCCTCAATAACCTTAAAAAATCCGGTATAGATGTAGAAAGAAGAGATAAAGATAGAAATACCCCTTTGCTCAATTTTGTTACTATACGAGAGAAAAAGTCAGAAAAATTTTTAAATTATTATTTAGAAAACTTTAACCCTAAATTAGATGTAATTAGCAAAGAAAGAAATAATATACTGATGGCTATTGCAACTAATGGTAGTGAAAGAATCTTTTATTTTAATTGGGCCGAAAAAGATTTAATAGTTTTTTTGATAAAAAAAGGGGCAGATCCAACTTATATAAGACCCGATAGAGGTACTATATTAAATATAATATTGGACCATTTTATTGGTTCTAATGAAATAGCAGAAGATACAGAAGCATACATAGAAGAACTTAAAAAAGCTTGTGGTAAAGATAAGTGGACAAAATTATTGAACACCAAAGGGCCTGGTAATAAAACTCTTAAAGAGTTCATAGAAAGAGATTTTGGAATTGAAGAAGATAAAAATCGTCTTATTAAAGCATTAAGGCTGACAGGATAAAAAGTTTCTATAGTAATTTGGAGGGAATTTTTTAGTGAAACATATAGTAATATTTGGTCCTACAGCGATAGGTAAGACTTCTCTTTCTATAAAGCTAGCTAGACATTTAGATACAGAAATTATATCTGCCGATTCAGCACAAGTTTACAAAAAATTAAACATAGGTACTGCCAAGATATCTAAAGAGGAGATGAAAGGTATCAAGCATCATTTAATTGATGTTGTAGAGCCTTGCACTAAGTTTGATGTAGCTAAATTTGTAAACTTTGGTTCGGTTATTTTAGAAAATTTGGAAAACAAAAACAGACAAGCCATTATTGTAGGAGGAACAGGACTATATATAAAAGCATTAAGCGATGGGCTAGTAGATCTACCTGCCGACAGTAATTTAAGAAGCCAGCTAGAGAGTCAGGATGCTCAATATCTACACGATCGTTTACAAGAGGTAGATTCCAATTATGCAGAAAGAGTGCCTCCCAACAATAAAAGAAGAGTAGTAAGAGCTTTAGAAGTTTTTGAACTGACTGGCAAACCGTTTAGCTATCTACATTCTTTTTCAAAATCAAAATTTTCTTTCCATAAATTTGCACTCACAAGAGATAGAGAAGAGATATATAAAAATATTAATAAAAGAACAGATATTATGATGAAAAAGGGATTATTGGAAGAAGCAAAAAAGATATATGAAGAATATAAACATTGTTTGGATGAGATAAACATAATAGGATACAAAGAGCTTTTTTCTTACTTAAAAGGGGAATTAACACTACAGGAAGCTATTGATTTAATAAAGAAAAATAGTAGAAACTATGCAAAGAGGCAAATCACATGGATGAAAGCAAACAATTTTGATGTAATAGATGTAGACAAGATAGATCCTTTAAAATATATTCTTAATAAAGTAGATAGATCTTAAAGAGATTAATATGTTAGAATTGTTATAAAAAAGGGGAGAAAAATGAGTCCAATTTTTATAGAAATTTTCGGTTTTCAGATAAGATATTACAGTCTTATGTATATAATTGCCTTTTACTTAGGTCTTTACATAGGTCAAAAAAGTGCAAAAAAGTATGGTTATAATCCTGATATGGTCAAAAGCTTGGCAACCTGGGTTATGGTAACTGGTCTGATAGGTGCTAGAGCTTACTATATATTTTTAAGATGGGATTACTTCAAGTATAACTTAATGGAAATAGTAGCTATATGGAGAGGCATAAGGGGTTTAGCTATTCATGGAGGAATAGCTGGTGCTGCATTGGGTCTTTTCATATTTTCAAAAATAAAGAAAGTAAACTATTGGGATATTCTAGATCTGTCCACTCCATCTGTTCTTTTAGGGCAGGCAATAGGTAGAATAGGTAATTTAATGAATGGCGAGACTCATGGAGTTCCTGTTTTCACACCTTTGGCAGTGCTTTTCAATGGCAGATTCGATGAATGGTGGCAATCATACCAAGCTAATCCTTTAAAATTTAACTATCCTAATCTAGTACCTTGGGGAATGGTTTTTCCACCGGGAACTCCTGCTGGAGAAGAATTTCCCAATATATTAGTTCACCCAACAATGGTATATGAAATAGTCTTGAATTTTATAGGCTTTTTGATTCTATACTTCTACTTCAGAAATAAGAATTTAGGTAGAGGATCAATATCAGCTATATATGTCATAATGTATGGAATTATTAGGGCAATAGTTTCCTTCTTCAGAGCAGAAGATCTATACTTCATGGGCATTAAAGCTCCGAATATAGCAAGCATAATTTTGATTTTAGTAGGCTGCTCTGTTCTCTATCTATCTAATAGAAAGAGGAGATGATGTTAAATTACATATTGATACTATTGTCAATAATATCAATTTTTGTAATGCTAATTTTTATGCTTTTAGTCAAGGGTAGATTGGATCTTGTTTATGAAAAGATTCAATCTATTTCTATCTCAAATAACGAATTATCAAAAAAATTAGATGAGGAATTAAGAGAATTTGATAGGCATACTCAAGACTCTATGGCTAATAATAGAAAAGAGAGTATAGATAACATTATAAAGCTTGGAGCAGGTATAAATGAGACCATCAAAGAGTTGGGTTCTAAGATAGAAAAGTTGCAAAAAGAGGTATATGAGAGATTAACAGAAATTCACAAAGAGAATTCTAAACAGCTCGATAAAATGAGGGCAACTGTGGATGAAAAGCTTCAATCAACACTTGAAAAGAGACTAGGGGACTCATTTAAATTAGTAAGTGAGAGACTTGATGTAGTGCATAAGGGCTTAGGTGAAATGCAAAATTTAGCACAGGGTGTTGGTGATTTGAAAAAAGTATTAACTAATGTCAAGTTGAGAGGTACCTGGGGAGAAGTACAGCTTAACAATATACTTAACCAGATGTTGTCCCCAGAGCAATTTGTAAAAAACGTATCTGTAAAAAGTAATTCAAATGATAGAGTTGAATTTGCAATAAAGATGCCAGGAAATGACGAGGAAATACTCCTTCCAATAGACTCCAAATTCCCTATAGAAGATTATCAAAAGATTATGGAAGAAGATAGTAAAGAATTTACTAAACAGTTAGAAAATAGGATTAAACGTGATGCAAAAAATATCTACGATAAATATATAGATCCTCCTAAAACTACAGATTTTGCCATTCTTTTCTTACCTACTGAAGGCTTATACGCAGAGGTTTTAAGAATTTCAGGGTTATTTGAATTTATCCAAAGAGAATACAGGGTTGTTATTGCAGGTCCTTGGACCCTAGCAGCTATACTTAACAGTCTACAACTAGGATTTAAAACATTGGCTATGCAGAAAAGATCAAGTGATGTTTGGAAAATTTTAGACAAAGTAAAATCTGAATTTAATAAATTTGGTGGATTACTTGAGAAAACTCACAAGAAAATAGTTGAAGCAGGTAATGTTATAGAGAGTGCTACAAAAAAGAGCAGAACTATAGAGAGAAGGTTAAGCAAGGTAGAGTTAATAGATGAAGATAAATTACTTTTAGAGTGAGCAACTTGACTTATTTTGGCCTAATATTACATAATCTAAGTGAGAGAATGTGAAAAAATACTAAACGACTGAGGAATCATGAATAACAAAAGATTTAGTCAAAAAGCTTTAGAGGGTATTGCAGGAGCCAAGAGTGTCGCATACAGGTATAGACATGATAAGGTGGATATTGAGCACCTGCTCCTGTCTCTGTTGAACAACGGAGAGGGTGATGTGAGTTCCACACTCATCAAAATAAAAAAAGATCCTAGAAAAATGATTAGTCTTATAGAAGAGAGATTAATAATAAACCCTAGAGATCTTCACAATTCTGGAACAACTGATAGGCTGAATAAAGCATTGTTAAATGCTGAACGATTGGCAGAAGAAGCAGTTAACGAAGGACACCTATTTATAGCTGCTGTAAATGAACTTCCTTGGCTCAAATCCCAGATGGGAATTGACCAAGAAGCTTTTTTAAAAATATTTCCTAAGCAGAGCAATTTAGAATCTAGTTATGAAGATGGAGAGTCTGTGTTAGAAAAGTATGGTAAAGATTTAGTAGAAGAGGCAAGGCAAGGAGAGCTTGATCCAGTTATAGGAAGAGATGAAGAGATAAGAAGGGCAATTAGAATTCTTTCAAGGAGAACAAAAAATAACCCTATACTTCTAGGAGAACCTGGTGTAGGTAAAACTGCTATTGTTGAAGGTTTGGCTCAGAGAATTGTAGCAAAAGATGTACCAGAATCTCTTTTAAATAAAAAGATATACTCTTTAGACATTGCCTCTGTTTTAGCAGGAGCTAAATACAGAGGTGAATTTGAAGAGAGACTTAAAGAAGTTATTAAGAATGTAGAGCAATCTCAAGGCGATGTCATTCTCTTTATTGATGAGATACATAACATCATAGGAGCTGGAAAAACGGAAGGAGCTCTAGATGCAAGTAATATGCTTAAGCCTATGCTAGCTAGAGGAAAGCTAAGAATTATAGGTGCTACAACTTTAGATGAATACAGAAAGTACATAGAAAAAGATCTTGCATTTGAGAGAAGATTTCAACCTATAAAAGTCTTAGAGCCGACAATCTCTGATACAATAGCAATCTTAAGAGGCCTCAAAGAAAAATTTGAAGTCTACCATGGAGTTAGAATATCTGATTCAGCCATAGTATCTGCTGTAACTCTAAGCTCTAGGTATGTTAATGATAGATTTTTACCAGATAAGGCTATAGACTTAATAGATGAAGCAGCGGCTACAGTCAGAACAGAGATAGACAGTATGCCTGCTGAATTAGACGAAATCGTTAGAAAAATAATGCAACTAGAAATAGAAAAAGAGGCTTTAAAAAGAGAGAGTGACCAACAATCTTTAAGCAAATTATCAAAAATTGAAAATGAATTAGAAGAGATGTCAAAAAAGCGAGATGCCATAAAGTCACGTTGGGATTTAGAAAAAAGTAGTATAACCAGTATGAAAAGGATAAAAAAAGAGATAGAAAATATAAATCAGAAGATAATTAAAGCAGAAAGAGAGTATGACCTTAACAGAATAGCAGAATTAAAATACGGAGATCTTCCTAGATTAGAGAGTGAGTTAAAACAAAAAGAGGAAGAGATTAGATTAGGCAATGATAACAAACTTTTAAAAGAGGAAGTTACTGATGAAGAGATAGCAGAAGTGATTTCAAGGTGGACAGGGATTCCTGTTAACAAAATGGTAGAGGATGACAAGAATAAAATTTTATCCCTGGCTAAAAACATAAGATCTAAAGTTGTGGGACAGGACCATGTTATAAAGGCAGTTGTAGAGGCGGTATTAAGAGCACGTTCGGGCTTAAAAGACCTAAATAGACCTATAGGGTCCTTTCTCTTTCTAGGACCTACAGGTGTAGGTAAAACACACATGGCTAAGGAACTTGCGTACAATCTTTTTGGAGACAAAAACAGTGTCATCAGAATAGACATGACGGAATACATGGATAAATTTAGCATAAGTAGACTTATTGGAGCTCCACCAGGGTATGTAGGATATGATGAAGGAGGACAGCTTACAGAAAAAGTTAGAAGAAAACCTTATTCAGTTATACTATTTGATGAGATAGAGAAGGCTCATCCTGATATTTTTAATATACTGCTACAAATAATGGATGATGGAAGGCTAACTGATGGTAGAGGTAAGACTGTTGACTTTAAAAATACCATAATAATAATGACTTCAAATGTTGGTAGTCAATTTACCTTGGATGACAAAATGGATGTAAGTCAAACAAAAGGAAAAGTATTTGAGGAACTACGAAGTTTCTTTAAGCCTGAATTTTTAAATAGAATAGATGAGATAACTGTATTTAATAAGTTGGATCATGCACAAATTAAAGAGATATCCTTACTTCTGCTTAAAGATATTAACAAAAAATTAGAAGCTAGAAACATAAAGTTAGAGTTTACTGATAAAACTGTAGATTATATTGCAAAAAAAGGATTTGATCCTATATATGGAGCCAGACCAATAAGAAGAGTTATACAGAGTGAATTGGAGACAGATTTAGCTAATAAATTTGTTGCAAGTGAAATATCTGACAATAGTATAGTAAAGATTGATAGGAATAAAAAAGGTTGGGTTTATGAGCAAAAGCCAAACGTATGAAATAATCTCTCTCTGTAAGGGGATGTCTTGCACACTCAATGGATCAGAAGAGGTACATGATGAATTAGAACTGGAGATAGAAAAGAGAGCTTTGTCAGATAAAATTGAAATAGTAGAATCTTGCTGTAAAGGTATGTGTGAAGAGGGCCCAAATGCAACATTGTTAATATCTGGTGAACAAAAGAATGGAATTGAAGTAGATAAAGTTAAAAAAATAATTGATGAGATAGAAAATTGTTTATTTTAAAACCCCTATTTTATTTGAGTTTCAGTTGACATATAGCCCGCTTAAATGATATTATCTTTTAGATAAAAGGGGGCGTAGTTCAGTTGGTCAGAACGCTGGCCTGTCACGCCAGAGGTCGCGAGTTCGAGTCTCGTCGCTCCCGCCATAAATTTTAACTGCTAAGCCCAGGTAGCTCAGTGGTAGAGCAAAGGACTGAAAATCCTTGTGTCGGTGGTTCAATTCCGCCTCTGGGCACCATCTTCATCACAAAATATTACAAAAACTTTGGTATAATTCAATAGTATGAAACAATATAAAAGAGTGACAGGGATAGTCATTTCTAAAAAAGATCTTTTTAATGGAGATAGATCCATAAGTGTTTTAACCGAGACTGGGTTTATCCTAAATTTATATGCTAAAGGAATAGCTAAATCACTCAATAGAGAAATCATTAGCTTTGATATTTGTAGTGTAAGTGAATTTTTATATTCTAACTCCATAGTTACTAAATCTTCTCTTATTAAAACATTTAAATTTAAAAATATAAAAGAATACAGACAGGCATTTTATATGTTAAAAATAATAAACTCAATCAAGTATTACGACTTTCATAGTAAAAGCATATTTTTATCTTTACAAAATTCACTACTCAGTATTGGTAAAAATGAAGAAAAAAGTATCATATCTCAATTTATCATTTCCATTCTTGAGAGTCATGGAATAATGATGGATAACTTAAAAAAAGCAACTATAAGGGAGTTAGAGCGTCACATGTTTGATCATTTAGATGTTTATGTTAATTACGAAACATTTATGAATTATTTAAGTTGAATATGAGCAATATTTTTTGGTATTATGTTTCATATCAGTATTAGGGATAAGTAGAGCTATGGTAGATAAATATTTAAGAATTGATGGAATTAATTTAGATCTAAAGTCTGACAGTAAAGAAGAGGTTATTAAAGAGCTTTATAATCTTTTGGACTTTAACGAGATAATTAATGGCGAAGAGTGTCTAGATGCAATACTATGTAGAGAAGCTATATCTAGTACAGGCATAGGCAGAGGGATTGCAATACCAAATGCAAAAAGTAGTTCCGTTCTGTCAACGCAGGTAGCAATGGGTGTTAGTAAGAGAGGCATAAACTTTGGTTCAATAGATTTTGAAGATGCTAAAATATTTTTTCTGATAGTATCTCCATTAAGAGATAAAGGCATAAATTTGAGTTTAGTTAACAAAGTTGCTAAAATGATGAGGAAAGAGGAGATAAGGAATAGGATATTGTCAGCTAAAAAAAGAAATGAAATTATAGGTATAATAAAATAATGAAATGTCCCTTTTGTAATAAATTAGACACAAAAGTTATAAACACTAGATTCTCTTCAAACGGTCTATCAGTTAGAAGGAGGAGGTCTTGTGATTTTTGTCATAAGAGATTTACTACTTACGAAACTGTTGAAGATTTTAGCATAACTGTAATGAAAAGAGATGGAACAAAAGAGCTTTTTGATGAAGCAAAGATGATGCACGGCCTGATGTTAGCAACTGAGAAGAGAAATGTTAGCCATGATATTCTAGAGAATATTGTCTCTCAAATCCAAAGACAAGTTGAGGAAAGTGGAAAGAGGGAGATAACATCAAGGGAGTTAGGAACATTGGTCATGAAAGAGCTAAAAAGGATAGATGCAGTAGGCTATCTGAGATTTGCATCTGTATTTAGAGATTTCAAAAATATAGATAGTTTTATAAAAGAAATAGATAAAATGAATAAGGAGAATTAATAAAATGTTTGGAAGTTTCAAAAATATGTTGGGTGGTCTTTCACAAGCTAGAGATATGCAGCAGAAAGCAAAAGAGTTAGATAAGAGATTAAAAGAGAGCACCTTTGAGTTATCAAGTGAGAATATATCAGTAAAGGCAAATGCGAAAAAGGAGATATTATCTATAAATTTCAAAGAGGAGATAGAGGCTAAATCAATAGAAAAAGAGTTAATTAATCTTTTAACAAAAGCGATGAAGAGAGCAGATGAATTAGCTATAAAGGAGATGAGATCATTAATGGTGTATTGAAAAAAAGCAAAATAGCAATAGCGATGAGTGGAGGAGTTGACAGCTCCTTAGTAGCTTACATATTGAAGAGAGAGGGTTATGATATTTTTGGGCTAACCATGAAACAGCTGGATCATGTTGAAAATGAAAAGCTTCATAAACCTTGCTGCTCTTTAGAAGATATTATTGACGCAAAGAGAATTTGTAATGGTCTAGGTGTTCCTCACTACACTCTAAACCTTAAATCCATTTTTAAAGAAAAAATAATAGATACTTTTATCAACGATTATAAAAAAGGATCAACACCAAATCCATGTGTTAAGTGCAATAGGGAAGTGAAAATCGGTGAATTAATAAGATATGCTAAGGAGTTAGGTGCTGATTATTTAGCAACAGGGCACTACTCTATAATGAAAAATGGAAAAGTTTACTCTGCTGATGATGAGAATAAAGATCAATCCTATTTCTTAGCTCAAATACGGAAAGAAGATATAGAGAAAATGGTCTTCCCATTGGGTGGACTTAATAAATCTAAAACCAGAGAATTAGCTGCACAATTCGGTATAATAACTAAAGATAAGGTTGATAGCCAAGGGGTCTGCTTTATAAAAAAAAGTTACAAAGATTTTCTAGATTCCAAACTTGATGAAAGATATAAAAAACCTGGTGATATAGTTAAATCAAATGGAGAATTAGTTGGTAAGCATAGTGGGGTACATAATTATACAATAGGGCAGAGAAGAGGAATAGGGGTCTCAGATGAAGTACCTCTCTATGTAATAGGAATAGATCCTGAGAATAACAGATTAATTGTAGGAGAAGATAGAGAACTATATAATAGGGAACTTTCATGCACAAATCTAAATCTGTTTATGCCTGTTGAGCTGTTTAATGAGAAAGAGTTTTTTGTAAAGACAAGAGCTAGGGACTTTAAAAACAGAGGAAAAGTGACTGTAATTAATGAAAATGAACTAAAAGTAGTTTTTGATAATCCGGTTAGAGCTATAACCAAAGGACAATATGCAGTTTTCTATCATAAAGAGGGATGGCTTGCAGGAAGTGGAGTAATAAAATAGTCCCATTCACATACAGTATCCAAAATTAAAGGAATAGCATCGTAATTTAAATAAAGAGTGATATTATATTTAAAATAAAGTTGTAAGCTGCATAAAGAAAATAGGGTATTAAATTAAAATAATAAAATATCAATATTAGTAAACTTCCAAATGGCCTTATACTCATTAAAAATTTTCTAACAGAGTTTGGAGCTAGGTGCTCTAAAGCTATCCCCATCTCAAATGGAGGAAAAGGAAGTAGATTTAATATTACCAATCCAATATTAACAACAAAAAAGAATAATAACACATTTTGTAGCACACTTAAATCAAATAACTCAAGAGTAAGAGGTAAAATTGAAAAATTCAACAATTTCATAGATACAAAAGATATTGAGCATATTAATAGGCTAAGTATAGTTTTAGAAAAAGAGATAATAAAAATATAAAATGGATTATCCGTCAGCAATCTATAGTTTATGCTCAAAGGTTTAGTCCAAAAAACAAGAAGTAGTGGAGTAATTGCCTTAAATCGAGCATTTAGAAAAATTTCAATAATCAATAAAAAAACAGCTATAGGATCCAGAATATCAGATAGATCTCTTTTAAAATCCGCTTTAATAAGGTATTTGACCACAAATTCATTGAAGGCAACCCTTAGGGCCTCTGAAATGCATAAAGTTAAAAATAGGTAGATTAAGCCAGGATAAAGTATAAGCCTATATATAAATATATTCCCGAATAAAACCAAGAGCAAAAAATAAAAAACCCTTGGAACGATAGACATCTCATTTATTCTATCTAGCATCTGTAAAATTAAGTCTATTATAGAGTTAAACAATTTTATTTCCTTTCGCAGAAAATTATAACACTATTTTTTTCTATATTTAAAATATAAGTATAGAAATAATAGTAGATAATACAGAATCAGGAATAAAAAAGGTAGGTGTAACTTTATTTGGATTATGGAATATTTTTGAATAAATTTTGAAAAATAAATTATAAAGTTCATATAAACCTCTAAAAATGGAATTTGTATAAATACCGTAATGAAGGAGAAAATTACCAGTACAGAAAAAAATGGAGTCAGTAGCAAATTAGGAAGGAAAGAGATTATATTTGCTTCTTGAATAAAATAGAGGCAGGGAACAATAGAACAGATTGAAATAAGTATGGTTGCTTTCAGACTATTTTTTTCTTTCACAATTATAAAGCTTGCTAAAAAACTTAAATGGAGAGAGAAAGATTTAAACCCAAATAAGGAGATACATATAATCAAAGAGAGCAGATGCTCTTTATAAATATTTCTCTCTTCTCCTATCAGATTACTAAGAAAAGAAAAAAAGCAAAATATGAATGCTCTCAGAATAGAAGGTGAAAATATTATTAATAAGTAAAAGAAGGCGAAAATAATTGAGAAATAATTTCTACCTAGCATAAGTAATAAAATATACATATGTAGACCCGATGCTGCAAAGAAGTGTCCTATCCCTAATTTATAAAGATATTTCAAGCTTTTGTCTAAACGCTCAGAAAGTACTATTGATAGAATTAAATTTCTATTCTCATCACTCATTTCTAGGGTATTAATGAAAATTCTATCCCTAATAAATCCCCTTATTTTGTTTACCCAACAGCGTTGAAGCAAATGAGTAGAGACAATTTTCCCCACAGTCTTACCTCTTAATTTATAGAGACCAGGATACAGGCTTCTATCCAAAATAATGAACTTATCATCCCTGTATATGAATCGTGATTTCACACTTAAATAAGAGTTGCTGCAAGAAAATAAAAATAATAAAAAAAATACCTTCATAAAAAGTAATTTATAAAAAAACATTTTAAGTGTTAAAATTATTTTATGAAAATATATCTTGATAACGCTTCATCAACACCTATGGATAATGATGTAGTTGAGCATATGACTAAAATAAGCACAGAAATTTACGCTAATCCTTCGAGCGTGCACTCTTTAGGACAAAAAGCAAAAGCTATATTGGAAGATTCTAGAGAGAAAATAGCTAATTTATTGGGATGTAGCAGGGAAAATGTCATATTCACAGGATCTGCTTCGGAAGCTAATTCAATGGTTGTTACCTATCCTTATAGCAAAATAGCAATCTCTGCTATTGACCATCCATCTATACATGAAATATATGAAATCAGAGAAAATGTAACGGAGCTTAATGTGGATTCAGAGGGAGAGATATTAGAAAAAGATGTAATTAAAGCACAAGAAAATGGGGTAGAGTTGATAGCAACATCTCATATTAATAGTGAGCTGGGAAGCATAACTTCTCTTGAAAAGATAAGAAAGAATTTTAAAGGATTAATTCATAGCGATTCTGTACAAGCAATAGGAAAAGTAAATCACTCCCTGGAAATCATAGATTCAATGACGATATCTCCCCATAAATTTCATGGACCAAAGGGTATTGGAATATTAATAGCAAAAGACCAAGTTAAGTTAAGCAAGCTGATATTAGGTAAAAACAGAGAGAGAAACAGAAGAGGAGGAACAGAAAATGTTGCTGCTGTATCTGGTGCTGCACTCGCTTTAGAAAAAGTATTAAAAGAGAATAGAAGTGAATATATAACAAGTTTGCGAAATTATTTTGAAATGAGATTAAATGAAAATCTCAAAATTAAGATAAATGCGTCAAAGAATAGAGCTCCGCATATATCTAACATCTCTTTCTATGACATAGATGGAGAGTTATTGCTGTTCAAATTAGATATGAATAATATATTTGTAAGTTCAGGTTCAGCTTGTAATTCTGGAAGTATAGAGCCTTCTAGAGTATTGAAACAGATTGGCTTAACTGATAAACTAAATAGGAACTCGATAAGATTTAGCTTCAGTAAAAACAACACTAAGTCTGAAGTAGATTTTGTAGTTAAAAAACTCATAGAAATAATAGGAAAAAGATGAAAAAAATCATTCTATACTTTTTAGTATCCTCAATAGGATATTCTTACCAAATGAATATGAAACTTGGTTCTAAAGTTTCGAATTTAACTGATATAGGATTAGGGGGAGATAGTATATTTGATTTTGAATTTTTAAATTTTGACTTCAAGATTAAGAATGACATATCTGTACTTAAATTAAATACCAACCTTTCGTATAAGGAACCTACATACAGCACAACAAATTTGCGTTTCAACCTGGACCCTTATTTTGACATTGACTTTTCTTTTCTGAAAGTAGGACTTAGTTCATACAAAGATAGAACTTTTTACAGAAGAAACCCAAAAGACTATTTACTAGTTATACAGAATAAATTTAAAAAAATGAATCTGTTCCTCTTTATGATGCCAAATTTCCCTTTCAGTAATAAAGAGTACACTGGGGATATTTCCCTAACTTATGGTCTACAAAAAGAAAAAACTAACGAATTCAAATTAATTGTTTATGATTTCAAATTAAGGGCAAAACGGAATTTTGATTTTGCTGAGATGTCTATAGTAGTTTCACTAGGAAGAGCAGAAAGATTTGAAACTATAAAACAGCTAAATTTGAGTGGGTTAGTAAATTTATTAGATTCCTTTAAAATTTATTCCCAAATTGAAACTGAAGATTTTTTTTCAGCTAGAATTAAACAAAAGTTCCCTATGGCTAGAGGTCCAAAAAATTTCTCTTTGATTCTAAAAGAGGAAATTTACTACAAAAGAGGAAAAGACGATTTACACCAATTTACCTGTGTAGGATCAGCCGGGTTTATCAGTAAGAATGAAATGCCTGATTTCTTTTACTTTGACATGGAATTCAGAATAGATTTTGTACACTTTTGGCATAGCCAAGAAAATAGAGTATGGTTCTTCTTAGAATTAGATTTTGGATATCTATTTTCCAAAGTTAAATAAAATTAGACTTTTAGTGCTACAATACTTAAAATATGAAAAAGGAGCAAACCTTCACAACAAAGAAATTTTTATCTAAAACTAATATTAACTTTGCATCTATTTTGTTGATGTCAAGTTTGTTCGTGAAAATATTAGACTATTTAGGCATAATTTATCTTTCTTATTACATATCTATTTTTATAAATATATTAATAGTTTTGGTTAGCTCTATTTTTTTCAAAATAGGCCTAAACTTTCTATTTGACAAAATCACACAGCAGATGGAAAACATGAAAAAGTTACCATACTTCTTAAACGTAGCTTTTGATCTGTTATCTATCATCTTTCTTTTACTGGGGTTAGTAATATCTTTTTACGGATTATCGTTTTTACTAAGAGAGTTTAAGATAGTTATCTCATTCACTCTTATTTTCAGTATAGTATGGAATATATTCTTCTTTAAATCGGATATAGCTAAAAGTAGTGAAAATTATCTAAAGAAACTAGGTATGGGAGGTTCAAATAACAACTTCAACACTATTTTTGCGGATATCAAAGTATTGGCATCAATAATTGTTGCAAAGATAGGACTGGAAATATTTGCTACCATTCCCTACATCTCTAGCATACAGAGCATGAGCGTATATCTAAAATACGTGTTCAAACTAATAGACTTCTCTATGCTGCTATATGCAATTGTAATATTTAGAAGGCTAACTTTAATTTTTTTAGATAAATTGAGCGCACAGATAAAAGAGTCAGAGAATGAAATTGTGAAAAATTACTTATTCTTCATTCCACTTGTTAAGAACTTAGGGACAATATTTATCTTTATTCTCTTTTTTCTCTCCATATTGAACCTTTTTGACTATACAGCAGTGTCATTTTTAGCTAGCTTACCTGCCTTGATACAAAGTATAGGTATTCTTGGGGTTGGTCTTTCATTTATTGCTAAAGATACCATAGCTAACTTTATGTCAGGTATATTTATAATTACAGATGCTCCCTTTGTTATAGGTGACAGAATAAGAATAAATGAAGTGTATGGAGATGTAGAAGAGATAGGTATAAGAACAACAAAAATAAAGACTTTAGAGAACTGCATCGTCACAGTTCCCAACTCTCAATTTACTGAAAAAGCTGTTACAAGCTACAGAAAATATGGTAGTAGATTTAAAATAAGATATCCGCTGTTCATAGATGATAAAGCAGATATAGATGAAGCCAAAGAATTGCTGTATGAAATTTTAAGTGAAAGTGATGAAATACTTAAGGTACCAAATCCTAGAATATATTTTGTAGATTATGGTCAAAATTCAATTAAACTTCTTATGACATTTTGGGTGAGAGATATATCTAAATCTTTCATAACAAAGGATTATGTTAACTCCAAAATCAAAAAGACATTCAAGGAAAAGGGTATAAAAGTTTATGGACCAAAATTAATTAGGCACATCAAATAAAGATTTTAATATAATTTTTCTAATGTTATAATTAGAAAAAATCAGGAGGATAAATGCTTTTCAAAATATTTTTATTTTTTATAATCTCTTTCAACACCTTAGCAAAGGTATCCAACGTTCCAAATGGAATAGTTAAAGTCTTTGTTCAAAAGGTATCATATGACTATTTTAGACCGTGGGCATCACCAGTTCAATCAGAAGCAAGCGGTTCAGGATTTATAGTTGAAGATAAGAAAATAGTCACTAATGCTCACGTAGTTGCAGATTCAACCTTTATCCAAGTGAGAAAAGCAGGTGACTTTAGAAAATATGCTGCTAAAATAAGCAAAGTTGCACATGATGTAGACTTAGCTATTTTGGAAGTTGAGGACGGTGATTTCTTTAAAGGAACCTCTGCTTTGGAGATAGGCGATACACCTAGAGTGGGTGATGAAGTTAAAGCATACGGATTTCCAATAGGCGGGGATGAGATGTCCCTAACTAAAGGGGTTGTTTCTAGAGTAGAAATGACTAGATCTATTCACAGTCGTTCACAATTGTTAGGCTGTGATATGGATACATCTATAGCGCCCGGAAGTAGTGGAGGTCCGGTCATAAAAGATGACAAAGTTGTGGGAGTGTCATTCCAGGGATCTTTCTTTAAAGAGGGTGGATACATGATATCAGCTGAAGTATTGAAAAAAGTCTTAAGTCTCTACAAAAAAGGCTTAGTTTACAGAGTACCGGATATAGGAATAGAATTTCAGGCTACTGAAAACAAAAATCTTCGAAAATGGTTAGGCATAGACAAACTAGAAGGTGGAATTCTAGTAACCAAAGTAGGGGACCTTTCACCCGCTAAAGGTATCATTGAAGAGGGTGACGTGATATTGAAAATAGATGACTTTGAAATAGCAGAAAATTTAACGGTAGAATTCAGAAGAAATGAAAGAACTTCTGCTAGTTATGCCTACAAGAGAAAAAATTTAGGAGATGAAATTAAAATTAGAATATTCAGAAAAGGTAACATAATGGAGAAAAATCTTAAACTCTCTACTGCTATTAATGATGTACGATATGCTAGTGAGACAGAATATGATACTTCTCCTGCATTTACAATAAAAGGAGGGGTTATTTTTCAACCTCTGGTCTGCAACATAGTTTGTGATTCAATATTTGGAATAGGAAATAAACACATTGACCAAGTTGTTGGAAAGCTTAGAGAAGAAGAGAAAGAAGACTTCATAATAGTTAATAGGGTTTTAGAAGATGAAAACACCTCTGGGTACCAAGTGTCAAGAAATATAGTTTCAACAATAAATGATGAGCCAATAAAGACTCTCAAAGATGTAGAAAATGCCTTTAAAAAAGATACTGTACAACATATAATAAAACTTTTTGATGATACTATAATTGTAATAGAAGCTAAAGATATAGATAAAGAAACACATCGAATAGCTGCTAATTATGGTATAGTCAAGACATCTGAGAGAATCAATGATTGATACTGGTCTTTTAAAAGGAGATTTAGAATCCCTTAAGTCTAAGCTAAAATTTAGACACAGTAGTGTAGATTTAGACTATTTGTCAGAGTTAGTCAGCAAAAGATCTAACTTAACTAGAGAGTCAGAAGAACTTAAAAATAAGAGAAATGAAATATCAAAAAAAATAGGAATAGCTAGGTCTACAAATCAAAAAGCAGACGAATTGCTAATGAAAGCAGCTTCTTTTGCCAAGGAAATAAGCTCAATGGAACATAATCTTTCAGAGATTAATTCAGAGTATAAACAACTAATAGATCAAATACCTAACATTTGTGATGAAGATGTGCCTTTAGGAGAAGATGAATCATCTAACGTGGTTGTAAAGATGTGGGGAGATGAGCTTATCAAAAAAGATGGTAAAAGTCATGATGAATTACTAAAAACAAACTATTTAGACAGTGAAAGAGCTGCTAAAATTAGTGGAGCTCGTTTTGCCGTTCTTAGAAATAGGGCAGCTACTTTAGAGAGAGAGTTAGCTAATTTCATGATAAGAGAGCATATTTCAAAAGGGTATGAAGAAATTTCAATTCCTTTTTTGGTTAAAGAAAAAGCTATGTTTAATAGTGGACAGCTTCCTAAATTTAAGGAAGATGCATACTCTTTTGATGCCTTCTATTTAATTCCTACCGGTGAGGTGTCTTTAGTAAATTTGTATTCAAATGAAATTTTAGATGAAAAAATGTTAAGCAAAAAGTTAGTCTGCTATTCACCTTGTTTTAGAAAGGAATCAGGATCCTATGGTAAAGACACAAAAGGCCTAATCAGACTACATCAATTTAGTAAAGTGGAGCTAGTTAAAATAGTAAAACCAGAAGAGTCTGACAATGAACTAGATAGCTTAGTTGCTGATGCAGAGAGTATACTTCAAAAATTAAAGCTACCATACAGAGTTGTATTGAAATGCAGAGGAGATACAGGTTTCACTGCATCAAAGACTTTTGATTTAGAAGTTTGGATGCCTTCACAAAACAAATTTAGAGAGATATCTTCTTGTAGTAACACAAGAGATTTTCAGTCTAGAAGGTCTTCTATAAAATTCAGAAGAGGAAAAAAGAATGAATATGCACACTTATTGAATGGATCTGGGCTTGCAGTAGGAAGAACAATAGCGGCTATTGTAGAAAATTATCAAATTACAAATGATAAAGATTTTGACGATATAATAGATTTAATAAAAAAAATATAGTTGGAGTTAAAAAATGAAAAATTATTCTGATACACTTAATTTACCAAAAACAGCATTCAGTATGAAGGCTAACCTTCCTGAGAAAGAACCATCAATTTTGAAAAAATGGGAAGATGAAAAAATATACGAACAGCTTCTATCAAAAGGAAACAAAACATTTGTTTTCCATGATGGTCCGCCTTACGCTAATGGAGATATACATGTTGGGACATCTTTTAATAAAATTTTAAAAGACATTGTCTTGAAATACAAAAGAATAAAAGGGTTTAAAGCTGAATTCATACCAGGATGGGATACTCATGGGCTTCCCATAGAATTAGCAGTAATGAGCAAAGGAGACTTAGATGGAGACAAAATATCTCTTAGAAATAAATTTAGAAATCATGCTCTTAAATTTATAAAGAGGCATAAAAAGGATTTCAAACGATTAGGTATATTAGCTGACTGGGAAAATCCTTATATTACAATGGATCCCAAATTTGAAGCTGAACAGTTAAGAGTATTTGCAACACTGGTTGAAAAAGGATACGTATACAATTCTCTCAAACCTGTTTATTGGTGTGTGACAACCAGAACTGCATTAGCTGAAGCAGAGATTGTTTACAAGGAGAAAGAATCTAACTCCATATATTTCTTAATGAAATCTTCAAAAGAGCTAGAAACCAAGCTAGATGCTTCAAATTTATACCTAGCTGTTTGGACAACAACACCCTGGACGCTACCAGCTAACCTTGCTGTTGCGCTTAATCCTGATCTTGACTACGTAGTTACTGAAGAAAAAGGAAAGAATATTATAGTAGCTAAGGAATTATATGAAACACTGAAAGAAAAGCTATCCCTAGGCAAAATTTTAAGAGAGTTCAAGGGACATGAAATTGAAAACTACAGCTATGAGCATCCATTTATAAAAAGGGAAGGTAAGATAGTGTTGGGTCATCACGTAACTCCCGAATCAGGTACTGGTTGCGTTCACACTGCACCAGGTCATGGTATGGATGACTACATTCTAGGCACAAAGTATGGACTAGAAATACTCTGCCCCGTAGATGAAAAGGGAGTTATGACAAAAGAAGCAGACAATTTTGAAGGGCTATTTTACGAAGATGCAAATATGAAAATAATTGAAGCACTAGGCTCAAATTTACTTTTGCATGAAAAGATTAAGCACTCCTATCCTTACTCAGAAAGAGGAAAAAAACCAATAATATTTCGGGCAACAAAACAGTGGTTTATAGATGTAAATTCTGGATTAAGAGAGAAATGCCTAAAAGAGATTGAGAATGTATCTTTTCTTCCTTCAGAAGGCGAGCATAGACTCAGATCCATGATGGAAAATCGACCTGACTGGTGTATCTCTAGGCAGAGAGTATGGGGTGTTCCTATACCTGTATTTTTTTGTAACAAATGTAATAAACCTCTGTTAGATAGTAAGTTAATAAGAGAGATAGCTGAGGAAGTTAAAATAAATGGGTCCAATATATTTGTTAGCAAAGATGCAGAATATTTCCTCAAATCAAGATATAAATGCTGTGAAGATAGTGATTTTAGGAAAGGTGAGGATATATTTGATGTCTGGTTTGACTCTGGGACAACATACTCTACAGTTTTAAAAGACAACATAGCGGATCTATATCTTGAGGGCAGTGACCAACATAGAGGCTGGTTTCAAACATCTTTACTAACTAGTGTAGGTTCAAGAGAAAAAGCACCTTACAAAAGTTTAGTAACTCACGGATTTGTGATGGATGGCAATGGAATAAAAATGAGTAAGTCGCTAGGTAATGTTGTATTACCTCAAGATATAGTCTCTAAATATGGAGCAGATATACTTAGATTGTGGACAGCATCAGTAGATTTTATGGGTGATGTTAGAATTTCTGAAGACATTCTAAAACAAAACATAGAGAGTTATAGAAAAATAAGAAATGCTTTCAGATTCATTTTAGGAAATATTCATGATTTAAGCGAAGACAGTGATGCGCAATTAATGAAAATAGATGAACTGGCAATCACTAAGCTAGATGATACTATTAACAAAGCGACAAATCTGTTTGATAGGTACCAGTTTCATAACGGAATGTTAGAGATAGTAAGTTTCTTAACTGAAATGAGCTCTTTTTATTTTGACATAGTTAAAGATAGGCTCTACACCTCTTTACCAAAGAGTAAAGAGAGGATATCTTGCCAAATAGTTTTAAAGAAAATTTGCCAACAAATTAGTAAATTTATATCTCCGGTTTTATCTTTCACTTCAGAGGAAGTTTGGTCCTACTTGAGTGATAACTCTGTATTTCTATCTGAAATAGAGTCTTTAAACCCAAAATTGAATTTAGATATTTGGGAAAAAGTTCTTTTATTGAGAAGCAAAGTTAATACAGAAATAGAGAAGTTAATAGAAAACGATATTGTAAAAAAATCTTCTCAAGTATCCGTAGATCTTTTTACAAATTTGAATTTCTTTAATGAAGATGAACTTAAAGAGATATTCAAGGTTGCCGAAGTAAATATTACTATGGCAGATGAAAATAAAGTTGTAGTCAACAAATTTAATGGTATAAAATGTGATAGGTGTTGGTTATACTTTAATTATATAAAAGAAGGAGAGGTTTGTGAAAAATGCAGAAAAGTACTAGAAGATATTTAATATTATCATTCATTTCACTATTTTCATTTGCAGCTGACCAAATTTCAAAAATATTGGTTGACCTGTATATGATTCCACATCAATCTATAGAAGTTATAGGGAATTTCTTAAGAATTACCTACGTCAGAAATACTGGTATAGTATTTGGACTATTTCTAGACAATCAGTTTGTATTTTGGTTAGTCAGTGCATTAGGTGTAGGTGTGACATTTTACATACTTTACTATATTTACAAAAGAATAAACGAATTTAGCATGTTAAAACTTGTCGCTTATGGATTAATTTTTGGAGGAGCACTAGGTAATAGTTACGATAGGCTTTTCAGAAATTTTGTAATAGATTTCATTGACTTTAATGGGATATGGACATTTATATTCAACGGGGCAGATGCCTTTATAAACATAGCAATAATTTTGTTATTAATTGACAGTTATATCAGCGAGGATAAATGAACATAAAGAGTATGCTAAAAGCTCTTGAAAATTTTTGGCTTGATCAGGGTGTCACAATAGAGTATTCTTATGATGTTGAAAAAGGGGCTGCTACTTCCAGTCCCAATACTTTTTTAAGATCATTAGGTGACAGTTTAGAAAAAATAGCTTATATTGAGCAGTGTAGGAGACCACAAGATGGCAGATATGGAATAAACCCTAATAGGCTGTATCAACACCATCAATTTCAAGTATTTTTGAAACCATCACCCTCAAATATAGAAGAAATCTATTTAAAGAGCTTGGAGCATATAGGAATAGATTTAGAGAAAAATGATGTTAGATTTATCGAAGATAATTGGGAACAGCCGACTTTAGGTGCATGGGGACTAGGCTCAGAAGTTAGAATAAATGGTAGAGAAGTAACTCAATTCACTTATTTCAATCAAGTTGGTAACATAAACCTAATTCATACTCCGATAGAGATAGCAATCGGTGTGGAGAGGTTAGCTCTTGCTGTTCAAAATAAGGACAACATACTTGAGCTAGATTGGGATGGCAATAAAAAATATAAGGAAGTATTTGGAAGAAGAGAATTCGAATACTCTAAATACTCTTTTGAGGTAGCTAATCCAGATAATTATTTGAACCTTTTCAACATATACGTAGAAGAGGCCAAAAAATGTCTAGAAGATGATCTTGTGTTTCCAGCATATGACATGGTATTGAAAGCATCTCATGCCTTTAATGTGCTAGATGCTCAAAAAGTTATATCTCCTAAAAAGAGACAAAATTTCATACAGACAGTGAGTAGATTAGCTAAACTTTGTTGTGAATCGTACGTTAAGACTAAGAGTGATTATGATATAATCAGAAAAAAGAGAGTTTAATATGTTATTTATGTTATTTGCATTTTTGTTTTCATGCTCAACAGAATTTAAGGTAGTTGTGTTGAAAGGCATTAATAATCCACAAAAAGCCTTAGACTGTATGTACTATTATGCTGTAAAAGAAGGCGGCTTTTCTCCTTCAAAAGAGGGCAAAGGCTCTCTTGAGCTAGTTAGAGAATTAATTAAAGTACCTGAGAAAGAGAGTAGCAAAAAAATAACAAAATCAAAGGTAGTGTTTTTAAATGTCTCAGTAGTAGAAGATAAAATTTATTTAAAAGGGTCAACTATAACTACCAGCCTAAACTTAAATAAAAAAGATGAGGTTGCAGAAAAGAATGTTAAAAAAAGTTCTGTTTCACTTTCAAATCTAAATCTTAGAAGTGCAGAAGGGCAGATGGTATTAGACATACTGTACAAAGTAAGAAGAGAATTACAAATAGAAGAGGAGATAGAAATTGTACCTGAGAATAACTTAGATAGAGAAGTAATAATAAAGTTAATGCCTAGTTATATGGGAGAAGCAAATTGAATATTGTTATCGAACTGGGCATAGAAAATTTCCCATCGAAAAGCCTTAAATCCACACTTGATAGTTTAGAAAAAAATATGCTATGTAATTTTTCATTTTCTAAAAAGATAAGTGTTAAAGGTACTTATAGAAGATTTATAGTAGATCTTAAAGAGGTTGATTTCAAAGAAGAAATCACTACCAAAGTAGTAGGCCCTCCATATGATCTATGCTTTATAGAGGGAAAATTAAATCACGTTGGCGAAAAATTTTTATTGAAAAATAGTTGCAAACAAGAAGACATTTTTACTGACATTAAAGGAGAAAAAAAATATATAGGTGTAAATAAAGTAGAAAAAATTTCTTTAGAGAACAAGCTATCAGATGCTTTAGAGAAGTCTTTAACCTCTATAGATTTCCCAGTTAAAATGTCATGGGAAGGAATTCACTTTCTTAGACCTATTAGATATATAGTTGCATTCAATGACAACAAAATTATCAAAGTTAAAGTAGGAAATATAGAATCATCAGATAAAATAAAAGTCAATAATAGAGATATTAAAGTAAATAGTTATGCTGATTATTATTCTACAATTTCACAAATAAAAATAACAGAAGAAGCCAGGGATAAAAGTGTAGACCCCACAGTTGAAAGGAACAGTGTATTTTACGAAGCAATTAACAATACAGAAAACCCTAAAGCAGTTATGTGCAGTTTTGATAAAACTTTTTTAGAATTACCCTATGAAATAATTAATAAAACTATAGCAGTCCACCAATCTGGTATTATGTCTGGAGGCAATAATTTTTTTGTAATTGCTGAAAGTAATAATGATGATAATTTGGTAAGAATGGGGAATGAGCAAGTTGTTAGATCGAGACTCCATGATGCAAAGAATTTTGTAGAAGAAGATAGTAAAAAGAGGATAGAAGACTTTATTGAAGAATTACCTAATATATCTCTATTCCAAGGTGCAGGTAATATGATGGATAAGCAAAGCAGATTAGTAGGTTTAGCAAAGATTTATAAAAATTTATTTTCACTTGATGAATCAATAGTTAATGCTGCTCAGATCAGCAAATTTGATTTGGCTACATCAGTAGTTAAGGAAAAAGAGTATGCTACTTTACGAGGCTATATTGGATACATATATGCTGTTGATAGAAAAGTTGATGAAAATGTTTCTAAACTAATTTTTGAACACTACTTACCTAGATTTAGAGGAGACAAACTACCTTCTTCAACAGAAGGAGCTATCTTAAGCATATTAGATAAGGCAGATAACCTTGCACAATTTGATATATTAGGCAAGTTACCTAAAGGAGCTAAAGACCCTTTTTTCTTAAGAAGAGAGGCAATAGGGATAATAGAAATTTTAGATAAATTTGACATAAATCTTAGCGTAAAACAGCTACTGACAGATGTCTCAAAATCTTCTGGCAGTATAAGCATATCCAATCTAGAACATTTCATGGTAAGTAGAGTAGAGAGCTACATGCTAGAGAGATTTGATAAAAATATAGTAAATGCAGTAATTGAGTATTGGGATAATATTCCTGATCTAATTTCTAGAGCAGAAGCTATAAGACATGCAGATATTGCTTCATTAAAAGAGCTATATTTAAGAGCTTTCAATTTAGCGAAAAAGCTTGCTCAATCTCCTTCAGTTGAAAAAGCACTGTTAAAGAAGAAAGAAGAAAAAGAGCTTTATGAACAAATTGAACAACTTAACCAGATAAATAAATATAAAGATTTAATGAAAGGCATAAGCAGGTTGGATGTGTATTTATCTAATTTTTTTGATAATATAATTGTAATGTCTGAAGATGAAAAAACAATGAATAATAGATTATCTTTGCTTTGTTATCTAGTAAACCTTATAAACAAAGTGGGTAATATAGACAAAATTTTAAGGGGTTAGACTTGAGTAGAATAGTAGAGTATACAAAAGATATTTTTATAGGATGTTACGAAATAATTACAGACAAAAAGGGATACAAAAGGTCAATGTTTGTAAATCAGATCTATTTTTTTGGAGCCCTTTCACTATCTATGGTTTTAGTTGTATCTTTCTTTTTAGGGCTAGTACTAACTTTACAGTTTGTACCAGAATTGGGAAGATTTGGTGCTGAAACACTAACTGGTGGTATGGTAATGGTTTCACTAGCAAGAGAAGTATCACCAGTTGTTATATCAATAATGATCGCTGGAAGAATGGGATCAGCAATGGCTGCAGAGTTAGGAAGTATGAATATAACTAATCAGATTGACTCTTTAAAATTAATGGCAGTAAATCCAATTAGATATTTAGTTGCTCCAAAAGTTTTATCTAGCATAATAATGCTACCATTTTTAACTATGATATCTATTTTTGCAGGTGGATTAGGTAGCTACATAATGGCGGTATTCTTCTATGATATATCATATGGAGCATATTTAGAAAAAGCTTCTGAAATGTTTAGACAAATGGATGTTATTGGAGGAGTATCAAAAACTATTGCCTTTGGTTTTGTAATCTCATTTATATCTTGTTACAAAGGAATTTTTCTAAGAGGTAGTAGTACAGAAGTTAGCAGAGCGACAACAGATTCTGTTGCTTATTCCATAGTCGCTATAATAGTAGTTAATCTCTTCTTATCCTATTTAATATTTTCCTAAAGGAATAGATGATACAATTGTAGTATGATTTTCCTAAATTGCAAATCTGACTTTAGTTTAGACAGTATACTAACCTTAGATGAAATAACATCAATTAGTAAAAGGGCAGTTGGTGTCAATTTCGGTAATAGCAGTAGTGGAGTTGTAAATTTTTACAAATTAGCTAAAAAGAAAAATATCAAGCCTATATTTGTTTTTGAGAAACAGTTAGGCAACACACTAATGCTTTTGATACCTACTAACTTCAATAAATATTCTGAGATAATAAATAACAATCTTGATAATGTAGTAAACGATGAAGAGATAATTAAGATAATAATGAATGATGAAATAATTAAGGGAGAACAAGTATTTTATCACTCATCTGTAGAAGGAAAACATGAAAAAGAGGTCTTTACTCCTTATATTAAATACTTGAACAAAGAGGATAAAAAGACATATTTAGCCTACACTTCAGCCATCAAAGGGAAAATATGTAAGGACAAAAATGATTATCATCTAACTCAAGAGAACGTATCTAAGAAAGCTATAGAGAATATGGAAAAAATAGTATCTATGGTAAACATCTCCTTTCCTGAGATAGAAAATTACAGCATACAAAATGATGAGAGTATTTTAGAACAAAAATTACTATCAGCAGACAATGAAAAAGATATAAATAGAGAGTTAAAGGTAATAAATGACAAGAAATTATGCTCATACTTCTTGGCTGTCTCTGATATCGTAAATTTAGCTAAAAGCTTAGACATTATGGTAGGTCCAGGTAGGGGATCAGCAACATCAAGTTATGTAGCATATTCGTTGGGAATAACAGCATTTAATCCGCTGAAGTATAATTTGATGTTCGAAAGATTTTTGAATAGAAAGAGAGCTAGCTTACCAGACATTGATATAGATGTAGAACATAATAAAAGAGGCAAATTGATAGAAAATATAAAAAAGAAATATAACGCTTGGGAGATATCAGCTTATTCCAAATTCACTTTAAAGTCAGCTCAAATAGCCCTGAGCAGAGTTGTAAAAGATATTAAATCAATTGAAGAACTCTCCCCAAAAATATCTAATTTAATATGCAATAAAATAAAACACCCTGTGGGAATAATAATTTCAAATAATATAACTAAGATTGCTACAGTAAATGATGGAATTATTGATTTAGATTTAGAAGAGATAGAGGAGCTAAAAGGAATAAAAATTGATATACTTCCCTTGAAAACATTAACTTTACTAAAGATGCTTTTAGAGATAACAAATACTAATCTTGCTGAACTGGAATTAAATAACAGTAAAGCTTACAAAATTATAAACTCTTTAGATACACAGAACATATTTCAGTTAGAATCAATTACAGCAAGAGATATAATAAAACATATAAAACCTAATAGCATAGAAGATCTTGCAAGAGTTTTAGCTATCAATAGACCAGCAGCTCTTCAAAACATTGAAGATATATGTTCAAAAAACTCTATAGTATATCAAGAACAACTAATTGAACTCTTAACTAAAAAGGGAATTAATATTGAAGATTCAGAAATGATTATCAGAGCATTAAGAAAGGGAAGGAATGATGACTTAGAAAAGATACCGATAGACAAGTCTGACTTAAATTTAATAATGAAATTCAAAGATTATTCATTCCCAAAGTCACATGCGATAGCATATGCCTATCTCACTTATTATATGGCATACTTTAAAGCCAATTTCAAAAAAGAGTTCAACTTAGTAACTTCATTTGAAAGTAAAATGCTAGAGCCTGACATAAATTGGTCAGACAAAGGTTACTCTGTAAAAAATAACCTTCTTGTTAAAGGGCTTAAATCTGTCATGGTAGAAGGACTAGCAGAACAGATAATTAGAGAGCGAGAAAAGGGACCATTTTTGGGTATAAAAGACATTGAAACCAGACTAAAATTAACAGCAGAAGAGAAAATATTAGTTAAAAAATATTTCTCCCTAATTAAAGAGAGTCAAAAGCTGTTTAGTAAAAGTTACAATTTTGGAATTTTAATTGATGTTTCTAAATTGAGCAATGAGGAGAAAGTTGAGCTAAAGGAAAAATTAATTAATGCAAAGGGTAGTGAAATACCTGTACTTATAAATAATAATTCACAAATAGATAAGCTATCCTTTAAAATAGCATACCAAAATATAACTTTGCTACCTCAGAATATAATTGCATTTGTGCCTATATACTGATTTACAAACAAATATGTGCTGTGGTAGAATCTTGATTAATACAAGAAAGGAAATCATATTTTTATGTCAAATACTGGTGAAATAAAAATAACCAATGATGTTGTATCAAGTATAGCCGGTGCTGCAACCATGAGGGTGGACGGAGTTTACGAGCTTTCAGGTGGTGTTGTTGAAGGAATAAGTGAAATGCTAGGTAAAAAGCAATTTCAAAAAGGTATCTATGTCAAGATTGATGATGACAAGCATAGGGTAATTGATATAAACATAGCAGTGAAACATGGCTATAAAGTGGGTGAAGTTGCCAGAAAGATTCAGCACAATGTTAAGAAAGACATAAAAGATATGCTTGACATTAAAATTCACTCTGTCAACGTCTATGTTGACAAAGTGAGGATAGAGCCTTCTGAAGAAGGTGCTCCTTCTGATGGAGAGAAAGGTAAAAAGGAGAAATAGGAATGAACTTCATAGATGAAATAAACAAGAAAGTTGTTGTATTTGGACTAGCTGGGTTCATTGTGGGAATTCTAATAGTAACTCAAGGTGTTGTAAGTACTGTTGTTGTTTTGGGTACTATGATGTTGTTCATAGTAAATAGAGAAAAAATATCAGAATGGATATCCAGAGATTAAGTAAATGTCTAGAAAAAAAGAGAGAGAAGAACTATTTAAACTAATTTTCCAATTACTATCTAATCCAAATTGTAATCCTGGTACTCCTAAGACCGAATATGTGGAAAAGGGTATAAATAATATCAAGCAAAATTTGGACAGTATAATAGAGATTATAAAGCGTAACACTTCAAGATGGGACTTTAGAGAGATAGGTGACATTGAAAAAAGCTTGTTAATTTTGGCTGTTTATGAGATAAAGTATGATGAACTAAATCACAGGATAGCCATAAATGAAGCTATAGAATTGGCCAAGATTTATGGAACCGATGATTCTTTCAGGTTCGTAAATGGAATTTTAGCAAATCTAACTAAGGAGATTTAATATGGATAGAAAAAAGAAGCTTTTAAATTTTTTAATAATTAACTTAACTTTGGCCTTAATGCCAATAGCAGATATTTTTTATCTGATACCTTCAACAATTACATCAGGTGGGCTTTATGGTATTGCCATAGTGTTAACTCACCTATTTGGGCTAAAGGATGATGGCAGTATATATGTGCCTATAATAGCCTTCTTGCTGAATGCTCCTCTGTTTTTATATTCTTTTCTTTACTTTAGCAAAGAGTATTTCAATAAGACATTCTATGCAACAGCTACTCTACCTCTGTACATGCTACTAATGGGGGCTTTTTTGAAATATATAAACTACAGCATAGTTGAAAGCAACATATTTGTAGCAACTATATTAGGAAGCTTAATTCCAGGTGTAGGTATAGGAATAATAATGGGTCTAGGTGGAAGTACTGGGGGTGCAGACACTGTAGCAAAGATAATAAATAGATACTACCCAAAAATAAGTTTGGGACTTGGTGTGACATTGACTAATTTAGCTTTAACTCTTGTCTCAGCAATAATGTTTGGTATAGACAGAGCTATTGCTTCTGTTATATCAATAATCTTAACGGGTTGGTTTATAGATGTAACTTTATGGTACGGCTTCAATAAAAGAGCAGTAGACATGGAGTAAACTGTTTAACTAAGGAGGTTTTTTATGGAAAAAAACAAAATGAATAATAACAGTATGATGAAGAATTTTTTAATACTTAACTTAGGATGCATAATTGCAGCAATTCCTGCTGTATTCTTCTTTTCTAAAGTTAACATACCACCTGGAGGACTATATAGTGTTGCTTTACTAACGTACAATGCTTTAGGCCTGTGTGGTGATGCAAACAACTTAATAAGCTCTATAGCTATTATGTACAACATACCTCTACTCGTAGCTGCATATTACGTCTTCGGTTTAGAGTATCTACTAAAAGTTGTATATGCTAGTTTCGCTTATCCAATATACATAATGGTTATAAATTTCTTATTCGCCTCAGTGGTAGCTAATTATGTACCTAGCTTGTACACAGCTATATTACTTGGAGGAGTAGTTATGGGAGTGGGAGTAGCTTTAACAATATATTCTGGAGCAAATACAGGTGGAACTGACATATTAGGTCAAGTACTAAATAAGTATGTACCTAGAATAAGTTTAGGTCTTTCAATAGGACTATTTAACTTAATTATATTAGCTGCTTCTCTATTTATATTGGGAGCATCTGGTACCCTATATGGCATAGCTGTAGTAATTATTGTTGCATACTCTTTAGATCTTACTCTTAAGTTGTTGGTGGGCAAAAAGTAATGAAATCGAAGATAGTAAAAAAGAGCTTTAAATCTTTTTTATTATTTAATCTATTCATATTATTAGTTGGGATTTCACATGCTATCTTTTTAATCCCTAACAAGGTTGTTTCTGGTGGGTTTATGAGCATATCTATGGTACTCTATCACCTGATGAATTTATCAGGTGATGAGGGTATCTTAGTACCTATCATATATGTTATTATCAATTGCCCTTTATTACTTCTTTCGTACAAAATATTTGGTATGGAATTTATTCTAAAATCGCTATATAGTACACTGGTATTACCATTTTTTACTATTCTCATTTCAAGCCTATTTCTACTGTTGCCTATAGATATTCCAGAAATGTCTATATGGACAGCTGCAATTCTTGCTGGTATAACAAGCGGAATCGGAATATGTGGGGCTAATTTAATGTCTGGTTCCAGTGGAGGAGTGGACATCTTAGCTAAGATAATGAACCACTGGTATGGTAAGCTAAGCATAGGCTCTGCAGTATCTTTGAATAAAATACTAATAGTCCTAAGTTCTAGCCTTGTATTCCCAGTTGAAAATGTTATTGCTTCTATAGTATCGGCTATATCTACCGGTATTGTAGTTGATTTAACAGGCAAAATACTAAGGGGTAAAATAGATTGTTAGACATTTTAGGTAATTACAAAAAAATAGGTATAGTTACCCATATTAATCCAGATCCAGATGCAATAGGATCTGGATTGGCGCTGATGAAAACAATTAATTTAAATTTCAATACAGAAGTTAATTTTTTCATTAATGAGCCTTTGACAGATTATTTTAATTTCTTCGATGTCAATGAAATCACAATATCAGATGCTGATAACTGCTATGATGTTGATCTCCTAATATCAGTTGACTGTGGAAGCATTGATAGGGTAGCAAAAGAAGGAATTGTTTACAAAGATTTAATCAATATTGATCACCATGTAAGTAAGAATGATTTTGGAATTAGTAACTTTATAAATACTGAGGCATGCTCAACTGCTGAAATCTTATTTGATATATTTGAAAATAATAATTTCAAAATTAACTCTGAAATAGCTTTGTGTCTATATTACGGATTTATGAGCGACACTGGCAATTTATCATGGGGTAAAGTAAATAGTACAACGCTTAACAAGTTAGCAAAATTAAAGCTTTATGGCGTAGATCATGAACTAGTATCAAAAAACCTATTTGGCAGAAGAAAGATCAAAAATTTAAGATTAATGGGATATGTTTTACAAAACTTCATATTAATTGAAAGATTAAAATTCTGCTATTTTGTAATGAATAAGGATGTACTTGAGACGCTTGATGCTAAATATGAAGACTGTGAAGGGATAATAGAATTAATGAAAACGTTAGAAGGATATGACATATTTCTACTTTTAAAAGAGCATAGAAGTGAATTTAAAGGTAGTTTAAGATCGAACAATGTAGATGTTAATAAGTTGGCTTCTATATTTGGTGGTGGTGGTCATAAAAAAGCGGCAGGGTTTTCAATAAGTGAAAGTTCAGATAAAATTATAAATAGAATAAAAATTTATTTGGGGAATTTATGATGATATTTTTAATGTTTCTTGCTTTAAGCCAAACATCCTTTTCTGAAGAGAAAAAAGCAGATGTAATTATAGGTGGATCTATCTTTAAAGAGAAAGAAGAGGGTAAAAATGCAGAATATGTCAGGGGAGCTATATGTTATTTAAATAAAGTAATAGACAGTGATCCTAATATTATTCCTAAAGCAATTTTTTATGATAATGGAAATAGACCTACTAGAGACCTGTCTAACACAAGGAGATTAATTTTTTCTGATAAAGCTTCCGTACTAATGGGATACTCAAATATGGAAGGGGTGCTAAAATCCATAGAAGAAGCAAAGAAAAAAGATGTTGTAATGGCCTTTCCTTTCGTTAGTCTATCTCAAAAAGATATAGATGAAAACAGTGAAGATATCTTCTATCTAAGGCCATCCATAGAAAAAGATTTAGAAGCTTTAGCTGATTTTGTAAACAGACACGATGTACAAAAATTGGCTATTGTATTTGAAAAGGAAGAAGAATGGCAAAAAGAGTACATTAGTGAATTAACAAAAATAGTTCCTTCTGTCTTTTCATACATTAAAGATCCTCTATCTATGAATGAAGCCTTGATGGATATAAAGCAACTTAAACCTAGCCACATAATAATACTTGGAGAACAAAAAGGAGCAATTAGCTTTATCAAAAGGGCAAAATTTAACGGGGTAGATAGTACATTTATCCTACCTTTTTATCTATCTAACTCTGAAGTCAATAAAAAGATAAAGAAATATGGTGTAAAAGTCTATTCAGGGAAAATATTCCCCAATATCAATTCAAACAATAAAACAGTAAAAGATTATGTAAAATGTTCTAGAAAGTATGAACCTGATTTTGAGGTAGGTGAGTCTGGTTTAGAAGGGTTTATAACTGCTAAAATACTATACTCTATTATTATCAACTCTAATATGAAAGACAGAAAAAGCATGCTAGAATCATTTAAAAAAATCGATTTATCTTCTATCATAAAATTAAGGGTAGAAGAGTGTGAATAAAAATTGCTTTCACATTCAAAAAATGTTATCATCTCACTTAGAATAACTTTTAAATAGCATAAGAAATTATAAAAATTTTTTTGTGCAGCTGTAGGAGGCTGTATGCTGTGTCGATTCGTTGGCTACGGTCAACCAATATTTGACCAGATCTTCGGGCATGTTCAGAACCCAAATGAATGCATTTTTGTTCTGGATAGTCTTGAGGATGTGACTTCATGTAGAAATAAATTATTTGAAACGTTTGGTATAAACAGAGCTATAGTTACCACCAAAGATCAATTAAAGTCAGAGATATTTTTCAAAGAAAAACCCATAATAGAAGGAGATTTTAGATTAGTCTCTTTCTTTAAATCTTTGACAAATGAAAATAAATCAAGGTTTGGTATAAAAAATATATTTGATTGCATAGAATTTGGAAAATTATTTTTTAATCTATACGAAGAGTTGATAGAAGAGAGGAAAATCAAAGAAGACAACCTATATGAGTGGCAGAAAGAGATCTTTAAACAACTTGAAAATGTTAAAAATGACTATAAAGAGTACGTAATTCAAAATAATCTTGAAGATAGAATCTTTGTATATAATCCTGCTAGAGTTGACCTGACTAAATTCAAGCAAGTCAAAAAAGTAATCTTTGTAAATACTCTTTACTTTTCCAGGTTAGAAAAACATATAATAGATTCATTTAGTAGCATTGATACTGATATAGAATTATTCCTACAGATGGATCCTGAAGATTTTGATTTAAAAAATTTAAGAATGAAAAAAGTTACAATTCCTAATACGAAGATAGATGTAAAAATTAGAGAATGTTCTGATAATTGCGTACAATCACTAAGTTTACTAAAAGACATGAAAGGTCTTGATAAGGCAACTATTATAGATTCAAGAAACGATCAAAATAGCTATCTATCTGGGACAGTGTCAAACAAAAAAGACTTCTTTAGCAACACCATGTTTTTTTCCTTTTTAAGTGACCTATATAATTTAGTTGAAAATACAGAAATTATAGATAATCAACTGTCTTTAAAAATTTCAGACCTGATGAAGATTCAAGGTTCTATCTACTTTTTCAAATACTATGAGATTACTCCAAAAGATAAAAGATCTATAATTTTCCTAGCTCGTAGTGGATACAAGTATATACCTAAAGGATTTGCAATATGCGAAAAGCTTTATGAAGACATATATAAATTATTCAAAATAGATAGCTTTGAGGAGTTTTTTAGATATTTTTCTAAGAAAGATTTTTCCATATTCAACAACTCTGAATACTCAAATTTATTTGAAACATTCTATGAATCACTGATAGAAATGGAAGCGATAAACAAAAATCTTTTGAAAAATAGATGGAAGAATATATTCTCTAAACGTAAGTTATGTAATAGCCTATTTAAATTTTTATTAAACAGCCTAAAGCGTAAAAGAGTACAGTTAGATACTTCACAATATAGATACACCAAAGAGTCAATAAAAAAAGTAAATCCTTGGAAAAATTTATTCTTACTAAACTGTGATGAAAAATCCTTGTCACCTCAATCAAAAATAAATTTTTTCCTAACCAACGAACAGAAAAAAAGACTTAATTTAAAAAGCAAAGAAACAATATATCTTGAAAATAAGTATAGGTACATTAGAGCTATTTTTTCTGCAAAAAAATGCTTCATCTACTTCAAAAAAGATGCGAATACGGCATCAGAAATGAGCTCAATAATTGAAGAAGTAAGAGTGAAATTTAAAATGCCCGTAGAAAAGTCATCCCTGAATAGCAGTGACTACAGCAGTATTGCTGGTCTAATATTTAAAGACAAGAAAAGCTGTAGAATTGAAGATAACAATGATGCTATGGATGGATTACCTCTGGATAAGAGTGACCTCATAAATGAAAATAATGAATTCTCTATAGGTTTTTATGACTACAATGATCTAAATAAATGCACATACAGATACTATCTAAAATCTATTGCAAAATTAGGCACAAGCCAAAATAAAATAGTGTATAGAATTGATCCAAATTTATTAGGTAATATAATACATTCTGTTTTAAATGAAATAGCTTTTGCTAGAAAAAGTGAGATAATGAAAAATAATTTTAATATCTCATATGATGATGTGAAAGAGAAGCTTGATAAAATTATAGATGAAGAAAAATTTAAAATATCTACTAATTACAAAAGATACTACGAAAAGATATTATACCCATTTATAATCAAGAGTGTTATATCGTTCTATAAAGCACTAAATTTAAGATTAAAGAATGAAAAAATCAAAGATTTCTTGATAGAGGTATCTGAGAAAAAAGGATTGTTCAAAAAAGGAAAGGAGACCTTTACTATAAAAGGTAAAGCTGATTTAAGAATAGAGACAACTAAAAATAACTACATAATAGACTACAAGACAGGTCATACTGATTCTAAGCAATTAGATTTTTACCATATTCTTTACTATAATGAGAAAGATAACGTGGTAAAGTGGTTTTACAAATTCTTTGACGAATCCCTAAAAGAAGAGACCAATGTTGCTATTTTTGAAGAAGAGGTAAGTGCTACAATTCATAAATTAGCAGCCTCTAAATATTTTCCTAGGACTGAAAATAAGAATATGTGTAGGTATTGTGAGTTTGTGGATATTTGCAAAGTGAGAGGAATATAGAATGAAAAATATAGTTATAAAGGCTAGTGCTGGTACTGGTAAAACATACAGACTATCGTTACACTACATAAAATTACTTTTAAAAGGTGTGAATTATGAAAACATTCTAATAACTACCTTTACTAGAAAAGCAACTCAAGAGATAAAAGATAGGATATTTCAACATCTTGATTATCTACTAAAAGGCAGCAAATCACTAGCCAGAGATCTTGCCTATCTTGGGATAGAAAAAATTGACTACGACGAAGTAAGAGAGATTAAAAAAAATCTCCTATTTAACAAAAGCAACATTAGAATTAGTACCATAGATGGATTTATTAACAGTATTTTTAATAAATTTGTTGTTCCTTATTTCAACTTATATGGCTACAAGATGGTAACTTCAGAAAGAAATTTAGACATTATAGAAGAGACTTTAGAAAATCTCATACAGTCTGAGAAGAAATTTACTGAAGTTGAAAAGTTTTTCTCAGTCTTCATGGAAAAAGATGTAACTAATTATCTAAAATGGATTTCAGAGTTTGTAAACAATAGGTGGAAATTTTTACTAGTAGACAAAAAAAGAAGGTCATATAAAAAAAGCTTAGATATAGAAGAGAGCTTTAAATTAGTAGTAGATCAATTAGAAGAGCTAGTTGGTAGTAAAGGTAACGGTAAAAAATTGTCAGAGTATGTAAAAGATGACTTCAAAGAGGTAGTATCTTTACGACTAGCAAACAAAAACTTTAAAAGTTACCTTGAGAAAAATTTTTCTATATTCCTTAATCACATTGGGGAGAATGGATTTTGGGATAGAGTAAAGTTGAGAAGAAATAAAGAAAACTTTAAAGAATACAAAATATTAACAGACAGATATAATCAATTTAAGAAAAATCTCTCTTCATTTATATTTAATAACAAACTTATACCTTTAGAAAAAGAGATAATAAAAATTTCAGAAATCATATTTAAAGAGTATGACAAAATAAAATTTACAAAAAAAGAGTTCACTCATGATGACATTTTAATCTATACATTCAAGTTTATATATCAATTCAGTGACCATAGCAAGGAAGTGTTTAAAGATGTAATAGACTACAACAAGACCTACATTTTGATTGACGAATTCCAAGATACTAGCTGCATGCAATGGTTTATAGTAAAGCTTTTGGCTAAAGAGGCTAGACAGTTTATCGCTGTTGGTGATGAAAAGCAGTCAATATACAGATGGCGAGGCGGTGAAAAAGAGCTATTTGTCAGATTAGGTGATATTTTAAAGTGCAAAACAAATTATCTAGAGACATGTTACAGAAGTCAGAAAGAGATCATTAAATTTACTAATAACTTATTCTCTAATTTAGGAGTTATAGAAAATGCTGTTAAATATCTACCAACCAAAAAAAGAGGATATGTAGAATTTTCACTATCTGAGAAGAAAGACTTAAAGAAAAATTTGGTAGAGACCATAATAAAGAGGAAAATTTCATTTAAAAACACTGCTATATTAGCTAGAACCAATGCTGACTTAGAAGAGATATCTATGTACTTAAATGAGTACAAGATACCTCATGTAAAAGAGAGCTCATTATCTCTATTGGATCACAAAGCAATAAGGCCTCTATTTTACTTGATGAAATTTGTCTCTAAATCTGAAATATATGATTTGATTGCCTTTTTGAGAAGTGATGTCGTGAACATACCAAGCAAGAGCATGAAGAAAATAACCAAGATAAAACACAGTGTAGAAATGTATTTTGATAATGTTCATGATAAATTGGAACTTGAAGATAATGTTGTAGAAGTGCTGTCTAGAATAAAGCAAATTAAAAATGAAGGCAACTATGATATAAAAATCATGATAGAAGAGTTTGGGTTCACAAAAGTTTTTTATTCAGCTAGTGACTTGAAAAATTTAACTAAATTCTATGAAATAAGCAGAAAATTCACTGACATAACCTCCTTTATTGAGTTTGCACAAGAAAACATAAAGAGTGAAACAATGAGGCAGGTTGGAATTGAAGAGGACAACTCTATAAAGCTAATGACTATCCATAAATCAAAAGGTTTAGAGTTTGAAACAGTGTTCTTAGCATGGAATTTCTCTTCAAGATTTAGCAATACTAGGAATAAGCTCCACCTTAATTTAGAATTTAATAGTAAATTTGAAGAGGTTAGTGATTTTTGTTTTACCTCCAGTGAAATGAGTAATATTCTTAAATATTATGGTAAGAATTATGAAAAAATTGACAGAGAAAAAGAGGTAGCAGAAGAACTTAACAACCTTTACGTTGCTACAACTAGGGCTAAGAAGAATTTAATACTATTGGCAAGTTTTGATAAAAGTCTTAAGTTACTGGAGGGCATTAATGAGAAAAAGGTGAAAAATGAAAATGATGCCTATGTCAATAGGGTAAAAAACGCCCTACTTAAAACAGCAGGCAGGGAGAATATAACTTCACTTTTTGTTGATCCCATCACCTTAGGTAAGATAGAACAAAAAAGTGATAAGCACCATAAAGAGACATCAAACAAAGTAACCGAAGATATAAAAATTTTCTATGAAGAAGATAGAAAAATAAATAGGCCAGACAATGAAGCTGAAATAGTTAAGCATAGAGAAAAAGCAGTGAAAAAGATGAGAGAAGGTATCGTAGCTCACTATTTTCTATCATTAATTAAAAAGGGAGAAGAGAGAGAGATAGAGGAAGCTGAAAAGAAAACAATAAATATTTTCTTCAATAAAATGAGTAGAGAGAAAATAGAAAAAGTAATAACATCTTCTAAAGAGATATTGAAAAATAGCTTTGCTTTTCAAGTTGATAAAGAAGATGAAATATTCAATGAATCTACTGTTGTTTACAAAAATAGAGAGTATAGGATAGATAGATTAATAATGAATAGAAATAAAAAACATATAAGGGTCATAGATTACAAAACGGGTTCTCATGAAGAAGAACAGATATCAAACTATAAAAGTGCTATTCAGGACATATATCCAAACTACTCTGTTGAGAGTCAAGTTATAGATATCAAGATGAAATTTCAGAAAAGTTGACTTTTGTTGGGGAAAATTTTATAATTAGGCTAAGACACTAAATTTAAGAGTGGGCACCTTTCCCACTTTTTTTTATGCAAAGTCAGGAGATTAAATGTATATAAAGGATTTGGATTCATTTAGAGAGTCTCTAGAATTCTTAGAGAAATATAGAGGTATAGAGAAAAAATTTATAATAGATTCACTTAAAGAGGGAATAGCTTCTGCTTACTCTAAGACCTATGGTCTTGATTCTGAAATAGAAGTAGACATTGATGATGATTTTAGAATATCAATATATAGGGTAAAGAAGATAGTTGAAAAGGTAGAAGACGCAGAGAGAGAAATATCTCTAGAGGATGCCAAGAAAATAAGTGAAGATGCTGCATTAGAAGATGAAATTATGTTAGAAGAGAGAGAAGATGATTTCAGAAGAAATGCTGTACAAAATGCTAAGCAACTGGTTATTCAAAGAATAAGAGAAGCTGAAAAAAATAATATCCTATCTAAGTTTCAAGATAAGAAAAATAGAATTGCAATTGGAATTATAAGAAGAATAGATCATAGCGGAAATGTTTTCATAGACCTAGATGGAATAGAGACTATATTAACAACAAGAGATCAAAGTCCTACAGATATCTACAAAGTAGGTAACAGTGTAAAAGTTTATATAGTAGATGTAGTGACCAATTCTAAATCGACAAGAATACACGTATCTAGAAGAGACGCTAGGTTCGTGAAGGAACTTTTTGCTTTTGAGGTTCCAGAGGTTTCTGAGGGTATAATCAGCGTAAAATCAGTTGCTAGAGATGCTGGATCAAGGACTAAAGTCGCAGTCTACTCTGACAGTGAAGCAATAGATCCTGTAGGAGCATGTGTTGGTAACAAAAGCTCGAGAATTAAATCTATAACAGATGAATTGAATGGTGAGAAAATTGACATTATAATTTGGGATCCAGATCTATCCAAATTTATATCTAATGCTATCAAGCCATCTGAAATAACAGAGATAACACTTGAAGATAAAGGGGAGTTCCATGTAGCCAATGTTAAAGTAAAAGAGGACCAACTTGCCTTAGCTATAGGAAGAAAAGGGCAGAATGCAAGGTTGGCAGCAAGACTTACAGAGTGTAAAATAAACATAGAAGTAATATAGGGGTTTAATTTGAAATTTAGAGTTCACGAATTAGCTAAAAAATATAATAAAACTAACAAAGACATAATTGAAATATTAGAGAAGTTAGGTGCTAAAGCCAAATCTCACTTAGCTCCTGTCAATCCTGAGTTAGTTGAAAAAATTGACAAAATGTTTAGGGTAGTTGACGAGGCAAAACCTAAGGCTATCTTAAGAAAGAAGAAAATTACTGAAGTTAAAGAAACTAAGGAAACAGTAGCTGATCAAAAGCCTAAAGAGAAAGTACAAGTTGTAAAGAAAAAAGAAGAGAGACAAAATGTAACTGAAAAAGGCAAAAAAGAGGTGAAGCATGCCTTTACTGTAAAATCCAATAAGAGTACAGAGAGTAAAGAGCCAGTAAAAAAAGAGAAGGCAAAAAAATTTACTGCTCCACAAAATAGTCAGCAAAATAGAAAAAATAAAAAAGAGAAAGAAGAAGATAAAATTTTAAGTAAAATTATAAGTGCTAGATCTTCAAAAATAAAATCTAGAAGAGACAATAAGAGGAAGAAGAAAGAGGCCTTTTTACAAGAGCAGCAAAAAGTAGAGCAAGCTATAAGAGAAGAGAGAATTATAAAGTGTAGAAAAGAAGTGACAGTTAAAGAGTTAGCTGACAAAATGGGGATAAACCCAACTGAGATAGTTAAATTTCTGTTTATGCAAGGAAAGATGCACAATGTTAACAGCTTTATACCTTTTAGCCTGGCAGAAGAGGTAGCTGAAAATTATAATGTGTTGATTGAACCAGAAAAAGAGATAGAAAAGTATATAGATGTGAAGCATGAGGTTACAGAAGGAATAAATAGACCACCCGTGGTAACCGTAATGGGACATGTTGACCATGGTAAAACCTCACTTTTAGACAGAATAAGGTCTACAAAAGTAACAGAAAGTGAAGCAGGAGGAATAACACAAAAAGTTGGTGCATACCAGGTAGAAAAAGGGGGTAAGAAAATAACCTTTATTGATACACCTGGTCATGAGGCATTCATGGACATGCGTGCTAGAGGCGCAAGTGTTACTGACATAGCTGTTCTTGTGGTAGCTGCTGATGATGGCGTAATGCCTCAGACAAAAGAGGCTATTTCACATGCCAAATTCACTAAAGTCCCTATAATAGTAGCTATAAACAAAATAGATAAGCCTGAATCTAATATTGCTAGGGTTAAGCAAGAGTTAGCAGAACAGGGAATAATGGGTCCCGAGTGGGGTGGAGATAATGAAATGATAGAGGTCTCTGCTCTAACTGGTAAAGGCATCGATTCTCTTCTAGAAACAATAATAATTCAAGCTGAAGTTCTTGACCTAAAAAGTGATCCTAAGGGAAGAGGAAGAGCTATAGTCATTGAATCTAAGCTAGATCAGCATTCAGGTCCGTTGGCAGACATAATAGTTCAAGATGGAACATTAAGAGTTGGAGATCCTTTTACAGCTGGTATATCTTTCGGTAAAATAAGATACATGATTGATGATAACGGTAAAAAGACTAAAGAAGCTTCCATGAGTATGCCAGTAAAAATAGCTGGGTTCAGCTCTGTTCCTGATGCAGGTGACATACTAGAGGTAAGAAAGAGTGATAGAGAGGCTAAAAAGATAGCTTCAATCAAGAAAATGGAAGAGAAAACAGGAAATGAAGTATACACTACAAATCTCTCTTCAGATACAGAAAAGGAACTTCATATAATAGTAAAGGCAGGATCTAGAGGAGCATTAGAAGCGGTTAAAAATTCTTTACTTAAGATAGAAAATGAAGAAATAAGATTAGCGCTTATCAACCTGTCAACCGGTAATCTAACTTCCAGTGACCTAAAACTTGCTAAGGCATCAGGATCATCGATAATATCTTTTGATATACCGGTTAATCCATCATTAAAGAAGGAAGCAGATGTTTTAGGCATAGAAGTGAAAAATTTCTCTATTATCTATGAATTAATGGAATATGTTGAAGAGAAAATGAAATTAATGATGGCTCCTAAGTACGAATACATCAAAACTGGAACGGTAGATGTATTGAAAATATTTAAAATACCTAAAGTGGGAACCATAGCTGGTTGTGTAGTTAAAAATGGTTACATAGATAATAAATCTTATCTAAAAGTAATTAGGAATAATGAAACAGTAAAAGAAGCAAAAATATTAGCCCTAAAAAGGCTAAAAGACTTCATTGCTCGTGCAGATGCAGGGCAAGAATGTGGGATTAGCATTGAAAATTTCAATGATTTCCAAGAAGGGGACATTATAGAGACTTACATTGAAAAGAAGATTTGACTTTTATGTTAGTTTCTCTATAAAATTTAGTGTTGTTTGCTTGAGAAAGAATACAAAAATATTAAAATTTGGAGCTTAAGATTAGACAGAGCAAAATAAGTGGTGAAGTTAGCAAATATGTGATGAGAGAGATTCACAGACTTTTCCCAAACAAACTTATATCAATTGTAAAAGTAGATATGACTGATGGCATAAAAAATGCAAATGTGTTTTTAAGTATATTCGACAATAAGAGAGGATCATTATTTAAAAGTATACAAAAGCAAAAAAGTAAAATACGAAGTGCTGTAGCCAAAGGTCTGGGAATAAGGAGAGCACCTAACATAATTTTGATACTGGATGACACTATTCAGTACAGTCAAAAAATCACCGGAATATTTAAAGAACTAAAGGAGGACAAATGAATTACAAGGTTGATAAAATAGATAACCAAACTGTTGAAATATTGATAGAAGGGGAGTGGTCCAAATACGAAAAACAGGCTATAGATGAAGTGAAATTGTCTGCGGAGCTACCTGGGTTTAGAAAAGGTCATATTCCGGAAGATATTTTAAAAAGTAAGTTTGCAAGAACAATTTCAAACAAGGTATTAGATAAATTTATTTTAGATAAATACCCTGAAATAATTAATAAAGAAGATTTAAATGTTTTAGCACAGCCTACAGTGACTGATATAAAGGAACAAGAAGGAAAGATATCTGTAAAGCTAAGTGTTCCAGTATTTCCTGAAGTAGAGATAAAGAAATACAAAGGCCTTGGCTTTACTAAAGAGGATTACGAGATATCAGATGAAGATATCAGCAACGCTCTCTTATACATAGCAAATAAACATTCTAAGGTGAAAAGTGCTGATGATAGAGAAGCACAAATGGGAGATTTGGTATCCATAGACTTCAAAGGCTTTATTGGTGAGAAAGAGTTTCCAGGTGGTAGTAGTGAGGACTATCAATTAAGGTTGGGGAGCAACAGCTTCATAGACACCTTTGAAGAACAGATAGTTGGACATAAAAAGGGAGATGAATTTGAAGTAAACGTCTCTTTCCCTGAAGATTATGCAGAAGCTAGTCTAAAAGGGGCAAAAGCTACTTTTAAAGTAAAATTAAAGCATATACAAGATATAATGGCCCCTGAAATAGATGATGATTTAGCAAAAAGTGAAGGCTTTACCAATCTAGATGAGCTTAAGACTTATATATCTAAAAAACTCACTGAAGGAAGAGAGAGAGATGTAAACGAAAGACTTTTTAACCAAATAATAGAAAAGATAGCTTCTAATTCCAAGGTTGAAGCACCTGATATACTAATAGAGAGGGAGATGAAAAATAAGCTAGAGCAATTCAGTAAAAAGTACAAAAGGGAGCCAAATGAAGAAGAAGCTAAGTTGATTAGAAGTAATGTTATAGCTGAGCTTAAAGAGATGCTAGTTATGAGAGAAATATTAAAAAAAGAGAACATAGAAGCAACCCTAGATGAAGTTAAGGCTCATATAGCAGAAAATTTCAATATGAAGTATGAGGATGTTGTCTCATCTGAAAATAGTTCTAGATTTATTGCTGAGATAGAGTCTAATTTGAAGATAGATAAATTGAAAAAATTTATAATTAGTAACAACACATAGATCAAGGAGGCGATTTTGTATATTCCTGTTGTTGTAGAGAATGAAGGAAGATCTGAAAGATCCTATGATATATATTCAAGGCTCTTGAAAGATAGAATAATATTTTTAGGTAGTGAAATAGATGATAAGGTGGCTAATTCAATAATAGCCCAAATGTTACATTTGGAATCTGTTGACCCTAGTAAAGATATAACTTTCTATATAAACAGTCCTGGTGGAGTAGTGACTAGTGGGTTTGCAATCTACGACACCATCCAGTACATAAAGCCAGATGTTTCAACAATATGTATAGGTCAGGCAGCTAGTATGGGAGCTCTTCTTTTAGCTGCAGGAACAAAAGGAAAGAGGTTTTCATTGAAACATTCAAGAATAATGATACATCAACCACATGGAGGTGCAAGGGGACAAGCTTCTGATATACATATACATGCTATGGAAATATTGAAAAATAGGGGAATCTTGGAAGATATACTGGCATTTCATACTGGTCAGGACAAAAGTATCATATCCAGAGATTTAGAAAGAGATAAATTTATGTCTGCAAAAGAGTGTATAGATTACGGATTGATAGACGATATAATTTGAGAAAGGGGGAATTTAAAGATATGACAGAGAAACAATTTGCAAATTACAAATCAAATTTCAGATCTCCTATAACTCCTATTGAACTAAAAGAAAAATTAGATAAATACATTGTAGGACAGGAGAGAGCCAAAAAGATACTATCAGTTAGTGTGTATAACCACTACAAAAGAATTATTCATAAGGATAGCTCTCCAACAGAAATTCAAAAGAGTAATATAATGATGATAGGACCTACAGGGTCAGGAAAAACACTTCTTGCTCAAACTTTATCTAAAGTTTTGAACCTACCCATAGCAATAACAGATGCTACTACCTTGACAGAGTCAGGTTATGTTGGAGATGATGTTGAAAACGTTCTCCTAAGGCTTATACAATCTGCTAATATGAACATTGATCTTGCAGAAATAGGTATAGTCTATATAGATGAAATAGATAAAATAGCTCGTAAGTCTGAAAATGTATCAATAACAAGAGACGTATCAGGAGAGGGAGTCCAACAAGCCTTACTAAAAATAGTTGAAGGATCTGTAATTTCAGTTCCACCAAATGGAGGTAGGAAATATCCAGGACAAGAGTGTTTAGAGATAGACACATCAAATATTTTATTTATTTTAGGTGGTGCTTTTGAGGGAATAGAAAAGATAATTGAAAGAAGAGTTAACAGGAAGTCAATTGGATTTTCTAAAACAGAAAAAAAGAGAGATGCTATTCTAAAAGAGGTAATACCTCAAGATTTAATAAAATTTGGTATAATTCCAGAACTTGTGGGTAGAACCCCTATAATTAGTCCTCTTGAAGAGGTAGATAGAGATATGTTAATAAAAATTTTGACTCAACCCAAAAATTCCTTAATATCCCAGTACAAAGAGCTACTATCAATGGATGGGGTAGAGCTCTCTTTTGATCCAAAAGCATTAGAAGGAATCGCTGACAAAGCTTTAGAAAGAAAGACTGGAGCTAGGGGGCTAAGAGCAATAGTAGAGAATATAATGTTAGATGTAATGTTTAAAGTACCTTCAGATAAAGATATAAAGAAGGTTATTATAACTGAAAAAAGTATTGAAGATACAAATGAGATAAAGTTAATTAGGAGCGTGTCATGAATAACAAAGCTGCATTCATACCAATAAAAGAAGTCATATTTCCTGGGGTAATAACAACAATATTTGTAGGAAGAGATCAGAGTATTAAATCTCTTGAGGCTGCTCTTCTTAAAGACAACAAGCTGATGCTCTTCCTTCAAAGGGACATAGAAGAAGATAATCCTTCCATACCTTCTGGAATAGAGAGAATGGGAGTTTTAGTAAATATAATACAGAGCACAAAACTCCCTGATGGAATAGTAAGAGTTTTACTTGAGTCAGAAAAAAGAGTAAAACTACTTGATATCACTGAACAAAAAGATTTCTATGAAGCAGAATACGAAGAAGTAGAGTTAAGAGAGAATAACGATAGTGAAGAAGAGGCTATCAAGAGAAAAATTTTAGAAAAATTTGAAGAGTATCTAAGATCATCAAATAAGATATCTCCTGAATTAGTTCTGAGTATAAGAAGCATAAGAAGTATAAACAAATTAATTGACTTAATAGCATCTAATACAAATATAAATATAGAGCAGAAACAAGAGCTTCTTGAAACAGGATCAACACAAGAGAGAGCTTACAAAATTTTAGGTATTTTAGAAGAAGAAATTCAAGTAATGGATCTTGAAAAAAGAATAGATAGCAAAGTTAAAGACCAGATGACATCACTTCAAAGAAACTACTACCTAAAAGAGAAGATAAAAGCCATAAAAGAAGAATTAGGTGAAGATGGTAGTTTTGTAGATGAAGCAGACGAGGTAAGAGAAGCAATAGAAAAAGCTAGAATACCTGACAATATAAGAGAGAAACTTGAAAATGAGGCATCAAAACTTCTCAAAATGCCTCCTTATTCTTCAGAGTTCTCTGTTGTTAGAAATTACATAGACACGGTCCTTGAACTGCCTTGGTTAAAGTCAACTAAAGATATATTAGACATAAAGAGAGCAGAAAAAATTCTAGAGGAACAGCACTATGGCTTGAAAGAAGTCAAAGAGAGAATTTTAGAGTTCCTAGCTGTGAAGCAGTTGAATAAAAATTTAGGTGGCACAGTTTTATGCCTAGTAGGGCCACCAGGGGTAGGGAAAACATCTATTGCCAAATCCATAGCAGAATCTTTGAAAAGAAGGTTTGCTAGAATATCTCTTGGCGGAATAAAAGATGAAGCTGAGATAAGAGGTCATAGAAGAACTTATGTTGGTGCTATGCCAGGAAGAATAATAAAGGAATTGAAGTACGTTGATTCCAACAATCCTGTTATTTTGTTAGATGAGATAGATAAAATGGCTCAAGACTTTAGGGGTGATCCTGCATCAGCCCTACTAGAGGTGTTGGATCCTGAGCAGAATAGAGAATTTTTGGATCATTATCTGAATCTACCTTTTGATCTTTCCAAAGTGTTTTTCATAGCAACAGCTAATGATATTTCTCAGATACCTTGTGCTTTAAGAGATAGATTAGAAATAATTAACCTGAGCAGTTACACGGATATAGAGAAAATGAATATTGCCAAATTGTATCTGATAGAAAAGTCTAAAATCGAGAATGGATTGAAGAAATTCAAAGTAAGAATTGGCAATAAAGCACTTTTGAAAATAATTAATGAATACACTAGTGAAGCTGGTGTTAGAAATCTAAAAAGAACTTTAGATAAAATATTTAGAAAAATAGCAAAGAAGAGCATAAAGAAAAAAATATCTAAAATTGAAGTCAGAGATAAAATTTTAGAAAAATATCTTGGTAAACCAAAATACCTTGATGACAAGGTGCACAACAAAGAAGGGAAGGTCGGTGTTGTTAATGGTCTTGCCTGGACAGCGGTTGGAGGTAAAGCTTTAGTTGTTCAAGCTGTAACTGCACCCGGCAAAGGAAAATTAATAACAACTGGTACTCTTGGAGAAGTAATGAAAGAGTCTGCACTAGTTGCACTTAGTTTCGTTGAATCTATTTCACCAAAATTAAACATAAGTAGCAGCAAATTTAACAAAGAGCACATTCATATACATTTCCCAGCAGGTGCAACCCCTAAAGATGGTCCTTCAGCTGGTATAGCTATTGTCACTGCAATCATATCTGCATTGACAAAAAGAGAGGTTAGGCAGAGTGTAGCAATGACTGGAGAAGTTACAATTACTGGAGAAGTTTTACCTATAGGTGGGGTAAAAGAGAAGATAATAGGAGCACTAAGAGCTGGTATTAAAGAGGTAATACTACCAGTGGGTAACAAAGCAGATGCAGATTATCTTCCTAAGGAGATAAAAAAAGAGGTTAAGATCCACTTTGCAGAATACTATATTAAAGATGTTTTAGACAAAGTATTAATGTAGGTAAGGTTTGATTTTGACACTAAAAAGTAGTATCCTATCTGTATGGGGGTGTCTAGGTTTTGACATCTTGTTTAGCTTAAAATTAGCAAGCCAGTTTTGTTACTGTAAAAAACATAAAATATTTGCAAACAATTTTGCATTAGCAGTAGCTTAAGTATAACAAGCTGCTCACGAAGTATGCTTCCCCACAAGCATGCCTAGTGTCATCTAGTGGGCGAATCTGACTTCTATCCCCCAGAAGTTAGAAGGTAAAGTAGGGAAATTTGGTATTGGCTTTTTGTCTATTTAGTTAATATCAAAACAAACAAAAATAGAATAAGCTTGTAGAAGGTTTTAAGTGAGGCATTATGGACACGGGTTCGACTCCCGTCACCTCCACCAATTTAACTCATTTAAATCATCAAAAAATTTCATCAAATTCAACGTTCAATCACTCATTTTTTCTTGCTTTAAGCAACATTATAAAGCATACTTATATTGATACAATTTTATTAAGGAGTCAAGATGAGATTAGGTTTTGTTTTATCAAGTGGTGGACCAATGGGTATAGCTCATCTTGGTGTATTAAAAAGATTAGAAGAGGAAGGTATAAAGCCTGATGTTATAGCAGGAAGTAGTGCTGGAGCAATAGTTGGTGGACTATATGCATCAGGTGTGTCATTAAATGAGATAATAGATATATCATTAGGTAACACAATATCAGAGATATTTTCAGATTACACTATACTAGGAATGAACAGAAATGGTTTTGGCCCTATAAAGGGAGAAAAATTACTTAGAATGCTACAAGAAAAGACTAACAGCAAAAAATTTAGTGATTTGAAAGTACCTGTTGCTTTTAACGCAGTGAACTCTGAGACATCGAAGGGTATCATATTAAAAAAGGGTGGTATAGCTGAAGCAATGAGAGCTAGCTCAAGCATTCCTTTACTATTCAAGCCATTTCTATTCAATGGCAAATTTTTAATAGATGGTGCAGTATCAAATCCTTTACCTAGTAAGATAGCTAAGAATTTAGGAGCAGATAAAGTTATAGGGATAACTTTTGAAAGAAAGAAGGTACCTTTGGCAAACATGAAAGGAGATTTTTCATTCAAGGAGCTCAAACATTTAACTCTTAGCAAGCTTGATAATGGAATATTCAAATATTTCAAAAGAATTTTGGAATTTCCATATTTTGATAAGGTAATATCTTTACTCAACATAGATAAAAAGATGATAAGACACTATTTTAAAATGCATAATGAAGGAATTTTGGAAAGGGGTAAAAAAGATACTGATATCCTTATAAGTCCTAATTTAAACAAGGTAGCTGGTGGTAACCCGGAAGACATTATAAAAGAGGGATACAATCACACAGACAAAAACATAAAAGAGATTGCTAAAAAAGTAGAAGATTTTTACTTAAATTCATAAGCAGTAAATAACATTAAGGTGAAATCTTAGTTATTGATATCAAAGCATAATCTATTCAAATTATTCATACAAACTCCTATATTTGACTCTATTAAAACAAACATTTTATTTACTTGTATTTCACAGCAAAAGCTAAAATAACAAAAATATATGATAGAATTATCACAAAAGCCCAGGGTAAAGTCTCAGCAATTTTTATCTTCGTAATTATTCTTAGGCAAGCTGTAACAATTGCTTAATTGATAGATTTCATATTGAATATTTCGCATAAAGGGGAGGAATCTTGTTCTTTTGTATTTTAATGTTGGGTTGTACTTTTCCAAATTTCAAGGTAAAAGAAAAAGTACGAAGAGAAGAAATAAGTAAGGCGATACAAAATCCTGATGATAACAGTAGTAAATATATACTAGCGCGGATAAATCGGTACAATGCTCTAATTAGAAACGAGCAAGGGTTGCTGCCTATAGAAGAAGCGATAGTAGCAAAAAATGTAAAAATAGTTGAAGCATTAATGAACATAGACGATTTATATTATCATTCAGAGATAAGTGAAAAAGAGATAGACGAACAGATATACAAAAAAATATTAGAAACACAAAATGTAGAAATGTTCAATCTAATATCGTTAGGTGATCTTGATTATAAATTACTATTAAAAATAAAAGAATGTAAATATAAAAATTTAGAAAATGAATTCATGAAAAGGATAAGTGCAACAGAGCTAGAAAGATTAATAGTGGAAGGAAATATTGCTGAAATAGAGAAACAGGATGAAAAGTGGATAGAAGAACATTACAAAGAGAAGGCAGAATTACGTGACAGAGAAATATCTACAGCAGAAATTTTATGTATTTACGGAGAAGAGTCAGTAATAGAAAAAATAATGAAAATGGCAAAATCAAGGAAAAAGGATATAGCAGAGTATGTTCTAGTTACAGCATCAGCAATAGGAGACAAAAAGTTAGTACAGTACCTACTACAGACATGTCAAGCATTACTACCAAATGGAGTAGAGACATCCGTAAAGTGCAGGTGGGGAACTGATAGAACAGGGCTAATGTGTGCAGCAGAAAATGGTCATGAAGATATATGTACTTTGTTATTAAGTAAGGGCGCAGACGTAAATGCTAAAGATAATACCAAACAGCATACAGCACTAATGTTTGCAGCAAAAAATGGACAAGAAAAGGTATGTAAGCTACTTTTAGCAAAAGGAGCAAAAATAGATATTCAAAACTATCTAGGTTGGACTCCATTAATATTAGCAGCAAGAAATGGATTCAAGGAGGTATGTGATCTATTTTTGAAGGAGAGAGAAGGAGTTCATGAAGCAACAGAGTATGAGAAAGCCACAGACAAAATAGCATTTACGATGGCTGCTGCAAGAGGTCATAAAGAGGTTTGTGAACTACTGCTAAAAAAAAATGATACCTTAGATCCTAATTCCATAGAAGAAATGTCAGATGGAATAGTAACTTATTCATTTTTGATAGGGGAAGAACCTTTAGAAAAAACAGTATTAATACACGCAGCAGAAAATGGTCATGAAGATGTGTGTAAATTGTTGTTAGAGAATGGAGGTAAGGCCAATACAAAGGATAAAAGTGGTAGAACAGCATTAATATATGCAGCAGAAAATGGTCATGAAGATGTGTGTAAATTGTTGTTAGAGAATGGAGCAGAAGTTAATTCAGTAGATAATAAAGGATGGACAGCATTGATACTCACTGCAATAAATGGATTCAAGGATGTATGTGAACTACTATTAGAGAACGGTGCAAATATTGAATCAGAAGAATATGACGAGAAATGGGCGGCACTAACGTGTGCGGTAAAATATGGGAATGAAGATGTCTGTAAACTATTATTATCAAAAGGGGCAAATGTAAATAAAACAGTTTATGATAGAGAGGAGTCAATTTTTGCATTTGATAAGACAGCATTAATGATAGCAACTGAACAAGGTAAATATTACTTATGTAAACTACTATTAGTAAATGGTGCAAAAGTTAATGCAGTAATTAGTGAAAGTGGTCAGACTGCATTAATGTACGCAGTAAATTATGGGCGAAAACAAATATGTAAGCTATTAATAAATAATGGTGCAGACATTGATATAAAAGATAGAACTGGAAAGACGGCATTAATACATGCATTAAACTATACTCAAAACTCTTTAGACCTAATGTTGTTTGATCAGTCATGGAGAAAAATGAAGAGAGAGAATATGGGGGAAATAGCTTTAAAAGAGGCAGAAATAAATACAACCGATCGTGAAAATATATATAAATTGTTATTAGAAAAGGAAGCAAAGGTTAACATATCAGATGAAGATGGTTGGACAGCCCTGATGTATGCTGCAAAAGGTGGACATGAAGAGGCATGCAGATTGTTGCTTAAGAAGGGAGCAGAAGTGGATGCTTTAAATAATGAAAAGCAAACAGCATTAATTATAGCAATGGAAAATGGGTATGTAGAGACTTGTAAATTCTTATTAGAGAATGGAGCAGAAGTTAATTCAGTAGATAACAAAGGGTGGACAGCTTTGTCATATGCAGTAAATACGACATATAGAGATTATGACCATAGAGATTATGACCATAACGATAATAAAAAAATTGAACTTTTTATTAAGCATGGAGCAACTATTGACAAACACTCCAAAAAATTTGTTAAGCAAGCATTGGCGGACCCCTATAAAGAAGATTTGATTCCTTCCATAATATTAGCCGATAACTTCGACACACTTCACTTGGATTATTATAAAGCTTCTCAGTGCCTAAGTTTAGACTTTCTTTCTAATAACTTTTTTGAAATTTCAAATAAGAATAATAAAGGGTACACTTCCCTTCATTTTGCATCTATGATTGAAGACTCTAGTATTCTTAAATCTATAGTTGAAAATGATAAATTTGCACTCTTTATTGATAATAATGAAAACAGGAATAAAATTACTGCATTGAGATTAGCACTAAAGCATGACCTTGTTGATAATGCCAAAATACTTCTCTCAAAAGGTGCTTCTCCTTTATATAAAACCTTCCTAGGAGGAGTCAGAAATATTTTGGATGGTAATAAAGAACTCACAACTTATATTTCTTCACAAATGCTACTTGATCTACTTAGGAGTGAAGATCTTGAAAATGCACAAAAAAGAATATACGGTCCTAGTGATCTGCAGCATTCAGAACTATACAAAGATATCATTGTTCTTTCTACTGTTGATGATATGGGCAAGAATGTATTTCATCACTTGGCTAAGTGTATAGAGGATATACCTACAAGTGAGTTTCTAAACAGAGCGATGAGTCTAAGCAGTTTTGATGTAAAGCTATTGATACAAGAAGATAGCAATGGAATGAGGCCAATACACGTAGCTATTCTGAACTCCAATCCATACTTTATACAGCACGTGAACTCCTCTAATATACTCACAATAGACGAATTAAATTTTCAATGTGGAAACAGAACTATATTCAATCTAATTATGGAGGAAGTAATCTCTAAGGAGACAAAAATAGCTGTAATTAATTACATATTGAAATATTCTAATTCTAGTGAAAAAGATCTTATAGATAAAATCAATTCAGGAAAAAGTGTATATGAAGGTGAGAATGGCAATAGCATAATGGACATCACAATAACAGAAGATTTAGTGGAAGTATTATTCTATATATTCAACTTAGGCAAAGTAAAAGATGTAAAAAAGCTATTTATAATGGCAAGTTACTTACCATCATCACAAAAATGCATGGAGTACTTAATTAAGAAATTGAATGATGCAGATAAGGAGGAGATAATAAATGGGAAGAAAAAGGCAAAAGAGAGCAAAACAGACCTGAAAAAAGCTTCCAAAGAAGGTGCAACAAAAAATTACATAGATTTACATGACCTATGTAAAATTGGAGCAGTACCCTCTTTAAGAATAGTATTAGATTTTGTAAAAGACCAACTAATGGACATAGATGAGAAAGGAAAGCTACCACTACAAGTAGCGTCAGAATTGGGCAAAGATGATGTAGTATCCCTATTATTAGGCTATGACTTTAGAAAAGACACGATAAATCCTATTTACTTCAAAGAGGGTGAAATAAAGAAAATGCAAGTGCATGCAGACAATTTGGGAAAAAGCTTGATGCACTCGGCAGTATTCAGCCTAAGTCCTCACATAGTAGATTTATTTAGTAGGTTAGGATGTCAATTAGATTTAAGGGACTTGAGTAACAATAGGGCAATAGACTATTTAATGAATTTACATCCCAAAAATGATGAAGAAAGAGCAAAAAAATTGGGGACCATATATTCACTACTATGTGCATTATGTAAAAGAGAATATGATGCAGACTTTGCAGACGAATGCATACATATGTCATTAATGATGAATGAAAATAAGCTTGTCAAAGAATTGATAGCAAGTGGAATGGTAAATTGCAAAGATAGAGATGGAAACACTCCTCTACATTTAGTTGTAGAGAAAGATAACATTGAGCAACTTAAGATACTTTTGGGGAACAAAGTTAAGTATACAACAAGAAATAATAAAGGAGATACCCCTCTACATTTGGCAAAATCAGTAGGGATTGTGAGATTAATACTTACAAATGCCATAAAAAGAGATATAACATCAACATTGTTACTATCATTAACAAATAAAGAGGAAGAGCCTGTATTACATAGATACGTGGCTAGAAGTAAAGAAGAAAATTTAGAAAGCCTCATAAAGTATGCTCTAGATAATGGTGCTGATAAACAATGGGTATTACGTATGGGTAATTATGAACAATGTAATGCAATAGGCATAGCAAGAAAAATAGGTAATGAAGAATTAGTAACATTATTAACTAATTATAAAATAGATACAAAAGAGATGGACGAGAGAGAAGAAAAAAGAAGAAAAGACAGAGAAATAGATGAAAAAGCCATAAAAGATGAAAAGGATTTACAAGAAATAATAGCAAAAGGAAGCAAACCTGTGAATAAGGCTTTATCTGGCAGTGGAAGATATGCAATTCACTTAGCGGTAGAGAGAAGTGAAGTAGGGTTAATAAGAAAATTAGTAGAAATAGGTGCAGAATTGAACGTTGAAGGCCCTGATAAAATAAATAGCTATAGACTAGCTATAAAAGAGGGCGACCTAGACTCTTTATCCTGTTTGCTTAGCTTAGGAGATGTATTAGACGTAGATAGTCAAACAGAAAGTGTTTTAGAGATAGGAATAACAAAAGGAGGTGAATGCTCAGATATGGTAATAAGAGCACTTTCTAATTCTAAACACAAAGAAAATAGAGCAGCTTATATAATGAAAGCACTAAAGATATTAATAAAAAAGGCTGCCAATGAAAGACATTTCATAGATAAAGCAGAACAATTGATAGATAACATAGGCAGATACAAAATTGACGTGGAAGGTAGAACAATATTATTGCCATTAGAACTAGTAAATGTAGGAGGAAGTGTAGGCGTGTTAAGAAAGGCTCTAAACACGAGAGATATAGGAGAAGTGTTTGAAAAAAATGAAGATGGAAATTCATGTCTAAGTGAGATACTGATGAAAAAAGGGGGGGAATATTTAGAAGAAGTAATAAAAGTAATAGATAACATCAAAGATGGCAGATCAAACAGCTACACAGAAAAGCTACGTGAAGAAATAAAGAAGAAAACAGAAAAAATGATAGAGAGTGGCAAAATAAAAAATTTGCTAATGGGACTGGAGAAATGTGGAAGTAATTCATCAGAAAAAATTATGAGTGACCTAATATATCTAGGAGCAAAGAAAAGGGATAGAGATCTTGTAGAAGCATTGTTAAGGAGTTTTGTGAAATTTGTAACAAAAAAAGATTTAGCAATAGACAAGTGGCGAGAAAGGCTGGCAAACTTTCTAAAGCTATCTGGGCCAATATCAAAATTAGGTGGTTCAGATTGGGTGGTAGATATTTTTGTAAATATGGTTAGACCAAAACAGAGAAGGGAGGGTGACGAAGAGATAATATATATAAATAAAGTATACAGAGAAGGAAAATGGGTGCTTCAACTAAAAATACCGATGGATGTACAATTGCTGAAATACTATGTAGAAAGTTTAGAATCATTCAAAGAGATGACAGTAAAAGAATTACAAGAAGGTATGGAAAACAAATGGAAGCGGATGAAAAACAAAGTGCGTTCACAAGTGAGAGAAGAGCTTGGAATGATAGAAAATTTAACAATAACAAAACTAATGCTAGAGGGGCAAAAAGCAAAGCTGCTAAGTGACAAAGATATGAAAGAATACAACAGAATTCTAGAGAGTGAACTAAAAAACGTTTTAACAGAGTTGGGAGAATACAACGATATATACAGCAGATATAAAACATTTATAAAAGAAAAAGCAGAGAAAGTTTTAGATGGAGAGATAGCCTGGAATAAAGGGCTAGAAAATGAATTAAAAAAATTATACAAAGGAATAATAGATAAAAGAGATCAATTGACAACAAGAGTTGAAGGGTACAAGAAAAAAGAGAGATACCCTCTTAAGAACTACGGTCATAGTGCAGCTTAACATGTTGAAATACAACATAACAATTTTTACATTATAAACAGTTGCTAAAAAGAATTTTAGCAATGATTGGATAAATGTTAAGAGAGGCTATAAATATATAAAAAAGATCACCAAAATTTCAAAACAAAAATAATAATTATGATAGAATAGATTATATGCCGTGGTGGCGGAATGGTAGACGCGTCGGACTCAAAATCCGATGAAGGCAACTTCGTGTGGGTTCGAGTCCCACCCTCGGTACCAGTTTGTAGTTATACGGTCCAAGTAAACAGTTAAAATCACCAAATTAAACTTCATTCAAAAAGCATTAAAAAAAGAAAGCATATTTTTTATTGTTTGTCTACCCTTAATTTATTTATCAAATCAACTCTTATATAATTATAATTCCATAAATATTGATAATTAATTCCAATAAATAGCTATATAGATATCTATAAATCTATAGCTCCAACTTTTTTTATTAAAAAAGCTTAAACTACAGTGACATTATGTTAAAATCGTGACTGGATATATTCAAAAAATTCATCTCTCTATAGAAAATCAGAGAGTATTGGGATAAGGGGTAAATACCATGTTATTTTTGATATTTATGTTTAGCTGTACATTTAACAATTTAAAGATAAAAGAAAAATGTAGAAGAGAAAATATAAGTAAAGCGATACGGAATCCAGATGATGAGAATAGCAAAGATATATTAGAAAAAGTTAATAAGTATACTGCTTTTCATAAGGATGAAAATGGAAAACTACCAATAGAAGAAGCAATAGAAGTTGAAAATATAGAAGCGGTTCAGTTATTGATCAAAAAAGGTGAATATCCTTACAAAGTTTATGAAAGAATTGTTAATAAGAGGAATATAGATCTATTCAACCTAATACCTCAAGAAAATCTAGAGTACAGACTGTTGTCCAGGATGAAGGAAAATAAAGATGGAGAATTGGAGAGAGAATTTTTAAAGAGAATAGAAGCAACAGAATTAGAAAAATTGATCGTGAGTGGAAAAATAGAAGAAATAAAAAAGAAAAGTAAGGGATGGTTCTTGGATAATTATAAAGATGATAGGGGATATGTTAAACAAAGAAGAATAAACACGACGGAGATATTATGTATATATTGTGAAATAGATTTTATAAAAGATATAATAAAAATATTAGAAAAAGATATTAAAGACATAAAAGAATATTTGTTTTTTACTGTATCAAAGTTAGGGAAGAAGGAAGCAATAAAATATTCATTAGGTCTGGGAATAGATGTTAATCAGAAATTAGATGGTGAGTGTACAGCACTTATGATTGCAGCACGAAATGGACATAAAGAAGTGTGCCAATTCCTTATTGACAATGGGGCTGATGTTAATACAGTAGATGAAGACGGGTGGACAGCACTTATGGTTGCAGCAGAAAATGAACATAAAGAAGTGTGCCAGTTACTTATTGACAAAGGTGCTGAAGTTAATGCTAAAAAGCAAGATGGGTGGACAGCACTTATGATTGCAGCAAGAAATGGACATAAAGAAGTGTGCCAGTTGCTTATTGACAATGGGGCTGATGTTAATGCTAAAAATCAAAGTGGAGCTACAGTACTTATGGTTGCAGCAGCAAATGGACATAAAGAAGTGTGCCAAATCCTTATTGACAATGAAGCACAAATTGATATAAAAAGTAAAAGAGGCATTACATCTTTGAAATTGGCACTAGAAAATAATAATAATGAAATTGTCAATTTGCTTGTAATAAAATCATTGGAATACGGTCTTGTCAATTTTATCAAACAACACCTGAAAACTAATCACTTTTATAATGTGCCCATTATGGAGAAGCTTTTTTCGCTTAACTACTTTGATGAATTTGATTTAGATTATCTTGAGTCCTCTCAATATTTGAGTGCAAACTTTCTTTCAGAAATTTCTTCTAAAATAGTAAATGTTAATAAACGAAATTACACCTCACTTCACTTTGCAGCTATGAATAGAGATTGTTCTGTTATTAAATCTCTTCTACAAAATAGTAATTTTTCTTCCTTTGTAGATAATTCAGAAAATGCAGAGGGTATATCTCCTTTAAGGCTAGCTTTGAGAGAAGGTTTGATGAATAATGTAAGAATTCTAATTTCCAAAGGGGCTTCCCCTTTTTATAACCAGTCATCTTCTGTTAAAGAAATGTTTTTTCAAAAAATAAAAGAAATTTTTGGTGAAAATAAACAAAGTACCCTTAAAAAAATAAATATACTAAACCATGAGAAAGAACTAAAAGATTATGTTTCCTCTCAAATGCTATTAGACCTTCTTAGAGAAAAAGATGTACAAAATGCTCAAGAGAGGATTTACGGCCCTTCTTTACCTATATTGAGGCAAAGGAAGCAAGAAGCTAGATTAGCTAATAGGAAAGATGATAGCCTAGATTTAGAACAAGACAAATATATGTATGCCTACAAAAACATCATAGACCTAACATCCGTTGATGAAAATAACAAAAATGTATTTCATTACTTGGCAGAGTGTACAGATGAAGATATAGCTACTTCAGAATTTTTAAACAAATCAATTAGCCTAAAAAGTTTTAATAAAAATCTATTAGTACAAGCAGATTCTAATGGAGATAGGCCATTACACATTGCTATTTTAAAATCTAATCCATACTTCATAAAGCATTTAGTTTCTCTAGAAATACTTAGCAAAGAAGAGCTTGACTTAACAAAGTATGATGATAGTGAATCTATTTTTGACTTAATAGTTAAAAATGAAGTTAACAAAGAGACAATCTATGATGTTATCAAGTATATATGTGGATATGATGAAGAAGGCGGTGACTTAGAATTTGTCCTCTCATCTGACAAAGCTACCAAAGAAGTAAAGGAAGCCTCATTGATAAAATGTCTAAGAGAGGTTAATGAAGATATATATGTAGGTACCACAGGTAAAAGAGTAATAGATCATATTATCAAATTTGATTTTGTTGAAGGATTGAAACATGTGGCCGATAAAGTAACTAACTTGGAAAACCTTTTTATGATAGCACTTAATTTCTCATCTATCAAATGTTTAGAGTATATGGAAAAGTTAGAGCATATGGAAAAGAAAGTAAGTAAAGAGAGCTTAAGTAAAAGGATAAGCTTACACAATTTGTGTAAAGGTGGGAAATTGAAATCTTTGGAAATAGCCTTGAAGTTTATGAAAAATAAATTAATGGATAGGAATGAAGATGGTAAAATTCCTCTACAGCTTGCAGCAGAAAATGAAAGGAATGATGTTGT